>OLPO01000012.1_pt1 | contig 202834 bp, 175 predicted proteins | sample 1672831 | NCBI WGS metagenome assembly OLPO01 (sample SAMEA3136728, study PRJEB25190) | human gut metagenome | reverse complement strand
CCTACGCGTACTCGGGACTTACACCCGTTAGAGCGCGCCCATGGCGCGCAAACTAAAAAATTAGCACTCACCAAAGGTGAGTGCTAACAATCCTGATCAGTTTCCAGCTGCAACCTCAAAAAAACGGTCCGTGGTAACTTCCGGATCCTCGCAGAGTGCAATCTGGTTCCACCGGTCCTCGTTCAGCTGACAATCCATTCCGGAAACATAGGAGTCGTAAGCCTGATCATAGGCTTCCTCCAGACGCTTCTGAAGAATGGCCTCCTTGTTGGACCCCAGCGATGCCTCATCGGAGGTCGCGATCGGCTTGATAATACGATATCCATCCTTTGTCTCGACAACATCTGATATCGTCCCGACCTGCTGGCTGAACGCCGCTTCCTCAAAGGCACTGTCCACGTCTCCCTTTGCAATGGTATACGTGCTGACCGAATCCTCGTTATATTTTGAAATGTAAGCGGAAAAGGTGATTCCGAGAAAATTGTCCATTCCGTTCTGAATTTCATCCCGGATGGCCTGCGCTCTGGCCTTGGCTTCCGCCTTCCTGCTCTCGTCAAATTCCGTTCTGCTGCCATCTGCGTTCTCTGTGTACGTCTTCACCAGAATGCTCTGAACCGTCACGGTTCTGGCCTCGTCATCGCTGACCTCACGGGGAACGTCCGAAATCAGCTGATCTGCCATTTTGGCTGCGAGCAGATAATCCTTCATCATCTCTTCGGCATCAAGTGCCGAAATGCCAAGGTAATCCTTCTCCGCATCCGAAAGGCTTTCCATGTACGCTGCCCCCCGCTTTCTTGCGTCCGAAACCTCGGTTTCATCCAGAAGAATCCCTTCCGCGGATGCAATCTGATTCAGCGCCTTTACCTTGACGAGCCGCTCCAGTGCATTCTCCTTCAGAGAATTTCCCACCGTTTCGTTCCCGGAGCGGGTGAAAACATCACTCCCGTAGTCCTCCTTGTAGCGGTTCTCCATTGTGGTAAGGTATACCCGCAGCTCCCTGCAGGAGCCGCTCTGATCTCCGACATTAAACAGCTCATCCCGGTCCAGCCCGGTCACAAAGACCACCTTTCCGCAGCCGGCGGCTGACACGGCAAGAAGCGCCGCAAAAGCCATGGGAACCACGCGCATTCTCAGACGCCGTCTCAGAATTCCCAGCTTCGTTCTCTTCGTCATTTCTTTACCCGCTCATATTTCACAAACGTGTAGGGAATGTCAAAATACGTCTGTTCTTCGCCTTCCATGGTCTTTTCCCATTCCGGATCCGCATCCAGATCCGGAAAATAGGCATCCGCTTCATAAGCATAATCCACCATGGTTACATGGATGGTATCACAATAGGGAAGGAGCTCCTTATAGACGGAGGCTCCGCCGATGACCATCAGGCTGTCCGGATCCTCGTCCTTCAACAGCTCCAGAAGCTCCTCTATGCTGTGTACAACCTCTGCACCGCGCACCGTATAGGCGGGATTTCCTGACAGAATGACATTGCGTCTCTGATCCAGAGGCTGTGCCATCGGGAAGGTTTCAAGTGTCTTTCTTCCGTAGATGATGGTCTTTCCCTTGGTTTCCTGACGGAACATCTTGTGGTCATTCGGAATGCTGACCAGAAGGCTTCCCTTATATCCGATTCCCCAGTTGCGATCCACTGCTACAATTGCCTGCATATTCTGCTCCTCTTTCCTGCGGTTATTTTTCTTCAATTAAATGGCGATCGGAATGTCCCTGATCTGATCTCCCGCCACCTGATAGTTCTCCAGCTTCACATCTTCTCTTGTAAACTGATAAAAGTCATGAATGTCCGGATTGATCCAAACCTTCGGCGCAGGCTGCGGCGTTCTGGACATCAGCTCCTTCACTGCATCCACGTGACGGTCGTAAATATGCGCGTCCGCAACAACGTGAACAAACTCGCCGGCTTCCATATCGCAGACCTGTGCGAGCATCGCAAGAAGGCAGGCATACTGCCACTCGTTCCACGCAAAGGCAGCCAGAATGTCCTGGGATCTCTGATTCAGAATTCCATTCAGTGTCAGCTTCTCATGCCCGGGCTTCTGAATCACATTGAACGTCATGCTGTATGCGCAGGGATGCAGATTCATCGCATGAAGATCACTGAAGGTATAGATGCTGGTCAGAATCCGTCTGGAAAACGGATTGTTCTTCAGATCATAAATCACACGGTCCACCTGATCCATGTACCAGCAGCCATCCGGTCCCTTCAGTGCATGTGCCCTTTTCATTTCCTCTGTCTCCGGAACAAGGACATCCGTGACAAGCTCCGTCTCCGGAACCGCGTCTGCAAATGCAGCTCCGAAGGCGCGGCGAAGGCCCTCCTCTGTGACGTCATAATAGCGGTTCTTCACCGCCATCTGATACCCGTAGGCCTTTCCGATCGTTCCCTCCTCGTCAGCCCATTCATCCCAGACACCGGAATGCAGCTCGGAGATCTTATTGGACTTCTGCTGCCAGATCCACAAAAGCTCATCCAGCGCGCTCTTTACCGGAGTCTTCCGAAGCGTCAGAACCGGGAACTCCTTCTGAAGGTCATATCGCGTCACCACGCCAAAGGTCTTGATCGTATAGGCCGGTGTTCCGTCCGGCCAATGCGGCCGGACCTTCTGCCCCTCCGTCGTCGTCCCGTGCTCCAGAATGTCATTGCACATCCGGATAAAATTGTCATCAATCAATGCCATAACCGTAAACCTCCCATGGCTTTTTCATTTCCCGTTATCATATCAGATCTGATATTTTCTGCACAGATCGTTCAGCTCCCTTGTAAAAGCATCCAGTTCCTTGTTCGGCAGTCCCTGTGCCTTGCTGATGACGCCGTCCAGACGCTTCGCCGCGATCTTAAGCTTTGTAAAGGAATCTGAGGTTGTGCGCACCGCAGATTTTTCCTTTCCTGCCACAGGCACCGGTTTTGCAATCCGGATAAACGAGCCGGAAATCAGGTCATATTTTGTCCCGGAATAGGGAGCCATGGCCTTCAGCTCCTTCTCCTGCTCCAGACACTCCGCAAAAGCAGTGGCGGTTTCGTCATCGCCGTGAACCACAAAGACCTGCTTCGGCTTCGTCTCAAAGGCCGAGATCCACTCCAGAAGTCCCTCCTTGTCCGCATGGCCGGACAAGCCGTCAATCCGGGCAATTCTGGCCTTCACATCGTACTCTTCTCCGAACAGCCTGATCTTCTCCGCGCCGTCCAGAAGGCGTCTTCCCAGAGTTCCCTCTGACTGGTATCCGACAAACAAAATCGTGGAATCCGGATTTCCGATGTTATGCTTGATGTGATGCTTGATTCTTCCCGCATCGCACATTCCGGAGGCGGACAGGATCACCTTCGGCACGCGGTCATCGTTGATCGCCATGGATTCCTCTGTCGTGATGGACAAGTGAAGATTGGGAAAGGCCAGCGGGTTGATTCCCTGATTCAGAAGCGCTCTGGACTCCTCGTCGTAGCACTCGCTCTCGTTATCTTCAAAAATTCCCGTTGCCTCCACCGCCATCGGCGAATCCACATAAACCGGGAAATCACCCTGTTCCGGAACCAGATTCTGATCCTTGATCTGCCGGATAAAGGAGAGCATGACCTGCGTTCTGCCAACCGCAAAGGCTGGAATGACCACATTTCCGCCGCGCCGCATGGTGTCACGGATGACTTCTGCAAGCTGCAGAGTATGGTCTCTCTTAATCTTTTCATGCAGCCTTGTGCCATAGGTGGATTCCATCACGACATAATCGGCTTCCTTCGTAAATACGGGATCCCGGAGAAGCGGCTGATTCTTATTCCCGATATCCCCGGAAAATACAATCTTGCGTTCCTCGCCCCGCTCTCTCAGCCACAGCTCAATACTCGCAGAGCCGAGAAGATGCCCCACATCCGTAAAGCGGAAGGAGATCTCATCTCCAAGCGTAAAGATCTCATTGTACGGAAAGGCTTCAAAGAGCTGCAGGACATTCATGGTATCCTGCATCGTGTACACCGGCTCTACGCGGTCGGGAGAACCCTTTTTCCCCGCCTTGCGGTTCCGGTACTCTGCCTCCTGCATCTGAATGTGAGCGCTGTCCCGAAGCATCACGTCCGAAAGCTCCTTCGTTGCCTCGGTGCAGAGAATCCGGCCCCGGAAGCCATCTGCGTAGAGCTTCGGCAGCATACCGGTATGATCTATGTGTGCATGCGTCACAAAGACATAATCAATGTTCTCCGGCTTCACGGGAAGCGGTGCGTTTTCATACAGGTTTTTCCCCTGCTCCATGCCGTAATCCACCAGAATGTTTCTGCTTCCTGCCCGCAGATAATGGCAGCTTCCCGTCACCTCATGATCTGCTCCCACGAATACCAGTTCCATATATCCCCCTTTTCCCCGGTTCACTGCCCGGCTAAATCATCCCTCGGATCCCCCACAAAAGCACCAGATGCAGAGGGTAAAACACGTAAAAGAAATACTTTTCTGCCTTCCTTCGGGCCGGTCCCATTCCTTCCGTCCCGCGTTTTCCGTTATACCGATACAGGAAAAGGCAGGCGGGAAGCGCAAACCACTCATGCGCATCGGCGCAGCCAAGCCACAGCCACAGCGCGGCCGGAGCAAGCTTCGGCATGCCATGAAGAAGATACAGGAGCAGAACCGCCGTAACCCCCATTCCGCCGTAATCCAGCCGAAGGCTCTCGGCGAGCTCCCAGAAGATGGCTGCGACAAGAAGTGCGGAAACCGCACGGAAGATGCCGGAGATTCCGGATAAGGCTCCGTGCTCCGGCCCCAGAATCCTGTCAATGATCATGATAAGAAGGAGGCCTGCTGCCAGTGTCGCCAGCGTATTCAGACTCACCGGAAGCTCCGAACCGACAGGGCCGGTATTGTTCATCAGATAAAACGGAAGCTGCGAGACTGCAGCCGCAGCGAAGAGCCTTCCGAGATATTTTCCCCGGTTTGCCGTGTGAAAGAAGCCCTCCACAATGCAAAAGACAAAAATCGGAAAGGCCTGCCTTCCGACAGCCCTCAGAATCCGGTCCAACCGGTACAGAAAATCGGAAGAAACCGCCAGCATCAGGCCGGTGCCCGGCTGCACCGCTCTCTCAAGAAAAATAACCGCCGCATGATCCACCAGCATCGCTATCACGGCGATCCGTTTCAGAATTGTCTCGCTCACACATCCTCCCGCAAATTGTCTGTATTCCAACTTCCTTTATTATAATGAAAACCCGGAAATTATGTTACACTTACCGTAATTATGACTTACAGGAAATATGAGGCAATCTGAAATGGCAAATTTACAGGATTATGTCATCTGGCGCGGCGATCTTTCGTTTGCCGAACGCCCGTTGACCGAACTGGACAATCTGGTCTTGTGCCAGCTTTCCTACATTGATATGAGCAGTGTTTTCCCTCACGGAGAGGTCATTGCCCTGCGCGATGTCGTGCAGGCCCTTCTGGACCGCGGCGGAATCCGCACACTCGTTGCAGATGGGGAAGAAAAGCATGACGAGTATGAGGAATTCGCACGCGCTGCTGCAGCATCCAGGCGCTTCGGGTCCCTCCTTATGACCAACTACGAGGACATTCTGGATCCGCAGCAGCAGATTCAGTTTTCTGCCGTGACCTTTCGCATTTCCAGAGATACCGCATTCATCGCTTTTCGGGGAACCGATAATTCCCTTGTCGGCTGGAAAGAGGATTTCATGCTTTCCTTTGAGAAAATCCCCGCACAGGAGCAGGCGCTTTCCTATCTGATGCGAGTGATGCAGCCGGATCTGCGTTATTACATCGGAGGTCACTCCAAGGGGGCCAATCTTGCGCTTTACGCTTCCTGCCTTCTCCCGAAGGAACAGTTCGGACAGCTTTTGCACGTCTATGTCAATGACGGACCGGGCCTTTGTCCGGATGTGCTCGATACCTCTGTCATTGAGAGAATTGATCCCATTACCACCAAAATCGTCCCGGAATACGATGTCATCGGAAAGATTTTCGAGATGCCCATCACTGACAATCGCATCGTAAGGAGCAATGCCCGCGGCGTTCTTCAGCACGGCATTCTGACCTGGCAGCTGAGGGACGCAGGACTCGATCTGGTTTCCTCCAATGCCCCCGGCAGCATGTGGATCGGCCAGGTCCTTGACCAGTGGATCGGAGGCGTCTCCAACGTAGAAGACCGCAGAACCTTCGTCAATGATCTGTTTGACACCATCGGTGCATGCGGCATCACGAACTTCAATGAGCTCTCCGGCGTTGGTCCGGACGGCCTTGAGAGGATGCTCGGAACCGCCTCCCACATCAGTCCGGTTACGCTCGATGTGGCAAGAGCACTTCCCGTTGCCGCCGTAACCGGGCAGAAATCACAGGACACCTGGACCTACCGGCTGGCCAATCTCCTGAAGAATTCCGTTCTGACAAGGGCGCTTCTTCTGATTGTGTCCGGACTGTGCGCCATGCTGATTCCCAATGAGCTGCTGCCCCTGTCCATTGCCATCGGAATGACCGCCTTTGCCGCCTTTGAACTGGTCTACACCTTCCGCCGGCTGAAGGCTCTTCACTGGGATCTCAAGGCCATGCAGGCACAGGCCTTCATCTGCCTCGCCAGCGTTGCCATCTATCTGATGATTCTGATCAAGGACGGCGCGCTGATGCTCCTCTCCAATGCGATTTTCGGAACGCTCTTTCTTCTGATGGCCTACCACATTGCGGACCGTATCAAAGGTCAGAAGAGACATTCCTTCCGCTTTTTCTGGAGCATTGCAGAAGCGGTCCTTTTGACACTGATGGCGATCTTTATTCTGATTGCTCCCAGCGGCGCCGTCGGAGGCTTTACCTTCGCCACCGGCATTGTGTGCTTTGCGGACGGAATTCTGCACCTCGCAGATGCAATCTCGCAAAGGCGAAGGGGTCCTGCAGAATAGGAAACCGGCAAGTTCTCTGCGGCATGCCCCGGCATCCCCTGCGGGATTTGCACATTTGCCGCAGAAAACGTATACTCAGAGTGCTGCAGAAAAGGCAGGGCAAAGACCCTTCTGCAGCCTACATACGGACAAGGAGGCATATTCATGACATTTACTTATCCTGCTGTTCTGCAGAAAAATGCAGACGGCCGTTACACCGGCTATTTCCCGGATCTGGACGACTGCACCTTCGAGGGCAGCTCGATTGACGAGGCGATTGATGCCGCCATTGCAGCGGAAAAGGACTGGATCGAGGTCCAGATGGACGAGGATGACGAGTACGGCGCAGAGATGCCGTTTATTTCCGATCACGAGGACATTCCTCTGAAGGAGGGAGAATTCATCCGTGACATCGCTGTGATCATGCATTTTGAGGTAGGCTATTATTGAAGCCTTCCGATTTTTAAGGCCCGGGAGAAGGCGATGATTCCGCATTTCCCCGGGCCTTTCTTTATTCATAATCTACCTTTAACAGGCACAGGCCTGCCGCAGGAGCGGTCGGGCCTGCTTTTTTGCGATCCCTTGCTTCCAGAATCCGGTCCATATCCTCCGGTGCAAGACGTCCATACCCTGCTTCCAGAAGTGTTCCGGTAAGAATTCGCACCATATTCTGCAGAAAGCCGGTTCCATGATAATAAATCCGGATATAGTTTCCTGTCTCCTCAATCCGGATGGCATCCACCACACGGACCGTGGACTTCTTCATGTGAGAGTTTCCGCAAAAGCTCTTGTAGTCATGCTCACCTGCAAGACGCGTGGCCGCTTCCCTCATCTTCTCCGTATCCGGCGCTTCCTTCAGCATCCAGACATATTTCCGGTCAAAAACAGGCTTTTTCCCGTCTTCACTGTACCAGAGTGTATAGCGATAGGTCTTTCCCGTTGCCTTGAAGCGGCTGTGAAAACGTTCCGCTGCCAGCTTCACCTCATTCACACTGATATCATCCGGAAGGTAGCGATTCATATACTTCTGAATTTCTTCCGCGGAAAGATCCGTATCCAGAAGGACATTCGCCGTCATCGCTCTTGCGTGCACCCCGGCGTCCGTCCTTCCTGCTCCGATGACAGTGACCGGCCGATCCGGTGTTTTCCCGGAGGTAGTTTCCAGCATCTGTGTCAGCACCGTCTCCAGTTTTCCCTGAATGGTCATATCCGTATTCGGCTGATGCTCCCATCCGTAGTAGCGAGTCCCATCATAGCTGACGATCATCTTGAAATTATTCATTGCATCCCTTTCTTGACGATTTTTGTTTCCTCTGTAAACTGATAATTATCCGGTGCAGGAACGCTTTTTGCGTTTCTCTCCGGGTCCGTATCATTTTCTGCACATAATCTGTTTCCATAACCGGAGAAGGAGCTGTATATGATGAATTCTGCAGACAAATCCCCCCTCGAAATCGAACGAAAGTGGCTGGTAAGCGGATGGCCGAAGGACCGCAGCACGGACCTTCCTCTGATCAAGGAGGAGCTCATGCGCCAGGGCTATCTCACGATAGAGCCCACCGTCCGCATCCGCGAGGAAACCATTGCCGGAGAAAAGACAGACTATATTCTCTGCTTTAAAAGCCGCGGCAACGGGCTCACCCGCAAGGAAATTGAATTTCCGATTTCCGCAGAGCACTTTGAACAGCTTCAGGATCTGATCGGTCTTCCCCTCATCCCAAAGCTTCGGAGAACCTATCTGCTCCCGGACGGACATCGCCTGGAGGTGAATGCCGTGGACGAAGCTGCTCCGACCGCATTTTTCTATGCGGAGATTGAATTTTCTTCCGAAGAAGAGGCCGCGCAGTTTTCTCCCGCCGCTGTCGGGCTCGAAGAATATCTCTGCCGTGATGTCACCTTCACGCCCGGCATGACCATGGGCGCTTACTGGCGCAGAAACCGGCTTGGACTGGATGCCTGATTTCTTCCGTGATTTGCAAACCACACCAGCATTTTCAACGCAAATGCCGGAACCCCGGGTGCAAAGGACCTCAGCGCCCGGACCGGAATATCCGCTGAAGTGGACAACGACATCCGATAGACCGGATCGTCCTCATTCCATTCCGGGCAGCCGGACTGCTTCATGCAGGCCCTTTTCATTCCTTGGTACACCATGCGGCAGATTCTGCTGCAGGGTGCCATCTCCGAGACAGAGCTTTCCTCCGAGAAGCTCCCGGGCTCCGCGTCCTCCGCTTCTTCCGGAAGATTTTCCATAATGTGCCGCCATTCGCCAATGGAAGGCTGCCCCGCGGGCTTAGCATACCAGCTGCCCGCAAGCCAGGCGGGTGCCGGCACCTTTTCTTCCTCCACGATCACCTGCTGGGAAAGCCGGATATCCGCCGAAGAGGATCCGACAAGCACCGCATAGGTTCCGGTCGGAATTCTCCATCCATCCTGATAAATGGCAAAATCACGGCTTGCCAGAAGGAACGTCACCATTGCCCCCTCTCCCGGCTGCAGGAAAACCTTCTCAAAGGCACGAAGCTCCTTGAGCGGCCGATAGGTACCATCCTGCGGATTCGCCATATAGAGCTGCACCACTTCACTGCCTGCCCGGTTCCCGACATTGCGGACCTGCACCGTCACCTGCCGGTCACTGATCAGAAGATTCGTATATTCAAATTTTGTATAGGAAAGTCCATAGCCAAAGGGATACGCAACCGGCTGTCCCGCTTTTTCATAATAGCGATAGCCCACATAAATTCCTTCCCGGTACTGCGCATTCTTTTTCCCGTACCGTCCATAGGACGGAATGTCAATTTCCTCCAGCGGCCAGGTTTCCGTAAGCTTGCCGGATGGGTTGACTTTCCCGGTCAACAAATTTGCAATGGCTGTACCTCCCGCCTGGCCGCAAAGCCCCGTATAAAGGATGGCCTTTACCTCATTTCTCCAAGGAAGCTTCATCGGGCTCCCGCCCATCAGAACCACAATCACATTCGGGTTTCCTGCAAGCGCAGCCTTCACCATGCGGTTGTGTCCGATCGGAATCGAAAGATCCCTGCGGTCGAAGCCTTCCGACTCATAGCGGTCCGTCAGCCCGACAAAAACAACCGCCTTTCTGGCCCTCTTTGCTGCCCGGGTAACCTCCTCCAGACTCTCCTCCGTGACATTTCCTTCTTCATCACAGCCTTCCACATAAGCAGCATCCGGAATGCACTCCCGGACCTGCGTCAGCTTTGTCGGATTGATGTGCGAGCTTCCGCCTCCCTGATAGCGCATGGAGACCGCCATCCGGCCGATGAGGACCACCTCTCTTGTATTCTCCAGAGGGAGGATTGCGCCATCATTTTTCAGGAGCACCGCTCCCTCCTCCGCAATCCGCTGCGCGGTCATCTGGTGCGCCGTCCGGTCATAGGAGTAATCCTTGGCTTTTTCCAGTGCCTCACTTCTTCGAAGAACCAGCGTCAGCAGGCGCTTCACGGATGCATTGACGCATTCTATGTCCAGTTTCCCCTGGTCAAGAGCCTTTCTGGCCTCTTTCTCCCCCATCGCCGAGCCCCCGGGCATCACCAGATCACAGCCCGCACGAAAGGCTTCTGTCCTGTTATGCAGAGCTCCCCAGTCCGTGACCACAGCGCCCTTAAAGCCCCACTCCTTTCGGAGGATATCCGTCAGAAGCTTTTTGCTGTCACTGCAGAAGGTGCCGTTGATCTGATTGTAGGCACACATTACCGTAGCGGGCTGAGCCTTTTTCACCACTTTCTCAAACGCACGCAGATAGATTTCACGAAGTGTTCTCTCGTCTATCTGCGAGTCGGATTGAAGCCTTCTGTATTCCTGCGAATTGCAGGCAAAATGCTTCAGGCTTGCCCCGATTCCGGTTTCATTCTGCATGCCGGCCACAAAGGAAGCTCCCAGCTCTCCCGCCACATAGGGATCCTCGGAATAATATTCGAAATTTCTTCCGCACAGGGGATTTCGCTTGATATTGACACCGGGCCCCAGGACAACCCCGACCCTTGCCTCTTTTGCCTCTTCCCCGATGGCGCGGCCTTCCTCGTATAAGAGCTTCCGGTTCCAGGTTTGCGCCGCCGTCACCGCCGTCGGAAAACACGTTGCCTCCTCAGAGCCTTCCGCCCCCAGTGCATCCGGCTTCTCGTTCTGTTTGCGGAGGCCGTTCGGTCCGTCTGTCATCATCATTTCCGGGACTTCGCAGCCTGCCATTTCCCTGGTATGCCAGAAGTCCTTGCCGCTGCAGAAGGCAATCTTCTCTTCTATGGTCATCTTCGCGGCGATTTCATCGACTTTCCTGCTCAGCTCTTCTTCCGTCATTGCCTGCTCCTGTATTTTCCGTGCAAAAGACGCCATACGTCCTGTTTCACGTACAGCGTCTCCTCTTTTATCCTGTAAACAAACTTATTTCACTCCGCAGGATTCTGCGGAAGCGCCGCCTCATATTCGCGGATGGCCCGGATCGTAATTTCATACTGCTGCTCCACCAGAGGAAACAGCTCACCGGACCCCTTCGCAGATCTTTTCTTCCCGGGGATCCATCCCCGCCCCTGTCTTTCCGTCAGGGCGTTCATAATATGAATAGCTTTCTTCTGTCAGAGCTCTTCCGCGAGATCATAAATCAGCTTCTCGGATTTCTCCCAGCCAAGGCAGGGATCCGTGATAGAACACCCGTATACGCCTTCTCCGATCTTCTGGGCACCGTCCTCCAGATAGCTTTCAATCATCAGACCCTTCACCAGTCCGCGAATATCCTCCGAAGCCCGCATGGAATGCAGCACGTCCTTTGCGATGCGGATCTGCTCCAGATACTGCTTGCCGGAATTCGAGTGATTGCAGTCTACCAGAACGGCCGGATTCTGAAGCTGCGCCTTGTCATAGGCTTCCTTCAGATTCCGCAGATCCTCATAATGATAATTTGCGTGGCTTCTTCCGTGATTGTCGACATAGCCGCGGAGAATGGCATGCGCCATCGGATTTCCTGTGGTCACAACCTCCCAGCCGCGGTACAGGAAAGTCTGGCTGTTCTGTGCCGCCGTAATGGAATTCATCATGACAGAGATATCTCCACCCGTCGGGTTCTTCATGCCAACCGGGATTCCGACTCCGCTTGCCACCATACGATGCTGCTGATCCTCCACCGAACGGGCTCCGATGGCCACATAGGCAAGGAGATCCGAAAGATAGCGGTGATTTTCCGGATAAAGCATTTCCTCTGCGCAGGTAAAGCCGGTCTCCTCCACCACATGCGTATGCATCTGACGAATGGCGATGATGCCTGCCAGCATATCCTCGCCTTTTTCCGGATCCGGCTGATGAAGCATTCCCTTGTAGCCGACACCCTTGGTCCTTGGTTTGTTTGTATAGACCCTCGGAATGATAAAAATCTTATCCTTGACCTTCTCCTGAACCTTCACAAGGCGGGTCATATATTCCAGCACCGCATCTTCGCGATCGGCCGAGCACGGCCCGATGACAAGAAGAAAACGATCATCCTTTCCATAGAAAATATCCTCGATGATCCGATCGCGTTCCTCCTTCACCTGCCGTACCCTGGCAGAAAGCGGAAATTCACGCTTGATCTCCTGCGGAATCGGCAATTTCCGCTTGAACTCCATCTGCATTTCCATAATAATGTCCTCCCCTGCCGCTCATCGCGGCATTTTTGATCCTTTTATAAGAAGAATATACGATGCTGAACCGGAAGCTTACTTCCTGGTCTTCAGATTCATATACAGATCATATAAAGCAGAGCCGGTTCTTCCCTGTGCCGGATGCTCGTCATCACCAATGTTCAATATGGTATATTCATAGGCATTGATGATTTTCGTTCCGCTTGCATGCTCCCGTTCCCGGACAAATTTATACTGATAGCTTTTATGAACATGCCCGTGGAGCATGTACTTGGGATGCCACTTCTCCATAAATTCATTGAAGCATTCAAAGCCAAGATGCGGAAGGTCCTCCATGTCTCCATACCCTCTGGCAGGTGCATGCGTGACCAGAAGATCCACGCCGTTCATCAGCAAAATCTGGCGGTTCAGCTTCGCGATCCGCCTGCTCATCTCTGTTTCCGAATACATGTCCTCGCCCAGATGATAGCGCATGCTTCCGCCAAAACCTGCAATCCGAAGGCCTTTATAATCATACACCTTGTCATCAATATCAATACACCCGAGCGGAGGATTCATATCGTATTTGGAATCATGATTGCCGCGCACATACAGGAGAGGGCAGTTTACCATCGACTCCAGAAATTCCAGATACTGCGGCTTCAGATCCCCGCAGGAAATGATAAGTTCAACATCCTTCGTTTTCTCGCGGTCATAATAGTCCCAAAGGCTCTTTACTTCCTCGTCGGCAATTACCAGAATCTTCATAATATAAATTACTCCATCCTCGTTGTATCTTCATGTCCTGCTGCCGCAAGGGCTGCCGCAGAACTGTTCCCGCCATCTGTTCCCACGCCGCTGACACCGCTGACATCAACGGCAGCATTGGCTTCTTCGTTCAATGCTTCCTTCTTCGGAAGGCTGCCGATGACGTTGTCATTCAGCCAACTCATCGTGATGATCTCCTCGTTCGAGAGCCCGCGCGAAGTATCCGGACGGATCAGCCCGCTCTGAGAATGGAGCTCTCCCATAAAGGGACTGATCCTTCCCGAAACAATCCCGCTGCGGAAGGTATCCACCAGCTTCTTCGAATAATACGGGAGCTTCTCGGAAAGAATGACATCAATCACACCGGCAGACATCCCCCACCAGTAATTGGTAGAGCGGTCCTCTGCCGCCTGTCCGGCGGCATCCCAGGTGCCCTCCAGGACATTTCGGGCAATCAGCTCATAATATGTGCCCCAGTTCCACACAGGTGCCGCCAGATTGATAACATTCCCGTCCAGATCTCTCTGATAGATTCCGTATTCACGGGATGCCTGCGCCGGCCGGATAAAATCAGGCCCCGAAACCACGTAGACGCCCTCGTCTTCGAAATCCTTTCGCCAGTTTATGTCCTTGTCCGTTGACCACTTCAGATGAATCTTCGCCTTGGGATCAATCATCCCGGCTCCGATTGCAAATGCATTGATTCCTGCAACAATCCCGTAAATCGGATAATCCGCCACATAGCCGATCTTGTGGTTGCTCGCAACGCTCGCCGCAATCGCTCCCATCAGAAACTTCGCCTCATGCATTCTTCCGTAATAGGTGCGAACCGCATTATGCGAAAGATTGATGGAGCAGTTCAGAAATTTCGTATCCGGATAGTGAATGGCAGAGCGCAGGGTTTCATCCATCTGCGTCGGAGAGATGGTAAACACCATCTCCGCGTGATTCGCCACTGCCGCATCAACCGCCTTGCGAACCTCTTCATCGGTACTGCAGTTTTCATACTTCTCTGTCTTTACCAGTCCGCCAAAGTGACTCTCCACATAGTTGCGGCCCAGCTCATGTCCGTAAATCCAGCCGGAATTGTCCGCCGTCTTGGGATAAATAAAAGCCATATGAAGGGGATTTTCCCTGGAATAATGAGGCTTCGTCTGCAGAATTCCGCGCAGCGTATCAAATGCAGTCTTCTCGCTTCGAATTTCGTCCGGCGTCTCCACCAGTGTGATGCCATCCTCGTTGGCATCAACCAGAAACTCCTTCCACAGGCGGTCAATCCGATTTTCCAGAATGGTTCTCGGTTCATTGATCAGGCTCTGAATCGGATAGAAATTCAGATAGGTCAGGAAGGCATCTCCGTCCGGAAGGGTCATCCTGCGCTTTTCGCCTTCATGATGATACACCTGTTCAAACACGGCATAGGCTGCCTTGATGTCTTCTCTCACTTCCGCAGGCCAGGGCTTGTCCATGGTCTGTCCGAGGCAGGCAGCAAACTTCCGGTAGCTTCCCTCCTCCGAGAAAACAACGTCATACATCCGGTTGACATTAAAATACTCAAGGAACTCGCGGTACACGCGGTATTCCTTTGTATCCGCCTTCTTCGGCATGACACGGATCACATTGGCATGAATGGCAGAGGCTCCGACAAAACGGCTGACAGACACGCGCTTATTGCCCTCTTCCACGTAAAATCTCGTCATATACTCATAGGCCTTGATCGGATCACGGATTCCCTCTTCCGTCTGGGAATCATAAAGCTCCGACCACTTGCGGGCAAATTCCGTGTCCGGTTTCAGAACAGGCATAAAATTCGCCGCAAACGCAGAGGTTCTTCCTTCCGTCCTCGTTCCGTCAATCATATTCAAAGGAATTTCCAGAAGACCTATATTGATCTCGGCAAGCTTGCCCTCACCCTCAATGATGTGATCCAGAACAGCCGGATAGGGAGAACGTTTCTCCAATGCCGCCTGTTTCATTTCGCGAAGCCCCAGCTTCCTTGCAGCAATATAATCAGGTTCCATAGGTTACACCGTCCTTCCCTTTCGTCTTTTCTTACTTCCTGCGATCCCCTTCGATCAGCTTCCTGACCGCGCTGATTGCCACCCGAATGGCTCCGTCGGTATCATGTACGACGGGATTTTCCAGTCCGAGCTTTTCTCTTTCCTGATTTGCCATGACAAGGAAGCAGGAGCCGCACCTCACATGGCGGAAAGAGCCCACAACAAACAGCGTCGAGGATTCCATCTCGGAGGCAAGGCAGCCAAGTCGCTTCCAGGCCTCCCACTTGTTCACAAGCTCATAGGAAACCGGCATCTCAGAGGGATCGTGCTGTCCGTAGAAGGAATCCTTGCACTGCACAACACCCGTGTGAACGCAGGCACCTTCTTCCCCGGCTGCGGCAACAAGCGCATTTGTCACGGTAAGATCTGCAACAGCAGGAAATTCAAGCGGTGCGTATTCCTTGCTCGTTCCGTCCATCCGAACCGCCGCTGTGGCAATGACAACATCTCCGCTCTTTACCTCCGGCTGAATGCCTCCGCAGGTTCCGATTCTCACAAAGGTGTCCGCCCCCGCCTTTACCAGCTCTTCCATTGCGATGGCAGCAGAGGGCCCGCCGATTCCGGTAGAGGTCACCGACACCTTCTCTCCGAGAAGAGTTCCGGTGTAGGTCACATATTCCCGGGAATCTGCAATCAGAACAGGATTCTCCAGATACTTCGCAATCTTGGCGCAGCGCTTCGGATCGCCGGGCATAATCACATAGTGTCCGATGTCTTCGGGTCCGACCTGTGTATGATACTGCTTCTCTGTTTCAGAATAATGCATTTTCTCCTGTCCTCTCTTCCATAACAGAAATGTATGCCGGACGCATGATCTTTCCGGCTTCTACAATTTCCTCCAGACGGTGCGCACTCCAGCCTGCGATTCGCGCGATGGCAAAGAGCGGCGTATACAGCTCCTTCGGAATTCCGAGCATGTTGTAAACAAAACCGCTGTAGAAGTCAACGTTCGGACTGACACCCTTATAAATATGACGCTTCTCCGCAATCACCTGCGGCGCAAGCTTCTCGATCTGATTGTAAAGGGCGAGCTCCTTCTCTGCTCCCTTTTCCACGGCGAGCTTCGTCACAAAGTCCTTGAAGATCCTCTCTCTGGGATCCGAAATGGAGTAAACGGCGTGGCCCATACCATAAATCAAGCCCTTCTTATCAAAGGCCTGCTTGTCCACAAGCTTCTCCAGATATGCACGAACCTCATCGTCATCCGTCCAGTCCTGAACACTTGCCTTAAGTTCATCCATCATGTCCATGACCTTCAGATTCGCGCCGCCGTGCCGCGGTCCCTTCAGAGAAGACATTGCCGCCGCAATGGTTGCATAGGTATCGGAGCCGGAGCTCGTTACGACTCTTGTTGTAAATGTGGAGTTATTACCACCGCCATGCTCCATGTGCAGCATCAGGGCAGCATCCAGAACCTTGGCCTCGGTGGTCGTAAATTTCTGATTGGGGCGAAGCATCAGAAGAATGTTCTCTACTGTGGACAGCTTCGGATCCGGCCGGTGAATATACATGCTCTCCAGCTTCTTATCGTAGTTGTAGGCATGATATGCGTAGATTGCCAGCATCGGGAACACGGCAATCAGCATCATCGACTGGCGGATGACATTGTCCACAGAAATGTCCTGTGCATCCATGTCGTAAGAAGCGAGTGTCAGAATACTCCGTGTCATGGAATTCATAATATCCTTGGTCGGAGCCTTCATAATGACATCGCGGGTGAAATTTGTCGGCAGGTTTCTGGAAAGCACCAGATTCTCAATAAAATCCATCTCCTGCTGCTCATCCGGAAGATTGCCGAAGAGCAGAAGATATGTCAGATTTTCATAGCCAAATCCATGCTTCGTATATCGCGACACCAGATCCTGAATCGGATAGCCGCGGTACCAGAGCTCTCCGTCGCAGGGAATCCTCTGTCCGTCCACGTTCTTCATGGAAATTACTTCCGAGATACTCGTAAGACCTGTCACAACGCCCTTTCCGTTCAGGTCACGAAGTCCTCTGTTCACATGGTTCACCGCAAAGAGCTCATCCGGTATGGTGTCACTTGCTACTACAAGCGGTTCCTGCTGCTGCGCGTATAACTTTAATTTCTCGATTTTTCTCATCCTGGTCACCGTTTGTCCTGTCTATGAAATTCTCTGTCTGCTGCTGTTCCGGCCCTGGTGCACTGCTGTACCCCGCCGGAAACGGATCCTCAATACTGCTTCAGATGGATCGCAAAGCCTCCGATCTCCTTGTCCAGATAAATAAACTTCAGCGTTCCGTCCTCATTATATACAGCGGTTTCCGGCTTCACGCCCATGCCAGTGGACTTGAAATACTCTGCTGCCCGATCTACATCGTGCGCCCCGATGGCGATATGTCCGTTCCTGCCGGGGCCTCCGAACTTCATGATTTCAATAAGAGGAGATGCGAAAATGGAATTCGGATTCTCATCCGGGATAAATCCCATCCATGTGCGGAACTGCTCGGCCATTTTCTTCCCATCTTCCTCCCCGTCAGCATTGATGCCGATGTGAAGGACGCACAGTCCAAGTTCTTCTACGGAATTTGTAATTGCCATGATCATTTACCTCCTGTCATTCTTCTGTGAGTTCAAAACTTACGGTATCTCTTTTTGTTCCTGTAAAACAAATAATGAATTATTTTACCACGGTTCATTCAGTAAACGGACGTGAATTCCACGCGGTGATACTTGTTCATGTGCAGCTCTGCGTCCGCCAGTCCTGCAAGCAGCCGTTTGTCATGTGTCCCGATGATGATTGTCCGGTTCTCTCTTCGAATCTCCTTCAGAAACTCCGTCACCCACTCCTGAGCATCCTCGTCCAGTCCGCTGATCGGTTCATCAATGACAAGAACCTCCGGTTCCATCGCAAAAACAGCTGCCAGTGCAGTCCTTTTCTTCTCCCCGCCGCTGATGCTCCACGGTGCCCGTTTCCGAAGCTTCGTAAGCCCGAAACGCTCCAGAAATTCTTCGGTCCGCTTCCGGATTTCCTCCTCCGGAAGATGGAGCTGACGAAGCCCGAAGGCAATCTCTTCCTCCACGCTCGACGTAAACAGCTGAATCTCGCTGTTCTGAAAAACAAATCCGACCTTTCTGTGGAAATTCATGGCAAAGTGCCTGTCCTTCAGCTTCGCTGCCGTGATTTCTTCCCCGTCCAGAAGGTAACGCCCCTCTGACGGCGTTTCCAGCCCAAGAAGGATCCGGAACAGCGTGGACTTTCCGCAGCCATTCGGTCCGGTGATGCAGGTGCACTTTCCTTTCCTGAAAACAGCACTGACTCCGTCAAGCGCCTTCTCGTCGCTGCCTGCATATTGAAAAGATATGTTCTGTAATTCAATCATGATGCTCTCATCCACATCTCAGTTACTGCAAACCATAAAACTTCTGCGGCAAGGATCAGAAGAAATGCCCATCTGTCCATCCGGGCAGCTTCACGGCCAATTCTTCTCTGCTCTCCCTGCTCCGGAAAAATACTTCCGTCTCCGGCTCCCTCACAGGTTCCATCGAAGCACCGGCAAAGCATTGCTTCCCCTGTTCCCTGCGACATCTCCTGTGCCTTCAGAAAGGTATTCCCTAAAATTCCGCCCGTTCCTGCGTTCTTCCAGTTCTGATCTCCGACTCTGCGAAGCGTAACTGCCTCCAGAACCGAATTGGAAAAGCTTCCGAGAAGATACAGAAACCGTACCGTCATATCCAGTGTCAGAACAAAAACACCCGGCATATGAAAACGTCTCATCGCCGCCGTCATATTCTTCCAGGAGACGTCCTCATTCAGCATCGTCAGAACCAGCACCGATTCAAAAACCTTCATGGTCACAATTCCAAAGGAGCCGGGGCTTCCGAAAAAGACTGCGGGCAGCATGAACACGGCTGCGGCAGCCGTTGCCAGAAGCACATTTCCAAGCACATGTGCGATGGTCTCCGGTTTTCTCATGGAAAGCCGGAAAAGCTCCGCCGCAATGACAGAGACCGGAAACACGGCATTCCCCGACAGAGCACATAACAGCACCGTCGAAATCGCCAGAACAAGACAGCCTGCCGCGTCATATTCTCTTTCCTTCTGCTCCCGCTCCGACTTAAGCAGCCTTGCAAGGAGCTTCATCATTTCCAGATTCATGAATGCTTCGACTTCTTTCCGGCAAATCCGGCAATCAGCCGAAAGGCCATCATCAGAACAGCAACACCGATTACTGCCGAAAGAAGGTAACCGACAACCGCCGGCGCATTTCCAAGAGAATAATCCGGAAGAAGTACTTCAAACGAAAATCCGTTCAGCATTCCGGACGGTGTATAGCCCGCTCCGGTAGCTGCAATCTCATCCGCGCCCCATTCTCCCCAGGCGGTTCCTTCCGCAAGAAGTCCAAGCGGCGTTCCGATCATAAGTGCGCCAAGGAGCACCGGAATTCCCCAGCTCTTTTTTGCCGTTTCTTCCCTGCCAGCTTCCGAAACTTTCTCCTTTTTTCCCGATCCTCCCATCAGAATTTCATCTCCGCACAAGGCAGCAGGAGCCGTCTTCTGAAGGAACAGATAGATGGCTGCTGTATAAACCGCTTCTGCCAGTCCGAAAATCGTCAGGTGTCCGATCATCATCGCAGGAATTGCTACCGAAAGCGGATACGGGCAGTACTTCGCATTCCCTGCCGCATCGCGGAAGAGCATCGGCTGAATGCCAAATTCAATGGCTGCCGCCAGTGCCGCCGCATTGATGCCTGCAAAACCGCCGATGACCGCTCCCGCAAGCTCTCTTCCTGCGGATTTCGTTCCCGCCGTCTGCGCAGCACCTGAATTCTTTGCTTTTCTCTTCCCGGAAATCAGAAGGTACACCGCATAGCCGACAAATGGCATTACAAAGGCCATGTTAAAGCAGTTTGCCCCAAAGGCAAGGATTCCCCCATCGCCAAACAAAAGTGCCTGCAGAAGAAGCGCGACCGAAATGGAAATACAGGCGCCGTACGGCCCCACAAGAAGCGCCGTCAATGTTCCTCCGACCGCATGACCCGTGGTACCTCCGGGAAGCGGAATGTTAAACATCATTCCAAGAAAAGAAAAGGCTGCCGCGACGCCAAGAAGCGGGAGCTTTCCGGCCGGAAGCTCTGCCTTGATCTTCTTTATGGAAATGGTCCATGCCGGGATCATCACCGCCGTCATAACAGCGCAGGTCTGCGGGCTTAAATAATTGTCAGGTATATGCACTTGAATTTCCCTCCGTGTTTCTTCTTAAAGTATGGTTTCCTAATTGTAACATGAGATGACCTTTCCTTTCTGCCGGATACCAAGCGGATCCACACAGATATTTTCCCTTCCGTTCGAATGATAAAAACCGTATCATTTACCGTTCACAGAGCTGATATACTGGAAGCAGTCTCATAAGACTATTTTTAAGTAATGGTAAGGGCTGTTTAGCAACGGCTTGTCATAGGAAGTGAAAGGAGCTGCTGATGTGTTCTGTATCCATGAATCTTGAAAAAGCCCTGCAGGGGCTCAAGCGCCTCGCCGCAAAGGACAAAAACATCCGAAATGCACTTCTTGCCACAAGGACAGCCGAAAAGCCTGCCTCTGAATTCTGCAAGCTGAGCGCACAGTATGGCTTTCCGGTCTATGAAATGGATCTTGTCATGGCAGGCGAAGAATATTATGCCGCCATGCGCCGCAGCACCAACGGAGGCGGCGAGAATTCTCCGCTTCTTGCGGGAGAGGATGATTACTATGAGCTCTTCCTCTCCGAGCTCGAAGCACTTGCGTAAGGTTTTTCCGGCATGGTCACGTCCATCAGGATAAGCCGCCCTGATTTCAGGACAGGCTTACCGATTGGAATAATCTCTCTCTCCGAAGATGCCGGTTCCGACGCGGATCATCGTTGCCCCTTCTTCGACAGCAACGACATAATCACCTGTCATTCCCATGGACAGCGTGTCCGCCTGCACGCCTTTAAAGCCTGCATGCTGAAGCTCTTCATACAGCGCATGCAGCTCCCGGAAATAAATGCGGTTTGTTTCCGCATTCTCCGTATAAGGAGCCGAGGTCATGAGGCCGCGGACGCGGACATGCGCAAGAAGACCGATCTTTTCCGCCGCGTCCAAAACCTCTTCTGCAGAAAAGCCCCATTTGCTCTCTTCCTTTGCGACATTCACTTCCAGAAGAACATCCATGACAAGATCATGCTTCGCAGCTTCCTTCTCGATCTGCTGTGCCAGCTCCAATGAATCCACCGAATGAATCATTTTCACTTTATCTGCTATGTATTTCACCTTATTGCGCTGCAGATGACCGATCATATGCCATTCACAGGCATCTCCAAGCTCTTCATATTTCTCACGTATTTCCTGCACATAGTTCTCGCCGAACAGCTTTTGGCCCGCCGTCATCGCTGCCTGAATGTCCTGCACAGATTTCAGCTTGCTGACCGCACATATTGTCACCTCAGAAGGGTTCCGATGCACCCTTTCGCAGGCCTTTTCCACATTCTCCTTCACGGTTTTCAGATTCTGTGCAATCTCATCCGGTGTCAGTTCAAATTGATCCATCTTATCCCCTGTTCCTTTGCTCTCCCTGCTGTATGCTCTCTGTCAAATGGTCGCTGCGCAGGATCCGAATCACGTTTCATTCTTAGCATTCGGAATCCTGCGAAGCTGTGCATCCAGCTTCTCCTCTGCATCTGCCGGAGCTCCCGCAAACTTCAGAAGATCGGAAAGCTTCACCTCCGAGATCAGGTCCAGCATTTCCTGCTGCGTCGTATCATCGGTTGTCTTGATATTCTGCATGCTGTTAAGAAGCGGCTGCAGGATTTCCTTACTTTCTGCATTCTGCAGAAGGTAACTGACCGTACACTCCGCTGACAGATATTCCTCATAGTTTCCGTTGAGATGTGCCTTAATCTTCGGGTCTGTAAATCCACCCTTGCCGTCGTAGGTTCCGAACACCTCCTCCAGCCATCCGAGGCTGTCCTCCACCCAGTTCTGCGCGCGGCAGGTAATTCCGGTATTCGGATTCTGCACGCTGATATCTGCCGTCGAGAAGCCATGCCCGCCTCTGGAATAGATGTGGCTTTCATAGGCAATTCCTTTTTCGGTCAGTGCCTCTATGAAACGAACGGAGTTCATGACAGGAACCACATTGTCATCTCTGGCCGCAAAAACAAAGCAGGGACAGGTCTTATCATCCACCATGCCGCAGCAATCCGGCGCCGTGGGATTGCACGCCTTTACTTCATTTCCGGTTACGGCATAGCCAAGGAGCGCTGCATTCGGCCGCTGCATTCCCATGGTTGCCGCCGCAGCCGCAAGATGTCCCCCTGCAGAAAAGCCAAGGACAGCAATCTTATCCGGATATACGTTCCACTCTTCCGCCTTATTCCGGATGATGCCCATCGCCTGATCGTAATCCATAAGAGGCGCGGGCCATGCACAATTCTCCGCCACGCTGTAACGAAGAATGAACACCTGATATCCGGCCTTCAGATAGGCGAAGGCTACCGGATCCGCCTCCCGGTCCGAGCAGTACTGATAGGCTCCTCCTGGAAGAATCAGCATGGCAGGTCTCTTTTCCACATATTCAAACTTTCCGCCAACCGGCTGTAAATAGCAGGTCAGAGTGACATTTCTTTTCTCATCCAATACAATTGTCTGCTGCGTCATTGCTGTCTCCTTTTTCTGTGAATCTTACTTTTGTCAAACAAAGAATCATTTTTGCTCCGCAGGGATTATTTCGCCCTGCCGGATGCATCTCTAGCTTGCTTTTCTGTTCCACAGAGATTATTTCAGCCGATTGGATTCATCCCCATCTTGCTCTTTTGTGCCACAGGGATTATTTTTAGCCGACCGGATGCATCTATCTTGATCTTTTGTGCCACAGGGATTATTTCCACCGGTCAGACGCATCCCTGCCTTCCTCTTTTTCACCACAGGGATTATTTCGCCCGACCGGATGCATCCCTATCTTCCTCTTTTGTTCCACAGGGATTATTTCCACCGGTCAGATGCATCCCTGCCTTCCTCTTTTTCACCACAGGGATTATTTCAGCCGGTCAGATACGTCCCCTATCGCTGAAAGCATCTCTGCCAGACCATTCCGTCAAATTCCCGATCTGTTTACTTCAACGTACAGGTAAACGAAATCATTCCGTTCTTCCAGTCCGCACGTATGCTTCCATTGTATTTCTCCACCAGATTCTCCGCAATGGACAGGCCGATTCCATAGCCTCCCCGACTCTGGCTCTCGATGGTATGTGCTTCATTCTGCCGGTAAAACCGCTCGAAAAAGCGGCTGTAATCCACATTGGCTCCTTCCGCATAGGAATTGGAAACCACCATCCAGGTTTCACGTCCCTTCTGACCAGCCGATATGTGGATGGTTCCGCCGCCGTCGCAATACTTGATGGCATTGTCCAGAAGAAGCGTTGTCAGCTGCCGGATTTCCGAATCCACCGCCATCATATTCAGGCAGTCCGGTATCTCCTGCTCGAGCACCTTTTCATCCTGACAGGCAACCGGAAGATAGGTTTTCACCGTATCCCTCATCAGCTCTGCGACATTGATCAGTGACCGCTCCGAGGATTCCTTCTCCTGCGTTCTCGTGATCATCACAAGATTCTGAATCAGCCCGTTTAACCGGTCCACCTGCCGCAGTGTGGACTGTGTCCACTCATTCTCACCGCCAAGAATTTCCTGCATTTCGGTATTGGCCCGAATCACCGCAAGGGGCGTTTTCAGCTCGTGACTGGCGTTTGTGATGAACTGCTTCTGGAGCTCCGCATTCCGGATTTCCGGTGCAATCGCCTTATTGGCAAACAGGCAGACGAACAGGAAGGTAAGTACGATTCCGAATGTAAACAGCATCATCGCGGAATACAGCAGACGAGAGGTCGCATGAATCTGATTGGTCGAATCCAGAAAGACCACAATTCCACGCTCTCCCTGCAGCTCCGCTGCCTGGTAATAATACTTCCCATACTGCCCGAAGGTAAACAGCCTTCCTCTTGCGTAATCGCCAAGAGCCTCTGCCTCCTGCGCCGTCAATGAAGAAATATGATTTGCCTTTACCGACTCCACCTCTCCATCACTGGCATACAATACGGCAAAATAGCGGGTGGAAAACGTGTCATCCGGCGAATCCTCTGTGATCAGACCGCTGGAGCCCGCACCGAAAACATCATTCAGAAACATCCGGATATCATACGGCGTTTTGCCAATGGACTCATCCAGCTTGCGGAATTTTTTCGTCTCTTCGGTGTCCGGAGAGGTCTTTTTTCTGAATTGACTGATCCAGTCATCCGCTTTCTGTTCCGCATTCTCTTTCTGATCGGTGCCGTTTCCGCCTTGTCCGGCCTTGTCCGGCGTCGTCTCCGAATTCTGCATGGGATCATCCGTCCCTGCAGCCTCATAAATGGTCTCCGCGTCCTGGATCTCTCCTTCGTGGGAAATGATATAGGACATCGTCTCCCGAATCTCATTGCGGGAAACGCACAGATTGATCACATAGATCATTCCCGCCATGAGCAGCATCACAAGCGTCAGTGAGAGCATTGCATAGATCATGAATTTCTGCCGAAGCTTCCGGATTGCCTCTTCGCTCATATCATCTCCCTGCTTCCGTCAGCCGAAAGCTGCTGCCGCGTTCTCCTTCAATCTCCACATTGGATGCCACGGAGCGAAGCTTGCCCCGCAGATAGGAAATATACAGCCAGACCGTATCCGGTCCGGCCTCCTCCGCTCCGTCCCAGACATGCTCCAGAAGATACTGCGTGCTCACTTCATGATTCTGATTCAGAATCAGCGCCTGAAGAAGCTCGAATTCCTTGACGGAAAGCCGGACGGAATTCTCACAGGAAAGCTCAAACTTCTCATCATCCAGAGAGAAATCCCCGTACTGCAGCTTCTTCGCAGCATACTCCGTCTTCCTTCTTGTCATGGCGCGGACCCGCGCAAGAAGCTCCTTCATGGCAAACGGCTTCGTCAGATAATCGTCCGCTCCTGCGTCCAGACCGTTCACGCGGTCATCCACCTCTGCCTTCGCCGTCAGAAGAAGAACCGGCGTCACAATATTCTCCTCCCGCAGTTCCTTCAGGACCTGCAGGCCATCCTTTTTCGGCATCATGATGTCCAGCACCATGGCATCGTAGCCGTTTGTTCTGACAAAATCCAACGCTTCCTCGCCGTCAAAAGCCGAATCCACGTCATAACCCTCGTGTGTAAGGGCAGCCGTGAGAACATGATTCATGTCTCTGGTGTCCTCTGCAAGCAATATTTTCATTGTTCAAATTGTCCTTCGATATTCATTCTTTATTTTTCCGCATTACGATTTCCCGTCAGAGGAGGTAATCAGATCCCGAATCGTCTGCATGGACACATCCGTCGATGCCAGCTCGTCCGCACACCGCTTGAGCTCCTCCACAATCAGCTCCGTATTCCCATTCAGATTCTTCTTGTACTTCATCTGGTGCTCAAGTGCTGCCCAGGTATCCTGTGAAATGGTCCGAAGCTGAATCTCTGCATAGACACTTCCGTTCACACGAAGGATCATGTGATAGCTGCGATAGCCGTTCGGCTTGGCATGCCGGATATAATCCTTCTCCTCGATCACATCCACATCCGGCATGGATGCCAGATGATCCCGAATCACATAGACGTCACTTAAGAATGAGCAGACCACTCTGACGCCAACCGCATCATAGAGCTTCTCCAGCGCAGACTCTGTTGTCTCCGGAAGTCCCTTTCTGCGGCACTTCTCCCGCATGCTCTCTTCCGTCTTGATTCTCGACAGGCAGTGATCCACCGGATCAAAGCCCCTCTCTCCGGCCATCTCCTCCCGAATTGCCTGCACCCTGTCAACCAGCTGCTGGCGCACCGCCTCCAGCTCCGGAAGATGATTTCCGTATATGCTCTCTTCTTTCTTCATTTCCACTGTGATAATAAATCCCCGTTTCCGCCCCTGTCAGAGCTATTTCCCACGCGGCACGATAAATCCGCGTGAAAACAGATAAGTAAACTTTACCACATCCCGCCCGGTGTCTTTCCGTTTTCACTGCAATTTCACACAAGTTTAAGAAAAGCGCCCCACATGTCTGATTACATGCAGGACGCTTTCCCAGTTCATGATCCGCTGATTTATGATCAGCTAATTTAATATATGTCCGGACTCAGAGGTTGCCTGCGCAGCGCGGCGTGCAGCCAGATGCTCCGCCGTCAGATCCATCGTAACCGCCATCGCCAGCGCAAACAGAACATCGATCATGCTGTGCTGCTTCAGGAACATGGTGGACAGGCAGATCAGTACATCCATGACTCTCGCCAGAGGCTTTACAAAGTGATATCGATAATTCTTCGCCCGCTGCACTCCGAAATCAAGGAAGATCGTAGAATACACATGCATGCTCGGGCAGACGCAGGTCGGATTATCGGTGCTCTCAATAAATCTTGCGGCTCTCGCACACAGATCATTTCCCGGAATTTCAGAAGGGCGAATCAAAATCCCGTTGGGAACCAGCGTACAGAACAAGAGAATCAGAAGAAGTCCTCCAAAGAGCGGGGCCAGCATTCTCCATCTCGTCTCACCATCCTCACGAATCACCTCATGAAACATGGACTGTGTCATCCATAAAAACCAGATGCTGTATGGAATCACAGCATATTTTACAAAGGGGATGTACTTGTCCAGACTGCAGTGGATGTTCCAGACCACCGGCAGATCCGCCTTCTCCAGAAGAACAAACCACCCGATAAATAACACGAAGAAACTGATGACAAAACGATACGGATGCTCACAACACTGTTTCTTCAGAAATTTCACCATATATTCGACTTACTCCTTTACTGTCAGAAATGCCAGCTCCGAAAGAACGGTATCCTGGTACACGCTTCCGTTGTAGACACTGTCAATCCGAATGACCACAGACTCCATCGGGACGGGCTCATCAAAAAGAATGACCTGTTCTCCCATGACATCCTGAAGTGTATACGCCGTGGTGTAGGACTGCCCCTTGCAGCTGATCGAAACCGTGATGTCCTTCAGGCGGTTGTTCGCCGCAAAACGGTCCTGCGATATTTCATTTCCGTTCCAGAAGGCAATTCCCTTCACTTCGGTTCTTGCTGCAAAGGCAGACGTAAGCGTTACGCCGATGCCATCGCCTTCCTCACCTTCCTGCCATGAGGTTTCCAGATCACCGTCAAACAGATACTCGGTGCCATAGCTCTTCCCGGTTGTCCCCACAAGCATCGAAGAAGCATTGCAGCTGGCAGGCTTTACGGTCTGATACGAAGCAACCGCGGCTTCGTCCGTTGTCAGCTGGAAGCCATCCAGACCCTTCAGTGAGGCAATCAGAGCCTCCTGCTCTTTTTTCGCCTGCTCCTCTGCCGCAAGCGATGCCGCAGCCGCAGCCTCTTCCTGAGCTTTCAGCTCCGCAGCCGCCTTCCTTGTCGCACTCACTCGGCTGATCAGAACAATCAGAAGAATAAGCACCAGCACAACGCCCGCGATCGCTGCCCAGACCTTCTTCGGAAGCTCAGACCAGCGGATTCTCTGAAGCTTTTTCTTCAATTTCCGGAAAAAGCGCCGAAGGTTGATTCCAATCGCCCCCAGCACCGCAAGAACCTTCTCGGAGACGGAAGACTGTGTGCCGTGCGTTCTTGTCCCGTTCTCCGTTCTTCTCTGTTTCTGTTGTCTTCTCCCTGCTTCTTTTCGGCCGGATGCGGTTCTGCCGGGGTGGTTTCGGCCAGGTTCTCTTCTGTCAGCTTCCCGCTCCTGCGCACCGGGGCGCTGCGAATTCTCTCCGGAATTCCGTTTTTTCGGCATCGGGACCTCAACGCCAAGCTGCGCCAGTGTTTCCTTCCATTCGCGAATCAGCTCCGTTTCACCAATCTGATCCAGATATGCCATCACAGATCGGAATTCACTGCGGAAATTCCCAAGATTGCAGCTGCGGACCAGTCCTTCTTCCAGGCCATAATAATCCGAATACCGGTTGTCCATCGCCGCGCACAGCGTCTTCATCACCAGTGCCGGGCGAATAAAATCTCCGAGCCTTGCTTCTGCTCCCTCCAGCACATCAATCTGTTTTACCCGAAAATCCGCTTCTCTTCGCTCGGATTCCCTGGTACTGATACGCTTTCTGTTCCATGCCTCTCGCTGCATCGACAAATACGTCGCAATCTCCGCATCCGTCCAGTTATCCTGTATGCCCAGTAACTCATATAACCCCATATGTTCACCCCGCATTTCCGAAAGATGCCGACAATTTTCTGATTTAAGGTTATCACACCGAAATCGAAATACAAGCAACGGCACAGGAATTTTACACTTTTTTACAGTCTCCTTCGATGGAAATAAAACGAATCACTCCAGCGCAAAAAAGCGGCCAGCTTACCGCTGACCGCTCTCGCAAATCCATATCTGTGAATACCGCCGAAGCTTATTCTCCGAAGTATCTCTTCAGGAGTCCTGCAAATGCCTTTCCGTGACGAGCCTCGTCTCTTGCCATCTCATGAACCGTGTCATGGATTGCATCCAGGTTCAGCTCCTTTGCTCTCTTTGCAAGGTCAACCTTTCCAGCCGTTGCTCCGTTCTCTGCTGCAACGCGAACCTCAAGGTTGTGCTTCGTCGAAGGAGATACTACCTCGCCGAGAAGCTCTGCAAACTTTGCAGCATGCTCTGCCTCTTCATAAGCAGCCTTCTCATAGTAAAGGCCAACCTCCGGATATCCCTCACGGAATGCTGCACGGGACATTGCCAGATACATTCCAACCTCAGAGCACTCGCCCTCAAAGTTTGCGCGAAGGTCTGCCTTGATGTCTTCCGGAACATCCTTTGCTACGCCGATGACGTGCTCTGCTGCCCAGCTAAGTCCCTCTTCCTCAACCGGAACAAACTTGGACTTCGGAGCCTTGCAGGTAGGACACTTCCAATCCTCCGGAAGATCTGCAAACTTAACGCCTTCCTTCTCCTCATCGTAGATATGACCGCAAACTGTGCATCTGTATTTCATAATTTCTCCTTTCATGACCTCCCGGCCTCTTGTTCTCTTCTTATTAGTTATACCAGATTTTGTTTCATCTGATGTTGTTATCTTAGTCGATTGCGCTAAAATAGTATGTAACATATGTTACGAAACAACAGATTTTTCCACGAGGAGAAAGCTTTCAGCATGAATGCACAGAATCTGACCATTTTTTACGGACTTTCCGATGAAGAAATTGAAAAGAGCCTCCACTGCTCGCGAGGGAAGGTGATTTCCTCCGAAAAAGGCCAGATGATCTATCGACAGGAGGACGAGCCGACCAGGCTCTATTTTGTTCTCGAAGGAAGTGTGGAGCTTGGAAGCTGCAATGCGCTCGGAAGGCTGACCCGCATTCGTGTCCTCCGTGAAGGAGAGTGCTTCGGGGAAACCGAACTCTTCCTGGCTGCAGATGGCTACAATTCCTATGCCAGGGCCATGACCAGAGTGCGTCTTTTGTCTGTTCCGGAGGAGTTTTTCGGCGGGCAGTGCGATCGGTGCTGCATGCATCACAGCAAGGTGGTCTACAACATGCTCCATGTTTTCGCGGAGAAGTCTGATCAGGACAACCGGCAGATTGATCTTCTGACGTTGGGGAGCCTGAAGCAGCGGGTTGCCGCCTTCCTTCTCGAAGAATCCGAAATGCAGCAATCCGGGAGCAGCATCGTCTCTCTTTCCTTAAACCGAGAGGAACTGGCAGCCTTTCTCAACACCACAAGGCCCTCTCTCTCCCGCATGCTTCAGCAGATGCAGGAGGAAGGACTGCTTCGCATTGTGTCGCGAAGCCAGATCGAAATCACGGATGAAGAGGGCCTGAAGGCGACCGTGGACTGATGGCCATGGCTTTTCGCAGTCAGCTCCGCATTCTCTGTCTACCACTTCACGCGCCAACGCTCTGAGTACTCTCCTGTAATGTTCTGTCCTCGTACAGGTTTTCTCTCTGCGCTGCTCTGCTGTCTTCTCCGAAGCTCCGCCCGGTATACTTCTCCATCCGTCGGAAGCTCCACCCATTCATGCGTCCAGGACGAGAGATATGCTGCATTGGCAATTGACAATCCGAAAATTCCCTCTTCTCCCGGTGCAAGAAGCTTTGTTCCCTTCCGGATCGCCCGGCTGAAGTCATTCAGAATTCCAAGATGTCCGCTTTCCGGTTCCTTCTGCGAAATTCTCATAGTCTTTGTCTCGCAACGCGGCATGCATTCTGATGACGATGCCGTGATCTCACGGATATCCTGCTCCAGAAGCTGGAGGGTCAGTGTGCCATCCTCAATCACGGCTTTTCCTTTTGTCCCGGAAATTTCCAGACGATTGGTCCCCGGGTATTCCCCCGTGGAAGTCAGGAACACTCCCGTTGCTCCATTGTCATACTCGGCATAAATCTCAGCTTCGTCCTCTACCTCGATATCATGAAAATGTGCGATACGGCAATTTGCAATCAGACGCTTCGGCATTCCCACCATCCACTGCCAGATGTCCAGATTATGCGGGCACTGATTCATCAGAACACCGCCGCCCTCTCCAGTCCAGGTTGCCCTCCAGGAGCCGGAATCATAATAAGCCTGCGTGCGGTACCAGTTCGTGATTGTCCAGCTAAAACGGATCAGTTCGCCAAGCTCTCCCTCCTGAAAGCGTCTTCGCAGCTCTGCAAAAAGAGGATTCGTCCGTTGGTTGTACATAATCCCGTAAACGCATCCGCTCTTTTGTGCCGTCCGGTTGACCTCTTCAGCTGTTGCAGCATCAATTCCTTCCGGCTTCTCTGTCAGCACATGGAGCCCCTTCTGCAAAGCCTCCTTCGCAATCACGGGATGCATAGGGTGCGGAGTTGCAATCAGAACAGCATCAATCTTCCCGGATGAAATCAGGTCATGGTAGTCCGTATAAAAAAACATTTCCTTCCCAAATTCCTCCGCCGCCCATTCCAACCGCAGCGGATCCGTATCACAGACCGCTGTCAGCGTCATTCCTTCCACTCTTCCTTTATGAATCTGCATTGCATGCGCCGAGCCCATGCTGCCAATGCCGATCACTCCCATTCTGACTCTGTCCATGGCTTTTCTCCGTCCCCCTATTCATTGCACTGCTTCTACCTTAATTTCCTCCGCAGACAGACAGTCCAATGCCTTCCCCTTCTTATAAAAGTGAATGGCATTCTTCTGGATTCCGTCCCCACAATAATACTCATCTTCAGGCAGAATCGGAAGCCTCACAAACTGACCGTAAATCCTGCCTTGTAGATCGCCGTGATCACAAATTCTCCCAGTTTCACCACCGGCTTCGGTTTTCCGACCGGTGCATAATTCATTCCGTCATTGTTTCCCATCTTCTCCTCCTGCTGCTTTCTGCATATCGTGTATGTCATGGTTTCTGCATGCTGTCCTCACCCTTTGGTTTCTTCCAAAACATCCTCCATTTCGGAGTCGGATTCTCAGGACAATTCGATCTTATCATCATCTTTGTTTTGTCAAATACACATTGTTTTCCTATTTTTATTGCGTTCTTCAACTTTTTATATGTATAATCTGCACATAGCAAATCGAGAAAAGAGCAACAAACAGCATCATTCTTCACTTGCTTTATGAAATGAAAAAACGACGTAAGCTATCATATGACCTGGGAGACGCAGGACCACGATTTTTACCTGCTCCTGCAAAAATGCACCGATTCCCATGGCCTCGGTGCTTCATAGTCATGACGGATATGAGATTTATTGATTCCTGTCCGGAGAGATTCGCATGATTTTTGAGAATGACAACCGGATTATGAAGCGTGGTGACCTGTTGCTGATCCCCCCGTATGTCTTTCATTTTGCAGTACCGGTCGGCAGCAGTACCTACAGCCGCGTCGTCATCAACATCAAGGAATCCTACATGCAGAAAAAGGGCCCGGCCTATGCCCATTTCGCAGACTGCTTCTATCAGTCAGATTTTTCCCGGTTGAATCTCCTGCATCTGAATGAAACGCAGATTGCCCGCTACTGCGATTATGCCCGATCACTGGATCAGACTCTTCGCGAGCCTTCCTCCGCTTACGGACGAGACTTTCTGGCCGAAGCCCTTCTGACAGCCATTCTTGTTTTCATCGGGCGAATCGCTGATTCTTCCTCTCGTCTCGAGTCACGCCAGACCCCGCCTCCCACGATCACAGCTACCTTTCGATACATCGATGATCATTTATCGGAAAGTCTTCTTCTGGAGGATATTGCGAAGCAGGTACATCTGAATCCGGTGTATCTGACCCGGATTTTCAAATCCTATACCGGTATGCCCATTCAGCAATACATCATTGAAAAACGGATCAGCACCCGTGCATCCTTCTCCACCCGGAGCTCTTCCGAACAGATGTAATTCTTCCGGTTGTCTTTACAGAAAAAGAGCTGCCGGCCAAAGGCCAGCAGCTCCCCGATCCGTCAGGATCTCATTCTGTTTTCAGATACTTTTCTTTGATCAGCTCTGTAACAACAGAGTTCGCTGCCACCACATTCGCTATCATGGTTGCTCCAAGATTCTCCCCCTGATAGTCCCTTACGCAGCCGCCTGCCTCTCTCACAAGAAGCATTCCTGCCGCAAAATCCCAGATTTTCAGCCTCTGCTCCAGATATCCGTCCAGCCTTCCGCACGCAACATAGGCAAGATCCCTTGCCGCAGATCCGCTTCTGCGAACATCCTGACAGTCCATGAAAAGCCTTTTGAACAGATCAAAATTCTTCTCAGCTAGCTCTTTATAATAAGGCGACGTCCCGATTGCAATCAGACATTCTTCCATCGATGCTGCCCGACTGACATGAATCCTTGTGCCGTTGCAAAAGCTTCCCTTTCCTCTTTCAGCCAGAAAAAGCTCATTCATGTAGGGATCGTAAATCATCCCCAACACAGACTCCCCCTTATCCATCAGTGCCAGTGAGATTACACTTGCCTGGTAATCGTGAATCAGATTGGTTGTACCATCCACCGGATCCAGAACCCACACGAGCCCGTTGCGGTCCACATCATCATTGCTTTTCTCCTCGCTCAGAAACTGGGTTTCAGGATATTGCTCCTCCAACTGAGTCCGGATATACTGCTGCACCTCATAGTCCACAGCCGTCACATAATCTGCCACGCCCTTTTCTCTGGTCTGCCCCGCCAGAGTTCTGTCCTGAAACAGCTTTCCCGCGCTGCGAAGAAGCTGCTCCAGCCAGTTTACATCTACCGCTGCATTTGTGTCTGACAATACATTTGTATCTTTCATTTCCTTCCTCCTGTTCGTTCTGAAATTTACGTTCTGGTCAGTGGCTGTCTGTGACCGGTAGCTGCCTGTGGCCGGTGGCTGTCTGTGACCGGTGGCTGTCTGTGACCGGTGGCATTTGCATCCCCCATTTTGCTTTTTCAGTATCTGGAGATGCTTTTCAGAGAGCTCATTCATCCTGTTTTTACTTTTCTTAAGCGTGAGGATTATTATTCTCAGCCGGACTCATCCCTGCGGACAGAATCTCCTCGTCAGGGATGCATCGCCACGGGATTTTTCATCCCTGCAGACAGAATCTTCTCGTCAGGGATGCATCGCCACGGGATTTTTCATCCCTGCAGACAAAATCTCCCCGTCAGGGATGCATCGTCCCGGGATTTTTCATCCCTGCAGACAGAATCTTCTCGTCAGGGATGCATCGCCCCGGGATTTTTCATCCCTGCAGACAGAATCTTCTCTGCAGGGATGCATCACCCCGGGATTTTTCATCCCTGCAAACAAAATCTCCTCGGCAGGGATTGAATGCATCGCCTCAGGATTTTTCATCCCTGCAGACAAAATTTCCTCGGCAAGGATGCATCGCCCCAGGATTTTTCATCCCTGCAGACAGAATCCCCTCGTCAGGGATGCATCGCCCCAGGATTTTTCATCCTTGCAGACAGAATCTTCTCGTCAGGGATGCATCGCCCCAGGATTTTTCATCCTTGCAGACAGAATTCCCTCGTCAGGGATGCATCGCCCCGGGATTTTCATCCTTGCAGACAGAATCTTCTCGTCAGGGATGCATCGTCCCGGAATTTTTCATCCCTGCAGACAGAATTCCCTCGTCAGGGATGCATCGCCCCAGGATTTTTCATCTCTGCAGACAGAATCTTCTCGTCAGGGATGCATCACCCCAGGATTTTTCATCCCTGCAGACAGAATCTCCTCGTCAGGGATGCATCGCCCCGAGATTTTTCATCCCTACAGACAGAATCTCCTCGGCAGGGATGCATCGTCTCCGCAATTATGCCCCAAGCTTGCCGGGCACCCCCGCAGTCCGCCGAGCTCACCTCAATTCACCTCAACGCTTGCCGGGCGTACCCTGATAAAGCCGGCAGTTCCGATTTTCAAACTGCCGGCTTTCATTCCCGATGATTTATTTCCTGTATCACGCGGTACTTTTCGAATTCAGTTTCGCATGACGAATTCAGTCTCCGCATGACGAGTTCAGTTTTCACATGAGGCCTGACAATTTCAGCCGTCCCCCTGTCTTCATCCTGTAAAATCCCGTAACGCGGATCCCACTCTTAACGCATCCGCTCTAACAGTACGATAGTCTCCACGTCCTCGACAAAGGGGAACATGTCAACCGGCACTGCCTTCTTCATGCGGTAGCCGCCCTTTGTCAGGATCTCCAGATCCCGCCCAAGTGTCTCCGGGTTACAGGAGATATAAACAATCTTCCCGGGCCAAAGGGTGAGCGCAGCCTCCAGAAACTCCTCCGTAGATCCGCTTCTCGGGGGGTCCATAAAAAGAACATCCAGCGGTGCCTTCTGCTCCGCCATCTCCTGCATGAAGCGGCCTGCGTCCTCCGCATAAACCGTGACATTGGAGAGCTCGTTCAGACGGACATTGGCATCCGCATCCTGGGCCGCATCCGGGTTCAGCTCCACGGACAGCACCTCTTTTGAGCGGTCTGCTGCGCAGATTCCGATGGTTCCGATTCCGCAGTATGCATCCAGAATCCGTTCCTTCCCGGTAAGTCCTGCCGCATCAATCGCAATATTGTAAAGCTTTTCCGTCTGAACGGAGTTTACCTGATAGAAGGATCTGGAAGAAATGCGGAATTTCTTTCCGCAAAGCTCATCGGTAATATAGCCCTTCCCATACAGAACCTTTTCACGGGTTCCGAGGATCATGGAGCTGTCATTGTCCTTTATGTTCTGAACAACGGACGTAATCTCCGGATGAAGCTTTAGAAGTGCCTTTGTAAAATTGTTCCGGGACGGGAAAACCGGTCCCGCCGTCACAATCGTCACCAGAAGCTCGCCTGTTACATGCGCGCTCCGGATCTGCACGGCCTTTACAACGCCAAGACCCGTCACCGGATCATAAACGCGCAGCTTGAAGGATGCCAGAAGTCCGTAAATGTCCTGTACAATCTCATCTGCCCTCTTGTTCTCAATGAGGCAGTCCTTCACCGGAACAATCTCACGGGACCTTGCGCGGTACACGCCGCAGACCGGATGTCCCTTGCGGTCCAGTCCGAAAATACTGGTCACCTTGTTGCGATAGCGGTAGGGATTCTTCATCCGGATCACCGGCTCTACAGGCCCGAAGGCCCCAATGCACTCCTCCACCCAGGTTTTCTTTTTCAAAAGCTGCTGCTCCATCGGAAGATCAATCATGGTGCAGCCGCCGCATTTTGAAGAATACGGACAGGCCGATTTCTTCTTTTTATCTGTATGTGCTATTTCACGTTCTTTGGTCCGATCCTTTGCATGACCTAATTCACGTTCTTGGATCCGATCCTTTGCATAACCTTTTTCACGTTCTTTTGCACGACCGTTCTCACGCTCTTTGCGTTCTTTCATAGTAATAGCTCTGGTCTCTCCATTCACTCTCACGATAATAATACCGCTCTTCCCGTTCTCGTTCTTCCCGCCAGAGTCTCTCCCGTCTGGGGGTCCATTCCTCCTCCGGAATTCTGCCGAGGATCTCTATCCCACGCAGATTCTCCGTCAGATACATAGCTTTTTCCATATCGCGGCAATTAATCCGAACAATAAAGCCGCTTCGATGCATGCTGAATAATTTTGACAAAAATGACGAATTCTCTTCTTTTACAAAATAGGAGATCCCTCCGCGAAGAAGAATGCGTTCCAGATACTGCAGAATATCTGTCGCATATACACGGCAGAAATTCACCTCGGAATCAAAATACTGATCCTCGAGCAGAATGCTGGAAACGTGGTCCCGTCCCTGTTCTTCAATAGAGTTGACATAGCAGCACATTGGCATGTCCCCGCTGCAGGCATCCTCCGAACCCCTTCAGGAAATCCGGAAGATAATTCCGAATTCAGCAGATTCTTCAAGATGTGGTAATTGACTTGTTCGGTTAACACAACAAATTGTAAGTCAATCGCAACCCGCGCGCAAGAGTTTTTGTTACAATTCAACAGATTTTTTGTAACAATTCAAACACAGGTTCTCAACTCGTTTTTCCCACCACGCGGAACTTCGTCCATTTTCCGCTTCGGAATCTCCAGAGGAAAAAGACAGACCGAAGGCTCCAGTCCACGTACATGGCAATTCTGGTTCCCACAACACCCAGGCCGAACACCTGTCCCAGAAGCCAAGCACAGCCAACGCGGGCAAGGAACATGGAAATCACACCGAAAATCATGGTGTACCTTGCATCTCCGGCAGCCCGGAGCGCGCAGGGAAGCACAAAGGCCGGCGTATGGATCAACGCAATTGCCACGCATTCCATCAGTGTGATGGTCCTTGCAATCTGTTCGGTCCCCGCGGACAGACTGTAGATCCGGATGGCATACGGGAAAATCGCCATCAGAAGCGCATTGGACGGAATCGCCAGCGCCCAGGCAATCCCCATCATCTTCTTCACATAATAGCGGGCTTCCTCATAGTCATTGGCTCCGACGCACTGCCCGATCACCGTCACAATCGCAAGCTGCATGGCGCACTCCGTTGTGTAGCAAAGCGAAGTCAGCCCTCCTGCCGCCGCATTGGCCGCGATCTGGGCCGTCCCAAACGTTGCAATGATAGCAGAGACCAGTATTTTTCCAACCTGAAACATTCCGGACTCCACTCCGTTCGGAAGTGCAATGGAAATGATCTTATGCTGAATGAACGAATCCCAGTGCAGAATCTCCGGAAGCCTCGCATGAAGCTCATAACGTTTTCCAAGGCAAAGTCCCATCATCAGCGCAGCTGCCGCTATTCGCGAGAGAAGTGTCGGAACCGCCACGCCGGCTACTCCCTGATGCAGCAGGTAAACACCGATATAGTTCCCGACCAGGTTAATTCCGTTCATCAGGATGGATGCATACATCGTCACATTCGTTTTTTCCATCGAACGGAAAATCGCCGTTCCGCTGTTGTAGAGCCCAAGGAACGGAAACGAGAGTGCCGTGATCCAGAAATAGGTTTTTGCACTCTCCATGACATCGGCCTCTACGCTCCCATACAGCGCCTCCAGAATCGGGGAATGGAAAATGACGCATACCGCTCCGATCAGAACCGAAATCAGGATCGTCAGCGTGAACAGCTGGCTGGCCGCTTTATTGGCGGTTTTCCTGTCACGAAAGCCCAGATACTGGGAAATGATCACCGCACCGCCGCCTCCGATGGCGCCAAGCACCTGAATGGCCAGATTGTTGATCTCATTGACAATGGCAACACCGGACATGGCCGCCTCTCCCGCACCGGCAATCATGACCATGTCCACCATTCCGACCAGTAAATTCAGAAACTGCTCGAACAGGAGCGGCACGATCAGCGCACACAGCTCCCTGTTTGAGAATCGTCTTTCCTGCATGATACTTTTCCTCATTCTCAATCTGTCAGATATTTCTCCCGCAGCTCAGCGGCTGCAAACAGAATCTGCTCCAGAAGGCCTCTCGGCGAGAGCCGAAAGGCTCCCGCACCGAAAATAATAACCTGCTCGACGAAATCACCCGTTGCCACCGTGACGCGGTTGTTCTTCGACAGCCGGTGTGCGGTCTTCTCAATGTAAAGATCCGCCGTTTCTGCTTCTTTGGTATAAACCACATCGATGTTATGATGCCGGTAAACCTCTCCTTTGCCTCCGGGAACCCGGTATGCATCGAAGACCACTATGACATTGACACCGGAATATCCAGCGTAATCGGACAGGATCTCCAGAAGGCGGTCTCTGGCGGATTTGATATCTGTCTGTGCCAGCTCCTTCAGCTCCTCCCAGGCGAAAATAATGTTATAGCCATCCACCAGAAGGAATTCCTGAATTTCCTTACGGGCAGCCTTTTTCGCGGATCGTGCGGAAGCCTCGCTTCCCGCAGCTTTCCCGTTTCCCTGTTCCGCTTCCGCCGAAATCCCCTGCACCGCTTCTTCGTTTCCCGCTTCCTCCGAAGGGAGCACGGTTCCTCTCCTCACATTGTCCGGATGACGCAGCTGTTCTTTGGCCGGCCCGTAGGTTTTCTCAAAAATTCTCTTCAGCTCATCCTCCTCCGAGCGAAAGGCCTGCTGCCGTTCTCTGAAATCCCTGCTCTTTTCCCGATGTGCGGAGTGATCCTTCTCCTCCACTCCATCCTCGGGGCGATCCAGCTCGATTTCCTCTGTGTGGGTGCCCGTAAAGGTGTAATAATCATCCGAACGATACGCTGCCTTTGAGGACGAATCCTCCGGCTCCGGCTTCCAGCCGGTGTCCACATGCATATAATCCCGAACCCTGTCCCAGGGAACCACGGTCCCTGCTCCATGGGAGCAGAACACGGACCAGGTAGGATTCCTGCGGTCCGTATCCGGATCATACTTCTTCTCTTCGATAATTTCTCTGGCGTTATGACACGGCTCATACCCCTTCCAGGATACCGACAGCCGGCCTCTCCCTCCTGTGTAGCCCGCAACCTGCGCCGCATAATCGCCAAGCTCCGAGGCTGGCACCGATCCCTCCAGAACCGCCTCTTCACCACGAAACTCCGCAGGCTGGCACCTGCCGTGCATCTGACTGATGTCCGTCATTGCCCGGCCCACATTTTCCGAAGGAATTTCCAGCGTCACATTCAGAACCGGCTCCAGCAGAATATTTTCTGCCATCATCAGGCCCTGCCGCACAGCCGCGTATGCCGCCTTCCGGAAATCACCGCCGGAGGTGTGCTTCTTATTGGCCTTTCCGCCGAGGAGGCAGATATGCACATCCGTGAGTCCCGAACCGGTAAGTACCCCCTTGAAGCTCTTTACTGCCAGCTGCGAGAGAATCAGGTTCTGCCAGTTGCGCTCCAGCGTATTCGGAATGCAGCGGTTCTCGAACGTGATCCCGCTTCCCGCATCTCCCGGCTCCAGAAGAAGATGAACCTCCGCGTAATGCCGCAGCGGTTCAAAGTGACCTACGCCCTCCACCGGACGCCGGATGGTTTCCTGATAGACAATACTGCCCGGACCGAACTCTGCACGAAGATCGTTCTTCTCGCGGAGAAGATTCTTCAGAATCTCAATCTGCACCGCCCCCATAATCCGAACGGTGATGTCTCCGGTTTCCTCTTCCTTTTCGACATGGAGCATCGGCTCCTGCTCCTCCAGCTCCCGAAGAGCCTTCAACAGCGTAAAATCATCCACCGGCTTTCCGAAGCGGTCTGTCGCGGTCACGCTGCTCGTCATAATCGGCGTCAGGATTTCTTCCTTCCTGTTCTCCTCCACGCCGAGGCCATCTCCCGCGGAGGTATAGGAAAGCCCTGCTGCCGCTGCAATTTCTCCTGCGCAGACGCTGGTTCTGACCTCATACCGGTCACCGGAATACAGGCGCAGCTCGCTGATCTTCTCTGAGGTCTCCCGCTCCTGCAGGGAAGTCTCATCGGCATCCTCCATTCCCTCTGTACCATCCAGGGCCAGGGATTCCTGCTCCGAAGAAAACAGCATATTTCCAGCCTGCGGCATGACTTCCCGCACACTGTCCCTCACAGAGAGCGTGCCCTGGGTGATCTTCATCCAGGTGAGCCTTGTCCCGTTTTCTCTTGTGATCTTATAGACAAACGCACCAAACGGCAGATTCTCTTCCTGCTCTTCCGAAAAAGCTGCAGGAAACGCTTCTCCCGTAAACAGCGACAGTCCCTCCAGAAGAGCCTCCGTTCCTTCGTTTCTCAGGGCGCTGCCGCAGTAGACAGGAAAGAGTTTCCTCTCCCGAATCAGACGGCTCACATCCGCCTGCTCCACGTGACCGCTCTCCAGCACGCGCTCCATCAGAGTATCCTCACAGACTGCGATCCCTTCTTCATTGTCCTCGCAGATCTGCCTCTCATCAAAACGGACAAGCCCCTGCCCCAGACCGCTTCGAAGAAGCCCGAACAGCTTTTCACAGACGGCCTGCACTTCCGCAGGCTTTGCCTTTTCCCCTTCCGGAACCCGCGGCAGCAGCTGATCGATCTTATTGATAAAAAGAAAAGCAGGAACCTCATAATGCTGCAGAAGCTTCCACAGAACTCTCACCTGCGGATCCGCACCCTGCTGCGCGGTAAGATCTGCGGCACTGACCACCAGCACCGCTGCATCCAGAACGCGCAGCACGCGCTCCATCTCCGGAGAAAAATCCACATGGCCCGGCGTGTCCAGAATGGTAAACGGACGATCACCGATCCGAAATCTTGCAAGCTTCGAATAAATCGTGATCCCCCGCTTTTTCTCCATTTCATCCGTATCCAGAAACGCGTCGCCATGATCCACGCGTCCCCGCTTTTTTACTGCTCCCGTCTGAAACAGGATACTCTCCGATAACGTTGTCTTTCCGGCATCCACATGTGCCAGAATGCCGATGGTTGTATTTTTCATGCTCTGATTTCCCGCTTCTTTTCGTATTTCGATGTCCTCTTGTTAATTTTACAAAAATATGACAGTAATTTCACCGTTATTTTCGGCACAGGAGTTTTGCAAAAAAGCTTGCCGAACTTTCTGAACCTTCTATACTTTTAACTGTGGCGAATCATTCAGTACTGCCGCGCTGCGGCACATAAGGAGGAACACATGGAGCAGTTTAGTCCTGTCAAGGAAGGAAAAGTACGCGAGATTTACGACATCGGCGATTCTCTGATCATGTATGCCACCGATCGTATCTCTGCATTTGACGTAATTCTGAAGAACAAGGTAACCAACAAGGGCCGGGTTCTGACCCAGATGTCCCGTTTCTGGTTTGACTATACCAAAGATGTGATCCCGAATCACATGCTCAGTGTAGATGTAAATGATATGCCTGCGTTCTTCCGCACGGAGGAGTTCCGCGGACGCAGCATGCTGTGCCGCAAGCTGACCATGATCCCCGTCGAGTGCATCGTGCGCGGCTACATCACCGGCTCCGGCTGGGAGAGCTACAAAAAGAACGGCACTGTCTGCGGCATTCAGCTTCCGGAAGGCCTGAAGGAATGCGACAAGCTGCCTGAGCCGATCTACACTCCCAGCACCAAGGCAGAAATCGGTGATCACGACGAGAACATCTCCTACGAGAAGAGCATTGAAGTTCTTGAGAAGGCATTCCCCGGCCACGGTGAGGAATATGCGAAGAAGATCAAGGACGCAACCATTGCCCTTTATGTCAAGTGTGCCGATTACGCACGCACCAGAGGCATCATCATTGCCGATACCAAGTTTGAATTCGGTCTGAATGAAGACGGCGAGGTTATTCTTGCCGATGAGATGCTGACTCCCGACTCCAGCCGCTTCTGGCCGGTAGAAGGCTACGAGCCCGGTCATTCCCAGCCCTCCTTTGACAAGCAGTTCGTACGTGACTGGCTGAAGGCGAATCCGGACAGCGATTACAATCTTCCTCAGGAAGTTATTGACAAGACCATTGCCAAGTATCTCGAGGCATATCGCCTTCTGACCGGAACCGAGCTGGAATTCTGAGGAGCTTTTTCGAAGTTCCGTTTCCCGTCACAATTTCACAGAATAAACGAGTAAAAAAAGGTGCCGCAGCGCTTTTCGGATTTTCTCCGATCCGCGCTGCGGCACCCTTTTCTTTTATCGCTTATATTCTGTGACCCGGATTTTCTCCCCGGTCACCCTCTGTCTTAGTTCCGTCCGAAGAGATCTCCGAAGGGGAAGGAATAATACTGACCGGACTCTGCTTCTTCCGTGCTGCCCTGTCCGTTTTCTGCCTGCTTACTGCTGTCCTGACTGTCGGAATCCTCTTCCGTGCTCTCCGAGGAGCTATCCTCCGAATTCTTCCCGTTGTTGTAGCCGAAGCTGTGCTTATTGCTCTGACTCTTCTGGGAACTCTGGCTGTCCTCGTAGTTCTCGATAGCACTCTTATCTCCAAGAGTTACCTCAACCGTCTGCTTGTCATAAGCTCCCGTGCCATCCTGTCTCTCGATGGTAAGCTTGATCGTCTCACCGGCTGCATAATAGGTCAGCTGCTTCTGCAGAGTTTCCATATCGGTAACCGACGTTCCTTCAATTGCCGTAATGATGTCGCCCTTCTGAAGGTCCGAATCTGCAGCTCCGCCGCCATCGATGATCTGCGCAATGTACACGCCCTGCGGCATGCTGTATGCACTGGAAACCTGGCTGGTCACGCTGACACCGCTGATTCCAAGATAGCCTCTGTCTTCCTCAGCCACGGTTTCCTTGGTCTTCTGATTCATCAGGTCCTCAATGATCGGAACGGCTCTGGAGATCGGAATGGCAAAGCCCATGCTGTCTACCTTTTCTCCGCCGATCTTACTGGAGTTGATGCCGATCACGTTGCCGTTTAAGTCAACCAAGGGACCGCCGGAGTTTCCGGGGTTAATGGCTGCGTCCGTCTGAATGAAGGTTCCGGATACATTCTCTACCTGAAGCTCACGCTCCAGAGCACTGACAACACCGGTTGTAACCGACTGTCCATAACCAAGAGCGTTGCCGATTGCAACCACCGGCTCGCCGATCTTCAGCTCATCCGAATCCCCGAGAGTAGCTACCTCAATCTGATTCATCGTGTCACTGTCGATGTCCTTCAGCTTGACGGCGATGACCGCCAGATCATTTCCGGCATCCGTTCCCTTGATCTTCGCCTCTGCCGTGGACTCATCAATAAACTGAACCTCCAGGCTGTCCGCATCCTCTACCACATGATTGTTCGTTGCGATCAGAAGCTCTCCGTTGTCCTCATCCTTCGCAATGATGATACCGGAGCCCGTGGAGGTTCCTTCCTGCGCATAGGTCTGTCCGAAGAAGTCCTGTGTGGTCTGGGTAAAATTGTTGTAGACCGATACTACAGAGGGCATAACATCCTCAACGACCTGCGTGACATCTGTCACAACCGCAGAGCCGGTAGTGGTCTTGAGCTCATCGCTTGCCTTCTTCTGTGTCCCGTTGCTCTCAGAAGAATCCGATGCGTTCTCCGAAGCCTCCGCAAGGCTCTTGTTCTCCTCGGTGCTTCCCGAGGCAGCGCTCTCTTCCGTCTTTGCAGGAGCCTCTCCCTGCGTCAGATCTCTGGCATAGAAGCCGCCGGCTACACCGACTGCCGCCGCAAGAAGAACCGCAATGACCGCCATACCGCCATGCTTCTTCCCGCCACGCTTCTTTCCGCCGTTTCCGTTCGGATCATACGAACCGTTTCCGCCCGCCTGGTAAGAGGAACCGCTGCCGTTTGACTGATATCCGGTCGAATAACTGCTGTGGTACTGATAATTTCCGTTTCCGGTCTGCCCGGTTGCTCCATTGTTGTTCTGATTCAGATTCTCATTGAATTCATCCGACATGGTAGATACCTCACTTTCCTGCTCAATCTATCACTGACTCATTCCGAAATATATTGCGAAATGCTTCTCAAACTGATTTCTCGATTGGTTTCCTTTAAAACAATTCTGAGTATACTGGATAATTGTGTTCAAAGTGTGTTCGATTTTTGCAACATTTGTGATCTAATAAGAACATCTGACAAATACGAATGCTATGTATTGCAACATAAGGAATCAAAGATTTAAAGGAAAACAGAAATGATTGAACTGCAGCCGTCAGCCGAAAAGAAAAGAGCCGTCCTCGCCGGCCTGAATACAGAAAAGTCGCCGGAGCGCTACCTCTCCTCCATGAAGGAGCTTGCGCAGCTTGCAGAGGCCTGTGATCTGGAGGTGACGTCCTCCATTGTCCAGAATGCACCGGCCGTCACACAGAAGACTCTGTTCGGCCGCGGCAAGGTAGAGGAAATCAAAACCGCTGTCCTTGCGGACGATGCGGATATTGTGATTGTTCAGGAGTCCCTGACTCCCATGCAGGTCCGGAATCTCGAGGATTTTCTGGATACCGAGGTCATGGACCGCACCGGCATCATCCTGCAGATTTTCAGCACAAGGGCAAGAACCCGCGAGGCAAGGCTTCAGGTGAAGTCTGCGCAGCTCCAGTATATGCTGCCAAGACTCGTCGGCATGCGCAAAAACCTAAGCCGCCAGGGCGGAGGCTCCGGCCGCCTCTCCAACAAAGGTGCCGGAGAGGAAAAGCTGGAGCTCGATCGTCGTCACATCGAGCACCAGCTTGCAGAAATCAACCGTCAGCTGAAGGAGGTGGAGAAGGAGCGCTCCACACAGAGAAGCCGCAGACTCCGGAGCGGCCTTCCGCTCGTTTCTCTTGTCGGCTACACCAATGCCGGAAAATCCACTCTGATGAACGGTCTGCTGTCCCTGTGTCCGAATCCTTCCGACTCTGTCCAGGACAGAACCGTACTGGAAAAGGACATGCTCTTTGCCACACTGGACACCTCTGTGCGCATCATCCGGATTCCCGGACATTCTCCGTTTCTTCTGAGTGATACCGTTGGCTTTATCTCCGACCTTCCGCACACATTGGTAAAGGCCTTCCGCTCCACCTTGGATGAGGTGAAATATGCGGACCTCCTCGTGGAGGTTGTGGACTATTCCGACCCGGAATGGCAAGAGCAGCTGAAGGTCACCCGCAGAACCCTGGATGAAATCGGTGCCTCCGACATTCCGACTCTTGTCGTCTATAACAAGGCAGATCTCTGTGAAGACCTTCCGGTTCTTCGCTCGTTCCCGGATCACATTTATTTCTCCGCAAGGAACCGCGATGGGTATGAGGCGCTCCTTGATCTGCTCGATCAGACGCTCGATGGCAAAAAGGAGCAGCACACCTACCTGCTCCCCTACTCCTGCGGCGGCCTGTTGAATGAAATGCAGAAGAAATATCCGGACAGCCGTGTGGAATATCTTCCGGAGGGAGTAAAGCTGGACATCACACTCACAGAAAAGGATGCGAAGCTGCTTAACGATATGCAGCTTCCATCCTCTTCCTGATCCGCATCCGGATCTCACCCTGGTCACTCCGCTGCAATATAACGCTCTGTAAGCGGAACGGTGCGGTCATGGCATTTCTGAAGCTCCGGTATTACAACGGTGGGCTTATTCTTCACATAGTAGTCCAGGAATTCGCAGACAATGTCATCCACCAGCTTTCCGGCATTGCCGTGATGGCCGCCCGGAATGTAATACATGTGAACCGGAACGCCCGCTTCTTCCAGTGCGTTTCTTAACGTTCTCGGATCTCGCGGTGCCACATACTCATCCTCCGTTCCATATACCAGAAGAAACGGCGGTTCGGTTCCATTGATATAATTGACCGGTCTTGCTGCCTGCACCCGGCTCAGATAGGTCTTGGTCCTGGAATCCACACCAATCAGCTGTGTAAGAACCTTGTTATCAATTCCGAGCTTATCATTTCCCAACATGACAGCCCCTGCAAAGCTGATCACGGCGCAAACGCCATAGTCTGCCTCATCTTCCCGTTCCCAGTCCCGGTTCCCGATGGATACGCCGACCAGCTCTGCCAGATGTCCCCCGGCGGAATCACCTGCCACTATAATTTTCTCCGGATCATAGCCATATTCTGCGGCGTGCTTTCTCAGATACCAGAGAGCGTCCTTACAGTCAATAATATCCGCGGGGAAGCAGTCTTCATCCGAATAGCGGTAGTCAATGGATGCCACCGCATATCCGCGCCCGCTCATATTGGACACCAGATTCCATTTCCGGTTCAGATCCTTCCAGCCGCCCCCATGAATCCACATAATCAGCGGCGGATTTTCCACATCCTCCGGAACCTCCAGATCAAAATACAACGGATGCGTATCCGTCATCTTATAAACTACATTTTCATATCTGCTCATCTTGGTCTCCTTTACCTGTTTATTAATGTCAGAAAATTTTCTTATCCTTGTTGCAGTCCTTCAGGACCTCAATTTCCTCCGTGTCATACGGGGTAAAATCCGAATGGAAAATATCATGCATCCACAGGCTGGTGTCAATATCCGGAAGCTTTTTGATGAATTCCCAGACAAAATTGAACTGCGCTTTTCCGTTTACAAAGCCGAAGAAATAGCTTCCCACCTTATGCTTCTTCCATCTCTGCCAGGTTTTTCCGCATGCTGTCCGAGAGCAATGTAATCGCCTGCTGTGTCTGCTGATAATACTGCTTCCTTGCATTCTGCCGATAAGCCGAGAATACCGCGGTAAATACAAGCATTTCTGTAAGAATAGCGATCGTCACACAACCTGCAAAGATCTTTGTCCGGATCGGTACAAAGGGCTTTCCGTTCTTAGTTTCCGAACCAGGTGCTTTTCTTTTCATCTGTCTATCCATAGAAATCCGGATCCTCTTCCACAATTTCAATTTCCAGATAGTCAAAGGGAAGCTCTTCCACAAAGCTGTCCTTCGAGAAGCGGCACTTGGCTCGTCTCTGGAAATCCCGTATGTTCTGGTCCAGCCAGATCGGCTCCGGCAGATCAAACTCATGACAAGTCCTGGTCAATGCATGAAAGACCTTATGCGTTCTTGTCTCCTCCGAGCCATCCTCTATTGTAATCTCACGGATGAGGTGTCCCCCCGCCCATTCCTTTGCCCATAATCGAAACATTGTTTTTTCCTGCCATTTCCGGATATCAGCTTCCTGCTGCCAATAACCTGTACTCAGTATCATGTACAAAAAACGGGCGAAAAATCAAGCGTTACTTTTCGCGCTCGCCTTTCGCCCGTTCTCATTCGTCAGTTTTTATTCCGTTTTCCGAAATGGTTCCGATCAGTCATCGTATCCGTTCGGGTTCTGGCTCTGCCATCTCCAGGAATCCTCGCACATGTCGCGGATTCCGTACTGTGCCTCCCAGCCAAGCTCCGCCTTTGCCTTCGCAGCAGAGCAGTAGCAGGTTGCAATGTCGCCTGCTCGTCTTCCGTCAATGACATACGGAATCTTGATTCCGGTTGCCTCTTCAAAGTTCTTCACGATATCCAGTACGCTGTAGCCAACTCCGGTTCCCAGGTTATAAATGCTGAGGCCGGATCCGGGAGCAAGCTTCTTCAGTGCGCAGACATGACCCTTTGCAAGATCAACCACGTGGATATAGTCACGGACACCGGTTCCGTCCGGAGTATCATAGTCGTTGCCATATACGTGAAGCTTCTCCAGCTTGCCGACAGCAACCTGTGTGATGTAAGGCATCAGGTTATTCGGAATGCCGTTCGGATTCTCGCCCATCGTTCCGGACTTATGCGCACCGATCGGATTGAAGTAGCGAAGCAGAATCACATTCCACTCCGGATCTGCAAACTGAATGTCTGTCAGAACCTGCTCCAGCATGGACTTCGTCCAGCCGTAAGGGTTCGTGCACTGTCCTTTCGGGCACTCTTCCGTGATCGGTACAAAAGCAGGATCGCCGTATACCGTTGCCGATGAGGAGAAAATAATATTCTTGCAGCCGTGCTGACGCATCACATCCACCAGAGTCAGGGTTCCTGTGATGTTATTGTCATAGTACTCCCACGGCTTCTTCACCGATTCGCCGACAGCCTTCAGCCCTGCAAAGTGAATCACTGCCTCCGGCTTTTCCGCATCAAATACCTTGTTCAGACCCTCGCGGTCACGGATATCCACCTGATAAAAGGGAACCTTCTTCCCTGTGATGGCTTCTATTCGTCCGAGAACCTTTTCACTTGCGTTGTAGAGATTGTCCAGAATGACCGGCTCATGCCCTGCATTCTGCAACTCCACTACGGTATGACTTCCGATAAAACCTGCACCGCCTGTTACAAGAATCTTCATTGCCTGTCTCCTCCTGTGATCATTTGACTTTCTGAAATCAGGTTTCTTATCAAGCCTTCTTAACTTAAAACCTCTTACTCCGGTCTTCCTTCTCAGACCTTTTTCGCTGCTGCACGGCTTCTCGCCTTGCGGGCCTCCAGTGCCTCTCTCTCCTTTGCAGCCTCATCGAATTCCTTCTGCTGCTGCAGGATCAGCTCCTTGTCGTCAAAGTAATTGATTTTCATCGCCTCCTTGACTTCATGAAGGGTATTCGCAGCGGTCTCCTCCGCCTTCTCGGAACCCTTCCTCAGAACCTCGTAAACATAATCAATATTCTTCTCATATTCACGGCGGCGATTCCGGATCGGCTCAAGCGTTGTCTGGAGAACGCTGTTCAGGAACTTCTTGACCTTCACGTCGCCAAGTCCGCCGCGGCGGTAGTGATCCTTGAGCTCATCCAGATTTGCATAGTCCGGAAGGAACTCTTCAAAATGCTCCGGCTTTGCAAACGCATCCAGATACGTAAAGACTGTATTGCCTTCGATCTTTCCGGGATCCTCGATCCGGAGATGATCCGGATCCGTGAACATGCTCATGACCTTCTTCTTGATATCATCCGGCTCCTCGGACAGGTAGATGCAGTTGCCGAGAGACTTGCTCATCTTCTCCTTGCCGTCTGTTCCGGGAAGGCGCATGGATGCCTGATTCTCCGGAAGCAGAATCTCGGGCTCCACAAGGACCTCACAGTTATACGTATGATGGAAGCTGCGGACGATTTCTCTCGTCTGCTCAATCATCGGCTCCTGATCCTCGCCCGCAGGAACCGTCGTCGCCTTGAACGCGGTGATGTCGGCTGCCTGCGAAATCGGATAGGTGAAGAAGCCAACCGGAATGCTGCCGCCGAAGCCGCGCATGCCAAGCTCCGATTTCACCGTAGGGTTTCTCTGAAGTCTTGCCACTGTCACCAGATTGGCATAGTAGAAGGTCAGCTCCGTCAGCTCCGGAATCTGCGACTGAATCAGAATCGTCGTCTTCTCCGGGTCAATTCCCGCAGACAGATAATCCAACGCTACATTGATGATGTTCTTGCGAACCTTCTCCGGATTGTCCGCATTGTCCGTCAGCGCCTGTGCGTCCGCGATCATGATGTTGATTTCGTCGTAATCGCCGCCGTTCTGCAGCTCCACTCTGCGGCGCAGAGATCCTACATAATGTCCGATGTGAAGACGCCCCGTCGGACGGTCACCGGTTAAAATAATCTTTCCCATTTCCTGTTTCCTCTCACAAATTTCAGAACTCTCCAAGCCATGATTATAGCGCCTTTCCATCCGTATCTACAAGTGTCCAGCCCTTCCAGTAGTCACGCATTGCTTCCGGATCCGGAATCTGGTTGTTGCGGTGACGAAGCGGACGGATCAGAATCTTCGGTTCTCTGGCATTCAGCCGCCCTCCCCAGAATGAAAAGGTAGAGTTTGCTGCGATCACACCGTTGCAGTGCATCATCAGCTGCATATCCAGCAGGCTGTCCTCCCCTTTATTCCAGTCGCACACCGTGATCTCCTCGCCCAGATTGCCGAACCGGCAGGCATGTGCAAAGCCCGGATCATCGGAAAAGACATAGAAATGAATTCTCCTTCCGCTCCTTGCAGCCTCCACAGCACGCTCCAGGAAATCAATGGCTCCCTGATAATAGCTCTCCGTACAGATTCCTCCAAGGAGGGGTGCGTTTTCCGGATCCAGGTAATCCCCTCTCCGGATGTGCACGGCACAGGAAAAGGTGTATGCATCCTCCATTTCCGTGATGACCGCCTGGTTTGCCGCATTCACGGCAGGCTCTGCGCTCTCCGGAAAAACAAACACCTTGCGGAGCTCTCCCAGGATGTCCTCATAATACTTCGTGCAGGCAAAATAGCCATCGAGATAGGCATCCTCCAGTCCGAAAATTTCCGGATGATACATCCGGCTCTCCGTAAAACGCTTTCCGGCTGCCTTCCCGCCCAGATGCAGCTTTCTTGCCGTCTTTCCCCAAAAAGAGCTGCTGCCAAGAAGCGCTTTTTTCTCCTCCTCCGTGCACTCCTCAAACGGAAGATTCCGGAATTTCAGAAGCTCGCAGCTTCTCGGAGCCAGCATATTCTTCTGATTGTCCTCATCGAACCAGGAAAGATCCAGCTTTACATCCTTTCCAAGGCTCCTCAGCTTGCAGTACAGCGCATACTGCTGCATCTGATTTCCCAGTCCGCCCTTCACTTCAACAATAATCATGTGATCCTTTCACGCCGCAGATACGACTGCGCAAGCATTAAAAAGTAACTTTCCCCTCTGCACCAGACAGGCAGCCCGGCTTCTGACCGGATTCATTTTCGGACAAAGCACGCAAGAAACGCAAGTACAGCTCCCTGTCCCCAGGGATAATTCCCATACTGCTGCCGGTACTGGGCAAAATCCGTGCACTCCGCCGAAGCCTGTCCGATCTTTCCATCCTCCGAAACCATCGAAAACAGCTTTTCTGCCGCCTGCTCCAGAGCCCGTTTCACCTTTTCGCTGCTCCCCGTTTTCTTCATCTGAAGAAGACTGTAGCAGATCATCCCCGTGGCCGAGGTGTCCGCAGGCCCCTCCAGACAGTCCAGCTGCCAGGAGAAAAGATGATCCTCCCGGATCCTTTCGAGAATTTCACCGAGCATCCGTTCCGTCCGGGCCGTAATTTCCGGGTTTCCCATCTCCTGCAGGCTCTCTCCGGAAAGTCCGAGAAGAAGCCATCCGACAGCTCTTCCCCATCCGATGATTCCGAATTTGACACCGCTTTTCTCATCGTAGCCGTGATAAGGAAGCCCGCTTCTCTCATCCATCCCGTTCTTCAGGAAAAGAGACATCTGACGCTCCGCCAAAGATATGGCTTCTCGTCCCCTTTCTCCTGTAACTCTTGCATATTCCGAATAGAAAAGACACGTCTGTCCTGCTCCGTCCGCATAGATCCAATCATTCTTGCTTCTCTGCCCGTAAACGATGGCTCCCTCCGGATCCCTCCTGCAGCGCTCCAGGTAGTCAAAGATCCTGTCCGCCGCCTGAAGATATCTCTCCTTCCCGGTTCTTTCAAAGAGCCGGAGCATCACCGCACCGGCAAGGGCATCATCCGGATTGCCAACCGGCATGCCGCGGTCAAACCAAAGGTCCAGATAGTCCTCTGCCTCCGTAAGATGATCTGCTTCCACAAGTCCGAGAAGCAGAAGCCCCGCCGGCCAGAACAGAAGGTCCGCTGACGCTTCCTTTCTGCCAAGAAGGCGCTTTGCTGCCGACTTCGCCTTTCTTTTCCATGTCGGATGTGCGAGCTGATGAAGCTCTCTTCCGGCTTCCTCCGCCATTTTCTCAAGGATCGTTTCTCTCTCTGCCTGCATTTTCACACCTTCCCGAGCTTTTTCAGAGCGACCTGCTTCAGATACCGGAATTCCCGGGATCTGCCGAAAAGAAGAAGGAACACGCCGTTAAAGACAAGCGTAATGATCACCACCATCAGAAGAAAGCTTCCGATCGCCGGCTGTGCCATCACACGGTTCCCCACAAGCTTCAGACCTGCGGCAAGCACCGCAACCGTCCCTGCATAGCGAAGCGACTCTGCAAAATAGGACCGGCTTGACCTTCCAAAGCAAACCCTGTAAATAATGACCGGTTTGGTCAAGTTCGCAATCAGCCCCGAAATCACCGTTCCGACGTAAATGCCGGCAAGTCCGATCTTCTGTACCAGCCAGATGGACAGGACCAGATTGACGCCGCCCTGAATGAGCGCAAGATATTTGTCCTGCTCAAACACACCTGCCGCTGTTTTGTAATTGGACAGCACGATCCGGTCTCCCTTGAAATACAGATCAATCAGAATCAGTGCCACGGCAGAGGCCGGAAGAACCCAGGCATCTCCAAGCCAGATCCGTACAAGCGGCGTGAGCAGAACGAAAAAGCCGGTCACCGCAAAGCCGTATACCCAGCTTGCAAAGAAGCGGTATACCTGGAACAGCTCATACTGCCGTTCCTTCGTCTCTGTGGCAATGAGATTGCCGAAGCTCGAAATCACCGAATTGAAAATGATGTTGACGAAGTTCGTCACGGCATTGATGACCAGGTTGTAATTGTCCACGATGCCGGACATCGCAACTGCAATAAACGAGGAAATAATCAGCGAGTCCGTCTGCAGTCTTGCCACATCACCGACCTTGTGCAGAACGAGCGCCTTTGTCTTTCTCCAGACCTCTCCGGACTCCTCCCTGGACAATGGCTCCACATTTTTATCCCGCAGAAACGGATACAGCCGGTCCAGATACCAGGAGACGAAAATCTTCTGCGCAAGCTGCACGAACATATCGGTCAGAAGATAGAACAGGAAATTCCCGGTGAGCACGATCACCGCCATCTGAAGAAGCGTCACCGTGATCTTGGTGATCGTATTGATATTCGTCTGAATGTAATTGCGCTGCTCGGCATTGCACAGGCTGTACTTGTAGGAGACAAAATACGTGCTGACCGTATTGAACAGAAAGATCAGATAATAAACCGTCATCTCCCGCACGGTAATGGAGCCCGGATCCTTGATGAGATATTTCAGGAAGGGTGCAATTGCAAGTCCGATCACCGCCACCACCAGCGCGATGACCGTGTATGCCTTCCGGTACATCTTCATGTAGGACTTGATCTTCTCTGTATTTTCCTCAGCCACGGGCCGGTAGAGCGCGAAGTTCAGCGCCGTCCCGATGCCAAGCTCTGCCATCGACAGGATGGACAGGATATTCGTATAGAGCGAATTGACCCCGAGAAGCTGCTCGGAGAGATGCCGGATGAAAATCGTACGGAGAACAAAGGACATCAGCGCGGTCGCTGCCTGTCCGAGGTATCCGAATGCAATATTTCTCTCTGCCAGCCGCACCCTTCCGGCTGTGTTATTTTTCTTATGCTTGTCCATGAATCACCTTGTGAAGCTCCTCTGCGTTTCTTCCGGTTTCCGCACGGAATCGGGAGGCACCGCCTGCAAGCTCATAACGGATCTGGTCCTCGTTGGCAAGAAGCCAGTTCCAGGCCTCCAGCATCTGCTGCGGATCCTTAAGCGTCTGAACGGGAAGAACGTAATTCTCCTCCGTACCGAACAGGTCTCTTGCGATTCCTCTTGCCTTGACGGAATAGCCGACCACCAGCGTCGGAATGATCGTGGAATAGGCTGCAATGGTTGCATGCGTCCTTGCTCCGATGAAAAACCGGCAGTTGGCAATTACACCTTTTAACTTCTCCGCAGACATGTCTTCGATCAGACAAACTCTCCCGGTATCGCGGAACACCTCATAAAGCTTTCGAAGAGGCGTGAAATCATTGCTCCGATCCCAGACCACATGAGGAATCAGTGCCACCTTCATGTTGGTGGAGCGAAGAATCTCGCGAATCAGCTCCGCATAGCTGCGAAGCGGTGCGGAAGGATCTGTCGCATAGTCCTCCACCATCGGACTTAAATTGATGCCGACCGTATTCCCGGACTCGAAATCCTCCGGAAGTCCGCTCTCGTCCACAGGAAGCGAGAAGGCAGGATCCGGACAGGATACCACCTTCGACGCCCCCTCTTCGCCATACGCCTCTGAAAGTGCCTTGCGTATGGCTTCGAAAGAGATGCTCTCTCTTGCAATGATCTTCTCGTAACGATACAAATCTTCGGTCAGAGGCCCCTTTGTCTGAAGGAGTTCCGGCTCTATGGAGCAGCCAAGAAGCACCGTTTTCGTCCCCTGCCTGCAGAGCATGGAATTTGCCAGCATCAGATCCTTCGTCATAATGGGGTAGCAGTAATTGTCCCCGCCGATGGAAACCGCAAGCTTCGGCGCATTTTTTCCGGTCAGCGCCCGGAAGCGATAACGCAGAAAGGACTCTTCATCTCCCGTGACCTTTCGAAGCGCATAGTAAAACGCATGCGCCGCAACGTGATCCGCAAGATGCTGCTCCTCCACAATCCGGGTTCTCGCCTTTACCTCCGCAGGCAGATATTTCTCATCCTCCGCCGCCGAATTCGTCATCAGTGTAAACCGGTCCACCGGCATCATCCGGACCAGGGAATCCACAATTGCCTCGCAGCCATGATTTCCGCTGCCTGCATGCATATAAAGCGAAATTTCACTCATACAATCTCCTGTAAATGCCGGGAAGTCTCCCGAGCAGAAATGATTTTATCCGATAATCAAAGGGAATTTTCGAAACTGCTCCCGGAAGCTTCCGGTGCTGCAGCAGCTTATCCCGGCACAGCCGGAATTCCTCCTCGTATCCTGCCTGCTCCTCTTTCGGGAGCTTTGCGATCTTGGAGGCCGTCAGAACGTCCGAGACAATCTGCAGTGCTCCGAGTCTTGCCCGTGCCTCCTTGTCTTTAAGAAGCTCCGGAAGATTTCTGTCCAGAACCCTTTCCGCCTCCTCCCAGCACCGGATCTGATCGATGTAAGAGGGCGTAAACGGCCGTTCCATCGCTCCCTTCGGATTGACCGTATACCGGTACAGCTTCTTCTGCTCCAGAAGTGCATAAACAGTATCCTCCCGGATAAGTGACACAACGAACAGCATATCCTCTCCGATCGTCAGTCCCTTCTGAAATCTTTGGTTTCCGATGATCTCTTTTGTAAAAAGCTTGCTCCATACCCTGGTGTCCCGAAGAAAAACCGCATCCTTCACAATCGCTGCTCCGTTCAGGATCCGAGGCAGCATCTCTGCATCATTCTGCACTCCTGTCGCCTGCTCCTCTGCCCTTGCTTCCTCCGGTGTCACACTCCGGAAGCCGCAGCCGCAGATCGAAGCCCCTGTGTTCTCATGGAGCTTATACAGACATTCCAGCATTCCGGGCTCCATAGCATCGTCTGCGTCCAGAAAGGTAATGAAATCGCCCTCTGACCGCTCAAGGCCACGGTTTCTCGCCTCCGAAACACCCTCATCCTCCATGTGAATGACACGGAACGTGACAGACCCACAGGAACCGGCTTCCGGCTGCGGCTCCTTTCGATACCGGTCACAGAGGTTTCCGCTCGCATCACTCGAGCCGTCATCCACCAGAATTACCTCCAGCGAAATTCCGTCCCTTCTTCGCACCGTCTGCCGCAGCACACTCTGCACGGCAAGATCCAGCGTCTTCTCTGCATTATGTACAGGAATGATAATACTGATCTTCTTCATTCTGAAATCACCTGTCACTGTTCTGCCTTCCTGCTGCCCCTTGCCTGCAGAAGGAACACGCTCCGCACCGCACGGATCCGCAGACCGGAGGGCTTCTTCATGACAAAGGAAAGAAGACGGTTCGCAGGATCCCGGATCGGTTTCCCATATTTTCGGATTCGTTCTGCGGCATTCTCCCTCCGGCACAGCTCCTGCACCCTTGAGACGACCTCCCTCTCCGGTACGTTCTGTCTGCGCATCTCGTTTTTCAGGACCAGCAGGAAGAGAAACAGGAATTCCTGCTCCGCCTGGAGGTGTCCGTTCGGGACTCTTTTCTCCTCCATCTCCCGGTGGAGAATGTCCAGAAGCTTCCGGATGTTGTCATACATTCCGGCGTCATAGCCATGCGCCATGGAGTCCGAAACAAAGCGGTAATGATAATCATAGTTCTCCGCAAGAACCACCACGCGCTCTGCATCCAGAAGAACAGGAACGGTGATGCTGACATCCTCTCCCATCCGGATCCTCGGATCACAGAAATGAAGATTATCCAGAAGAAGCTCTCTGGAGAACAGCTTCATACAGCGGGACAGGATCAGGGTCCTGTTCTCGTTTCCAAGGAGTCTCTCCTGAAGCTCCCTTCGAAGGCGCTCTCCCTCATATACTCCGGGAGCTGCGGCATTGCCCTTCTTCTCCTTCGTGTGATTCCATTCTCTTTCAATGACATAGCCGCCGCAGATCACCTGCTTCCCCGATGCATCGCCGCCCGCAAGGCTCGCCGTCATTTTCTCCAGACAGTCGCGCTCCAGCCAGTCGTCGCAGTCGAGAAAGCACAGATAAGGAGCCCTGCACTCCGTGACGCCGCGGATCCAGGTTGCCATCAGCCCTTCGTTCTTCTTGTGAATGACATGAACCCTTGTATCCTGCACAGCCGCCTTGTCACAAAGCGCGCCGCTTCCGTCCCGCGAGCCGTCGTCAATCAGCCACAGCTCCAGATCCCGAAAGGTCTGGGAAAGAACGCTGTCAATGCACTCCTGCAGATAGCTCTCTCCATTGTAGACGGGAACAATCACCCCGACCAGCGCCGCCGTCCTTTCCATTCCGTCCGCTGTCCTCTGCGTTGTTTTCCTCGCCGCTTCCTGCGTCATTTCTGCTCTCCTGTTTCTCCCAGCACCGACCGGTAAACCTTCTCCAGTCCGTCCAGATGCCGTTCAAAGCTGTATTCCTGTTCCGCACGATGGTACGAAGCCTTTGAAGCTTTCTCCCAGGCCGCAGAATCCGACAGAAGCCGAATGATTGCCTCCGCCATTTTTCCGGAATCGCCGGCCTCTGCCAACACTGCCTGCGGACCGTTTCCCGCAAGATTCGGAATCCCGCCGACATTCGTCGTTACCATCGGAAGTCCGTAGCCCATGGCCTCCAGAAGAGACATCGGCATTGCCTCCATGTGAGATGGGAGAAGAAAGACCATGCTCTCCCGAAGAAGCTTCTCCTTTTCGTCGCCGCGCACCCAGCCGGGCAGAACCAGATTCTCCGTGCGGAGCTTCCCGGAAAGGCCCTCTGTCACAAGAGCCTCGTCCCCGACGCCTCCCAGAACGAAGGTGACATCGGGAACCTCTTCTGCCACCCTGCGGATGATCTCCGGCATCTCCCGCATTCCCTTTCCTTCCGTAAGAACACCCAGATACAGCACCTGCTTGTTCTCATTCCGCCGTTTCCGGAAATTCTCCTCCATCACCTCCGGATGCAGAACACTGTAGTTGGGAATGACCACAATTTTCTCCTTCGGAAAGGTCGCGGACAAAACCTCTCTCCAGTGCTCCGTCAGTACAATCATCCTGCTGCACTTCCCATAGGTTTTCCGTACCAGCCTCTTTTTCCATTCCGGCGCATTCTCATAAAATTCCGAAAAGGCCGATCCGTGAATGTGATTGACCACAGGAATCCCTTTTCGGGCTGCCATCTCAATGAACGGGAGCTTGCGGAAGAAGCTCGGCCCAAACGAAGAATGAATATGAACAAGTTCCGGCGGATCCTTGCGCAGGATCTCCCGGAACTGCCCATATGCCTTCAGTGCTTTTTTCAGTTTATCCGTCTTGCTCCCGTCGCAGTAGGACTGCACATACGTAATCCTGCAGTCCCTCTCCAGACGGCTTCCGTAATACCCTGAGGTCACAGCGGCAATTCCGCCGTGTACCATAGGATCCGGAACAATCATGCAGATATGGTGCATCATTTTGCTCCTCTGTGCCCGAGAACCACGATCACGGTCTGCAGCAGAATCTTGAAATCCAGTGTCAGAGACCAGTTGTCGATGTACTGAAGATCCAGCCGCACCACCTCGTCAAAATCCGAGATCTCGCTTCGTCCGCTCACCTGCCACATGCCGGTCAGTCCGGGCGTCATCGACAGGCGGCGGCGATAATGCTCGTCGTACTGCTCAAATTCGTCCTCGGTCGGCGGTCTCGTACCGACAAGGCTCATATCTCCCTTCAGAACATTCAGAAACTGCGGGAATTCGTCCAGACTGGTCTTTCGAAGAAAGGCCCCGACCTTCGTGATGCGGGGGTCATTATCCATCTTGAACATAAGACCCTTGACTTCATTTTCCCGCTCCAGCTCCTTCTTTCTCTGCTCTGCATCCTGGTACATGGAACGGAATTTATAAATTTTGAAACGGCGGCCGTTCTTGCCGACTCTGGTCTGTGCGAAGAATACCGGTCCCGGAGAGTCCAGCTTGATTGCAGGTGCAATAAACAGGGTCAGAATTCCGGTGATTGCAAGTCCGACCAGTCCGCCCAGAATGTCGAACATCCGCTTGATCAGAAGCCGCTTATAGCTGGAACGGAACCGCGTATAGGTCACGGTCGTGTAATCCGCGAAGGTTTCCACCTTTGTGGTCGTTCCCCCGACATCCGGAAGGTCCAGATTGTAGCGGCACACAACGCCCATTTCTTCAAAGCCGTCAATCAGCGGCCGAACCTCCTCCTGCGTCAGTCCCGGCGTGTTGATAAAGACCTCATCAAACGGAATCTGCGTCAGCTTCTCCGTCATTTCCCGGAAATAAGCCTTTTTCTCTTCCTCATTCTTATCTCTCGTATTTCGCACGGAGGCCGATCCGACCACCTGAAAGGACAGATCCGTGTTGTTTCGGATTCGTGTGATTGTCTCATCAATCTGATCCGCCGGTGCAACCACCAGTACCTTGGTCACAAGCTTGTCATCTGTGTAGATCCGGTGCAGGAACTTTTTGAACAGGATGTGCGCGGTATACATGACCGCCAGATTGATCCAGATGAAATTCAGGATTACCTGGCGCGAGAGAATCCAGCTCCAGCGTGCGAAAAAGACAAACGCCAGCGATACCAGAATCATCACGCCGTTGAACTGCAGAATTGCCATCAGCTCGCGAAAGGCGCCCCGCCGGAGAAAATCCCGGTTCCACTCGTTAAAAAAGCCATACACCGTGCAGAACAGCAGGAAAACAATCAGCACCGCATAATGCAGCGTTTTGCTTCCCCAGTCATTGTTCCCTGCAAAGCGAAGGTTGGTCGCAATCCAATAGGAGACAGATATGCAGATCATGTCAATCAGCCACAGGCCATAGACCTGAACGACTCTGTTCTTCTGATTCATTCTTACCTCTCTTACCGCTTCGCGGGTTCTGTTCTTCCCAGCATCTTCGGCAGATACAGGGCAGCAATAAACAGTGCGTAATTTCTTCCGATATAGGCAGACACCAGATGCGCCTCAAAAACCGTATACAGGCCAAAGCAAAGAAGCAGCAGAAAGGCTGCCTTGTCCTTTGTTTTTCTCGCATGCTCCAGAAGGGCAAAGGCGAGGCCGATAATGACAATTGCCGGGATGACGCCGTACCAGTACACCACACGCAGCCACCCAAGGTCAAAATAGCAGACATTCAGACGCTGCCCGAACCACTTCCAGGTAGACAGGGTCCCCTCGTGAAAGGTTGTCGTCCACAGGGAGGAAATCCTTCCGGTCAGAATGTGATCAAGCTTTGCGAGAAGGCGATGGTCAGACGGCCGGTAAATTCCGCAGAAAACAGAAAACAACAGCCCTCCGAACAGGAAAGCCTCCCCCAGAAAATACACGGCATTCCCTGCTGCCAGCTTCTTCCCATAGTGAAGAATCAAGGACAGCATGAGTGCCAGCATGGAGATGGCAAAGGCCGTATTGCTGCGCGTCAGGCCGTACAGAAGCACATTCCCGACACCGAGAAGCACATACAGGTACAGCTTCATCCTCTTCTCAAACAGGTACAGAGCGAAGATCAGAAGCATGGCTGCCATGCAGTGCAGCGAATTCGGATGTCCGAGTCCCAGATCCCATCTGGTTTCCACCCCATGTCCGTAATCATAGGTCTGATACAGATGTCCCTGGATGCCTGCAAAAGCAAGTCCCACAAGTCCAAGGCAGCCCAGCACACTGGAAACAAAGGTCACCTTCATTGCTCTCGGAACCGAAACCGTCCCTGCCGCACGCAGGAATATCACGATCCGAAGCAGATCATTTCGTCCGCCGTAGCGCCAGGACAAGGCTCCGATCAGAACACCGATTGCAAACACAATGTCTTCCGTCATTGTGCTCTTCCTTACACTGCAGGCACAGCAGACCGCAAAGAGCAGAAAGGTCATTCTGCAGATCAGCCCCATATACGGGTTTGTCCAGCTGCTCTTATCCCAGATTACAAGCAGAATCTCAGCGGCAAGGCCAAGGTAAAACAGGCCTGCACAGATGTTATCCAACCATTTGTTCATGTCTTTTCGTTTTCCTGATAAGCCCGTCACGTTTTATCCGGACGATTCTTCCAGTTCACAACCGTCTTTTCATATAAATCCGAAAGCAGAAAATACTGCCTGGGAGAATTCACGTAGAGCTTTAATCTCTCACGGTCCCCCCGCCTGCCGAAGGAATGCTCCTCCGCCAACTCGAGAATCCGATCTCTGTGCTTCAGAATCCGTTCCTGAAGCTCCTTTGCTTCCTTTACAGTTTCACTGCAGCGCCTGTACTCTTCTTCATAGGAGAGCATTCTGCGATAAAACCAGTACTCCGACTCCTCGGCAAGATCCGAAAGGCCGCTCTCCTTCAGGAGCTCAAGATGCGTTCTCCATGCAGGGATTTCCTGAGTCAGTGTGCGCTCCGCCCTTCCGGTGTTCATGATGCTCTCTTGGCGATTCACCACATAATCGTACAGGATCTCCGGAACGCAGAGCACCTTTTTCGAAAGACACAGCGCCCTGGTGGTAAACGGGATGTCCTCGGCGCTCGTTCCCTCCGGAAAACGGTTGTCCCGGAGAAGTCTTCTGTGAAAGAGCTTGTTCCACACCGCAGAGCGCAGAACAATCTTTCCCTCTTCCTCTGCCATTCCGGCGCGGATGAAGCACTGCACCGCATCCCTCTGCTGCAATAATACACTTGCCCGGAGAACAGGGTCAAATGATGCCACCTGCTCCTCCGCATCGGTCAGCGTTTCTTCGGCCGATACCTCCCGGTATCGGACAACCGCCATGTCAGCTCCCGAAGAAAGGATTCCTCTTATCATCGCTTCATACATGGCAGGATGCGCCCGGTCATCACCGTCTACAAAGCCGATGTATTCGCCCCTTGCATGGGCAATCCCCTCATTTCTTGCTGCGGAAACACCGCGATTTTCCGTATGAACAACCTGAATTCTGCTGTCGCCGGCCGCATACCGGTCCAGAATTGCACCGGTTTCGTCCGATGACCCGTCATCCACCGCAATGATTTCAAGATTCTTCCAGGTCTGCCCGCACACAGAATCCAGCGCACGCCCGATATAAGGAGCAACGTTATAAGCCGTGACAATGACGGAAATCAAAGGCCTGTCTGACAGCCGAGTGCCGCGGGGGCTGATCCTCTGCATAAAATCCGCATAGATATCTGTTCTTGCAAGCTCACTTCCGTCCTTTTGATTGTTCCAGATGGAAGGGGCAAAGACCATTTTATCCGGCGCGTCACACAGAAACGATGCCCACCAGGAAAAGCTCGAATTGGCAATCACATGATTTCGGCACAGGGTCATCAGGTACAGGTCCAGATAGCCGTGATCCTCATCACAGCCCTTGACCAGGACAAAATGCCCCCGGCCAAGGTTCTCCGACCGCTCCGCCTGATACCGGATCCATTCTCCCGCCTTCTCCTCATCATTGGAGAAAACGAAGAAAATCATTCCCGGATCCCGCTCCTTCAGGCAGCGGATTGCCGTGTCATAATAGGCGTCCGTGCAGATTCCGCCGTAGATGTCGCCTTTATCCACATAATCTCCGAAGCGAAGGTGAATCGATGCACTTCCGCCTCCCGGCACTCCCCGATCCCCAGCCTCGCAATTGGCCTTACGGATTCGCTCCGCATACGAGGCCGACTGCTCCAGCATCTTCTGCTCCTGCCTGGAGCAGCCCTCCTTTGGACAGAGAAGCTCCTCCGGGAAAGTAAACGCTTTCCTGACCTCTTCTTCTGCTCCTGCAAAATACCGGGGACTCTGAAAGCCTCCGCAGAAATACCCTTCGGTTTCCTCCAGAAAGGACGGGTCAAACATAAAATCCCGGTCATTCTTCTCCAGCGATTTTCGTCCCGATATCTTCCTCCGGATTCTGCTCGGAAGATCCATGGCACCGTCCGTCAGCTTCTCCAGCTCTTCTTTGCCTGCTGACGGATAGGTGATGCCGAAGATATCCAGATGCTTCGGGCGTCTCTTCTGTGAGGAATTCCGGAATGTCTCCTCGTCATACTGCGATTTGTCGTCGAAGCAGACCTCCCGTCCAAGACTTCGAAGCTTCAAATACAGTGCATATTGAAACATCTGATTGCCGAGTCCCCCCGACATTCTGATTATGATCATATCTCCCCCGTTTTACCCATTTCACACAAGCTTCCAGTACGCCGCCCATTGCTGGAACACAAAGAAGCTCCATAAAAGTCCGGAATAATTCTGTCCGGTTCCGGCGCCCTTATCTCCCTCCGAAAGGAACTTCGCAATCAGCTGCGTCACCTCCTCCGGACGGAAAATTCCCTGTTCCTTCAGAAACTGTGCGTTCCCATAGGTCAGGAGCTGTTCGCGAAGCGGCCCGGACAGCCACTTGCCAAGAGGAACGGAAAAGCCCTTCTTCGGTCTCTCCAGAAGCTCCCGCGGAATATAATCACAGGCCAGCTGCTTCAGAATATATTTCTTCGACCAGCCGGATTTTTCCCTGTGATATTTCAGATCATGATCCAGACGGTACGAATACAGCATGACCTCCGGATCCAGGAACGGACAGCGATTCTCAAGGGAATACTTCATCGACGCCCGGTCTACTTTGGCAAGAATATCCCCGGGAAGATAGGTGTCCATATCCAGCAGCATTCTGGTAATCTGCCAGTTCCCGGAAGGATACCGGTCCTCTGTCTCATAATTGACGGGCAGCAGGGGATCGTCCTCACTTCTCTGTACCAGTCTGCCGGCAAGCTCCACATAGCTTCCCGCGCCGAACTGCGTTCTGGTCTTCGGATTCCGGTTTGCCGATATCACCTGCACGCGGAACGGATAACAATCCTCCAGCTTCTTCCCGTGTCCCAGGGGAAGCTGACCGATTCCGTGTGCGAGACGCCCGATCCCATCCAGCTCCTGCGCCTTCCTGACAAGGTCATAGATTCCGTATCCGCAGAAGAATTCATCTCCTGCATCTCCGGAAAGCGCAACCGTAACCTTCTCCCGGGCAAGCTTCGACACCAGCATGGTCGGAATCTGGGAGGAATCCGACATCGGCTCATCGAAGAACTTCGGCAGATCCGAAACAAGCTCCAGAAGATCCTGCTCCCCGATGATTCTCTGTGTATGATCCGTTCCGAGATATTCCGCGATTGCCGCTGCATACGGCGATTCATCATAGTCCTTTTCCTCAAACCCGATGGAAAAGGTCTGAAGAGGCGTGCCTCCAAGCTGCTCCTGTGCGATCGCACTGATCAGTGAGGAATCATATCCCCCGGAGAGAAAGCTTCCAAGCGGAACGTCCGCAATCATCCGGCGGCGGACCGCACTCCGAAGAAGCTCCTTCAGCTGTTCCTTTGCTTCCCCGAAATCGGATACCGGCTCTCTTCGCATCGCTTCATAGCGCTCTGAGACATCCCAGTACCTGCAGATGGTCATCCGCGACGTCGCATCATGCCAGGTCAGCACGGTTCCCGGCTCCACCTTAAAAACATCCTCCAGGATGGTCTCCGGCGCATTGATATACTCCTGGAACAGAAACCGCGGAAGAACCTCCTTCCGGATCTTCCCCTGAAAGCCAGGACATTTCATAATCGGTGCAAGCACGGATGCGAATACAAGCTGGTCTCCGCTCTTCCAGTAATACAGCGGTTTTTGTCCCATACGATCCCTGGCAAGAAACAGTTCACCGCTCTCCCTGTCATAGAGCGCAAATGCAAACATCCCGTTGAAGCGCTCCACACAGCGGATACCCCATTTCAGATAGGCCGCAAGAATCACCTCGGTGTCACAGTTTGACCGGAACGAGTACTCCGAAAGCTCCTCCCGAAGCTCACGGTAGTTGTAAATCTCCCCGTTGTAAACAAGACTCAGCCTTCCGTCCGGAGTAGACATCGGCTGGTGTCCCAGCTCGGACAAATCCAGAATGGAGAGTCTCCTCTGTGCCATTCCAAGAGTCCGGCCGCCCGGAAGCTCCCAAAGCTGCGTCCCGGAATCATCCGGCCCGCGCTCCTTCATGGTGTCGTTCATCACCGACAATTCATGCTCTGTAATGATCCGTTTTGACAGATATCCGCAAATACCACACATAATTTATTCTGCTCTGTTCTGAACAGGCGCCTTCCGTCCTGCTCCCTGTGATCCGGCGCGCTCTCCGGTGCTGTTCTTTGCTGCATTTGACGCTGCTCCGGCTGCCGCAGATGAGGATGCGAATCCAAGATACATCTCCTGCATCCGTACCGCTGCCGACGTCACGTCATATCCGGCTTCTGCAAGAGCAGAGGCAGCCTCCCGGGAGGCCTCTGCTCTTCCCTCCGGGTCGCCTTGCTTCACGCATCCGCCGCCCGTGGAGGACACTCTTCGAAGGACCTCTCCTGCCCACTCCGCCTCCTGGTTCAGCGGGAGAGCACACACCAGCTCTGTCAGCACCGCCTCCTTCGTGATGGTATCCGAAATCACACAGGGAAGCCCTGCCGCCTGCGCTTCAATCACTGTTCCCGGCATTCCCTCGTACAAGGAAGGAAAAACAAAAACATCAAACGCCTGATACAGTGCCGCCGTGTCTTCACGGGACAGCTGCCCGGTAAAAATCAGATGCTCTGCAAGCCCTGCGGTCTCAAATTCCTTCCGGATCGCATCCTGCAGCGTACCCTTTCCCGCAAACAGGAAATACAGGGGCGCTGCATTCTCCGTATCATTGTTTTCCGCCATCCGATCCGCAAGAGCCCTTCCCACCTTTGCAATATAGGAGTGATTCTTCACCGGATCCAGACGCCCCACATGTCCGATCACCAGCGCCTTATCCGGAATGGCATAGTTCTCCCGCGCCGCCTTCCTGCGCTCAGGATCAAAATAAAACACATGTAAATCCAATGCATTCGGAATCGCCAGAACCCTTCCGCTTTCATACGCTTCCTTCCCGAATACGGCAACCGACGCCTCCTTCGAGCAGGACATCATAAGATCACACTTCTTCGGAAGTGACTTCCGGAAAAATCTTGTCGCAAGTCCCCGGATTCCGGCATCCACGCCCGCACTTCTGGCATGCGCAATCGTCACCGGAACCCCTGCCGCCTTCGCGATCGGAAGATACACGGAAGCCATGGAGGTCATATGTCCCTCTACCGCAGCAAAATCATGATGTGCCGCGAAAAATTCCCGGCAGGCTTTTCGGTATTCCCAAAGATTGGTTCCGGTGAAGCGGGGAAGGACATATATCCGTCCTCCAAGAGCTCTCACCTCTTCGTCCAGATCCTCCGGCGGCCTCAGCTCCTCCAGGGATTTCCCGCTCCTTTTTTCTTCATTCCCAGCCTTATAATGAACCAGAAAATCAAACTGAACCTTGCTTCGATCCATATGATGATACAAATCCATCACTCTGGATTCTGCACCGCCCCGGTTCAGCTTCCCGAACACATGCAGAACCCGGATGGGCTGTTCTGTCTTCTGCATCTCAACCCCTCTCACGAACCGTTCGCTTGATCCATGCCATCAGATATTCCTTCTGGCGCCCAAGCGATCCCCGTTTCACGGCATCCCGCTCCAGCAGCTCCTGATAAGGAATCATCTTCTGACTGCGGAAGATCTCCTCATAGGCAGCAAAGTCCTTTTCCTCCAGCGTATTGCAGTGCACCACGAAGGTCGTGAAGCCGGAAGCCTTCTTCAAACTCTCTGACTTTCGATAGGAGATCGGATAAAAAACAAGCTCAGAATACAGATAGGGCCTGTCTCCAAAGCCATCTGTCAGCCCGGTAAAGCCGAGCGAGCGAAGCGCCATCAGCGTGTTCAGATCATAAGAATGCGCCGGTGCCATAAACAATCCCGTTTCAATTCCATGGCTTCGGAGAATCTCCTGTCCCTTACGAAGAAGATCTCTCTGCTCCTCGTAGGGAACCCCGGCAAATTCTGACTGCCGGTTGAGCGGCAGCATTCCGCCCCGGTCTGTCGTATAGATATGGTGGCAGCCATGCATGCAAAGGATCCATCCGTCCTTGTCTCTCCGCTCCTTCAGATATTCCCAGAAATCCTCCCGGGGCGGATCCACCTTCAGCTTCGAATCGTGATTGTCCGGAACGATTCCAAGAAGCGGCTTTACGCCGTAGCGATCCATCAGATCCTTGAAACGCAGAAACTTCTCCCAGTTCATGTCGGCTGTAATGTCATCCAGCCGGATTGCAATTCTCAATCGTTCCACCTCACAGATTTTCTTTATACCAGTCAATGGCAAGCTTGATGCCGGCCGCGAAATCATAGGACGGATCATAGCCAAGGTTCGTTCTTGCCTTCGTGATATCCGCGTTGCTGTCCCGGATATCGCCCGCACGGCTGGGTCCGAACTTCGGCTCTATGTCAACGCCGAGGGCCTTGGTGATGTCATGATACACATCAATCAGATACTCTCTTCCGCCGGCACCGATGTTGTATGCCGTACCGGAAGCCTCCTCAGAAGCTGCGCAGCAGCGAAGGCATCCTTCAATGACATTGTCCACATAGGTAAAATCGCGGCTCTGCATTCCATCCCCGTTGATGGTCGGCTGCTCGCCTGCCAGAAGCTGTTTGATAAATTTCGGAATCACGGCCGCATAGACACCATTCGGATCCTGATGCCGCCCGAAGACGTTGAAAAAGCGCATTCCATAGGTGTTCAGTCCGTAAATTTCCTTGTACATCTGTCCGTACATCTCATCCACCTTCTTCGTCAGCGCATAGGGAGAAAGCGGCTTGCCCTCGTGCCCCTCCTTCTTCGGAAGCTGTGTGGAATCTCCGTAAACCGAGGAACTGGAAGCATAGGCAAAACGCTTTACGCCGTTCTGTCTCGAAGCCTCCATCATGTTCAGTGTTCCGCGAATATTGATTTCCTCATACAGAAGCGGCATCTCAATGCTGCGGGGAACCGAGCCCCATGCCGCCAGATTGATCACATAATCCACGCCCTCTGTTGCCTTCAGGCAGGCGTCCAGATTCCGGATATCCTCCTGGATAAACGTAAAATCCGGATGCTCCAGATAAGGCTGGATGTTCTCAATGTGTCCGGTCGACAGATTGTCCAGTACGCGTACCTGATATCCCTTTTTCAGAATGGCCTCCGCCACATTGGATCCGATAAAGCCTGCTCCGCCGGTCACAAGAAAGACGCTGTCTTCCGGAAATGTAATCTTCTCAAAACTCATCCTGCTGTCCTCTTTTCCTGATAAATGCTCTATAAAATAAAAAAGGCATAATACTCCCGTTGTCAAACAGGAATATTATACCAAATGTTACAGATCATTAACAGGACGGGCTGCTCTGCACGGCTACGATCGCTTCTGCCAGAAGTTTTCTGGTAAACCAGCCGCCCCGTATCAGCTCACAGAACGGCTTCATATGATCCGTGATCGTCTTGTATTCTTCCGGAGAAAGAGAGGTGACAATTTCCGCAGCCTCTTCCAGTGATGAAACAACAAAGCCAAGCCTCTGCTCTCTTACCAGTTGCTCTGCAGTGACTCCTTTCTTTACGACAACCGGGATTCCGGAGGACAGAAAAGTTCCAAACTTATAGGATTGATTCATCCCATAATAATCACATTGGGAATCCTGCGGCCAGACCAGGCCGAGACCCCCTCTTGCCTGCTCCAGAAGAAGTTCCGTCATGGAAATTCTCGAATGCCATCGGACGCTTCCGGCTTCCACATCTGCCCGTGCACTGCTGAATAAGTCAATTGGGACACTGCCGTTCCAATGATTCAGAAAAGAAAACCTCTCCGGCTCTCCGGTAAATATCATTCTTCTCAGACATTCCGGTTTTGGAAGAATCATCGTGTTCATCACATCCCAGACCTGCTGATACAGGACTCTTTTCTCTGACAAGCCGTATTGCCGGAGTACCTGATACATCTTCGCGGAAGGGAGAATCAGCAAATCCGCGCAATTATATACTTCAATCGCTTCCTTCAGGTTCTTCTCTTCACTGTCGAACATAAGCGGAATCACATCATGAACCCAAAGGATTACCTTCACGTCGGCATAGTGTTTGATCTTCCGGATCAGGATACGGTCATATCGAATATCATTCCAGGTGGGTGACTGAAAAATCACGACATCCCCATATTGAAGAGCCGACACAATCCCGTCCAACCGGCTGTTCAGTTCTCCGTCCGTATCGGATTGAATCGGATAATGGTAGAGCCCCATCTGCAAAAGTCCCATCTGTCTTGCAATCTGAGCCGTATGATTCTGTGCCAGCGCACAGGTACCTGCTATTCCGTAGAGATTAGTTATGTGAACATTCATCGCGGTGACTTTCTGCTGCTTTTGCCGGAATTCCGACAAGATGAGCTCCCTCTTCCATGCAGCTGTGATTCACGACGGCATTTGCTCCCACCATGACTCCATCCGCAAGCTCAATATCTCCAAACACCTTTGCTCCCGGTCCCAGATAAACGTTATCGCCGATTCTCGGCGGTTTTCCTCCGTTTGCACCGATGCATACTCCGGGATGAATCCGGCAGTTCTTCCCCACCGTGCTCCCCGCGTTGATAATGACCGTTCCAAGATGCGCTATAGAAAATCCCTCTCCCAGAACATTCAGAGGAATGGAAAGAGCATACCGTGTCTGAATCCGTAGAAGCCGCAGCAGATAATAATGCCGGTTCCACCGGTGCGTGTTGAACGCATATTCCGCAAGGCGGAGATATCTGGCATGCTTATACAGAATCTGATTCTCCGTCAGATTCCACGGCAGACGGTAATACCATTTATACTCATAAATCGCAGCTTCCGTCTGCATGACTTTTTTCAGCTCATCTTTACTCTGTATCTTCACTGAGGTATTCCTTCTCTGCCATCCTGAATACGTTTTATGTTCTTCTGAATAAACTCCTGGTACCACTGCACCAGCTGCCGGATGTCATAGCCTGCTGCCGCAATGCTCTCATACGGACAGGTTCTGTCTGACTGTTCTTTCGCAAGAAGAACTGCTCTTTCTGCCCACTCCTTCGGATCCAGTTCAATTGAGAGCTGCTGCACAATTCCTTCTGTCACGATAACATCCCCGGTAATCGTATCCGAAATCAGCGATGGAAGTCCTGCCGCCTGCGCTTCGATCAAGGTAAGCGGAAGTCCCTCAAAACGCGACGGAAACACCAGAACATCCAGGGCGGACATAAAATCCGGAACATCGCCCCGGATGCCGGTCAGCATCACCCTTCCCTCCAGATGAAGCTCTTTGATTTCTTCTTCAATCTGAGGACGAAGATCTCCTTCTCCCAGACAGAAGCAGACCGCATCCGGATCAAGCTCAATAATTTCCCTGTAAATTCTCAGCAGATAGCTGTGGTTCTTGGAGGCAATGAAATTCGCAATGTTGCCGTAGGCGTGCTTTCCTTCCAGATGAAACTCCTCCCGGATCTTTGCCGCCTTACTCTCACGATAGGCAAAACGCGGGATGTCGATCGCATTGTGAATCACTTCAAAGGACTGATCCCCGTACATCCAGCGCCCGGCCTTCTCGGAGCAGGCAAGACGAATATCCGCCGCGCGCCGCATCAGCTTCTGCCCCATCCGGTGAAGCCGGAGCTGCGGATCCGTTTCGTTATGAGAATGACAGACCGTCACAGCTCCCGCGCTCTTTGCGGCAAGAAGCTGCGGAGCAACCAGAGCGTTCGCCGTATGACGGATCACCATCGGATAATGATTCTCCCGCACAAGCCTGCGAATCCGGTGCAGATTGGAAAACGGCTTTCTCGTCAGACGAGGCAGCAGATACACTCTGCCTCCCAGTTTCTCAATCTCCTCCGTATAGTCATTGTCCTTCTGCTGATGAACAACGAAATCAAACTGAAACCGGGTCCTGTCAATGTTCCGGTACAGATTCATTATGAAGTTCTCCATGCCGCCGGGATACATGGCCCCGACAATATGAAGAATACGAATGGGTTCGTTCATGCTTCCTGCTCCAGTTTCATATGTTCCTGACGGTCACCACAACCCGGCTCTTCTGAATCGGCTCCTCTCCGGAATGCAGCGTATAGAGTGCCTCCACCTCCAGCAGCCCCTCTTCCTCCCGGAAGGAGATCTGTTCGGCTTCCACGCCGAATTCCAGAATCCCTGCCGGCGTACGGTAACGGGAGAGGTTTCGTTTTCCTTCCTCCAGCTCCATCCGGGAAGGATAATCGCCCTTTCGGCGAATGCTCAGGAAATGCTCTCCGAATTTCACAAGACTTTTGGCCGGGGCGCTGCCCTCCACCGTTTCTTCTTCATAGGATACAAAATGGTGCCCGTTGCGGAAGCAATACTTCCCACGGGCACTCGTAATGACCGGCTCCTGATCGGAGCCGCCGATATTGTGATAACCTTTTACGGTAATGATGACATCTGCCGTCATTAAAGCCTCCAGTAATCCCATTCGGGGGCAGAATACTCCTTTTTGTCAAAGATGCCCTTTAAATCCGCAAAGACCTTTGTCTTATGCTCCGGATTATAGAACTTCGCGATATCCTCTGGCGTAAAATGCTCAAATTCCTTATGCTTCACCGCCATCAGGACCGCATCCATATCCTTCACGTCATCCATGGTCTGAAATTCGATGCCATAGAGATGCTTCGCTTCCTCGGCGTCCGCCTGCGGATCCACCACGATGGGTGTAATTCCATATTCCCCAAGCTCCTTGTAAATATCAATGACCTTGGTGTTTCTGGTATCCGGGCAGTTTTCCTTAAAGGTAAATCCGAGAATCGCAACTCTCGCATGCTTCACCGGAAGATCATTCCGGATCAGGAGCTTCACCAGGCTCTCTGCACAGTACTTGCCCATGTCGTCGTTGATTCTTCTTCCGGACAGAATGATCTGTGAATGATAACCGAACTGCTCCGCGCGATAGGTCAGATAATAAGGATCAATGCCGATGCAGTGTCCGCCCACAAGTCCCGGACGGAAATTCAGGAAATTCCACTTCGTTCCCGCAGCTTCCAGAACCGCCTTGGTATCAATTCCCATCTTATGGAAAATAATGGACAGCTCATTCATAAACGCAATGTTGATATCACGCTGGCTGTTCTCAATCACCTTGGCTGCCTCCGCCACCTGAATGGACTCAGCCCGGTGTACTCCGGCATCCACAACCAGCTCATACACCTTTGCAACGGTATCCAGTGTCTCTTCGTCCATACCGGATACAATCTTCCTGATGGTATTCAGACGATGCACCTTGTCGCCCGGATTGATTCTCTCCGGAGAATAGCCGATCTTCCAGTCAATGCCGCACTTAAGTCCCGATTCCTTCTCAATGATCGGCACGCAGGTCTCCTCTGTAACTCCCGGATATACGGTCGATTCAAAAACGACAACCGTTCCCTTTGTGAGATTCTGACCGACGAAGCGACTCGCCCCCTCCACCGGAGACAAGTCCGGTGTATGGTCCGCATTTACCGGTGTCGGAACCGCCACAATGATAAACTTCGCCTCGCGAAGTCTTGCGGGATCTGCCGTAAACTCTACTGCAGATTCCTTCACAGCCTCATCCCCGACCTCATTGGTCGGATCGATTCCCTTCTTATACTTCTCAATCTTGGCCTCATTGAAGTCAAATCCGATGACATTGATCTTCTTCGCAAAGGCAACCGCAATCGGCATTCCGACATATCCAAGGCCGACCAGTGCAAGCTTCTCTTCCTTATTGACCAGTTTCTCGTAAAGATCCATTTCTGCTCCTTTATCCTTCACCGCCATGAAAATTCCATGGCCGGGGGTCTGTTCCGAAATCTCTTCGTAAACTTTAACACCAATCCCGCGCAGAGTCCATATTCTCATCCGCCAAGGAGTCTCCGGTAATCCTCCGCATTCCTCCGCATGGCACGCACATCCTGCCTGTAAAGGAGTCTGTCCTTCTCCTGTGAATGCTCTGCTGCCCTGCGAATCTGCTCTGCCATTTGCGCCCAGCACGCCGACGGAAGGATGTTCTCCTCCGCCGCATACGCACGTTCGTGAGCGGTCTCCCGGAAAGCAAAAATCACCATGCGCCGCAGATATGCATTCCAGGCTGCATCCAGAATTTCATTTCCGTGATTGATGTCCAGATAAAATTCATTTTCCTCAAGCAGCTTTTCTCCAAGCTTTTCACTCATGCCCGGATACAGACGTACATTCGGCTTCTTCTGCATCGCCATCAGCTTCGCAGACATCTCCGTCAGTGCACCGACATGAAAAACAAATTCAGGGAGTGCATCCGCAAGCTCTGCAAGGTGCTCCACCGCATCTGAATTGGTCAGAATACAGATTGTCTTCTCCTTTTTCACAGTCCCGGAAAAGGAATAGATCTGTCCAACGGGTGCAATGATCTTTGCTGCCCGCTCTGCATTCACAATGCCATTTTCCGCTGCGTGCTCCCGGATCTGCGCCTGTATTTTCTCGTATACACCCAAGGATTGCACTGCAATGCCGTTCACGCCCTGCGGATCGTTCAGGACAGTGACCATATTGCCGGGGAGCCTTTCCCCGATTTCTTCCTGCCAGAACAGAACATCTCCGCCAAAAGGCACCTCCGCAAGGTCGTTTTTCTCCGGATGAGGTGTTCTTTTTTCCATGCGAAGCTTTCTCTGTGCAAACAACGGATAGCTCAGTGAATTGAAGAAAATCCGACCGCAATCCGCCTTCGTTTTCTCCAGATAATAGAGCACAAGCTCCACTTTTCCGGGAAAAAGACGGCTTGTCAGAGTGCCGTCTTCCTTCTGTTCCCGGAGAAGCATCGTGTGGTTCTGCAGATTTTCCACAATGCACTCCTCACCGGAAGCCGCATAAAAGGTTTTCAGGACCGGCCTTCCTTCCGCGTCACAGGTTGTCCTGGCATACAGCTCTCCGCTGTCATCATAATGATCCTGCCATATATTTTTCCCTGCAGAATCCAGCCAGTTTACCGTCTGAAGAAATCTGCGGCTGGCCGGGTGCGCATAGACAAGCTGCGCCCTTTTCGTATCATAATCCCATATATTTCCTTCGGTACCGGTGCTTCGGATTTCCCATCCATCCGGCACCTGCAGCCTGCTGAAATACCGGGGAACAGCCGTTTCTTCCCGTTTCCGCCCACACAATTCCCGATATGGAGATTCCACGCCTTCCGGCAGAAAGCCATCATCCTCAAAAGCCACCGTCCGGAATGAATACCCTGCCTTTTTCAGTGAGCCATACAAAAGAACAGCTTCTCTACTGGGATGATCCATCAAGAAAATCATACTTTTTCCTTCCTCCGGTCAGCCCCGGCTGGAGTCCGGTCTGTTTTCCCCTTCTGCTGCGAGCTTCTCAAAGAGCTTCTTCCAGCGAAGCGCTACCTTTTCTTCCAGAAATTCGGAAGCAATTGCATAGGATTTTTGGTGAAATGCTTCCAGATCCGCCTCGGTAAACAGCCGGATGATTGCCCGTGCAAGAGCCTGCACACGTGCATCGACCTGATCCTCTCTGGAAAACGGGAGCAGATACCCATTCTCCTCATTGGCAATGAACGTAGGATTTCCGTATGGAACATCAAAGCCGATCATCGCGAGTCCGGATCCCACTGCCTCCATCAGGGAAAGGCCGAAGCCCTCGCTGAAGGAAGCGGCAATATATCCCGAATACTCCGCATACACATGCGTCATATCCTGCTGTCCCATGAGCCTGATGTACGATTCTGCCTTCTCGTCTGTAATCAGCTCCCGCAATTCCTGCTCCAATCCCCCCTTGCCATATATATCAAGAGTCAGATCACGGACGTTCCTTCGGGCAAGTGCCACAGCCCGGACCAGAAGATCAATATGTTTTTCTGCCGCAAGGCGGGAAGCGGTGCACAGCGAATGCGGCCGTCTTTGTTTCTCCGGCATCTGTAATTTCTTCAGATTTCCCACCGGGATCGCCTCGATTCCGGGCACGCTTTTGCGGTATTTCCGGAATTGTGCCCGTAGAAGCTGTGCCTGCTTTTCCGTAGAGGCCACGAAGACTGCAAAGCGGTCGGCCTGATCGAACGGGTACTCATAAAAATTATTCCACAGAATATCCGTCTCCGTTGTTGCCGGCCCGTCATAGTGCTCTGCGTGAATCACACAAAGCTTCGGAACATTACCGCTGCAGCGAAGAACCGGCTGTCCAAGCTCCGTGGAACGATCCAGAATGATCACATCTCCCGGCTTATACGGAAGCGACCTCACCATCTCACAGATCAGCTCCTGCTTGGAATACAGGATCTTGTCCTTCATCCGGAAAATCTGCCTCTCTCCGTCCATATGCTCTTCATAGGCGATACTGCCGTCCTCGTTGTAAAATCTGCGAAGAAACAGTGCCAGCTTCCCGCCCTTATCCGCGAAGTACTCGGTAAAAATCCGCCCGTAAGAGTAGTATTCCGCATGCGTCAGCCTGCCCTTGCAATAGAAATCCGCTTTCTGAATGATTCTTCGATCCCCGGGCACATAGTAGGCATATACCTTCTGTATCCCATCCGCGAAGCAATACTCTCTTCTCCCCGGTCCTTCCTGCACCTGATAAGCCTCTGCCCCCTTTGCGGACCCGAGCAGCATTTTCTGTTCAAACTGTGCGATGGAAACGGACGGTCCTGCGACTGCAAAATCCGTAAAATACTGATACAGCCAGATCACCTCTTCGTCCGGGATTCCGATGTTCTCTGTCATCAGCGCAATATTATCCCCGCGGAACATGTCCGTATAGATAAAGCGGCAGGGAATCCCGGCATTTCGAAGAACCGTTCCCCGATAGCCCTGTGCATATTCCACTCCGCTGGATGCCCAGCCAATTCCCCGATTAAAATTATAAATCATGCTGCTCCTCTTTCCGGCAAGGTCTTTTATGGCATCAGAACCTGCACACTTCCGTCCTTCCTGCGTACCAGTTCGCCAAGAAGAATGTTCCGCATGGTTTCCTTCTTCATGCGCTTTTCCATCTTCTGAAAGGAAAAATATGCTTCCCTGTGGTATTCAAACATCACATTGTGCTGTGTATACCGCCTGTCCATGATGCTGGTCCGAAGCTGCTGGAGATAGTCCACTTCTTCAATCCAGGCATCATCAATCGCCCGGAGCGTCATCATATGATAAAACTGCACGCGAAGCTCCTTCTCTGGAATGGACGCCATTTTCTGCCCAAGACAGTCTCCCGCCAGCTCCAGCAGATACGTCCGGATCTCTTCTCTTGAAGTCAGCTTTTCCTCCGGAAGCCTCTGATTCATCCGATATGAGAGGTGATCCAGAATAAAGCGCATGATCCCGGCTGCATCCGGAAGCGGATCGCTGCTCAGAAAATCATCAATAATGTCCGCTTCCATCTGCAGCAAAAGCTCCGGCTCCGGTTCTTCTGACCGCATGATCCTTCTGCGAAGGCTGTAAACCAGACTTCTCTGCTGCACCATACTCTCTCCGAACTCCATGGTGCTGCGCCTTGCTCCGGCCCCCTGCTCCTCACAGATCCGCTGTGCCAGGTTGATCTGACGGATCAGCCGGAACGATCGGATTCTCCGGTCTTCCGCACGATATTTTTCCAGATATTCCGATCCGTACCTGGTGACAACATCATCCTCCAGAGAAGCATAAAACCTGGAATAGCCGGGATCTCCCTGTCTTCCGGATCTTCCTCTTGCCTGCAGTTCCTGACGTCGGTTCTCCATTCTCCCGACTCCAAGAACCACCAGCCCGCCAAGCTCCGGGACACCCTTTCCGAGACGGATGTCCGTCCCTCTTCCTGCTACCGAGGTGGCCACCGTGACCGCATTCTTCTGTCCGGCCTCCTTAATGATTTCCGCCTCCTTTGCCGTATTGTAGGCATTCAGTACATTATGGGGAATTCCCGCCTGCAGGAGCATCTCCGACACCGCACTGCTCATGTCGATGGAGCCGGTAATCATCAGCACCGGCTGGCCGGAAGCATGAACCCGGACAAGCTCCTCCATCGCCGCATGGATTTCCGCCTGAATCGTCGTAAAATACTGATCCGGATAATCCTTTCGAAGCATTTTCCGATTGGTCGGAATCACAACCACGTCAAGTCCGTAAATCTCGCGAAATTCTTCTTCATCTCCCACGCCGGTTCCGGTCATCCCCGCCTTCTTTTCAAACATGTTGAACAGGCTCTGATAAGTCACAGAGGCCATGGCCCGGCTCTCCTGCGTAATCGGAACATGCTCCTTGGCTTCCAGGGCCTGGTGCTGACCGGCCCGGAGCTTTGTGTCCCGCAAAATCCGTCCCGTCCTGGAATCCAACAGATCAACTTTATGATTCTCAACCACATACTGCCGGTCTCTTTGAAAAGCAATGCGCGCCTTCAGAGCCAGGTAAATGTGGCGAACCGTTTCAAACTGATTCGGAGCATACAGATCCTCCAGACAGAAGTATCGCTCCGCACGGCGGATTCCCTCCTCCGTCAGCCAGACATTTTTCTCCTCTGTCTCAAAATCCCGTCCCTCTTTCAGAAGGGACACAAAGTAATCGGTGGTTTCATACAGATTTGACTGCACTCTCGGTGCACCGGATACCACAAGAGGTGTCTGTGCACTGTCCAGAAGAACCTCGTCCGCCTCATCAATGATGACATAATAGAAATCTCTTAAATACTGCTCCTCCGACGAAATCGCAAGATTCTCCAGAAGATAATCAAACCCCAGTGCCGCATTCGTGGTGTAGACAATATCAGCACTGTAAATTCTTTTTTTATCCTTTGCCGTCAGCCTCCTGCCCGGATCATCGCTTACCCCGATTTCAAGATTGATATCCAGAAAGCGAAACAGCGCTCCCAGCTGAGTACCGTCGCGAACTGCCAGATAGCTGTTGGTGGTAACCAGAATACATCCTTTTCCGGTCAGGGCATTCAGATACAGCGGCATGGAAGCAACCAGCGTCTTCCCTTCCCCCGTCTTCATTTCTGCAATCCGCCCCTGATGCAGAGTGATCCCGCCGAGAACCTGCGTGTCATAGGGATACATGCCAAGAACCCTTCCCGACGCCTCCCGAACCACAGCATAGGCTTCCGGAAGAAGCTGATCCATCGTCTCTCCCTGTCGAAGCCGCTCACGAAACTCTGCTGTTTTGGCCTGCAGGGCGGAGTCCTCCATTTCCTTCATGCTCCCGGCATAGGAATTGACTTTATGCAGAATTTTCCGCAGTTTTTTCAATCTGCTGCGATTACGAATATTATCCATTTACTCCAGTTCCAGTTCATACAGATCCTTACAGCTGTTCAGAAGAAGTATATCAGCATTCTGTGTGTACTGCAGATTCAGCGCCGCCTCTCGCCCTAATCTGCCATATGCCAGAAGTCTGCCGGATTCGAAGCGCCTCATGCGGTTATCCTTCCGCCACTCCTCTGAAAAAAAAGGCTTCGGCAGAACATACTCAGGTGGTGCAATCGTAAAATTGGAAATTCCCCAGATTCTTTTTTCATCCGGAAGCCGGAACATGCCTCCCGTTAAGTCCGGAAGGAGAATATTCAGCGTGTTCGAACAAATATCGGGATTCCAGAGCTGTCCAAACCACTTTTCCTTCTCTTCCTCCTCATAAAGCGGAAAAATCTCCACATGATGAAACATCACCGCCGCTGCGCCAGCCTGAACCAGCAGCATTTCATAACAGAACGTCTCCGGCGGACAAGTCAGAATTCCCTCACTTCCATCCAGAACAGAAAAAGATATGAGGTGATTCTGCCGGTCATAGAACTGAAACCTCAGAAGTGCCCCGTCTTCCGGACTGCACTGCAAAAATGACCGGACCCAGTAGCTTCTTCCCTCCTCCAGAACCGGAAGCTGGGACTCCAGCCGATGTGCCTGATAGTCGGCCCGGGAATACCACCTTCGAATCACCACTCCGGACGGCATCCGGTCATTTCGAAATTCAACGGTCCGATCTTCATGCAAAACGAGACGACTGCCATACAGATAGGTATCTGCCGCATTGTCGTCCCAATAGATGAGATATACCAACTTCTCCATATTTTATCCGCTTTCTTCCTGGTCTCTTTCGAAATCTTCCTGAAGGATCTTTCGATACTGCCGTTTGAACCACTGTACAATACCATCCGTATTATCGTTGTGCCGCCCGCTCATGCCCTTTCCATAGATCTGTACCGTCTTTCCCTTCAGGTGCTCCAGAAGATTCTCATATGCAAAAGGATCATAGTCATCCTGCTGCATATAGGAAACCGCAAAGCTGGTTCCGCTGAAATCAGCCCGATCAAACCGGTCCCACATCCGGTGGTTCAGCCGTTGGACCGCCGCCTCATCCGTTGCTCCCTCCAGATGCAGAAGAACATCCAGAGAGGTCGCAAAGCCGCCCGGGCGCAGGAGTTTTTCATTCGCAGCTACCGCTCCAGCATTCATCAGAGGCTTTCCGAGAATTACGGTATGCGGAAGAATGGCTGTGCTGTAATAAGCAGCCCCCAAGGTTCCCATCGAAATGCCGGACATGATGACCTGCTGACCGGAAAAGCCAAGCTGCTTCATCGCATTGCGAATCGTCTCTTCCAGTTTCTGTTCATATTCTTCTGAACCCAGATAAAAGCTTCCGCCCTCAAGACGCGGATCCGCAAGAAGCAGAAAAGGTGCTCCCATAGAGCGCATCATGTGATATCCTTCAAAGCCCTCCAGCGAACGATATCCGGAAAAATACACGTTCAGCGGAGGCTTCCCATCCATCCGATTCAGATAAGAGAAGAATTCCTCTCCCGCAGAATCCGCATGCCGTACATCTCCCGGAAGAAAGGTGCCTTCTGTTTCCTGAATCTCCCTGTAATGAAGCTCTCCCACGCATAGCCTTCCTTCGCCCTTGGCCCAGAGTTCCACAGAAAGAAAGCCATTGAAATCCTTCACCAAAGGAACCGGTCCGGTCAGCGGGCCTTCCAGGATCTGTTCCCCCAGAAAAATATCCGCCGCGCCTTCCTGCCATTTACTCAGCCGAAGCTGATAGGAGACGGTCTTGTCGCAGCTTACCTCTATCCAGATCTCATAGGGCTTTTGCGTATGCCCGATCCGGATATTCATCGCATACGACAAAACCGGTACATATTCCGGTCCGAACCGTTCCGTGATCCGGATCCTGTCGTGTCCCTCATACCGGACATCCTGCCGGATAGAGGCTGCTATGCGCATGGATTCCAGAGAAAGCTTGTAATTGTCCAGTCCGCCCCTTGCGAACATTCCCGCATCATTTGGCATCGTCCTCTACAGCTTCCTTCCATTGCTGCACCAGAGAACCTCCGGTGTATTTCTCAATTTCCTTCACACAGTAAACAAGCGCTTCATTCCAGTGCTTCAACCCGGACAGATAGTATTCCAGCGCACCGGAAATATAATGGATGTTCTGAATAATATATCCGTCCTTCTGATGCTGCACATAACGGGTGAACCGATAATTCACCTGCGGAATGCCGGCGCTGATTCCTGCGATCTGCAAATACAGATCCGGCTGATCTCTCACATCCAGGATCAGTCGGACATCATACAGCCGTTGAATCAGCTCATTTTCGGAATGACAGGAAATAAGCTGTATCCGGCACGAGCCTTCCTCCGATCCGGAAGCCGGAAGCAATTCCACGGCACCATTTTCCAGACAAATTCCAAGGCCTTTGATTTTATTTTTCTCAAGAATTATCGAAAGCTTTCCGGCAAGCTCCCTCCGGACATTTTCCTGCGCATTCTGTGTAACCACCTGCAGAATAACACGGTTGTTCTTCTCCATATAGGAAAAGACCTGCAGCATTGCTGTTTCCAGAAGAAAATCATCCAGACCGTCTACCGGCATGAAAATTTTCAGTTCCCGGATTCTCTGACTTTTTCCCAGAGAAAATCTGGTATCAAAGGGTGAAATATCGTAAACCGGAAGTCCGTCGTCTCCGGAGCTCTGTCGCAGCAGTTTTGCAGAATGCTCCGTGTCTGCTACTGCAAATCTGGCATATCGAAGATCCCTTTCCAGAGCCTTTCCATCATCCAGCGGAAACCGCTCCTCGAAATAAGAAAGACCAATGGATTGCCCCCTTCTCGCCTTCAGAATCATCTGATTATGCTGCAGATTGGCTGCTACAACCACCGTTATCTCCGGTTCCAGTTCCAGGAATCGCCTTCGAACGACCTCTTCCACCAGAAGGTCCATGGATTCATATTCCTGCTTCTGAAAGCGATAATGAGCGCCCTTCGCGATTCTTATTTCACCGGTTGTGCAGTTCTCCCGGAACTGCACCGTCCCATCCGGGTCCAGATACTCCTGTTCCTCTCTTCCATCCTGATCACAGAAAATACGGCTGGAACAAAAGCCTCTGTCATCGTAGACATCGCGCCGGATCGTCCTGCCCTCCCGGAAAAAATCCACCCGGATCAGATTTCCGTCTTCTCCAAAGAACAGCTCTGCGTATCGGTCCCGCCCCAGAAAACCAATCATTGTAAACGGTGTGTAGCGCCAGATCAGATTTCTCGGCCACTCCAGACTCTGCCACGGAACCACTCCGAGCTTCTGAAGGTCAATCCCCTGCATCTCATCGAAAAGATTCCAGACATCCATGGGATACAGATTCTGTCTGTGAAGGAACATGCGAAGTCCCGGTGCATAGGACAAAACCATTAGCTGAGCCGGTTCGCAGGCACTCCGGAACATACGGATCTGGTTGATGGTATCATCGAACTCATAGGCTTTCCCTGCCTGATACCACGGCGTTTCATTGGCATGCCATTTATCATTTTGAGAATACCAGGATGGGATAAAACAGAACATTACAGCCCCCAATGAATGGTGCGATAGGTGTTCATCATCTGAATGGTACGCACTTCTTCCATTACATTCAGAAGAATGCCGCAAAGAATCATAAACGACATAGGAAGCATAAAGATTGAAGAATGGATTCCAAGCCTCAGCTCCAAAATCAACGGTCCTGCAATCATTATACTCAGAACCACCGAGCTGAATACAGACACAAGCCACAGTCTGCTGTTGATTGCTCTTTTGGTATCTTCTCCCGGATGAACCCCCGGGAGATAATCTCCGCTTTTCAGCAGAATATCTGCCGTTTCCTGCGGATTGATGTAAATTCTTGCCAGCGCACAATTCAATCCGATCAGAAGCATGACAAAAATAAAAATCCCCCAGCCATTCTGCAAATTCAGATTCTTCATAATCCGTGCTGTCACCGGATTCTCTCCAAACAGAATCGTCCAGAAGCGGCAGAGATAATACGGAAGTGCGAACAATGTCATCACATACATAAGCGCCATTGTCCCAACCGGATTTAATTTCATGGCAAGATCGCTGTCACCTGAGAAAGAATTGTGGATCATCAGATGCCGGACAGAAAGATGCAGCTCAGCCCCTTCCATCACAATCATGATCAGAAAAATCAGCAGGACACCGGTCACAATCACAGCGGCAACAGCCGGAGTTGAATACCCTTCGAGCTGAAGCTCCGTAAAGGACTGTGCCAGATTTCTCATGATATTCTGAACCATATTCGCCAGAATCAGGGCAGTGGAGCCGCCTATTCCCCATTTCCGGCAGCGTTCCGACAGCCAGACGATGTAAAATGTCCCTGCAATCAGAACCATAACCGTCATTGCTCTCAGCGCCGGAATCGAAAAGCTTCCATACTCCCTGAAGGTCAACTGAAATGCATGCATCACAGACTGCAAGATCGCAGCCAGCAGGGTAACCGCCCGCATTTCATTTCCCATACGTTTCTGGGATGTCTGCGTGCTCTTTCCCTTCACAGAATGAAAAAGACTGACCACAATCATGCTGGTCATATATGGCATAAATCCAACGGCAAGCACCGAGCCTGCCGCTGTGTCATTGCCCATTGCTGCGCTGATCAGCGCCTGAAGACCATGACCGGGCAGGGGATTACGATCCTGCACCACCCATGGGATCATCACTTTTTTTCCAAACAGGTAGCAGGACACCATGATCAAAGAAAACAGGATTTTGCCTGAAAGAGGATGTGTATTCTTCTGTTTTCTTCTTCGCGTTTCGCTGCCTTGTGCCATGCTGCATCTACCATTTTAATCAATGTCTGAAAATCAACGTCTCATAATCAACGTTCTTTTCGGAACTTTTTTCGCACTGCAGTCCACACGGCAAGCAGCGCTCCGCTGATCCCTGTCATTGTCGCATTGGACTTCATTCTGCTCTCATCACCCGTGGCCACTCTGCGATTTGCACCGAGCACCTTTCCACCATCTGCCGCTGAAATGTGCTGCGCTCCAGTTTTTTCTCTGCTTACGCCAAGGACACCACGATCAGAAGAATCTCCCGAATCATATTCACTGTCTGAGTCCAATCCGCCAGACTGAGACTCCGAGGTTGTCACGCTGCCGGAAGTACTCTCGCTCGCACTCTCACTTACGCTTGCTGATGTGCTTTCACTTGCCGAACTGCTTTCACTCTCACTCAGGCTCGTTGACGCACTTGCGCTGGTTGACACACTTGCGCTTGTCGATGCACTTTCGCTTACCGATTCGCTTGCGCTGGCCGATGCACTCTCGCTTGCTGATGTGCTCTCGCTGGCCGATGCACTCTCGCTTGCTGATGTGCTCTCGCTGGCCGAACTGCTTTCACTTTCGCTCAGGCTCGTCGACGCACTTTCGCTGGTTGACACACTTGCACTTGTCGATTCGCTTGCGCTGGCCGATGCACTCTCGCTTACCGAAGTACTTTCGCTTGCCGATGCGCTCTCGCTGGTTGATTCGCTTGCACTTACCGATGCACTCTCGCTGGCCGATGCACTCTCACTTGCTGATGCACTCTCGCTTACCGAAGTACTTTCGCTTGCCGATGCACTTTCGCTTGCCGATGCACTCTCGCTTACCGAAGTACTTTCGCTTGCCGATGCACTCTCGCTAATGGAAGCGCTCTGGCTGGCAGAAGTGCTCTCGCTTACCGATGCACTTTCACTTGCCGATGCACTCTCGCTGGTCGACACACTTGCGCTCGCCGATTCGCTCTCGCTTGCTGATGCGCTCTCGCTTGCCGACGCGCTCTCGCTCACCGATGTGCTTGCGCTTGCTGATGCACTCTCGCTCACCGATACACTCTCGCTGGCCGAACTGCTTGCACTCTCACTCAGGCTCGCTGACGCACTTGCGCTGGTTGACACACTTGCGCTGGTCGATGCACTTGCGCTTGCCGATTCGCTTGCACTGGCTGATGCGCTCTCACTCACCGACGCACTCTCACTGGCTGATGCACTCTCGCTCGCCGATGTACTTGCGCTTGCCGATTCGCTCTGACTTACCGACGCACTCTCGCTTACCGACGCACTTTCGCTTGCCGATGCACTTGCACTTGCTGATGCACTCTCGCTTGCTGATGTGCTCTCGCTTGCTGATGTGCTCTCGCTTGCCGATGCACTTGCACTTGCCGATGCACTCTCGCTTACCGAAGTACTTTCGCTGGCCGATGCGCTCTCACTGGCCGATTCGCTCTCACTCTCACTCAGGCTCGTCGACGCACTTTCGCTGGTTGACACACTTGCGCTTGTCGATTCGCTCGCACTTACCGATGCGCTCTCGCTGGCCGATGCACTCTCACTTACCGACGCACTTTCGCTTACCGATTCGCTTGCGCTTACTGACGCACTTGTGCTTGCCGAACTGCTTTCACTTTCGCTCAGGCTCGTCGACACACTTTCGCTGGTTGACACACTTGCACTTGCCGATTCGCTCGCACTTACCGATGCGCTCTCGCTGGCCGATGCACTCTCGCTTGCTGATGTGCTCTCGCTTGCCGAACTGCTTTCACTTTCGCTCAGGCTCGTCGACGCACTTTCTCTGGTTGACACACTTGCGCTTGTCGATTCGCTCGCACTTACCGATGCGCTTTCACTTGCTGATGCACTCTCGCTTGCTGATGTGCTCTCGCTTGCCGATGCACTTTCACTTGCCGATGCACTCTCGCTTACCGACGCACTTTCGCTTACCGATTCGCTTGCGCTTACTGACGCACTGGTGCTTGCCGAACTGCTTGCACTCTCACTCAGGCTCGTTGACGCACTTTCGCTTACCGATGCACTCTCGCTGGTCGACACACTTGCGCTCGCCGATTCGCTTGCGCTGGCTGATTCGCTCTCGCTGGCCGACGCGCTCTCGCTCACCGATGTGCTTGCGCTTGCTGATGCACTTTCACTCAGGCTCGTTGATGCACTTTCGCTGGTTGACGCACTTTCGCTTGCCGATGTGCTCTCACTCTGGCTCTGGCTCTGGCTCAAGCTGACACTTGTTGAAGTGCTTCCACTCTGACTCAGACTGATGCTTGTTGAGGTACTTCCACTCTGACTCAGACTGATACTTGTTGAGGCACTTCCACTCTGACTTTGGCTCTCACTTATGGAAGTGCTCTGGCTCTGACTCGAGCTGTCAGACGAGCTATCTTCAGAGTTTTCTCTTGATGCGGAATGCCACTCGCCACCTGTGATTTCTACCTGTTGACCTACAACAGTTCCTCGTCCGGTACCGGAAACCTGTGCATTAGGCGCAAGAATTGTTCCAAAAACATGCTCCAGAACAACTTTGCCTTTAAAATTACCGAAATTGAAAATGATCTTATCAAACAATTGCAGTGCGTATTTGGCAGCATCACTGTTTTCATTTGTTTTTGCATGCTCCATTTCCAGTTCCTTACCATTTACGAATATTTTTGCTCTGGCAAGGTTAAGAACGGTGTTTTTTTCATCTTCCAGCTTTCCGGTGTACTTGATATTCAGGATCAGCTTGTTGAGAATGTTTCCATCGGCATCTGTCTTGAAGTAGACCTGCAGATTTCCATTTCCGAAAATATTCTGCGTCTGCTGGGCCATACCTTCGTAGCTTCCTTTAACATTCCCATACTGATCTTTGGCGAAGTTGATGTCGGCAACGGAAACATTTCCCTGCTCGGGAGATACCGAGACACTAGTTTTCTGATCCGATCCGCTGACCAGATTGGTATTCGAGCTGACATTGTGTAAACCAGATGCATTTTCTGTTACTTTCTCCATCTGGATCGGCGTATCGCCGGACATGAATTCCAGATTTTTACCTGCTACCGCATTGATCTGAACCTCATAGACTCTGCGGTTTCCATTTTCATCATATTGAAAAACATACACATATCCGCCGGGAGCGGTTTGTACCCGGTTCCATTTGTCCACGTAAGATGTGATATATTCCTTTTTTGTCTCATCATTATTGACGTAATATTCAAACTTGTTTTTCTCTACTCCGTTTACCGTTACCTTTGCATTGGAGAAAATCAGCTTGTCTGTGGCGGTGCCGGGCATAATACGATTACCGGATCCACTCAGATCTCCAATATAGACGGACTGATAGGATTTATCATACTCCGTATCTGCTCCCAGCTCATCTTTGTTATATTTAATTTGATTTCCTGCCAGATTGGACTGAATGTGATCGTTTACAACAATCTTGTCACCATAAATGTTATATTTTCCAACCGCTTCCGAAATACAATTCAGGAAATCCTCCGCCGTCATTTCCGCCGGCTTCACATCCTCCTGAAGCGATGAGAGCATAACCGTTCCATTACCTGCTGCAAACATCTTTTTGATAGATTGAAGCAGAGAAACATGTGCCAGTTCTGAATCCACAGTCGACTCTGCTCCCGATTCACTTTCACTGGTAAACACGGATGAACTTTCGGAAAGCGAGACTGAATCCAGGACACTTTCGTATCCTTCTTCCTGAGCTGATCCGGATTCAGACACGCTTCCTGATTCGGATACGCCCGCGGATGCTGAATCAGAAGCAGATTCTGAAACAGACGCAGACTCGAACACATCGTCAGATGCGGATTCCGCAGTGGACGCTCGCTCTGACTCCAGATCGGATTCAGATGATGATTCCATAGCGGATTCAGGCTCAGATTCAGACAATGAGTCTATAGCGGATGCAGGCTCAGATTCAGAGTCAGATGCTTCCGTACTCTCTTCCGCAAATTCTGGCTGGGATGACAAATCAGACTCCGATGCCAATTCCTCTGCCGGTTCTTCAGAAAGGTCCGATTCTGTGCTGCTGTCAGACACCATTTCCGACACGATATCAGATTTCTCTTCAGAAGCAGGCTCCTGTACAGCCTCAGACTGAGGCTGTTCCTGGGCTTCCGTGGCAGGCTCCTGCACTGCCTCAGACTGAGGCTGTTCCTGTGTTTCCGTGGCAGGGCGAAGCTCTATAACTGCCTCATTCTGTCCTTCCTGTTCAAGGGTATATTCATCCGTTTCTGCTGCGAAGACGTCCATTCCCTGCGTCATGGCTCCTCCGCCAATTGCAACGCCGACTGCCAGTGCCCCCTTTGCAAGCTTTGAGAAAGTATGCGTGTGCTTTGTATTTTTAACAGTATGATCCTTATTTGCTTTTCCGATCATAACGTTCTCCGTTCTGAAATAACTCTGCTTAATTTGTTGCAAATATTGCCGCATATATAGCAGATAAATTTTATCACACTACTCATCATAAATAGTCTTAGAATTGATTAAACTTTTGAGATGTTTAAGTCAATTTGAGTTTTCAGTCAGGATCGTGGGTATCCACCATCATTCAAGTTGTCCTTTGTGGTACAGGCGGGCAAATCTGCGCACAATGCATCCCTGCCAGAGCTTTTCAGCAAACCAGGATGCTTCCGCCAACTAAATTTCATCCCTGCCAGAGCTTTCCAGCAAACCAGGATGCTTTCGCCGACTAAATTTCATCCCTGCCGGAGCTTTTCAGCAAACCAGGATGCTTCCGCCGACTAAATTTCATCCCTACCGGAGCTTTCCTGCAAATCAGGATGCTTCCGCCAACTAAGTTTCATCCCTGCCAGAGCTTTCCGGCAATTCAGGATGATTCCGCCGACTAAATTTCATCCCTGCCGGAGCTTTCCAGCAAATCAGGATGCTTCCGCCAACTAAGTTTCATCCCTGCCAGAGCTTTCCGGCAATTCAGGATGATTCCGCCGACTAAATTTCATCCCTGCCGGAGCTTTCCAGCAAATCAGGATGCTTCCGCCGACCAAATTTCATCCCTGCCGGAGCTTTCCAGCAAATCAGGATGCTTCCGCCGACTAAATTTCATCCCTGCCGGAGCTTTTCAGCAAACCAGGATGCTTCCGCAGCCACAAAATACTTCCCTCAGTCCAAAATGCCTTATTCTCAGGCGAATACTGCCGAGAATAAGGATGCTACAACAAAGGGCGCATGAAAAAACCTTCGTTTTTTCACACGCCCTTCGCTTTTCTGAGCTATGTTTTTCCAAAGTGCCTTCAAATCTGTCTCTGCATAAGCTTCCGGCCAAACTTGCACATAATTTCCCGCATCTTCCTCCGCATGCAGCGCAGTTTTTCCCCGGCTGCTTCACCGGAAGAGCTGATTATAGTCATAGTTCAGATAGATCTCTGTCTCTTTTTCGAAGTATTCCTTCTGATTCTCCTCTGTGATTCGTCCGTCCCCCTCGGCGATCCAGTTAAGGATCATGGAGTTCACCTCCGGTCCATAGTGACCGCTGTCCTTGTAATGATCCAGGTTGAAAACAATCTCCGTATGTGCATTGAAGGAATAGACCTGAATGTTGTCCGTCTCCTCCAGCATCATTTCCGTTGCCAGCTGCTCCGCCTGAATCTGCTTCTGCAGAGTTCCTTCCTGCTTCAGGGAGCCCCACCAGACTGCGGAGTACGGCGGGAAGAAGTACAGGAAGGTGGTCTCCGGATACTCCCGGGCAAGCGAGATGACATTCTGCTCCAGGTTCGCCTTGAGCTCTTCGATCTCGTCCTCACTGAGAGGCATCTGCTCATCCGCAGCTTCAAAGGAGGTGATGCCCTCCAACGCCTTTTCTTTGGAGCACGTATCCCCATAGGAGGATGCATAGTCGTCAAAAGAGGTAATTCCTCCTGCTTCACCCTTCAGCCGTTTTTCCAGCATGGGAAGAAGATAATAGAACACGACATCGCGGTTATAAAGATATTTCACATCATTCAGGAGATTCCGGTCATACAGATACGTGGGGTATTCTCCCATATCCTGACGCATCGCATCCTTATCTTCTGCGAGATGGGAATAATCCAAAGGCCTCAATACATATCGGATCGAATCGTGGGTCTCAAAGGCTGCCTTCAGATTATCATTGATTTCCTTAAAGGTTGCTCCCGGATAGGGAAGCTTTACTGAATGAGTTCCAAATAAGGCATCAAACTCCGAGGCCTTGAAATTCTCCGACATGCTTGTTCCCGTAATCACCGCATCATAGGAGAAATGCCGGGTAATGCCATCATTCTGGCTTCTCTGTTCTCCCAGCTCGTAATACCACCCGCCCAAAGGGGCATGGTAATGAAAAAACGGATCCAGATACACCACGAAGCCGCCGATCATCACAAGAAAGGCCAGAATAAGAATCAGAAAGGCACGAAGCCAGGTTTTTGCTTTCATACGCATACACAAAGACACATGAGGTACACAAACGTGCTGTTTTTCATTAAAAATCGTTATAGATGAATGTCGAGACTCCGCTCATCGACAGCATGCTGATGATGAGCATGGCTGCTGTAAGAAGAAGGCTCACAAGGTTCACCTTATACTTTCTCTTCTGATTGTTCGAAAAGCAAAGGCATATCACGAAGCAGGCGCCAAGGAACAGGGCCGTAGAGACCGCAAGAATGGTGCCGTCGCTATATGTGCCCGGAAGATGCTGCATCACAAAATTCACGCCGGGAATCCGGAAGCAGGCAGCCAGATCCTGCGAATAGTACCCGGACCGATCGACCTTCAGGTGCCAGCGAAAGCGCTGAAACTCCAAGAAGGAGCTGCTCTGAAACAGCATCCACATCATGCTGACAAAATAAAACGTGATGCACCAGCGGATCGGCAGCCACACCTTCCGGTACAGCTTTCCGAGAATTCTCTCCGCCACCTGAAAGAGGCCATGAAAAAGCCCCCACAGAACAAAGGTCCAGCTTGCTCCGTGCCAGAGGCCGCTCACCAGGTACACGACCATAATGTTCACATAGGTGCGAAGCTTTCCCCTCCTGCTGCCTCCGAGCGGGAAATAAATATATTCCCGGAGAAACGAGGTGAGACTCAGGTGCCAGCGCCGCCAGAAATCCGTTACCGTTCCTGCCCGATACGGAGAATTGAAATTTGCAGGCAGATCAAAGCCCAGCATCTTCGCAATTCCGATTGCCATGTCCGAATATCCGGAAAAATCAAAATAAATCTGAAACGTATAGGCAAGCATGACAATCAGACTGTCTACGTTTGAGCGGTACGAGAACAAAGAATAGTACTGTGTCACCGCCGTTCCAAGAGGATCGGCCAGAATGACCTTCTTGAACAGGCCGCAGGTAAACATCTGAATGCCGGCAACCATTTCCTCGTAATTCAGGGAAAATCTGTTGTCCTTCCGAAGCTCCGGAAGAAAATCACGCATCGTGGTAATCGGTCCCTGTGACAGTTTCGGAAAGAACGCGGAGAATAACACATACTCCCGGAAGAGTACTCCCGGAATTTTACCTCTCCGGACATCCACGAGAAAGGAAATCTGCGAAAAGATGATAAAGCTGATGCCAAGCGGCAAAAGCACATGTACAAGAGGCCAGTCCTTATGAAAAATCACATTCAGGTTTTCCAGAAAGAAGTTGGTGTATTTGAAAAAGCCCAGAAAACAGACATTCAGCACGATGCCAAAGGCCATCCAGCGTTCGCTTCGTCCCGAGGCTCCCGCTGCTTCCGCAGCGTTTTCTCTCCCGGCAATTCCCCAGTTCAGAAGAATCAGTACCGCCAGCATTGCCGGGTACCAGGAATTGGCAATCCCGTAGAACAGAAAAGATGCTGCGATCAGAAACCAGTCGGCAGCAGCTTTCCCTCTTCCGGTCTGTTTTCCTGCCGGAAGATAGTAGCCAAGAAGCGTCAGCGGCAGAAAGAATATTATGAAATAGAGTGAATGAAACTGCATAGATAATCCTTCCACTGACGGTTGATCCGTTCCGGACTGTAGCTTTCCTGCACCCTGGCCGCTTCCCGGCCCATCCGATCCGCAAGCTGCGGATCATCCATCAGGCGGATCAGCCGCTCTGCCATGATAGAATCCGGATCCTCTTCTGTCTTCCGGGCAGCCGCAGCTGCAGGTTCTCCCTGCTTCGAAGCAGCCCCCTCCACCGGAACAAGAAATCCGTTCTCACCATCCCGGATCAGATCCCTCGGTCCCCCGCAGGGGCAGTCCGTCGATATGCAGGCAAGTCCCGCTCCCATAGCTTCCAGAAGTGCATTCGGCATCCCCTCTGATCTGGAAGGGAGAACAAAGATCCGGCTCTTCTCGATTTTTTCCCGGACGCCGTCCACCAACCCTTCAAAGATAACCGCTTCCGCAATGCCAAGCTGATCCGCAAGGTGCTCGAACTCCGTCCTTGCCGGTCCGTCTCCGTACAGGTGAAGCGTATACTCCGGGTGCTTCTCATGCGCCCGTGCAAACTGACGGATCAGGTAGTCCTGATTCTTGTTATGGTCAAGACGCCCGACACAGACCACCCGGTTCATCCGCTCTCCCTCATATCTTGGATGAATAAAATCCGGGTTGATGGCATTCGGCAGAATCACCGCCTTCTTCTGAATGTCCTTCGGGAAAAACTCCGCCGCCTCATGTGTCTGCAGCACAACCCCATCCGCCTTCCGGAAAAAGAAAAAGGCAGGGAGGCGGAGCTTTGCCGTGTTGTATTCATAGGCAGGATTGGAGCGTACACTGACTGCCACCGGAATTCCAAGGCCCCGGCTTGTCAGTACGGCGAAGGAATTGTTGTAGCCGATAAAGGACAGGATAATATCCGGCTTCTCCCTCTTCCAGATTTCCCGAAGAGTCCGGTATCTGGCGATAAAGCCGCGCACTCTTCCCCTTGCAAGCTCCTCCGGCTTCGGATCGGAATAGACCCGGCAGATCCCATCCGGCGCAGCTGCCACAGAGCGCTCCCTGCCCCAGGAAACGGTTTCCTCTTCCGTTCCGTAGAGCTCGCCGGTTTTCGCATCCCACAGTGCATGCGGAAGCACGTATTCCGGCGGCCGGAAATACGTTGTCACAAAGGTCACCCTCCAGCCTTCTCCGTAAAGATACTCGGCAAGGTGCGTCATCACCCTCTCTGCACCGCCCTTTTGCAGAGAGCCGATATAGAGACATATGTGCGGTTTTCTCTCGTTGTCTGCTGCCATTCTCAGGTTTTCTTTCCTTCCCGCTCGCGGATCACTTCCTCCAGATAATCTTTCCACTGGTGATAAATTTCATCGGTTCCCGCGATTTCACGGATCTTTCTTGCTTCCTGCCCAAGGCTCCTGCGAAGCTCCGGATTCTCAATCAGCTTCAAAATCGCCGCCGTCATGGCAGCCTCATCTCCCACGGGAATCAGGAGTCCGTTGACACCGTCCTGAATCAGAACACGCGGTGCTCCCGCCGGACAATCCGTCGAAATGCAGGGCATTCCCATCGCCATCGCCTCCATGAGCGCATTCGGCATCCCCTCATAATTGGACGGAAGCGTATAAATCGCCGCCTTCGGAATCAGCTCCTCCAGCCTGTCCGTGCCGCCCATGAGCTGCATCCAGTCCTTGGCCTGGTTCGCCCGGATGATTTTCTCGAGCTTCTCCTTTGTTCCGTCCTCAGAATCCGGTCCGTATATTTTCAAGGACCAGTCGGGATGTACCGCATGAACCTTTGCAAAGGCGCGAAGAAGCATTTCCTGATTCTTGAAATCCACAAGGCGCGAGCTCTGTACGACGCAGCGCTCCTGGTGCTCATAATCCGGATCCGGAAGCTCAATGTACTTCCGGTTCACGGGATTCATGATCACTCTGGAATTCTCCTGCAGATACGGCTTGAAGAATTCTCTCTGTTCCGCGGTCTGATACACGCAGCCTGCCGCATGAGGAAACAGCCATCTGACCTGAAATTTATCGGTACGTCCGCTGTAAAACGGCTCCGGATTGTTCCGGATGGAAATGATGACCGGTACGCGAAGACCAAGCGCTGCCGTCAGCGCACGGAAATTCGGCCGGTGCATAAAGGCACACAGGACATCCGGCTGCACTTCCTTCAGAAATTCGCGGAGATATTTGATCCGCAGGCCGAATTTGACCCAGCGGCCCTTCTTCTCGTCCTCCGGCTTCAGTCCGACATTGACATGATGCACCCGGGGATCCAGCCGGAACTCATCCTTGTCAATCCACTCCACGGTCACATAGACGTCATAGCCTTCTTCCGCAAACTTGTTCGCAAGATTGGAGACCACGCGCTCCGCACCCCCATGCACCAGGCAGTTCAGGTGAAATGCAATTTTCTTCACGTTTCGCTGTTCCCTTTCTTCCCGCTATCTTCCTTTGGCTCTTCCATCGCGGCATGGATTTCCTCCAGATAGGCCGCTGCCACCTTTTCACGGTCAAATTCCTCGATCATTTTCTGTCTTGCGGCTTCGCCCATGGCAGCTCTCTGCGAGCGATCCAGTGTCAGGAAGTGGCGAAGCGTACGGATCAGCTCCTCCGGCGAGTGCGGTGCAAATCCGTAGCCCGTCACGCCATCCTCAAAAATCTCCCGGCAGCCGGAAATGTTGGATGCAATCACAGGTCTTGCACAGGCAGACGCCTCCATCAGAACATTGGACATTCCTTCATGCCAGGTCGGCATCACAACCGCAGAGCAGTCCCTGTAATACTCATGCATATCCGGATGGAAGCCAAGCTGAAGAATTTCTCCCCGTGAAGCTCTCTCATCCAGCTCCCCCTGATAGTCCTCATCGCAGTAGCCGCAGATAGAGAACAGTACCTTCTCCGAATGCAGCACCTCCGCGGCACGGAAGAATTCCTCGATTCCCTTCTCCTTCATCACACGTCCCACAAAAAGGAAATTGGTAACCTCGTCCTTCGGATACGGCATCGCCTGCCAGACCTTCGTATTGACACCGGAGCCCGGAACCAGACGGTCTCTCCCGCTTACCAGTCCTCCTCTTCGGAAAATCTGACGGTTTTCCTCATTCTGGAAGAACACGCAGGAGGCCTTTTTCAGTCCCTCGTAATACATCCTCTCCACAAGGAAAAGGAGAGGCCCGCTCTTCTGGAATGTGCTTCCAAGGCCCGTGATTGTCGGAAGATACGGAATTCCCATCTTTCTGCAGACAAAACCGCCATATACATTCGGCTTGATCGTATAAGTCAGAACCAGATCCGGCCGATACTTCTTCATCAGAAGCTCATAGGCGTGCACCAGAGAAAGATCCTGCGCCGGATTCATCCCGCGCCGGTTAATCGGCGTATGCTCAATGATCACGCCCTCTTTGGCCAGGAGCTCTGTCTTCACCGTATCCGGGAGACTTGCCACCACACGGTATTCCTGCAGGAGCTTCTGCACCAGCTCGTTCCGAAAATCGTAGAGTCCTCCGGAGGAGTTTGCAAGAATCATTACCGTCTTTTTTGCCGGGTCACTTCCGCTCATGGTTTTCGCCTTCATTCTGCAAGCTCTCCTTCTTTCCGGATTGCAATTTCGTTGTATTTCATCATGATGACGCCGCTCTCATAGGCGCCGATGGTCACCGGATTTTCCTCTCCCCGAAGATTTGCAAGCATCTGTGACGGGAAGTCCACCCCGCACGCATAGGCATGCGGATAACCGCCCCCGAATCTCGGATTGACCTCGGAAAGATACCACGCACCCTCCGGAATCCATCCGTTCTCATTCTCATGACCATGCTCATCATGGAAAAGATCCATATCAATCATTCCACGGAAGCCGCATTTTTCCGCAAAGGCCGCAAGCCTTGCAAACAGCTTCTCATCCTTTACCGACACCGATTTATCGGTCTCTCCCGCACGCATGCGGATTTTCTTCTTCAGAAAAAGAGAGGTACATTTCCCGGAAATCAGGTCAATATAGAGATCGCAGCCATACTCCTGCCCGGTCATCAACTCCTGGACCATAAGATCCTTCTCATTGTCAAAGAGCGTCCGGACCGTCTCGTCATTTTCCGCAAGATTGATGTGAAGACTTGCGCTTCCGCACTGCGGCTTTACGAAAACCGGGTAGGAAACCTCCCCCGCCTGCTTTGCAGCAAAGAAAGCCTCCGCGCTCGTCCAGCACCTTGCCGTCCGGATTCCCTCCTTCTGAAGAAGCTCATACATGCGGTATTTGTCCAGGCAGGTCTCGCACAGCTCAAAGGGGGATACCACCACGGTGACGCCAAGCTCCTCAAATCTTGCACGTTCTTTTGCAATCAGAGAAAGCTCCGGATCGATCAGAGAGAAAACGCCGGAGATTTCTTCCCTTCTGCAGATTTCAAAGATCCGGTCCAGATAATCCGGTGCCGTGATGCGCGGTACAACGTACGCCTTGTCTGCGTCATACAGCGCAGGGGCAAGAGCCGATGCATCGGTTGCGACAACTCTCCCTTTCCCCTCCAGCGTCTTTCGAAAGGCCTGTACCACCTTATTTCGTGTCCCGGCACTCAGAATCAGAATATTCATCACAACCTCCCTGCTGATAATGTCTCTCCTACAGCCTGTCAAAGAACAGCGGCGTTCCTCCTGTATGCACAAACAGGATCCTCTCTCCGCGGATTTCATGATCTCTCAGATACTGCAGCATGCCGAAAAAGGCCTTGCCCACATACGTGGTGTCCATCGGAATTCCATCCTGCCGCATCACCCTCCGGATGCACGCCTCCTCCTCGGGAGAAGACTTTCCATAGCCTCCGAGACGGTACCTGTCCTCAAAAACAAGATCCTCCTCGCAAAACTCCGGGAGCTTTTGTCCGGGATTCTGCTTTTTCCGCATCCGATAGTAATCCAGAATGCTCTCCTTCACCACATCCCGTCCGCGCGGACAGGGCCTTGCGATGCTGATCCCGACAATCCGGTTTCCGCCAAGCTCTCCCTGCTCCTGTCGCTCCAGTTCTCTTCCGCAGACAAGTCCTGCCTGCGTCGAACCTGTGCCCGTCGCATGAAACACGCGGGAAAATCTCATTCCGAGCTCTTTTTCCTGCGCGGCAATTTCCCGATATGCATCCACATAGCTCTGTGTTCCCGCATTTCCGTGGCCGCCGCCCTGGATAAAATACGGCTTTTTCCCCTGATTCCGGTATTCGGAAATTCTCGCTTCGATGGTGTCATGCACCTCTTCCACCGGAACGGTTTCCACTGAGGCACCGAAGTCCCGGACCATCACGCGGTTGAAGAGCTCTCTTCCGTTTGTTCCATGCTCCTCCTCTCCGGAGGAGATGATATGACACGGAAGCTCCAGCGCCGCCGCAAGATTTGCAATGATGCGGCAGTGATTGGAGGAATTGGAGCCGTAGGTCATAACGACATCCGGCCTCTCCTCCATCATTTCCCGGTAGAAGCAGGCCGCCTTTCTCGCCTTATTCCCGCCAAAGGAAAACGGCAGCAGATCCTCCCGCTTGATCCAGATCTCATTGTCCGAATAATCCCCGGACAGGCAGACGATCGGCGTCGGAGCAAACGGATGCTCCAGCACCTCGATTTTCTTAAGCTCCGCCATGATTGTATCCTTTCCGCTCTTTGCTGCTTCCGACTGATTCCGCAACTTCCTCTGCAGCAGCCTTCCCGGCATTCTTCCGATATGCATCCAGATCCGGAATGGTCTGATCCGCTCCGGACTGTACACCGGAATGATGCAGAACCTTTCCGATGGTGCCGAATACAATTTTTGCATCCATGGCAAAGGACACATTGTTCACATAAGTGAGATCGTACCGGAACCGGTCCTCCCAGTTCAGAGCATTTCGTCCGTTGATCTGTGCAAGTCCGGTGAGTCCCGGCCGCACGTCATGCCGATGCATCTCCTCCTCCGTGTAGTACGGAAGATATCGGACAAGGAGGGGGCGCGGACCTACAAAGGACATATCCCCCTTCAGGATATTGATGAATTCCGGTAGCTCATCCAGACTGGTCGCACGAAGAACCTTTCCGAAATGAGGAAGTCGTTCCGCATCCGGAAGGAGATTTCCCTCTTCGTCCCTCGCATCGGTCATGGAACGAAACTTCATAAGTCCGAATATTTTCCCGTCCTTTCCCGGCCTTTCCTGATGGAAAAATACCGGCGAGCCAAGCTTTTTCCGGACCAACAGCATTAAAATCAGAAAAACCGGGCTCAGCAAAATGAGCCCGATTAATGCCAGTATGATATCCAACAGTCTTTTGATGCATCTGCGGTACATATGGTTCCCTCTTACATTATGAACACTTATGCCGTATCTGTGATTCCGGCTGCTATTCGAAGCATGCGCGGATTACCTCAATAATCCGGTCCTGCTCCTCGGCCGTCATCTTGTTATCACTCGGCAGACACACGCCTCTTCGGAAAATGTCTGCTCCGACATCCTCAACTCCGCCTGCAATATAAGCATTGGTCCTGCACCGAAGCGTTCCTTCCCGGCCGATTGCTTCATGCATCCGGTACATCGGCTGCATGTGCATGGGCTTCCAGATGGGCCGCCCTTCCGCATTGATGGAGGTGATGGCATCCAGAATTTCCGTCGGACAGCTCCGTCCGGCTTCCGGGATGTAAAGCGCCTGATGGTCATCCCGCACCTGTCTGCACATGGCATCGTCGTCAATAATCAGTGCAGACAGCCAGTAATTCGGAGTGGTCCCTTCCGTAATGGGATTCATCCGGACAGGAAGTCCCTCCAGACCTTTGAGGTACCTCTCATACACGGCTTTTTTCTGTGCGATGTGCTCCTCCAGATGAAGATACTGACCGCGAATCACACCGGCTACCACATTGCTCATGCGATAATTATAGCCGACCTCCTCGTGCTGATACCATGCCGCATTCTCACGCGCCTGCGTGGCCCATTTGCGGGCACGGTTCGCATCCTCCAGGCTGTTTGTCAGAAGGCAGCCGCCGGCGCTCCCCGTGATAATCTTGTTCCCGTTATAGGAAATTGCCGCATAATCACCGAAGCTCCCGCACTGCCTGCCGTCGATGCACGCGCCCATTGCCTCCGCTGCATCCTCAATCAGAAGTGCACCGTGTCTTTCGCAGATGGCCTTGATCTCGTCCATGCGTCCCGGAAAGCCGTAGAGCTCTGCGGATACGACAAGTCTGACCTCCGGATACAAGTCAAACGCCTTTTCCAGCGCAGCCGGATCCATGTTCCAGGTATCCCGATCCGTATCAATGAAAACAGGAATGCCGCCTTCATACACGACAGGGTTCAGGGTCGCATCGAACGTCATATCCGAGCAGAATACCCTCTTTCCCTCCAGCGCGCCGTGACTGATGGCCGGTTTCCCGTACAATTTCTCTCCTGCAAGCTTACAGCACAGATGAAGTGCCGCGGTACAGCAGGAAAGACCGACGGCATACCGGACCTCCGCCTTTTGAGCCGCGATCTTTTCCACCTGATTGATGTTCTCCCCTACGGTGCTCATCCAGTTGGTTTCATAAGCCTCCGTAATGAACTTCAGCTCTTCTCCATGCATCGTCGGCGATGCAAGCCACACCTTTTTTTCAAAAGGCCTGAAATCACCGCTTCTTGTAAATGCCATTGTCTCTTTTCCTCCCTTTTCCGGCTCATGTGATCGCCGGAGGCGGATTATCCTTCTGCTTCTTCCTGATCCGGCCTGTGAATCCTCACCTGCTCCTTCTCATGAAGCCTTGCATCTACGCCAGCCTCATCGGCAAGACGCTTCTGCTGCTTCTCGATTTCCTCGTGGATCCGTTCCCGGTTGACCTCGGTATTCTTGCGGTATGTCGGAACAATCTCCCTCACTAACTCACGGATTGCCGGAGATTCCTCCGTGGCGGCATCCTTCAGACGCTTCAGCTGTACGAAGAAGCGATCCTCATCAATCTCGAGCGGCTTGCCAATGTGGATCTGACGATTTGCCGTATCCTTCATTCCCTCTTCGTTCATCAGCATTTCTTCATAAAGCTTCTCGCCCGGACGAAGACCGGTAAACACGATCTTGATGTCTTCACCGACCTTGTAACCGGAGAGCTTGATCAGGTTCTCGGCAAGATCCAGAATCTTCACCGGTTCTCCCATATCAAGGATGAAAATCTCACCGCCCTTTGCATAGGCTCCTGCCTGAAGGACCAGAGACACCGCCTCCGGAATCGTCATAAAGTAACGGATGATGTTGGGGTCTGTCACGGTCACAGGACCACCGGCCGCGATCTGCTTCTTGAACAGCGGAATGACGCTTCCGTTGGAGCCAAGAACATTTCCAAAGCGGACCGCAACAAAGTTGCACTGATAATGACGGTTGAATACCTGAATGATCATCTCACAGATACGTTTCGAGGCACCCATGATGTTGGTCGGATTCACCGCCTTGTCGGTCGAGATCATGACGAATCGCTCGGTTCCGTAGTTGGCTGCCGCCATCGCGGTATTGAACGTTCCGCATACATTGTTCTTGATCGCCTCGCAGGGGCTTACCTCCATCAGCGGCACGTGCTTGTGTGCGGCTGCATGGTAGACGATATCCGGCCGGTATTTGCGGAAAATCCAGTTGATCCGCTCCACATTCCGGACAGAAGCGATCAGAACCACAAGATCAAGCTCCGGGTATTTGCGCTTCAGCTCCTGCTGGATGTCATAGGCGCTGTTCTCATAGATATCAATGATGATCAGCTGTCTCGGGCGATGTCCCGCGATCTGACGGCACAGCTCCGATCCGATGGAGCCGCCTCCGCCGGTGACACAGACCACCTTTCCCTGTACATAGCCGATGATCGAATCAATATCGACCTTCACCGGATCTCTTCCGAGAAGGTCCTCCACCTCAACATCGTGCAGCTTGGAAACACTGACCTCACCGTTTACCAGCTGGTAAATTCCGGGGAGCGTGCGCATCTTGCACTTCGTCTCCTTGCAGATGTCAAGAATTCCCTTCAGCTGTGCCCTGGAAAGAGACGGGATGGCAATAATGATCTCATCAATGTCGTATTCCTGCACGGCTGCAGGAATCTCATCTCTTCCGCCGACAACCTTGACGCCCTGAATGAATTTGCCCCACTTGTCCTTGGAATCGTCGATCAGACACTTCAGATTCATCGTGGAGTAATGCGAATTCAGAATTTCGCGGACAATGATGTTCCCCGCTTCCCCTGCTCCGACGATCATGACATTGGTCGCATTGCTCCGGTTCGCATTCTTGTGCTTGATTCCGCGAAGGAATCGATAGGAGAAGCGGCTGATGAACGTCAGTGAGATCATCAGGAACATGTACATGAAATAGTAGCTCTTGGGAACCGCCTGAATTTCGTGCCGGTTCAGATGAAGAATTCCAACGTTCACAAGCGCTGCCGCCGCATTGGCAAGAACCAGATTCTGAAGCTCCGTCTCTCCCGCAAATGCCCACAGCGAATCATAAAGCCGGAACACGTAAAACAGCGCAATGGTCACGCCAACCGTGAACGGAAGTGCCTCCAGAACCGGAAGCGAGAAATAGCTCGGAATCTCCGAAGCCTGGAACTCATAGCGGATGAGAAGCGAGAGATAGCTCGCCAGAATCACGCTTAAAATGTCATATACAATCAGGACCGCACGGCGCCAGAATTTCGCATAATTAAAGCGTTGTCCGGGTGCCTGCCCGTTCTTATCCTTCGATCTGGTCATAAAAACCTCAAAGCCGCCGGTGCCGTATCCATCTGCACCTTTGCAGCATCTATTCTGATTCAAATGTTACAAGCTCTGTAAGAAAGCATGGTAATCCAATCCATAAGTATACAACATACCGCGGCAATGTGCACGGACCGAGGAGAACGGTCAGCCACACGAGGAAAACCGGAAGGAGCGAAAGGAGTGCTTTTCCTTCTTTCCTCCTCCAAAGGTCAAAGAGAACCAAGAAAAACAGCCATGCCATCACCCCCGGAGAAAGAAGGACGCCGGGCAGGAGTGACTTCTGCGCCCTCTCATCCAGAGAAAGGAAGCGATACCACGAATCCAGCACAGGAAGCCTGCTCTCCCGGATTCCCGGCTGCTCCGTCTCATAGCCGAAATACGAGCTGTCCCCATAAGTAAAGGTATAAACCGTATTCCCCCGGTAGCAGTCAATGACGGCCCCCGGTGCATAGAAGCCGTAGCTTGTCATCAGCCAGGCATTCAGATATGACGCCGGATGGCGAAGCCCCTTCGAAAGCCAGAGTCTCCAGAAGGCGCCGCGATCCTGCCGGTATGCGGCACTGTCAAAGTGAAGCTTCACCTGATCCGAAAGAACCGGATTGTACAGCTCCCAGGCATCCGGAGAATCCATCAGAAGCTCCATTGCCTCCTTCTCTTCCAAAGAGAAGGACTCGGGCTCTGCATTCCACACTCTTGCAAGCTGCATGATCGGCACAGTCAGAATCTCCTGACTCTCCTCCGAGGTTGCATGCACCAAACCTGCAAGCCCTTTTGATCCGCCCGCATACAAAAGGATCGGAAGTACAAAGAGAATCGCCCGCTTCCAGAGCTCTCCGTTTCTTCCGCTGTCTCCTGCGCTCTGGCCCTGTTTTTTCCTGCCGCGGAATCGGGAAAACAGAACAGCCGGAACCAGCAGCACCAGGAAAACCGCATAGGCATAGACACCGTTGTTGCGAAGAAGCATCATGAACATCGCAGACAGTACAAAGCCCGTCCGGTCTGCCCGTCCGGAGTGCTCCGCTTTTCCGGAATCCCCTCCGCACCCGGAGCTTTCCTCCAGGATTCTGCGGAGAAATACCGTCATGAGAAGAAGCGCTGCGGCAAAGAGTCCGTCCTTGCAGCTGCAGAGAACGAACATCGTGACCACAGGGCAAAGTGCATACCAGAGCAGCCCGAAGATCCGGATTCCGCGCCCGGCATGCCGTCTTTTCATATCCTGCAGAAGGAACACAAACGCCGCATTCATAACCGCCATCTGCAGAAGCAGATAGACAAAGATACCTGCGTTGTAGGATCCGATCACCTTGTGCACGGCCAGAATGACGCCGCCGAGAAGAAGAACATGCAGAAGCGGGTGGTGCGTTGTGAAGCACCTTGTCTGCACCATGGCAAGCTCTTCGGAAGCATCGTAGACGAAAAAGCCAGGATATACCGCAAGAAGAGAAATCAGATCCGTCAGCATCAAAAGCACCCAGGAAAGAAAGACAGGCCGCTTTTCCCTCTTCCCGGAAACCGCATCTTCAACCCTGTGATTTCCTCTTTTACGGTCCAGCCATCTCCACAGAAAAAAGGCACCGGACGAAGCAAGAAGCCAGCCGAAGACAAATAATACAAGTTCAGAAAAACGAGGCTTTGCAAGGGCTCCGTTCCTCTCAAGAACACGGCCAAGAAGCCAGGACAGGGACAGTCCGAGTCCGTAAAGTCCCGCAATCAGCCTGTCTCGTTTTTTTCCCGGAAGTTTCTGCATCATCTCCCTCTCCGCATCCATTCGTCATGATTCTGTTCGTTCCGCATCCTTTTCGGGGAACAGAAGAGGCGCCATGGCAAACAACATCACAATCGTATATGGATTGCTGAAATGAAAAATCCATTCCACCATTCCGGTCAGTCCAAATCCCGTCACAAGAAGAAAAGGAAGCAGCGCATAGGGGTCCACGCCGCCCTTTTTGCGCGCATAGACAAAGGAGGCCGCAAAGACGGACAGCACCGTCAAAAGAAGCAGTGCCCCTGCCGGAATTCCGCAGTCATACGCTGCCTGCAGGAAAATATTGTGCGCATGGACCGCAAGCTCTCCGCTCTCCAGAACAACTCCCATTTCATCATGGCCGGTCCAGTTCAGCTGCTTCAGATATGCCAGATACAGTCCCATCCGTCCATTGGAAAGATCTCCGGTATCAATGGAGCCTGCCTCCAGCTCTGCCTGCGTCGCAAGAAGCATCGGCGCTGCCGGCTGTCCCAGCTTCTTCCCCAGAGCCGCAAGACCGCTCCCGGAGCCGTCCGCCATCACAAGCATTCCGTCCTCCAGAGGCTCTCTGCTCTCCCGGACATCCGCCGTCCGGTAGCCCTGCGGAACATACCACTCGTTTCCGTAATAAATCTTCGATCCGATCTCTCCGCCCAGAATACGGTCGCCGAAATCGCGGATGAAAATTTCAACATTCATAAATGCCGTGCAGTTCCAGGTTACATTCCGAAGGACCCAGTCGTCATACGGCTCCAGCTCCTCAAACCGGTGCGGGTGCGCATAGACCGTGGAAATCACCCGCTGACCGGTAAACGCAACCGGGAACGTAACCGCCACAATCAGAAGGAAAGCAAGGAGCGTCTGCACACCGGTCTTAAGACGGAAGGCAATCCGCTTTTTCCCCGGCCCGAAATTGCCAAGATAAAACGCCGCAATGAACAGAAGAAGAACCAGAACGCCGATTCCGGATCTCGTGAGGCTCATCGTCATGTACGAGCAGGAAAGCCCGAGGAAAAAGGCCTCCTTCCAGGTTCCGGCAGCTCTTACACGAAGCTCCTGTCCCGCCGTCACCCGGTATTTTCTGACAAAAAGAGTAATCGCCGCCGCACAGACAATTACGAGATAGTAGGCCGTCACCGTCGGCGTATGGAAATGCATGGAAAAGCGGCTGTACATGTAAGCCAGATAGTACCGGTGCAGCATCGTGTAAGCTACCTTGAAGGCGAAATCCAGAAGAATTCCCTCGCACAGATCCTGCAAAAGGCGCTCTCTTCCCGTCCAGTAACGATATCGCACATAGAACAGCAGCCAGATGCCCACAAGGAGAGGAATCCAGAGCCTTGTATTCCGGAAGATCAGAAGCCATACGGCAAAGAGAAGAACCACACCGGTCAGAAATCTCGATACACCAGACAGCGGCTTCTCTTTTCTGCGAATCCTGTCTGCCAGCATGCAGACAAGCGAGGTAACGGCGATTGCTGCCGCTGCACAGGCCGCCGCCTTTGACACCGTCACCGAATTCTTCCACGCAGCCTCCGGATCCGCTGCAGCAGGAATCCGGTTATGAATGCTGTAACCAGCCGCAAGCAGCACCGAGACCGCCGTCACCGCTGCCGTTCCCGCATTGAAGTTCGAGGCAATATCTCCCATAAGGAGCGTAATCAGGCACAGGAGTACAACAATCCGGGACATTGCCGTGTCGTGAATATAGTCATTTGTTGCATTCATGTAATCGGCGCTGTAATTCATGATGAGCGCGATACAGAGAATGATGCCGTAATGCCAGAGATTCTTCCGCCCGAGGTCGCCGCCCACAAGATCCGGAATCCCGTCTCTTTTATGCCAGAGGCCGTACAGGCACCAGCCGGCACCGAAAAGGATGCCTGCTTCATAAATCAGAATGTCCGGCACTCTTCCGTCAAAGAGCTTCAAGGGCCAGACGGCAAGAAAGGCTGCTCCGAACCCAAGGACAACCGCCGGTGTCAGGAAAACCTGCATTGCACGAAGCACGGAGGTCACGGTATTTTTCTCCGGAAATTTCCGAAAGAAGAGATAAACGCACAGCGCAGCAAGCGCTGCCGCCGCAAGGTAGAAAAGAGCTCGAACCGCCGAGGGTCCCTTCGTCTCCGCAATCCGGTAATCCAAAGAGGTCTTCAGTGCCACACCATCAATCCCGCTGTCATGATAGAAGCCGGTCTGATACAGGGGTGATTTTCCTGTGGAAAGCGCTTCCTCCTGCGATTCGAACCCAACCGTAAACCGGCTGTTCTCCATTCCGCGAATCGTATATACATAGGTCTCGCCCGGAATCAGGTCTGCATCCACGGAAACAGCGGCATAGGCGGGAACCTCATCCGGAAGCTTCACCTCCTCTTCTGCCGTGAGCTCCATCGCACCATTTTCCAGGACCCGGAAAAGCTGAAACTGTGCCTTTCCTCCCTCCTGAACCGAGTGCACATAAAACTTCAGCGTCTGCAGATGGTCATACTGCGCGGTGAAATACTCTCCCGCATCCGTATCCTCTGTCACAGAGTCGCTGATCATCACCGGATCAAGACCGGAAGCAAAGGCATGATTCTCCCGATACAGCCGCATCGGCCAGATGGTTGCAAGCGCAAGGCAAAGGAGAACCAGCAGTCCGCAAAGGACTGCATTTCTCTTCTGAATCACCATTCGCAGCATAATTAGTATTCTTCCTTTCCTGTCGTTTCACGAATGACATACTGGGGTGCGCTGTTGACGGAGATATACGTTCTTCCAATATATTCGCCTGCAAGTCCCAGCATCAGCAGGATCATTCCGCCAAAGAATACGATGGCGGTCATCAGCGCGGAGAAGCCGACCGGAACCGCCGGATTCACCATTTTTTTCACAATGGTATAGATGGCATAGACAAAAGCCAGCGCCGAGCAGGCCGCGCCGAGTGCCGTGCCGAGCCGAAGCGGCTTGATGGAAAAGGCTGTGAACCCGTTCATCCAGAGAGCAAGGAGCTTCCCGAAGGTGTAGCCGCTGTTTCCGATCTCACGTCTTCTGTGATGCACCGGCACATTCACAATGTTCTTTGTCGTGCGGAGCACAAGTCCCAGCAGGTACGGATAGGAATTCTGATACCGCAGGACCTCATCCGCCACAAAGCGCCGCATGGCAAAATAGCTGCTCACATACAGATCATGCGGCTTGTTCAGCATCTTCTCGAGCATTTTCTCGTTGACCCAGCTTCCGAAATTCCGGAACGCCGAGTGCTCCTTGTGTTCGTAGCTTGCATAGGCAACATCAGCTCCGTCCTCGATAGCCGCAAGAAGCTTTCCCACCTCGTCGGCAGGTGTCTGTCCGTCATCATCGAGGCAGACCACAATGTCCCCCTTCGCCGCACGGATTCCTGCCATCAGTGCCGCGTGCTGGCCGAAGTTCCGGGCAAGATCCATCCCGGTCCGACCCTTTCGCCCCTCACAGAGGGAGCGGATGACGTCCCAGGTTTCCTTTCCTGAGCCGTCGTTCACCATGATGATTTCATACGCATAGGCGGGCAGTCCCGTCATGGTCTCCTCAATTTCCTTTACAACCCCCGCAAGGGTCTGTTCCGAGTGATAACACGGAATCACAAAGCTAATCGTCTTATTTTCCTTCATAACCGTAATCTTCTCTCCTAAGCCGCAGGAAATACATATCCTTTCTGGCTCCATCCGTGCACTCCACCGAAGGAAGCACACCGGCAATCTGAAACCCGGCTCTCTCGTATCCCTTCAGCGATGCCGGATTGTCTTCAAAAATGCGGCACACAATGTCCGAAAGTCCCAACACCCGGAAGCCATAGTCGCAGGCGAGCCGGATCATTCTTGCGCTGTAGCCCTTTCCAATCGCCGAATCCTCTCCGATCCAGTCGCCGCACTCCGCATACTGCGGATGAATGTCATCCAGCACCGCACAGCCAATCGGAAGGTCGAAGCGCCTTCCATCTTCTCCGCTTCTCTCCTCGCAGAAAATAAACTGCGCCACCTGTCCGCTCTCCACCTTTTCGTGAAAATAGCGTTCCTGTCCTTCCAGCGTGAACGGTTCCCGATAAATATAGCGGCTTCGCACTCTCGGATTGTTCCGCCAGTCCACAATGAGCTGCGAATCCTCAAGTGTAAGTCCCCGCATCTTCAGCTTTCCGTCCGATGCTATGTATTGTCCGTCCATTTTCTTCTCCTGAGCTTCTTCTGAAATTAATGTCTGAATTCCTGTCCATCCTCCGTTTTCGGCTTCACGGAATAGATGATCCAGTCATTCCCGATACGGTCTTCCTCTTTCAGCTCTGCCTGCATGCCTTTTTCGGAATAATAGGCCAAAAGCCAGCCCGGATCCGCGTCAGCCTCTGCCGCCACGAAGACATTGGCATTTCCAAGAAGGATTTCGTCCAGTCCCTGTCCTTCGGAAGAGTCACTCTGTGTAAAAAGGCCCAGGTTCCGGAGCTTTTCCGCTTCCAGAGGGCTTCTGGCTGCCCATCCGCCCATCAGAGTGTAGTTGGACGGCTCATCACCGACTTCAAAAAGACGGTCTGAGAAATCCACCGTGGAATAAACATCCGTAAAGTATACATTCTCCGGATGCTCCCTGCAGTAGGAAAGAAATGCCTCATACGGCGCATTTTTCGAAAGACGTGCCTCCTGCTCGCCGGCAACACTGCGAACCTGCAAAGCGGCAGCCGCAAAAAAGAGCACCGTAAGCATTGCATAAGCTCCTACAGCTTCTTTTCTCCGGTCCCGGACCTCCTCGCCGATGAGCCAGAGAAGGATCACCGCCTCTGCAAGGAAAATGCTGTGCGTCAATCGCACCACCGGCCGATGATGATAATAAAGATATAAAAAAAGAGCGCTTCGGAGCACGTACAGCGCCAGAACTCCGAAAAGTCTGACCGCGCTTTCCCTGCACCTATCCTTCTCTTCCTTTCTCTTTTTCCGGAAGGAACCGCTTCTCCCGCAGAAATACTTCAGGATTTCCGCACCGGAAAGAAGAACCGCCGACGTATACAGCACCAGACTGATCATCCGGTAAGGCTCCTCTGCTCTGGTGGTCTGCGAAGCCCTGTAATCCCAGAGGGCCTCCTTCCATCTTGTCCCGGTGCTCTTTTCACCTGCTGCCTTTTCCTTCGCATAGGCTGCAATTGCTTCAAGCTTCTCTGCGTCAATGTCCGCATCCAGACCGAAATTGTAATTTCGGATCAGCTCTGCCTCAGAAGCGCCAAGGCCGATGCTCTGATAGAATTCCTCGTTTCCTTCATAATCCGGAATTCTCTGAAAATCATAGAGCTGCGTCCTCGCATCGAAGAAACGATAGAACGCCTTCCACTCGTCCGCCCGGTATCCAATCCGGTTTCCGGCTTCGCCTGCAAAAAGAGAAAGAAGAACCATGGCAAGGACCACCGCCATCAGGCGAAGCTTCTTCCCTTTTTTCATCTTCAACTGCGCCACGCGGATCAGAAAGGCAAGGGCCGCAAACGGTCCCACAAACAGCATCATCTCCGAACGAAGAAGATAACCAAGCGCAATCAGAAGAACCGGCGGCAGGAGCTCCTTCCGCCACGCCCTTCTCGTTTCTCCCGGCTGCAGCGTAAGCAGCCAGAAGGAGGCCGCTGCCCCGATCATCCCTACTGTCACGGAATACTGAAGAAATACCATATGATACAAAAGCAGCCCTGCAGCGGCCAGAACGGCAAGTGCGGCAGCTCTGACTTCCTTCCGGCAGTCCATAATCCGTCCGAGAACAAGGGCAAGACACCCGAACTGACAGAGCAGAAGGAACAATCCGTACCAGTCCACCGACCTGTTTGCCCGGTAGAGACCGCCCAGAACAGCGGTCAGCGGGAAATAGCTCTGGATGTTCCGAAGCTCCGGCTCTCCTGTATAGCTTCCCGCCAGGATCTGTGCCATCAGCGCATCGTCGTTCAGGTCGTAGTAATACGGAAAGATTCTTCCGAGAAGAAGCGCCGCTCCAAGAGCAAACACGCTGAGAAGCAGCAGCCCTGCCGCCCTGCTTTGCCCGGTGCTCTCTTTATTCCGTTGTCTCTTTTCGTTCCATTGTTCCGTCACAGCTTTTCTTTCGCAGCTCTTCTTTCACAGCTTTTCTTCCACGACTTTTCTTATCAGGTATCTCAATGCGTACGGTAGAATTCCTCAATCACCGAGACCACGTCGTTTACATTTTCTTCTGTCAGGGAATAATACATCGGAAGGCGGAGAAGTCTCTCGCTTTCCTTTGTCGTATAACGATCCTCGCCGTGGAAACGTCCGAATTTCCTGCCCGCGGGGCTCGAATGCAGCGGAATGTAATGGAACACCGCCAGGATTCCCTGATCCCTCAGTGCCTGGATCAGAGCCTGTCTCTCCTCCAGATCTCTGGTCTTGATATAGAACATATGCGCATTGTGAACGCAGTCCTTCGGGATCACCGGAAGTTCTATTCTTCCCTCTGCGGCAAGCGGCGAAAGGAGTCGATAATACTGCTCCCATCTTGCAAGCCTTGCGTGATTGATCTCATCCGCCCGGTCCAGCTGTGCCATCAGGTAGGCAGCATTGAGCTCCGAAGGAAGGAAGGAGCTTCCGTAATCCACCCAGGTGTACTTGTCGATTTGTCCGCGGAAGAACTGGCTGCGGTTTGTTCCCTTCTCACGAAGGATCTCGGCCTCACTGATCTTCTCCGGATCACGGATCAGAAGTGCACCGCCCTCTCCCATGGAATAGTTCTTGGTTTCATGAAACGAATAGCAGCCAAAATCGCCGAGGGTTCCAAGCGCCCTTCCCTTGTAGGAGCTCATAACGCCCTGTGCCGCATCCTCCACCACGGTCAGATGATGTCTTCCGGCGATCTCCAGAATCGTGTCCATCTCACAGGAAACTCCCGCATAATGAACCGCAGCAATCGCTCTTGTTTTATCGGTAATGGCATCCTCCAGAAGCGTCTCATCCAGATTCATCGTATCCGGACGGATGTCAACAAAGACCGGTACCGCCCCCTTCAGAACGAATGCATCCGCAGTGGAGCAGAAGGTGTAGCTCGGCATGATGACCTCCTCTCCTGGCTGAATGTGAGAAAGATGCGCCGCCATCTCAAGCGCAGAGGTGCCGCTCGTCGTCATCAGGCATTCGGCGGTTCCGGTTTTTTCTTCCACCCAGGCCTTACACTGCTTCGTAAACGGCCCGTCTCCGCAGATCTTATGATTGACCTCACAGGCCTTTTGCAGATATTCCATCTCGTGTCCGACATATGGCGGAATGTTAAAAGGAATTCGAATTTCCATATTGTCCTTTCCTGTCGCAGCCTATGCTTGCGGCATCTCTTCGATTTTCTGTGCAGACGCAGCAGGCATCAGCCCGCTGCCGGTATTCGTTTTACGATGTAATGCTCATTCTGATATCCGGTCTCATAGCCGCATTCCTCCAGATAATTCCGAAGAACCACCGCCTTGCGCTCCTCCTGCCTGCCGCCCTTCAGGGCCGCAAGCTCCTCGTCGCGATAAGCATGATCCTCGTCCGCGTGAAGGATCACCACCGGAAGCCGTTCTCCATGTCCGGCAAGCGCCACGCCGCCAAGCTCCTGCATCTCCCTGCAAAACGCATCCTCCGGAAAGCTTGCAAGATCCGGCCAGGTGGTCGAAAGCCCCGGTTCCATTTCGAACAGATAGGAGAGTCCGGGAGCATCTCCGTATGTTACAAGCGGCAGCCCGGTCAGCTCCTCCTGCACGAGATATGCATAAACGCCGTTCAGATTCTCTGCGTTCTGCGGTGTGGTCGAAACCCCCTGTGTTCTGGGAAGATTTGCCGCAGCGGTTCTTGCCGTTCCGTCCGTCCCATCCCGGAAGGAGTAAAACAGATGAAATAACGTTCCCTGTACCAGTACAACCCCGATCAGTGCAACTGCCATGCAGCGCCAGGGAAAATGACGTTCCTTCCTTCGAAACTCCTGCCAGATCCTGCGGAACATCCAGATTGCAAACGGTGCAATCAGGAAAAGATTCAGGAGAATCGGAAACGTGTAGTTGTTGGAGCCAAACGGAAGGATCAGGATCAGAAGCAGCGAAAGCGCGGCAAGAAACCGTTCATCCGTTGTCGCGCGGAACCCGCCGGCAAGTCCGATCAGATCCAGCACCATTGCCAGGATCACAAACATCATGACAAAGGTAAACATACACCAGTAATCCCTGTAATTTACGGTAAATGCGCCGCGCCCCCAGTAGAAGCGAAGCAGCACCGGAATTCCTGCCATGTAGAGAAGGCGCTTCCTCCACTTCTTCGCCCGCAGAACCGGCATTGCGAAGAAGAACATTCCCGCAATCACGCAGGCCGCCATGATCAGCATCCACATCAAGGCGGACCGGTATGCAGCCAGCGTCGTCATCAGCATATCGGAAAATGTGTAATCGCCTCCGATTCCGAACAGCTCACCGATCGCTGAAAGGTACGTCGAAAAGCCGTATTCCAGCGAGATCCAGGCAAGCATTCCGCCGGCACCCGCCGCGTAGCCAAGGACACAGGCTCCGGTGTCCCGAAGGACATTCCTTCTGCTCCTCGAGGACCACATGCCCTCCAGCCAGACAGTGAGAATCAGAACCGCCTGCAGCGCATTGGAGAATCGGACGAACACGTTAATTCCAAGAAACACGCCGGCAGCCACATACCAGATACGCTTTCTCGGAACTCCGTTGACCGCCCGGAACAGACAAAGGCAGGCAAACGTCAGAAACACATAGGAAAGTACGTTGTAGAGAATCACGGTCGGGCACCAGAAGACCGACTCTGCCAGAAGCTCTCCCAGAAAGACCATCCAGCCCGGGATCATTCTCTGGAGCGCATAGTAGGAGGCAAGTGCCGCAGCGGAGACAAAAAGCGCCGTCTTGATGTTCATCGCAAGAAGATCCGCACCTCCCGGAAGCAGGGTCAGAAAAGCACCTGCTTTGTTGGCAAGGAAGGTAGCGAAGAACCACATGCCTTCCTTCAGCGTCAGGTAGTTCCCGAGGCTGTACCCCGCATCCGTCACGTCAATTCCGCTGAAGGTTCCCCACAGCGGCCACAGGACAAGAAGCACCGGAAACAGGTACCGCTCCATGGGAGCCTGGTATCGCCCTGCCTTTTTCAGAAAAGTCCGGATGAAGGTATCTTTTTTCATCTCCTGCATAGCTTCTCCACTCCATCAAACATGATCCGCCGCAGTGCATCCACCGCACTGCAGACTGCAAATACAAAAGCCGCGCATCCGATCACCCACAGGAAAAAGACCGGTGCCGGTGTGGTCTTGGCCGACACTCCTGTCAGTTTCGCAAGAAGCTGCGGCCAGCCGGGAAGAAGATCGGCGTGGCACTGAATCAGATACACGCCAAAGGTAAGCGGCGAAAGACTGCGGATGAAGGCTGCTGCCCTTCCCTCCGGAACGCGAAGCTCCCGAAACCCAAGGAACAGGCCGATGGATGCCGTCACCGCAAACAGATAATTGTAATGGAAGGGGGAATCGACCAGATAAGAGAAGCTTCCGGTTCGCGCATGCAGAAAGGCGGCGCCGATCTGAACCACAGCGATCACAACGCAGCTTGCTCCGTACAGAAGAAAGGCTCTTCGTTTGCCGGAAAGCGCCTTCGGCGCACCGTATTTGCGAAGATAGGATGCAATCAGAAACAGAAGCAGGAAAAAGCAAAGATCATACCCCTGATGATCCTGCGTCAGCTGAAACGGCAGCACGGTTTTCAGAATACTTTCATAAATCAGAAGGCCGGCAATAATATTGCGAAGTGTCTTCTTCGAAACCTGATCGACCGCAGCCGCAAGAAGCGGGGCAAACAGCTCCATCACAACAAACGCCGTGACAAACCAGTAATGTCCCATCATAACCGGAAGCACATAGCGGGCAAGCTCCCAGATGCTCTCTCCGGATGAAATCTGCCCCGCAGGCCGCAGCAGCAGATGAATTCCAAGCGAATAAAACCAGACCTCCGCAAGAAGACGCAGAAGTCTCACAGGGCGCAGCTCAATGCCGGTATCGTAATACCCGCTGATCATCACATAGGTTGCAACAACAGGCACGCAAAAGCTCTCCAGAACGGAGCCTGCAATGCGGAGCCCTGTGATCTCATTGGTACCCAGCAAAAAGGCATCGTTCCAGTACAGGATGTGCAGGATGGTAATGCCCATCATTGCAATGATCCGGAGCAGCTCCATATTCGCCTGTCTGACTTTTTTCTTCCCCATAGTTTCTGTTCCCGGCAGAAAAGTTTTATCTTTCCCGAACCACGCCCTTTCCCTCTACGCGGTAAACCATATCGCACTTCTCAATGGTTTCAAGACGGTGGGCAATGATAATCAGTGTCTTCCGGCCGTGAAGCCGGTTGACGCTCTCCATAATGGCGGCCTCGGTCTCATTGTCGAGTGCAGAGGTTGCTTCGTCCAGAACCAGCACCTCCGGATCCTCGAAAAGCGCGCGGGCGATGCCGATTCTCTGCTTCTGTCCGCCGGAAAAGCGGATGCCGTTCTGTCCGATTCTGGTATCCAGCCCTTCCGGAAGAGAGCGCACATGCTCGTCCAGCTGCGCCTCCTTCAGTGCTCTCCAGACCTTCTCATCATCAATATCCTTATCCGGGACACCGAAGGCCACATTCTTCCGGATGGTTGTATCCAGCATATAAATTGACTGCGGAATGTATCCGATGTTGCGAAGCCAGCCCCGGTAATTCGTCTGAACATCCACACCGTCCGCAAGGATCTGTCCTGACTCCGGCCGGAGAAGTCCCAGCATGATGTTGATCAGAGTTGTTTTGCCGCCTCCGGAGGAGCCGACAATCCCGACCGACTTGCCGACCGGGAAGGTGACACTGGCGTGATCGAAGATTTTCACGTCAGAATCCGGGTAATGGTACACGATATCCTTCAGCTGAATTTCCGAAAGAACCGGAAGCTTTTCTGCCGAATCCCCCGGATCATAGTCCTCCACCCGATAGGAAATGTTCTTGTCGTGGATTTCCTCCTGCAGATTCTCACTCACATTGTCGAGAAAGGGCTGGAAGTAGGAAATGTTCGTCATGTACGTATTCATACGGTTTGCAGAAGGAAGGAGTCTTGCCGCTGCAACCGCAAATGCTCCCAGCTGCGGAACCAGTGCCGTCAGATCTCCCGAGCCTCCCATCACCTGAATCAGCAGATACAGGACAATGCCCGTCATAAAGATCCACTCAATCAGAAGTCGTGGTGTGGAGCTGTACAGGCTGTACTTCTGCACGGCATTGACGTAGCCGTTTCCGCATTTGGAGTACTCCGTGATGAAATAATTCTCGCGGTTCGCAATCTTGATTTCCTTCACCGCATCCACAGACTCTGCGATCCACTGATACAGACCGGAATAATAATCCTGATTCTCCTTGCCGGCCTTGATCATCACCGGCTTTAAGAACTTCTTGATGACCAGGAGAACCACAACCAGGAGCGCTGCAATCGCAAGCGTCATCCAGGGATCCATCACAACCAGTACCCCGATCAGAATGACAAAGACAATCACCTCGGACGTCATCTGCAGAATGTTGAGAATCAGTGCATACACATTGTTGATGTCGGACGTGATGTTGCGCTGAATGATGGCGGTATTGGCATTCAGATAATATTCATACGGCCGCTTCATGAAATTGATCATCATGCGGTTGCTCGTCTCAAACTGATTCCGGTAAATAAACCGGAGCAATATCTTCTGCTCCAGAAACAGGTAAATATTCTTCAGAGCGAAAACAACCACGATGGCAATCATCATCATCACGGCAAACTGCTTCATGCTCTCCGCGCCGCAGAGCCGGTACAGATCTCCCATGTGGTACTGATTCTCCAGAATTGACTCCGGATCGATGATCGCCTGCATGATCGGAAGGACAAGCGTAATGCCGAGAGCCTCCAGAACTGCGCCGATCAGCATGACAAAGACCAGAAAGACCATGGTTGCCTTCTGCTTATGGTCCAGCAGCTGATTGATTTTTTTGAATGATTTCAGCATATTGCTCCTTCACTTAAGCTTCTGTTCACTGTGACTTCCTGCATCGCGGTGGAGCGAGGGTTCCTCATAGCGGTCCATAAACTCATCGCCCAGATAGAGCTTTTTCCCGGCACAATGAATGGAGGACGGAACGGTATAGACCGTCACCACTCTCTCAAACTCCATCTCCATCTGCGCGCAGACAAAATTCAGAATTTCCATGGGAAATGCTCCGTCAAGCACAATATGCTCCGGGAAAATTTCCCGGTAATTCAGAACATCCCTCGGATGAGGCTTGATGACCACCACGCCGTCTCCCGCATATTCCCGGATCATATCGGAAAACAGCCTTCTCCTCATCTGCAGGTCCCTGCACAGGGGCTCTGTAAGAATCAGCGACACAGGTCTGTGATCCTCGCCTGCCTTTCTTAAGGCATCCTCCAGTTCCTGCCGGTTCTCGATAAAAAGGCGGATCAGGATGTCTCTGCCTTCCCCGTCCAGACCTTCTACAAGCTTCTCACGCGGAACCTCAATCATCTTGGAAATGGGATGATCCAACGCTTCAATGCTGTTGACCTCCATATCCATGCAGTATTTTCCATAGCCGTTCTGGATAAAAATAAAGCCAAGCGCCGCCATCGCCGCCTTCAGGCGGAAATGTCCGCGGTTGTCATAATGCGCCGTGTCATAATACCGGATGCAGTCCAGTCCGTCCTCCACCGCATGGTAGTAGATCTTCTTCCAGCTCAGATAATAGCCGATGGGATCCGAGTCGCAGAACACATAAATATCGCCGTATTCCCGGAAATTCACCGGAACATAGGGCTCCTCCAGCTCTCCCAGACGTTTGCAGAAGCGCATGCGGTTGCGGAGATTTCCAGGAAGAGATCCGGTATCCTTCTTCAGTTCCGTCAGCTCTTCAAAAAAGGTAAACGGCTTCTCATCAAACCAGTACACCGCTTCAAATAAGCCGCTCTTCTCTGCCCGCGCCTTCAGATTTCCGAAATCATTGGACATCCGGGAGAGAACCAGCGAAGCCTTTCCGCGCCTCTCCTTTTCCAGATTCAGCTCCTTCAGGCAGGCCACGTATACATGATAGAAGGTATGACAGACGTAAATTCGTTCCTTCTGCATTTCGCCGATTTCCTTTCCCCTTCCTTCGGCAGGAAGATGCTAAACAGATATATTTTACCACACCAGACTGCTCGCCGCTTATATAAGGTCCTCCGGACCAAAGCTCTCCGGCAGGAGCTCCTCGAGGGTACGGATCCGGTAGTCCGTCTCTGTTCTTGCCATAATCACCGGAAACGCCGAGGGTCTTACAAATTCGCGAAGTGCCTGCCGGCAGATCCCGCAGGGACTCGGATACCGCGCAGCTTCATCCGCTTCCGTTTTCTCCGGACCCGCCACCAGTACAAGGCACCGGAAATCTCTCTTTCCCTGTGCCACGGCAGCAAACAGCGCCGTTCGCTCCGCGCAGATGGTTGCCCCATAGCTTGCGTTCTCGATGTTGCAGCCCTTCACTGCTGCGCCGTCCCCGCACAGAAGAACCGCTCCCACAAGATAATGAGAGTACGGCGCATACGCATTTGTCTGCGCTTCCCTGGCCAGACGGATCAGCTCCGGAATCCGTTCTCTCCACCCTTCGTTTCTGTTTCCCGTTTCTTCTCCCAGATGACTCATCGCTCTCTCCTGCCGCAGTCGGCCTGCAAAGTTCTGCAGATAATACGGATGGGGGACGCAAGGCAAACCGCTTTTTCTGTCCGCCTCGCATCCCCCACTTCCTGTTCTTATCGTTCGGATTCGGAAGCTTCGCTCTCCGAATTCTCCTGTCCGGCACGCATGGCCGCTTCCGCCACCTTGATCATAATGGCGCATTCGATTCTCTTCCGGAAAATCTTACATCCATACTCATAGGTTCCGTGGATGTCGCCGGTCGCATGAAGAGCATTCGCCGCACAGCCGCCGGAGCAGTACAGTCTTGCCCAGCAGTTGTCACAGTCATGTCTTGCGTAGACATTGCACAGCTTGAACTCATCGCGAAGCTCTGTGTTCGTCACGCCGTCCCAGATGTTGCCGAGCTTGAAGGCGGGATCACTGACAAACTGATGACAAGGGTAAAGATCTCCCCATGCCGTCACCGCCATGTATTCCGTTCCGGAGCCGCAGCCCGAAATTCTCTTGTAGATGCAGGGGCCATGCTCCAGATTGATCATGTAATGATAGAAGGTGATCGGCTTTCCTTCCTTCTCTCTGCGAATCATATCCTTCGCCAGGAGCTCGTACTGCTCGTACAGGATCGGCAGATCCTCTTCGGTCAGCGCGCTCGGGCTCGTCGGCTCACAGACCACCGGCTCCATGGAAAGCTCCGTAAAGCCAAGATCGTCCGCCATATGGAAGAGATCCTTCGTAAAGTCCGGATTAAAATGCGTAAAGGTCCCGCGCATGTAATAATTGCGATCGCCTCTCTTCTTCACGAATTCCTGGAACTTCGGCACGATGGTGTCATAGCTGCCCCTTCCGAGCTTGTCCACACGGAAACGGTCATTGACCTCCTTGCGTCCATCCAGAGACAGGACGACATTGTAGCATTCCTTATTCGCCCACTCGATGACCTCATCGTCCACATCCACGCCGTTTGTGGTCAGCGTAAAGCGGAAGTTCTTGTTCTTCTCCTTCTCGATGCTGCGGGCATAGGCAACCAGCTGCTTACAGACCTCAAAGTTCATAAGCGGCTCCCCGCCGAAGAAGTCCACCTCAAGATTCCGGCGGAATCCGGAATTCTCCACAAGGAAATCCAGTGCACGCTTTCCCGTCTCAAAGCTCATCAGCCCCTGCTGCCCCTGGAAGGTTCCCTGCGAAGCAAAGCAGTACGAGCAATTCAGATTGCAGGTGTGCGTCACCAGAAGGCAAAGTGCCTTAATCACATTCGAACGGTTTTTCAGATCAAAGGCCTTGTCCTCAAAGACATCCTTTGTGAAAAGCTTCCCGTCCTGAATCAGCTCATCGATATCCGAAAAGGTATCTGCCACGTCCTCCATTGTGAGGCCGCGGTCCCTGTAAGTCTCCATCAGCTCTCTGCCGATGGTCTCCCGGTCCTTTCCTGCATCAAGGCCTGCAATCGCATCATAGGCCACCTCATCCGTCACATGAACCGCACCGGAATAGGTGTCCAGAATAATGTTGTATCCGTTCAGTTTATACTGATGAATCATTTCGTTCCTCTTACGTCAACAAAGGGCCGGAACATCCGAAGATGCTCCGGCCCTATCACTGCTTTCTTTATCGGATCAGTTGTTCTTGTTCTCGCAGTCCTGATTTGCGATGCCGCAGCTGGTCTTGCATGCGCTCTGGCAGGAAGTCTGGCACTCGCCGCAGCCGCCGTTCTCAGCGCTCTTAACCATATCACGTGTATTCAGAGTCATAATGTGCTTCATTGTAATATCCTCCATGTTGTATGAATGTTCCCGTCCCGAACATCTGACGCGCAGATCTTACGGATGACCGGAACCGGCTTCTCTTTGATATGCAGTCTGTTTGCTGCACAGTTAAGCACTATAATACATAGACTTCTCCGGTATTGTCAAGAATCTGTCCCGGTGCAGAGCGCCGGATATGCCCTTTTTCCCTCTGCAGATTCCGGATTGTCCGGATGTCTTCGGCCGAAATGCGCTCGCCCGGAATCAGAAGAGGAATTCCCGGCGGATATGCCATCACATATTCCGCAGAGATTTCTCCCTCTGCCTGCTCCAGTGGAATTTTCCTGGCTTTTCCGTGCAACGCTCTCTGCGCAGCCTCCTCAAGAGGAACCGCCTGTCGGTCCTCCGACAGAGCCGGCATCCCTTCCTCTCTGCAGCTTGCAGTTTCCGCATTCTGGGATTTCTGCTCTCCCAGACAGGCATTCAGATGCTCCAGTGCATGAGAAAGACGTTCGAACCCTTCTTCGGAATCCCCGCAGCTTGTCATCAGGAGGACATTCCTTCCGCAGCTCATCTCCGGCTCCAGCCGCTCTTCCCTTCGAAAAAACTCCTCCAGCTCTCTCCCGCTTCTTTGGCAGGAGGCATCCTGAATCAGAAGCTTCCCGAAATCCAGGGAAAAAAGCGCTTTCCCGTCAGCCTCCGCATCCTCCTGTCCAAGGATGCGCAGATTCTTCCACTCTCCAGCCTTCGCACGGATTTCGTCGATTCTCTTCTCCCATTTGCCAAACAGCTCCGGTCCTTCCTTCGCAAGAAGTCCCGTACAGCCATCCAGCGATGCCAGGAGCGGATAGGACGGCGAGCTGGTCTCAAAAACAGACAGTCCCTGCTCCACTGCCTCCTCTGAAATCCGGTCCGAGCCCAGGTGCAGCCAGGCAGTCTGCGTAAGGGAAGGAAGTGTTTTGTGTGCGCTCTGTACGGCAAGATCTGCGCCGAGCTGTACGGCACTGTCCGGAAAATATCCTCCGGCCGCGCTGCCATGAAACAATCCAAAGTGCGCGCCATGTGCCTCATCGACAAGAAGGAGCTTCCCCTCTCTGTGGACAAGCTCCGCAATGCTCTCAATGTCAGAGCCAATCCCTTCATAAGTAGGGCTCGTAAGGAAAACCGCCCTTGACTGCGGATACTGCCGGATCATGTTCTCCACGGACTCCGGCCGAATGCTTCCCATAATTCCAAAACCGGGAACCGTCTCCGGCATCAGCCAGTGTACGGTAAGTCCAAGGAGCTCTGCCCCATGAAAAACGGACTTATGACAATTCCTTGCAAGAATGACTTCACTCCCCCTCGGAATTGCCGCATACATCATAGCCAGATTCCCACAGGTGCTTCCGCAGGTCAGGTACCACGTTCTCCTGCTTCCATAAAGCTTTCCCGTGCGCTCCATGGCCTCCCTCAGAATCCCGTCCGCATGGTGGAGATCATCCGTCCCTTCCACCTCCGTGACATCGAAGCCATACGGAAGTCCGGGTCCCGGAGAAAGGTTCCTCTTGTGCCCCGGCATGTGCATCGGATAAGGTCCATCCGCGCAGTAGCTCTTCAGCTGATCCTGAAGAATATGATATGACTGCTCCATTTGCTTCCTTTCAGAAAATTCCTGTCAGACCGCTCACGGAAGGGTCACTTCGCAAGCTCCGACGTGCAGTGCGGGCATCTGGTCGCCTCTGCCGCGATCTCGCTCCTGCAGTACGGACAGATCTTTGTTGCCGGCTTTGCGGGCTCTTCCTTTTTCTTCCCGCTCAGACTGTCCATCTTCATCTGGAAATTGTTGAACGTCTTTACGATGCAGAACAGGATCAACGCCATAATCAGGAAATTGATGACAGAAGAAAGGAAATTGCCATAATTCAGCGCGACCGTAGCATCCTCCGTTGCTCCCTGCTTCAGAACCACCTTCATCGCATCCAGATTGTGCGAGCCGAACAGGCCGAGCAGCGGGCTGATGATATCCGCAACCAGGGAGTCTACGATCGACTTGAAGGCTGCACCGATGATGACACCGACTGCCATATCCAGTACATTTCCCTTGCTGATGAACGCCTTGAACTCTTCAAAAAACTTCTTCATACCGTTTCCTTCCTGCCGCTCCCTCATGCCGACAATATCAGCTGCTTAAACACGTCCCCGCGCTCCTCGAAATTCTTGAAATATCCATACGAGGCGGCCGCGTTGGACATAATAACCGCTTTTCCCTTCGGCGTAATCCTTCTTGCGAGCGCAACCTGCCCGGCAAGATCCTCCGCCTCATGCACATTGGCACAGTCCTTCACAGACTCCAGTATCCGCTTTCCGGATGCATAGGCCAGAATAAACTGAATATCCGGGCGCTTCCGGATAAAATCAATCAGAATATCGTAATCGATGCCGCGGTCCATGCCTCCCGCAAGAAGCGTCCCGGCGTTCGCCACGCTGTTCACCGCGCGGATCGCCGCCTCCGGAATGGTGGAAATGGAGTCATCGTAATAATCCACCCCGTCCACACAGCCGCAGTATTCCAGCCGATGCGGGAGACCTCCGAACTCCGACAGTGCCTTGCGCACCTCCTGCTCCCCACAGCCGAAAACGCTCCGCGCAATTTCCATCACAAACTGCGCATTCAGCTGGTTGTGTGCGCCCGGAATCCGAAGCTCATAATGCACATTCTCCGGAAGTGAAACGGTTCTCACTCTGGCCTTTGTATGCAGCTCTGGAACCTGCATCCCGACAAACAGGAGATCCTCCTTTGTCTGATGCTTCGTGATGCCGCTTTTTGCATCAAAGTAATGCTCCATCGTATGATACCGGTCCAGATGATCCTCAAACAGATCCAGGAAAACCGCCACATGCGGATCCGTGCGAAGCCGCTGGCATTGATGGCAGGACAGCTCAAAAACCGCAATGGATTTCCCGTCCATCTCCGGCATATAATCCAGACACGGTTTCCCGATGTTGCCCATCAGAAAGGTCCTTCGCCCGCTGCAGGCATCCAGAACCTTATACAGCATGGAGCTCGTCGTGGATTTTCCCTTGGTTCCTGTAATGCCCACGGTCTGCTGCCCGTATTCCTCCAGGAACAGTTCCGTCTGCGACGTAAACTTCGGATTGTCAAAGGCCGGTGCATCCTCCTCGAAGCAGATTCCGGGACTTACGAAAATAATATCGTAATCCTCATCCTTCACGCCTTCTCTCGGCCCTTCAAACACATCCACAAGCGCCGGCTGACAATACTGCTTCAGAAAACTCTCTGTGGACTTTCCTTCTCTGCCGTATCCCCAGATCAGGATCCGTTTATCCTTCATTTTGGCAATGGTCTTATCCAAGAGCAGCCTCCCTTGCTTCCGCCAGCTTCTCCTTCAGAATCTGCTGATATTCCGAAGGGACATGATTGCGGTCCTCCCAGCGGTTTAAGTATTCCGCAAGCGACTCCCTCTCCCCGAGAATTTCCTCCCGGTAACGATCCGTCAGAAGACTGCGGCCGCCCTTTTCCACAAACGCCTTCAGTGCACAGCCGACCTCGCTTCTTGTGCCCACGCACTCAAACGGCTTATTTTCATCGATTCCGACCAGCTCCCGGAAATCCTTCTCCAGTGACGGCTTGTCAAGGAGCTTCTCTCCGAAAATTCCAACCAGCTCCTCTTCCGGCAGGAACGGGGACAGGATGATATAGACAAACAGGCACTTCGGACAATCGCAGCACCAGATTCCCTTCTTGCTTCCCCGGTTGCAGGAAAGAAAGACCCTGTGATAGTCCCTGCACTGTGCAAACAGGGCAGCAATTTCAATCTCCGCAAGAGGCCTCAGGAAGCTGAAATAATGAATGTCGCTTGTCGTAATCTGTCCGATATAATTCTGGAAATCCTGTTCGAATTCGTAGCTCTTCGAATACTGATGATTGACAAAGGAGCCCCGCACCGTTGTCTCATTGGCACTGGTCTCATTGGAAAGCGCAATCATCCTCCGTCCGCTCAGAAACGCCGCAGCCGTCGAGGAAAATGCCACAATCGCAGAAAACGGGGTATGTCCGTTCAGATACCCCTTCCGGTTCAGCTCCAGCATATTGGGATCCAGTGTCCGCCTTGCCCTGCAGTCATTCTCCGTGTGGTTGAAGACCTCAATCACTTCATCGATGGCGCTGTCATCATTGATATGATAGGTCATGATGTCCTGACCGCGCAGCGTCTCCAGCGTCACAACCGAATCCTTGCCGCCTCCCACCGGAACCAGAAAGCCCTTGTACTCCGTCGGATCCTGAAACGGCTTCCTCACGCCCTGTTCCTCCGGAGAAGGACACTCGATCGTAAGAAGCTCTTCCTCGGAAACCTCGATTCCATTGCGGTACATGAACTCTCCGAGGCCGTTGTAGTAAAGCTTCCGCCACCATGCTCTCTGCTCCCCTGTAAGTGTTCCGCACTCGATGCGGACCTTCTTCGGGCAGGTAATCTTGTAGTAGCTGATCGTCTCGGCAAGTCCCAGCTGGAAGATCAGCTCCTCCAGAATCCTCTTCGCCTCCTCATCAAGCTCCCGGCGCACCGGAAAGGTCCAGGTCGGATGGAACTCCGAAAGGCCCGGCGTTTCAAAATCATAGACCACCCGGCACAGTTTTTCCTCCGGATGCTCTCCGCAAAGATCCGCTCCGATGGTGTAATGGTAACCGCGATAGACAAACTCGGAATACTGCTCCCGATATTCTTCAAATTTCGTCACTGCACATCTCCCGTCGTATGAAAACAGTCCTGATTACATGAATCCAACAAAATAAAAATCATACAAAAATAAGCTGCCCCTTTTCATAAAGAGACAACTTATTCTATCGAGTCTGTTCAAAAATTACAAACGCTGACCTGCGGATTCTTCGCCCTTCGCCGACCGGCGCTTTTGTTATTCCTCTTCCTTGCTGGAGATTGCCCGAAGGAAGGCCTTCGTTCTCTCCTGCGTCGGATTGGCAAAGAACTCGCGGGAGGGCGCTTCCTCCACGACAACGCCTCCTTCAATAAACATGGTTCTCGAAGAAATGTTCTTCGCAAAGCCAAGCTCATGGGTAACAACAAGCATGGTCATGCCCTCGTCGGCCAGCCTTCTCATGACACCGAGCACCTCTCCCGTAAGCTCCGGATCCAGAGCGGAGGTCGGTTCATCGAAATAAATGATCTCCGGATCGGTTGCCAGAGCTCTTGCAATCGCCACCCGCTGCTGCTGTCCGCCGGAGAGCTGATTCGGGTAATAATCCACCCGCTCCAGCATGCCGACCTTCTCGAGCGCCGCACGTCCGATTTCCTCTGCCTTTGCCTTTTCCATTTTCCTTGCGACAATCAGACCCTCCGTCACATTCTGAAGAGCAGTCTTGTTCAGAAACAGGTTGTAATTCTGAAACACAAAGGCTGTTTTGCGCCGGATTTCCGCGATTTCCTTCCGGGTAATCTTCGCAAGGTCATAGGTCTTTCCATCCAGCGAAAAGCTTCCGCTGTCTGCCTTTTCCAGAAAGTTGATGCAGCGGAGAAGCGTTGTTTTTCCGCCGCCCGAGGGGCCAAGGATTGCAATGACCTCTCCTTTACTGACGGACACATCGATTCCGTTCAGAACCTGTGTCTTCCCGTCAAATGATTTTCGTATTTCCTTTACTTCCAGCATCGACATAACTGTGTGTCCTCTTCATTTTCTGACTTATCTTCGCCCGTCTGGTCCTGCCTTCCACACCCGAAGCTTCACAGGCCTCGTCTCAGCGCCTGCCGTAGGAGCCGAGCTTCTTCTCGCCGATGCTCTGGAGCTTGGTCAGCACCGTTGAGAACAGAAGATAAACAGCAGCGACCTCCAGATACAGTGCGAGCGGTTCATAGTAAACCGCGTTGATGCGCTGCGTGGTCATGAACATTTCCGTCACTGTAATGTTCGCGGCAAGCGACGTATCCTTGACCATTGAAATCAGCTCGTTGAATAACGTCGGAAATGCCGTGCGCAGAGCCTGCGGCAGCTCTATTCTGCGGACAATCTGCCACCAGCTCATGCCGACACAGTATCCGGCTTCCATCTGTCCCGCAGGAACGGCCTCAAGAGCGGCACGCATGGTTTCCGCCGCATAGGCTCCCTCATTGATGGCAAACACCATCACGGCCGCAGGGAAGGCATCGATCAGGATTCCTGCCTTCGGCAGTCCGTAGAATACAACAAACAACTGCACCAGAAGCGGTGTTCCGCGGATAATCCAGATGTAAATCCGCGCAATCTGTTTCAGAATCCGGATGTTTGCAAACTGCACCAGTGCAGTCAGGATGGCAATTACCAGCCCGATTGCAAACGCCAGAGCCGTCAGCGGAATCGTGTACATCAGTCCCGGAAGAAGAATCTTCGGAAAGGACTGGATCAGAATATTCAAAAGTCGTTCATTCATCTTTTTCACAACTCCTATTGTTTTTATAGGATTACAGCATTTAGGTGGGATTATAGCATCATCGCTTACAGAATGCATCATAAATTTAAATCTTCTTCAAACATGAAAATATCCTTCACTTTTCCGCAAAATTATACATTTGATTTTCCCTTTACTCCGCTTAGAATGGTGATAATAAGATGGAATGGGTCCCGGATCATTTCATAAAACACACACATACAATCGGAGGGATACAAAGCACTATGAACAAATGGACCAGAGCAAATTACCAACCTAATCTTCCCCTGTACGGCAATCGGCGCGTTACGGCTTCCAGGGAGCATATCGCGCTTTCCAGGAATGCTGCCAAAGAAGGCATGGTTCTTCTGAAAAATGACCCCGCTGTTCTTCCGCTTGCCAAAGGAAGCAGCCTTGCCCTTTTCGGCAAGGGAACCTTTGACTATGTAAAGGGCGGCGGCGGATCCGGCGATGTCACAGTTCCTTATATAAAGAATCTGTATGACGGCTTCCGGGAATATGAAGACCTTGTTTCTGTCTGGGAAAAGGGAGCCTCCTTCTACCGCGACTATGTATCCGCCCAGTATGAGGCAGGCGGAATTCCGGGAATGATTGAGGAGCCGGAGCTTCCGGACGCACTTGCCGATGAGGCCGCTGCCGTCTGCGATACCGCGGTCATCTCCATCAGCCGTTTTTCCGGCGAGGCATGGGACCGCAAGTCCGAGCTTGGCGCTCCGGGCGAGAATGTCTGCGATGACAAAACTCTGGTGGATCTGCAGAATCGCCTTTTTGCCCGCAGCGATTTCTACCTGACGCCCCGTGAAGAGGAGCTGATCCGCAAGGTCACAGACCGTTTCCAGCGCGTAATTGTCGTCATGAATGTAGGCGGCATGGTTGCGACCGACTGGTTTGCGGAGAATGAGAAAATCCGCAGTGTCCTCATGGCATGGCAGGGCGGCATGGAGGGCGGCGTTGCAGCAGCAGAGCTCCTTCTCGGCCTTGGCAATCCTTCCGGAAAGCTCTCCGACACCTTTGCCCGGAGACTTGAGGATTATCCTTCCACAGAGGGCTTCCATGAATCCGGCAATTATGTAGACTATACGGAGGATATCTACGTCGGCTATCGCTATTTCGAAACCCTTCCCGGAGCCGCCGAAAAGGTCATTTATCCGTTCGGCTTCGGCCTCTCCTATACGTTGTTCTCGCTGACGGACCAGACGGCTTACGTGATAAAAGGAGAACCCGATCCGGATGCGGAGACAGCGGAGGGCCCGAATCCGGACAGCGGAGATGTGATTCACGCCGAGGTTCTCGTCACGAACACCGGACGCTATGCCGGCCGTGAGGTCGTTCAGCTCTATTTCGGAGCACCGCAGGGACTCCTCGGAAAGCCCGCAAAGGTACTGTGCGGATATCAGAAGACCCGACTTCTTCAGCCGGGCGAGAGCCAGCTCATCTCCATCGAGACGCCTGCAAAGGATCTTGCAAGCTATGATGACCTCGGACGCATCTGCAAATCCGCCTGGATTCTGGAAAAGGGAAGCTATGCGTTCTTCCTCGGAACCGACGTCCGCTCCGCGTCGGAGCTGGAATTCCATTACGTCCTTGAGGCAGACCGCATTGTGCGCCGCCTTGTAAGCCGTATGGCTCCCACACAGCTCTCCATGCGTCTTCGCGCAGACGGAAGCTATGAGAACCTGCCGCTTGGAGAGCCGGGTGATCCCCGCGACAGTGTACTGGAATGGCTTCCCTATAAGCAGATGGACGGCTGCATGCCTGAGGTACGTTATCAGCCGCACACCTATGCCTCCTGGACCGGAAAAACAAACAGTCTGCCGAAACTGATCGATGTTGCAGAGGGCCGCATGTCTCTGGAGGATTTCATCCATGCACTGCCCGATGAATATCTTGCACAGCTGATCGGCGGACAGCCGAACACCGGCGTTGCCGACACCTTCGGCTACGGAAATCTTCCGGAATACGGAATTCCGAATATCATGACTGCGGACGGCCCTGCAGGGCTTCGTATTCACCCGGAGGTCGGCGTCAAGACAACCGCTTTCCCGTGCTCTACGCTTCTTGCCTGCACCTGGGATCCGGAAACCACCTACGCCGTCGGCCGTGCGGGCGGTGAAGAGGTCATGGAGAACAACATCGGCGTGTGGCTGGCTCCTGCCGTGAACATCCATCGCAGTCCCCTGTGCGGGCGCAACTTCGAGTACTATTCCGAGGACCCGTTCCTTGCCGGAAAGCAGGCTGCCGGGATGGTAGAAGGAATTCAGAGCACACATGTTGCGGCAACCGTAAAGCATTTTGCCCTCAACAACAAGGAAACCAACCGCAAGGATTCCGATTCCCGCGCTTCCGAGCGTGCCATCCGTGAGATCTACCTGAAGCAGTTCGAGATTATTGTGAAGGAGGCTCATCCGTGGAGCATTATGTCCAGCTACAATCTCATCAACGGACACCGCGCTTCCGAAAACCGCGACATGCTGATCGGCATTCTCCGCGAGGAATGGGGCTATGACGGCATGGTCACCACCGACTGGTGGACTTACGGCGAACACTATAAGGAATGTGCAGCGGGAAACGACATGAAGATGGGCTGCGGCTTTGCAGACCGCGTGATGGCTGCACTGGAAAAGGGTGCCATCACAAGAGCACAGCTGGAGCTTGCAGCGCGTCATATTCTGACGCTGATTCTGCGTGTCGAATAAAGAATCATCAGATGGGAAAGGAGCGATCTCCATGGAACAAAATCCGCAGCTTGGTCAAATCAGGAAACAGGCGCAGCGGGCTGTCGCAGAGCTCTGCGATGCCGCGCATCTGCGGCCGGGGGCTCTGTTTGTCGTAGGCTGCTCCTCCAGCGAAGTCCTCGGTGAGAGGATCGGCACTCACACCAGCATGGATGTTGCGGGAGCCCTGTATGAGGGGATTGCCTCCGAGCTGAAGGAGCGCGGCGTCTTCCTTGCCGCTCAGTGCTGTGAGCACTTAAACCGGGCACTCGTTGTCGAACGGACCGTTCTGGAGCGCTATGACCTCGAACAGGTCAATGCCATTCCGCAGCCCAACCACGCAGGCGGAGCCTTTGCCTCCGTCACCTGGAACAGAATGGCAGATCCGGTTCTTGTGGAGAGCCTCTCTGCCCGCGCCGACGCCGGAATCGACATCGGCGGGACGCTCATCGGCATGCACATTCATCCGGTTGTTGTTCCGGTCCGCATCTCCATAGACCGGATCGGCGAGGCATCCATCCTCTGTGCAAGACGCCGGCCCAAATATGTCGGCGGCCAGCGTGCGATCTATGATGAGGCGCTTCTGTAACCGTTCCACGTTTCACATCACGAAAAAAGCGTGCGCCGCAGGGTGCACCCGTTTGAGAAAACGAGACAGGTACCACGCTTTCTGCATGGTACCTGTCTCTTACTTTTCCAATATGCCATCTCGCCGGCTCTCAACCACAATTCTCTCCCGGCCCTCATTCTTCGCCTTATATAGGGCCGCATCCGCCTCATTATACAGCTGATTAAAGCTCATTCCCGATCCAGTAAACACAGCTCCCATGGAAATACTGGTGCCTCCGGCCACCGTTTTCACAACCAGATTCACCTTATCAAAAATCTGATGGGCCCGTGCCCGGATGGTTGCCTCCGACACACTCTTGTCGAAGAACAGCATGGCAGCAAATTCGTCTCCGCCCATTCGGCAGGCAAAATCCTCCCCTCGCAGGGAAGCCTGCAGATTCTGTGCAATCAGAATCAGATATTCGTCTCCGTTCTGATGCCCATAGGTGTCGTTGTACTGTTTGAACCGGTCCACATCCATCATAATCATCATGGCCGTGGAGCTGCCCTCCAGAAGCTTCATTTCGGTATCATTCTTGAAGGCCGCATGATTTAACAATCCGGTCAGCGAATCGGTCCGATACGTACTCTCCCAGCTGCGAAGCCGGATGTCCGCCTTGCTCTTCACCGCATCCGTCAGCATCTTCAGCGCATAGGTTTCCGATACGTCCGAAATGATAATCTCGAAGCATCCCTGAAGATCGGGATCATGACACACCCTCCCACAGCAGAACACATAGATCGTTGTGCCATCCTTACGAAGAAGGCGATGTTCATCGAGCACCAGCTCACTTTGGGCCAGGCTTGCCGACACGTGACTCACGTAATCCAGACGATCCTCCTCCGGAATCAGATCCCTCTGATTCATGGCTCCATTTTCCGTATCTTTCTCGGAATATCCCGTCAGATGTTCAAAATTCTCATCTGTCTCAATAATCGTCCAGGATCCGTTGAGTATATAGCGGCAAAATAACAGGGAATGTGCTGCCGAATGCTCCCTCTTCGAATCGCCCGGATTTGCCTCTGATGTCGGCATCGCCTTTTCTTCGGCATTCACAGCATCCAGACGGACGGAATACTTCTCCGAGAGAAACTCGATAAACTCTGCTGTAATTGAGGGATCGAACTGCGTGCCCGCATTTCTCCGCAGCTCTTCCACCGCAGCCTCCACCGGCATTCCCTTCCGGTACGGACGATCATTGGTCATGGCATCGTAGGAATCAATCACCGAAATTACACGGGACAAAAGAGGGATGCTTTCCTTGCTCAGTCCGTCCGGATACCCCTTCCCGTCCCATCGTTCATGATGAGACCGGATTTCATTCGCAACCTGCTTCAGCTCCGCATTGCTGTTCGCAATTTCATATCCCGCTTCCACGTGCGAACGCATAATCTTCCACTCACTGTCCGTGAGCTTTCCGGGCTTGTTCAGTATTTCGATGGGAATGCTGATTTTTCCGATATCATGAAGCAGGCACAGCAAAGCCAGCTTACTCTGCTGAGCGTCGGACAATCCGATCTTCTTCCCAAGCTCTGCCCCGATAAGCCGTGTACGCTCGATATGGTGCTCCGTGTCGGAATCACATTCCTCCAGAGCCTTAAGCAGGGAGGAAAGCATGTCCGAATGAATGGACTCTCCGTCAACCAGCTTTTTGGTACGCATCGCCATCACTGCCGACCGGATGCTTTTTTCCATATTCTGATCCCTGGCCGAAGCGACACTGATCCCGTACTGGATGCTTCCGTGAAACGACTGGCTGACCTTCTCCGCATAACCGGCCATCCTGGTCTCATCACTGCGGCTGCAGATTGCAATCAGATTGGCGTCCTGTCCGCGCACAAAATACGTCTCCGGAGGAAATATCTCTCTCATCAGCACGGACATCTGACGGATTTTCTCATTCCCCGCATCCTGGCCGCGCGTTGCATTGATCACGGACAGGCTGTTCACATCGCACACAGCAATTCCGACAGGGAAAATAAAATGCTCTCCCACTTCCCGCATCATCGGCAGGAAATTCTCCCACTTCTGGAAGCCGGTCAGCAGATCAGTCTCAACGGCAATGTCCGAAAAAACAAACATCAGCCCAAGTTTTGCTCCCTTTTCGTTTCGCAGCATCTTGACATCGCAGCGAAGAGATTGTCTCGTTCCCCTCTCTTCCACACGGCACTGCACCGTGTAGCTGCTCGTTTCTCCAAGCTTCAGCACAGGCAGTTCATATTGCTTCATAAACTCGTCAATTCGCCCGCAGTGCTCCAGCTTCTCTCTGCCCAGCAGAGTCTCCGCCCTTTTGTTATGCAGAATTCTGTTGTTCTCATGATCGAACAAAACAATTCCCTGCCCGATGTTCTCAAAAATGCGGGTCTTCATTTTGTTCAGCATGGCATGTGTTGAATAATCAAAGCAATTCCAGTAAATCAGAAAAGACATCAGGCTGTAGCAGCAGATGGAATAATCCAGCAGTGAGAAGACATTGTCGCCCGGAATGAACAGGAACACAGCATTGATCCCGATCACCGCCAGAAGCCCCACAACAATCATGGAGTACTGTGAGCGATACTCATTCGGAGTAGTACAAATCTTTCGGATCAGAAGAAACAGAATACAGACAACAACCACATAGGAAAACACGAGATGAAGCTGATACAAAAGCTTCATCTCGTAGCGATAGACGGAAATCAACGTATTCCTTCGAATGTAATCAATCGCGACGTGGCAGAACGGATTTACCGCAAAAACCACAAAATCAAACAGAGCATAGAGCAGACAGATTCTGGTAAGTACCTTTTCCAGTCCGGAAAATGCTCCCTTGGTAAAATAGGTGGTAAAAATGAAAAGGCTGATCAGAACTCCGTCAATGCCCATGAAATAGATGCTGGACATCACGGATACGAAGCCATAGGATTTGCTGAGAATACTGCACAGATAGCTGATGTCGATGATGGTTGCCCACATACAGGCAAAGCCCAGATATCTTCCGGTTGTCTTATTCTTGCGAAAAGACTTTACGCTTAACACGCCGTCCATGACGGCAATGCTTACCATAAGCACAACATAAGCAACGATCCATATTTCCATGATATAAACTACTCCCCCGCCAAAGTATTCTTCAAGAAAAAATATTTTCCTGCTGCCGCCGGAAAGAATACCTTGAAGCGTTCGCAGTTTATTCTGTTATATCACAATTTTCAGCATATTGGCGAATCTGTTGTTTCAGGGAATCATACCATTCCGTCTCATAGCATTTCCCGTTCTTCTCCAGGTTTCCGCCATCAAAGGATACCGTCCAGGTGCTGCCATCCTGAAATTCAAAGGAATAGATTTCTCCGTCGTCCATGGCCCGAAGGTCTGTCTCCTGTCCGATCACAAGACCGCGAAGCGCCTCCATGCAGGATGCCAGAACCTCTGAATCCGTAATCTCATATTCCCGCACAATTTCTCCAAGCTCCCGATAATCCAGCTTTACCGGTGTCCCTAAGCCGCTTATGCTCTCGTAATACGCCCTTGCCATGGCCACCAGCTCACCGCTTTCGTAAGAAGCAGCCGAAATCTTCTCCATGTCAGGATCCGTCTCCGCAGCAGGCGCGGTTTTTCCGCATGCCATACAGAAGATTCCGCACAGCAGACAGGCAGCAGCAAAATAAACGGAGGTTCTCGTCATACCATCCCCCTTACTGTGCATCGTCCCACGAACAGCTGATGACTCTTCGAAACTCATAACTGTCCCGTGCTCCCTTTGGTGCCATTCTGCGTTCCTCGTAATCTTCGCCGTAGAGCATGAAGTTCGTCGCGAGACCATCGCGAAGCATCTTCCCGAGGGTTGCATTCTGCGCTGCACACGCATAATAGTATGTTTTTTTCTTTTTCACGCCCTTGAGAAGCCACCCCTGCCGCCGGCCGCTCTTCAGATGCCGTTCGACACGGTGAAAATCAGCGGAAGCGGCCTCGCAGCATTGCCTGCAGGGTCTGCCATCCGTTGTGGAGAACTGCACATAATACTCATATTCGGTATCCGTTTCATCCTCATCGGCCGTAAGAGCATCTCTGCTGTCCTCGCAGGTGCTGTCCAGCAGGATTTCCGCCACATACATATTTCCGTCCCGGATCATCTCCTGCACCGTCAGCAGATCATTTCCGAACAGCTTTTTCTTCTGCTCCCCCAGATCCTCCGCGACACTTACCGGCACCATTTTGAACTCGAAATCCTCAAGGTCTGCCATCGGCTTCGCTTCGCGTCCGCAGCGGCTGCACACCCCGTTCACGAGATCCATCCCGCAAAACAGACAATAATCCAGGCCTGCCGTTTCCTGTTTCTTCTTCGAAAAAAATCCCATGACCGTCTCCTTTGTCAGACAACTATATGTGCGGACGTCAATCATTCTGTCATTGATATCGTACCCGGAAACGGCAAACTACTCAAGTGCTTCCCACGGCCATTTTTTCCGAAGCGCGGTATATGAAATCAGAAAATTGGCAAGCCAGCCCGCCGGAACAGCGAGCCACACAAAGGCAATGCCATAGCGCGGCGCGAGAATCAGTGCAACCGACAGGCGGATGCCGAGATTCACCATATTGGCAAGAAGGAACGGCTTCATGATCCCCAGGCCGCGGAGAACGCCGTCGGTCGCCATTTTGATTCCCATGAAAAGGAAGAAATACCCAAGCCATTTCATGTAATCGCCGGACACCTGATAGGCGAGCGGTGTGCCGTCCTTGCCCAGAAACAATGCTGCAATCTGCGTGTGCAGCGTTTCGATGATCAGAAATGCAAGCAGCGCAAAGAAAACATCGAGCAGGAGCGCCGCGCGGTAGCCCTTGCGCACCCGTTCGGTTTTCTTTGCCCCGAGATTCTGCGAAACATACGGAGACACTGCATTTCCGATGGACACAAAGATCAGTGAGAAAACATTTTCCACGCGCATCGTCGCAGAGTAACCGGCGAGTGCCTGCGTACCAAAGGGGTTTACGACCGCCTGCACAATCATCATCCCAATCGATACGGTGGACTGCTGAAGGACGGAGGGCACCGCAATGGTAAGCATGGAGCCAAGCTCCTGCCGGTCAAACCAGACGAATCGCCCCGGATACCGGCGCATCCTTCGAAGGAAGATCAGAAGTGAGAAAACAGCAGAAATGCCCTGTGAAATCAGGGTCGCAAGGGCCGCACCATAAACGCCCATGCCAAGAACTGCCACCATCCAGAGATCCATAACTATATTCAATATGGAGGAAAAGATCAGAAGTGCAAGCGGAATCCTCGATTCCCCGATGGAGGTGAACATGCTGGACAAAATGTTGTACATAAAAAGGAACGGGAAACCAAGAAAATAGACCCGAAGATACAGCACCGCAATTTCAATGATGTCCGCCGGTGTCTGCAAAAGCCCCATCATCGGCCGGGAAAGCGCAAAGCCAAGTGTGCCGAGTATCACGCCAAGAACCAGAAAGCTGATGAGCGAGGTCGACACAATTGTCTTCATCTTATCGTAGCTGCGCGCGCCAAAGGCCCGGCTCACGAGCACGCCCGCACCGACACCTGCTCCAAGCGCCACGCAGATGAAGACATTCGTCAGGGCCGCACAGGCACCGACTGCAGCAAGCGCCGCAGAGCCGACATACTGCCCGACGATGATGGAATCGGCCATGTTATAAACCTGCTGAAAAAAACTGCCGATGATCATCGGCAGTGCAAAAATGGTCAGCGCCTTCAGCGGCGCATCGGTGATTAAATATTCTTCTGATTTCACTGACATGAATCTGGTCCTTCCGGTTATCGTGTAGATATTGCTGTAGCTTGATTCCGCCACGCAGCTATCATACGACTTTTTATTGCCGGAAGTACAGTGCGATGTCAGTCCGCAATTGAAATGTTATACCACTTGATCTCGTTTGCCTCCAGCTCCAGCTATTTTTCTCAGGCCTTCAAAAAGATAGCCGGGGTTTCTCCCAGCAGCTACCGCAGGTTGAGCAAATCCTCAGATCAACAGACGGAATAAAGCACAGAAGGCTTTTACGCTCTTTCTTCTGTTTTCAGCACAAGTGTCTCGTACCCGGCAAGAGTCACCTCGCCATACAGAGACTCTCCGGTATAAAGATTCTTCATCGTCTCCTTCAGCCGGATTGCCTGATTCTCCTTGCTGTAGTTCAATACGAAGAAATACTTTGCTCCATTCTTCACACGAACCGCAATTTCGCATTCCTTCGGAAGCTCAACAACAGCTTCATACGGCGACTCTACACCAAGCTTCCGGAAGAACACCTCTGCGGTCTTTTCCGTAAATGCGCCGCCGAAATAAAGGACCCTTCCCTTTCCAAACAAATGCTCCGTCAACGCAGGCACGCCTTTATAATAGCTGTTTGCATACAAAGCGAGCACCTTTGTGTCTTCTTTTGCTTCCAGCTCATCATTGAAGACAGCAGCTTCCACCATTTCACCGTCCCAGTCCGCATAGACCGGCGCCTCTTCTGCCGCAACAAGGGTGAATTCCGCAACCTCCGCACCGGCAAGCTCCCTTGCAAGTCCGGGAAGGTTCTCCTGCACGCATCTTCCGTTTTCATTCTTCATCCCGGCACGGCACCCAAGGACAAGCACTCCGCCCTGCGAAACATATTCTGCCAGAACCGCCGTCTGCTGCTCATCCAGAAGGAGTGCATGCGGATAGAACAAAACACGGTACCGCTTCAGATCCTCCACGGTCGATTCTTTGCGAAGGTATACAAAATCAACCGGAGTATGTGTCATCTGAGAAGCGGTGTAAAGCCCCATTCTGCTGGTATTCTCAATATTCCCATGCCATACATCAAGCTCTGCGTCAAACTTGTTGTCATAGGTTTCGACAATGCCGATCTTCGCTTCATATTCCGAACCGGCAAGCTCCGAAATGGCCTCGAATTTTCTGTGAATTTCGCGTATTTCGCGGATTCTTCGGTTCTCACGGCTGCTGTAATCCAGAATGCCATGCCAGTATATTTCCGTTCCCATCGTGCAGGTTCTCCACCGGAAATAACCGATGTAATCCGCGCCGTGCGCGATGCTCTGCATGGTCCAGAGTGTAATCTGGCCGGGGCGGGGTGTCGGAGCCTCCATTCCGGTATTCCATCCGTTCGCCCCGGACTGCTGCTCCATAATGCCAAAGATTCCCTGAAGAGACCGCACTTCGTCCAGATTCATGCACCACATCCGGTCCTTTAATTCGTTCCTTTCGATGAAATGGGAATTCAGGCCATACGCCATGTTCGGATAGGAGTCATAGGTCATGAAATCCAGGCTTTCGCTCGTCATCCGATGATTATCCAGATCACCGAACAGGCCATTGGTAGTGATAAAATCTCCGGGCTTGATATATTTCCGCAGAATATCGCTCTGCAGCTTCGCCCACCTGCAGGCACTGTCGGACACAAAGCGCTTGTAATCCAGTACCTCATGCGGATTTGTGTTGTTGCTGAGAGTGGTGCGCGGAACGTATACCTCCCCCCAGGACGTATAGGTCTGATTCCAGAAGGCTGTTCCCCAGGCGGCGTTCAGTGCCTCAATGGTTCCGTATTTCTTTTTCAGAAATTCCCGGAACGCAATCGTGTCGCTATCGGAGTAGAACTCATTCATTTCACAGTTGATCTCATTGTCAAGCTGCCATCCAATGATTGCCGGATGCTTTGCATAGTGCTCCCCCAACCGTTCCGTCAATTCTCTGGTGAATCTTTGATAAATCAGCGAGTTATAATTGTAATGCCGCCTTGCACCATGCCGGTACAAAACACCGTCCTGCCTCGCATTCAGAACCTCCGGATACCGATCCGTCATCCATGCGGGCGGAGTTGCGGTGGGCGTGCAGAAAATCACCCGCATTCCCTTTTTCTCACACAGGTCCAGAAATTCATCAAAGAAATCCCATGTATATTCTCCCTCCCGGGGCTCAAATTTGTTCCATGAAAACTCCGCAATCCGGATCACCTCAATTCCTGTTTCCAGCATGCGATCCAGATCCTCTTCCCACATGCTCCTGTCCCAGTGCTCCGGATAATAATCCGTGCCCATAATGATTCGATCACCGTTTAATAGGTAGCTCATATTTTACCTCTTAGCAGAATCGTTTACAGACGAGGCTCGAACATAATACTCTGCCTCTTAATGTCTTCACAATCACTTTGTAAGTTTGCGGATGATTTCCTGAATCTGATCCACCGGAGCGTCCAGCTCTCTGGAAATCTGATCTGCGGAATAATGCAGTTCCTTATAATAGACCTGAATCATCCCTTCCAGTTTTCCCTGCGCAAGTCCTTCCAGTTTTCCTTCTTCTCTGCCCTTATTCTCAACCTTGTCCAATACTGTGCACATACTGGTACCTCCCTTTCCCGGCAGCTCCTCTATGACCTCTTCAAATCTCCGGTCATCCGTCAGAACTGACATCAATTTTAACGTTTCATCCACGTGCTGCAGCAGATCCGCACTCGGCTTGTAATCATTCGTCATCCGTTTCTGGACCAGATAGTCTGCAACATATCGGAAATCACTCCGAAACAGCTTCACCTTCTCCGGTGTCAGAAAGGCAATTTCATAGAGATTCTTCATCTCGTAGTCACTGACATACGGCTCAAACCTTTCTGGGATCTCCATCAGATCCATCAGATGATGACTGTAATTCCACGGCGTTGTGCCGAAGTACAGAACCAATGTGATCACCGGATAAATGTGGTCCGGATTCTCATGCAGGAGCTGCGCACGGTATGATTGTCCATCATAGCCAATCTGCCGCACCGGCATGAATTTCTCGGTTGCTGTCTGGTGTTCAAAGCCAAACAGCGTAATCGTTGTCTTACCGCTTTTCAGCAGCTTGGACACATCTCGTTCCTGCTCATGTATCCTTCCGTCCGCTTTGTACTGGCTCCGATCCTTCACCGTTTCCAGATTATCTGCCGCTACGATTTGTTTCCCATCAAAGAGCAGAACGTTCACAATATCAGCGAATACATCATTATAGTCTGCCAGCAGTTTCTCGGTAACATCTTTCTCTGCCATGTTTCCCTCAGCTTTCTCTCCGGGCCCCCGCTATACTCCTATATTGTACCAAAACAGAGTACCTCAAAGGAAGCATTTTCCGTCTTCACAGCACTCACATTGCAGAAAAGATCACTTCTGTAACATTCAGGAATTATGAATGATAATAAACAGCAACAAAAATCCCTTGAAACCATCATAGTTTCAAAGGATCACACAGAGCGACAGACGAGGCTCGAACTCGCGGTCTCCACCTTGGCAAGGTGGCGCTTTACCAACTAAGCTACTATCGCATTTATTATTTTCTTCCCTCAGATGATCTTCTGTAGAAGTTCTGTTCCTTGGGACGAGTGTTATAATACTATATCCTCAGAACGATGTCAAACCCTTTTTGAAAATATTTTAAAAAACTTTTTCGAGCGTATTTACGTTGTTTTCGATAAGGGTGCCGCAGGCACACAGCCCGCGGCACCCTTATCACGAGTTAAATCACCGCCGAAAAAATTTTCGAATCAGCGATAAGACTCCAGAATCTCAAGTCTGCACTTCAGCTCCTTCTGCAGAGACAGATAAATATACCTTCCGCTTCCGTCTGAGTAGTTTCCTTCCTGCTCCACCACAGCGTCGAACTCCTTCCTGAGACGGTCAATGACTTCATCTGCATTGTCTACCTGAAATGCAATGTGATGAATTCCTTCCCCGTATTTGTCCAGATGATCTCTCCACACAGAGGGCTCATGATTCGGTTCAATCAGCTCAAGCTGAACCCCGGGAGTCAGATCGAAAAAGGCAAGCTTCGCAGCCGCCTTGGGTGCGGGTTCCCCGAAGACCTTTGTCTGTATGACATCAACCTCTCCCACCCCTTTTGTCTCAGGCTCTGTCACGCCAAAGAGCAGCGCATACTTCTTTTTGGTCTCCTCAATGTCATTGACCACAAAGCCCACTTGCGAAAACCTTGCGTGATTCAGAATCTCCTTTAAACTCATTTCCTTTTCCTCCTTTTCATCCCATGCTCTTTTATTCCGCACTCATTTGTCCTGTGCGAATGGTACCCATGCATTTATCACTGACATGTCCGACCTCATACCAGGTCTGACTCTCCCCCGATTTCAGAATTCCTGTCAGGACATCCAGAACATGCAGTGTCATTTCTTTTCCAACGGCAGCCGGGCGATGCTCCTGAATGGCCCTTACCATTTCTACGACGCCAAGTCCCCGGACATATTCGCCAATGTCCTGTGCCAACTCCGGCATAGCAAACGCTTCCCCGTTTCCATGGTCATCTCCGCCCATGCAGGCAGCAAGCTTTTGCTCTTTTCGATATATCTTCGGCACGCCTCCATGATGATTGGGATCCGGAACCATCATGGTTCCCTCCGTTCCATACACTTCAAACAGCGGAAGCGACGATTTCCAGATATCGAAGCTGAAGTTCATATTAACACGAACACCGTTTTCCATCTCCATCAGTACCACATAATAGGTGGGAACCTGTACATCAACGATTTCCCCTTTGCGCGGCCCGTTGTAGATTTCTCTCTGATCAAAGCCCTTTCCCTGCAGAGAAATCAACCGCTTTACAGGTCCGAACATACTCACCAGAACAGTAAGATAATAGGCTCCCATGTCATAGACCGGTCCGCCTCCTTCCGAGTAGAACGGCTCCGGCGAAGGGTGCCAGGTTTCCACCCCGGAAGTCATCATATTGGCTGTGACATACAGCGGTTTTCCAATCCAACCATCCTGCAGCAGCTTCCTGCAGGTTATCATCGCACTGCCAAGAAATGTATCCGGAGCGCTTCCTGCATAAAGTCCCTTAGACTCCGCAAGGGTAAAAATTTCCTCCGCTTCCTCTACGCTCAGTGCAAACGGCTTCTCACAGAAGACATGCTTGCCGGCATTCAGAATCCTACGATTGATTTCCGTATGAACCTTCGGAGGTGTCAGATTGATCACCAGCTCAATGTCTTTCCGCTCCAGAAGCTCATCCACGCTGCAGACAACAGGAATCTGAAATTCCTCCGCCAGTTTCTTCGCCTTGTCCATAGAGGCATTTGCCACCGCCTCGATTGAAACAAGGTCAGAATACAATCGCTGCAGATCTCTTACATAAATACGGCTGATCACACCGCAGCCAATGATTCCAAGCTTCATTGGATCCCCCCTTCTGAAATCAGATACCGATTCATCAAACACCCCTTGCTCAGAATATTATAATAATATTGCACTGTATACAGCCACTTCGGCAAAAAAAGAAGCAGCCGAACGCATTGGTTTCAGCCGCTTCTTTTTTACTTTATTTGCTTTTTACAGATCCTTCTCCATCAGATCCCGGGGCTTTCCTCCATACTTCAGACCGGACCATACCAGCCGATACCCAATCTTCTCAAAGGACCTGTGACTATATCGGTTCTCCGGATGAACTGTCCCCATAAGATGGGTATATCCCGCTGCCCTCAGCTCCGCTTCCGGAAATTCCATAAGGCGGCTTTGAAGCCCATGTCCGCGGTGCTCCGGGAGAACTACTGCGGTGTCCATATGGACCACTTTTTTCAGCTCTTCCTCCGAAAAACCAACATGATGTCCGAGGTTATGTTCCGAAAGGCCCGGAATTTCCAGAAAGAACAGCCCGGCAGGAATGTCCTTCCTGTTATCCACCGGGAGTTCCTCCCCGTTTCCATTCGCACTCTCCAGACGTTCCATCGCCAGATAGCAGAGGACCTTTTCCTGCCGGAAATCGCGCAGCTCTTCGTCCAGATTATCAATGGAAAACCAAATCTGCTGCTCCGCGGGCATTTCCTTCTTCACCCGGATCACCATCTCCCGGACCAGCTGTTCCTCACCGGGGACGGCCCGGCGGATATAATACGAATCCGTCATTCTCTCTCCATTTCTCTTATGCCAGCAGCTGTGCAAAAAGAGGACACAGGACTGCCGTCAGAATTCCGGCAACCGCAATGGACAGGCCGCTCATGGCACCTTCCACCTCCCCCATCTGCAGGGCCTTGCTCGTTCCCACTGCATGTGCAGAGGTGCCGATTCCGACGCCCTTTGCAATGGGATCCGTTATATGAAACCACTTGCAGACTGCTTCTGCAAGCAGATTTCCTGCGATTCCCGTCAGAATTACAATGGCTCCGGTCAAAGCCGTTATCCCGCCAAGCTCTCCTGCGACATCCATGCTGATCGCCGTTGTCACCGACTTCGGAAGAATGGTGACGTACTGCTCATGGGACAGGTCAAAAACCAGTGCCAGAGCAAGCGCACTCCCCAGGCTGACAAAGGTGCCCACCGAAATACCCGCGATGATCGCCGCAGCATTTTCCTTCAGAAGATCCCATTTCTCATACAGCGGGATAGCCAGACTGATGGTCGCAGGCAGAAGAAGATAGCTGACCGGTGCCGAACTTTCCTTATAGTCCGAATAAGGAATCTTCAGAACAGACAAAAGAATGATCACGAAGATGCTGCCAAGAAGAAGCGGATTGAAAAATGCCTTTCCGGTCAGTCGGTTGATCAAGGCACCAAGGCCAAAAGCCGCCAGTGTGAGAAGAACACCCCAGACCGCAGAAAGGGATAGAAAATCATTCAATAATGCCGTCATCGCGCCTCCTCCTGTTCCGTTTCCTGATCGCCGCTGCTGCTCTGTTTTCTTCTGGAAAAGCTCTGCGTGGTTCGTCCCGCAGATGCCAGAACCAGAATCGTAACCGGGACAATCGCAAGGAGAATCGGAATAATCATTTCTCCAAGCTCTCCCCACAGCTCCATTACCCCGACCGCTGCCGGCACAAACAGAAGCGGAAAGATTCCGGTCAGAAAATTTCCAACCTCCTTCACCTGCTCCAGTCTCACAATTCCCGTCTTCAATGCCGCCAGCAGCAGAATCAGGCCGTAGATGCTGGCCGGAACCGGAAGCGGCAGAACCTCGTGCAGGATTTCTCCCAGAAAGCAGAATCCCATAATGCGTGCAAACTGATACAGATAGCACATAAAAATCCCTCCCATCGCTCATAATTCGCTAAGAAAACGAACATTCCCATTGTAAGCGATGGAGGGATTGATTCAATGGCACTGCATAAACTGTCTGTAAACCGCCAAGTTTTAGCTGGTTGCACCCGTTCCTTATAAAAACCGATTACAGCAGCTCCTTGTAGAAGGGGATCAGAACCGAGGCAGACTTCTTCAGCGCTGCTTCTTCATCCTCCTTCAGCTTGATTTCAACAATCTCACGGGCACCGGTCTTGTCAATGATGGTCGGCATGCTGAGGAACACATCGTCCAGTCCGTAAAGCCCGTTCAGGCATACTGATACCGGGTAGATCCGGTTCTCATTGAACAGAATCGACTTTACGATTGCCGTAGTGGATGCCGCAATGCCATAGCAGGTGTTGCCCTTGCGGTTAAAGATCTCCCAGCCGGCCTGAATGGTCTTCTTCAGGAGGTCCTCCTTCGTGACATTCTTCGTGCGGTCCGCATTGTCCTGCATAACATCGTCCACCTGCTTGCCGCCGATGGTTGCAGAGTTCCAGGAAACAAACTCACTGTCTCCGTGCTCACCGCAGACAAATGCCTCCACGCTCTTGGCATCCAGATCATACATTTCCGACAGCTCACAGCAGATTCGTGCCGTGTCCAGCGTTGTGCCACTTCCGATCACGCGGTTCTTCGGCAGCCCGGACAGGCGCCATACATAATAGGTCATGATATCGACAGGATTGGATACCACAACAAAAATTCCGTTGAAGCCGCTCTTCATCACCGAGCCCACAATGCTCTTCATAATCTTCATGCTGGGCTCCAGCATCTTCAGACGATCATGAGAATCCTTCGGCATCGGTGCTGACGCCGTGATAATAACGATATCTGCGTCCGTACAGTCCGAATAATCTCCGGCCTTTACCTGAATGTTGCGGTTCATAAAATAAATGGAGTGCTGCATATCCAGTGCTTCCGCATATGCCTTATCCTTGTTGACATCAATCAGCACGATCTCCTCGCACAGTCCCTGATTGACAATGGTATAAGCCGTTGTAGCTCCCACATTGCCGACACCGACAATTGCTACCTTGGAATTCTTAAAGCCCATCTTAACCTCCTGCTGTTTTACGTCTGACTCTCTATTCCCGATTTTCCTTTCCTTCAACTATTATAGTCTTTGCCATAGGCAAAACAATGGTCCTTGACCGGCTTCATCATTCTTTTCTCATATCGTTGTCATTTCCTTCCCGATATTGGAAGATCCATTTTATTGGGCTATGATGGGGCCGGAAACGGTAAAATATTTATCAGGATGCCTGATATTTTGCCTGATGCATTGCTGCACAAGGAGCTGTGGCAGAAAGGGGAATTATGAAAATCGTAATTATCGGTGCAGGGGCAATGGGCTGCCTCTACGGTGCCTATTTAAGCAGAAACAACGACGTCGTCATGCTGGACAGCTACAAGCCTCAGGTGGATGCCATCAACGAACACGGCATCCGTGTTCTTGAAGAGGACGGTACCGAAGGCATCTATGATCACGTCCGTGCGGCACTTTCCGGAGAATACCGGGAGGAGGCTGACCTCGTCATCGTTTTTGTCAAATCCACCTTTTCCGAGGACGCACTCCGCACCAACCGCAGACTCTTCGGCGAGAATACGCTGGTGATGACACTGCAGAACGGTGCCGGAAACGACCGCAAGATCGCACAGTACGTCGACAGGAAGAACATCATCATCGGCACCAGCAAGCATAACTCCGTCAATCTCGGTGGCGGAGAGGTACGCCACAGCGGGCACGGTACTACCACCATCGGCAGCAACCTGAAGGAGAACGCAAACCTTGCAGTCATCCGTGATCTTCTGGAGGAAAGCGGCTTCCATGCGGAAATCACCGAGGACATTCAGCGCATCATCTGGAGCAAGCTCTTTGTCAATCTCTCCATCAACACCTTTACCGCCATTACCCGCTCTCCCATCTGCTCCATGATCGACAATCAGTATGCGTGGGATTTTGCCGAAAAAATGATCTGTGAGGCGGTCGATGTCGCAGAAGCGGACGGCACCCACTTCTCCTACATGGAGGTTCTGAACATGGTGCACCACGTCTGTGAGGATGCAGGAAAGGGCTTCTCCTCCATGTCACAGGACGTCATGCACTGCCGCCGTACCGAAATTGACGCCATCAACGGAGCCATTGTCGAGCAGGCAAAGCTCTATAACGTTCCCGTCCCGTACAACACGCTGATCGTGGATCTGATCCACGCCATCGAAGGCTCCTACAAATACCAGGAGCAGCAGTAACCGGTCCGGCACGTCAGCGGGTTAAATCCTTCACCCATTTATATTTCCGGAAATGATACAGCACCCACGGCAGCTTGCCAACCTCGTCAACACAGGTGCAGGCATAGATCACAACCACCGGCCAGTGGAAGAAATAGGTTCCGGCAGCTGCAAGGGGGATGGCGATGCACCACATGCAGACCGCAAGGCTGTACATATCAAACAGCGTATCACCGCCCGCACCGAAAATTCCGTTGATCGTCACATCATTCACTGCGCGCCCGATCATATAGAATGCCGTCACAAGGAGCATTCCCTTCAGATAGGAGACGGATTCCGGAGTCAGCTTCACGAAGTGTAGAATAACCGGAATCGACACGCACATCAGAGTCAGCATGATAAGTCCTGAAAGAAACGAGATTTTCATCAGGCGGATTCCGTAGTTCTTTCCCCGCTCCAGGTTCCCTGCTCCCAGCTCATTTCCGACCATGATCCCGGCAGCACCCGAGATACCGCCGCTCAGGCAGCAGATCACGTCACGGACCACCGCGGCCACCGAATTTGCTGCAGCAGCGTCTGTTCCCAGATGCCCCATGAAGGAAGGATAGGAAGCGAACCCGATTCCCCAGAAAAGGCTTGCCCCCAGAAGGGGCAGCATGCATCTGCGGAAGTCCCGCGCAAGCTCGCGGTTCCGGTAGAACATCCGGCTTGCGTCAGGATGCAGATATCCAGGTCTCAGCGAAATAAAAATCGCGGCCGCAAGCTCCAGAATTCTTGAAATCAGCGTAGCCGCAGCAGCGCCGCGGACCCCCATTTCCGGAACTCCCGCAAGTCCGTAAATGAAGACTGCGTTCAGCACAATATTGACGCAGACCGTTGCCGAGCTGATTGCCGCCGTTGTTTTTGCATGGTCACTGATCTTCATGACCACCAGATAGCACTGCGAAATTCCCGTGATGAGGTAAGAAAACGCAGCAATCCGGAGATACTCCGCGCCATACGTGATCAGAATTTCCTCATTGGTAAATATGCGCATCAGGTATTCCGGAAGGCACAGACACGCCAGACAGAAAACCGCAGAAATCATTCCGCACAGACGCAGTGCCATGCAAAAAATATCATCCACCGTGCGGGCATCCCCTTTTCCCCAGTACTGGGCCCCGAGAATGCCAAGTCCCGCCACCGTTGCGCCCAGGAACATGTTCTGAATGAACTGAAACTGCGTTGCCAGAGACACCGCTGACATATAGTTCTGATCCATACCTCCCAGCATGAAGGCATCTGCTACTGCCACCAGCGCCAGCATCAGATTCTGCAGAACAATCGGCACCATCAGTGTCCAGAGCTTTTTGTAAAATACATCGTTTCTGTCCTTGAACATGCTTTTCTTCCTATTCCCGCTTTCTAATCTTCTTTCCGTTTCAGGTTGTCAAAATTAAACACATCGCTCATGGAGAATACCAGCGGATTCTCCTTCTCACTGATCATGGATTTCAGCTTCTTAAACATCTGCTCATCCCTGGACTGGCGATACAGATTTGCCGTATTGCGGGCGTCCACCAGCCCGTCATGCGCTCTTCCGTCAAAATCAAGGCCGCCGAGCCCCACCGCTTCCTCCAGTTTGATCGGGTGATGGATGCCGACCAGCCGGCTGAATTCCTTCTGAAAATCCTTCCAGTGCCGCAGCATATACGTCAGCTTTTCATCCGGCTTGATGCCCTTGAGACGGCATTCTCCGCGAATCTGATTCAGATCGGCCTTGCTCCACGAATACATGGTGTAGCCTTCCCCGCACCAGTCCGCAAAGCGTCCCAGTACCTCGGGAAACGCATCTGCCTCCGCCACCATCTGCGTCGTAATCCCGGTCAGCTCTTCATACCGGGGCAGAATTTTCTCACTGTACAGCGGCTTTACATACTCACAAAAGGACGCAATTTCCTCATACCGCTCATCCAGCATGACCGCGCCGACCTCAATGGTCTCAAATTTGAAAATCGCCCGCTCCTGCACATGTTCCGGAGCAACCGGGTGCATCTCCAGATCCACAAAAATTCGATTCATCTTTCTACCTTTTCAGCTCCAGAAGACCGCTTCCCACCGCAATGGCAAGGTCCAGCTTCTTCTGCATTCCATCATCGAATTGTACCATAACACGGTTTTTCTTTTCATCCAGTACCAGAATATCTCCGCAGCCATAGCGTGAATGGATCACTCTTTTCTGCCCCTGCTGCACCTTCTCACAGAATTCACGGACCTTATCCGGATTCCGGACGCCTTGTCTGGCCGTCTGTTTCGCAGAGCGAACTGCCGCATGCCTTGGCGGCAGAAGCTCTTTTGCAAATTCCGACCCCTGCGGAAGCTTCAGAATGGTCAGTTCATTCCTGGCACGGGTAATCCCGACATAGAAAATGCGCCGCTCCTCCTCATAAGCCGCCAGTTCTTCCTTCCCTTCTCTGCCCCTTTTTCCTGTCGAAGGAGAACATGCCGGGAAAACACCGTCTCCCACATCCATCAGAATGACACGATCATATTCAAGTCCCTTGCTTCCGTGAATTGTAGAGAGAATAAAGCTGCATGCCGGGTCATATTCTTTTTCCCGGATGGAGGTCTGAAGGCTCTGCATTCGGAGAAACAACGCCTCCATCGAATTCTCTCTGGCGGCGAGGAATTCCAGAAGATCCAGCTTCCCGCGTCCAAGGCTCATGCGCTCCAGATACGCGCTGTACCCAAGAGGGCCCTCGATCAGCTGCACCGCCGTCAGGGCCGGCCCGTGAAGGATTCGATTTCTGTGTCGCTCCAGCTCACGGATTGCCTTTCGGACATACTCCGGCGTCTTCGGACTCTCCCACAAGGCCGTAAGCAACGACATGCCCCCCGCAAGCCGGCAGACCTCCTCCGCCATCTGCTTCGAGACGTACAGGCTCAGTTTATAATAAATCTGAAGAAAAAGCTCCGGATCCGATGGATCCTGCAGGAAACGGTAAATTGCAGCAATGTCATATATCACACGGCTTGTGAAAAAAGACAGGTCCGCGCTCCGTACGTTATAGGAGATCCCCTCCCTCTCAAGGCGATCCATCAGAGGAACCGCGCTTTCGTTGTTGCGGTACAAAACCGCCGTGGTTTCCGTCCCGCCGTCTTTTTCTGCACACTCTTTTGCTGTCTGTACCAGATAGCTGTATTGATCCTCTCTCTGCTTTACCGAGAAAATACGAACCTTGGTGTTCTGCTCTCTGGTCGAAAGCATCGTCTTCCGATGGCGCAGCCGGTTGTGGGCGATCAGCTGACCGGCTGCCTTCACGATGGCCGCATCCGAACGGAAATTCTGCTCCATGAGAAGCACCTTTGCGCCCGGATGATCCTTTTCAAAGGAAAGGAGCGCCTCCGGATATGCCGCACGGAATCCGTAGATGCTCTGATCCTCATCGCCGACCATGAACAGGTTTCCGTTTCCCGCAAGAAGCTTCAGGATCCGGTGCTGGATTTTCGACGTATCCTGTGCCTCATCCACACACAGATACCGGTATCTGGCCTGGTACTCGGAAAGAAGCTGCGGACAGCGGGTCAGAATATTCAGCGCATAGACCATCTGATCGTCGTAATCCATCAGCCCCTGCCGCTTCATTTTTTCGCAGTAGCTTTGATATATTTTTGCAAGCGGATAGCCAGCTTCCTCCTCCAGCCTCTCCAGCTCCTTTCCGGTAAGCTGCATATTCTTGATATAGCTGACCCGGCTCCGAAGCTCCGCCGTCTCCGACTCCGTGGGAAAGCTTCCCGCAGCGTCAATATAAAGGCTCCGGAGAAGCTTCAGAGTCTCACCCTCGTCCGTCTGCAGCGCAAACGGTTCCTTCCCGATTCTGCGTCCATAATCTGCGATCACACGGGCGCAGATCCCGTTGATGGTCCGGAACTCAAGTCTGCTCGCCGCATCGGAAAACTCCGCGCCGAATATCCTTTCAAACCGCCTTCGCATGTCCTTCGTCGCCGCCACGGTATAGGTTACGGTCAGGATCTCCTCTGGCAAAATGCCAAGGCAGAAGAGCATATATCCAAGCCTTGCCACCAGAACGGTTGTCTTTCCGGCTCCCGGAACAGCAAGAACAAGGACAGGACCGTTCACTGTCTGAACGGCCCTGTCCTGCTGATCTGTCAGCTGCAGAGAATATTTCTTTTTATATTCTTCAAACATCATAAAATTCATCCGCGCCGCATCCCGGGAAGCTTCCTGATCAATACGTGCCTTCCAGATTTGCGGTATCCTCTACCACATTCTCCTTTACCTTGGAGCTGCGTCTCTTCTCATTCAGCTTCTCAAGATACAATTCCTCATTAAACGGGATTTCCACCATCTCGTCAAGCCACGAAGACAGATGCATGGCATTCGACAGCGTAAGTCCGTTGATTCCTTCCCTTCCGTCCGCAATCAGAGCTCCGCCCATCCGGATGTGATCTGCAAATGCCTGCAGAACTCCGTTGTGCTGCGGATTTTCCGAGCTGATTTCCTGCGGAACATCCTTTCCTGCAGGAGGTACAAAGCCCTCCGTTGCCGTGAAGCAGTACTCTCTCTCGTTCACATCCAGCTCATACACGGACAGCTGATCGTGTTCACAGACGATCTTCGCCTTCTCCAGATCCACCTCAAAGCGGTTCGTTCCGGGTGCATCTCCGGTCGATGTGATAAATACGCCGGTTCCTCCGTCCGGGAACTCCATGTACGTCGTCACATCGTCCTCAACCTCGATGTGATGCCATTTTCCCTCATGAAGGAAGCTTCGTACACGCACCGGCATTCCGCAGATCCACTGCAGGAGATCCAGCTGGTGCGGGCACTGGTTCAGAAGGACGCCTCCGCCCTCTCCGTCCCAGGTTGCTCTCCAGTCTCCCGAATCGTAATAATGCTGCGTGCGGTACCAGTCGGTGATGATCCAGTTCACTCGCTTGATCTTTCCGTACTTCCCGCTCTGCACCAGCTCGTGCATCCGGATATAGACCGGATTCGTTCTCTGGTTGAACATCATGGCAAAGGTAAGCTCCGGATGCTCGTCTGCACACGCGATCATTTCCCGCACCTGCTTCGTATACACACCTGCAGGCTTCTCACACATCACATTCAGGTGATGCTCCATGGCTTTGATCGACAGCTCCGGGTGCTGATAGTGCGGTGTGGCAATCAGCACAGCGTTGACCTCCGGATCCTCCAGAAGAGCCTCGCCATCCTCGTAGATCTTTACATCCTCCGGAAGGCTCTCCTTTGCCCACTCTCTTCTCTTCTCTTTCCGGTCAGCAACGGCAACAAGCTTCATTCCCTGAATGTCCCCGTTTGCAATCCGCTGTGCATGGCCGGAACCCATATTCCCGATTCCGATGATTCCGATTTTTACAATTTCTTCACTCATACGATTAAATTTCTCCCAGAATCTTCACCAGACTCTCGTGTGCAAGTGTAAAGGACTCCTCACCGGTCAGCTTCTCCTTCTTCTCACTCTTTCCGTTTTCCAAAGCGGAGAAGCCGGCAAAATCAGCAAGATGCGGCTCCAGCGAAAGGAAGCCCTCATATCCGCTCTCCTTGAGCATCTTCAGAATCTCCTTCACATTTCCGTCGCCATGGCCCGCAGGAACCACCTGTCCGAACTCCCACTCAGCATCCTTCACATGTACATACTCGATGTACGGCTTCAACATCTCATACGCTTCCTTCGTATCCTGATGGCACTGAACGAAGTTTGCAAAATCAAAAACAGCCTTGAAGTGATCGCTGTAAAACTCTTCCATCAGCTTTCTGCAGCGATCTGCCACATCACCATAAATTTCCTTCTCATTCTCATGAAGAAGAATGACGTTGTGCTTTGCTGCGTAATCAGCCATCCTTCCCACTCTGCGGAACACCTCATCGTGATACTTCTCCGGGTCCTCCCCCTCCGGCATAAAGAAGCTGAACATCCGGATGTACGGAACCTCCATCACATGTGCAATATTTACCGTGTGGCAGAACAGCTTGAAGTGGTCCTCAAAATCCTGCATAATCGGTATTTTGCCGATCGGAGATCCGACGGAGGACAGATGAATGTCATTCTCATCCAGCTGCTCCTTGATCTTCTCCACCTCATCCAGCGGGTACTCCACAAGTCCCTTGCCGTTTGCTCCGCGCATCTCCACATAATGCATGCCAAGCTTCTTCAGCACGCGGATCTGCTCATCCACCTGCGGATTGATTTCATCCGCAAAACCACTCAAATTTATTTTCCATATCTTTTCCATATATGTTCCTTCTTTCTCCACACATGCGGATTATCCTTTCAATCCCGAGGTTGCGATTCCTTCTACCAGCTGCTTCTGGAAAATGAAGAAGATGATCAGAATCGGAATCAGAGATACCACCGCCATTGCAAACATTGCGCCGTAGTCCGAGGTGGAACCCGGATCCGCGAACAGCTTCAGCGCAAGCGAAACCGGATACTGCGCCGCCTTGTTGATATAAAGCAGGGCGGACATAAAGTCATCCCATCTCCACATAAAGGAGAAGATGCCTCCCGTCACCAGGGCGGGTCTCATAAGAGGAAAAATAATCCGGAAGAAGATGCTGTAATAGGAACAGCCATCGATCTTCGCCGCTTCATCCAGATCCGTCGGGATTCCTTCGATGAAGTTCATCATCAGATAGACAAAATATCCCTGCACTGCAAAGAAGAACGGCACGATCAGCGGCAGATACGATCCAACCCAGCCAAGCTTCTTATACCACAGGTACTGCGGTACCATCAGAATCTGTCCCGGAAGCATCATCGATGCCAGCATTGCAGCAAACAGAATTCCTCTTAACTTGAACTTCTTGCATCTTGCAAAGCTGTATGCCACAAAAGCAGAGGACATCAACGTACCGAAGGTTGCAACGATCGCAATGAACAGGGAGTTCTTGAGGAATACGCCGAACGTAATTCCCGCAAAGCCCTTCCAGCCGTTTGCATAGTTGTCAAAGGTGATGTGTGTCGGAATCAGCTGACCCGCTGTCGTAAAGATGGTGGTGGTCTCCTTCAGCGAGCTGAAGAACATCCACATCAGGGGATAGAGCATGACCAGCCCGAATCCGAAGACCAATATGTGATAAATGGACGCACTAATGATTCGTTTTGTTTTCATTCGGAATCCCCCGCATCATATACCCAGAACTTTTTCGTCTTGAACAGCAGCAGCGTGAACAGTCCGATGATGAGCAGCATCACCCATGCCATTGCTGCGCCGTAGCCTGCATTATTAAACTGGAACGACTGCTGATACATGTAAACCGCGTAGAACAGCGTCGTGTCCATCGGTTTTCCCTGTGTGATGATCAGGCTCTGCGTAAATGCCAGGAAGCCGTTGATCATCTGCATGACAAGGTTGAAGAAAATGGTCGGCGTCAGAAGAGGGAGCGTGATCTTGAAGAACGTGTAAATCTTTCCGGAGCCGTCCACTCTTGCCGCCTCATACAGGTCGACCGGAATCTGCTTCAGAGATGCAAGGAATACCAGCATGGACGATCCGAACTGCCACACCGTCAGGATGATCAGAACCCAGATTGCCGTCTTGGTATCCCCGAGCCAGGCTCTGTGACAGTCGATTCCGGCCATCTGGAGCAGGCTGTTGATCGTTCCGTCTACAGCGAACATTCTCTTCCACAGAACCGCCACAGCTACCGATCCGCCAATGATGGAGGGCAGGTAGTAGGCTGCACGATAGAAACCGGACATCTTTGAGTTCTTCTCAAGAATCATCGCAACGATCAGCGCAAAGACGAGCTTGAGCGGCACCGATACGAAGGCGAAGTAGAAGGTAGCCTTCAGCGAGTGTTTGAACGTGACATCGCCGGTGAACATCTTGACATAGTTGCCAAGTCCCGAGAACTTCGCCGGTGTCAGAATGTTGTAATCACAGAAGGAGTAATACAGCGACATCAGCATCGGCACCAGAAGAAACATCAGAAAGCCGATGGTGAAAGGAAGAGCAAAGACAAAGCCGCAGGTGCTTTCTTTGTTCATGAATTTTCTTATTTTAGTTCCCATTATTATTTCCCCCGCCGCAGTTCGCGGTACTGGTTTACGGTAACTCAAAGTAAAAATCGGGCTCCGAATGTCCCTGGCCGCATGGCGGAACAGTCGTTGCCCGATCGGAAGGGGAGGCCCCTTGTGCCTCCCCCTTCTGTAATGAACCCAAGGAGTTTCCTTATTTCATCGTATTCTGATCCTGGTTTCAGATCAGTTTCCCCACAGTGCAGCTGCCTTTTCGCAGAGCTGCTTTGCTGCATCCTCAGGAGAAGTCTGGCCGTAGCCGACTGCCTCCTGCAGCTTGCCAAGCGTATCACTGAACTCGCTCCAGCCTTCCGGGTTCGGAGGGTCGATCGGAGAGCAGTTCGGAGTAACCACATCGGTTACATAAGCCATTGCCTTCTGATCGGTCTCGGAAACCTTATCCTTCAGGGAATCTGCAATGACCGTCGAGGCAGGAACGCCGCGCTCTCCAAGGAGAATATCGTTGCAGTCTTCCGAATTGATGAGATAGTTCAGAAGTGCTACGGCTGCATCCGGATCCTTTGTATTCGCACTTACAGAGAAGTACATCGAAGGCTTCAGATAGCTGGACTTCTGCGGATCTGCCGTCGGAATGGTCATCAGTGCAATCTCGGTTCCTTCCGGAGCTGCAGACTGGAATGCCGTCAGCATGTTGGAGCTTCCGTTGATCTCGCACCATACCATGGTCTCCGGGCTTGCGCCGTAAACGAGCGGATCGTCCTCAACGCCGGTGGAGGTTGCCAGATCCGGAGTCAGATGCCAGCCGTCGCTGATGCCGTCAGCCAGAATCTGGAAGTATTCAGCGATATCCGCTTCCCCAACAGGGAGCTTCGCCTCCGTGAAGGGTGTTCCTCTGCCGCGAAGCCACTCGGAAATATAGCTGCCGCCCTGCTCGAGACGCACATTGTATCCGGTCTTCTCCTTCATAACCTTCGCGATCTCAACGAACTCATCCAGAGTCATGTTCTGCTTGATTTCAACGCCGGCCTCTTCGGTTGCCGTCTTGTTATAGAATAAGCAGGAGCCGGTAACACCGGAAGGAATGCCGTAATTGCCATCTCCAACCTGGCCCATTGCTACAATGTTGTCCGGAATGTTGGAAACATCCAAGGCGCCGCTCTCAATGTAAGGAGTCAGATCGAGAAGCTGACCGGACTTTACATACTGATCGATGTAGGAATAGTCCATCTGGACGATATCCGGAAGAGCATCTCCTGCAGAATCCGTTGCAAGCTTCTGCCAGTAGTCATTCCACTGGTTGAACTGGCCTTCCACCTCAACATCGGGATTCAGCTCATGATACTTGTCCAGAGCCTGCTGGGTTCTCTCGTTGCGAACCTGATTGCCCCACCATGCCATCACGAGCTTCTTGCTGCCGGATCCGCCTGCATCCTCTGCCGCAGCTTCGGTGCTTCCTGCTGTATCCTGTGCAGTGGAGCCGCTTTCGGAATTTCCGCCGCAGCCTGCCAGCATCGCCGCACACATAGAGCCTGCAAGCACTGCTGCAATGATCTTCTTATTCATTTCCATCCTCCTGTTTGTAAATCAAAAACTCACCAATACATTTTTGTTCATACAACTTCTGTCTGGTTTTGGAAAACTGCTTGTAAAAGTGTTTCATTCAGCCGGCCTGATTGAAATTCGTTTTCCTGATCTGCATAGAGCATAGCATGATCCGTTTGTGCTGTAATACAAGTAAGCAGGCCTATAACATTGCGGAATCAGACTTTTCAGCGTACAATATGTTCATGTTCAACGATTTTCGTCATTCTAAATTGTGTAATCGGACAGTTTTGCTATTCTATGTGTAAAAGAGCATGCTTTTTGTTTTTCGCACAGATTCGTAAAGGAGCATCATCCCAAATGTCGGTTTCAAAGGACCTCATCCACAACACCCCGCTCTCCTGGGAGACGCAGGAGGACAACATCAGCTGTTCCTATAAGGAAGAACCCATTGATTTCAAAATCCGGTTTCTGCACTGCCACGATGGCTATGAAGTTTTGATGATGAAGCAAGGAAACGTTGCCATGCAGGTTGAGGATCGCATGATAGCCCTGCAGCCGGGTGACATTATGCTGATTCCGCCTTATGTGTTTCACTTTGCCTGCCAGCAGAGAAGCGACACCTACTGCCGCGTTGTCCTCAACATGAAGGAGACCGTGATTCAGTCCCTGATTGCCAGCGATGAAAGCTACCGGCACATCACCGATGTTTTCTATCAGATTCCTGATTATCGCATTCATGTAAACAGGAGCATGCTTCATCAGCTGATCGACATTGCATGTGCGCTCGAAGCCTCCTCCGGAAGCAAGGCGGATGCGTACGGAGCCAATATCCTGTCGAAATCCCTTCTCTCGATCATTCTGGTGATCCTGAACCGCCAGGCTGCTGCCTCCAGTGCCGCCCCCATTCTGCCGCAGACACAGGCTCCCAGCATGCCGAAGGTTGTAACGGATGTCATTCACTACGTGGATCAGAATCTTGCCGGAGATCTTTCCGTGTCCGGCATCGCGGAAAGCGTTCACCTGAACTCCGTCTATCTTACCCGGCTGTTCCGCCAGTATTCCGGACTCTCCCTCCAGCAGTACATCATCGAAAAGAGACTGGCCGAAGCGAAGCGGATGCTTCGAAACGGCCAGTCCCCGACAGATGTCTGTTATGCCTGCGGCTTCAACAATTATTCCAATTTCTCACGGACCTTCACCAATCATGTAAAAATCTCACCCCGGCAGTATCAGGAGAACTCCCGCGCCAGGTTTACACCCTTCCGGGGCTGATGGCACAGATAGCCCGAAGTATTTACTGCTGCGGAGAAACAATCTCCGCAGCCATGTCCATCATCTCTTCCGAGGAAAGATCCGTATTCATTGCGTACAGAACATACTGCAGTCCCTCCTTCCGGAAGGTAACACCGCGATATATCAAGGTCTCTTTCTCATCCTCATCTGCTCCGTAGCTGATGCTGAAGCCGGGATCGTTCTGATCTCGTTCCTTCTCTTCTTCGGTCGGCACATAATCTGCCGGAACAAACATACACTCATTCTCTTTGTAGAATAACGAGACACCGTCTGCCTCTCGGGTTTCCATGCTGTTCTCCGCAGGATCTCCATAGCTGTCTCTCACCTTGGAAACACTCAGATTCACTTCTTCGGCATCGGAGTTTTCTCCATCCTGCTGATATACAAATGACATTCCCTTTCCAGGATTTCGTTTTTCTCCGTCTTCTGTGTAATCCACAATATCGGTTATACTGATGCTCTTCATTGTATAACCGTTAGAGAAGCTCTCCGGTGTATAGAATTGCATTCCTGCCTTCTCTTCCGCTTTTCCGAGATCCTGATATTCCCAATAATCTCCGCCTGCACGGCTCCCCATGATGATTCCTGTGATCTTTCCACCGGCAAAAACCGCTCCACCGCCAAGAATAAAACAAAGTGCCGTTGCTGCTGCCATTTTCGGCAGATTCCATCTGTTCCATCTTCTGTTTTCTGCTCTGTCCTTCATGCCTGATTCCTTCTCCATTTTCAGATTTTCACGCTTCCTTTGCTCATACATCTCCAGAATCTGACTGTGAATTCTCTCTTCACATGCTTGTGAAGGGATTTCCTTCTCCATTTCCACCTTCATAGTATGAGTAATTTTCTGGGCTTTACCGTTCCATGTCTCGTTCATAACGATCGAATCCTTTCCCGGGTCATTCTTCCGTATATCCTTCCTGTTCAAGCGCCTTCATTAACTTCTTCCGTGCGTTGTACAATCTGGACTTTACCGTTCCCTCCAGACACCGGCATATCTTTGCGATTTCTTTTACCGACAACTCATCATAGTAGTACAGAACCAATACCTCCCGGTGCATCGGATCCAGACGCAGCAACGCATTTCGGAAAATCCGTCCCTGAATTTCCTCTGCCGAATCCACAGGCTGTACCACTGCATCGGATCCTGCTAACAAGAGCCTGCTCTCCATATTGTCCTGATAAAAGACCTGCTCCTGCTGATCTTTGCCGAGGCTCCCCGGTTCCACCGGAATCTCACGGCTCTTTTTCTTTCCGGCACGATATGCAATATGTGTCAGAATCTGAAACAGCCAGGATTTCAGACCGTTCTCGCTGCGAAGATCACGGATGTGCAAATATGCTGTTACAAAGGTCTCCTGAAGAACGTCCTCCGCATCCTCACGGTTTCCCAGAATCAGTAAAGCCGTCCGATACAGTGGAAGATGGTATTCGGCATAGAGCCTGTCAAAAGCCTCCGGTTTTCCTTCCTTCAATTTCGTTATGAAGTCACATCTTCCCAATGGTTTTCCTTTCCATGCTGCCGCGCCAGCAGCACTCCGGGAATTTCACTCTGCAGAAACTCTCCGGTATTTGATGCATCTGTATATAAGAGTCTGCACGAAAGATTTTGGTTCATTGATCTGGTTTGTTTTTCAGCGGAGCACGCAGAAGAAGACTTGCGATCAGTACCGTGATCGGCACGCACAGGACAACGCCGAAGCTTCCGCCGATTCCCTGCATGAAACAGCTCTCTTCTTGTGATTGCCGCGTTCTGACGCACCACCTCATCCATCGCAGAGGATACCGACATGGCAACATCCATAACCGCCCCAAGGCTCGAAATCAGGAGACCGGAGAACCGAAGCTCTCCGACCTGAATGTCACAGGTATACCAAAGGTCCAGAAGACTTTCGATGTTCGACACATTCCACCCGGAGAGTCCTGCTGCCGCACCGAAGAGTCTTGCCGATATTCCGGCCATCGTCACGCCTGCCGTCGTTCCGATCGTTGCGCAGATTGTCTGCCAATAAAAATCCTCTTTCAGGGATGATTCTTCCCCACGGATTTCATCCCTGCCAATAAAAAATCTCTTCCAAGGATGATTCTTCCCCGTGGATTTCATCCCTGCGGATAAAAATCCTCTTCCAAGGATGATTCCTCCCCACGGATTTCATCCCTGCCAACAAAAATCCTCTTCCAAGGATGATTCTTCCCTGCTAATTTCATCCCTGCCAACAAAAATCCTCTTTCAGGGATGATTCTCCCCCGCGGATTTCATCCCTGCGGATAAAAAATCTCTTCCAAGGATGATTCTTCCACGCTGATTTCATCCCTGCGGATAAAAATCCTCTTCCAAGGATGATTCTTCCCCGCGGATTTCATCCCTGCCAACAAAAAATCTCTTCCAAGGATGATTCTCATAAATCTTGTAAAAGCCGGAGAAAACCGAAAAAATTTTTCCGCTCCGCATATCGATATGACAGATGCACAATTCCCTTTTCCGCGCTATAATGCTCCTCATGAAAAAAGAAGAGAATATGTTATCCAACTATACCTTTGTCCGTGGTATTCGGGACGGAATCCCGATCTGCCTCGGATATTTTGCTGTCTCCTTTGCACTCGGCATTGCAGGCCGCGGAGTCGGCATGAATGCAGTGCAGGCTTTTGTGATGTCACTGACCATGGTGGCTTCGGCCGGCCAGTTTGCCGCCATCACTCTGATCGGCGCAGGAGCAGGAATCATCGAAATGATTACCACAACCGTTGTCGTCAATCTCCGGTATCTCCTCATGAGCTGCTCTCTGACGCAGAAGCTCTCTCCGGAGACGAAGCTCCTTCACCGGCTTGCACTTTCCTACTGCATGACAGATGAAATCTTCGGCCTGTCCATTTCTGTGGACGGCTTTCTTCGGCCTGTCTACACCTATGGAATTACCGTGATCTCTGTTTCCGGCTGGTGCCTCGGAACCGTCCTTGGCGTTGTCGCAGGGAACATTCTCCCCGCGCTTGTCACCAACGCTCTCGGCGTTGCCATGTATGGAATGTTTCTTGCCATCATCATTCCGCCGGCAAAGGAAAATCATTTTCTGGGAGCTCTGGTCGCTGTCTCCATGGCAGCAAGCGGCCTGTTCTCCATTCTGCCGTATCTGCGGGCCATCTCTTCCGGCTTCCGCGTGATCATTCTGACCATTCTCATTGCCGGCATTGCCGCAGTGATCCATCCGATGGAGGAATCCGGTGATAATCCCGGCCAGACAGAAAGTATCCGCACCTCGGAAAATCCGGACATAAAAAAGGAGGAACGAAACAGATGAATACACCCATTTCTTCCTCCCGGATCTATCTGGCTCTGATGGTCATGGCTCTGACGATCTATGCGGTACGCGTCCTTCCGTTCCTTTTCCTTCGGAAGCCGATTCAGAACCGTTTTGTCCGCTCGTTTCTGTTCTATGTTCCTTACGTCACGCTGGCCGTGATGACCTTTCCCGCAATTCTCACGGCAACAAGCCGGCCGCTAGCCGGGCTCCTTGCGCTCCTTGCAGGGCTTGTCGTGGCCTGGGTTCGCGGCGATCTCTTCACAGTTGCCATCACCTGCTGCGTAGTGGTCTTTGCGGCAGGGCTTTTCTGAATCGCTCTTTTCAGAAGTCTGCTTCCCGAAAGCCGTCTTTTCAGAAGTCTGCCGGCGCCCTGTCACCTGTCCTTCAGTCTCTCTCTGAGGAACTGCGCAAACCGCGCCGCCGGCTCGCTGATCCCTGCGTTCTGCTCCCTCTTCTCCACTGCCTTTTCGACAGCCTTTACCACTACAGGCTCACCTGTAGGTACCAGAAAACATGCCATATCTTTTCCTCCTCATACTATCCGGCACAGGCCTGAAGGCCGTTTTGCCTGTTCCTGTCCATTATAAGATATCCGGGGATTCGGAAGAAGCTTGCGGCGGCCCTTGTCTCAAGCAAAAAAATCCGCGACCCATTCCCCAAAGGAATAGATCGCGGATATCTCAGGTATGATTCCTGTTCAGGACAATCTGCAGATTCTCTGCGCAATCTCCTCATCCTGCGTCAGATCATAGACCATCCGGTAGCAGTCGAGTGCCTGCTGCCAAAGGCTCCGGCCTTCCGCCTCCTCGCCTGCCTTGACAAGAAGTGCCATCGTCACATCGCTTGCATGCAGCGGAATGTCCGCTTCCCGGAGCTTTTTCTGAAGCTCCGCCACCGAATCCTCCGCAAGCTTTCTTTTCAATGCCGTTTCCAGATAGCGGATGTCATGCTCCGCCTGCTCCGACGGCGCGAACAGCAGACTGTAGCGATTGACACAGGCGGAGAGCTCCGGCTGATAGGACTCCAGATACCAGCAGCCAAGCCACCTGTAATATGCCGCAAGCTCCTGTCTCGTACAGGCATAAGGATAGAGCTGTAATGTCTTTTCATGCAGCTCTTCCATGCGGCCCAGATGATAGCAGCAGCGAATCATGGCAAGCCGGATCTCCGTGTCCGCAGGATTCAGCTCCAGTGCCTTTTCATAATTCTGCAGGGCAGCGACATAGCCGCCCCGCTTCATTTCTTCCTCGGCCTTTTTCTTTCGTTCAAGGAGCCGATCCATCGGAGCAAGGGAATACTCCTTTGGATTCTCATAATATTCAAACAGATACAATTCTGCGATGTGATCAATGCATACTTCCATCAGGTCACTCCGGATAGGTCATGTGCTCTTTCGTAATGTCATACAGGGTATTGTTCAGATAGCGGGCCGCGAGCCATCTGGCCATCCCAAGGTTCTGATCCAGATAGTTTCCGCAGTCTCTTGCCGCAGCTCCCGGGATGTCCCCCTCAAAGTCACGGATGAATTCAAACATTCTTGTGATCAGAGGTGCCACATCCTCCGACGTCAGATCACCCTCAAACAGAACATAGCAGCCCGTGCGGCATCCCATCGGTCCGAAATAAATCACACGGTCCTTCCACTCCGGATCATTCCGAAGAAAGGTTGCCCCAAGATGCTCAATGGTATGAAGCTCCGCCGTATTCATCACAGGCTCACGGTTCGGCGCTGTCATCCGAAGGTCAAAGGTTGTGATCGTCACATCTCCGAAATGATCCTTCCGGGAGACATAAATCCCCGGCTCCAGCTTCAGGTGATTGACGGTAAAGCTTGCAATTTTCTCCATGATAAATACCTCGTAATTTTCTTTCTTCTGCGTCTACTTTCCCGCAGAACCGGTGAACAGTTCCATTTTCACTTTTCCGTGATCAAACAGATTATAATAGGAGAGCTTCCGATAGTCATTCAAAAGCTCCTCCTGCGACGCTTCCTGCAGGTCATGCAGGTCTCCTTCCGCATCCAGATACCCGAGAATATTGATGGCAGGGTAAGACTCCCGCACCTTCCGGACAAAATGGTCATAGGCACTCCCGGAAACTCCTGCATTTTCCAGAAGAAAGCTGCGAAGGAAGTTCGGCGAGATATACTCCGGAGCTTCCGGCGTCTCAGGAAGCTCGAAATTTGCCCACATGATATAAGGAACCGTATATTTCTTCTCCCTTTCCCCGAGGGATGCGCCCTCCTCGTACATGCCGGGTGCCATGGCCTTCAGCACCTCTTCGTTCAGGCCGGGCTGATGATCTCCGAACATCAGAATGATCGTCTTGCGGTCTGATTTTGCAAAATACTCCGTCAGCTCCTCAAACGCCCGATCCGTCTGGTACGCCAGGGAGAGATATTCTTCGAGCTGCGCATAATGAAGCTCTGCCTTCTTCGGCTCCACCGTCACATCCACCGCAGGCACATCCGTGTCGTAGCTGCCGTGATTCTGCATCGTGACGTTAAAAAGAAAAACAGGTCCCTTCTCCTTCTGCTTCTCATAGATTTCCTCAAGGTTTCTGAAATCCGAGGAGTCACTGATATACGTCCGGATCCGTTCCGTATAGGTCAGATTGTCCTCCGACGAAATAAAATCATCGAAGCCAAGAAGCGGATACACCTTATATCTCTTATATCCGGATTCCAGATACGGATGAAAGGCAGTTGCGGAATATCCCCGATTCTTCAGGAGCCTGGCAAGAGACTGCTGCGTGCTGTTGATGTACTGCGTGTAGGGAACAGCGTCCGCGTTCAGAAACGAAACCGAATTTCCTGTCAGGAACTCATACTCGGTGTCTGCCGTAGTTCCTCCGTAAACAGAAGACAGCATCCAGCCTTTTTTGACATTCGGTCCCTCCAGAGAATGGATATACGGAAGTCCGTCCTGATTGGTTTCAAAGCCATAGACGGAAGGCAGATCTGCAAAGGCTTCGTTCATGACAACAATGATATTCACCGGTTCATCCTTGTCCGCCTCTTTCTTGTCCGTCTTCGGATTCTCCGTCCCTGTGTCTCCGGCATCCGTCTCCTCATACTCCTCCAGAATACACTCTGCCTTTTCCGCAGAATACCCGGCGGGAACCGGCTTCTCCAGGTGTCTCTTTGCAAAGGACAGATAGCTGAGAACATAGCCGTGATGCTTCGTTCCGATGTTCGTGTTCCAGAGATTGACAGCCGGAAGATTGGAAAGAACGACCGCAGTCAGCGCTGCTCCCACGGCAAAACCGACAACGCGCTTCTTCCGATTCTTCTCCGGAAGCGCGCCTCGGTCCTCCTTCACAAGGGCAAGAATCAGAAGAGCTGCTGTCACATAAACAAGAAGAACATCCGGCGTAATGTCCAGCCGGTACTGCAGCATGACATTCTTCGCCGTACCAACCATGGTAAGATCCGACAATTCAAAGGCCTGCGCGCGGTATTCGAAGTAGTAGTGGTTGACCATCGCAAAGAAGCCCCACCAGATCGTACCGATGAGATACGCGAAATGCTCCCTCCTTCTTCCAAAGCACCCGTACAGGATCGCATAAGGAACCGCGTACACAAGGAGATTCAGAAGCGCCGACCACAGATTGTCCATGAGAAACATATCTCCGTACAGCAGCTCCGTCATGCCGAAGCAGTACACGGAAAGGAGCAGAATCCGGAGTCCCGGAAGCTCACAGACTTTTCTTTTTCCCGAATCATTGTCCGAATAACCCGGCGCATCCTTCTGAGGTTTGTTCTGTGGCGCATACAGAAGCAGAAGGAAAAGTCCTTCCGCTGCCAGAAGTGCCGTGTGATACAGAGTCTGCACCCCCGTCCATTCCGCGGATGCATACTGCCAGAGAAATACAATTCCTGCAAAAGCCTGCAGAAGGCTGACGGCAGCTACCGTCTTCCGGGTCAGCTCCTTCGATGCTGCATGCTGCAGCGCCAGCTGCCTCGACATCGAATGCTTCTTCAGAAGCGAAAGGGCAACGCCCTCTGTAAGAAGGCAGACCATCAGAAGCAGTGCAGCATTCTGAAGCTCTTCGGCCGCGATGTGCTCCCAGGGATTCACGGTAAATGACAAAAGATCGAACGAAACTCCCCGGATGGAGGTCGGCGTCACGGTAATGGAGGACGTCATATCCCAGGGGCCGGCATCCTCAAAGCCGACGTAATTGTTCCCGTCCTGCAGACGGACCGAACCCTGCTGCCAGCAATCATCCAGATAAATCCAGGTCCGGCACCCGCTTCTGCTGCAGCCGTCCGCTTCGAAGCCGATGCAACGGATTGGAACCGTATCATCAAAGTCAAAATGAATTCTTGGGTCCGCCGCTTCTGCCCGAAGTCTGGTTCCATCGCGCGACAGATTCCGGAGATTTGCATCCTCCGCTCCGTACAAGGTAGCAAGCGGGACCTCCACCTGCGGATACTGATGCAGCAGATAAGCAGCCTTTGCGGCAAAAATGATCAGAATCACCGCCGCTGTCAGTGCAGGTGCCAGCTTCCCCACCGGGATCCGCCTCCGCATTGCCCCTTCGTGCTCCCGTTCCGGCTTCTTTTCCGTTTTCTTCCCGGCTCTTCTTTCCGATTTTTCTTCCATGACGTCTCTTGTCCAAAGGCAGTTCTCTGCCTGTTCTCCCCGGCTGTCCGTTTATTTCGTGTAGGTCTTGTACAATGCAATATGATCGTAGATGCTGCGCCACTGATTATAGGTCAGCGCTGTGCAGGCAATGTACCCGGTTCCGCTGTTTCCTTCCTGGTAGCTTACCGCGCAGTTTCCGGATTCATTCACAAAGCCGGTTTTGCCGCACACAACCGTCCCGTTCGTATCATGATCTTCTATTCGACGCAGGAACCAGTTGGAAATCTGAATTCCGTCCGGATTCGCCTTTGTTGCCTGCGTTGTCCAGGTATGCTGGGACAAAACCTTCCTGCACAGCTCATTGTCAATCGCGGCCCGCATGATCACACTCATGTCATAAACCGTGCTGTAATGATCCTCATCGTACAAGCCTACGCAGTTGGTAAAATGCGTGGTGTCCGAAATGCCAAGCTCCTTCGCCTTCTGATTCATCAGCTCCGCAAAGGCCTCCTGTGAGCCAGAGGTGTATTCCGCAAGCGCCATCGCCGCATCCGCTCCTGAGGGAAGGATGGCGCCGTAGAGAAGATCCTCCACAGTTGCTTCATCATCTACGCCGTACCCTACAAAGCTCGAGCCGGAGCGGTAAGACTCATCGCAGATTTCCTGCGTGATCGTCACCTTATCCTTCAGATTTTCCTCCGGATTCTGCATCTGCTCCACCGCAACCAGAAGCGTCATCACCTTCGTCATCGACGCCGGCACAATGCGGTCAAATGCGTTTCGCTCCGCAAGAATCTCTCCGGTGTCTGTATTCACAAGGATGGCATACTGACTGTCCACATAGTCCGGAGCCTTTGCCGCCTCCTCCTTCTCGGTGTCCGTCATACTGCTTGTTCCGGCGGTCTCCGAATTCTCCGTCGAAGAATCCGTCTCCGAAGATGCCGTATCCTGCGACGTACCGGAGGACGAAGCCGTACTCTCGATATGCCGCTGCGCATCATAGATGGAGATGTCCGTAAGGCTCTTTCCGAGCTGCACGGTATTCTCCGTTTCATGGAACACGTAGGGAGCGCTTCCCTCGTTTCCACTCTCCGTTTCACCTGCTGCGTCCATCGCGGTGCTGTCCGCAGTCTCTGCCTCCGCGGCTTCCGTATCCTCTGTCTGAACACTTGTCTGCAGCGAACCAGACGCATCCTCTGCCCCCTTCGTTCTTCCTGTCAGAAGAAGCACGAGAACCACAACCCCCGCCGCACCGATTCCGATTGCTGCAGCCGCCATTTTCTTCTTCCTTCGAAGCTCCCGTTCCCTTTTCTTCCTCCGGATGTTCCTTCTTCTTCGCCGCTCCTGCTCCTGCTTCCTTCTTGCCTCACTGTCATCCCCCGGACTCCGCCTTCCCCCGGAAGGATACTCGTTCCAGTCTGTATTGTATTCGGTCATTCCCCATCCTGCTTTCCGATATTATTTGTCTTAACAGACAATATGCAAATATTTTACCACTCTCTGATCTGCAAAATGTGAACGGTACGTGAACACTCCCCTATGTTATAATAAAGTATCTATGTCAACTATTCTGTATCAAGCTTATATTGAAGAAGGTAAAAGATCACATGAGTTCATTCAACCAGCAGACTGCCAAAGCCGAAACCGAGAAGCTCTCCATTCTGAAAAAGCTCTCCTATGTACTGGATGCCCATCAGAAGCGCCAGTGCCTCGGCATCTTTGTTCTGATTCTCATCAGCGGCGTACTGGAAACGGTCGGTGTATCCATGATCGTTCCCATTGTATCTGCCATCACCGCACCTGACACCATCACCGAATATCTGGACAAGTACCCGTTTCTCCGGAACTTTACAGACTCTCTTGGCCTGACCACCACGTTCCGGCTGACCATTGCCATGCTGGTTGCTTTGATGGCCATCTACATCATCAAGAATGCCTTCCTTCTTTTTGTAACCTACCATCAGAACCGCTTTATCACCAATGCGCGCAACGACATGATCAGCCGCGTCCTGCGTGATTTCCTGAACCGTCCCTACGAAGACTATCTGGGTGCGGACATTCCCACCGTCTTCCGGATTACCGACAGCGACATTCCCCAGACCTTCTCGCTGATTCTCTGCCTTCTGCAGATGTCTACCGAAATCGTCGTCTCCATGTTCCTCGGGATTTTTCTTCTGGTTGTGAACTGGCAGATGACGCTGTTCATTGTTCTGATTCTGCTGTGCATGACGCTCATCAGCACGAAATTCATCAAGCCGAAGCTGAACAGCATCGGCGCAAGAAACCAGCACATTCAGTCCCGCATTGCCAAGTGGAGACTGCAGGCAATCTACGGTCTGAAGGATGTCAAGGTTCTGAACCGTCAGGATTTCTTCATCCGCAACTATTATGAAAGCGGCAAAATCGGTGCCGATGTCGCCACGGATTATGCGGTCTTCAATAACCTTCCCCGCCTCATGATCGAGACCGTCTTCATGGTCAGCGTCATGGGCTTTATCACCCTCTACATGCTCGGCGGAGGAGATGTCACGGCTCTGATTACGCAGCTGACGGCTTTTGCGGTCGCTGCCGTCCGGATCCTTCCCAGTGCCAACCGCATCAACACTTACATGGCTCAGGCTGCCTATGAGGAGCCCAGCCTGAATTATCTGTACGACAACCTGACCGAGTCCAATAAAACCGAGGGCGAGATGCGCGCCCGCGCCTCTGAGATCGCAGGTCCCGCTCTGCACCTTTCCGACCGGATTGAGCTGAAGGATATTTCCTTCCACTATCCGGACAGTGACACTTATATCTTCCGTCACGCCAATATGGAAATTCAGAAGGGCCAGTCCGTCGGTATCATGGGCCCCTCCGGTGCCGGAAAATCGACCATCGTGGACATTCTCCTCGGACTTCTCCATGCAGAGTCCGGACAGATTCTGTGCGACGGCACTGATATTTTCTCCAACTATGATTCCTGGCTTGCCCAGATCGGCTACATTCCGCAGAGCATTTACCTGATTGACGAATCCATCCGTGAGAACATCGCCTTCGGCATCGATGCCGACAAGGTCAGTGAGGAGCGTATCTGGGAAATCCTGAAGGAGGCACAGCTCGACGAGTTCATCCGCAGTCTTCCGGAAGGACTTGATACCAGGATCGGCGACCGGGGCGTGCGTCTCTCCGGCGGTCAGCGCCAGCGCATCGGAATCGCCAGAGCTCTGTATCATAACCCGGAGATTCTCGTCTTCGACGAGGCAACCTCCGCACTGGACAACGACACGGAAGCTGCCCTGATGGAAGCCATCAACTCGTTCCATGGAAAGAAAACCATGATCATCATCGCGCACCGTCTCAACACCATTGAGAAGTGCGACCGGATTTACAAGGTAGCGGACGAAACGATTACGCTCACCACACTGGAAGGAGAACGTCACGCATGATCGGCGTAGAATTCATCCCCGGGTTCGGACTCGGGAATCAGCTTTTCTTTTTCATCTCCGCACGCTGCATCGCAGAGGATCTCGGCTATGATTTCGGAACCGTCAATCCGCAGCAGGTCGGCAATGTTGCCCAGTCCAACAAGGGCATGTATTTTATGGATCTCGATCTCGGGACGGAGATTCCAAGATCCGAAATGAAAAACTATACCCGTTTTGACGAGCAGGATGACCGCCTCTTCATGGGCAATTCCCACCATGACATGACAAATGGCTGCTACATCAGCGGCGCAGATGAACGTGTATACGGAATCAGCGATCAGACGCTTCTGTACGGAAATCTTCAGGACGAGCGTTATTTTGGCGGACATATTGAGGAAATCCGGGAATGGCTGAAGGTGAAGCCCGAATACGAATCCAGCGAATATACGGCGGATGACCTCTGCATCATCAACATGCGGGGCGGAGAATATACCGGGCACCCGGAGCTCTACCTTGACCGGCGCTATTGGCTTCACGCCATTGCAAACATGAAAAAGATCAATCCCGACATGCGCTTTATGATTGTCACGGAGGATGAGGAGGCTGCCCGCAAGGTGCTTCCGGAATATGAGTGTCACCACTTCGATGTCGGAAAGGACTACGTCACCGTGAAAAACGCGCGATACCTGATCCTTTCCAATTCTTCGTTCTCGCTGATGCCGGTGATCACCAGCACCGAACTGAAATATGTCATTGCTCCCAAATACTGGGCACGACACAACATCAGCGACGGCTTCTGGTCCTCTGAGCAGAACATATACAGCTTCCTTCACTATCAGGACCGCAGAGGCAGGATCTGGGAGCCGGATGAGTGCCGCAGAGAGCTGGAGGAATATAAGAAGACCTCCCGCCTCTATGCCCGCCGGAATGTCCGTCCCGGAAAGCTCCGGCACACCGGGCAGGTGCTTCGGCGCAAGGGCCTGTACGGGCTCTTCTTCCTTCGCAAGATGGAGCGCTCCGCTCTTCGCCGCGCAGGGATCATTCCTACGTGGAAGGCATCGGAAGAAAGGTCTTCGGAAGAAACAAGCGAGGCATAACTATGGAATACCGCAACGGGAAGCTTCAGCTTCCGAATGTCACGCTGGTCGCCGTGAGCAGTGTGAAAATCTATGAAACCATCAAGGCCATGAAATACTCCATGCGGGGAATCGACTTTGGCGATGCCATCTTCATCACCGATCGGAAGCCTTTTGGGCTGCCGTCTGACATTCATTACCGGCACTGTGAGAAGATTGACGGCATCGACAAGTTCAATCACTTCATGGTCTATGAGCTTGCGCCTTACATTCAGACGGATTTCATTCTTCTGGTTCATTACGACGGCTTTGTAATCCACCCGGAGAAGTGGTCCGATGATTTTCTCAGGTACGATTACATCGGCTCTCCCTGGCCGCTTCCCACCAATGATTATGCCTACCGTGATTCCATGGGAAACATCTGCCGGGTAGGCAACAGTGTCTCCCTTCGTTCCAGGAGGCTCCTGTCCTATCCTTCGGAGCACAGCCTTGCCTGGGTGCCTGTAGATGACGGCTTCTACAACGAGGATATTTTCCTCTGCTGCCATTCGAAGAATCAGATGGAGGCCGACGGGCTTGTTTTCGCACCGCTCGATGTGGCGGTGCGTTTCGGAAGAGAACACCCGCTTCCGGAGAACAAGGGCGTTGAACCGTTCCTGTTTCATAAGTGGCGCGGAGAGAACGAGAGCTACCCTCGTTTTATCGCCCCGAAGACAAGACTTCGGAATGCTCTGCGGCCGTTCCTTTTCTGGAGAAAAAGCCGCGCCTGGAGGAATAAGCATGGTCTATGACTGCATCCCTTTTTTTAACGAACTGGATATTCTGAATCTGCGTCTCCACGTCCTTTCCGACTGCGTGGACCGTTTCATCATTGAGGAATCTACAAGGACCTTCTCCGGCGAGCCGAAGGAGCTGTGCTTTGAGAAGAACAAGGAGATGTTTGCGCCGTTTCTCTCGCGGATCGACTATGTCGTTGTATCCGACGACGTGCTGTGTGATGACGGACTTCATGTCAATCCCGCCGCAGATAAGTATGCGCCGGAGATCCCTGACCAGCCTCTTACGCACCGGCGTGATTATTTTCAGAAGAATCACCTGATGGATCATCTGAAGAACCTGAAGGAGAATGATATCATCCTGTTCGGCGATCTGGACGAAATTCCGAATCCGGACACACTGAAAAAGGTGATAGCCTCCTTCGATCCTTCGAAGGTCTATCACCTCGCACAGCGCAATTTCTATGTCTTTCTGAACATGGAGGAAAAGCCGGTCCGACTCCACTCCATCACCGGGGAATTCCCCGATATTCCGGAGGGGCAGCGCAAATGGCTCGGAACCAAAATCTGCAGCCTTTGCAGCATTCCGAAGGAAGGCATCGTCCGCCTTCGTGATCTCGTTCCCGTCACCGATCCCCGTTCCGTCCGCGTGGACGACGGCGGCTGGCATTTCGGATACATGGGCGGCCATTGCGAAACCAATGTGCTGAACCGGATCGGAACCAAGATCCGTGCCGCTGCGCACCAGGAATACAACGATTCCGAAATCATCGCGGAAACCATGGACAAGCTGATCCTTGGGCAGGATATCTTCGGCCGAAACGCTCATTTTGAACGTGTGGAGCTGGACAGCTCCTACCCGGCTTACCTTCTCGAGCACCGCGCAGATTATGAGTACCTGATTCTTCCGCCCATCACAGCCTGGATGCGCTTCACTCACCGCTTTGATCTGAAGGTCGGAAGATTCTGCAGACGGGCCATTCGCCATGTAAAAAGAAAGCTGGGAAGAAACCGCTGACCGCGTAAAATGATCCCGCAGCCTCTGCTACAGAATCTCCGCTCCTTCCGGAATCTGGAATTCATGCTCCTTTACCTGGAAGCGCTTCGTATGAATGCGGTCCTCCTCCATGAAATCCGAAACATAGTTCAGGAATTCCTGCACCAGCGTGCTCAGTCTCTGCTCCTTCGGCCATACCAGAACGTATTCCACGTATTTGGCAGGATCCGTGATCACCTTGGAGACCACATGTACATTCGGCGTGTACGTCGTCTGCGGGAAAATACTGATGCCCACATTCTGCTCAGTCAGTGCAACCGCATCGATGTAATTCGACATCTCGCAGATGATGTCAGGTTCCTTTCCGATGCCTTCAAACCACTTCATAATGGCTTCCACACGTGAGGTTCTGCGCGGAACAATCAGCGGATAGTCCGCAAGCTGCTCCAGCGTCACGCTGTTTCCCTCCTGCAGGGCCAGCGGATGCTCCTTGGGAATGATGGCAATCCACGGCTCTTTGCCGATGACAATGCTTCCCAGATGCTCATTGTCAAACGGGTATGCGATGACCGCAAGATCCGACAGTCCTCGTGCCAGATGCTCCAGCACATCATCCGAGCTTCCGTTCCACATCTGATATTTCACCATCGGGTATTCCTCACGGAATCCCGCGATAAAGCGCGCGGCAATATAAGGTGCGCGGCCTTCCACCATCCCAAGAGAAATGGTTCCGGAAAGTCCGTTCTCCATATGCGCCAAGTCCGCTCTCGTTTTGTCTGCCAGCGACAGCATCTGGTTGGTCCGGTGAAGAAGAAGACTTCCCGCTTCTGTCAGCTGAAGATGGCGCTTTCCGCGTACAAACAGCTGCACGCCAAGATCGTCCTCCAGCGACTTGATCTGATTGGACAAAGGAGGCTGACTCATATTCAGCTTTTCTGCAGCTCTTGTGAAATTCAGTTCCTGTGCTACCACTGTAAAGTATTTCAGTGAGCGAAAATCCATACTCGTTCTCCTCTGTTCGGGGCCATCCCTCTCTGTGCTGCAGCTGTGAAAATAAACCGATCGTTGTCAGGTCAACCGTTACCTGAACCAGCTACCGGCCGATCGCCTGAAGCACACACTGTGCGATGTACTGCATTCCTTTGTTATTCGGATGCTGTGCAACCGCGTCCTTGCTACAATGATGTCCGACTCCGTTCGCATCATAGGCAAGCTCATTGCCAAACGTATATGGCGAACTGACCGTTGTGATATAAGGATCTACAGAGACAGCAGACAGGTCAGCATAGGAAAGGCCATAAGCCTGCGCACACTGCCTTTTTACCGTTTCCTCCACCGCATTATTCCAGAAATTCCCGATCAGAACAATCTTCGCGTTTGGAGCCTTCGTACGAATATATTGTATCAGAGCCGGGAAATCCGCGGCAAATCCGTTTGGATCCGGAATTGCATTTTCCCCGAGCTGGATGGTGACGAGCTCCAGCTCCGCCGAGAGATAAGGATCCAGCAGATACAGAACTTCTGCTCTCTTTCCGTAATTGATCTCCCAGATCGCGTAGTTGAACGCAGCGCTGTTGTATGCTCTCCCCTGTGCGGCACAGTCTGCCGCCAGAGAAGCCGATACCAGATGGTAATAATCATTCTGCGGCAGCGTTGCCCCCATTCCCATCGCATCCGGCCAGTAGCTCTGCCTCGGATGCATGGTGATGCTGTTGCCGATTGCCAGATAATCATAACCGCTTCCCGGTCTCCAATAGCCACTCGTAATGACCAGAATCAGATACTGATGATCCGACGCTGTGAGAACCGGAAGCACAACAGATACCGCGTCCGCTCCCACCGCCGTTGGAACCTTATAATAAACGCCGCAGCCGGTATCGTAAAAGGCCTGCAGGCTTTCTCCCTCCCGAAGGGTCCTCCCTGCCATGGCATTCTTCAATGTCATCTGAATCAATGTGGTCTGTGTTCCGTCCGCCTTCCTTCCGTCCGGAAGCTGGAAATCAACGCTCCAGATGCTCGCTCTCTCCTGCCCTCCGGCCATGCTCATGTAGCGCATTCCCTCGTCGCTCTCCTGTGCGCCGACATAATTCAGGATCTTCGTGCGGTCATTGTTCAGCACTTCGAACAGCCCTGCCTGCACCACATCCGCCGCCTCATCCGGAAGAAGCTTCACGCCTGCAGAAGGCGTGGCCTGCACAGATGGAATGCTTTGCTGTACGGAAGACGAAGCTTTTGGGGAAGTGGCTGCCGATGTTTTTTTCTTTGCTGCTGTCTTTTTTTTCTGCACCGCTGTCGTCACAGCCTTTGCCTTTTTCTTTCCGAAGGAAGCCGCCTCGGTCTCTGTCCTGACTGCAAAAATGCTGCCCAGTGCCAGAAGCGCCGCAAGACAGACAGCAACCGGTAGCTTCCAGTGTTCTGTTTTCTCTCTCATAAAAATCTCCACCCTGCTCCATCTCCGGAACATCCCTTTTATGTTACCATTCCTGACTTCGGAATGAAATGAAAGTTATTTTTCTGTAAGCGGACTGTAATTCCGAGAACGCGGGCCCCTCGGCGATGCTAATTTCATCCCTGCTGATAAAAATTTTCTCTCAGGGATGATTCTCCCCCACTGATTTCATCCCTGCCGAACAAAATCCTCTCTCAGGGATGATTCTGCGCCCAGAAAAACATCCCTGAAAAACAAAACAGCAAATCCAGGATACTTCTGCGCCCAGAAGAGCATCCCCTCAAAACAAAAAGCATCCTGCGCCACACCAAACAGCCTGTACTCTACCGCCCGCAAGGACAAAAGTAAAGAGCATCCCGTTTCCGGCATGCCCTTTCCTTTATTATATTCAGTTTTCGTTCGTTTTGACCGCAAATGCGGCTTTACATTTTCCAAAAGCCATGCATTTTCGGAACTCTGCATTTACCAAGCCGTTGCGATATCCAGTGCAATTCCGGTCGATTTCACAAATGCTCCTGTATCGCAGACAATTCCGGTTCCAAGGCTCGTCTCTACGATGCTGCCTCTCGGATATACCGAAAGATCTGCTGCGCACATAATGTAATCGCCGTACATCTTCACGCCGTCATTTCTGACCCAGTACTCGCTGTTCACGCCAAGGCGCTTCATCGCATCCACAATCTTGTTCATATTCAGATTGTAGTAGGTTTCCTTTCCGCTCGGTCCCCTGTTGACGCCGTTGTAGCGGTTCAGAACAGCGCCCTTCCAGGTTGTACTTCTGGTCTGGGTGGCAAGTGTGTTTCTTGCCGTCTGCTCCTCAATTGCACCCATCAGTGCGGTCTGCTGCTCAATGACTGCCTGCAGCTGCAGAAGGTAAGCCTCCAGGGCTGCCTGATCCTCTGCAAGGTCCATAGTGCCTGCCGTCTCAGAGGCAATGGCACTTTCTGCTGCCGCGTTGCCGGTAACCGCTGCTTCCGTATCGATAACTGTCGTTTCCATACCGGTCTCCGCCGCAGACACTGCAAGTACTGTCCCCGGACATCCTGCTGCCATTCCAAGCAGCAGAGCACAGGTCATCGCCGCAGTGATTTTCTGTAATATTCCTCTCACTTGAACAACTCCTTTCGCAGGTTTTCCTGCATCCAAGGAGGAATATTACAAAATTATTTCATTTCTGTCAAATTTCCATTGCGGCGAGCGTTTTTTCTGTGCGCCGCAGAGGATCGTTTTCCGTGCACTGCCCGCATCTAAACCACGGACGAGGGCACTTTCGACCGCGCTGTTTTCCGCGTCAAGCAGTCTCATTTACCGCGCAGATAAAGCGCCGGAACGCTTCTTTTCCGGCCTCGGTGTCCTTATAGACGCCCGCATCCTCGAGCACCTGTGAGAAAACAAGACCGATCTCTTCGCGGATCACCTCGTCCAGCTTCTCCGCATCTGCGGAGGCAGCTTTGTCCGGTGCAAATTCCGGGTGCTTCTCAAGTATTTCACCCGTCCATTCCGCATGGGAAGCCACAGCCGGAACGTCTGCGGGATTTTCTCCCTCCAGAATGACCTTCTTCAGCGTCTCCATCTCGCCAAGAAGACGGGCCGGAAGAACCGCCAGTCCCATGACTTCAATCAGGCCGATGTTCTCTTTCTTGATGTGGTGCAGCTTCTGATGCGGATGGAAGATTCCAAGCGGATACTCCTCCGTGGTCCGGTTGTTCCGAAGGACCAGATCCAACTCAAACTGGTCGCCGCGCATTCTGGCAATCGGCGTGATGGTGTTGTGCGGTGTTCCTTCTGTTTCTGCCAGGATTTCCGCCTCCGGATCGCTGTATGCTCTCCATGCCTCAAGAATACGGTCTGCCAGTGCAATCAATCGCTCCGGATCCTTGCAGTCAAGGCGGATAACCGACATCGGCCAGTCCACAATGCCGGCCTTCACATCCTCAAAGCCCTTTAAAACAATGCTCTCACGAAGTCCTGCCTTTGCCATGGCAAAGGTGTAATTGCCGCCCTGGAAATGCTCATGCGTCAGGATGGAGCCTCCGACAATCGGAAGATCCGCATTGGAGCCGATCGTGTAGTGCGGGAACATCTGAATAAACTGAAGCAGACGAACAAAGGTATCGTGCTCAATCTTCATCGGCACATGATCGCCGGACAACACGATGCAATGCTCATTGTAATAAACGTACGGACTGTACTGCATGTACCACTGCTTCCCGGCAAGCGTCAAAGGAAGCAGCCGGATGTTCTGTCTTGCCGGATGATCCAGTCTGCCCGCATAACCCACATTCTGAGGGCAAAGAAGGCACTTCGGATACTGCTCCTGCTTCTTGTTCAGAGCAGCCGCAATCGCCTTGGGATCCTTCTCCGGCTTGGAAAGATTGATCGTAATGTCCAGCTCTCCGTAGCGGGTCTTCGTCACCCACTTGCGGTCCTTCCGGATCCGGTAGGTGCGGATATAGTCACTGTCACAGGCAAGCTTGTAGAAATAATCTGTGGCCTCCTTCGGGCTCTTCTCATATTTCTCGTGGAAGGTACGGATCACGTCGGACGGTCTGGGTGTCAGACACCCCATCAGCCTCGTATCAAACAGATCACGGCTTGCAATTCCATCCTCAATCACACTTCTCTTTGTAGCATCATCCAGCAAATATCCAAGAATATCCTCGAGTGCAGGAAGCTCCTCTTCCTTCGGAAGCGATCCCTGTCCAAACTCAGCGGATGGCTCAAGCTTCATGGCATCCATAAGGAGATTTTCCGTATAATAACGATCCTCCTGCGCGATCAGATCCTTCGCAATTCCATAAGCAACAAGAGCCTCCACTGCAGCTTCCGTCGTCTTAAATATCATTCCGTTTACCCCCTCATCTTAGCGACTTTCCACAGGGCACAAAGCCCGGTTCTGTTTTATGGCATCTGCAGTCTGCTCCGTTCTCCTCGGATATCGTCAGAAACAGCCAAGCATCCGATACTGACAAAGCGGATCTCCAGACTGCCATCATTAGCATAATCTGCCGATCCGCTTCCTTCAAGAGAGAAAACCTGTCTTTTCTGTTCTTTTGTATCCCGTCACATAGTCACATATTCGTGACGGGTGCCGCTTCTTCCGCTTGTTCCACCGTGCACAGATTCTTCGGGTGCTCGAGTGCTTCCTCCAGAATACCGACACAGTTATCTCCGATACGATCCACGTTATACAGGATATCCGAATAGACACCGGTCATATCCTTGGTACATTTTCCACTCTCGATTCGACGAAGGTGCGCTTTGTTAAACTGCCGGATGGACTTGTGAAGCTTCCTCTTCGCCTTCGCAATGACGTCCGGATCTGCCGCTTCGCCCGCGCCCATTCCAAGAAGATGAATCGCCTGCAGATACAGACGCTCCATTGCGGCAAAACATCTTCCGAGTTCCTCTGTCGCATCAGCCGAGAAGGCTTTTCCCTGTGTCTTCAGCGTCCCCGCCTTTGTTACAATGTCATAGCATCTGTCCGCAACACGGCTTGCACAATGAATCAGTGCAAGAAGTCCGGACGCCTGCTCCGATTGCTCCGGGGTCAGGGAACCCCGTGAGAACAGCTCTGAAATATAGGAAACCATGCTTTCCTGCACCTTCTGAACATTCATACATCTCCGAAGGTACTCCTCCGGAAGAAGCTTCTGCCCGCCGGCCGTTCCATCCGGTTTTGCTTTCCCTGAAATCCCCGAATCACTTAAAAGCACTCTGCGCAGATCCGAAAGGAGAACTCTCACATCTTCCAGGTTTCTGCAGATTTCCTGCGATACCAGAATGAGCGCTGCCTGCGGCTGTGAAACCATGCGAAGATCCAGATAGCGAGGTTTCGCTTCTTCCACGCCAGGCACCGTATGCTCCGCGCGATCCGGAACCAGATGACAGACGATTTTCACCATAAGCGGCACAAGCGGAAGCCAGATCAGCGTGCAGACAACATTGAAAGTCGTATGCGCATTTGCAATCTGTCTCGAAATAACCTCCACCTCTGGCCCCTTCGGTGACACGAACTGAACAAATCTTGCAAAAAGGGGAATGAAGAACGAGAAGACAATCGTTCCGCTGATGTTGAAGCAGGTGTGTGCAATGGCCGTTCTTTTGGCATCACGGCTCTGTCCGATGCTTGCAAGAAGCGCCGTAATCGTCGTTCCGATATTATCACCGAAGAGGATCGGAATGGCACCCGCAAGTCCGATCACGCTGGCACCGTCCGGCCCTGCCTGCGCCGCAAAGCTCTGCAGAACAGCAATGGTTGCCGAGGAGGACTGCACGACAAGCGTCATGCAGAGTCCGAGAAATACGCCAAGAACCGGAAGATCCCGGACCTTCAGCATCAGCTCCGTGAAGACAGGACTTGTCGCCAGCGGCTTCATGACGGAGGACATAATCTGAATTCCTTCGAACAGAAGGCCAAAGGAAAAGAACACCATGGCGATGTCCTTGACCTTTTCGTTTTTGGAAGCGAACTGCACCACAAAGCTGATGAACAGAATTGGATAAATATATTCGCCGATATCAAAGGCGATCAGCTGTGCCGTCATCGTGGTTCCGATGTTGGCTCCGAAAATAACGGAAATAGCCTGCGGCAGTCCCATCAGTCCCGCACTGACAAAGCCGATCACCATCACGGTGGTGGCACTGGAGGACTGCAGAACGGCTGTGACCAGTGCTCCCGCAAGGGCTCCCATCAACGGATTCTTCGTGAGGATTCCAAGAATGGTACGCATCTTCTCGCCCGCTGCCTTCTGCAGCGCTTCACTCATCTGATTCATTCCGAACAGAAAAACAGCCAGTCCGCCAAACAGACCGAACAACGTTGTAACAATCTCTGACATGCTTCCTCCTGCCGCGGCTTCTCCGCGTCCTGTGTGCTTGCTCTTTTCCGTCACACATTTCTGACTTTTACACAAAATTGATCTTTCAATGGAAGCATATAAAATCGCAGTAAAATTCCATGCAGGAGGATGTTAAATCTGTGTAAAATCAAGCGGCAGTCTGCTTCTTACACAGACTGCCGCTTGCATTCTTTTTTTCCTAATTCTTCGATTCCTCAAAAATCAGCTCCATCCGGGTTCCTCTTCCAAGCTGCGAGGTAACCTTGATCTTCGCATGGGACAGCTCGGCTCCATGCTTGACGATCGAGAGTCCAAGGCCCGTGCCGCCGGTTTCCTTGGAGCGGCTCTTATCGACGCGATAGAAGCGTTCGAACACCCTCTCCTGCTCTTCTTCGGCAATTCCGATGCCGGTGTCTGTTACAATCACCTTCGGCGTATCCATCTGTTTTCCAACCCAGAGATCCACCCGGCCTCCCGCGTGATTGTACTTGATGGCATTCTCCGTGATGTTATAAATCATTTCATCCAGAAGCCGTTTCACGCCGGCAACTATGCAGGATTCTCCCGTAAGCTCCATATGAACGCCGCAGTCATCTGCCTTGGAGGAGAGTCTTCCGACAATGTCGTGCGAAAGCTCGAACAGATCCACCGCTTCCTCCTGCTGCTCCAGGTGCCCCTCATCCAGACGGGAGAGCTGGATAATATCATTGATCAGCGTCAGCATCCGCTGCGCTTCTTTATAAATGCGCTCCGAAAACTTCGGCACATCCGCCGGCTTCACAAGCCCGTCCCGCATGATTTCCGCATAGCCGGAAATGGAGGTAAGCGGCGTTTTCAGCTCATGTGAAACATTTGCCGAAAACTCCTTCCGCATCTCCGCCACAGCCTCCTTGGCTTTGTTGGAGTCCTCGATTCTCTGCAGAAGAGGCGTCATTTCCTCGTAAACATCATTTTCCAGAGGCTTGTCCAAATCCAGATGGTTGATCGGGCTGACGAGTGCGGCCGCCTGCTTTCCTGCCATCAGATAGGCACAGAACAGCATCACCGCTCCGATCGCAATCATGGCCAGAAGGAGTGTGAGTGCGGTGTCCGTAATGCTGCTGACCGGCATGGAAACCCGGAGAACATTTCCGTCATCCAGGCGGATGGCACTGTAGAACATATCCAGCCCGATCGTGTCGGACCTTCGGATGTCCTGCCCGGTTCCATCCTTCAAGGCTGCCTGTACCTCCGGCCGCTCCAGATGATTCTCAAAGGTAAATTCGTCCTGCTCTGTATCATAATGAACATTTCCGTCGGAATCAATCAGCGTGATTCTGGTTCCCTTCTCCACGTTATCCAGCTGCCGGAGATAATCCTCCCCGGAAATGTTGACTGCAGCCGCCGTATACTCCGCAACACGCTGGATGCTGTCTCGGGCAAGGCTTCGTATTCTTATATAAACGAAGAAAATGGTGATCGCATACGCTATCGCAAGCGTAATTCCGATCACCATAAACATGCTCTTCTGAATTTTTCTTCTCATGCTTCTGGGTCTCATATTCCTCCGAAGAGTCTCTCCCCTGATTGTCCGGTCCTGCAAAATCCTGAATGCATGTCCACCGGGTGTTATGTGCGGATTCGATATCCAACGCCGCGGACGGTCTCAATTTTATCTCCGGCCTGTCCGAGCTTCTGGCGAAGCGTCCGGATATGCACATCCACCGTGCGGGTTTCCCCGTCAAAATCATAGCCCCATACATCCTCCAGAAGCTGATCTCTCGTAAGAACAACCTCTGAATTGATCAGGAGCTTTTTCAGAAGCTCATATTCCTTCAAGGTTAAGGCAACCGGCTCGCCCGCCACAGTTACCTGATGTCTCTTGGTATCCATGGCGATTTCACCAAGAGCAAGAATCTCATCATCACCTGCGTCATTTCCGGCACCGCTTCGCCGAAGAACAGCCTTGATCCGGCTGACCAGCTCCATCATCCCGAAGGGCTTTGTCACATAGTCATCCGCACCAAGATCCAGTGCCTTCACCTTATCAAATTCCGCTCCCTTGGCCGTTACCATAATCACCGGAATCGCTTCCGTCTCACTGTTTGCACGAAGATCCTTCAGCAGTGAAACTCCGTCCTCTCCGGGCAGCATGACGTCCATCAGAACCAGATCCGGCTTCTCGTGTCCAAGTGCCGCCCTGAAGCATTTCCCGTCTTCAAAGCCCTGTGCCTGAAACCCCGTATTCTCCAGCGTATATACGATCAGATCTCTGATGTTCTCATCGTCTTCCACACAAAAAATCATTGCTTCATCCTTACCCTGTAATCTTCTTCGTATCCAGCTTCGCTTCATGAACACCGGTAATGGAAAAAGTAACCCATTCCGCAATGTTCGTTGCATGATCACCGATACGCTCCAGATACTTGGAAATCATCACCAGGTCAATTGCCTTGTGTGCTGCCTGGCCCTGATTCTCACCGATGTAATCAATCAGCTGATTCTTCACGGAATCAAACATCATGTCCACCACATCGTCCCGCGCTTCCACATTTCCTGCAAGCTCCAGATTCTTGTCCACAAATGCCTTGATGCTGTCCTCCACCATGTGGGTGACTTCCACGCTCATCTCCACAATTTTCGGAAAGTCCGTTGCCTCGGACAGCTGTGCGCTCACCACAATTTCTGCAATATCCGAAGCCTGGTCACCGATACGTTCCATATCCGTAATCATCTTCAGTGCAGAGGAAATCTGGCGAAGATCTCTTGCCACCGGCTGCTGCTGCAGAAGAAGTGTCAGACACAGCCGCTCAATATCGCGTTCTGCCTGATCAATCTCAGCATCTGCCGTCATGACATCGTATGCCATCTGTATATTACCATCCTGCAGGGCTTTTGTCGCATTTTCAATTGCAATTCCGCACAGATCTCCCATGTGAATCAGCATCCTGTTCAGCTGCAGAAGCTGCGCATCAAACCGGTTTCTCACTGTTTTACCTCCTGTATATAAGGAACATTTTTCCGCTTTTTTCCATCAGCCGAAGCGTCCGGTAATATAATCCTCGGTTCGCTTGTCCGCCGGAATCGAGAAGAGCTTCTGCGTGCGATTGTACTCAATCAGCTCGCCCAACAGGAAGAATGCGATATTGTCTGAGATACGGCTTGCCTGCTGCATGTTGTGTGTCACGATGACGATGGTATATTTGCTTTTCAGCTCGATGGCGAGATCCTCGATCTTGGAAGTGGAAATCGGATCCAGTGCAGACGTCGGCTCATCCATCAGAATCACCTCCGGCTCCACCGCAAGGGTCCTTGCAATGCACAGTCTCTGCTGCTGTCCGCCGGAAAGTCCCAGAGCACTTTTGTGAAGTCTGTCCTTCAGCTCATCCCAGATGGCTGCCTGACGAAGGCTTCGCTCCACGATCTCATCCAGCTCCGATTTACGGCGGACTCCGTTGATTCTCGGACCATAAGCTACGTTCTCATAAACACTCTTCGGGAACGGATTCGGCTGCTGGAATACCATTCCAACTCTCTTTCGCAACTCGATGGCATCCATTTCCTTATAAAGATCCACGCCGTCCAGCTTCACATCGCCCTCAATGCGAACGCCCTCTTCCAGATCATTCATCCGGTTCAGTGTCTTCAGAAACGTTGATTTTCCGCAGCCGGAGGGGCCGATCAGTGCCGTAATCTCATTGGCACGGATGCTCATTGAAATTTTATGCAGTGCCTGATACTGTCCGTAGAACAGATCCAGGTCTTTGATTTCAAATTTATACTGTTCTTCCATTCTGTTTCCCTTTCTCTCAAGGTCTGCTCTATGCCTTTGCACCCGACTGCTTCTCGTTGATTCTCCGCGTCATGATTCTCGCAATCATGGAGAAAATAAGTACCATCACCACCAGCACCATCGCCGAGAAGTTTGCAATTTCCTCCGACTGCGGATTCAATGCTCCCTCTGTGCGCATGACCCAGATATGAAGAGCCAGTGTCTCACCCGGACGGAACGGATTGAGAGGACACGTTTTGGAGGCCAGATTCCAGTTGCTCCAGTTAAGTCTTGTGCTCTGCCCCGCCGTATACAGAAGAGCTGCCGCCTCACCAAAGCCTCTTCCTGCTGCCAGAATCACGCCGGTAATGATGCGCGGAAGACACGCAGGAAGCAGAACCTTCACGATGCTGACCCAGTGCGTTGCACCAAGTGCCATGGAGCCCGCCTTGTAGCTCTTCGGAAGGCTGCGCATGGCATCCTCGGTCGTCGTCGCAATGGAAGGAAGACTTAAGATGGAAACAGCAAGCGCACCTGCCATCAGATTCCATTTTGCTCCTGTCATCAAGATGAAAACCAGATAGCCGAACAGGCCTACCACGATCGAAGGAAGCGAAGAAAGCGATTCTATGCAGATCCGGATGAAATGGGTTGCTTTGGTATCTCCCGCATACTCCGCCATGTAAATTCCTGCAAGGACTCCCATCGGAACACTGATCAGAAGAGAAAGCACAACCAGATAGACGGTATTGAACAGCTGGTTTCCGATTCCACCGGAATCTGCCGCCAGAATCCCGGGAAAATAACTCATGATTCCCTTGATGATAATGTATCCCGCAAGAACCAGAATCAGCAGAAGGAACGACCCTCCGACGGCGCAGAATACGCCCGTCATCAAATGGTCCGTCCTCTCCGCATTTTTAATGCGGCGTTTCATTTTTTCATTCATATCGCACCAATCCTCTTTTGTATCTGTATCGCAGCAAGGCCTTTTGCCTTCTTACGCTTTTTCTTTCTTTTTCCCTGCCGCATCAATGCGATGGATGATGAAAATAAACAGCATGGAAATCAGGAACAGGAGCAGCGCCATGGTCCAAAGCGCCATATTCTGTTCACCGCCGCTTGCCGAGTTTCCCATATCTGCAGCGATGGCCGCCGTCAGGTTATTGGTCGGAGAAAGGATGTTCTTCGGGAACGCTCTTGTTTTTCCGATGACCATTGCAACCGCAAGTGCCTCACCGAACGCTCTCGCAAGTCCCAGAATAATTCCGGTCAGAATGCCGGATTTGGCTGCCGGAAGAACGATCCGGTAGATGACCTGCCATCTGGTAGAGCCAAGCCCGTATGCGGCTTTCCGGTAATACTGCGGAATACTCCGGATGGCGTCTGCCGCAACCGTCGTGATGGTCGGGAAAATCATGATGGCAAGCACGATGCTGGCTGCAAGCACGGAATATCCTCCCATTCTTGCATGGAAGGTGTCACGGATAAACGGAACCAGTACCGTAAGTCCGATCCAGCCGTATACAACGGAGGGGATTCCCACGAACATCTCAATGGCCGGCTGAAAGATTTTCGTTCCTGCCTTCGGAGCGATCTCTGTCATAAATACTGCGGCGCCCACTGCAAACGGTGTCACCATAAGAAGTGCAAGTCCGCAGGTCATCAGAGAGCCCGCAATGTAAATGGCACAGCCCACCTTGCCGGTGCCTCCGGCCACAGAATCCACCGGTGCCCATTCACTGGAAAACAGGAATTCCAGAATGGAATGATGATATTTGGTAAAGGTTCCGGTGCCCTGCACAATCAGGAAAACACCAATTGCAAGCGTCAGCGCGATAATAAAGAAGCCCGAGGCGGTAACAATCCCCCGCCCCAGGTATTCTTTCCGGAAACGATCCATTTTGCCGGTTCTCATTCCCTGAATTCTGCGCTCCGACGTTTCTGTGCAATTCTTTCCACCCGTAAGGTTTGTAACTGCTTCGCTCATAACTGTTCCTCTGTCGGAGTTTTCCGAATGCTTTTTACTATGCTTCGTGAGACTTTACCGCCTCATCGCTCATCCGGGAGGATACGCCGTAGCCCATAGCCTCGATGGATTCGCCGAACTCATCGCCCATCATGTAGTTGATGAAGGCCTGTGCGGCATCGCTGCCCTCGCCGTTGGTGTACATGTGCTCGAAGCCCCATACCTTGTAGGTTCCGTTGTAGGTGTTCTCAAGAGTAGGTGCTACACCATCGATGGAAACCGTCTTGACGGTATCGTCATTGACAAGATAGGACAGTGCAACATATCCGATTGCTCCCTTGTTCTGCTCAACGGTCTGAAGAAGAGTGCCGGAATCATCGGTCTCAAGTGCTTCGTTGGAAGCCTCCTCTTCTCCGTTCAGTGCCCAGTTCTTAAACAGTGCTCTGGTTCCGGAAGAGCTCGGCCTGGTAACCAGAAGGATCTCCTCATCCGGTCCGCCGACTTCCTTCCAGTTGGTGATCTTTCCGGTAAAAATGTCAATCAGCTGATCCGTGGTCAGATCATCTACGCCAAGGTCTGCATTGACAACAGGCGCCATGGTAATGACACATACCTCATGATCTACAAGGCCTGCTGCGACAGAAGCATCCAGCTTCTCTTCTGCGAAAACATCCGAGTTTCCGATATCAATGGCTCCGTCTGCAACCTGCTTCAGGCCTTCACCGGATCCGCCGCCGTTTACCGTGACCGAGCAGTCAGGATTTGCATCCATAAACTTCTCTGCTGCTGCCTGTGCAAGAGGGAGCAGGGCGGAAGAGCCTGCTGCGGTAACCTCTCCGGTAACAGCCTCTGCTGTCGTCTCTGCTGCAGTGGTCTCAGCAGTAGTCTCAGCCGCTGCGGTTGTATCTGCTGCGGTGGTCTCTGCTGCGGCTGCTGCAGTGTCTGCTGCTGCCGTATCAGAAGCGCCGCATCCTGCAAGCATTCCCATAACCAGTGTTGCTGCTGCAATTGTTCCGGTAAGTTTCTTCCGTTTCATAATAATATCCTCCTCTATCAGGAATCGTTTTCTTATCCGACAGTGCCCATCATAAAGAGGGCGTGTTAAATCCATAACCCGCGAAATGTTAAAGCTATGTAAAGTTGTTCCCGGTGTCAGATGCCCCGAAAGACCTCCGATCTTTTCGCCCGCTGCTTTACCTGTTTCTTACATAAGCCTTACGTTTCTGCGATAGAGCTGTTTTTTGCGGAGCATTACATTAAGAGCAGATTAAGAGAGTTGTTATTTTAAGAAGATTTTGAAAATTACCAGAAAAAAAGATTCCGGCAGGGATTTCAATCATGAAATCCCGCCGGAATCAGAAAGAACCGGGTGATATTATTTATGAAGACACAGGAAATACGTTCCAGTCTGTTTTGCACATTGCTTCTCGGATTTGCCGCAGCTGAGCCTTTCAGACGCGGATTCTTTTCAGAAGCTGAGTTTTTCAGAAGCGGAGCTTTTCAGCGGCAGCGGTGAAAGACCGGAAGCCCATCCAGAGGCGCATCCACATGCACGGTCTGCCCGCCTTCATAGACCTTTCCGTCACGAATATCCGTCCAGCTTCCTTCCGGAAGATACACGTCACGCTCGAATTCATTCAGGTGCAGAATCGGAGCCACCAGATATTCCGAACCGAACATATACTGATCCGTCACCTCCCAGCACTTCGAATCTGCCGGAAATTCATAGAACATCGTACGGATCAGCGGTGAGCCGTTTGTGTGAGCCTCCTCATAGAGCTTTGCAATGTAGGGCTTCAGCTCCATTCGGATGTCATAATACTTTCTCATAATCCGGTAGTTTTCTTCTCCATAGCTCCACAGCTCATTGTCCTGCCCGGTATGAAGATAGCCGCCTCCAAAGTCACGGTTATCCAACGGCGGAATGTTGTAGGGGCCGCGGTCTCCATGCATCCGGAAGACTGCCGAAAATACGGCAAACTCGTACCAACGAATCAGAAGCTGCTGGAAATCCGGATCGTTCACGTCATCCGTCATAAAGCCCCCGATGTCCGTCGTCCACCACGGAATCCCCGCAAGTCCCATATTCAGGCCTGCCTGCAGCTGATCCTGCAGTGACTCAAAGGTGCTCGGTACGTCACCGGACCAGAGAACATTTCCGTATTTCTGGCTTCCCGCCCAACCGCTTCGAAGCAGATTGACGACCGGCTCCTTTTGAAGCTCCGTCATCGGATCATAGAAAATCCGGCTGTACCACTGCGGATACTGACAGCTGCACTCCAGCGCCGATCCCTTGATGTAGCGGTAATTGTCAAAATCATAAGCACAGTAATCCGGTTCCGAGTTGTCCAGCCAGAACGCATCGATGCCAAGGTCATAATAGTTCTTTTTGCATTTCTCCCAGACATATTTTCTGGTTTCCGGATTGAAAACGTCGATCTCCACGCAGTCCCCCTGGTAGTCATAGGTCTGCTGCGCACCGCGCTCCGTCGAAATCAGCAGTCCCCGGTCCATCATCTCCGCGAAGTTCTCGCTCTTGCGGTCCACAGACGGCCAGATGGAGACAATGACCTTGATGCCCATCAAATGAAGCTCATCCACCATCGCCTTCGGATCCGGCCAATAGGTTTTGTCAAACTTCCAGTCTCCCTGAAGCGTCCAGTGGAAGAAATCGATGACAATCATATCGATCGGAAGGCCCTCTGCCTTGTATTTTCTTGCGACAGACAGCACCTCCTCCTGCGTGCGGTAGCGAAGCTTGCACTGCCACAGTCCCATGAGATTTTCCGGGAACATGGGCGCACGTCCGGTCACCGCCGTATATTTTTCCAGAATTTCCTTCGGCGTATCTCCTGCCGTAATCCAGTAATCCATCTGCCGGGTTGCCGCTGCCTGCCACTCCGTGAGGTTCTTTCCAAAGGAGACACGACCGACAGCAGGGTTGTTCCAGAGGAACCCATAGCCCATGGAAGAAACCTCGAAGGGCACCGTGACCTGGGAGTTTCTCTGCTCCAGACTCAGAACACAGCCCTTCAAATCCAGGTAGGGCTGCTGATACTGGCCCATTCCGTAAATCTTTTCCCCATCGATGCTCTCAAATCGGACGTTCAGAGAGAAATCTCCGCCCGGGATTCCCTTCCACTCGCGGCTTCGGATTTTAAGGCAGCGGCTCTCCTTCCAAAGAGACCCGTCATAGAAGCTGAAATATTCACGAAGGAGCTGCTTTCCATCCTTATAAAAGGTAATGACGCCGGCAAAATTGACCGTGGCCGAAATCCGTCCGTTGGTGATCCTCGCAAGCTCCTTCTGATCCATCGTTCCATCACCGACCCAATGATCCTCCTCCGTGATTTCCACAATGGCCCTGGAGTCCCCCGGCTCCTCGGTCAGTGCCCAGTTCTCATCGTTGAGGGCCGCATGCCGCGTTGCACGAACGCGCAGGGAATCCTTTCCCCAGGCCTCAATACGGAGAATTTCTCCCAGATTTCTCGCTGTCAAAACGCCCTTTTCTGCTGTAAAAATCATAGCTTCCCCTCTCTTTCTTCTGCTCCGCGGCAGCATTTTATACGTTTTCGCTGACGTGTTTCCGCACTTTTTGTGGCGGTTCTTCTGTTACAATGCTACCATAAAAATGTCCGTAATTTCCGTTTTGATTTTCAGGAGGTATTCATGTATCGATCTGTATCTTCCATCCGGCGAAGACTTATTACCGTCTCCTCCGCACTCGCAGCCGCTCTCGTTCTTGCCGTTTCTCCTGTGCCCGGAAGCTCTCCTCTCACAGAAAAGACTGCTCTTTCCGGCAAAATTACGCTTTCCGCATACGCGGCAGAATCCGTCTTTCCTTCCGATTCTTCCACAAAGCTGATCTCCGATCAGACTGCAGGGAGTACCTTCGCCATTCTGGTAAACGCCAAAACCGGCAAGATAACCGCGCAGAAGAACGGTGACGCCTACATGTACCCGGCCTCCATGACCAAGGTCATGACACTTCTTGTCGCATCGGAACACGTAAAGAACCTCACCGATACCGTCACCATCACGCAGGATATTCTGGATTACTGCATGGAGCATGACTGCAGCACCGTCGGCTTCGCAGCGGGAGAGAAGGTAACTGTCATGGATCTTTTATGGGGCACCATTCTTCCCTCCGGCGCCGATGCCGCAATGGCCCTCGGTCGGTATGTGGCAGGCTCGGATGCGGCCTTTGTCACGATGATGAATGACAAGGCAGCTGCGCTTGGGCTGAAGAATACACACTTTACCAACTGCATCGGTCTTTTTGATCCCGGCCATTACTCCACCTGCAATGACATCGCGGTTATCATGAATGCGGCAGCCGCCAGCCAGCTCGCCTTCACCGTTCTGGTGACGCCGCAGTACACAACGATTCCGACCGCAGTACACCCGCAGGGAATTACCGTGCGCAACCTGTTTCTTTCCCGAATCAGCCCTCTGAATAAACCGGGGATTGTTCTTGGTGCCAAGACCGGCTACGTCAACCAGTCACGCTACTGTGCCGTCAGCTACTTCATTTCTTCCGGAAATGTACCTTACATCTGTGTGACCGGAATGGCTTCTTCCTCCATGAATGCCGTGCAGGATCATCAGAAAATCTATTCCGCCTACGCGCGGTAAACAGCATCTGCTGCCATCTCTTCGTACTGCCTCATGTACAGCTCGTGATAATATCCGTTCTGCTGCATGAGGCTTTTGTGTGTCCCCTGTTCAATGATTTTCCCGTTCCGGACAACCAGAATGACATCCGCATCCACAATGGTGGACAGGCGATGTGCTATCACGAAAGAGGTTCTTCCCCGGATCACGGTCCCGATCGCATCCTGGATCAACTTCTCCGTCAGTGTGTCGATCGATGCCGTTGCCTCATCCAGAACCAGAATTCTCGGATCCGCCAGAATCGCTCTGGCAAAGGAAAGAAGCTGCTTTTCTCCGGTGGAAAGAAGGTCTCCGCCCTCTCCTACCTCGGAGTCCAGCCCCTTTTCCATCTTCTCCACGACAAAGTCCGCATGCACAAGCCCAAGCGCCTGCATAATCTCCTCATCCGTGGCATCCGGTTTCCCGTAGCGCAGATTGTCTCTCACAGAGCCTGAAAACAGGTGCGGTGTCTGCAGAACATAGCCGATATTACTGTGGAGCCAGAGCTGGGAACGGTCTCTTGCATCCCTTCCATCAATCAGAACGGCACCCTCCGTAGGTTCGAAAAAGCGGCAGACCAGGTTCACCAGTGTGGATTTTCCGGCCCCCGTTTCTCCTACAATCGCCACATTGGTTCCCTTCGGCACCTTCAGATTAAAATGCTCCAGAACATACTCTTCTCCATCCGGATAGCGGAAGGAAACATCCCGGAACTCTACATCCCCGTACAAGGGCTCCCAGTTTTCCTTCTTCGGATGGAAGGTGTCCCCGTAACGCTCTATGACCTCACTCCGGTCTGCCACATCCGACTCTGTATGAAGAAGCCGCGTCAGTCTCTCAATGTTTACCTGAATGGCAATAAACGCAGAAATGGTCTGAACGATATTCTGGATCGGATCCATCATATTCAGCGCGTAGGAAAAGAATACCGACAGTGTTCCGATCTGAAGGACACCCTCCATCGTGATACGGCCGCCCTTCCAGAGGACAAGCGCCAGTGCCGTCGCGCACATAAAGGTCACAAGCGAGGTAAACAATGCCGAATAATGAGTTGCCTTCACGGACGCCTCGCGCATTTCTTCCGTATCCTTCTCAAAATCCTTCCGGATACGGTCCTCAATCACAAGCGTCTTGACCGATCTTGCCCCCGTGATGCCCTCGTTAAAATTGCCCGTAATGGTTGAGTTGATCTCGCGGATTCTCCGGTTCAGCTTCACCAGCTTCTTCTGGAAAAAAGCAATCAGAACCACTGCAACAGGGACCAGTGCCAGAACGTACATTGCAAGTCTTGCATTCACGGCGAGCATCACCGCAATCACGCACACGATATAGGAGCCGTTCCAGACCATGTCCATCATTCTCCAGGCCACCAGCTCACCGATTTTTCCGGTGTCGCTCATGACTCTCGCATGAATGTAGCCGACATTGTTCTGGTTAAAATAGGAGAAGGACAGCGTCTGCAGATGATTGAACGAGGCATTCCGCAGGTCCCGGTCTACCGACATCTCGACCTTGCCGCACTGATACGTGCTGACGAAATTGTCGATCACCTGAAGAACCAGAATCACCGCATAGGCCGCTGCAAACGGAAGGATGCCCTTCAGCGTCTCCTCTGCCACAAAATGATTCAGTGCATAGCTGTTGAACAACGGATACAGGGAATCGATCAGCGAGCTGAGAATTCCCAGAATGATATTGATGATAAGAATCCGGCGGTAAGGCCGGATAAAAGGCCACAATCTCGGAATTCCGAAGAAGGGCAGTGAAATCCTCTTATTCTCTTCTGTCTGCATCGCAGACCTCCTCCATTACCTGCTGCCGCTCTGACGAACCTGCAGATCATAAATCTGCCGGTAAATTCCATCCTGCGCCAGAAGCTCCTCATGTGTTCCCCGCTGCACAAGCCGTCCCTGATCCATCACAAGAATCTGATCCGCGTGCATCAGCGTGGTCAGTCTGTGCGCAATCAGAATCACCGTCGCAGAGCCGACATTCTCCCGGAGCGCCCTGCGGATTTCCGCATCCGTTTCCGCATCCACGGCCGACAGGGAATCGTCAAACACCATGATAGGCGGCTTTCGAATCAGCATCTGGGCAATCGCCGTCCTCTGCTTCTGCCCGCCGGAAAGGGTCACGCCCCTCTCTCCGACAAAGGTGTCATAGCCCTTGGCAAAATGTGTGATGGTTTCATCCAGTCTGGCAATCCTTGCTGCGGATCGCACCCTTGCAAGACGGGAGTGCTCGCCATCCTTCCCGTCTTCCGGCTCCTGGCCGCTCGCAATTGCGATATTTTCCTCCAGCGTTCTGGAGAACAGGAAGGGCTCCTGCAGGACCATGCCGATATTTCTTCGAAGCCAGTCCGAAGAAATGTCCGCGATGTCCACACCACCAATCTCGATCCGTCCGTTTTCCGGAGAGAGCGGATACAGACGGTCAAGGAGATACATCAGGGTAGATTTTCCGGAGCCGGTTCCTCCCAGAATTCCGACCGTGCTCCCCGCCGGAATGGTGAAGGTGACGTCCTTCAGTACCTCAGAGGAGCCGTTTTCATACTGATAAGACACATGCTGAAACGAAATATCCCGGTCCATGGGAGGCATCTTGGCATCCTTTTTATCCTGCTCTGTCTCCGAATTCATGATGTAACGCAGGCGGTCGATGGAGATTCCCGCCTTGGACATATCCGCCACCACGCGGCCAAGCGAGCGGACAGGCCACGTCAGCATGGAATTGTAATAGATAAATGCAATGTACTGTCCCGATGTAATCTGTCCGCGGACACAGAAAACTGCGCCGATCACGGTGATCAGCATCACCTGCAGACCGGAAATCAGATCACTTGAGCACCAGAACGCAGAGAGCAGCTTCATCAGCCGGATCCACATCGACGTGTAGCTCCGGTTCTGCTTCTCGAAGCGCTCCCTTTCATAGATCTCACGCCCGAACGCCCGCACCACACGAACTCCGGTCAGATTCTCCTGCGCAATGGCGGAAAGCTTTCCCTCCTCCTCATCCGCATGCTGAAAGGCATTCCCGATTCTCCGGTGAAAGAAAAGCGAATACAGAATGATAATCGGGAAAAAGGCGGCAGAAACCGCCGTCAGGGTCGGATGAATCCGGTTCATATAGTACAGCGCAAAGGACATCAGAATCACAATTCGAAACAGACTGGTAAGCTGCTCCGAGACAAAATTCTTGATGGTCTCCACATCCGATGTACACCGCTGAATGATGTCTCCTGTGTGATTCTCGCTGTGCCACGCAAAAGGGAGATGCTCAATGTGATCAAACAGCTGATCGCGCATTCTCTTGACCAGACACTCCGCGCCGAGTGAATTCATCAGCCGGTTCGCATACCGGCATGCGTTGGCAAGAAGTGCCACCACGCAGACAGCCGCCGCAACGAGCCACAGGTGATTCCGCAGTCCTTCGGCACCGCCAGAAGACTCGATCAGGGCCCTGGCAGGTCCCGTCAATGCCGACGGCTTGCTGTCAATCACCGAATCTACGGTGTAGCTGATGATCTTCGGATTCAGAAGATCAAGCACAGACGTCAGACAGGAGAAGACAATGCTGAGTACAAACCACCGCTTGCTTCCCTGCAGAAAATGCCACACCATCCCGCTTCTTGTCGGAAAGTTCTGTTCACTGCGAATTGTTGTCTGCCTCACAGGCCGGATCTTTTTCATATTCGTTCTCATGTTCCTCACAGTAATATCTTCTTCCGTTCGAATCGGAAGCAACCTTTGTCCCCTTGTTCAGACAGTTGGAAACACTGCAGTAATGCGGAAGCCGTTCATCGTCGGTATCATTGTAAAAGGCCATGTTTCCCTTTTCAGCCAGCTGCACGCGAAGGCGTCTTCGAAAGCCCTCCTTGATGGCTGCAAGCTTCTCCTCATCGCCGACGCTCGTCCAATGCCGGGTTCCCTCCAGTGCCGGTTTGGGAAGAGCGACTTCCTCTTCCTGGTCTTCCTTCTCCTCGTCTCCCTCTTCTTCCTGGCTGAACTCCTGATCCGAGGCGTCATCCTCTGCCTCTGCAACCTTTGCAGCTTCCTCCTCCGCACGCTGCGCATCCCGGATCATCTCCTCATCGCGGGTTGTTTTGTAAACCTTGCGTGTGGTCAGATTGCTGTAGTCCGGAGAAAACTGAGCTTCCAGAAGAACCGCTCCGTCCTCATTCTCCGTTTCGGATCCATAGTAGGTAAAATACCATGTGTCGGCATCACGCACCTGCTCCAGACTGTAATCATAGGAAGCTGCTCCAAACCAGGCCGGATTCAGATCTCCCACACAGCGATCCTCCTGCAGCTTCACGGAAATTCCCTCATCCAGGCGTCCGGGCACAATCACCGAGTGCATCCAGAGATAGCTCACCACTGCATTCGTCTTTTTCCCGGTAATGTCCGTATAGGGAGATCGGTACACACGGTCCACTGCGGTGTCCAGAATCGCAAGAAGCTCCTTCGCATCCTTGTAGTCCCCGACCTTTGCAAAGAGCGTCTTCGCTGTCTCAAAATCATAAATCAGGAGTGCATTCCTCGCCATGTTGTAGCGGACCTCCCGCAGTCTTTCGTAGGAATCCTGATAGTCCTCTGTCTGCGCAAAGCCGGTCTCTGCATCCTCCAGCTTCCCGATGGCTTCCAGCCTGACCGCCCTTGTGTAACAGGCCTTATCCAGAAGCTCCTCTGCCTTTCCGAAGCTCCCTCCGTCATACTCTCCAAGCTCTGTCAGAAGAGAAATGGCGGTTTCAAAATCATTTTCCGAAATCCGGGCATCTGCCTCCGCAAGTCGTGTGTTCTTTACCTGGTCCGGGCTGTCCTTGTAATCGCCAAGCTCCTCGTAAGCCGCAGCAGCTCCTTCATAGTCGCCCTGCTCTCTTAAGTAAGAGCCTTTTTCATATCTCATTTCCGGCACCCGCTCTGCTGCATCCGCAAATCCGCCGAGAACCGCCAGCCTGCCTCCCAGATCATATTTCCTCGAGATTGCGGCAAAGCCATCCGCCGCCTCATCGAACTGATTCTCCCTTGCAAGTGCCTCCGCTTTTCTGTAATCCCGCATGGGGAGAAACAGAAAACTCACCAGATACACGGTAATTCCTGCTGCCAGCGCAAGAATGACGATAAGTAAAATAAGTCTGGCCTTCTTTTTCATCCGATCTTTCTCCCTCCGAGCCTTCGCCCTCATGCCGTACATGTCGGGATAAACAGCTGCTGCGTATGACGATAAAAACAATATGTCCCTGGCAGTATATGAAACACTACTGTCAGGGACATGCTTTCGTCAGGCTTTTTCTGCGGCTCAGTTCAAAGTAACCGAGTCCCAGGTATCGCTCGGAATCAGGGTAATATAAGTCTTGCCGGGATTCAGCGTAATCTCCTTGCCGTTTCCGTCATAGTACTTCGTGATTCCGCCCTCACTGGTCTTCGACCAGGTAATCGGGATCGCCTTTCCGTTCGTGCAGTAATAGCCGGGCTGTACTTCTGCAATGCAGTTGTAAATCAGATACCCGTGCTCGTCATACTGCGTAAAGGTGCAGTCCTGAATCAGTACATTCTTAAAGGTAACGGTCTTATCATTTCCGCCATCCTTACAAACCGAACCGAATTCGTAATAATCATAGGTATTCGTATCCGGATTGTATTTCAGCTGTGAGCTCGTGTTGTGGAACGGGAGGCTGATGTTTGCTGCGTCCACCGAATTCTCTGCGTCGTCCAGCGTAACCTCTTCGCCCTGATAAGGAGCAAACTGGAAATGATCTCCGCTCTGTTTCCTGTCATCGTAGTTTCTGGAATAGCTGGAGTTGGAGAAGTTCTTGTCCAGATCGCCGGAAAGGCAGAACTCCGTAAACTCCGTAGGTTTTCCGTTCTTCACACGGGAGAAGGTTCCGGAAAAATGATACGGATACCGTCCCATATAAGGATCAATATAGAAAGGACCGCCGTCATGGCACAGAACCGCGTCCCATTCCTGACCAAGCAGGATGTTCGTCGGACGGATGGAACGAATGCTTCCCACCTTCTCGATGGAGCCCCAGTCCTTGAACAGGCACATCAAACGTGTAATGCGATTGTTCGCCGTAGAGTTCATCAGCTCATACATAACGTCACAGTCTGAAATGCCGAAATGAGGAAGCGCTCTCTGGTCATTGTCCACCATGATGGCAACCGGCCGCTGATCCTCAATCTCCTTGCTGATCGGCTCTCCGGTCAGCTCACTGTAATACATATCATCCGGAAGGACATAGGCTTCCTTCTCTTCCTCGACCGACTCCTCTTCCTGCTGGCTCTGTCCAAGATCATCCGGATGTGCTCCGTCCGGAATCGACTCAAATCCGTGCGCCGAAATTCCTTCCGATGCACTATCCCCGCATGCCATCACGGACATCGCGGTCATCACTGTCAATACTACTGCAAGTACTCTCTTCTTCATGATACTCCTGTCTGAATCTCAAAAGCGAATGTTATGAAAATATAATTTCCCCACAGGGCTTTTGCTGTTTATTGTACCGCAAAAGTGCATCCGTCGCCATATGAATCTGCCGGGATATACCGGAGGACGTTGATGCATAGCTCCAATGCTTTCCGCAAAGAACGCTTTCCCCAATCCCGCTCATCATGAGCGCAGACATTTGCAAGGGAATCGGCAGTGTAGAGAATCTGGCCAAAGACTGCACCGCGTTTCCGGGCACAGGCAGCCAACGCGGCACACTCCATTTCAACGGTCGAACAGCCCTCGGATTTACGATATATTACCATATCGCGTGTTTCCCGGAAAAAACCGTCTGTTGTCCATGTAATGCACTTCCGAAAAGGGAGCTTCCAGGCATAAAATGCCTGCTCTATGGCTTTTATTGCAGAAGGTTCCAGATCAACAAACCGTGCAGCCGGGAGATAATGATACGAGGTTCCTTCATCACGCATTGCCTTTACCGGAATCAGGAATTCATTTTCATCCAAATCCGTCAGTACCCCACAGGAACCGGCTGAAATAATTTTTCTGCATCCGCAGGCAATCAGAAAATCCAGAAGCTGTGTGGCTGCGGACGCCCCAAGCGGTGCCTGACACAGGCAGAATTCCAACTCATTTTGCCGGACAATGTAAATCGGATAGCTTTTTGTAATGGTTTCAAAATGCTCGGCAATGACTGCATTCGTTTCCCGTGCATAATCATCAATCACATCTCCCAGAAAGCCAAACACGCACTTTTCCGGAAGGACCAGCTGTTCCGTTCCATGATCAGGCCGGATGACTTCCGCAGAATCAAAATCATATTCAAGAATGGGAATTTCATGTTTTTGTATCATGGAAAGCCTTCTGCTCCTTGCAAATTGCAGGTAATCGTATAAAACAAGAAATCCCCGAATCCTTACGGGTTCGGGGACAAACGGTAAACTGGGGTGGACGGGGCTCGAACCCGTGACCTCCCGCGTGTGAGGCGGACGCTCTCCCGGCTGAGCTACCATCCCATCTGAACGCACCTGCCGGAAAATCGTGCGAACGAGATTATTATATACCAGACTTTCCAAAGTGCATACATATTTTTTTATTTTCTGCCATAGGTTTCATCCTGCTCTGCCAGGAAATACTCACTGCCGCCGCTCTACCCGTGCCTTCTCCGATGAAAGCGCTCCGCCTTTCTGCTGAAATCACACAGTGCCCAGACAATGCTCATTCCAGCTGCGATTCCAAGCGCGACGGCAAACGTCTTCAGGCCATAGGAAACCGCCTCGTCTGCGTGTCCGCCCGCAGCATTCAGCATGCAGTAATAGAGTGTGCTCCCCGGGATTAACGGAATCTCCGACAGGGCAAAAAAAGGCGTAGACGGCGCCTTGCAGATGCGGGCCAGTGCTTCTGCATATAACGCCGCCGCAACGCTCGCGGCAAAGCTCGGCACGAACATGCCGCTCCAGATCTGTCTGCTCCCAAGATATGCAAGCCAGCACAAAGCGCCGCCAAATGCCGTCAGAAGCAGGTGTTTTCTCCGAATCCGGAACATCATTCCAAAGCCCACAGAGCCCATACCGGCCATAAGCAGCTGAAGAAGCATTCCTCTCATCATATCCACCTCGCAATTCCGATCGCACTCATAATGCCAAGCGCAAGCACGCCTGCAAGAAGAAGTGCCTGCGTCAGCCGGAGTGCCCCGGAGATCGTGTCGCCCAGAAGAAAATCCCGGATCGCATTTGTCATCATAATCCCAGGGATCAGGAGCATGATGTCTCCGATCATCACCTGGTCCACATGAAGTCCGGGAAGGATTCTTCCCGCAAGGCCGACCAGAATGCCTGTCAGGAAGGATGCCAGAAACGTATAGACCGTATCGTTCATGCATACCGGTGCAAAATATACCTGAAGACAACCGATCAGAAGTCCTACCAACGAGGCCGTCAGTCCGTCCATCAGGTTTCCGCCGAAAAAGATCGTAAACGCTCCCGCTCCCAATATGCACCCGGCAAGCAGTTCTTTTCTGCTGATTCTCTGCGACGTGATCTCCCGAAGTCTCCTCCTCAGTTCCTCCACAGGAAAAGGCCGACTGCAGTACGAGCGGCTCAGCTCATTGATCTCATCCAGTCTCGTGAAGTCATTCGAATTGGCCGACCGGATTCTCTTTGTCTGCGTCAGCATCCTGCCATCCGGCATTTCCATCGTGATCACAATGCTCGACGGAATGACAAATACATTCATTGCTGCCGCCCCATAGGCATAGCCCATCCGGTTCAGCGTATCCTCCGCGCGGTAAATCTCCGCCCCGCTTCCAAGAAGCGCCTCTCCCATCTCCAGAAGCACCGGAAGTATTTCACATCTGTTCTGCGCCATTGCAGTCCTTTCCGCCGCTTTTCGCGGCCCGACATCAAACTATCATAATTCATCTGTTCTTCGAATGACAATACAAAGGTTCTGCGTGGTATGATGTGAGTGTTTGAAAACGATCAATTTGGAAAGGACTGATTCTGCCATGAAAATCACTCAGGTAAACCTCGGCACCATTTCTGTCCCGCTTCGCGTGCCCTTCAAAACCGCACTGCGCACAGTGGATGCCGTCAATGATGTCATTGTGGAAATTCTTACGGACACCGGCGAAAAGGGCTACGGAGAAGCTCCGCCGACCGGCGTCATCACCGGCGATACAACCGGTGCAATTGTCGGTGCCATCCGGGACCACATCGCTCCGAAGCTGATCGGTCTCGACATCGACTGCTTCGAGGATGTCATCCGCACCGTTCAGAGTGCCGTTGTCCACAACACCTCTGCCAAGGCAGCCGTTGATATGGCTCTGTATGATCTGTACGGCCAGCTTTACCGCATTCCCGTCTACAAGCTCCTCGGCGGAGCAAGAAAAACCATCACCACCGACATCACGATCAGCGTGAACTCACCGGAGGAGATGGCACGGGATGCCTGCGATGCGGTTGCCCGCGGCTATGACACGTTAAAGACCAAGGTCGGAATCGATCCTTCTCTGGATGTAGAGCGTCTTGCCGCTGTCCGGAATGCCGTAGGCCCTGACATCCGGATCCGCATTGATGCCAATCAGGCGTGGACTCCCAAGCAGGCCGTCCGCATACTGGATCAGATGGAGGAAAAAGACCTTGGACTTGAGCTCGTTGAGCAGCCGGTCAAGGGAACCGATTTTGACGGTCTGAAGTACGTCACCGAGAACAGCTTTGTCCCGGTTCTTGCCGATGAGGCGGTCTTCAGCCCGGAGGATGCTCTCCGCATCATGCAGCATCACGCCGCAGACATGATCAACATCAAGCTGATGAAGTGCGGCGGACTCTACAACGCACAGAAGATTCTCTCTGCCGCAGAGGTCTATGGCATGGAATGCATGCTCGGCTGCATGCTGGAGGCCAAGGTCTCCGTCAATGCCGCTGTGGAGCTTGCCTGTGCGAAGCAGATCATCACCCGCATTGATCTGGACGGTCCGGTTCTCTGCCGCGAGGATCCGATCCTCGGAGGCGCTGTTTTCAACGAAAAGGACATCACCGTCAGCGACGAGCCGGGTCTTGGCATTCACGGCTTTGAGGAAGGTCGTCTGACCTACCTCGATTAAAACATGTGCCGACACATGCACTGAAGTACAAAAGGGAGAAGCCGCTCGATGGGCTTCTCCCTTTTTTCATTTTACAATTGCATTCTGCCGCAGGAAATCCGCCCATTTCTCATAGGCGGATGCCTTCAGATGCACCCCGTCTCCGGTAAGCTCCTCGCGTAGGTCTCCGTTCTCATCGCAGACGGCAGGATTCATATCCAGATAGAAAATATCCCTTCCGTTTGCCAGCGTCGCGATTGCCGCATTCCGCTCCACAAGATTCACATTGTTCGTCACCGGATCTGAGGAAGAAAATGCCTTGCTGACATGCATATTTCCCTGAATATAAAGGATCGCATCCGGTTCTGCCTCCCGGATCATCTCCAGCAGTGCCTTATACTTCTCCACATACTTCACCGTGGTCGGCATGCCGATTTCATTGATTCCCATGGAAACATAGATCTTTCCGTACGGATGTGTCTCCAGAACCTGCTGCAGCGTCTGAGAGTCCTCCCACGTACCATGCGTATACAGCGGCAGACTCTTGTCCAGAACGTTGTAAACAGAAAGAGATTCCTTTGCCCAGAAGCTTGCGACATCCTTCAGCGAGCTGTAATCCCGGAATCCGTCTGTTCTGGAATCTCCGATAAACAGAGCATCCGAGAAATACGAATCGTCCGGTACGCTCTGCAGATAATAAAAGGTCCCGTCCGGTGCAAACATTCCGCTCGTCGCCGTCTCAAACACCGTCCCTGCCGGCGCCTGATACGCCGTGTTCGTATTCCCGTAATCGGTCGCCGGTGCAACCGGGTTGTTCACGCCGTCCGGGATCGTATAAACCACCGGCTCCGTTTCTTCGGAATCCGCCGGCTCTGTCTCCGGAATCGTCTCAAAGCCGGGATGACTCTCCCCGGCAGCAGCTTCCTCTCCGCCGGTTCCGTCTGCTTCCGTTTCTCCGGAATCTGTCGATGCCATCTCCTGTACCTCAGAAGAAGCTTCCTTTCCCAGCTGATCCATGTCATTCTTCGTTTTTTTGCCGTACATAAACACAAGAAACGGAATCAGCGTAATCAGAAGCGCTGTCAGAAGCGGCATCTGCCGCAGATAATTTCCAACCTGTCGGATGGGTGCTTCCGCAGGTCTGTTCTCATTTTCCTGATCTCTCAAATTCAATCTCCGCCGGGGATCTGCCCGCATCGTCAAAAGCGGTTTCACCCGTTTTCCTTAATAGCTGAAATACATAAAACGATTGCCCGCAGAATGAATGCTGAAATACATGCTGACCCAGAATAACACGGCCAGAAGCGCTGTCATCCATGGCTTTCTCCGGTACCGGAGGATGGTCCGATAGACCGCCGGAATACACAGCACCACCGAGGCCGCGAAAAAGGGCCAGTAGATTCCCAGATACTTAACAAAATCTCCGCTGTTTATGACACCAGTGCTCCCCCGCACCGGAAACAGTCTGCCGAAATACACGCCGATATCCGCAAGCTTCGGAATAGCGAAAATCACCCACGTCAGCGGAATGACAACCAGCACATGGATTCTTCCCACCACTTTGGAAACGGTCTCGCTTTTCGACAGAAGATATTTCTCCGAAACAATGAGGAAACCAAGGACCAGCCCCCACACAACATAATTCAATGTGCCGCCATGCCAGAAGCCTGTCACTGCCCAGACAATCAAAAGGTTGCCGATGGTTCTTGCCATCCCTTTCCTGCTGCCTCCGAGAGGAATGTAAATGTAGTCCCGGAACCATTGTCCCAGCGTTGCATGCCAGCGGCGGTAGAATTCGCCAATGCTTCCTGCCGCATACGGATGCGCGAAGTTTTCCACAAACGGAAAGCCGAGCATCATTCCGATCCCGGCCGCCATCAGAGAATAGCCCCAGAAATCATAGAACAGCTGGAAGGAATACCCGTACGCTCCCAGCCAGGCGAGCGGCGTCGAGATACTCTCAAATCCGATCTTCGAAATCTCATTCCATAGAATCCCGATGCGGTCCGCCAGAAGCACCTTCATGGAAAAACCGATCGTCAGAAGAATCAGTCCGTCCTCAAACAAGGCAGGCGTCACTTTTCTTCTGCTGAGCTTTCCGGCAAAGCCATCCCGATAGCGCATAATCGGCCCCTGCGTCACCTGCGGGAACATCGAGAAATACGCAGCTGCCTGAAGAAAAGACGGCTTCCTTCGAATTTCTCCCCGATACAGATCCGCCTGATAGGCGATCATCTTAAAGATATAGAAGGAAAGTCCCACCGGAAGAGCAAAAGAAAAAGGAAGCACCTTTCCGGATGACAAAAGAGCAAGAATCTTGCAGAGGATAAGAACCGCCGCATCCAGCGCAGCCACCGAAGCAAATCTCGTCTTCTCCCCGGTATCCCAGACTGCGCAGCCAACCGAATAGTTGATCACCGTCAGCGCAATCAGAAGAATCAGTGAAAAAAGCCCTCCGCCCGAGTAAAACACAAGGCTTCCCAAAAACAAAATAGCATTCCGGTTCTTTCCGGAGGTCAGGTAAAATACACACAAAAAAACTGGCAGAAAAATTCCAAGGAACTGCCAGTTTGAAAAAACAAGGATGTTTGACATATCGTCTCTCTACTGTTTCTGCTGCCCGCCTGCAGCAGTTGTTTTCTTCACCGGATCCTGATTCCAGGTACCAATCAGCTGCTTCTCAATGGAAGTGATGGCATCCGTATTGCCTTCCGCATAAATAATCCGCCCGGATTCCATATAGATTTCCCGACAGGAATCGTTCACGGTCTCCACCTCGGCCTGATAATTCGGCCCGGTAAATACCGTTCCGTCCATCTGATTGGCAACACTGTCGTAATAACCCTGCGCTTCCTTGCTGTCCGAAAAGCGGACATAGCAAACCGTGTAGGCATTCTCCGCATCCGTTGCAAGATACGCATCCGACAGACTCACATAGGAGCCCGCCGTCTTTACCGATTCCAAAGTATCCTGGACCTGAAGGCCGTTGTCTTCACAAATTTTCCGGAATTCCTTACCGGTAGCAAGAAACTTCATAGAGCTGCAGCCAGTCACCAAAACCAGTGCCAGAGCTGCTGCCGCTGCACACCTGTACATTCCAAATTTCTTCATTGATCCAACGCCTCCTTTCTCCAAAATGGATACTCTTCTATTATAGGCTTTCTTGCCTGCAACATCGAGGTTTTTCGCAAAAAAGACAAAATCTTTATGCCTCTGAGCGCTTTGTGCTTTTCCTCAGAATGCTTCGTCCCTGAATCAGGGTGATTCCGCTTCGGTACTCCGGATTCTCAATTCTCCGCAGCAGAATATGCACGCTGCGCCGGATCATGCCATTTAAGTTGATGTCATAGGTCGAAAAGAAGGGCTCCATTCCGCTCTCCTCTTCATAATTATCAAAGCCCGCAATGGAAACGTCCTCCGGGCACCGAAGTCCCATCTCCTTCAGTCTTGAAAGAAACAGCTCGGCACTCCGGTCGCTGCTGCAGAAGAATGCGGTCGGAAGCTCCCCTTTGGGAAGAACATAGTCCGAGGACTCATAAAGCAGCCCCGTCTCCGGGTTCCGGTCATTGATCTGCCAGACGGGATCATACTCGAGCCCCTGCTCCATCAGAGCCTTCTGTCCGCCAAGGTACCGGTCATCAATGCTGTTCGTCGAAAGAAGCGTCCCGACAAAGCCAATTCGCCGATGCCCGAGCTTTATCAGCTCCTCCACCATCTGCTGACTGCCCAGATAATTGTTGGAAATCACGCTGTCATTCTTCCCCGAAAGAGACAGGGTATCCATAAAGACCAGCGGAAGGTCCGTCTCCTCCTCCAGCCTGCGGACATAGCTTTTGTCAAACGAGCCCAGAACGAGCACTCCGTCCAGACGCTGTTTCCCAAGAAGTCCCGGTGCGGTAAGGTTCTCTTCCTCCTCCCTGGATACCATCTCCAGCAGGCAGAAGCATCCTTTTCCTGCAAGCCTGGTGGAGAGATCTCTGTAAATCGTCCAGTACATGGACAGCCGATCCGTATAGTAACGCGCTGCCGTCACTACTCCGATGGTATAGTTCAGACGGGTCTTCCGATCTTCCGACCGTTTCCGAAGATACCCCATCTCCTGTGCAGCCCGGCTGATCTGCGCCCTCGTGGCATCGCTGACTCCCTTCTGGCCGGAAAGTGCCTTGGAAACCGTGACAATGCTCACCCCTGTTTTCGCAGCAATATCGCTTAGTGTGATATTCTTACTCATACCTTTTGCCCAACGTGCTCTGCCCCGCTCCTTCAGCGAATCGGAGGCACCACGCTCTCTCTTTCTACAAGAACACTGTCCACATACCAGTTCATTGCCCGGTTCGGCGACTTCCGGTTCCGGAGCAGTGCCTGTACCGCCTTCTCTGCCATTTTTACCATATCCACATGAAAGGTTGTCAGCTTCTTCTCCAGCGGATCCCCATACAGATAGTCATCATAGGAGGTCAGTGAGATGTCCGTCGGTATCCGCATATTTCTTGCGCTGAGCGCCTCCTTGAGAATTGACGCCGCATAATCACTGCTGCACGCAAACGCCGTCGGCAGTCTGAGCGGAAGCTCCACTCCTGTGATCGCTTCATTGTCTGTGCGCCGATCGTTCAGAATCCATTCCGGATGAAGCGTCAGCTGATTGTCCTCCAGACACTTCCGGTATGCAAAAAATCGTTCCCGGATGTTTCCGGATGCCTCCATTGTACCGACAAAGCCGATGTCACGATGCCCATGATCGATCAGATACTGCACCGCACGGTACATCCCGATTCCATTGTTGGAAAGCACAGAGCTGCAATTGTAATCCGGATCACGAAAATCCAGAAGTACGGTCCGCCCCTCAGCCTTCTGCATCAGACGGTCCAGATACGTTTTCTCAATTCTGCCGATGATAATCAGCTGATCCGCCTGCCCGGATTCCAAACATCTCGGAAGCCCCGGCTTCGCCGCCGTCTCTTCCTCCCTGTTCAGAATTTCCAGGGTAGAATACATTCCGTACTGAGACAGGCAGAAGGCAACCTTCTGATACATTTCCCAGTAGAAGGACATGCCGACACGGATATAACGATCTGACACAAGAACTCCGATCGTTTCCTGCGGATTGTCCTTTTTCTCATAGCGGGACATATCATAGCCGCACTCACTGGCCGTCTCCAGGATCTTCTCCCGCATCTGTCTGCTGACGCCCTTACGGCCGGCAAGAGCATTGGAAACCGTTACCGTGCTGACCCCGGCCCTCTGCGCAATATCACTTAATTTGACTGAGTTCCTGGACATACTGCACTCCCTCCGGCTCATCATGGTATTTCATCCTGCGGCTCAGAACACCAACGGCTTCCTTTACCATCTCTTCGTCATCCGGAGCGATTCTCTCCCCGCACTCCGGACCCTCTCCGCAGACAATCAACCGGTCTGCCTTCGGCAGCGCGGAATCCGCAGGGCAGCCGGCACAGAATAAGACATCACATCCCGAAGCCTCTGCCTCCGGAATCGTGTAAAAAACATTGTCCATCCCATAAACAGGCATTCCGCGAAGCTCCGAAAGCGCACTCCAAAATCCGTACTTTCTGTCCCTGTCCGCATCCGTTGCCTCCGGCAGGATCAAAAATCCCGGTTTCTTTGCCCCTTCCTTGATGAGCTTCGCCGCTGCATCATACATGGAATGGTAGACATCCGGCGTTACATAATCTGCCCGGACATATGTGCTCCACCCGCCGACTGCCACGACAGGAAGCATATAGCTGTTCCGAATGCGTGAAATTTCATCGCCGGTCCATGCCCCGACAAGAAAAATTCCTTCCGTCTCCGCAAGAACCCGCTCTTTGGATATCGCAATCCCGCTGCGCTGCGCTTCCTTCTCGAGAAGCTCTGTCAGATGATTCAGCCTTTTTCTGCAGGACGGCGCAGTATGCGGAAGCACCATGATGGCAGCATTTCTTTTCTCGACAGGCTGTTTCTGTCTTCCCGTCTCCCCGCGATACTCGTATCCAAGCTCCTCTGCCTTCTGACAGATTGTCTCCCGCAGCTGCCTGCTCACCCCCGGCTTTCCGGAGAGCGCATTGGAAACACTGACAACGCTGACACCAACGGCATCCGCAATGGTTTGTAGGTTCACACTCTTTTTCGGTCTCATCTTATCCTGCTTTTTCTCCATCTGAATCAGGAAACAACAATGAAATTATACCTATTTTCCCCTGCGACAGCCACAGTCTTTACCAGTATTTAGTTTTTTTTAACATGTTTTAGCAGGTCAGACAGAGCTGCCGAATTCGTAGCGATAATAATCCATCACCAGCGACACCTTCTGATTGTCCTCAAAGCTGTTGGTCAGCTGATTAACGGGATAGGTAACCGGCTTATCCTCGAGCACCTCCACAACTCCAAGCGCCGCCTGATAAGCCATCCGTTCCAGCGCCTCTACGGTGAACGCCGCAGTATGCGGTGTCACGATGACATTGCTCATGTGCAGAAGCGGATTGTCCGCCTTCGGCAGATTTCCCTCAAAGACATCCAGTGCTGCTCCTTTTATTTTTCCTTCCCGCAGGATTCGGATCAGCGCATCCTCGTCGACCACTTCGCCTCTTCCGGTATTGACGAGATATGCGGTAGGCTTCATCAGAGAAAGCTCGCGTTCTCCGATCATATGTCTTGTGGAGGCACTTCCCGGCAGGTGAAGCGAAAGGAAATCCGCTTCCCGGATCACCCTGTCCATATCCGGGACCAGCGTTGCATAATCCAGCTTCTCCGGTGATTCAATATGCCGGTTATAGCCAAGAACCCGCATGTTCAGGCCATAGGCCGCCATCTTCGCTACCTGTGTCCCGATGTTGCCCATGCCAATGATTCCAAGCGTCTTCCCGGATACGTTTTCTCCAAGGCGCTTTCGAACCTCCATATTTCCTTCCTTGAATTCATTGTTGTAATCAATGGATCCCTTCGCCAGCATCAGAATCAGACCGATCGTATATTCCGCCACCGCTCTCTTGTTGGAGCTTGCCGCATTGGTCACCTGAATTCCCCGCTTCGTTGCTGCTTCCACATCGATGCAGTCAACCCCGACGCCGTGCATGGAAATCACCTTCAGCTTCGGGCACTGATCCATGATTTCACCGGTCAGATGTGCGTTTCTCGTCAGGATTCCATCACAATCCTTTCCCTCACGAACCAGTGTTTCCGGATCAATTCTGGTTCCGTTTACCACTTCAAAACCATGCTCCTTCAGTAAATCAATTCCTTTTTCATTGATGGGTTCTGTCACAAGTACCTTCATGGCTTCCTTGCTCCTTTCCGCTCTTCCCGATCTCAGACATCATATTTCCGGTAATTCAGTGACGCCTCGATGAACGCAATCAGCTGGTTCAGTCCAAAGACCGGCACCCCGCTTTCCTTTGCGATCACGTCCCCGAACGGGGCAAAATTCTGGCACTCCAGAACAATGGCTCCGGTGTCAGGATATTTTTCCATATGCTCTTTTGTCATCTGCCGGATGCTCTCGCGGATCTTATCCGGATCTCCGCTCTCGTGATTATAGATAATGAGCTCGTTAAACTCCGACTGCTCCGGAAGATCACTGACGCAAATGTTATAGTCACGGGAAGACCAGCCTGATTTCTCAAACAGCGAATCCGTCATAAACTGCGCCCGCTCCGAAAAAATACCGATCTGCTTCTTCCTGCCGATCATGGAGGCGATCATCGGAATCAGCGTCAGCGTTGTGGTAAAAACAGGAATGTCCACTGCATCGGCAAGCTCTCTCTGAAAACCTGCAAGGAACCCACAGCAGGTCGTAATCGCACGGCAGCCATCCTTTTCCAGCTCCCTGGCCGCCTTGCAGAATGCCTTCAGAAGAATTTCATCCGCATCCCTTGGAATTCTGTCCCCCTGAAAAACATCACGCACCACCTTGTAGCAGACCGGGAAATCAAAGGTCGCTGCATTCCCCGGATCTCCCGGTATTCTGGGAAACTTTGTGTCCATCATCAGAATTCCAATATCCTGTCCGTAAAATGTTCTTCCTCCGCGAATGTTCATAGGCTTCCTTTCCTGCTGCCATCTGCAGCACCGTACCGAGAATTCCGTTCTGCAGACTCCCCGCACGCAAAAAGGGCAATGACTTCCCGGGATCACCTTACACCCGGGCGCCATTGCCCTTGCTCTCTGTATTCAACTAATATCTAACGATAACATCCCTTTCCGGATTCTTCAAGATCCTTGTCCGCTTCCTGCCTGACGGATTCTTGTCCCTGAAGTGAAAAAGTAACTTCCACTCCATGGGGAGCAAAGTGGAAATTACTCTT
>OLPO01000011.1_pt1 | contig 221495 bp, 200 predicted proteins | sample 1672831 | NCBI WGS metagenome assembly OLPO01 (sample SAMEA3136728, study PRJEB25190) | human gut metagenome | reverse complement strand
AAGAAAGCAGGAGGAAATGTTCCACGTGGAACATTTCCTCCTGCTTTCTTTACGATCATATTGAAAAATGCTACTATTATCTCGCTGTTCCTTATTTGTGGAACATTGTCACAACAGGATTCACCGTGCTGCGCAGGATATCTTTCCTGCGGCAATGAATCAGAAAGCACAGATGGGGTGTTATGGGAAAGATTATTTCAGTAGCCAATCAAAAGGGCGGCGTAGGTAAAACAACAACGACCATCAACCTGTCAGCAGCACTGGCAGAAAAAGGAAAGAAAATACTGATTATTGACATTGATCCTCAGGGAAATACATCCAGCGGGTTTGGTGTGGATAAAAATCAGAAGGATAACACTGTCTATGAGCTGATTCTTGGCTACTGTCCGATCAATGAAGCAATCATTCATGAAGTGGTTCCGGGAATTGATCTCATTCCTTCCAATGTAAATCTTGCAGGAGCAGAGATAGAACTTATTGATAAAACGCATAAGGAAGCTATCCTGAAGAAAGAACTGGATTATGTTCGAGATGACTATGACTTTATTATGATTGACTGCCCGCCTTCTCTGAATGTACTTACCGTCAATGCCATGGTGGCATCGGATACCGTTCTGGTACCGATTCAGTGTGAGTTCTATGCTTTGGAGGGATTGAGTCAGCTGATTCATACGATTAATCTGGTGCGTGAAAGGCTGAACCGCAGACTGGATATCGAGGGAATTGTGTTTACCATGTACGATTCCAGAACCAATCTTTCACAGCAGGTAGTTGAAAACGTAAAGGCTCATGTGACACAGCATATTTATGAAACAATGATTCCGAGAAATGTGCGTCTGGCAGAAGCTCCCAGCTACGGGGAGCCGATTACGATTTATGATCCGAGATCTGTGGGAGCAGAAGCATATCGAAATCTGGCACAGGAATTACTGGATTATCAGAAGTGATCTTGCACTCAAAGGGAGTGCAGGTAATCGATTTAGCCATTCATACCGAAGATTAAGGGGAGTGTGATATTTTGAAAAAGCACAGAGGACTGGGCCGGGGACTGGATGCACTGATTCCGAATGCAATGGAAGAGGAGCAGCATCAGCAGGAAGGTCAGCAATCATCGGAATCGGAGTCTGAAAAAGCAGCTGCAAAACCGAGAACGAAGAAAGCATCTGCGGAACCCGCAGAGACAGATAGCGACAGGGAAGCCGCCGGAAAAGAAGCAGAGAAGGAAACGGAGAAGGAAGCCGGATTGGTCCGGATGGTAAGGATCTCCAAGGTGGAACCGGATCGAAATCAGCCGCGAAAGAGCTTTGATAAGGAGAAGCTGCAGGAGCTGGCAGATTCCATTAAGGCAAAGGGACTGCTGGAGCCGATTATCGTACGGGAAACCGGAGATCATTTTGAAATTATCGCAGGAGAACGCCGATGGCGTGCCTGCAGGCTGGCGGAGCTGAATGAAATTCCTGTGATCGTAAAGAATTACAGTGACCTGGAAAGAGTGGAGATCTCTCTGATTGAGAACATTCAGCGCGAGGATCTGAACCCCATCGAAGAGGCCAATGCATACCGGCGCCTGATTGATGAGTTTCACCTGAAGCAGGATGAGCTGGCAGAACGGGTTTCGAAAAACCGTACATCCATTGCGAATTCCATGCGTCTTCTGAAGCTTGGCAGCAAGGTTCAGGAGATGGCGGCAGATGGCAGGCTTTCCATGGGACAGGCCAGAGCGCTGATCCCTGTAGAGGACGAAGATCAGCAGCTGGCGCTTGCAGAGAAGATTGTTGAGCAGCAGCTCAGTGTGCGGGATGTTGAGAAGCTGATCCGTGATTTACAGAGGAAACCAAGAGAGAAAAAGGAAAAGGATCCGGGACTGGAGCTGATCTACAGAGATCTGGAAAACCGGATCAATGCGGCACTTGGCATGAAGGTTGCCATCAAGTCTCAGAATGAAAAAAGCGGTAAGCTGGAAATCACCTATTCCAATCAGGACGATCTGGAAAAGCTGATGGATAAGCTTATGGGCTGAAGCAGGAGAGAAAAATAATGAGCGAGATATTCGGATCTGCCATAGATATTGTTGTCATTATACTTCTGGCGGCCGTGATTATTCTGGCGGTGTTCCTGATTCTTATGAACCGGAAGGTGAAGGAACTGGACCGGAGATTGTACGACCTGTCAGCCGGATCGGAAGGCGAGAGTCTGGAGGATATGCTGATCCGGATTCTGGACAACTACGATGGAATCAATAAGCAGCTGGAGCAGAATACGGGAGATATTCGTGACATTTACCGCAGGCTTCATGGGGTTGTCCAGAAGATTGGTCTGGTAAAATATGATGCCTTCAGCCAGATGGGAGGAAACCTGAGTTCGGTGATTGCTCTTCTTGATCAGGACAACAATGGCGTGCTCCTGAACACGGTTCAGAATGTAGATGGCTGTTATTCTTATGTAAAAGGAGTACGCGGAGGCCGCAGTGATGTGGCATTTACCGAAGAGGAGCAGCGGGCCATGGATATCGCCCTGGAGAAGGGACAGATGGCAGGAAGAAAGAAAAACCGGTGAAGAAAAATCGGAACAACGGCAACAGTTAAGCTATAATAGCAGCATGTAAATCCGCATGAGGCGGGAGAAGGAGAAAAAATGATTGATATTAAGTTTCTGAGAGAAAATCCGGAGGCAGTAAAAGAGAACATCCGCAAGAAATTCCAGGATGATAAGCTTCCGCTGGTCGATGAGGTCATTGAAAATGATGCAATCGCACGTAAGGCACAGCGGGAAGCGGATGAAATCCGTGCCAATAAGAAAAAGGCATCCAAGCAGATCGGTGCATTGATGGCCCAGGGAAAGAAAGAAGAGGCCATGAAGCTGAAGGAGGAAATTGCAGATGATTCTCGTCTGAAGGAGCTTGATGAGATTCAGAAGACCGCCTCGGAGACGGTACACAAGGATATGATGACCATTCCGAACATCATCGATCCTTCGGTTCCGATTGGTAAGGATGACTCTGAGAACGTAGAGCTTCAGAGATTCGGCGAGCCGGTTGTTCCGGATTTCCCGATTCCGTATCACACCGATATCATGGCTCGCTTTGACGGCGTTGATTTCGAAGCAGCAGGGCGTGTCGCGGGAAATGGCTTCTATTATCTGAAGGGCGACATTGCAAGGCTGCATTCCGCAATCCTCTCCTACGCAAGAGATTTCATGATCGATCGCGGATTCACCTATTATGTTCCTCCGTTCATGATCCGCTCCGCAGTCGTAGACGGTGTTATGAGCTTCGCGGAAATGGATGCCATGATGTATAAGATCGAGGGAGAGGATCTGTACCTGATCGGAACCTCCGAGCATTCCATGATCGGCTCCTTTATTGATCAGATTATTCCGGAGGAGACGCTTCCGAAGACCTTAACCTCTTATTCTCCGTGCTTCCGCAAGGAAAAAGGAGCACACGGAATCGAGGAGAGAGGTGTATACCGCATTCATCAGTTTGAGAAGCAGGAGATGATTGTTGTCTGCAAGCCGGAGGATTCGATGATGTGGTATGAGAAGCTCTGGAAAAATACAGTAGATTTCTTCCGCAGCATGGACATTCCGGTTCGTCAGCTGGAGTGCTGCTCCGGAGATCTTGCAGATCTGAAGGTAAAGTCATGTGATGTGGAAGCATGGTCTCCTCGTCAGAAGAAGTATTTTGAGGTTGGATCCTGCTCGAATCTGGGTGATGCACAGGCAAGACGTCTCCGCATTCGCATCAAGGGTGCGGATGGAAAGCTGTATCTGGCACATACCCTGAACAACACCTGTGTGGCAACTCCGAGAATGCTGATTGCTTTTCTTGAGAACAATCTGCATGAGGATGGCTCGGTTTCCATCCCGAAGCCGCTGCAGATGTATATGGGCGGAAAGACCGTGCTGACTCCTCTGCACGATTGATTTATCTGCTGATATTATGGCGTTTGTCATGCTTTTGACAACAATGTAAGAAGTGTTTAGAATGATCCTCACCTGAAGTGACTGCTTTGGGTGAGGATTTTTTGAAAATGACAGGAGTGAGTAGCAGAGTGAACAAATACATGCGTGCGATCGGTTTCTCAAAGCCGCCGAAACGTGATGAAATCAGCAGATTGATAGAGAGAGGAATTTCAAATCCCTCGCACCGCGCTTATACAACGGATGATCATGACGAAAATGCGCTGCTGGCTCAGTTTGATATTGAATTGGGAGAGGACTTTGGGATTGCAGTATGCGGACGGTTCGATGAGGGTGATCAGTTTTATACAGAATATCTCTATCCGTATGTGAATTCCGGGCAAATCAGTACCGCGGAAGAACTGTCCGTGGAATCACGCGTGGACAACGACTCCTTTGCGGGGATCTGCGATGATCTGCGGGTTGGGGTGACCTTGATTTTCCGGGTTCGGAATGCCATCGAATATCGGAAGAATGTGCATACAAGCCTTGAACCGTTAAAAGGAGCAGCAGTTTCTCTGACAGCACTTTCTCTGGAGGGAACTATCCTTCTTCCAATCTACAAGACCGATGCGGATCTGAGGAGAAAGGCTGATTATGAAGAACAGAGAATCCAATGGATGAATGCTGAAAAAAACGGGGATGATCTTGCAGCAAAGAAGCTCACGATGCAGGAAGTCGATTTGTATGCAAATGCGGTTTCTCACCTCCAGTATGAAGATGTGTATTCGATTGTGGATCACTATCTGATGCCGTACGGAGCAGAGTGTGAGCTGTACACCATATTAGGAGAAATCGGGAAGGTAAATCTTCGAAAGAACCGGGAAACACAGGAAGAAATTTATGTCCTTACCGTGAATTGCAACGGGTTGTGTATGGATATTGCAATTAATCAGAAGGATCTTTATGGAGAACCGGCTGTCGGGCGGAGATTCCGCGGTGTCATCTGGATGCAGGGGAAAATTAAATTTCAAGATTCTTTAACGAGGTAGCACAGCACAGTAATGTGGTGTATACTGTCCGGAAGAAATATTGCAGAACACGCAGATGGATGAAGAGGTGGTGCCGCCAGAAGGATACGGCAGGAAAGGAACCAATGAAAATCTATCCGGTAGGAGAAATGTCATTATCCGTTGATTTTGGAAATGTAATTTCGGAGAAAGTCAACGATCAGGTCATGTGTCTGCAGCAGAGCCTGCAGAAGGCGTGTATTCCCGGAATTCTGGAGCTTCTTCCGACATATCGCGCACTTCTTGTGCGCTATGACCCGGCGCAGCTGACGTATGAGCAGCTTTCCGGAAGAATTGAGAAGGCCGGGGCAGAAGGGAACCGGGAAATTTCAACGACAAAAGAAAAGCTGGTTCGTCTGATTCCCTGCTGCTATGGAGGAGCATACGGAGAAGATCTCAAGGGCATGGAGGCTTTGACGGGTCTTTCGGAGAAGGAAATCATAACCATTCATTCCGGGACAGATTATAAGATTTATATGCTCGGATTTCTGCCCGGCTTCGTGTATCTTGGAGGAATGGATGAGAGAATTGCGGCACCAAGGCTGGATGTTCCGAGAGTTGCAATTCCTGCAGGAAGTGTCGGAATCGGGGGCAGTCAGACAGGGGTTTATCCGATTGCCTCTCCCGGAGGCTGGCGTCTCGTCGGATCTACACCGGTGAAGTTTTATGATCCGGCTGCAGAAAAGCCGATTTTGTGCAGCGCAGGAGAATATATTCGTTTTCTTCCGATTTCGGAGCAGGAGTATCGGGAACTCGAAGAGGATGTCAGGAAAGGTACCTATCACACAGAAGTAATCCGTGAGTAGCAGGGATACAGACAGAAAAGACACTGCAAAAGACAGGGAACAAGCTTCTGAGAGAGGAACCGCAATGAAAATAATGGTGGAAATGCCCGGGGTTCTGACTACCGTTCAGGATCAGGGAAGATACGGATATATGGAATATGGCGTCCGGACTGCCGGTGCAATGGATATGGACAGCTTTCTGGCTGCAAACCGGATTGCCGGGAATCCGGAAAATGCTGCCGTACTGGAAATGACACTGATGGGAATGACCGCAGTTTTTGATGGAGACGGCATGATCGTTCTGACGGGAGCGGACATGAAGGCAAGGCTTGATGACATGCCCGCAGAAAGATACGTACGGATTCCGGTTCGAAACGGACAAAGGCTTTCGATGGGGATGGCGCAGAATGGATGCCGCGCCTATCTGGCGGTATCCGGAGGAATCGATGTCCCGTCCGTCATGGGAAGCAGATCTACGGATGTAAAGTGCTGCCTTGGAGGACTCCGGGGACGTGCGCTGAAGGCGGGGGATGTTCTGGAGACGGGAAAACCGGAAACAGGAGAACACGCGGAGACAGAAAACGCACGCATTCCGAAAGAAAGGCCTGTAAAGTACGAACGCTCCGTGGAGGTACGCGTTGTGGAAGGACCGCAGGCAGACTGGTTTTCCGGGGAAGCGCGTGATCAGTTTTTCCGGGAAAGCTATACGGTATCCGCAGAAAGTGACCGTATGGGAATCCGACTGAACGGAGCACCGGTGGAGAGTCTGCACGGGACAGACATTGTTTCCGACGGCATCGCCTTCGGATCCATTCAGATTACCAAAAGCGGAATGCCAATTGTAATGATGGCAGATCATCAGACAACCGGAGGGTATGCAAAGATCGGAACGGTTTGCTCCTTCGATCTTCCGAAGCTTGCGCAGCTGCGGCCGGAGGATCGGGTAAAATTCTGCAGAATTTCAGTGGAAGAAGCGCAGTATCTGTACCTTCATCCGGATGAGCGCAGGAGATCAAAGCCCCTTGCACTGACAGCGAGAACAGGCGGATCGTCCGGAACCGGCGGGAGAAGGCGATACAGGTTCCAGAAGTACAATTACTACTACCGTCATGGCGGGGTTCGCTGAAGCTGATCGGTTAACATCCACGGAAGCTTTGAAGTATTTTTGAAAATGGATGGTTGACAGGAAGAAACATAGAATTATAATGAGTTTAGTTTTGTAACGAGGCAAGGACGCCGGATGGAAAGGAATTCCGTCTGGCGTTTTTTTGTACAAGGCAGAAGGAGAGCGAAAATGAAGACACTTGGATATTATAACGGAAAATATGATGAGATCGAGAACATGTCCATTCCGATGACCGATCGTGTACACTGGTTCGGAGATGGTGTTTATGATGCAGGTCCGTGCCGGAATTATCACATTTTTGCAATGGATGAGCACGTGGATCGTTTCTTTAACAGCGCAGCTCTCCTGGACATTAAGATTCCGGTCAGTAAGGATGAGCTGAAGGCTCTTCTGAATGATCTGGTCAGAAAGATGGATACCGGAAATCTGTTTGTTTACTATCAGGTAACAAGAGGAAGCGGACTGCGCAATCATGTATATCCGGAAGGCCCGGCAAACCTGTGGGTGATGCTCACCCCTGCTGAAATCGGAGATGGAAAGGCTCCGATCCGCTGTATCACAGAGCCGGATACCCGTTTTTATCACTGCAATATCAAGACACTGAATCTGATTCCTTCCTGTGTGGCAGCAGAGCACGCAAAGGAAGCAGACTGTGTGGAAACGATTCTGTACCGCAAGAACATGAACAATCGTGTTACAGAATGTGCACACAGCAACGTACACATCATCAAGGACGGCAAGCTTTTTACCGCACCGACCGATGAGCTGATTCTTCCCGGTATTGCAAGAGCTCACCTGATCCGCATGTGCAAAAAGCTTGGCTATGCGGTCAGTGAGACACCGTACGATCTGGATACTCTGCGGAAGGCGGATGAGATTCTTGTCACCAGCTCCAGCAAGCTCTGCATGCACTGCAATACGCTGGACGGTCAGCCGGTCGGAGGAAAGGCTCCGGAAATGCTGGAGGATCTTCGCAGTCATCTGTATGAGGAATTCGAAGAGGCAACCAACTAAGCTGAGCCGAGGTTCAGACAAGATGGAAAGATTCCTCCGGCATCAGCCGGTGGAATCTTTCTTTTCTGATTATGAAAAATACGAGGAGAGAATATGGACTATACAACAATGCTGCCCTCAGAGGCGAGAGCAAAAATTCGAAGCGGAGAAATGAGCGGACAGACTTCCGGAATGTGTCAGGGCTATGCACAGGCAAACCTGGTGGCGCTGCCTCGTGAAATCGCTTATGATTTTCTGCTGTTTGCACAGCGAAATCCAAGAGCCTGCCCTCTTCTGGAGGTGAGTGATACCGGAAGCAGACAGCTTCATGAAATTGCGGACAATGCGGACATTGCAACGGACATTCCGCGCTACCGTATTTATGAAAAGGGAATTCTGACCAGAGAGGTGGAGGATGCATCTCCTTACTGGAGAGATGATCTTGTCAGCTTCCTGATCGGCTGCAGCTTTTCCTTTGAAGGTGATCTTCTTGCTGCGGATGTTCCGGTGAGGCAGATCGAGGAAGGCTGCAATGTTCCGATGTATAATACGAACATTCCCTGCAGGTCTGCAGGTATTTTTCATGGAAATATGGTGGTTTCCATGCGGCCGATTCCATATGAGCTGGTTCCGAAGACGGTTCTGATTACCGGTGCTATGCCGAAGGTTCACGGTGCGCCGATCCATATCGGAGATCCGTCTCATATCGGAATTGCAGATCTGGATCATCCGGATTACGGCGACCGGGTGACAATCCGGGAAGGGGAGGTTCCCGTCTTCTGGCCGTGCGGGGTAACACCGCAGAACGTGATCATGCAGTCGAAGCCGGATTATGTGATCACACATGCGCCGGGACATATGTTCATTACCGATGTGAAGAACGTAAATCTGAAGTACTGAAGATGTAAAAGAAAAGAGGATGCTATGAAAATAGATTTGAACTGCGATATGGGAGAGAGCTTTGGCAACTATAAGATCGGAATGGATGCAGAAGTGGTTTCCCACATTACTTCTGCCAATGTTGCCTGCGGCTTCCATGCGTCGGATCCGGTGGTAATGGAGAAAACAGTGGCCGCCTGCAAAGCGGCCGGCGTGGCAGTCGGTGCGCACCCGGGCTTTCCGGATCTGGTTGGCTTCGGCCGTCGGAATATGAAGGTATCTGCAGAAGAGCTGAAGGCCATGATCATGTATCAGGTTGGTGCGCTGAAGGCGTTCTGTACGGCAGCAGGTGTTCCGCTTCAGCATGTCAAACCTCACGGTGCCATGTACAACATGGCAGGAAAGGACCCTGTGATGGCAGATGCCATCTGTGAGGGAATCCGATCGGTGGATCCGACCTTGATTCTGCTGGGACTTTCCGGCTCACAGCTGATCGAAGCAGCAAAAAGAGCAGGACTTCCGTACGCAAAGGAAGTATTTGCGGATCGCGCTTATGAGGAGGATGGCTCTCTGGTTGCCCGCTCAAAAAAGGGAGCGGTGATTACAGATGAAGAAGAGGCCATCCGGCGGGTGATTTCCATGGTCAGGGATCATAAGGTCACTGCAATTACCGGAAAAGAAATTGAGGTGATACCGGACTCCATCTGTCTGCACGGAGACAATCCGAAGGCGGTTCTGTTCTCACAGAAAATTCGCGCGGCGCTGGAAGCCGAGGGTGTCACGGTTGTTTCGATGAAGGAGATTCTTGCCTGATTCCGTCCTGAGAAAGAGAACAGACAGGAAAAAGCGGAAGAGATGGAAGAGGTGAATAAAATGAATGAGTATGAGAAGATCGACGAAATTGTTCTCAGACATACACAGCGCGGAATGCACATTCTGAGAGAGCATCAGAAAAGCGGGCTTTGTGAGAGTGCGGCAAGAGAGATTCTGTCCTGGGAGAAGGGAACGGTTCTTCTCACAACCGGCTTTTATGTGGCGGGCTATGCAGAGACCGACGGACCTGCAGGCACCATGGTATGTGCAAAAGCTCTCGCGGCGCTTGGCTACCATCCGGTTATTGTAACGGATTCCTTCTGCAAGGGCTTCTTTGAACCGGAGGGGATTGAAACCGAATACCTGCCGATGGATGCAGATGATGACGCATGCAATGCTGTGGTAAAGAAGTATCAGCCGGTCGGCATGATTTCCATCGAGCGCTGCGGAAAGAACACGGAAAATGATTATGCAAACATGCGTGGAATCAGCATCCGTGAGCATACTGCACCGGTGGATCGTATCTTTGAGCTGTTTGGACCGGATGCAGAGGAGGACGGAAAGCGGATTCCAACCATCGGCGTTGGTGACGGCGGGAATGAAATCGGCATGGGAAATCTTGCGGATGTCATTGAAAAGGAGCTGTCCCTGGTTCCTTGCAAGGTGCGGACGGATCTTCTTGTAACAGCTAGCGTCTCCAACTGGGGGGCCTATGGAATCGCAGCGGCTCTTCAGCTGCTGACAGGAAGGAAGATTTACTCGGTGATCGATGAAGAGCCGGTGGATCGGAAAACCATGAAATTTATTGAAAAGACCGTTGAAATCGGCAGCGTTGACGGGGTGACGCACGAAAGAATTGCGCATGTGGACGGATATTCCCATGGAGAAGAGGCCGAAATCCTGACAGCTCTGATAAAATGTGTATCAGGGGAAAATTAAAACGGCTATTTGCGGTATAATGGTATACAGATAGGCCGCTTTCGGCAGTGATTTTGAAGAAAGACAGAAAAAATGAGCTTTACAGAAGCAGAGCATTACGACAGAGTATGGGCGGAGGTCGATCTGGACGCCGCCCTGTATAATATGGAAAGAATGCATCAGAATCTGAAGCCCGGAACAAAGATGGCGGCAGTCATCAAGACGGACGGGTACGGACATGGTGCACTCCGAATCGCAGAGAAGCTGGAGCCTCTTGATTATCTCTGGGGCTATGCGGTAGCAACGTACGAGGAGGCGTGTGAGCTTCGGGACGGCGGCATGAAGAAGCCGATTCTGATTCTCGGTTATGTTTTTCCATACTGTTATGAGGGGCTAGCGAAGAAGGAGATCCGGCCCGCCTGCTTCCGGGAGGATATGCTGGAGGAGCTCTCTCTTGCTGCAGGAAAGGTCGGCAAGCGGATCAAGGTACACATCGCGGTGGATACGGCGATGGCAAGAATCGGAATCCGGCCGGATGACAGCGGGCTTTCCTTTGTAAAGAAGGCGCTGGAAACAGAAGGAATTGAGGTAGAAGGCATCTTTACGCATTTCTCCAAGGCAGATGAAACGGCTCCGGAGAATACCTTCCGGCAGATCAGAGAGTTTACGGAGTTCTGCGGGCGCATCGAGAAGGAGCTGGGATATCGAATTCCGGTTCAGCATTGCTCCAACAGCGCCGGGGTGATTCGCTTTCCGGAGGCCAACCTGGATATGGTCCGTGCCGGAATTACGCTGTATGGGCTGTGGCCGTCCGAGGAAGTGCCGAAGGATATCGTGCCGCTGCGGCCGCTCCTTTCGCTCCATTCTCATGTTGTATATGTCAAGACGGTTCCTGCGGGAACCGCAGTAAGTTATGGCGGAACGTTTGTCACCGAAAAGGAAACCAGAATCGCAACCATCCCGGTTGGATACGGCGATGGTTATGCAAGAGGGCTCTCGAACAAGGGCGAGGTTCTGATTCGCGGAAAGAGAGCTCCGATCCTTGGAAGAGTCTGTATGGATCAGTTTATGGTGGATGTGACCGGGCTTCCGGACGTCCGGGAGGGCGATCCGGTGACTCTGATCGGTACGGACGGAACGGAAACGATTACACTGGAGGAGCTTGGAAGGATTTCGGGAAGATTTAACTATGAATTTGCCTGTGACCTTGGCAAGCGGGTACCTAGAATTTATTCGGAAAAGAGGAGATAATATGCCGGCGCAGCAGCGCACGATTACAAGCAGGGAACAGCAGGAAGAGAGAATTCTTCGATTTTCGTTTCTGTGCAGTATGTTTTTTACCATTACCGAAGTCGCAATGGCAGTCGTATTTCATTCCTATTCGATTCTGATGGATGGAATCTTCGACATTGCGGATCTGATTCTGCTGGGACCCTTTCTCGTTCTGGTACCGCTTTTGTACAAGCCGGTCACGGAGAAGCATCCGTATGGATATTCACAGCTTGAATCGGTCTTTCTGATTGTGAAATACGGGATTCTTCTGTTCGTCATCATTTCCATGATCGGCGCGAATATAGGAGTTATACTGGAAGGCGGCCACACGGTAGATTTCAACGGCGTTGCTGTGTACGAGATGCTGATTGGTTTTCTGTGTCTTCTGGTTTTGCTGGCACTGAAGTATCTTTCCAGAAAGTTTAATTCTCCGACGATCGAGGCGGAGGTCTATCTGTGGAAGCAGGATGCTGTCAGCAGTATGGGTGTTGCACTTGCATTCTTTTCACAGCTGATTCTGAAGAATACGCCGGCAGAGGTGATTGTTCCGTATCTGGATTCTGCGGTTGCGATTATCATGGCCTGCGTTCTGATTCGCGAGCCTGTGACATCGATTTTTCACGGCTTTCGTGAGCTGGTATTGTTTGCTCCGGATGAAGCGTCCATGACCACGATTCGAAACGCGGTGGACGGAGTGATGAAGGAATATCCTTGCAGCTGCTCGTTTCTGGATGTGATTCAGACCGGAAGAAAGGTGTGGATTGAGGTATACGTCAGTCCTGATGTTGTGACCGGAATGATTGATGTTCGTCACTGGGCGGCCATTCGGGGAAAGATCCGCGAAGAGCTGCGCGGAGAATTTGAGCAGATTTATGTGGAGCTGATTCCGGATATTCCGGACGCGTTCGAGAATGCGGAAGTGTAATCTGCAGAATATGGAAAAAGAAAAAGCAGGCGTCAGCGAAAAGAAATCGCTGACGCCTGCTTTTCTCTCTTCTGGTGGATCCGGCGGAGCATTCGATACGTCCATGTCCGGTCGATCAGGAACAAGGTTTTATGCTGTTTCGCCGGGAAGCGGATCGTCCACAGGATCCCTGGCGTACAGTACCTTCAGAATGATCGGAGTAATGATGGAGCTTACAATAATCAGCAGAATGACGGCTGTGAAGAAGGTTTCATGAAGAAGACCGATCTTTAATCCACGCTGTGCAACGATCAGAGCAACCTCGCCGCGTGTCATCATGCCGCAGCCGATCTTCAATGCATCGTTGTTGGAGAAATGCAGGAGCTTGGACATGCCGGCGCAGCCGATAATCTTGGAGAGCATACCGACAAGAACGAAGAATACGGAGAATACGAGAATTGTTGTATTCAGCTCGCGGATATTGGTCTGCAGTCCGATGGAGGCGAAGAAGATCGGCCCGAACAGCATGTAGGACTGGATGTCTGTCTTGCGGTTGATGTAGGAGGAATCCCCAAGGGTGCAGAGGATAACACCGGCACAATAAGCTCCTGTGATATCTGCAACGCCGAAGAAGTGCTCCGCAATATAAGAAAATGAGAATGCCAGTGCAAGTGCAAGAATCGGGATTCGCTGCGTGTGCGGCCAGCGGGTGTCCACCCACTGAAAGACCTTGTTGATCAGGATGCCGGCACCAACAGCGAAAACGAAGAACAGCCCCGTATCCATCAGGACCTTTCCGAAATTGGTGGAGGGATCCTTGAAGCCGATGACAATGGTCAGAACAAGAATACCGATGACATCATCGATGATGGCAGCGGAAAGAATGGTCTGTCCCACTTCGCCATTAAGCTTTCCTAATTCCTTCAGTGCCTGTACCGTGATGCTGACACTGGTTGCCGTAAGAATTGTACCGATAAAGATCGCCTTGTAGAATTCTTCTGTTCCAACAGAGGCAAAGCCGTAAAAGCTCATATACAGGATGGCACCGCAGATCAGCGGGATAAACACGCCTGCACAGGCAATCAGGAAAGCTCTCGCGCCGGTCCGCTTCAGATCCTGAAGGTTGGTTCCGAGTCCTGCGGAGAACATCAGAAGAATGACGCCGATTTCTGCAAGTGCCGACATAAAGTCGGAAGACTGGACCAGATTCAGCACGCTGGGACCAATCAGGAGACCTGCGACAATCTCACCGGCTACCTGCGGCGCACGAAGCTTGCGTGCGACCAGGCCGAAAAATTTAGCCGCCACAATGATGATGGCGAGCTCTCTGCACAATTCCAAAGAATCCATAGTATTCCTCTCTCCCCTTTTGTAAGAAAAAAGTAAAACGAGCTGTTTCTTCCATGTTGGAAGAATCCTGCATATAATAGGAACAGACAGCTTTCAAACCGTACCTATCATAGCACTTTCTGAAGGGGATGCAATGATGGCGGATCTGTTTTCCGTGTGTACAGGAGAGAGGGAAGAACAAAAGACGATGATCGCAGGAGTCTGTGGAAACGGGAGGGGAATATGTCAGTGACGGAAATCAAAGAAGTTTTGCAGAATTGTATGGACCGTGCAGTAGACGAAAACGAGGTGGCAGGATGCACCTTCTGCCTCATTCGGAACGGGGAGGAGAAGCTGTATCTGGAGAGCGGATATGCAGACCGCGAGGCGGAAAAACCGATTGCGAGAGACAGCATGTACCGGATGTATTCGATGTCAAAGCCGGTGACGGCAGCTGCGGCGATGAAGCTGATTGAGGATGGCTATGTGGATCTGCAGGATCCGGTATTCCGCTATCTGCCGACTTACCGGAAGCAGTACTATATGACGCCGGGAGGAGCTCTTCGTCCGGTGTCTGCAGATTCACCGATGCGCGTCCGGGATCTTCTGAACATGACATCCGGCCTTGTATATCCGGATGACGTGACCCGCCCCGGGAAGGAAACCGGTGCGATTTATGAGGATGCCATCCGGCGTCTCGGAACAGACAATGCCATGACTACGCAGGAGTTTGCGGAGAGAATCGGCGAATGTGCGCTTTTGTTTGCGCCTGGCAGCAGCTGGAACTACAGTGTTTCCGCAGATATCCTGGGTGCGGTCATCGAGAAAATCACCGGAATGAGCTTTGGCGAGTATCTGAAGGAGAGCATTCTGGATCCGGTCGGGATGGAGGATACGGCATTTTATATTCCGGAGGAAAAGAAGAGCCGCCTGGTGACGGCATACATGAACCGTGAGGATCGGCCGGGAGAAGAGCTCGTTCCCTACACGGGGAATCATCTTGCAATCCGTAATGACGGCGGAGCCAATCCATTCGAATCGGGCGGTGCCGGCTTGTTCTCGACACTGGATGATTATCGGAAGTTTACGGGAATGCTGATGAATCATGGAAAGGCAGAGAATGGGAAACAGGTTCTTCGTCCGGGAACCGTACGCTTCTTCTCATCAGGAAAGCTGAGCTCCTGTCAGCAGAAGAGCTTTGATTCCTGGGTAGGACTTGCCGGACACACCTATGCCAATCTGAACCGTGTCATGGTGGATCCGGATCAGGCAGTGACCATCGGACATAAGGGAGAGTACGGATGGGACGGCTGGCTTGGCGTGTATTTTGCCAACGATCCGCAGGTGCATCAGACGATCCTTCTTATGATGAATAAAAAGGACTATGGTACAGACCGGTTGACCAGAGAAATCCGCAACATCGTGAATTCGGAGACAGAATGACAGGAAAGAGACCGATTGTGGCAGCAGGGATTCTGCTGTTTCTTCTGGGACTGACAGGCTGCGGTGCAGCCGTTTCTTCCCAGGGAGAATCGGAGGAAACGGAGACCGTTTCCTCCTGGGAGACAATTCCGGAAACGGAGAAGCCGACAGAGAACGATACCGAGGCTGGAACGGAGAACACAGAGGAGCAGGAAGAAAATGATGCTGCGCTTTCCGGGGAGCTGGAAGAGGACGCTGAAGTCCAGGCTTCGGAGGTTTCCGGAATTGACGGGAGCATGACCGGAACGGAAAGGGCGAAGGAGCTGGTATCTGCGTTTATGAAGGACAGAGGGTTAAACAGCGGAAATTTCGCAGTGGCCTATCAGAACCTTGTAACGGGAGAGGTGTTCTATTACAACGAGCTGAAGCAATGGGATGCCTGCAGTACCTATAAGTTCCCTTTGAATCTTCTTTATTATGACATGGAGGCTTCCGGTCAGATTACCGGGGATACCATCCTTCCCGGGACACAGACACCGCTGTCGGAATGTCATCATCAGAGCCTGGAATTCTCGAATAATGATCTGTCGGAAGCCATGATGGACAATCTGGGCAGCTATGATGTTGTGAAGCAGAATATGAGAAAATACTTCACACTTACCGATGCAGAGATTGACAACAGCTATTATCATCACAATTATTTCTGTGCAAGGATGATGATGGACTGTGCGGTCTATCTGTACCAGCATCAGAATGAGTATCCGGATGCGCTGCGTTATCTGGAGGCTGCGCAGCCGGGGGAGTACTTCCGGACCTATCTCCCGGGAGTTACCATTGCGCAGAAATACGGGCTGCGGGATGGATATAACCACAATGCGGGGATTGTTTTTGCGGACACGCCGTTTGTGCTGTCTGTGTACTCCTATCAGGCGGGCGGAAATGAAATGATCGGACGACTGGCAGAGCTGTTTGCGCAGTATACGGAAGAGTAAGACTGCAAAGTACATAGAATTATGTTGGGATGTTCCCGGGGCGAGAAGGATTCTGCCCCGAAATTTTTGTGTTCTTCTGAAGTCACAGGAAACGATTGGTGGTAATAGTGCTGGAAATAAGCGATAACCTAGGAGGGTCAAATGAAAAAGAGGATTGTTTCTGTACTGATGGCAGGCGCGCTTGCTTCCGCAATGCTCGCAGGATGCGGAAATTCTTCCGCACCGGCAGCTTCGGCTGCGGCAGAAGATACTGCAGAGGACACCACGGAAGAGGCGGATGCAGCTCCTGCAGAGCTTGACTATGACGGAGACATTAAGGTATGGGTTGCGGATAATGCAGTGAGCTTCACGCAGGAACAGATTGCGAAGTTCCAGGAAGCAAACCCAGGCGTTGCAAATGCAACCTTTACGGTAGAGGCAGTCGGTGAGGGAGATGCTGCTTCCAATGTCATCACAGACGTGAAAGCAGGCGGCGATGTCTATACCTTTGCACAGGATCAGATCGCTCGTCTTGTGGCAGCAGGCGCTCTGGAGGAGGTTGCCCCCGAGAACGTTGCTGCGGTAGAGGCAGACAATGACGAAGGCGCTGTCGGCGCGGCAACCGTTGGATCCACTCTGTATGCATATCCTCTGACTTCTGACAATGGTTATTTCATGTACTATGACAAGAGCGTTGTCACCGATCCCACCGATCTTGATGCGATCATTGCGGACTGCGAAAAGGCAGGAAAGAATATCTATATGGAAATCAACTCCGGCTGGTATCAGACCGCGTTCTTCTTCGGCACAGGCTGCGACCTTTCCTATGAAACCGATGATGCCGGAAACTTCACCAGTGCAAACGTAAATTACGCTTCTGACCAGGGCCTGGTAGCTCTGAAGGAAATGATTCGTCTGAGCAGCTCTTCTGCCTTTGTAAACGGTTCTGCTGCCGGTGAGGCAACAACGATTGGCGCCATTGTTGACGGAACCTGGGATGCTACAATCGTGAAGGAAGTATTCGGTGACAACTATGGCTGCACTCCGCTGCCGTCCTTCCAGGGATCGGATGGAAAGACCTATCAGATGTCCGGCTTCTCCGGCTATAAGCTTCTCGGCGTAAAGCCGCAGGAGGATAAGAACAAGCTCGCCGTCTGCGATGCTCTTGCAGCATATCTCTCCAGCGGAGAAGTACAGCTTGCACGCTACGAGGCAATCGGCTGGGGACCGTCCAATCTGGAAGCACAGCAGTCGGATGAGGTTCAGGCAGACGAGGCTCTGAGTGCACTGAATGAGCAGCTCCTCAGAAACAAGCCGCAGGGTCAGTATCCCGGAGATTACTGGACACTGGCAACCGGCCTTGGCGATGATGTCATCACCGGAACACTGAATGAGAAGTCCAGCGATGAGGACCTGATGGCAGCACTGCAGACCTTCCAGGATACCTGCATCTCCTATGCAAAATAATCAGTACGAGCAGTACAGCGGAGCGTGACCCGCGTAAGGATGGGCCGGCGGATGTGGAAACGGCGTTTCTGGATGTTCTGGAAAAATGGCCTGTGATGAAGAACCATGCGGCCTGCAGACTGGGAAAGGCAGAGACAGCAGCGATCATCCGTCTGAAATTAAAATAAATTAAACAAGATTAAACAATAGTAAATCCCGGTGAAGTGTGCAACAATGGAGAAAGACACAGTAATCTCGCAGAGGCGGAGATTCTAAGGGGATAAGACTTGCTGCGCAAAGGGGAGGCAGAAAAAAGATGAACCGGAAATATCAGATTGGCACAGAAGAAAACAGGACATTTTTGCAGGAGGCAAGGGAGAATCTCCTGACATTCGGACATAAGTTTCCATCGCCGGAGGGCGGCTCCTATTGGCTTGGAGATGACGGCACACCGTGGAAGGAGAGGAATCGCGAAACCTGGATTACCGCACGTATGGTGCATGTGTACAGCCTTGGAACTCTTCTGGGACACCCGGGAAGCGAAGAACTTGCAGATGCAGGTCTGAAGGGCCTTCTCGGAGAACTGCATGATAAGGAACACGACGGCTGGTATGCGGCTGTGACGGCGGATGGAAAGCCCATGGGACCGAAGCAGTGCTATGCACATGCCTTCGTGATTCTTGCGGCAACCAGCGGAATGCTTGCGGGAAGACCCGCGGCGAAGGAGCTGTTTGAAAAGGCTGCGGCGGTATATGACAAGTACTTCTGGAACGAGGAACTCGGACTCTCTGCAGACACCTGGAATACAGAATTTACGGAGCTGGATCCTTATCGGGGACTGAACGCGAATATGCATACGGTAGAGGCTTTTCTGGCAGCTGCGGATGCGGCCGGAAAGGAAGATTACCGCGTGCGGGCAGGAAGAATCATTGACCACGTGATCGGCTGGGCCTCCTCCAACAGCTGGAGAATTCCGGAGCACTACAGGAGTGACTGGACGGCAGATCTTGAATGCAACAAGGACAAGCCGGATGATCCGTTCAAGCCTTACGGGGCAACCCCGGGACACGGCATTGAATGGGCGAGGCTGATTACACAGTGGGCGCTGTCCATGTATCCCTGCGCGGAGAATGGAGCCGTTTCCGAACAGGCAGCTCCGTATGTGGAGGCTGCCGAGAACCTGTTCAACCGCGCGGCACTGGATGCCTGGGATACAGACGGAGCTCCCGGAATTGTCTATACCACCGACTGGAACGGGAAGCCTGTGGTTCATGACAGAATGCACTGGACGCTGGCAGAGGCCATCAATACCTCCGCTTCGCTTTACCAGGTGACCGGCAAAGCGATTTATGCGGATTATTACAGCTGGTTCATGAAATATCTGGATGAGAAGGTGATGGACCACGAGCATGGCTCCTGGTACCACCAGCTGGACCGCAATAATCAGGTGCTGAACACGGTATGGCCCGGCAAATCGGACCTGTATCATGCCACGCAGGCAACGCTGATTCCGTTCTATAACGCAGCGGTTTCCATCGCAAGAGCGGTGAAGGACGATCGAAGAATCTGAAAAAACACATAAAAAGAGGGCGAATCGAGGAAAATTACTTTCCTTTGATTCGCTTTTTTGCTTAAGTAACGAAATCAATAGTTCGAATTATATTCAGAAAGGGTGAAAACTGTGTGATAAAAAAGGTCGTTGTCCGGTGAGCAGTGGCAAATAGCGACACTGTGCTTGCCACTCTGCGTGCGTGCATTTTAATGCTAGAATAACTTAATCATTTCCCTTGGCACAATTGTCTGCAGATGTGAAATCGATGATTTTTTTGAAAATCATCGGGGAGGGGGGGGTAAAAAACTGGTATTGCTCATAAAGAACGGGAAAAGAAATTTTGCTGAGAGGTACTGACGAGTGAGTGTGGGGAGCATGCTTTCTGACCTGTTAAGCCAGGCCAGTGAGTCCAAGAATTATGTCATCAGAGAAACCGGCATTGACCGGTCAACGTTTTATCAGATCCTTCGGGGAAACCGGGTTGCCACGGAGGATCAGATCGAGCGGATTTGCGAGTATATTCATCCGGATGCGGCAACCTATGGCAAGCTGATTGACTGCTATGAAGAGGAGCGTGTGGACGCGAAGACCTATCAGAACCGTCAGTATGTGAAGCAGTTTTTCAATTCTCTTTCCGAGGAGGAGACTACAGGAAGACACACCAGAGAGGGTCAGCAGATTGCAGCATTTCTGGAACGTGAAACGGCGGCAGGAGCAGAGCGCTTCCGTCTTTTTCTTCCTTCCATCAGCAGAAGAACGACGGATGTCTTTCAGGCGATGGAGAATTCTGCTCCCGACAATGAGAAAGCTCCGGAGATTTTTCAGCTGCTTGCGGAAGAGAGCAGCAGGAGAGGTGCAGCGGGCAAGTATCCGAAATTCAAGGACTGGTTTTTCCATCTGAAGGGGAAAACGATCCGGTTCCATGCATATTCTCTGGGAAAGCCCATGACGGGGTTAAATACCGTTGCTTTTCCGTACTATATCATTGGCGGAACGGGGATGCTGCTCATCAGCTACAATGAGAAACAGATTGTTGAGGTGCAGGATCCGGGTATTGTCAATGCATACAGGGATAATTTTGACCATATCCTGAAGGATGGCGAAGAGATTGCATCGACGGAGACTGATTATATATCGATCATGCAGTTTTTCTATCGTAATTGGCTGACGATTGGAAGAGAGCCCGTTTACCTTCTGACTCCGAGGCCCTGTGCATGGCTGTGCTCCACGGATGAAATGGTCCGGAAGTATATGCAGGAGGAAGAATTTGTTTCCTACGGACAGACCTTCCGGAATCTGAATGTAAGAGAGTTTACCACACAGAACGGAATGGAAGCGTTCTTCATGGATTCCAGAATCCATGAGGCGGGAGTGGATCTGCGAATCGACCCGGAAGATATGAAGAAGGTGCGCGAAACGATCAATGAGCACAGGGATCGGATTACGTTTCTTCTTGATGACCGGCGCGTGCGCGTGCATAAGGAGTGGCAGATGTTCCTGATTGGACGGCAGGCGGCCGTGTTTGTTCCTTATGAACGAACCAATTATATGATTTGCTTTACCAACAGGGATGTGGTCGATCCGCTCGCAGACTGGTTTGAGAGCAGAGTTACTTCGCTGAACAATGACATTATCCGGAAAAGGGTGCGTGAAAAGACAATTGCGTGAATTAGAATTGACTAATTCCGGAGAAGAGTGCGACAATTTCTGACAAGCAGGCATGGCCGAAAGGCTGTGCCTGTTTTTGGGTTATGAGATAGGTGAAGGAGTAAAGCATGAATGTTGTTTTTGTACTGAACAGTATCCTGCTTGGTGCCGGCCTTGCCATGGATGCATTTTCGGTTTCCATTGCCAATGGATTGAATGAGCCGCATATGCCGCGCAGTAAAATGTGCCGGGTGGCGGGGACATATGCGGGGTATCAGTTTGCCATGCCGATGATCGGATGGTTTTGCGTTCATGCCGTCGCGGAGCAGTTTGAGACGTTCCGGAAATTCATTCCGTGGATTGCGTTGCTTCTTCTGGCCCTGATCGGGGGGAAAATGCTGGCGGAGGGAATCCGCAGCGTTCGGAGCGGGAAAAGCGCTGAGGCAGAGGAAGCACAAAGGAAGCAGGAAGCCTGTCTTGGTTTTGGGATATTGATGGTGCAGGGAATTGCAACCTCCATTGATGCGCTTTCCGTTGGCTTTACCATTTCGGATTATGGTACCATGATGGCAGCAGTCTGTTCCTTTCTGATTGCAGTGACGACCTTCGTTCTCTGCATGGCAGGATTGAAGTTCGGAAAAAAATTCGGGGAACGTCTTGCGGATAAGGCAACGATTTTCGGCGGCCTTCTTCTGATTGCCATCGGAGTCGAAATCTTTGTGAAGGGTGTTTTGTAAACCGGCGAGGGAGAACAGATTATGAAAATTGTGCTGAAGGAGCTGACCAAAAGGTTTCCGAACCGTGATCATAAAAAGGAAGAAGTGACGGCTGTCGATCACTTCAGCTTTGAGATTCCTGATGGGGAGCTGGTCAGTCTTCTCGGACCGTCCGGCTGCGGGAAAAGTACAACCCTGAATATGATCTGCGGGCTGGAGCAGCCTACAGAAGGGCATATCTTCTTTGGAGAAGAGGAGGTCACGAATCTTCCGCCGGAGCTTCGCGGCGTGGGAATGGTGTTTCAGAGCTATGCGCTGTATCCGCATCTTAGTGTGCGGAAGAACATTCTGTTCCCGCTGCAGAACCTTACCGGCGCCAGTCGTCTGAGCAAGGAGGAGATGAACCGCAGGGTAGAGGAAGCGGCGAAGCTGGTACAGATTGAACCGTATCTGGACCGAAGACCAAGGGAGCTTTCCGGCGGACAGCAGCAGCGCGTTGCGATTGCCAGGGCTCTGGTGAAGATGCCCAAGGTCCTTCTCCTCGATGAGCCGCTGTCAAACCTGGATGCGAGGCTGCGCCTTCAGACGCGCGCGGAGATTCGCCGTATTCAGCAGGAGACCGGAATTACTACGGTTTTCGTGACGCACGATCAGGAAGAAGCCATGAGCATTTCGGATCGCATGGTGGTCATGAAGGACGGTGTTCTGCAGCAGATCGGGAAGCCGCAGGAAATCTATGACAATCCGGAAAATCTTTTTGTGGCACAGTTCCTCGGAAATCCTCCGATCAATGTACTGGAGGGAGAGCTCCGTCAGGACGGTGTCTATGTGGGTGAGGATCGGATTCTTGAAACCGAAGGACTGCCTGCAGGCGAAGGAGACAGGAAGGTCATGGTCGGGATCCGGCCGGAGGGCTTTATCTTGAAGGAGGACGGACCCTTCCGCTGCCGTCTGAAGTCGGTGGAAGTAATGGGACGAGATACCAGTGTGGTGATGGAGCATCCGGGAATGACGGAAGCTTCCCTTCGGGCGATTGTTCCGGGGGAAAGCCGGATGGAAATCGGGAAAGCGGAGCTTTGCTTTGCCGTAAAGCCGGGTAAGGTTTATCTGTTTGATGCTGCAGGTGGAGAACGCATTGATTTGAGCAGAGGCAGGCGTACTGAGGCGGAGGAGGCCGTGAAAGAGAAATGAACAACACCGGTAAGTGGAAGCCATGGCTGTATCTTCTTCCTTCACTGATTTTTCTGGGTATCTTCATGGTATACCCGCTTTTTGATGTCATTGTATATTCACTGGAGGAGGGCTACAATTCCGCCGCGCAGACCTACTGGGGCGTCGGACTTTATAATTTTCGGTATGTGCTGCGGGATCCGTATTTTCTGCAGGCACTGCAGAACACCTTTCTGATTGTCATCATTACGGTTCCCGTTTCGACGGGACTGGCGCTTTTGATTTCAATGGGGCTGAATTCCATTTCCAGATTCAAGGATTTGTTTCAGACCATCTTTTTTCTGCCATATGTCACGAATACGCTGGCAGTCGGCCTTGTCTTCATGATTCTTTTCAAAAAGACTCCGTATTCGGAGGGCTTTATCAATCTTCTGATCCGCTTTTTCGGAGGAACTCCGGTCGATTTTATTGAGGGCCCCTACTGGGCGAAGATGCTGGTGATGTGCATCTATACCGTCTGGATCGTGCTTCCTTTCAAGATCCTGATTCTGACCAGTGCACTGGCAGGCGTCAATCCGGACTACTACAAGGCGGCAAAGGTAGACGGAACGAGGAGCTTTCGGATTTTCTATAAGATCACACTTCCCATGATTGCGCCTATGATTACCTATCTGGTAATCACCGGCTTTATCGGAGCCTTCAAGGCCTACAGTGATGAGGTTGCAATCTTCGGAACGAATCTGAATGCGGCAGGCATGAATACCATTGTGGGCTATGTATATGACATGCTGTACGGAGAAAGCGGCGGATATCCGTCCTATGCATCTGCTGCGTCCTTGCTTTTGTTTGCCATTGTATTCACCGTTACCGTGATCAATCTTATGCTGACCGGAAGAGAGGAAGGGGCTTCATGAGCAATCATCAGAAAGCCGGTATTGGCAGAAAAGCCGGAAGAGCAGTCGTGCATGCACTTCTTGCGATATGGGCAGTTATTGTTTTGTTTCCGTTTTACTGGATGATTCTGACTTCCCTGAAAAGCTACAGCTCCTATAATGCGGAATATGTTCCGAAGCTGTATGCGGCGCATCCCACGCTGCAGAATTATGCAGATGCCTTCACGCAGGTTCCGCTGGGCAGGTACTTCCTGAATTCCATTGTTTTCACTCTGGCAACCACGGTGATCATGCTGGCTGTCACCATCCTTGCGGCCTATGCGTTCGCGAGACTTCGCTTTCGCGGAAAAAATCTGCTGTTTACGCTGTATCTGTCTCTGATGATGATCCCGAATGAGCTTGTGATCATCACGAATTTCGTCACAATCACAGACTGGAATCTGCGGAACACGTATCTGGGACTCATTCTTCCGAGTGTAACCTCGGTGTTCTATATTTATCTGCTGAAGGAAAACTTCGAGCAGGTTCCGGAGGAGCTGTACAAGGCAGCGAAGGTGGATGGAACCTCGGATCTGAAATACCTTTGGAAGGTGATGATCCCAATCTGTCAGCCGACGATCGTCACCATCACCATTCTGAAGATCATAGAATGCTGGAATTCCTATGTGTGGCCGCGGCTGATTACCGATGACGCCGCGTATTTTCTGGTATCAAACGGAATTCAGGAGCTTCGGGAGAACGGTTTCGGACGCGAGAATATCCCCGCGATGATGGCCGCTGTGGTCGCGATCTCCATTCCTCTGATTCTGCTGTTTCTGATCTTCCATCGGAAAATCATGGAAGGCGTGTCGCAAGGGGGCATTAAGGGCTGAGCATGAGAATGAGAACAGGAAAAAAGAGAATCAGAAGACTGACCGGAGTTTTTCTTTCTGCCATCCTGGCAGGGAGCTGTCTGGGGCTGACCGGCTGTCACGGCTCACAGGGACTGCAGGCGTTTACGGTACCGGAGTCCTTTGATGACACGAAGCCGGTTACCATCACGTTCTGGGCCAAGAATGATACGAACAAGAACCAGACGGCAGTCTATCATCAGGCCATTCAGGATTTTGAGGCCCTGTATCCGAATATCAGCGTCAATATGAAGCTGTACACGGATTACACGAAGATCTACAACGACGTCATTACGAATCTGTCCACAGGAACCACACCGAACGTCTGCATCTCCTATCCGGATCACATTGCAACGTACATGACGGGGACAAACGAGGTGGTTCCGCTGGATGACCTGTTTGAAGATGAGAAGTACGGCCTTGGCGGGAGCGAGATCCGTTATGACGGTCCGAAGCTGTCGGAGATGGTTCCTCAGTTTCTGGAGGAATGCAGAATCGGAGAAGAGCATTATGCGGTTCCGTTTATGCGCTCCACGGAGGCAGTATATATCAACCGCGATCTGGTGGAGAAGCTCGGCTATGAGCTTCCGGAGGTCCTGACCTGGGATTATATGTTCGAGGTGGCAGAGGCTGCCGCGAAGAAGGATGCAGACGGGACCTATTCTCTTAACGGCCAGAAGGTGATGATTCCCATCATCTATAAGTCCACGGACAATATGATGATTCAGATGCTGCGGCAGAAGAAGGCAGGCTATGCTTCGGAAGCAGGGGACGTGGAGCTGTTCAATGACGAAACGACGCAGATTCTCAAAACGGTCGCGGAGCATGCCGGAACGGGAGCCTTTTCCACGTTCAAAATATCCAGCTATCCTGCCAACTTTCTGAATGCAGGCCAGTGCGTGTTCGCCATTGATTCCACGGCCGGGGCAACCTGGATGGGAACCGGGGCCCCTCTTTCGGACATCAGTGAGGATGCTGTGCAGAGCTTCACTACAGAGGTGCGGATGGTGCCTCAGTTTGATCCGCAGAATCCTCAGATGATTTCGCAGGGACCGTCGGTCTGTATTTTTAATAAAAAGGATCCGCAGGAGGTGCTGGCGTCCTGGCTGTTTATGCAGTATCTGCTGACAAATAAGGTGCAGCTTGCCTACTCGGAAACGGAAGGCTACGTGCCGGTCACAGAGAAGGCACAGAATTCGGAGGAATACCGGGAATATCTGGCAGAACGGGGGAAGGATGACGAGCACTATTCCGTGAAAATCGACGCAGTCTCCCTTCTTCTGGATCACGTACAGGATACCTTTACCACGCCAGTGTTCAACGGTTCGGCTTCGCTTCGCCTGGCGGCAGGGGCCTTGATTGAATCTGTAACAAAATCGGTGCGCCGGCACCAGACTGTGGACGATGCATATCTGACAAAGCTATATGAAGATACGGCCAGTATGTACAAGCTGGATCAGATTCAGGCATCCGCAGTGCAGGGCGGACAGAATGCGGATCTTGGTCCCCTTCCCTTTGGAGCCAAGGCGCTTCTTGGTACCCTGGCAGGAGCCTGGAGCCTGATTCTGGTCACTTTCCTGTTCCGCTATCGAAGAAAAAGGAGAAAATGACCGAAAAGACTTTCCCGTAGAGGGAGATCGTGGTATAAGGGTAGGGAAACTCGGACGGGCATTCTGCCGGTTCGAACATCATGAAGAAGCCGATGTCTGAAAGGACCCGGCAGGAGGAAAATTTATGAAAAAGACACTGGTAATGGCAATGATCTCTGCAGTTATGCTGTCGATGGCCGGCTGCGGAAACAATGCACAGCCTGCTGCAGATACCGCAGAGCCTGCTGCAACGGAGGCTGCTGCAGATGCTGCTGAGGAAGCAAGCACCGAAGCGGCAGAAGCAGAGAGCACAGAGGAAGCTGCAGAGGCCGGCGCCGCAGATGAGGCCAAGTCGGACGGCGTGATGACCTATGAGGAATATCTTGCTGCAGACATCGACAGTGAAGTGACCGTTGAGACTTACATCCAGGCGAAGCAGGGATGGTGGGAGGATAACGGCCAGGGTGTCGCAACCTTCTATACACAGGATGCAGAGGGCGGATATTTCATCTATAACATGCCTTGCTCCGAAGAGGATTACAATGATAAGCTGACCGTCGGCGCAAAGATCAAGGTGACCGGATATAAGGCCGAGTGGTCCGGCGAGGTTGAGATTATGGATGCCACCTATGAGGTGGAGGACGGGACCTACGTGGCAGAGCCTCTTGATGTCACAGACAGCCTTGGCAGTGATGATCTGGAGAAGTACATGAACCAGAGCATTGCCATGAAGGGCCTTAAGGTAGAGGCAAGCAAGGATGCAAACGGTGAGGACGCAGCCTTCCTGTACAACTACGATGGCTCCGGAACCGAAGGTGACGATCTTTACTTCAATGTATCTGCAAACGGAGCAACCTATACCTTTACCGTAGAGTCCTACCTGTGCGGCAAGGATACCGATGTTTATAAGGCGGTAGAGAACCTCAACATCGGCGACACCATTGATATCGAGGGCTTCCTGTACTGGTACGAGGGAGCACAGCCTCACGTAACTTCTGTTACCGTGGAATAATCAACATCCGCTGACCGGAAACAACAGCATACAGGATCACAATAAGAGCAGAGGCACAGTCCTTCTCCGGAAGATTTTCCAACCGGCGAAGGGGCGCCTCTGTTTTTGCTTCTCCTCTTTAGAAAATCTTCACAGATTGTTTATGAAAAACAGATTGTGACCAATGGTCATGTTTTGTATAATAGCAATCATAGAAAAGAAAAACAACAGCAAAGAGAAACAGTTCAGCATAAAAGGATGGAGGTAACCTATGTATTATTCCAGCGGAAATTATGAAGCTTTTGTACGTCCCATGAAGCCGGAAGGAGTCGACAGCAAATCGGCTTATATCGTTGGTTCCGGACTGGCGGCTCTCTCTGCAGCCTGCTTCCTGGTGCGAGACGGACAGATGAAGGGAAGCAATGTTCATGTCCTTGAGAAGGATGAGGTACCGGGCGGTGCCTGCGACGGACTGTATATCAATGATGTCGGCTACGTGATGCGCGGCGGCCGCGAGATGGACAACCATTTCGAGTGTATGTGGGATCTGTTTCGTTCGATTCCTTCGATCGAGACGCCGGGGGTCAGTGTGCTGGATGAGTATTACTGGCTGAATAAGAAGGATCCGAATTACTCCCTGTGCCGTGCGACGGAGAAGAGAGGGCAGGATGCACATACCGATAAGAAATTCGGACTTTCCGACAAGGGTGCAGAGGAAATCATGAAGCTGTATCTGACCCCGGATGAGGATCTGTACAATAAGAGAATCAATGAGGTCTTCGACGAAGAGGTTTTTGATACCAACTTCTGGATGTACTGGCGCACGATGTTCGCATTTGAGAACTGGCACTCCGCACTGGAGATGAAGCGTTATCTGCAGAGATACGTACACCATATCGGCGGACTTCCGGATTTCACGGCGCTTCGTTTCACCCGTTACAACCAGTATGAATCCATGATTCTTCCGATGATCAAGTATCTGGAGGGCTTCGGTGTCAGTTTCGAATATGGCGTAAAGGTTGACAACGTCAAGTTCGATATCCAGGGCGAGAAGAAGACAGCAACGGCCATTGAGGTGACAAGAGACGGCAAGAAGGAATTCATCCCGCTGACCGAAAATGATCTTTTATTCATCACAAATGGCGGATGCGTGGAGAATGCAGCGATCGGAAGTCAGAACAAGCCTGCTCCGTTTGATCCCCGTCTTCATGAAGGCGGAGGCTGGGATATGTGGCACCGCATTGCGCTGCAGGATCCTTCGTTCGGACATCCGGAAAAGTTCGATTACGATCCGGAGCAGACGAACTGGATGAGTGCAACGGTGACGACGCTGGATGATAAGGTTATCCCTTATATCAAGAATATCTGCCATCGCGATCCGTTCAGCGGCGGTGTTGTGACAGGCGGTATTGTTACCGCAAGAGATTCGTCCTGGCTTCTTTCCTGGACCATCAACCGTCAGCCGCAGTTCCGTGACCAGCCCAAGGACCAGTGCCTTGTATGGGTATACGGTTTGTTCTCCGATAAGCCCGGCGACTATGTCAACAAGCCGATGAGGGATTGCACCGGTAAGGAGATCTGCGAGGAATGGCTGTATCATCTCGGGGTTCCGATGGATGAAATTGAAGAGCTGGCAGAGAACAGCTGCAACACCGTTCCGGTTATGATGCCGTATATCACTGCATTCTTTATGCCGCGTGAGGCAGGAGATCGTCCGGATGTTGTTCCCAAGGGCGCAGCAAATTTTGCCTTTATCGGACAGTTCGCAGAGACTCCGAGAGATACGATCTTTACGACAGAGTATTCCATCCGCACCGGCATGGAAGCGGTCTACACGCTTCTTGACATTGACCGCGGCGTTCCGGAGGTCTGGGGAAGCACCTTCGATGTGCGTGATCTGCTTCACGCAACCGTTGCCCTTCGTGACGGAAGGCCGTTGAACGACGGTTCCATGGGACCTGTGGCGGATGCGGCACTGAAGGCAGCCATGCTGAAGATCCGCGGAACAGAAATTGAGAAGCTTCTGAAGAAATATCATGTGATCGAAGAGGCGGAGAAGAAGCCGGCCACAGACGCCATTAAGGATGCTGTGACGGACGGTGTTCGGAAAGCACGGGAAGGCGTAGAGGCTGCAAAGGAGAAGCTTCCGAAAAACGAAGAGGAAGCAAAGACTCTTGTGGAAGAGAATAAAGCCGCACTGGCAGCAGGTGCTGCGGTGGCCGTTGCACTCGGAGCGGTTGCCCATCTGCTCCATAAAAAGAAATAAATAAAAAGCGCCCCGCAAAAAGAAACCAGGGTCATCCCTCACCAGGAATTCACGGTGGGGGATGACCCTTTTTCTGATCTCCCGGATCATGGGAAAAGGAAAAGCTGTCCGGAGGATTAATTGGCTTCCAGCAGGCGGTATCCGACGCCTGCCTCGGTGAAAATAAACTCCGGTTCGGCGGGATTCTTCTCAATCTTGCGACGGATGTTTGCCATGTTGACCCGGAGAATCTTGTTGTCGGATTTCATGTTCGGCCCCCAGATTTCCTGCATGATGGCATCGTATGTAATCACGCGTCCGGAATACCGGGCAAGCAGAGCAACAATGCGGTATTCGTTCTGCGTGAGATGTACGTCCTCACCGCGTACAAGAACCTTGTGCTTGTTGAAGTCAATGTGGAGATCGCCGGCCTGGAACTGTTCACTTTCGGAGAGAGAGCTCTGCACGGCAGTGTGTGCATGCCGAAGCGCAGTACGAATTCTGGCAAGGAGCTCTGACGTACCGAAGGGCTTGGTGATGTAATCGTCGGCGCCGAGATCAAAGGCCTGAACCTTATCGTGTTCATGATCCCTGGCGGATACCACCAGAATCGGCAGGGTGGACCAGCTCCGGATTTTGCGGATGATTTCCACACCGTCCATATCGGGAAGGCCAAGGTCCAGAATCACAAGATTCGGGCACTGGGAGCTGACGATGCTGAGAGCTTCATTCCCGGTGCGTGCGATCAGAACTTCATAATTGTTGGAACGGAGAACAGCTTTCATAAGATTGATGATGCTGTTGTCGTCTTCGATAATCAGAATACTGTCGCGAATCTGCAAAATAGATCTCCTTTCTGCATACGTCCTGCATGCAGATGCCGACCATCTGCCGGCATCGAAAATTCAGTTATCTTTATGCATAGGTGTTCTCCAGAGGAAGCTCGAACCAGACACGAGCGCCTCCTCCGGGAAGATTTTCTGCGTGCATGGTGCCGTGATGCGCAAGGACAATGGTCATACAGACAGAGAGTCCGATCTGCATACTGCGGCCGGAGGCTCTTGTATCACCGGCATGGAGAGGGAGACTCCCGTCAAAAAGATGCGGGAGAAGCTGCGGATCGATTCCTGTGCCGTCATCCTCTACGGAGAACACCGCATGTCCCGGGATGTGCATGACGTGAAGAACGATGCGGGTAATGTTCCCTCCGTGCATGACGGAATTGTCCAGCAGATTCAAAAGCACCTGTTCAATGAGAATCGGGTCCATCGGGACCAGTAAAACCTCATCCGGAACCTTAACCTCCACCGGAATGGAAGGACTGTGCTTGTGAAATTTCTGGACCGTGCTGCTGACGATTTCCTCGGCAAGCTCTTCGGTTTTGGTAATGTGAGCATTGGCACCGCTGCTGATTCGGGTGATCGACAGAATGTTCTCCACAATCCGGTTCAGCCACTGAGCCTCTGTCTTGATGTCACCGGTCAATGTTTTCTTCTGCTCATCATCCAGGGTGTCGTAATTGTCCAGAATGGCAGAGGCGGACCCTACAATCGAAGTCAGCGGAGTGCGGATGTCATGCGAGACGGAACGCAGGAGATTCGCACGCATCTGTTCGCGCTCCATCTGAAGCTTGATCTGCTCCTGCTGTTTGATCTGCGTCGTTAAGGCGCTGATCATGATGGATACAGTCAGCATGACGAAGAAGGTCAATGGATATCCGGTCAGTGAGAAATTAAGGCTGAAATAGGGGAAAGTAAAAATACAGTTGACGCCGAAAACCGCAATAAAGGAGGCAACGATGCCGTAGCTATAGCCTTCCGTAAAGCGGGAAATGAGAACGATGGCCAGAATGAAAATCAGAGGAACATACGCATCGGCCGTTACGAACTGCTGCAGAAGAAAGCAGAAGATGCTGGTCACCAGAAGAATTCCGCTGGTCAAGAGGCTGTTCTTCAGAATGGGATGCAGATTAAAATAATACAAATCAAAGTTCTTCATATTCTAAGTACCCGGAGAACCATCTGCCAAAACCGGTCATGGGTGATCTGTAAGAAGCAGAGGATCTTTTTGATCATGTAATACGGAAGACTGAGTTCGGATGCCGGTTCAAATCCTGATGACATTAGCATAAGGAGATCATACCTTCTATAAGTATAACAGAGCCTTGACGGAGACTTGACTCTGTGTGCGGGTTTCTTAGCAAAAAGCTAGCGAACATCATGGCCCGGTAAGACTACAATGACAGGCGGTTAATGGTGCGACGCTGTATTTGGAACGAATTATAATACGGCAAGTGTATACAGATGAATAATTCATACATAAAAGCAACAATTATTAAAAAAGTATAAACTTTTTCGCAATTAATCCGTTCCACTTCGGCGGAATCATGCTATTATGATATGCGATTTCCATACGAGAAACGAAGGGTAAGCGAAACGAGATGAGTATAGCGAAACCGCTGAGCCGGATAACAATTGAGGAAGCACAGATCAAGGCGGATCGGAAGAAGTGCCGGAAATATGATCAGTGCGGCCTTGGGGAGAAGGCTGTATACATGGGGAGCACGGTGCACCCGAGGAATTACTACATTCCTTATGAGTCCATTACCAATGTGTTCAAGCGGGTTGGTGCAAGCAATCCGGACGGGAAAGGGTTCCTCGCTCCGGTGCTGTTCATCGTCGTTCGTTACGATGACGGGAAGGAGCAGGAATGCTCATTCCGGTATCTTCAGGATGCCGATAAGATGCTGGATGATCTGGAGAAGAATCATCCGGAGATCCCGCTTCTGTCACCGGAAGGAATGCGGAGAAAGAAGGAACGGGAGGCGACAGAGGCCAGAATTCAGGCCAATGCGCTGACGCAGACGGCACTTCACAGCAAAAAGATCCTGGAGGATGCCCGTTGGGAGGTACATAAGCGTCCCGCTCTGTATGAAAAGCTTGCCGCCATGGCGAAGCTCAAGCGCCATGCAGATCTGATGAAGCCCTCTGTTCGTTACATTGCCGTCGGACTTCTTGCTGTCGGAATTGCCGCTGCATTAGCCGGTATTCTGATGATGCGGAGTGCGAGCCGGAATATCGGCGCTGTTGTGGCTCTGATCGGAATCATGCTTGTTTTTCTTGCCGTCAACAGCAAGGGCCTTCCGAGCAAACTGACCAATCGTAAGCTTCGTGACAGGGAATATGAGGAAGCACTGGATGCCATGACAAATTCACTGAAGCATCTTCCGGATTTTCCGATTCCCTGCTACTATGCACATCCGTATACATTTGACCGCATGATCCGGATTCTTCAGGAGGAGCGGGCAGAAACACCGGAGGAAGCACTGAAGGTGCTGAAGGCGGACCTGAAATCCATGGATTCCAGTGTTGCGCTATCGGGGGACGATTTCAAACAGGTCGTCACCATCAAACCCTTGTTTACTGTGCAGGATTACAGATAGGGCCAATATCTGTGATTCTGCTAAGTAATACTATATGTTATGAGCTGGCCACAGGTACCCACAACATAAAAGTGTGACCAGGAAGGAGGAGATATGGCAACATTTTTAATTGGCCTTGTGATCCTTATCGGCGGGGGACTCCTGTACGGTAAGTTTTGCGAGAACGTCTTCGGACCGGATGATCGTGAGACACCCGCTTACGCGAAGCAGGACGGCGTCGACTATGTTCCGATGCAGACCTGGAAGAACAGCCTGATCAACCTGTTGAACATTGCAGGAACCGGCCCGATCCTCGGACCGATTCAGGGAATTCTGTTCGGACCCATTGCATTCCTTGCAATCCCGATCGGAAATGTCATCGGCGGATCCATGCATGACTATTTCAGCGGCATGATCTGCACCCGCGACGGCGGTGCCCAGATGCCTGAGTTTGTTAAGAACTACACAAACAAGGCTGTATACGTTCTGTATGATATCTTTATCTGCGTTCTGCTGCTCCTTGTCGGCGCTGTATTCATTTACACACCCGGAGATATCGCAGCAACACAGGTATTCGGCTTCGGCGGAACTCCGCAGGAGGCTTCCACCTGGATCATCTACACCGTGATCTTTGTTTACTATCTGATCGCAACGGTATTCCCGATCGATAAGATCATCGGCCGTGTGTATCCGATTTTCGGTCTGATCCTGGTGTTCTCTGCAGTTGGTATCTTCATTGCAATCTTTGCAAAGGGATATCCGCTGATCAACGTATGGGACAACTGGAATACGGTCGGACAGTTTGCAGCAGACGGAGGATTTGACTTCGGTGCTTACTTCGGACCGAGTCCATTCTCCGGCGGACACTTCATCCCGCTGTTCTTCCTGACCGTTGCCTGCGGCATCCTTTCCGGATTCCACAGCACGCAGACTGCTCTTGTTTCCCGCACCATCCAGTCCGAGAAGGCTGGACGTATGACCTACTACAACATGATGGTTGTTGAGGGCTTCATCGCAATGTGCTGGGCAGCAGGAACCATGGCTATGATCAACCTCGGCGCTTCCAACGGCGGCGTCACCATGACGCTTTCCGATACAGGCGCATGGACCTATGTCACTGCAAGCGGCGTTGTTTCTGCAACCTCTGTTGTCGGCATCATCTGCAAGAATGCTCTGGGGCCTGTCGGCGGCGTCATCGCCCTGATCGGTGTTATCATCCTTCCGATTACCTCCGGCGATACCGCACTCCGTGCACTTCGTCTGACACTGTCGGATTCGCTGCACATCAAGCAGGAGAACAACAAGCAGCGCATCGGCCTTGCAGTTCCGGTCTTCGCACTTGTTTATATCATCCTGATCTGGGCGAAGAACGATCCTCAGGGCTTCAATACCCTGTGGAGATACTTCGCATGGTCCAACCAGATGATCTCTCTGTTCGCTCTGGCCTGCATCACTGCATGGATGTATAAGAACGGCAAGGCGAAGTTCGTTTGGATTCCGCTGATTCCGGCTGCATTCTATGCATTTGCAACCTGCACGTTCATTGTCAATGCCAAGATCGGTCTTGGTCTTGACTGGCCGATTGCTTATGCGGTTGGCGCAATCTTCACTGTTGCTTATCTTGTGGTTTGTGTTCTCAACGGCAAGAAGAAGGCAAAGGAAGCGGCATAAGTCATCTGCTGCGGACAGACAGATGTCTGTCGAATCAAACATGGAAAAGAAAACCGCTGGACAGGGTACGTTCAGCGGTTTTTTTGAAGGAGAGAGCAGTTATGGAATTATTGGATTTTCTGCGGCAGGAAGGTGTTTCAGAGAGCATTCTCTCTGAGGTGGAGCACTTTCGAAGCTTTTATCGGTTAAAAGAAGAAATGGAGAGACGGATTCCAACCCCGCAGTATTCCTATTACGGAAAAGAAATCTGGGAGCAGGCGCTTTCCACCCTCCTTGCAGGTGAAAATCTTCTTCTGGTGGGGCCTAAGGCAACCGGCAAAAACGTGCTGGCAGAGGGCTTGTCTGCGGCACTTCACAGACCCGAGTGGGACGTCTCTTTCTATATTAATACAGATGCCGCATCGCTCATTGGGACGGACACCTTTGAGAATGGAAGGGTGACGCTCCGCAAGGGACCGATTCTGCAGTGCGCAGAGGAGGGCGGCTTTGGCATTCTGGATGAGATCAATATGGCCAAAAACGAGTCCCTTGCAGTTCTTCATGCAACACTCGACTTCCGAAGGATCATTGATGTTCCCGGTTATGACCGCATTGTTCTGAACGATGCGACACGCTTTATCGGAACCATGAACTATGGCTATGCCGGAACGAGAGAGATCAATGAGGCCCTGGCATCCCGTTTCATGATTATCCAGATGCCGGTCATTACAGAAGAGAATCTGAAGAAGCTGATTCTGGAGAAATATCCGGACATCAAGCCGGATTACAAGGACCAGTTTGCAAAGCTGTTTGAAGACATCCGCCGTAAATGCGAGGGCGGAGAGATCTCGACGAAGGCTTTGGATCTGCGCGGCCTTCTAGCTGCCATCCGGATGATGCACCGCGGCCTTCCTGCCGTTCAGGCCCTGCAGCTTGGAATTGTGAACAAGTGCTTCGATGATTATGAGAGGCAGCTTGTCAGCGATATGATTGCCGTGCGCTTCCCGGGAGATCTGGGAAAAGAGAGCATCTTCGCATAAGGACAGTGGAAGCTCTATGGAAATTACGGAATTTGAGAAAAAACGTGCTGCGAATCTGATCTGGAACAGTGCACACGACTATACGATCGAAACGGGCTTTCGTGTCTATGATGCAGACGGGAAGGCAGATGTCTACTGGAACAGCATCGTAGGCGCCATTCACCTGCATTACGACTGGAAAAAGCTTCTTGCCTTTTACAACACCTTTCATGAGAAGATCAACCAGGAGGTGTATGAGAGTTTGTTCTGGCTGGCGCTGGAGAATGCTGTCTATGAGAAGGAAAAGGATCTGCGGCCTGTTTTTCCTTACCTTCGGAAGCAGTATGCAAGAAACAAGCTGAACGCCATGCACGGACAGTTTTCGCTGGAGGATTCCGCCGGGCAGCGTCTCCTTGCGATCACACTGGGGCATTTCCGCAGGGCGCTGGGAGAGGATTGCGGGCTTCCGGATCTTGTAGATCGAAAGCTTCTGGATTCCATTGAGCTGGGATCGGAGCTGACCACGGACGAAATCATTGCAAGTCTTACGGCGACACTGGAGAAATATTTTACCTACCGGCCGGATGGACCGGATCTCCCGGGCGGGGACCGGAGAATTCCCAATCTGCTTTCCCTGTTCTCGCTGAGAAGACGGAGAAAAAACGGCTACGCGGAAATGGGACCGGTGCGGAAAATGTCCTTCGGCTACGGCGAGCATGTGTCCGAGTACGGAAGCGAGGTTCTGGATCAGAGCCATTTAAGCGTTGCATTTGCCAATTACACGGCGCAGACGGATGAGGGCCTGAAGGAATACATCACCAACTACTTCGGAAAGCCGATTTATGATGCGAAGGAGACGGCAAAGCTTCAGAAGGATTACTGTTACGGGAATCATACAGACGTGAAGCTTCATATTACGCGCGGCGAATACACTGAGGAGATGCTGTGCGCAGGCTTTGCCGGAAAGATGCATAAGGAGGCTCTGAAGCAGGGAGAAGCGAACCGGAAGGCATATGCTGCGAAGGAAGGAATTTACCGTGTGCAGATTGATAAGCTGACCGCGCGGATCCGCAACTCGATTCTGACGCATCTGGATGATCAGATTGTAAAGTCTGCGGCAGGAAAGCTTCGCGGGGACCGGATCTGGCGCGCCCTGTATCTGGATGACAACAAGGTATTTGAAAAAAAGATTCTGGGGGATACGGGCAATATCACGGTGGACCTTCTGCTGGATGCCTCCACGTCGCAGCTGCACCGACAGGAGACGGTGGCGGCGCAGGGCTATATGATTGCGCAGAGTCTGACGAACTGCGGAATTCCGGTGCGGATGTATTCATTCTGCTCCCTGAATGGATATACGATCATGAATCTCTATCGGGATTATCAGGAAACCGACAGGAACCGGAAAATCTTTGATTATTTTACAGCAGGAGCCAACCGGGACGGACTTGCGATTCGTCTGGCGGCCGGAATGATGAAGGACAATCACGCGGAGCATCGCATTCTGATCGTTCTGTCCGACTGCAAGCCGAATGACGTCATCAAGGTGAGAACCTCGACCGGGCAGTATAAGGACTATGCGGCCGCTCTAGGCGTGGAGGATACTGCGGCCGAAGTACATAAGGCGAGGATGGCCGGAATTACCGTGCTCTGCGTATTTACAGGGGAAGACGATGCGCTGCCGAATGTCCACCGGATCTATGAACAGGATTTTACCCGCATCCGCCAGCTGGATTTGTTTGCGGAAGCTGTGGGAGCGATGCTGCAGAACCGGATCCGGGTGATGTAATCATGAACATGAAAAACGGCCTTGATTTGCAGCAGCCTTCTCTTTGGCGGATCGTTAACGAGGGAAGAACGGTTCTTAGCACGATTTTAAGAATGACGCGTCGGCTTATTTTGACAAAAATAGCGAGAACCGCTATAAATAGAGGTCATAGATCCAGAAGGATTCTGATTGGTACGGGTACTCCGGTAATTGAGGGTGCCCGCTTTTTGATATCAGCATGCAGTCAGGGGCTGCTGAGTTTGTAAAGAGTACAGACACACCCTGTAAAGGAGAATTGAGAAAAATGACGCCGAGACAGAAAAAAGAATATTATTCCTTCGTAATCCCATCGATCCTTGCCTTTGCACTTGGCGGCGTCTACAGCATTGTGGATGGTTTCTTCATCGGACATTGTCTGGGGGACCCCGGCCTTGCTTCCGTTACGATCGGGTATCCTCTGGCTGTTCTGATTCAGGCGGTTGGAACCGGACTTGGTCTTGCAGGTGCCATTCGTTATACGATCTGGGGTGCACAGGACCGGAAGGAGGACCAGAAGAAGTGCTATACGGCGGCACTCCTTCTCCTGATACTGGTCAGCATTGTTCTGACGGTTATTTTCCTGACACAGCTGTATCCGATTCTGAGATTTCTTGGAGCGGAAGGGGATCTTCTGGAGATGACCGCCGAATATGTGAGGGTTCTTGCAATCGGAACGACTCTGCAGCTTCTTGCAACCGGACTGATTCCGTTTATCCGCAACATGGGCGGGACGTCCTATGCCATGGTTTCCATGATCCTTGGCTTTGTTGTGAACATCATTCTGGACTATGTTCTTGTGTGGCATATTCCTCTTGGAATGTCGGGAGCGGCGTGGGCAACCGTGATCGGGCAGGCGTCGACGACGGTTGCGGCCATCCTCTTTCTTCTTCGGAAGAAGCCGGGACTTCGCCTTCCGGAAATCGGAGAAATGCTCTCGATCTGGGGAGAGATGTTCCGGGTTGCCGTTGCTCCTTTTGGCATGACGATTTCGCCTACCATAACGCTGATTCTGATGAATCGTTTCCTCCTCCTCTACGGAGGAGAGCAGGCGGTTGCTGTATACGGCTGCATCGACTATGTGGTTGCCGTTATCTATCTGCTGCTGCAGGGAGTCGGTGACGGGAGCCAACCGGTCATCAGCGAGCAGTACGGCGAGGGAAATGATGCCATGTCTGCAGCCTACCGTACCATGGCCTATCGCACCGCGGGGGTGATCACGGTCGTCTGTATGGCGGGCCTTTATCTGACCAGAGGCCTGATCGGAGCTCTCTTCGGAGCATCTCCGGAGACCTGTCTGGAGGTCGTAAAAAGGCTTCCGCTGTTCCTGGCAACCCTGATCTTTGTGGCCTTTATCCGCGTCACGACATCCTATCTGTATGCGACAGAAAAGGTTGCACTGTCCTATGTGCTTGTCTACACGGAGCCCGTTCTGTCCCTTGTTGCCTGCTTGCTTCTTCCCCTGAAGATGGGACTTGACGGCGTTTGGGTTGCAATTCCCTGCTCTCAGGTGCTCTCCGGCGTGATTGCATTTGTGATCAAGCAGAACACAGACCGACGACTGGCAATGACGAACAGGACTGTCCGACATACGGAAAAACAGTAAAAACAGTAAAACCGTAAAACGGGGCTTGACGCTTCTGTAAATATGAGGTAAGATAACATCTGCTTCGAGCGATTGGTTCGCAGTAGCAGATACAAATCGAGGCGTGGCTCAGTTTGGTAGAGCGCCGCGTTCGGGACGCGGAGGCCGCAAGTTCGAATCTTGTCGCCTCGATGATGATGAGATCCCCGGAAACGTTGAGAAATCAAGGCTTCCGGGGGTTTTTCTTTGCGAAAATACGGCCGGTAATCTCGTAAATGGCATCCAGAAGTCCATTTGACATTTACGTAGTTTCTGTACTTGCGCCACACAGGTGGACTATGATAGTCCCTAAAGTTGTGGAGATGATAAAATAGCGATAGTATTATGATAATGATAAGGAGGAAAAGTAAAATGATCAGTATTCGACCAGTATCAGATCTGCGTAATCATTTTCCGGAAATAGAAGAGACTGTCATTGCTTCAGATGCTCCTGTATTCCTTACAAAGAATGGATATGGAACAATGGTTCTTATGAGCATTGAACAATATGAAAAACTTACCAATAATATAGAAAAGAAATTGGATGAGGCAGATGTTGCGGCAGAACGTTCGGAGGTCCGTTATCCTGCCTCAGAAGTTTTTGGACGGGTAAGGAGCCGGATTCGTGAATCAAATACAGTATAAGCTTTCAGTTCTCTGATTTCTGAACAGATCGGTATCCTGCGTTAAAAATGGGCGCACTGATCCTGTTGTCAACAGTAGACATCAGATTCAGAAATCAAAGATCAGATCGAGCTGTCTCCTTTGGTTTTTGTGTTCTTGTCAAATACATTTTACCAAAGTAACGGCTCTTTTTTGATTCACTTTTCAAGTGAAAGCAGCAAATGATGCAAACAAAACAGCAGTGAAAGGAGGCCAGAGGAATGGGACGAGTATTGGATTATCAAACACAAATCTTATTGCAAGGATATATTGAAGAACTGCGAAAGATATACGGAGAGCATTTGCAGAAAATCATTCTGTATGGCTCCCGTGCACGCGGAGATTTTCGAGAGGATTCGGATTACGACATCATGATTTTGACAGATTTGGATGAACTTTCACAGAAGAAATATCAGAAAGATTTGTCCTATATGACGTATGATTTCAGTCTGGATCACGATGTAGACATCAAGCCGATTGCAAAGGAGGAGAAATTCTTCATGCATTGGGTGGTAAACTATCCATTTTACAGGAATATCCAACAGGAAGGGGTTGTGCTATATGATGCAGCATGAAGAAAATGGTACAACAATAGATTTGGTTCGGTATCGTCTGTCCTCAGCAGAAGGAGATTTGAGAGCGGCTCAGATTTTATATGAAGCGGGAGAATACAGGGGCGCGAATAATCGCGCATATTATTCGTTATTCCATGCGATCAATGCGGTGCATGCATTACACGGGAAGGCATATAAGCGGCACAAGGATGCTCTTGCTAATTTCAATAAGGATTATGTGAAAACGGAAATTTTTCCGCGAGAGATTGGACGAAAGATTGGAGCTGCAGAGGAAATTCGTCATGCAAGTGACTATGATGACTTTTATCTGGTCAATAAGGAGGAAACACGGCAGCAAATCTCGGCGGCGCAAGAATTTTTGAACATGGCGAAAGAGTATTGTGAAAGAAATTACGGAACCAGTGATTCTGAGCCTGCAGAATAACCTGGGCCCTTCCTTTGGGGTCCTTATAAAGAATGAAATACAGAAAACAGAGTGATTCGAAATGAAGCAGAAGTTAAGAGGCGCTTTAGAATGTGCTATCTGATCGCAAAAGAACGTGATGCACATGGCTGTTATGCATTGAAGACAAGACATGGCAAACATCTTGCTGAACTTAAGAGAGAATTGAATGAAGCGGTTGGATACAAAGGTGTGCAATTAGTTACAATCAGTCGACCGACGGCATATGGAGAGTATGCGCCATATCATTTTGTGGATACGGAACAGGAGTTCCGGGTCCTTGTGAAGGGACTTCGCCAGGAATAATTAATGCCGATCACTTGCGTGAAAATGGAGATGTTTTCTCCGGATGCAGATGATGTTATCCAATCGCAGACGAAGAAAGAGGAACAGACACTGGCGGCACTCAAGATTCGGAAATTGTTCAACCAGCTGGTGTTTGCAACTGAGAAGTCCCTGCAATACCTGTATTTTGAAGGAAGGGAGCTTGTATGAACGAGGATCAGTTCAGCGCAATGCTTGCAATCATTGTGCCGCCTATCATCGAACAGATTACAAAAAACAGCAATGTGGATGATGAGAAAGCGATTTCCCGCTTTTACAAGTCAAAGCTCTATCAGGAGCTTTCGGATGAAGAATCAAAGCTGTGGCACTACAGCCCGATGACGCTGTATACCATGTATCAGGATGAACTTCTGACCGGCGCCTATGATTACCCGGAGGAGGCGTGAGAGATGAGCAAAGAATCCGATTTTTTGATTTATTGCATGGAGCGGTACCGCTATTTCAAAGGGCTTTCCGGTGCTGATGTGGCAAAGACCTTTGATGAGTATGGCATCTACAGGTATATCACGAGATATTTTGAATCACTGCACACAATGGGGGATCATTGCATCGTGCAGGATATTGACGATTATATTAGCAGCATCACAGGCAACAAACGGATCAAGGCGTAGCTGCCTGAAAAATCTGCTCAGGTTGGTCGTTGAAGAAGATATTGATATTTTTGCACCCCTCTCCTTTCGGAGAGGGGCGCTGACAGACCGGACCGTGCTGCTTCTGTCTGGCGGAGATCCGCAGGCAGCTTTTGCAAAGTGCTGATATCTTAATTGAGTCGCCTGACCGCAAAACGTATCAACCACAACAGGCTGCGAATAACAAAAGAATAACGAATAACAATAACCTTTAACACAGCGCCCATCCAAGGGCGAATCGCAGAGTGCTGCACTTTGCCGGAATGGGGGATCAGAGCTCGATTTCCATGGTTTCGGTACTGTTCAGAAGGTCAAGAGCGGTCTGGGCTCTGGACAATTCTGCGGAAACTGCGGTGTAATCCTCTTTTGCTTTTTCTGGGTCGTAGTTGGCAATGCAGTAGTCAATGACCGTAGTATCCGGAGAAAAGCCTCTCGCAGAAGCACGCTGCTTCGGAAGCCGCTGCATCATCGCTGCGAGCTTCTGTTTCCGCCTGGAAAGCTGCGGGATATAGATCAGAATCTGATCTACAGTCATATCAAATCCGGGGACTAAGTGTGTCAGATTGAACATGCTGATGACATGCTTCACCTTCCGAATCTGCTGCTCCAAATCTGCAAGCTGATCCTGTACCAGCCGATAATCATATTCCGGGCGCACGTCTTCGATGTTCTCACCGAGCGCGGCATTGAAAACGGAGCAGAGATTTTCCTGAAGCTCCAGATTGTCGTGACGGTCATTTAATTCACGAAGCAGCTTGGCTGCCTCGGCAGAGGTATATTTCATAAGGTTGCCGACTCCTTTCTGATCTTTCCAACGAACTTTTTTTGACTTCAAATCTATTATAACAACCGTGTGAGAAGAAAAGCGATATGTTATACTTTCAGTATAAAAATCAACGAAAAAGAAAGGAAACTGACGATATGCCCAGCAGCCGTTCTTCTTCCAGCCATTCATCCCGTTCTTCCTCAAGCCGTTCTTCGAGTTCTTCGAGTCGGTCCTCGAGCCGTCCGTCAAGCTCTTCCAGTCGTTCTTCCGGTTTTTCCTCCGGCCGCTCCGGCGGACCTTCGAGGCATTCCTCCGGCTCCTCTGCCAGCCGGCATTCCACAAGCAGCCATTCCTCCAGCTATTCCGGCTCTGCAAGAAGACCCGGAATGGCCGGAAGCCGCGGAACCAATGTCAATGCGCGAACCTACCGCCCGCGGCGCAATCAGCCGAGAAGCTATCCGGGATCGGATCTGACGCGGTACGTATGTCATCATCACGATTATGTGTATTATCCGGTTGCCTGGGAAAGCGAAGGAACCCGCTATGCGGCGGGCTATTATGATGAGGACGGCAATCACTACGACAGCGTTCTGATTAAGGATGAGCAGACCATCTGTAAGTGCGAATACTGCGGATCCTCCGTCAAGATCAAGTGGGAAGGCGGAGCAATGCCGAACTGTCCGAACTGCGGAGCCCCGCTGTCGGCTCAGGCCACAGACGAGAACGGAAGTCAGACGGGAACAGAAGGAACTGCCAATACGGGCGGTAAGAAAAAAACTTCCAAGGCAAAAATTGTGCTCCGAATCCTGCTTGCCGTATTCCTGCTGCAGTTTATCTGGGGACTTATTTCGGTATGGAACGAAGAGAAAGCAGTTGGTGTACAGGAGGTCACCACGACAGGACAGGAAACGGAGCCGGCGGAGCCTTATCCGGCAGGCGGCGGCGATAGCGATGCGGAATGGGCTGAGCCGGAGGAGGTTTATGTCGATGCGCTTGGCAGGTACTGTCCGCTCGGTTCGGATGGCAATTACTACGACAGTGAGACCGGAACCTATTTCTGGTTCAATACGGATGTAACACCGCCGCAGTGGCAGTACTGGGTAGAAGGAATTTCCGACGACTACGGAGACTATGGCTGGATGGAATACGATGATGCAGAGCAGCAGTGGTATATCGAGTCGGAGGACGGCTGGGATGTGCTCCCCGCGGACTATGATGCAGCTGCGCTGTGGCATTTCGAAAACGCAAACGAGTTTCCGTGAAAATTAAAACAGCCCCGAAATGTCACGCACATTTCGGGGCTGTTTTTGAGGATTTCTTTGTTAGCTTTCCACCCTACTTCCGGTTCCAAAGCTTCAGCAATTGTTCGCAAATCGGCGCATAATGTTCCCCGGTAAGTCCGAAATCCATCTCCTTATAAGTCCAGACAGCACAGCTGATACCGAACTGTCGGAATACGGTATCCACATCCGTGAACCAGCGCAGGGTATCTTCTACAGGAGCCTGATCAATAACACCAAATTCTCCACAGTACAGTGCCACTCCGGCTTTTTTTGCAGCAGTAACTGCTTCCATTACCATTTCCGTGATAAATTCTGTTCCCATGTTCTGTGCCTGTGCCTTGCAGACTACTTCACCCTGATATCCGATGGGCAGCGACTTTGTACGATAATAGTCCATTGCTTCCGGATAATAGATATCTTCGGTCTGGCTGATGGTCGGTACCCAGTGCGCTTTCTGATGGGTAAACAGCAACGGCTCATAGAAATGGAACGTGAACAGTATATTTTCATGCTTGGGCTTCTCTAACAGCTTCAATGTCTTCACACTGTTCCATTGAATTCCGCCGTAAATAATAATGGTGTCTTTGGCTATTCGGCGAATAGCGTCTACTGTTTCCGCAATGAGCAGATTCCACGCTTTTGCATTTTCCTGCTCTACCACTTCATTCAGCAGTTCAAACGCAACATGAGTCTCGTCCGCATAATGCTCTGCAATCTTGATCCACAGATCCACAAAACGCTTCTGTACCATTTTATTTGTAAACAGAGTATTCTTTTCCTTATCTCCGGCATTGTTAAAGTCATAGCCATACGCTTTATGCAGATCCAGTACAATGTTCAATCCCTGCCGTTTGCACCATTCCACTGCTCTGGTCACATAGGCAAAGCCCTCTTCTCTGGTTCTGCCAATCTCATCTTCCAGTACTTCATAATCAATTGGCAGACGTACATGGTCAAATCCCATGGAAGCAATCTTATGAATGTCTTCCTCCTGAATAAATGTATCGTAATGTTCTCTGCTATGCACGCACTGCGATAAATAGCCACCTAAATTGATACCTCTCTCTAATTTCATGCTCTTGCCCTCATGATCCTTCGCAACGGAAAATTTTTAACCCTGCAGTTCTTTTTTTTCCATCATATAATTCAAAATGTAATGGATATATCGTTTTTGTGTTATTTTTGCTGTTTTTATGCCATAGTATTCATGGTTATCCGTATGTCGTAATTTCAGAAAGGTGTCCATATGAACATTCCTCAGGAACTTCTTTATCAACAATATGTCCGCAGAGAATTAGAGACCTATCGCGCTCCTTATGATCCGGAACTGGAATTCTACAGCAATGTCAAACAGGGAAATACCGAAAAAGTAAAAGAATTATGTCGTGAACCTTTTCAGGAAAAGAAAGGCCTGGGTGTCCTCTCGGATTCTCCTCTGCAAAATCTGAAATACCACTTTGCAATCACTGCTGCCATGTTGGCAAGATACTGCATCGAAGGAGGTATGGAAGTCACGGAGGCTTATGATCTCAGCGATTACTACATTCATAAGGCGGATTTAATGAAATCAAAAAAAGAAATTTCTGCCCTGCACCCGCAGATGTGTCTGGATTACACTACCCGTATGGAAAAATTGCATAGAAGTCATGCCTGCTCCCGTCCGGTTGCCCGGTGCCTGGAATATATCTATGATCATTTGCATAATCGTATCACTGTCCCGACACTCGCCGCTCATGCCGGCATATCTTCCGGTTATTTAAGTCATCTGTTCGCAAAAGAGATGGGGATTTCTGTCAGCTCCTATATACAGAGCAAAAAAATAGAGACCGCTCAGAATATGCTTTGCCATTCCGATTATGCGATCTCTGTAATTTCTACTACCCTGGCGTTTCCCAGTCAAAGTTATTTCACATCTGTTTTCCGGGGAAAGACCGGGAAAACACCTAAGCAATACCGTGCAGAGCATTTTCGCGCTTCACTAACAGCCAAATGAGAGCTTTAACGCAGCCACTCCGTTTTCATATTCGCAGGTGATGGCGCCGGCCCCGCGCTGCATCACGGAGTCTTACAAGATTCTAACGATCCTCAACCACCTGGAAGATATAGAATTTCAGATAATAAGAGGCATCGTTTGCCCACAGGATCGGATGATCCGGGCCCTGCTGGCGGAATTCCACCTGGCGAAGCCGCTTGTGTGCATCGCGGGCAGCCTGAGCGATCGCCTGCTGGAAGAGATCCGCGGTCATGAAGTGTGAGCAGGAACAGGTGGCGAGAAAGCCGCCGTCCTTTACAAGGTGCAGCCCCTGACGGTTGATTTCACGGTAGCCGCCGGCCGCCGCCTTTACGGAATTGCGGGATTTTGTGAAAGCAGGGGGATCGAGAATCACAACATCGTATTTCCTGCCGGCTGCGCGCTGGGAAGGAAGAAAATCAAAAACATCCCCGACCACATACTCGATGCGATCCTCAAAGCCGTTCAGCTTCGCATTCTCCCTGGCCTGCGTGATGGCAAGCTCGGAGGCATCAATGGAGGTTACGTGTGCTGCGCCTGCGGCAGCGGCATTCAGGCCAAAGGAGCCGGTGTGAGTGAAGCAGTCGAGCACATCCTTGCCGCGGCAGATGGGCCAGATGGATTTGCGATTTTCCTTCTGATCGAGGAAGAAGCCGGTTTTCTGCCCGTCCCTGACATCGACAATGTATCTGACACCGTTTTCAGTGATGGCTACGTTGGTGTCAAATTCCTCGGAAAGAAAACCGCTGGTGCGGGAAAGACCTTCCTTTTCGCGCACCTTGGCATCGCTTCGCTCATAAATGCCGCGGATGTGGATGCCATCCTCCTGCAGGACCTGGACAAGGGAAGCAAGAAGGAGAGTCTTGAGCTTTTCGATTCCAAGGGCCAGAGACTCGACAACAAGTACATCCTCATATTTGTCAACCGTGAGTCCCGGAAGAAAGTCGGCTTCTCCGAAGATGACGCGGCAGGATGAGGTGTCGATGACTGCCTTCCGATAATCCCAGGCTGCTTTTACCCGTGCCTTCAGAAAGGCGGGAGAAATCACATTCTCCTTTTTCCGTGCAAGCATGCGCACGCGGATGGTGGAATTGGTATTGAGAAAGCCGTAACCGAGAAAGAAGCCGTCAAAATCCAGAACGCTGACAATGTCACCATTCTGAAAGGTTCCGGAAATGTGATCGATTTCGTTGTCGTAGATCCAGGCGCCGCCGGCCTTGAATTCCCGGGCTTCGCGCTTTTTAATGTGGACCTGTGCGTCGGAAGCAAGGCTCTCTTCCGATGTTGTGTGATAGGCTGCATATTCGGAAATTGTCATATAGAATACCTTCCTAAAATACTGGGATCATGTGGACTGTGTAACAGTTTACACTATTTTTCGAAGCTTCTGACGGTTTTTCAGCGTTTTCTTTATGAAAAAACAAACCGGGCAGGATAAAATCCAAACTGCAGGGGAGATTGGATTGACGGGGCGCGATGGGAAGTGTATGCTGAACATGTAGTTTTCAAAACTACGTCAGAAATGAACAGAAGAAAAGGACTATTTTCAATGAATGAACAGAAGACTGCGATACTGATTGATTCTGGTTGTGATCTGCCGGAGAGAATCCGCAAGAAATACGATATTGAGATTCTTCCGCTTCGTGTGATTTATCCCGAGAAGGATTACCAGGACGGCGTGGACATCAATCCGATGATGATTTATCAGCGCTTTCCGGATGAGATTCCGACAACCTCTACGCCGTCTCTTGCAGAGGCTACGGATAAATTTGATGAGCTTCGGGATAAGGGCTATGAGAAGGTGATTGCAATTGCCATTTCCAGCGGTTTATCCGGAACCTACAATACGCTTCGTCTTGCGGCATCGGAATATGAGGATCTGGAGATCTTTGTTTTTGATACCAGAAATATTTCCTCGGCGAGCGGAATTTTTGCCATCTGGGCGGCGACCCGGCTGCAGAAGGGGGAGTCTTTTGAGGAGATCTGCCGAAAGCTCCCGGAGAAGATCGGGGACAGCAAGGCCTTCTTCTATATGGATACGCTGAAATATCTTCAGCACGGCGGAAGGATCGGACGAGTTGCGGGAACCATCGGAGAAGCGCTGAAGATTAAGCCGATTATTTCCTGCGATGAGAACGGCGTGTATTATACGGTCGCAAAGATTCGCGGAGCCAGGACCGCGAAGCTGAAGCTGGCGGAGGAGGTCATTCGCTACAGCTTCGGTCATAAGACCTGGATGATTCTCAAGGAGGGTGATGCACACGCAGAGGCAGCGGCCATGCAGGAGCTTCTGGAGAACCATGAGAAACTCGTGGACAAGCAGATCCTTTTTGAGGAGCAGATTACGGCAACACTGGCGCTGAATACCGGCCCCGGACTTGTCGGCGTTGTAGTTATGAGAGATCCGGACGAATAGTATTCGTCATTTATATCCGTTATTGGAGCAGGGCAGCAGGTGATGCGTTAGGCATTTCCTGCTGCCCTGTTTTTCTGGTATACTTATTAGGTTAAGGTGCGTCTGCAGGCGGCTGGATCTGCCTGTGCATGAAGCGTTGGGAGGGTTTGAACAATGACACACACAGAAAGAGTATTACAGGCATTTGAACAGCAGTTTGGAGATACCGAGGGAGTTCGTCTTTTCTTTGCACCGGGACGCGTGAATCTGATCGGGGAGCATACGGATTACAACGGCGGACACGTCTTTCCGTGTGCAATCAGCCTTGGAACCTACGCGGCAGCAAGAAAGAGGACCGATCGTGTGATGCGGTTTTTCTCGGTGAATTTTGAGAAGCTCGGTGTGATCAGCACTTCGCTGGACGATCTGACGCCTTCGAAGCAGGCGGGATGGACCAACTATCCGAAGGGTGTGGTCTGGGCCTTTGCACAGAAGGGGCATCCGATTGACTGCGGCTTTGATATGGTTATTTACGGAGACATTCCGAATGGATCCGGTCTTTCCTCCTCGGCTTCACTTGAGGTTCTGACCGGAGAGATGCTCCGCAGCTTTTTCGGGATGGAAGATGTGCTTACAAATGAGGATCTTGCTTTTATCGGGCAGTATTCGGAGAACGAATACAACGGTATGAAGTGCGGCATCATGGATCAGTTTGCGTCCGCAATGGGCAAGGAAGGCAATGCGATTTTCCTGGATACCAACAGCATGGAGTTTGAGTACGCGCCTCTGAATCTGGCAGGCATGAAGCTGATGGTAACCAACACGAACAAGAAGCACAGTCTTGTGGATTCGGAATACAATCTTCGGAGAGAGCAGTGCGGCAGAGCACTGGCAGATCTTCAGAAGAAGCTGGATGTGAAGACTCTTGGCGATCTTTCCATCGAGGAATATGAGGCGAACAAGAGCCTGATTGAGGACGAGGTCTGCAGACGCCGTGCGAAGCATGCGGTGTATGAGAATCAGCGGACGATTGAGGCGGTTGCCGCGCTGAAGGCAGGCGATGTGGAGCATTTCGGAAAGCTGATGAACGAATCTCATGTATCCCTTCGGGATGATTATGAGACCTCCTGTAAGGAAGCGGATATTCTTGCGGAGGAGGCATGGAAGATTCCGGGAGTTCTCGGATCCCGTATTACCGGCGGCGGCTTCGGAGGCTGCACAGTCAGCATTGTAAAGGATGAGGCCGTAGAGGAGTTTCAGAAGAAGCTTGGCGAGGTATATCTGGAGAAGGTCGGATATCCGGCATCCTTCTATATGCTTGAGATTGGCGGAGGCCCGAAGGAGCTTTGACGGCTCCGGGGAGAAGGTGAGAAGATGAGCTTATTTTCAGCAATTGTTCCCTGCTACAACGAAGAGGAGAATATTGACTATTTTTATCAGGAATTCATGAAGAATGAACCTTTCTTTCGTGACCATGATCTGGAATTTGAGCTGCTGTATGTGGATGACGGCTCGAAGGACAAGACCGTGGAAAAGGTGAAAGAGCTTCGCAGGAAGGATGAAAGAGTACATCTGATTTCCTTTTCCCGAAATTTCGGAAAAGAGGCTGCCATGTATGCCGGGCTGGAGCACGCCAAGGGTGATTATGTGGCAGTGATGGATGCGGATCTTCAGGATCCGCCGTCGCTTCTTCCGGAAATGTTCGGCTATCTGTGGGATGGCTATGATCAGGCTGCGACGAGACGGGTAACCAGAAAGGGCGAGCCGCCGATCCGGTCCTTTTTTGCAAGACAGTTTTACAAGCTGATCAACAAATTCTCGAAGACAGAGATTGTGGACGGCGCCAGAGATTTCCGGCTGATGAAGCGCTGCGTCGTAGATGCGATCCTTTCGGTGAAGGAGTACAACCGCTTTTCGAAGGGAATCTTTGAGTGGGTTGGCTTTAAAACACGCTGGATCGAGTTTGAGAACGTGGAGCGCAAATACGGTGAGACAAAGTGGTCCTTCTGGAAGCTGTTTGTCTATGCCATGGACGGAATTGTGGCTTATTCGACGGTTCCGCTTGCGGCGGCGGCCTTTGCAGGCGGCCTCTTTTGTGTCATTGCGTTCCTGATGATCGTTTTTGTCATTATCCGGAAGCTTATCATGGGAGATCCGACGAGCGGATGGCCGAGCCTTGTGTGCATCATTCTGATGGTCAGCGGCATTCAGCTGCTGTGTCTTGGCGTGATCGGGCAGTATTTGTCCAAGACCTATCTGGAAGTAAAGAATCGCCCGATCTATATCACAAAGGAAGAGCTTGACTGATGAAGCAGACTACGAACAGACGACAATCCCTGCGGCGCATTGCAGCCCTGGAGATGCCGCTTGCCGGCATTCTGATCCAGACCATGATCTATGCATGGCTCTGGTTCAGTATTTATTATCCACTGGTACGGCTGAGGCTGAAATTCTACCTGAACGGACATATTCTGGTATTGCTCCTGTATTTCATCCTTCTCCTGTTTCTGACGAAAACCTACGGCGGTATGGATGTGGGATATCAGAAGCCGTTTGATGTGAGTCTGTCGCAGATTTTCTCACTTCTGATTGTCAATGCCTTCACCTATCTGCAGGATTCTCTGATGCGCAACTGGATTCTGCCCCTTGGCTGGGCACTTCTGGTGACGCTGGTACAGATTCTGTTTGCCGTGCTGTGGATTCAGATTTCCGACAAGGTCTACCACAAGGTATTTCCGCCGACAAAGATGATTCTGATCTACGGGGAGCGCAATGCGGAACCGATTCTCCAGAAGTTTGCAAGCCGTCCGGAGAAATACGACATTACGAAGACAATCTGCATTTCAGAAGGAGTTCCTGCCATCAAAAGAGCAATTCTGGAATCCGGAAAAATGGCGGTTGTCCTCTGGGATATTCCGACTCTCGAGCGCAATGATCTGATGAAGTTCTGCTATGCCAACGGAGTGCGGCAGTATATGATGCCGAAGATTCCGGATGTTCTTGTAAAGGGTTCCGCACAGCTTCATCTGTTTGATACTCCGATCTATCTGACGAAGGAATATGCGCTGACCTTTGGACAGCGCTTCTGCAAGCGGGCGGTGGATGTTATCTGTGCCCTGATTCTTCTCGTTCTGACGTCGCCCTTTTTCCTGATCACGGCCATTCTGGTTAAGCTGTACGACCACGGACCGGTATTTTACAAGCAGGTTCGCTGCACGATGAACCAGAAGGAATTCCGGATCATCAAGTTCCGCAGCATGAAGGTGGATGCGGAGAAGGACGGCGTGGCAAGGCTTGCGGCGGAGCATGATGACCGCATTACTCCGGTGGGGCATTTCATCCGGAAGACGCGAATCGATGAGCTTCCTCAGCTGATTAACATCCTGAAGGGAGAGATGTCCTTTATCGGTCCGAGGCCGGAGCGCCCGGAGATCATCGCACAGTATATGGAAGAGATGCCGGAATTTGCCTACCGCATGAAGGTAAAGGCAGGACTTGCAGGCTATGCGCAGGTCTATGGCAAATACAATACAACGCCCTACGACAAGCTGAAGCTGGATCTGACCTATATTCAGAATTATTCTCTGGGACTGGATCTGAAGCTGATGCTGCTCACCCTGAAGATCGTTTTCACACCGGAGGCAACCGAAGGCGTTGCGGACGGACAGGTAACTGCCATGCAGGAGGTGCAGGCAGCCGGGGATGAGGCAAGGAATGCCGGGCGGTCCGGAGACGGATTATAAGAAGCAGGAAGAATCATCAGGAGGTGTTTATGTTGGATCACATGGAGGAGCCGATAAACCGGCGCAGTCTCTGGCTGCGGCTTGGGAAAAAGCTTTGGTGGATTCCGGCATGCATGGTGGTTGGCGTTCTTGCATCGGTTCTTGTCTATACCGGAATCTGGCTGAGACTTGCAGGGCAGAGACAGTACCGGCAGGCCTCGAAGTACTACCTGACCTTCGGGCAGGATGAAGCGGGCAATCCGCAGGATTACTACAATGATTACACCTGGAATGATCTGATCTTTTCGGTTCCGGCAATTTCGCAGGTGATCGAATCGGAGCTCCCGGACGGGATCACCATGGAGGATGCAAGACGGGACATCGAGGCACAGATTCTGTCGGATGTCCGCGTTCTTACGATTCAGGTGACTGATTCCGATCCGCAGATCGTGCAGGCGCTGACCGATGCTGTTCAGGACGCTCTGGTCCGGTACGGCCATACCGCTGAGGAGTTTCGGCGGATCGAGTACCTTTCCTCCGGCGAGGTGGAGCAGGTGGTGGTCGCGGATCGCACCCGGAACGCAGCGCTCCTCGGAGCGCTTCTCGGACTTCTGATCAGTGCGGCAGTGCTGTGGATTCGTGAGCTTCTGAATGACGGTGTGTACTGTCCGGAGGATGCAGCAAAACGCTACGATCTTCCGGTACTTCTGGTTCTTCCCGGAGATTTGGAAAGAACTTCAGAAAAGCATGAGGGAAAGCGCGAAAAAGACGCGGAGCTTCCGGCATTTCTTCTGGATGAGAACGTTCGGGAAGCGGAGAAGCTTGTGAAAGAGCATCCGGAGGGGGTGCGGCTGATTTCAGAGGATCCGGAGCTTGCCGGAAAAGCGTCAGAGCAGCTGCAGAAGACTTACGGAATTGGTGTTTGTGAAGAAAATGGAATCACTCTTGCTGTGATTCCGTTCGGAAGGGAAAACGGAACAGGAACCGACCATCTTCTGACACAGAAGAGGCTGAAAGGGGAGGCACCTGCAGGACTCATCCTTGCGGAGGCGGATGGAACGTTTCTGAAGAAATATTATGGAAGAAAATAAGGTATACAACCGGATTGATCAGAAGAGGGGGGAAGAGGCGAAGCATAAGACCTCCCTCGAGGTTCTGGTCGCTGCGGTTCAGGAAAATGATATTACTCTTGCGGAGCGCATGAATCTGTCCACGGATGCCGTGATCTGCAACCAATGTCAGGAGGTTTCCTACCGGGAGTTTGAGAGAAGGGGACACCTGATTCGGACACTTGCATTCAATGAGCGCGGGGTCGGACGGAACCGGAACAATGCTTTGATGCGGGCAGATGCGGAATATGTGCTTTTTGCGGATGAGGACATTGTTTACGATGATGACTATGAGGAGAGTGTCCGGAAGGCTTTCGAGGAGAATCCGCAGGCAGATATCCTGATGTTCAACGTAAGCGCGGTAGAAAGCCGGAGAACCTATGAGAACCGGAAGGTCCGCAGGGTTCGCTGGTACAACTGTGGGCGCTATCCTACGTATGCCATGGGAGCACGGCTGGACAGCCTGCGCCGTGCAAATGTCTGGTTTTCCCTGCTGTTCGGCGGGGGAGCGAAGTATTCCAACGGAGAAGACAGTCTGTTCATTCATGACTGTCTGAAAAAGGGACTGAAGATCTGGTCGGTTCCGGTCGGAATCGGCCATGAAGCGGCAAGAGAGAATGATGCTTCCACGTGGTTTACAGGCTATAATGAGAAATTCTTCTATGACAGAGGCGTTCTCTATCATTATCTGTACGGGCATCTGCAAAAGGCGATGGGGCTTCGGTTCCTTCTGGCACACAGAAAAACCATGTGCCGTCAGATTCCGCTGCGGAGGGCGTACCGCCTTATGAAAAAAGGAATGAAAGAAGCCTGAGATGGTACTTTACCTTCTGATATCGGCAGCTGCGGTGGCGGCTGCGGCCATTGTGAATAAGACAGAAGGGATGCGGGCAGGAAGCCGCGGCAGTCTGCTGCGAAGATCCTGCCTCTTTCTGATTGCGCTGATTCTGATGGTACCGGCCATTCTCCGTCAGGAAACCGGAAATGACTATCTGAGATATGTGGAGTTCTTCCATCTGGCATCGATTGATGCCTATGTGCCGACGGAAGCCGGCTTCAACTGGCTCGCCAAGGCGGTATACGGTCTCTGCGGCTATGAGAATTACCTGCTGCTGTTTGCCATCTATGCTGTGATGACCATCCTTGTGATGCTGACGGTGATCCGGCAGCAGGCAGAGAACTTCTGCTTCTCATTCTTCCTGTTCATGATGTTCGGGTATTATTTCCAGAGCTTTAATACCATGCGGTATTATTTTGCGCTGTCGCTGTCGCTTCTTGCGATGACCTGTCTTCTGCGAAGAAAGTATACAGGCTTTGTGATACTGGTGCTTCTGGCCGCGCTGTTTCATAAGACAGCACTGATCACCCTTTTGCTGTATCCGGTCGCTGCGCGCCGCTGGAAGAAGCGGGAGCTGGCAGCAGGTGTGGCGCTCGGTCTGGCAGTGCTGCTGCTCCATGAAAAGGCGATGGAGCTTCTGCTCTCTTTGTATCCCTCCTGGGAGGGAACGGTGGATCTTGCGGCAGGGACAAGCATCTCGTGGGTCAATATCGCCAAATGTCTTGCGGTCCTTCTTCTTGCATATTATGTGAGGGCGGACGAAGATCCGGAGACCTTTCGCGGCAGGCAGCTTGTGATGTACCGGAACAGTGCATACATCGGACTTCTTCTGTATGTGTTTGGCTGGTTTATTCCGGAGGTGTCCCGGATTTGCTATTATCTTACGTTTACACAGATTTTCTATCTTCCGATGCTCCTTTCAGGACTTCCGGAGACGGAGCAGGGGCGCAGACAGAAGAAATTACTGACCATTCTGGTGATTGCGGCGGCTTTGGTATTTTTTGCACTGTTTCTTCGGACCGCATACCGGGATACCATCAAAATTCTGCCGTATAAGAGCTTTCTGTTTCACGATCTGAACCGGACTCCGTCGGCAAGCGTGGGAGGCTGCTACTGAAGCGTTATGAATACACCTTTTTTCAGTATCATTACACCGAGCTATAATCCGGGATTCCGCCTTCAGAAGACGATCGGGAGTATCCTGGGGCAGACCTTTTCGGATTATGAGGTAATCGTCAAGGATGCCGGTTCCTCGGATGGAAGTCTGGACGGACTCCCCGCAGATGGAAGAATCCGTCTGATTCGGCAGAAGGACAGTGGAATTTATGATGGGATGAATCAGGCAGTTGCTGCGGCGAGAGGTGAGTATCTGTATTTCTTAAATTGCGGAGATGTGCTCTTTTCACCGGATGTGCTGGAGAAGACCGCGGCAGCGATTCGGAAAGAGGAGGAGCTTTCCGCGAAGCAGCCCGGAGAAAGAAAAGCGGGAGGCTGGATTTTCTACGGAGATGTGCTGGAGGAGAAGACCGGTCAGCGTGTTGCAGCTAAACCTGAAATGACGCATTTTGCCATGTACCGGAATCTTCCCTGCCATCAGGCCTGCTTCTATTCGAGAGATTTGTTTGAAGTCAGAGCCTTTGATCTTCAGTATCAGGTCCGGGCGGATTACGAGCATTTTCTGTGGTGTGTCATCCGGCACCATGCGAAGGCAGTTGCAATGGACCTGACCGTTGCAGGCTACGAGGGCGGAGGCTTTTCGGAGAGGGCGGAGAGCAGGGAGCTTTCGGCAAAAGAGCACCGGGAAATAGCAAAGGAGTACTTCTCACAGGCAGAGCAGCGAAGGTTCCGCGCTGCGATGGTATTAAGCCTGCAGCCTCTTCGGGAGAAGCTTGCCTCTTCTCCGAAGACGGCAGCGTGTTATGATCGGATTAAGAATAAGATATATGAGAAAAAGCCTCGCGGGTGATTCGGGCCTTGCAGGCTTTCCGGGGTAAGAATGAGAGTTTTATGGTTGTGCAATATTATGCTTCCGATTTTCGCAAAGGCGGAAGGGCTGCCCTATTCCAATCGTGAGGGCTGGCTGACAGGGAGCTTTCATTTACTGGTAAATGAGAAGGTAGAAGCGGGAAAGGATGAGAACCTGATTGAGCTTGGGGTCTGTGTCCCGGTTCCGCAGCAGCTTGCCGGCTGCAGGAGAGAAATTGACGGAGCCGTATTTTACGGCTACTGCGAGAATCTGAACACACCGGAGGTGTATGACGGAACGCTGGTAGAGCGATTTCTTGATATTCTGGAGGATTTCAAGCCGGATATGGTACATATTTTCGGCACGGAGTTTCCGCATTCTCTGGCAATGGTTCGCGCTTTTCAGCGTCCGGAAAGAACACTGGTGGGAATCCAGGGACTTTGCTGTGCCATTGCGGATTCCTATATGGCGGAGCTCCCGTACAAGGTGCAGCGTGCCAGGACCTTTCGGGACAGAGTCCGTCATGATTCTCTGAAGGAGCAGCAGAAGAAGTTCCGCCTTCGGGCAGAGAATGAACGAAGCACGATTCAGGAGGTGCTTCATATTACAGGAAGAACCGGCTTTGACCGGGAAGGAACCTCTGCGATTCATCCGGAAGCGATTTATCATCTGATGAATGAAACGCTCCGGCCGGAATTCTATGAGGGACGCTGGGATTTGAACGGCGTAGAGCCGCACAGTATTTTCATCAGCCAGGGAGATTACCCTCTGAAGGGGTTTCACTTTGTTCTGCAGGCGATGCCGAAAATCCTGAAGGAGTATCCGGATGCGAAGCTGTATGTAGCAGGCAAATCCATCATCGGAAATGTCGGAGGCCGGATTCCTGCGAAGAAGCTTCCGTCTGCACTCTGGATTACTGCATACGGAAAATATCTGAAGAAGCTGATCCGGGAGGGCAATCTGGAAGGACATGTCATTATGCTGGGATCACTGAATGCAGAGGAGATGAAGGCGCAGTTTCTTCGAAGTCATGTTTTTGTCTGCCCGTCTGTGATGGAGAATTCGCCGAATTCGCTCTGCGAGGCCATGCTGCTCGGAATGCCGGTTGCAGCGGCCAGGGTTGGCGGGATTGGTGATCTTGTGGAGAACGGCGCGGAAGGTCTCCTGTTTTCGGAGGGGGATTACGAGGCGCTCGCGGAGGATGTCTGCAATTTGTTTGAGAACAATCAGTTTGCCTGCAGACTGGCCAGTGCCGCACATAAGGAAGCGATGATTCGCCACAATCCGCACACGAATTATCTGCGCCTTCTGGAAATTTACCGCAGTATCTGCCAGTAAGCGATCAAGGAGGATGTCGAATGCCGCTGACGGTCACCTTTGTGTCTAACTACATCAATCACCACCAGATTCCGTTCTGCGAGGCCATGCGCAAAAGGCTTGGTGACGGCTTTGTCTTCGTGCAGATGGAGGAGATGGAAGAAGAGCGGAAGAAGATGGGCTGGGAGGATCATTCCGAAGAGCTTTGCTGGGTTTTAAAATGGAGCGAGGATCGGAAGGAAGCAGAGCGGGAGATGATGTCCTGTGACCTCCTGATTGCCGGCTGGGTTCCGGAAATTCAGGATCTTCTGGCGAAGCGGCTGAACATTCACCGGCCGGTTTTTCAGATCAGTGAGCGGATTTACAAGGATGGCCAGTGGAAGGCAATTTCGCCGAAGGGGCTCCTTCATAAATATCGTGCCTTTACAAAATTTCGCAGGGAGCCGTATTTTCTGCTGTGTGCCGGAGCCTATGTGGCATCCGACTATGGCCTGATCGGAGCTTTCCCGGAGAAAAAATACCGTTGGGGATATTTTCCGCCGATGATTTCCTATGAAGGCGACAGGCCGCCGATCCGCCGAAGACAGGCGGCGGATCCTGCAGAACTTGTCTGGGCAGGGCGTTTTGTTGCGTTCAAGCATGTGGAACGAGTTCTGGAGCTTGCGGACCGGCTCGAAAGGGACGGTAAAAATTTCCTGCTTCACATTATCGGAGGAGACAGTGCGGAGAACGGGGGCGAAGAGGAGAAGGCCCATCGCTATGTGCTGGAGCATGGCCTGGAGGAGAAGGTTATTTTTCATGGACTGTGTTCGACGGAAACGGTGCGGGATGTGATGGAGCACAGCGATATTTTTGTATTTACCAGTGACCACGGGGAAGGCTGGGGAGCTGTGCTGAATGAGGCGATGAACAGCGGATGTGCGCCGGTTGCCGGTGCAGAGGCCGGCGCTGTGCCGTATCTTCTGCGCAACGGTGTCAACGGCTACATCTATGCGGATGGTGATCAGGAGGATCTTGCGGCCAAAACCGAGCGGCTTATCGATGATCCGGAGCTGTGCGAACGATTTGCAGAAGCCTCTTTCCGTTCGGTTGTGACTTTATGGAATGCGGAAACTGCTGCGGAACGGCTTCTTTTGTTTGCGGATAAGGTGCTTGATGCCTGCGAAGAACGGAGAATCCTGCTGGCAGGCGGAGCAAGGCGAACTGCGCTGGAGATGAAGAATCTGAATGCAGATCTTCCGGCAGAGGGGCCCATGAGCCGGGCGCCGGGGCTTCGGCCGTTTCTTCACGTGCCGCGCATGGCAGAAACGAAGCAGCTGTGAACTTCAATGGTGGGGGAGACAGGGAGAATGAGTATGCAGGCTCTGATATCGGTTGTAGTACCGGTTTATAATTCAGAACCTTTTCTGAGGAAGACGGTTCGCTGCATTCAGGAGCAGACCGATCCTGCTTTCGAAATTATTCTGGTAAACGACGGATCCCTGGACGGATCGCTGGAGCTTTGCAGGGAACTGGAGAAGGAAGATGCAAGAATCCGTGTTCTGACACAGGAAAATAAGGGACTGTCTGCAGCGAGAAATGCCGGTGTTCTGGAAGCACGCGGGGAGTACATCAGCTTTGTAGATTCGGATGATCTGATCTATCCGGATATGATTGCAAATCTGCGCGCCGGGATGGACGAGATGAGACGCAGAGGCCTTCGGAATGTACAGGTGCAGATCGGACGTGAGGAAATTGATGAAAACGGAAACGCGCTTCCTCCCGCCATCATTGCGCCGGAAGAGCCGGTTCTGATTCCGCCGGTTCTGTTCGTGCAGAGCATGCTCCTGTATACGGGAGATGCTTCCTTTTGTACCAAGCTGACACCAAGAAGAATTCTCCTGGAGCATCCGTTTGAGGTAGGAGCCTTATGTGAGGACTTTAGTTTGGAAACACATCTTGTAGATATCCTTGATGGCGTCTACAATCTGCCGCAGATCGGTTATCGTGTGGTACATCGCCTGGGAAGTCTGACAAGGAGAAGGTCGGTCAATCAGTTCTCCCGCGCATACATTGCCATCATTGAAGCGTCGGATTACGTGGAAAAAGAGCTGGTGCCCCGTTATCCCAAGCTCGAGGTGGCGGCAAGAAGATTCGGCTTGTATGAGCGGCTGGATTATATGCTTCATGTGCCGATTTCACAGATGAACCGGAAGAATGAGTTCTATATGCAGGTTCTGCATTATCTGCGGGAGAATAAAACGGCAATCCGCGAGAATCCGTATCTGGCTCATCGCGACAGGATTTACCTGACGATTCTTTCGGCTGCGCCGGTCCTTGTGCGGCGTGTTCACCGGGTCAGCATGCGGCTTCGCGGAATCAAAATGAAATAGGACGGCCCGAATGCGATGAATATCGAATAATATGCAGAATTTGGCTGAATTCATACGAGCGAGTCTATGGAAAAATGCGTAGATGCGGTCTATAATCAGTAACGTTACCATCAAGAGATTTATACAGACAGGGAGGACAGATCACCATGGAGAAGAAGAATCTGGACTGGTCAAACCTCGGCTTCAGTTATATGAAGACCGATAAACGGTATGTGGCAAATTATACGGCAAAAGCCGGCAAATGGGATGAGGGCGCCCTCATTGACGATGACAAGATTGTCATGAGTGAGGATGCCGGTGTTCTCCAGTACAGCCAGTCTGTGTTTGAGGGACTGAAGGCATATACAACCAAGGACGGACATATCGTATGCTTCCGCCCGGATCTGAACGCACAGAGAATGTATGATTCTGCACAGCGTCTGGAGATGCCGCCTCTTCCGGTAGATCAGTTTGTTGATTCCATCCATAAGGTGGTTGAGGCAAATGCAGCATGGGTTCCGCCTTTCGGAACCGGTGCAACACTTTATATTCGTCCTTATATGTTCGGCATCAGCCCGGTTATCGGTGTAAAGCCGGCAGATGATTACCAGTACCGCGTATTTACGACTCCGGTTGGCCCGTACTTCAAGGGCGGCGCGAAGCCGATCTATGTAAAGATCAGTGATTATGACCGCGCTGCACCGCACGGAACCGGCAACATCAAGGCAGGACTGAACTATGCAATGAGCCTGCATGCAATTGTTACGGCACATCAGGAAGGCTTTGCGGAGAACATTTATCTGGATGCAGCAACAAGAACGAAGATTGAGGAGACCGGCGGAGCCAACATCCTCTTTGTGGATCAGGACAATCATCTGGTGGTTCCGAAGTCGGATTCCATCCTTCCTTCCATCACAAGAAGAAGCCTTGTCTATGTGGCAGAGCATTACCTTGGAATGCAGGTGGATGAGCGCCCGGTATACTGGCAGGAGGTCAAGGACGGAGCATTCAAGGAGTGCGGTCTCTGCGGTACGGCAGCGGTGATTTCCCCGATCGGAAAGATCAATGATCACGGAACCGATTATGCGTTTGCATCCGGCATGGAGAACATCGGACCCTGGATGGATAAGCTTCGCACCACCCTGCTTGGAATTCAGGAGGGAGAGCTGGAAGCACCCGAAGGATGGATTCACGTCATCGAGTAAGACGCATCGGACTGGTAAGCTTCCTCCGATCAATCAGGAGTGCAGAGGTGTTTTCCGCTGTCAAAGGAATACAGAAATGAGAAAAGAGGAGTTTCCCACATGCGGGGAGCTCCTCTTTTTTACAGGTGCGCCTGTAAAAAACGGCTGATATCGATCGTATTCATCGTTCTGCTGCGGATTGTTGGCAGATAAATAATTTTGTATAATAAAAGCTGTATGATTATTGCAGTGGCTGCTTTCATACGGAGGGGGATTTTCGAAGTGCAAATGGAAAAGAGACTGTGCGAAGATGAAGAATGGCTGGCGGGAAGAGATCATCTGACCGGTTTATACAGTCTGCACCGGTTTGCGGAGAAGGCGCATGATGCATTGGTCGCGATGACACCGCAGGCGGCAGAGAACACGGTGATCGTATTTCTGAATCTGCATCGCTTCCAGAGATACAACCGCCGTTATGGCTATGAAGAAGGGGACAGAGTGCTGTACCGGCTGGCCGCTTCCATACAGGCAAACAGCGGGATCCTTTTGTGCGGAAGGGTTGCAGAGGATCATTTCCTGTTTCTGACAGATAAGACGTCCGTGGAAGAAATTCTGCGGGGGCTGAATCATCGTTTGCAGGAGATCTCATATGACAGTCTTCTGTGTATCCGGGCTGGAATCTATGACATCTCGCCGACGGATTCTGTCATTGCTGCCGGGGACAAGGCAAAGGCAGCGGCTGACAGCCTCCGCGGGAAATCGGTGGGAGATGTTTTCTGGCACTATTATGACCAGGAGCTGGCACTTGCGATGGAACGCCGTGCGTATATCCTGGAGAATTTTGATCGGGCCATCCGAAACGGATGGATTCATGTCTATTATCAGCCGGTGATGCGTACCCTGACCGGCAAGCTGTGCGGAATGGAAGCACTTGCCCGTTGGGAGGATCCGGTATACGGCCTGATGCCGCCGGCGCTGTTTATTCATGTTCTGGAAGAAAATCTGCTGATCCATAAGCTCGATTTACATATCGTCCGTCTGGTTTGTGAGGATTACCGACGGGAAGTGAATGCGGGACATCGATTTGTGCCGGTTTCCTTCAATTTGTCGCGCCTTGATTTTGATCTGTGTGACATCCTGGATGAGATCAATCAGATCGTATTGGAGCATGAAGTCCCGAAGGATATGATCCACGTGGAAATTACGGAGAGCATGCTGTCCGACAATGATATTCATGTCCGGCATACCATGGAGCTGTTTCACGATGACGGATATCAGGTGTGGATGGACGATTTCGGCAGCGGATATTCGACTCTGAATGTCCTGAAGGACTACAAGTTTGATGAGATTAAGATCGACATGCGGTTTCTGTCCGATTCCGGAGAACGTTCACGGAAGATTATCACCGCTGTGGTGGATATGGCGAAGAAGATCGGAATTCAGACTCTGGCAGAGGGTGTGGAGAATGAGAGCCAGCTAGATTTTCTGCGGGAAATCGGATGTGAGAAGATACAGGGATATTATTACGGAAAGCCGCAGCTGTTTGATGACGGCGTTCGAAAGCTCCTTGAGACGGAAGAAAAAGTTGAGGAAGCGGCACTTGGACGATATTATGATCAGATTGGAAAAGTCAATCTGATCGACGAAAGATGCATTGCGCTGGCAGAATATGACGGAGAACGGTATCGGTTTCCGTATCTCAATGAGAGGTTCCGGACGCTTCTTGAGGGACTTCGGATTGATTCCGCGTTTCTGCTGGAGGAAATCTGCAATGATCCGGTTTTCCCGGCCTACGGTTTGCTGAGAAGAGAATCGGAAAAGCTGCATCTCGGAACCGGAAAACGCAGTACAAGCTTTGTCGCAGAGGGCAGGTATTTCTATCTGACGGGTGATTGCGTCGGCGAACTGCCGGATCGTAAAATGCTGTTGGTATTCATTTCAGACATGGCAGACAACAAGGATTACAACCGTGAGGTTGAGCTGGATGAAGCGATCCGAAGTCTGTATCAGACCTGTGAGAATCTCTATATCTGCAATCTGGAAGAGAAAAAGTGCCGGTCCCTGCTGTCCGTTTCCGAGAATCCGGAAGAGGATGAGAACTGGAAGCATGACATTGATCCGAAGGGCTTTGCGAAAGACCGGATCTATCCGGAGGATCGGGACCGCTATCTGGAGTATGCGAATCCCGATACTCTTTACAGCAGGATGCAGAACAGTCCGAGGGGCTTTGTGAGCAGTTATTTCCGTACGAAGGGTCAGGATGGTCAGTACCATTGGATGAGGCACCTTTTTGTGCTGATTTCGAAGCTGGGAAGAAAAGACTATGTGGGAATTGCGCAGACGGTAGAAGAACCGCAGCTTTTGCAGAATGCGAAGATTATCTGTGAAAGTGAACAAATGGAAACGGAACGTATGGTGGATGGGACAGACGTGACCTTGCAGAAGGATTGCTGGAGGAATCTGCTGTATGGCTCAGGGCTGAAGATTTGCTGGAAGGACGTAAATCGTAGATATGTGGGAGCGAGTCGTGCTTTTCTGGATTATTTCGGCCTTTCTTCCATTTCGGAAATCCGCAGCATGCAGGATGAAGAACAGAAATGGAACATATCGGGAGAAGAATACCGGGAGCTGGAAGAACGAATTCTGAAGGAAGGAATTGCAGTAAAGCTGCAGCCGCAGAAATGTATGGTTCATGGTGCCGTGCGGGATGTTCTTACGAACAAGCAGCCGATTTACCGGAATGGGAAGATCGTAGGAATTCTGTGCTATTTCTTCGATGTATCGGATGCGAAGGAAAATAAAGACCCTGCAAGGGAGAGCATGGACACCATAACCGGAGGACTTAATATCCGGGGACTGATGCTGGCCAGTGAGCGGTTCCAGAAGACCTATGAGGATAAGAAAAAGGACTTCTGTTATTTCTATGTTGATATTCACGGATATATGGAATTTCGGGAGAAAAACGGAAAGGAAGTCGGAGAGAAGCTTCTGCGCCGCATATCGGAAAGAATGCGGACTGCGGCAGGCAAAGGAAGCGTGATCGGAAGGATCTGGGAGGATCACTACGTTGTGATCTGTCCGCTTGAGGAACAGGGAGTGACTGAAAATGAGGTCGCAGGAAGAATTCATCAGGAGCTGAAGCGGATTCATCGGGTCGGAGACATCCCGGTGACCGTATACTGTTCCATTGGGAGCGGCAGATATTCAGAGGCGGGGAGCCTGGAGAAGTGTGTGCTTCTGGCGAAGGAGCGCATGCTTGAGGGAGAGAAGTCTCACGTGTAACAGAGCAGGCAAGACAACAGGAAGCCAGATGACAAAAAGAAAGGGCCCGACGTGCTGTATGAAACACGTCGGGCCCTTTTCCTGTAGTGCGTCCGGAGAAAATTACTGGAAGTTCGTGATGAGAGTCACAATTCTCAGTGCAAAGAGAATGAAGACAACCCACATAACAGGCTGAATTTCCTTTGCCTTCTTCTCAACAACCTTGATGATAACCCAGGTCATGATAGCGAACATGATGCCGGTTGCGATGGAGTATGCAAGAGGCATCATAACGATTGCCATGTAAGCGCCTGCAGTATCCGCAAGATCACCGTCGAACTCAATCTTCTTTACAGAGGAAACCATCAGCATGCCGACATAGATCAGAGCCGGTGCGGTAGCAAATCCGGGAATTGCAAGGAAGATCGGGGAGAGCAGGAGAGATACCAGGAACATCACACCGGTTGTCAGAGAGGTGAGACCGGTGCGTCCGCCAGCTGCTACGCCGGCACTGGACTCTACGAAGGAAGTAATGGTAGAGGTTCCGAGGCAGGCACCTGCGCAGGTACCAACGGCATCCGCCATCAGGACCTTGCCGACGCGCGGAAGCTTTCCATCCTTGTCAAGAAGACCTGCCTTATCTGCGACACCGACGACGGTTCCGACGGTATCGAAGATATCAACATAAAGGAAGGAGAAGACAATTGCAACAAACTGGATCAGATGGGAAGCTGCCCAACCGAAGTTGAACTTGAATGCGGTATTTGCCAGTCCGCCGAGCTGAAGTCCTGCGGAGAAATCCGGGAATACGCTGTATACGCCTGCTTCCGGATTCGGTACATACCAGCCGGCTGCCTGTGCAATCATGCCAAGAACCCAGGTTGCGAGGATTCCGATCAGAACGGAGCCCTTCACGTTGTAATGAACCAGTGCGAGGATGATCAGAAAGCCGATGATTGCAAGAGTGACATCGGGGGTAGAGAAGCTGCCCAGACCTACGATCGTAGAGTCATTCTTGATGATGATGCCGGCGTTCTGCATGCCGATGAAGGCAACGAACAGACCGATTCCGGCGGAAATGCCGTTCTTCAGGTTGGTCGGGATGCCGTTGATGATGGCTTCACGAGCCTTGAAGAAGGAAAGGATGATGAAGATGATACCTTCCACCAGAACTGCGGTCAGTGCGATGGTGAAAGCATCTGCTTCTCCGCCAAGCTCACCCAGGCAGACTGTGTATGCGAAGTATGCATTCAGACCAAGACCTGCGGAAAGGGCGATCGGGTAGTTTGCCAGGAATGCCATGATGAATGTGGCAAGTGCGGAAGCAAGTGCGGTTGCAACAAAGACACCGCTTCGATCCATAACAGTACCCAGAATGTTGGGGTTGACGGCCAGAATATAAGCCATCGTCAGGAATGTGGTGAGACCGGCAATGACCTCCGTGCGGACAGTCGTGCCGTGCTCTTTGAGCTGGAACAGTTTTTCTAACATTGATACACCTCCTCATAAGTGTTTCAAAAACTACATTACATAATTTATCACGATAAAGCATGAACGGGAATGGAAAAAAGACACGAAAAGCACCACAGTTTTGCAAGAATGCGCAATAAACTGCCGGTTTTCAGAGATTATTGGCGAAAAACAGTTATTATTTTCGTAAATTTTTGCTTGGCGGCTAATAGAAAAGCCGTGCAATTTATATATTATTAAGTGATAATATAATTAATTTATGTGAAAAAATCATATAAACAGGGGATAAAAAGAGACATGGAGTACTACGAAAGACTTTACGAAGCTGTCAGCCAGCATCTGTGCGGGCTCCACCAGAAAAAAGGAGCGTCGTTTCTGTCCATGGGTCAGGAGCTTGGTCTTGCCAAGGAAACGGTCCGAAAGATTGCGAGACGGGATTACAAGCCGGGCGGAGGCCCGGATATGCAATCCCTGATCATCATACAAAGCTATTATCGCATTCCGACGGTGGGGCAGGTGGAAGAAATGACGGAGGATCTGGTGCAGGATATCAAATTTCTGAAAGAGTATCTGCCGTTTTTCAACGAACAGGAAAGAGAGAGCTTCAAGGAAGAGATTCGCGATCTGTATGAGAAGAAAAAGCTGCAGGGAGAAATCGCGGATTTTTAACCGGAATACCACAATGCACGAATCATTTCTATCTTCATTTCGGCCGCCGGGCTCATCCATCGTGCAGTGAGTCCCGGCGGTCATCCATATCCTCCGGCTCTTCCCGGAGAATACTCTGGTTCTTCGCCGTGCGGACGATCAGGCCGTCTGCAAGGCGGTTTGCGGCGCGGCTCTGCATTTCCCCGCGGTTCTTCACGTAGAAGTACCCGAAGACACTGAAGCAGATGGCACCGATGAAGTTGACGAAAAGATCCTTCATGGTGTCAAGAATGCCGATGTCAAGGTATCCGCCGTCAATGGTATAGGTTTCGCCGGAGGCAGTGTAGATGACAGTTTGTGTGATGTCGCGTACACGAATCACCTTCTGCGAGTGCGTGGGATCCAGCGTCACGCTGTTAAAGCTGCTTACGATAAAGTCCTTCTGCATGTCCTGACCGAAGAACAGATCACCTGTACATTCAATGAATTCCCACATGACACCGATCGTCATGGAGAAGCAGAATGCGACCATGGCAACATAGAAGGGAGAGAGCTGCATGCGCTTGCTGTGCCGGTTCAAAAGGTCGACCATGGAGAAGCCGACGGCAGCGGCAAGAAAGCCGTTGATGGTGTGCAGAATGGTATCCCATCCGGGAAGTGCTACATAAAAGTGATCCACCTCACCGAGAATTTCAGCGGCAAAAATAAAAACATAAATGATTCCCTCGAACAGAGGAGGAATCTCAATCTCGAACTGCTGCTCCATGAAGCTGGGAATCAGGAACAAAAGGAGCACCAGTGTGCATACCCCGACACCCTCGTAATTGCGCTCGAAAATCTGACGGACCAGAACACAGATGACGAGAATCCGCAATATGGAATAAAGCAGAAAAACCCTGGGACTTTCTTTGATATGATTTTTCAGCCGTTTGGTAAATTGACGCGGATGGATCATAAAAGCCTCCTAAATAAACGGATTGTAGAACCGTGATCCGTCACGGAAAGTAACCCAGAGGGCCCATACAGAGAATACGACGGTCACCAGGAGGACCAGCTTGTCCGTGCGGGAGAGTTTCTTTGCCATGTACCAGGTGCGTTTTTTCTTTTTGCCGAAGCCGCGAAGCTCCATGGCATTGGAAACAACATCGATTCGTTCCATGGTAGAGAAAAGAAGCGGAAAAATAATGCTGGAGGTCCGCTTGATTCTCTCGGTCAGCTTCGCCTTGCTGCTCATTTCTATGCCGCGTGCCTGCTGTGCGTTCCGGATGCGGTGGAACTCGTCCTGAATATCAGGAATGTAGCGGAGTGCAATCGCAACGGAATAGGAGATGTTGTAGCTGACACCGATTCCGTTCAGGGATGCAGCAAATTCACTCGGATCCGTAGTGGTCATAAAGGTGAAGACCGCCGGAATGATGGTGAAGTATTTGATGAGCACGTTAAAGAGGTAGAACAGCTCCTCGCTGGTCAGGTCATAGCCTGCAAACAGATGGACCAGAATCGTTTTCGACTGATAGATTTCACAGCCCTGATACGGCGAAATCAGAAAAATCGCCGCAATGTTCAGAACCATGAACAGCATAATCAGCTTGAAAACAGAGCAGACCTGTTCCCAGCGAACCTTTGCCATCGCGAAGATGACAAAGCTGACGGCAATCATCAGAAGCAGAATTCTTGTGTCATAGGTCATGGCACTGACGATGCACCAGAAAAGGAAGAAAATCATTTTCGTGACACCGGACAGCTCATATATGGATACCTCTCTGCCGAAAGTCCTATTGAATAAATAGGATTACAGCAGAAGCTGATCACAGTCTATCACAGAAGAAGCTTGTGTCAATGAAATTTCAAAGTAAGAGTTGACAAACCATGTTAGCTGCATTAAACTACAGGCCGAGTTAGTTAAGAAGAACTATTTTTGGTTAACATACCATAACACTTTTTATCCGAAACAACCGGAGAAAGGACGGAGCAAATGATGCCGTTAGCTTTTGCCAGGACAGGCGATAAGGTACTGGTCGCACGAATTGGCGGAAATGAAGAAGGTAAAAAACACCTGGAGGATCTTGGGTTTGTTGTAGGAGCGCAGGTGGACATTATTTCAGCCAGCGGAGATGGCAACATCATTGTTAATCTGAAGGAGTCCAGACTGGCAATTACATCGCAGATGGCAGCGAAGATCATGATCAGCTGATCCTGCATCAGCAGGGACAGAGAGCAATTGAATTATGAGGAGGACAGAAGCATGAAGACACTTAGGGATGTCGCAGTCGGACAGACCGCAATCGTTGCGAGGATCCATGGAGAAGGCGCTTTGAAAAGACGCATCATGGATATGGGAATCACCAAAGGAACGGAGATCTATGTTCGAAAAGTCGCTCCGCTCGGAGATCCGGTCGAAGTAACCGTTCGCGGTTATGAGCTGTCTCTCCGGAAGGAAGATGCGGATATTCTGGAAATGGCATAAGTGCAGCAGAGGAGGAGTAAGATGGAAATCAAAATCGCATTGGCCGGCAACCCGAACTGCGGTAAGACAACCCTGTTCAACAATCTGACCGGCAGCAACCAGTACGTCGGAAACTGGCCGGGCGTTACGGTTGAGAAAAAGGAAGGACGACTGAAGGAGCATAAGGATGTCATCATTCAGGATCTCCCGGGAATTTATTCCCTGAGTCCGTACACGCTTGAGGAAGTGGTGACCCGTAACTACATCGTAAACGAGAAGCCGGATGCAGTCCTGAATATCGTTGACGGAACAAATATTGAGCGTAACCTGTATCTGACCACACAGTTGATTGAGATCGGAATTCCGGTCGTGATTGCAATCAACATGATGGATCTGGTTCGCAAGAACGGTGACAACATTGACATTAAGAAGCTCGGGCAGGAGCTTGGCTGCAAGGTTATTGAGATCTCGGCACTGAAGAATGAGCACACGATGGAGGCTGCGGAACTCTGTATTGCAGCTGCAAAGGAAGGCAAGAAGGAAGAGCTTCCCCATGTCTTTACCGGCAGCGTGGAGCATGCGCTTGCCCATATCGAAGAGTCCATTCAGAATGTTGTTGATCGCCAGGAGCTTCGCTGGTATGCGATCAAGATCTTTGAGCGCGACAGCAAGGCACTGGAGCAGCTGAAGCTGGATCCGTCGCTTCTGCAGCACCTGGAGGAGCACATCAAGGATTGCGAAACGGAAATGGATGATGATGCAGAATCGATCATCACCAATCAGAGATACACCTACATCACGGATCTGATTCACAAGACTGTGAAAAAAGGCAAGCAGCCCGGTGCTCTGACCACTTCGGATAAGATTGACCGGATCGTGACAAACCGGTGGCTTGCGCTTCCGATCTTCGCAGCCGTTATGTTCATTGTGTATTATGTTTCTGTCAGCACACTTGGCGGAATCGTAACCGACTGGACAAATGACACGCTGTTCGGCACCTGGATTCAGCCCGGCGTTGAAACACTTCTGACCAATGCGGGAGCTTCCGACTGGCTGATCTCTCTCGTCGTTGACGGCATCATCGGCGGACTTGCCGCACCGATCGGCTTTGTCCCCCAGATGGCAATTGTGTTCCTGTTCCTGAGCTTCCTCGAGGATGTCGGATACATGGCCCGCGTTGCATTCATCATGGACCGTATCTTCCGCAGATTCGGACTTTCCGGAAAGAGCTTCATTCCGTTCCTGATCTCCTCCGGCTGCGGCGTTCCCGGAATCATGGCTACCCGTACGATTGAATCCGAGAAGGATCGCCGGATGACCATGATCACAACAACCATGATTCCCTGCGGCGCAAAGCTTCCTGTCATCGCACTGATCGCCGGCTATCTGATGGGCGGTGCATGGTGGATGGCTCCCACGATGTATTTTGCAGGGATTGCACTGGTGATCATCTACTGCATCATCCTGAAGAAGACGAAGTTCTTTTCCGGTGACCCGGTACCGTTTGTTATGGAGCTTCCCGCCTATCACCTCCCTTCCCTGAAGGGCATTCTCCTTCATGTGTGGGAGCGCGTGTGGGCATTTATGAAGAAGGCAGGCACCATCCTGTTCCTGTGCTGCGCGGTAATGTGGTTCCTTGGAAGCTTTGGCTTTGCAGACGGAGCATTCGGTCTGGTGGATTCCGCAGATTCTCTGCTGGCTTCGATCGGCGGTGTTCTTGCTCCGATCTTCGCTCCTCTTGGATTCGGTACCTGGCAGGCGGTTGCATCCTCCCTGTCCGGCTTTGTGGCAAAGGAAGGCATTGTTTCCACCATGTCCCTTCTGTCTTCTCTGGGAGAGGAGATCGAGGAGTACGATGCTTCGATGCACGCTGCATTCCAGGCATTCTTCCCGACAAGCATTGCGGCAGTATCCTTCCTGGTCTTCAACTGCTTCGACTCCCCGTGCCTTGCAGCAATTTCTACCATGGCGAAGGAAATCGGAAGCCGTAAGTACTTCTGGTATTCGATTCTGTTCCAGAACGTTGCTGCTTACTGCGTAACCCTGATCATTTATCAGCTGGTTGGTGTTGCACTCGGCGAAGTTGTATTCGGACCGGCAACTGTGGTTGCGGGCATTCTTCTGATCGGTGTTCTCTATCTGCTGTTCCGCAAGGATCCGAACAGAGAAACCAAGAACGTTAAGGCACTTGGACAGGCCTGATCATCGGACACAGAAAGATACATACAGGGAAAAGGATGCACCTGCAGGGACATACCCGCAGGTGCATCTTGCAAATGAGGTTGTTTTCCATGAAAATAAATGTTCCGGTAAATCATACAGATGTGATCATTCTGGTGATTCTCGCAATCCTGTTTGCAGCGGGCATCCGGATTGTCATCGGTTTTTTCAGAAGCCCCGCACACAAAGATACGCAGGATCGCAGTGAAGAAAAAGACGGGAGGCAGTCATGACAGGAAGGATTGTGGATGTGGTGGTACTTGCACTGGTCCTTGCAGTGTGTGCACTGTGCATTCGGAGACTTGTATTAAATAAGAAGAACGGCATCAGCAACTGCTCCGGCTGCAGTGGCTGTGCTTCGCATGGAAGCTGCACGAGGGATGTACCGGAGCGTTTTAAATTGAAGAAAAACGGAAGAAAGTAAGGAGGCTCTTAAAATGGTACAGGTCACGCTGAAAATTGACGGGATGATGTGCGGCATGTGTGAGGCTCATGTTGGGGATGCCATAAGGAAGCAGCTTCCGGAGGCCAGAAAGGTATCCGCTTCTGCAGGAAAGGGCGAGGCAAGATTTCTTCTGGAAAATGAGATGCCAAAGCCGATGCTGGAGCATGAGCTTCACAGGGCAATCGATCCTCTCGGCTATAAACTGCTGTCGGTTGCAATCGGCGAGCCGGAGGTAAAGAAAGGCTTTTTTCATTTCGGAGCCCGATAAAACAGACCGCTTTGCAAGGAAAGAGGAAAGTGTATAATGTGGACTATGCCCGGCAGATACCGGACATGGTCTTTTTTTAATCTTATAACGGACAGAGAGAAGGCATATATGCAGAATCTTGTTTTACATGAAGGAAGACCGGAGAATACGGAGGGACGGGAAGAAAAGGAGATCCGGGTTTATGATCTTCTGGATTCTCTCGGAATCCATTACTGGCGCACGGATCACGAACACGCGGATACAATGGAAGCCTGCCAGGATATTGATGTAGTATTGGATTGTCTGATCTGCAAGAATCTGTTCCTGTGCAACCGGCAGCAGACGAAATTTTATCTCCTATTGATGCCGGGAGATAAGGTATTTAAAACCAAAGAGCTTTCTTCACAGATCGGCTCTGCAAGGCTGTCCTTCGGATCTTCGGAGAAAATGCTGGAATATCTGGATATCTGTCCGGGATCTGTGAGCGTGATGGGGCTGATGAATGATCCGGAAAATCATGTTCAGCTTCTGGTGGATGAGGATGTTCTGAAGCAGGAAGATTTTGGATGTCATCCGTGCGTCAACACGTCCAGTCTGAAGATGAAGCTCCGTGATGTGATGGAGAAGTTTCTTCCTGCGGTTCACCACGATCCGGTTCTGGTGAAGCTGGTGGGGGAAGACACAGAATGAGAAAGAACGAGGACAGCAGATGAGCAGTATCCGTGAAGAAGCACGCAGAATGAAGCTTGCGGCACCGCATCTTGCGGCAGCACCGATCGCACAGAGAAATGCTGCACTGGAGAATATCGCAAATGAGCTGGAGAAGCATCAGGTAGAAATCTTTCAGGCAAACGCACTGGATCTGCAGGAAGCGATGGAAGAGGGAATCGCTCCTGCCATTCAGAAACGTCTGAAGTATGATGCAGTCAAAATGCGTGATAGCATTGCCGGTCTTCGGGAGCTGGAGAAGCTGGAGGATCCGGTCGGAAAGACGCTCCTTGAGCGGGAGCTGGACGAAGGACTGGTGCTGCGGCGTGTCAGTGTACCGATCGGAGTGATCGGGGTGATTTTTGAAGCAAGACCGGATGCAATGGTGCAGGTCGCTTCCTTGTGTATTAAGAGCGGAAACTGTGCAATTTTAAAAGGCGGGAAGGAAACAGCGGAGACTAACCGTGCTCTGTTTGAAATCATTCAGAAGGCGGTTTTCGAGGCGGGACTTCCGGAGCACTGCCTGTTTCAGGCGGAGCAGCACAGTGAGATCGATGAGCTTCTTGCTTGTGATCAGGAGGTGGATCTTCTGATTCCGAGGGGCTCCAACCGTTTTGTGCGATATATCATGGAGCACACGAAGATTCCGGTGATGGGACATTCGAGCGGGATCTGTCATATCTATGTGGATGACAAGGCGGATCAGGCGAAAGCGATCCCTGTGATTGTGGATGCCAAGACGCAGTATCCGGCGGCCTGCAATGCTGTGGAGACGCTGCTCGTGAGCCGGAAGATTGCAGAAGAGTTCCTACCGAAGGCTGCAGAGGCATTGACGGGAGCAGGAGTAAGACTTCGCGGAACGAAAGAAGCAGCAGAGCTTCTGAAGAAAGCTTTCGGTAAGCAGCAGATTGCCCCAGAAGATATCATGGGCGATGAGGATTTTGCCGCGGAATACAATGACCTGGTGATTTCCATTCGGCTTGTGGAGGATGTGGAGGAAGCGGTCTGCCACATCAATGCATTCGGCTCGCATCACACAGACTGCATCCTTACCGAGGATGATGCGGCGGCGGAGTACTTCATGCAGATGGTGGACAGCGCAGGGGTGTACCGGAACTGCTCCACACGGTTCGCGGACGGCTATCGCTACGGCTTCGGGGCAGAGGTTGGAATCAGCACCGGCAAGCTGCATGCAAGGGGCCCGGTTGGACTTGAGGGCCTTGTTACCTATAAGTACCGCCTTGTTGGCGGCGGTCAGATTGTGGCGGACTATGCTTCGGGAAGAAAGCAGTTTCACCACAGAGATCTGTAAAAGGGATTGACAGAAGGAGGATATTACAATGGCAAAGACGTACACAGTTACCATTACCATGGAAGACGGCGGTGTGATGAAGGGAGAGCTTTACCCGGAAATTGCACCGATCACAGTGGAGAACTTCAAGAAGCTCTGTGACGAGAAGTTCTATGACGGACTGACCTTTCATCGTATCATCAAGGGTTTTATGATTCAGGGTGGTGATCCGGATGGAAACGGAACCGGAGGCCCCGGCTACAGCATTAAGGGAGAGTTTTCCGCAAACGGTGTTCCGAATGATCTGAAGCATACGAGAGGCGTTCTGTCCATGGCACGTGCGATGGATCCGAACTCCGCCGGATCGCAGTTTTTTGTGATGCACCAGGATGCTCCGCATCTGGACGGACAGTATGCGGCCTTCGGAAAGATTACGGAGGGACTGGATGTTCTGGACCGGATTGCAGAGGTGAAGACCAACTGGAGCGATGCTCCGTGGGAGCCGCAGGTCATCCGTACCATCGAGGTAACGGAGGACTGAGATTTCTTCCTGCATCCGGAAAATGCCTGCAGGAAGGTCAGGAAATTTTAATATTGTGTGAAACCGGAAAGAGCTGAAGCGTGTGCATCAGCTCTTTCTTTTTTCTGCGGCTGATAGGGAAAACAGAGCCGTCCGACATGACGAAGTCGTTTCCCCGGACTTCCCGGATATGCTGTATGTTCAGAAGGATGCCGCGGTTGCAGAGAAGAAACCGGTCCTTTGGAAGAAGACGGGCGGCATCCTGAAACCGGAGGCGAATGCGGTAGCTGCGGCTTGTACAGGAGAAGATGACATAGTGACGGTCGGCGGAAAGAGAAAGAAGATCATTGAAAGGGATTCTGACCGGAACGGAATTCGGAGAAGTCGCGGAGGAAGGCAGAAAAAGGGAGCTTTTCGAGTCATCCGAAAGCTCAAAGCGTACGTCGCCGTCCATCTGCCGTCCGAGCAGCAGAAGGTCATTGGCAAGACAGTCAATGTTGTGAGGGGAGAGTTCTGAAATCTGGATGCGGATTTTCTGCATAAAATATCCTTTTGTGCCATGAAAGTACCGCTCGTGCCCGGAGGCTTTTCTTCATGAGAGGAGCTCTTATAATGGGAAATGCGCACAGAGATTTCCACCCCGGAAATCGCCGGAGAACAGACCCGGCTCTGCAGATGCAGACGGTGCAAACCTATCTTTAACCGGCATATGCCGGACATTTCTATCATCTTTTCACGGGAGTATCAGTCATGAGAGAAATCAGAACGGTGCAGAGAATTTTCAGGAGGAACAGGCCTGTACGCGCAGATACCGGGACGTGGATTGCGTTTCTGGCTGTTCTTGGGTTGCTGACAGGGAATCTTATTCTTCCGGTGAGAGCGGAAGAGCATGCGGAGAATCTCCGCGGATATGAGGCCGGAGAAACTGCGGTCTCCGGAACCGATGAAGACAGTATAACACAGTCGGCAGAAAACGGCGGTGTTCATGTGCGGAAAACTCTTCGGAATAACGGAGACGGAACGTATCAGATTGAACTGGAATCCTGGGTGACAGGAGGTACGAGGACGGAGCAGGTTCCAACGGATGTGGTTCTTCTGATGGATACGTCCGGAAGTATGCGGCTTCCCTGTCCGGGGGCAGCGGACCGTCTGGCAGCATTGAAGACGGCGGCCTGCGCGTTTGTGGATTCCATACAGGAGCAGAATGTGGGGACGGATCCTTCCGGACAGAGCAGAATTGCACTGATCCAGTACAGCTCCGCAGCCAACACCGGAATCCGGAGACATCTCACCTGTGCCGATGCGGAGGGAGCGGCTTCTCTTAAGACGGCCATCCGAGGTTTCGAGAAAGGCGGCAGGACCCGCATGGATCTTGGAATGGAGCTCGCCGAGGAGATCATGAACACGGAGTCAGATGCCGGACGCAGCCGGGCCGTGGTGCTGTTTACGGACGGTGTTCCTGCAAATGAAGATTATGACGGATTTGTCATGGTGACAGCAAACCGGACCCTTGCGGCAGCGAAGAGACTGAAGGAGAGCGGAATCGAAGTATTCGGACTCAGCATAGAGCAGTATGCGAAATGTACCCCGGGCGAAGCAATGCCGGTTTATACACCGCACAGTGCGGCGAACTACATTGCCCCGTACTATGGGATCGGCGGTGTGAACACCAGCAATGAGAACGCGATTGCACTGGAAAACCGTCTGATGTACCTGGTGACCTCTGCCAATCCGCATGCGCAGGACATGGATACGCCGAATGCGGAGGATCCGTCGGATCCGGGAAAGACCACGGGGCAGGGGCGAGAGACCTATTATTTTACCGCCCAGACATCGGATGAGCTGTCGACTGTCTTCCGGAACCTTGCCTCCCAGGTGGGAACAGCGGATCGCTCTCTTGGAAGGAATGCACAGGCAAGAGATGACATCCTGTGGCCATTCCGGAGAACGGAGAACACAATGGTCCGGGCATATGAATCGGCCTATCTGGGGAATGAAGGATGGGCTGAGCGAAGAGAAATTACCGATCAGCTCTTCGTGCAGGACACAGAGGGAAGCGTTAAGGCGCAGGGCTTTGATTATGCCGGCAATTACGTATCGGAAGAACCACATCCGGGAACGGCTTCCGGAGAAGAACCATTTCGCGGAAGCAAAATGATCCTGTCTTTTTCCATCAGGCCGCAGGCAATATTCGGCGGCAATCAGATTCCAACCAACAGCGAATTATCAGGAATATATGCGGACGAAGCGGCAGAGGCGGCAGAAGTCCGGTATCCGGTCCCGAAGGCAGATCTGAAGCTTCGCTATGCCATCGGAATGACCGATCAAAGAGTTTATGTGCCGGATCCGGCAAACCTGGAGTCGCTCGTTCTGTTCCCGGAGGATTTCCGGGCAGACGGAAGCAAGAATGCTTACGTAAATATTCGTTATGAAATGACGGATGAGAACGGCGGTATTGCGGGAACTCTGGAAATCCCGGTGGGAGAAAAGCTCGAGAACTGCAGCTGGAAGTGGACGAAAGAAACGGCTGACAGCTGCGGGGAATATAAGCTGAGCTGCACGGTCACGCCAGTTAATGATGGGCATTTTCCGGAAAAAGAGCTGACCCGGCGGGGAACGGTTCACGTCTTCCATCCGGAGATTCTGTTCGAGGATTCAACCCAGTATATCGGAGATCCTTCGGATACCGTTCCTGGTGATTCCACAGAAGGGGGTGTTCTCGGAGAACATCTTGGAAGAATCCGGTGGATCTGCGGGGATGATACGGCTTCCATTTCGGAGGAGGAGCCGGATCTTGGGTTTCGGATTGCTGTCCCGGAGGGCCTGCAGCAGGAGAACGGAAGGTGGGTGATTGCAGGCAAAGAGGATATTCCGGTGATTGCAGGAGTTTACCGGACGGAAGGAGGAAAGCTTGGTGAAGACATTACCGGGGAGACAGACTTTCTTCATGCATGCGAAAGAGCGGACTGCGGATATGAGGAGAACAGAGGAAAGACAGGCACTCGCTGCCTGATCCATGTACTTGAGCGGCCAATGCAGGAGAAGGTCTGTCTTCCGAATACCGGAGGAGAAGGAACACTTCCCTATGTTGGGGGAGCTGTTCTGCTGACGATGATGGGGGGCGGTATCAGCGGATACAAAGGTAAAGATAAGAGCAGAAACAGAAAACATAAATCATCTGAATGGGGGAAATGAACATGAGAAGCAGAAACAGAATGGTACAGAGAGCAGTATTGGCAGCAGGAATTCTGGGGGTTGGCCTGATTCCGAAGGTATCGGTGCTGGCGGCACCGGAGATTCCAAAGGGGACCATCACGGCTGTGAATGTGAAGGAAAGCGGAGTGGCTGTGACCGCCTACCAGCTTGTGGATGGAACCTACTCGAAGGAAGGAAAGCTCACCGGCTATGTCTTAACGGACGGCACGAATATGAAGCTTGCAGATCCGCAGAATCCAACGGCCGGGGAAATCACGGCCATTGCAGATTATATCGAGGCAAATCCGGGACGGGTGCAGGGACAGATAATGACGCTTCAGAATGCAGAAACCGGAACGTATACCCTGCAGACAGAGCCGGGGGAATATCTGATTCTGGTAACCGGATCCGGAAGTGTTGTCTACAATCCTGCGGTGGTATCGGTCAACGTGACGGATGCAGACCGGATGTCTCTGGAAAATGGAAGTGTGGACTATCTTGGCTGGTTCCGTACGGGAGACACCGCCTATCTGAAATCCTCCACAACAGGTTTGAAGAAGTCGGTCCTCTCCGGAGGCAGGAAGGTGAGCGGAGTTTCGGCTTCTGTGGGAGATACGCTTGATTTTGTCATCGATGCCATGACCATCCCTTCTTATTCGGCAAGCTATTCGAAGGCGATTTATCAGATTACCGATCGGCTGGAAAGCGGGTGCTTCGGCGAAATCAGGAATCTGAAGGTTCGCGTGAACGGAGCGGAGACGGCACCGGGGGCAGATACATGGACGGTGAAATACGGGGAGAAGAAGGACTCCTTTGAGCTTTCCTTTACCGATGCCTTTCTGCGGACGCATGGAACACAGTCCGTGGAAATTACCTATCAGTCGGTTCTGACGGGGAAGGCAGGTCTTAACTTCGCAGAGAATACCAATACGGCGGTTCTGAAGTATTCAAATAACCCATCAGATGCGAACGGGGTAAAGGAGCTGACCTCCACAACGTATCAGTATACGTTCGGTCTTGGGGCCAACATTGATGCAGAAGCGGATAAAAAGGATCAGATTGAGACAGGAGAGCTCAATAAGGTGACCAGAGCGGACGGAGCTCCGGCCTACGAGAAGACCGAAACCACATATTCCGGAACGGGAGCCTCCTCAACCATGCGCAGCAGGTATGCGCTGCAGGGAGCGGAATTTACTCTGTATTCGGATGCGGGAATGCTTCAGAAGGTGAAGGAAGCCGTCTCGGATCAGAATGGAAGGCTCACTTTTACCGGGCTGAAGGAAGGCTCTTACTATCTGAAGGAAACGAAGGCGCCTGCAGGCTACGCCTCCAACGAGAAGAAGTTCCATATCATCATTGGAGCGCAGTTTCGTGAAGACGGTGTCATGGACCGATATACCGTGACAACAAAGGAAATGCTTGCGGACGGAAGCGAGAGTGAAGCCGGTTCTGCGGTATACACTTCGGTTCCCAGTGTGCAGGAGGATGGAAGTGTGACGAATACGGTAACCAGAACGGAAACTCCTGCCGAAATTCTGAATGTGCCGCTCGCGAAGCTTCCCACGGCAGGAGGTGCGGGGACGTTTGGCTTTGTACTTGCAGCGGCAGGGATGAGTGGTGGAATGATCATCTGGAAGCTTACGGAAAGGAAGAGAAGACGCTGACGGGAAGAACGGAAGAATGCAGGATGAACTGAGAAAAACGTTGGAGGCATTGGCTGTTCTGGGCATTCTGGCGACCGGCTTTTATCCGCTTGTCAGCAACGCATGGAATCAGAGTGCAGCAGACAGGATGATGGTCGAGTACCGGAAATCTCTGTGGACGGATGGAACAGAGGATGCAATGCAAGCTTCGAAAGCAGAGGCAGAAAGGTACAACCACAGACTGCTGCTGTCCGGCGGTGGAATGAATGCAAACGAGACAGAGAATGATTATGAAACCTTGCTCAATTCTGATGGAAGCGGCGTCATGGGATATCTTGAGATACCAAAGATATCGGTCAGTCTGCCAATTCTGCATGGGACCGGGGATGAAGTCCTTGCAAGAGGAATCGGACATCTTCAGGGATCCAGTCTTCCGGTGGGAGGAAAAGGAACACATGCGGTGCTGACCGGGCACCGCGGTCTTCCGTCAGCACGACTCTTTACGGATCTGGATCAGATGGAAGAGACAGACCACTTCCGGATCCTGACACTTGGGGAAGAACTGGATTATGAAGTGGCGGAAATCCGGACGGTTTTGCCGGAGAATACCCGTGATCTGAAGATTTTACCCGGAGAAGATCTTGTAACGCTTGTTACCTGTACGCCGTACGGTGTCAACACACACCGGCTGCTGGTGACAGGAAAGCGGATCCGGGAGGACGGAGAAACAGAATCAACACGGGAGATCATGGAAAACAGGGAACAGGAGAATGTGGAAAAGGTGAAGCATCTGGCTGCAAGGCGGATACGATTGCCTGACTTCATCTGGAAGAAGCCGGCGGTGGTCCTTGCGGCAGCAGGTGTGGTCATCTGCGCTTTTATGCTGCGGATTTTGTGGATCTGGACAGTATACCGGGGACGGAGAAGGAATGTGGAAAGGCTGCGCAGTAAAAGAAGAATCCGCAGCATTCCGGGAGGAAAACAGTCTTGAAAAAACGAAAAAGAAAAGGAGCGATGGTTCTTGGGATAACAGCAGTCTTGTTCGTTGTGATGAGCCTGATTGGAGGTCTGCAGGTACATGCAGCAGAACGGGATCACGGACAGATCCGAATTGTTTATGCCTGTGATAATGGAAAAACACGAATCAGCGGTGCCTGGTTTTCCGTACTGAGGGTTGCAGATGTCGGAGGAGCCAAAGCGGAAGAGCTCCGGAACGGTAGAATAAGTGCAGCCATGCTCCTTGAGGATTATCAGAAAAGCGGGGCAGACCGTGCATGGTCCTGCAAGACCAGCCTGATGGGGGAAGCTTCATTTGAAAATTGCCCGGCCGGAATCTATCTGATCTGGCAGAGTGGAGGTGAAGAACAAAGCACAATGTTTGAAACTGCACTTCCCTTTCTGACAGAGCTTCCGCTTTATGAAGAGGAGTCTGACGGGTGGAACTGGACTCCATGTGTCTATCCGAAAACAACCCGGAAACCGACAGAGCAGGAACAGAATGCTCCGCCGGATCGGCAGAAGCCTGAGGAGCCGCAGCCGGTTCAGGAGATAAGTGCACTTCCGGAACGCGGGCAGGGAACAGGGGATGATTCTCATGCTTTCTGGTATATTCTTATTTCCGCAGGTTCCCTGTGCGGACTTTTGACAGTGGTTTATCGAAGATTTTAGGGAAATTTCATTGTATTTTACTTTTGCCTTTCGCTACAATATTCGTTAGTTTTATAAAATCAGCCGGTACCGGAGTGCTGTCCGGGTGACTGCAGCAGGGAGGATTGACGAAATGGCGGAAGGAAACAGAAAACGGATGCTGGCACTTATACTGGCAGGCGTTCTGGCGGCTGGAATTTCCGGCTGCTCCAAGAGCGCAGGGGCAGGGGAGATTTCGGCAAAGGGATACAGCGAAGAGCAGGTGAAGCTGAGAGATATCACCACCTACCACAGTTTTACCGGCAACATTGCACCTGTTACCGAGAAAAATGTTCTTCCGGATCTTACCGGAGTGAAGGTCACCAGGGTGAATGTGGAAAAGGGGGACGAGGTGCATGCGGGCGATGTGCTTATGACTCTGGACGAAGACAGTCTGAATGAGCAGATTGCCGAACTGCAGGCAGCCATTAACGCAGCGGATACTTCCGTTTCCATGAGTGTTACCTCCGCACAGCAGGCCTATAACAATTATCAGCAGAATCTGAATGATGGTCTTGATGCGAACATCACAAGTGCAAAGAACAGCATGGATTCTGCCTGTGCTGCGCTTGTATCGGCGCAGCAGAACTACAATAACGAAGTGAATCTGAACAATCAGCAGCTTTCACAGACGATTCTGTCGGCGAAGCAGAGTGTGGACAGCACGTATTCCAGTCTGCAGTCCGCACAGTCACAGCTGGAGCAGGCGCAGCTGAGCGTGGATCACGCAAGAGAGAACAGACAGAAAGCCGCAGATAAGGGGATTGGCGAAGACGATCTGTATCAGTACGATCAGCAGATTGCTTCTGCGGAGCAGCAGGTGAATTCTGCGCAGACTGTGGTCGATAACGCGGAGAGGCTGTATAACGATGCCGTCAACGGTTATGAGGCAGCGAAGATCGGAGAAGAAAACAATCTGACGGCGCTCTACGACGCCCTGATCCAGGCACAGACTGCTTATGTCAATTCCGTAGACGCCTATAATACGGCAGTCCGCGGCTCGGAGCAGCAGCTTCAGTCTTATGCGACGCAGGTTCAGACAGCGAAGACAGGAAGCACTCAGCAGGACGCAAACCGCCTGAAGCTGCAGGATCTCCAGAATCAGCTTGGCGACTGCAATGTCAAATCCCCTATTGACGGAGTGATCACACAGCTCAATGTGAAGGAGGGGGACATTGCGGCAACAACGCAGCCTGCTGCGGTTGTGACGAGCTTTGACAAAATGAAAATTGACATCAAGATCAACGAGTATGACATTCTCGGTGTAGAAGAAGGAAAGCCGGTCACCATTAACATCGATGCACTGGACAAGGACTATCAGGGAACAATCAAGAACATATCCCGCGTGGCAACCATAGAGAATGGAGTGTCCTATTTCGAATCCGAGGTGGATTTTGACGGAGATGAAGACGCAAGAAGCGGAATGAGTGCGGAGGTGCGGCTGGTCACCAGTGAGGCGGATAACACAACCTCAATCAGCGCAGAAGCGATTCAGACGGCGGAGGACGGTTCCACGTTTGTTTATATGTATGCGGATGACAAGAAGAAAACGCTGAAGGAGCAGCCGGTCACGCTGGGCATTTCAGACGGTACCTTCACGCAGATTACGGAGGGTCTGTACCCGGGAGACACCATTTTGTATAAGCCGTCCATGAATCTGGACATGATGTACGGTATGCAGGTACCTGCGGAATAATCTGCAGGACAGCCATCGGGAAATGCAGAAGGGTAAGACTCACTGCTGCAGGACAACTGCGGCAGAGAAGGGATCATCGGGAAAAATGATTTTTTCCAGAAAAAAGAAAGAACCTGCAGCTGCTGTGGAAAAGGAGAGCCTGCCGGAGGAGAATGAGATCCTGAAGATGAAGGGGATCACCAAGGATTATGTGATGGGCGATGAGGTATCTCATGTCCTGAAGGGGATTGATCTTACGGTAACAAAGGGAGAGTTCCTTGCGGTTCTGGGGCCCTCCGGCTCCGGAAAGTCGACACTGATGAATATCATCGGCTGCCTGGATACGCCTACGTCCGGTGATTACTGGCTTTCCGGACGGCACATTGCGGTGCAAAGCGAAGCGACTCTTGCAAGGATCCGGAGTAAGGAGATCGGTTTTATTTTTCAGTCCTTCTATCTTCTGCAGAGGCAGACTGCCTTTGAAAATGTAGAGCTTCCGCTGATTTACTCCGGAATGTCAGAGAAGGAGCGGAAGAAGCGCGTACGCGAGGTGCTCGAGCGTGTGCAGCTTGCAGATAAGATGGACCATTATCCCAACCAGCTTTCCGGCGGACAGCAGCAGAGAGTTGCGATTGCACGAGCGGTTGCGAACAATCCGACGATTCTTCTTGCTGACGAGCCGACCGGTGCCCTGGACCAGAATACGGGGCGACAGGTCATGGAGCTGTTCCATTCGCTGAATGAAGAGGGCAGAACTATCATCATGATTACGCATGACAGCAAGATTGCGGCTCATGCACAGAGGATCGTCAGAATCCTTGATGGGAATATCAGCGCGGGAGGACTGGAGGATGCTTAAGCTGATCGGGCAGAGCTTTCGAATGTCTCTGCAGAATATTAAGAACAATAAAATGCGCTCCTTCCTGACGATGCTGGGAATTGTCATCGGTGTTGCGGCGGTAATCGGCCTGATTACCATCGTTCAGGGAGTAACCTCTACGGTGATGGACCAGTTCGAAGGACTGGGAGCCGGAACGCTGACGGTGAGTGCTCCGGGAACAGCCTTGAAAAGCGGACTTTCCGACAGCGACCTTGCACTTCTTGAAAAAGCGGAAGGAGTCGGCGGAATCTCTCCGACGGTTTCTGTCACAACAACCGCAGTCAGCGAGGGCAATGTCTGTGACAAGATATCGGTAAGTGGAAAGGATACGATTTACTTCAGACGCAATGACATCATTCAGTCCGGCCGTACATTCAACGATGCGGAAACAAACGGCGATACACGGGTGTGTATTGTGGACATGGATTTTGTAAAGAACGTGATGCAGGGGCGTCAGGTGCTGGGCAGCACGGTGATGCTGGATGGATATCAGTATAAGATCATCGGTATTGAGAAGAAGGATAATTCGCTGATGTCTTATTACATGGATACATCGGATCTTGACGGCTCCGTGATCATTCCTTACCGCAATGCGCTGACGATGTCCGGGGCGGCCAATGTCACGAGTCTCGATGTGTACATTGCGGATGGGTATTCCAACAGTGAGGTGGAATCGAATCTCCGGAGAGTGCTCGATAATATCTACAACGGAGCGGACAATGCCTACAGTGTCATCGATCTGGAAAGTCTGATGAGCAGCATGGACACTGTGGAAGGAATGATGACCACGATGCTTGGGGGAATTGCCAGCATTGCGCTTTTGGTAGGCGGGATCGGCATCATGAATATGATGCTCGTTTCCGTGACAGAACGGACGAAGGAGATCGGCCTTCGAAAGGCTCTCGGAGCAGAGCCGATCCGGATCCAGATGCAGTTTCTGATCGAATCCATTACGCTGTCACTTCTGGGAGGCCTGATTGGAGTTGCGTTTGGCATGCTGATCGCCTTTGCCGGGGCAAAGGCGCTTAAAAGCAATTTTACCATTTCCCCGGGGGCTATTTTGCTGGGAGTTGGTTTCTCTGCAGTGGTTGGAATTATTTTCGGCTGGGCACCCGCAAGACGTGCGAGCCGGTTGAATCCGATTGATGCACTTCGTTCGGAATGATTGTATGAAAGGGAGCTGAAGATGAGTAGAAAAGAAAACAGAAAGAAGATCAAGGTAATTGCACTGATGTCAGCGGCAGTAATAAGCCTGGGCTGCGCTGCAGGCATGCCGGCGCTGTCACTTGGAGTACAGGCGGCAGGACCCGCATATGAATCGAAATGGACGGTGCAGTACCCGTTCCTGACGCTGCTGAAGTCGTCGCTTCTGAATCCGTATACCGATTCCAACGGAATCTATGAGCAGCTCAAGCAGGGAATCAAGTATCAGACCGTCAGTGAGACCGATATTATGCAGCTTCTGCAGGAAGGATACCGGATTCCCGCAGATGTCCTTCAGAGACTTTATGCAGAAGGCTGGATTTCCGGATATCTTTACAAAACGGTAAGCGGACAGTCGTTTACCGCCGCGGATTTTAAGGACGTGTTTGATGCTTCCTATTATGTCAGTGCAAATCCGGTGATTGCAGCGGCTGTTCAGAACGGAACTCTGCCGGGAGATGAAATGTCACTGTTTCTGAATTATCTGACCTGTGGCATTCCGGCCGGATTAAACGGGAGCAGCAGCTTCAGCTTTGCCTATTTCGAGGCACATTATCCTCAGATCGCAAAGGCTCTGGGAAATGATAAGATGGCCGAAGCAGCCTATTATATTCTGAACAGGAATTCTCAGCATCTGAAAGGGAATGCCTGACATGAGCACAGAAAAGAAATTCAGGGTATCGCTGGTTCCCTGTAATAATTATGAGAAGAATACGGTCCGGTCTGCCATGCGGGAGCTTCTGGCTCCGCTTGGCGGACTGGATTTTGTATCACCGGGCATGACCGTTGCCATTAAGGCAAATCTTGTGACAGGGGCCGCGGAGAATAAGGCGGTAACCACACATCCGGAGCTTGTTGCGGCCTTGTGCGAGATGCTTGTGGAGCGAGGAGCGGAGGTGATTGTCGGAGACAGTCCCGGAGGTCTGTTTACCAGGGGCGCCCTTCAGAGTGCATATCGGGGTGCCGGTTACGAGAGAATCGAGAAAACGGGGGCGAAACTGAATCTGGATACCTCCGTGCGAAAGGCGGTATTTCCGGAAGCGGTCAGCGCAAAGGCATTTGATTATACCGGGTGGCTGGATCAGGCGGATGTGATCATTGACTTTGCAAAGCTGAAGACGCACGCCATGCTGCGAATGACCTGCAGTGCCAAGAATCTGTTCGGCGTGGTTCCGGGAACAACGAAGCCGGAGTACCACATGCGGTTTCCGGAGCCTGCGGCCTTTGCCAATATGCTGGTGGATCTGAATGAATATTTCAGACCGAAGATCCGGCTTGCCATTGTGGATGCAGTGGACGGAATGGAAGGAAACGGTCCGACGAGCGGAACGCCGCGGCATATCGGTGTGCTGGCGGCATCTGAAGTGACCTATGCGGTGGATTTGATCTGTGCATCTCTGATTGGGATGCAGCGTTCGGATATCCTGTATCTGGAAGAGGCATGGAAACGGGGGGTTGCCCCCGGAAGCCGGAAAGAGATAGAGCTATGCGGAAGCAGACCGGAGAAGTATGCCATTCCGGATTTCAAACGAAATACTCTGAAGCAGAGCATTTCGTTTGGCTCGGAAGGTGCAGTCGGAAGACTGACGGCCGGATTTCTGAAGATTGCGCTTGCATCCGGCCCAAGAGTGACGAAGAAGGAGTGCACAGGCTGCGGGAAATGCAGCAGAACCTGTCCGGCACATGCCATCCTGATGACGGATGGAAAGCCTGTGGTAAACCGGCATAAATGCATCGGCTGCTTCTGCTGTCAGGAATTCTGTCCCACAGGCGCCATGAAGGTACATCATACGCTTCTTGCAAGAGCCATGGCCTCTCTTGGAAAAGGAAAGCAGTGACTGGCCGGCCTGAAGGCACAAAGATATTTGTGTCAGAAACGGAAGAACAGACCAAGCTTCTTCAGTGGTGCGCGGAGAGCCATGTAGAGAACAACGACAATCACAGCGGATACCACAGAATTCAGAAGAGTTACCGCAAAATTGATTGCGAAGGAAACTTCTGCAGCGGGTTTTCCGAGAATCAGAATCTTGTAGAAATAACGAAGAAGCGGGTCGAAGATTGCATTGAAGGCAAGCCCTGCGATGGTTGCAAGAACAACCCAGCGAAGGACCTTTTTGTTATCCGTTTCGGTGGAAATGTGGCCGAGCTTATGCGCAACGAGACCGACAAGCAGGCCGATCAGAAACTTGATCACAAAGGTGATCGGAGCTTCCACAATGTAGACAGGATCGATCAGATCTGCAATGGTAAGTCCGATGGCTCCGCCGATTCCGCCGTACAGGCTGCCAAGAAGGAGTGCGCCGAGGACGACGAAGGCATTTCCGAGATGAATGGAAACCTGACCTGCCCCGGGAGTGGGAATGCGGATGGCAAGATAGGTAAATACGACATAGGTGATGGCTGCGAATACGCCGGCAAAAACCAGCTTGCGCAGTCTGCTGTCCTGTACAGTGTTCTGTGACTCACTCATGATAAATCCTCCCTTGTGTATATCGTTGGATGTATAATATCTGTTACGGTACTTGGTTTGTGACGATGAACTTCCGGAATTAAGTATTCAGTATAAATACAAGTGGAATGGTAACAAGTACCAAAATATGATTATTTTAGCATACCAATTATGACGCGCCGGCCTGCAAATGCTTCGGTGCCGGTATGCAGCCGTGGAAAATCCGCGGCAGAAGGAGGGGAAATGAACAAGAACAGCTTTGCGATGTCCTCGCCGAAGGGGTGGAACAGCTATGATTATTACGACACCTCGGTGACGGAAGCGGAGGTAAAGGCCAACGCACAGTATCTTGCGGATCATCTGAAGCCGGCGGGATACGAGTATGTGGTCATCGACATTGAGTGGTATTCCAGAGATGCGGGGACGAAACGGCCGGAAATTCAGTACATTCCGTTTGGAGACGACGCGATGGATGAGTACGGACGGCTTCAGCCTGCGGAAAACCGGTTCCCGTCTGCAGCAGGCGGAAAGGGCTTTGCGGAGCTTGCGGCTTATGTCCACAGTCTGGGTTTGAAGTTCGGTATTCATATCATGCGCGGAATTCCGAGAGCGGCAGCCTTCCGGCATCTTCCGGTGCTCGGAACGGATATGACGGCGGATCAGGTCGCGGATCCGTATTCGATCTGCCCGTGGAATCCGGATATGTATGGTGTTCGGGACATTCCTGCAGGACAGGCATATTACGATTCCCTGATTCAGATGTATGCGGACTGGGGAGTTGATTTTATCAAATGTGATGATATCTGCGATTCCAGACAGTACCCGGACGGAAACCAGACAGAGGAGTTTTCGGGATGGCATGAGACCGAGATGATTCATCGTGCCATTCTGAAAACGGGACGCCCGATTGTCCTGTCGCTTTCTCCGGGACCGGCACATATTGATCGTGCATGGTTCTATGCAAAGAATGCGAACATGTGGCGGATTACCGATGACTTCTGGGACAGCTGGCCGCTTCTTCTGGATATGTTCAGCCGCTGCGAGAAGTGGCAGGATCATGTGACCTGCGGCTGCTATCCGGACTGCGATATGCTCCCGATCGGTGTGATCGGAAAGACCTTCGGCGAAGAACGCCGTTCTGCCTTTACGACCACAGAGATTCGTACGATGCTGACACTCTGGAACATGTTCGGAGCTCCGCTTATGATCGGCGGCGAGCTGACGAAGCTTTTAGATGAAGAGGTACGGATGCTGACGAACAAGGAGCTTCTTGCACTGAACGACGGACAGCATTTCGGAAGACAGATTCTGCGAAATGACAAGATGGCAGTCTGGGAGAATACGGACTGCGCCGACGGACATGTGACGGTGGCGATCTTCAACTTATCCGACGAGGATGGAATGCGAAGCGTCTCTCTGGAGACACTCGGGATTGAAGGGGAAGACGGAACCGTTCCGCAGACCATGCAGCTGCACGAGCTCTGGGACAAGACGAATTCGACCATCACAGATGGCACGATTGCGGCAGAGGTGCCGGCACACGGGGTGAAGGTGTTCCGCCTGATCGGATAAAAGCCGAAAGGGCTTATACAGAGATGCAGAAAGAGGGCAAGGTGGAAAACACCTTGCCCTCTTCAATCACGGGCGCGCCTGACGCACATTTTGGATTATTTCTCCTGAGGATGAACCACGACCTTGATGGAATCCTGATCCATCTGCTTATGAATGGCTTCTTCCAGTCCGGACAGGCCATAGGTATGTGTAATCAGCTTCTCGATTTCCAATCTTCCGCTATTCAAGAGATTTACAGCACGTTGATGAGTATCCGGATTGATCATGGATCCCTTGATCGTCCATTCCTTCTGATATACCTCAAACAGAGGCAGAGAAACTGTCCCGTTTACGGCAGGTACACTGAAAAACAGGATGGTGGCTCCGCGTCCTGCGGCCTGGAAGGCCTGTTCGGCGGCAAAGGTTTTGCCAACGCACTCAATGACAACATCTACGCCGTCAGTTCCTGTAATTTCGCGGATCTTTTCCGGAATTGCTTCATGGAGCGGGTCAATTACAGCATCTGCTCCCAGTTCAAGACCGATCTGTCTCCTTTGCTCTACCGGTTCACTGAGAATGACCGTAGAAGCTCCCTCGATTCGTGCCATCTGCACCATTAGAAGTCCAATTGTTCCGCCACCGATGACAAGAACCGTCTGTCCGGGGACAATCCCTGCCTGATCGATTCCATGGACCACACATGCGAGAGGTTCTGCCATCGCGCCGACATCAAACGAAAGATCTTCTCTCAATTTGAAAACCTGTGTATCCGGGCACATGCAGTATTCGGCAAATCCGCCGTTCACGTTAACTCCGAGAGCAAATAAATGCTCGCAGTTCTGCTTTTTTCCCATCCGGCAGGGTCTGCAGCTTCCACAGTACATATTCGGGTCCATCGTTACGTGATCTCCGGGTTTTACCAGCGTAACTTCTGCCCCGACCTTTTCCACAATTCCTGAAAATTCATGTCCGAGGACAACCGGAGGCGTAACCTCTGCGGAACCCTTCTCGCCATTATAAATATGGACATCTGTGCCACAAATGCCACAGGACATATTTTTCACAAGCACGTCATGCGGTCCGGGTTCTCCAAATGTCATTTCCCGTACTTCGAACTTATTCTCTTTGTCAGCTCCTAAAAAGAAATTCCCTTTCATTTTTCCTCCTACGCCGTCCTCACGGTTTCACATTTATAAGACTGTTATTTTACATAGCCAGAATATGGTCAGAACTCAGAAATATCCAGCTCACCTGCGGAAGAAGAATCCTTGATTTCCCGGATTTCTGCGCGATAGGAGTAGGAATCACTGACATGAATGGTGACAGTATCACCAACATGGCGGTGAAGCAGCGCTCGCCCGATCGGAGATTCAATGCTGACAATGTTATGAAGGGAATCTGCGCGGATTGGGGTTACCAGAGTGTAGACCTCCTCCTCGTCATCCTCCGGGATGTAGATGGTCACTTCCTTATCGACACCAACCTCATCCTCCGGTGCATCCTCGACAATCTCTGCTGTGCGGAGCATCCGCTCCAGATAGCGGATCCGGCTGTTGTTATGTCCGTTTTCTCTTTTTGCGGCATAATATTCGAAATTTTCAGAACGGTCACCCTGTGCGGCAGCTTCTGCAACGGCAGCAGTCAGCTTCGGACGGAGCTCGACCCGCCTCATTTCAATTTCTGCTTCAATTTTGGCTACATCGCCCTTTGTCAAACGCTGTCCCATGATTTACCTCTTTCTTCTGTGTTATGATGTTCTGAAAATAAATCGTTTCTGTAAATGAATCAGAACCACTTATCGTCCATCATACCACGATTTCAGAGAAAAGGAGGCTGCCATGGAAACAGAAGAGATCATTCAGGCAGGAAATCGAAATGTGCGGATTCGGAAAGTAACAACTGCGGATGCAGAGAAAATGCTGGTCTATCTGAGACAGGTTTCCGATGAAACTCCATATATGATCCGGTATCCGGATGAGGTGCGAAGCTCGGTGGAAGAGGAACGCACTTTTCTGGAGAATCTGGCTTCCGGCGGACGTAATTTTATGTTGGCAGCGCTTGAACTGAATGAAGAAGGGATGGAAGGACGAATTGCCGGAAATGTCGGAGTCAATGCGATTGGCAGCACTGAAAAAGTCTGTCACCGGGCATCGCTTGGAATTGCGTTGATTCAGGAGTACTGCGGGATTGGGCTTGGAAGAATTCTGTTGGAAAAATCTATTGTGTTGGCTGCTGAACTTGGGTATACACAGATGGAACTGGGAGTGTTTGAGAACAATGAACGGGCGCTGCGGCTGTACCGGAAGATGGGATTTTCTGAAGTGGGCCGTATCCCGAATGCGTTCCGGCTGCGGACAGGGGAACAGATTGCAGAGATTCAGATGGTGAAGGGATGTCAGAAATGACATCCCTTTTTTATGTCAATAATAGACAAATTCCGGGGCAGATATTTGTAAGGCAGAGCAGGATGAAAAATGATATGATAAGCGCTGAGCATACCATTTGCTTGCAAAACAAACATTTCTGCAATATGTGGACACAGTGAATGAAAGATGCACAGGATTGTCATGAGAGAATGCCTTGCATTTTCTCCAAAGAAGGAAGCGGCCGGACAGTATTATTGATCAAAATGCAGTAAAGGATGGGAGAATTATGAAAGACTATGCGCTTATCAGAAATGCTGAGACTTTTTTGTTTTCTGCGGAGAATCCGACAGGCACCCGTGGCGGGGGCGGAAGAGGCGGAGACTGTACCAAGCTGTCTCCCTGTATTTCCATTCAGCCCGGAGAAGAGAGGGCTCTGGTGGATACGGAGGGCCCCGGAATCATTCAGCATATGTGGTTTACGGGATATGTCGGACACAGCTTCATTCTGAGAATGTACTGGGAAGGACAGGAGAATCCGTCTGTGGAGGCTCCGTTGTCTGCCTTCTTTGGCTGCGCGTATGACGAGAATTTTGAGGACCGCGACGGGAAATATCCCGCATTCAGTTCTGCGGTTATGATGACGGCTCCCGGAAGGGGCTTCAATTCGTATTTTGAGATGCCGTTTCAGAAGCATTGCCGCATCACAATGGAAAATCGGAGTACAGAGGAGAAGACACTGTTCTACTGCATTACGGGAGAACGAACTTCGCTCCCTGAGAACATTGGATATTTTCACGCGTCCTATCGTCAGGAGCACCCTGTGACAAAGGGGAGAAGCTATACAGTGATCGACGGAATAGAAGGAAAGGGACAGTTTCTGGGCCTTACGATGGCGGTCGGTGTAAATGGGAACAACACCTGCTGGGTTGAGGGGGAAGCCAGAATGTACATCGATGGAGATATCTATCCGACGATGCACTATACCGGGACGGAGGATTATTTCGGCGGTTCCTATGGGTTTGGAAATGATATCTATACCAAGCAGTATCAGACCTACAGTGGTCTGTACAGCGGGATGTTTTCCATCACCGGAAACCAGAAGGAACAGTACAACAGCCAGCAGAGATTTCAGCTGTACCGGTTTCACGTTCCGGATCCGATCCATTTTGAACATGATTTCCGCATGACCTTTGACAATATGGGATGGACGGGGCCCAGATATGACGACTACAGCAGCGTGGCATTCTGGTATCAGACACTCCCTTCGGCGAAGCTGAAGCCTCTGCCGACGGATGGTGAACTGTGCATGAAGTAAGAAAGGGAAAAGAGATGAAGGAAAAGAACAGCATGTACAAGCCGTCACTTCACTTTACGCCTTCATACGGCTGGATGAATGATCCCAACGGACTGGTTTATCACGATGGAATTTATGAAATGTATTATCAGCACAATCCGAGAGGAATCGACTGGAACTGCATGACCTGGGGACATGCAAGAGGAAAAGACCTGTTGCATTGGGAAGATCTTGGGGATGCCCTGGAGCCGGATGAGAACGGTACGATGTTCTCCGGCAGTGCCATCCGGAATGATCATGAACTTCTTGGATTGCCGAAGGACGCATTGCTTTTCTTTTACACGGCAGCCGGGCACTCGTCGAAGGAGAGTAAAGGGAAACCCTATACGATTCGTCTGGCATACAGCACGGATGGCGGGAACACCCTGATTAAAAAAGACGGGAAGCTTGCAAACGGAGAGGTGATCGAGACTCTTGCTGCCGATAATCGTGACCCGAAGGTGTTCTGGCACGAGGAAAGCGGAGCATACATTCTGGTTCTCTGGATTGAGGACAATGATTTCGGAATCTGGCGTTCAGAGGATCTGGAACATTTTACCATGACACAGCGCCTTACACTGGAGGGTGGATATGAGTGCCCTGATCTGTTCCGTCTTCCGGTGATTTCGGCCGAGGAAGATGGATGTGAGAGCGGTGAAGAGAAGTGGGTGTTCTGGACAGCGCATGGCTATTATTATGTCGGAAGCTTCGATGGCTATGAGTTTCATCAGGAGCAGGAGCGAAGATGTGCATCTCAAATGGGACCGGATGTGGTTCTTCCTTATGCAGCACAGACCTTCAGCGGAACGAAGAAGGTTTTGTCTGTCTCGTGGCTTCGTACGAAATGCGTGGGCGGAAGCACGACAGGAATGATGTCCATTCCCAAAGAGTTTTCGCTGATCCGGAATAAGGATGGACATATCCTGCGGCAGAAGTTTCTGGCTTCGGTCATCGAAGCGTTTGCGCAGAAGGAAAACGGAGTCTTGGAAGGGGCCTGCTATCGGAAATTCCGTAATCAGAATCCGCAGCCGTTTGTTCCGGAGCCGGAAATCATGGGCATGCATGATGAGGATATGGAGTGGGAAATCCGTCTCCTGTCGAAGGAAACCTGCCTTTTGAAGCTGGAATGCCAGCGGGACACGAAAAAACTGTTCTTTACAAGAGGAATTGTTACCGATTCCTGTGAGACGGGCTGCGAGCTGGAGAATCTGGAGCTGATCTATGATCACGGAATTCTGGAGCTGCTCGGAAATGAGGGAACCTTCTATCTGGCGGTAGATTTCCCGGAGCTTCGGGCGGAAGCTGTGGACAGGATTGAAATGAGCGAAAATCTGAAAGAGTACACATAAGCAGTGGCTTTGTTTCAACTATAATAAAGACAGGCGTTTCAAAACGAATTGTTTACAGTCCTATGCAGCGGGGAAAGCAATATGGTGACATTAAAGGAAGTAGCTGAGGAGGCAGGGCTGTCCGTCAGTACGGTTTCCAGAATCCTGAATAATCGCGGGTATATCAGCGACAAGGCAAGGGACAGCGTGGATCAGGCGATGAAGAAGCTGAATTATCAGCCGAATGAGGTGGCACGGTCTCTATCGAAGCAGACCAGCAACATGGTTGCGCTGATTGTGCCGCATATCCGGCATCCCTTCTTCGCAGTTCTGATCAGTGAGCTGGAGGAGGCCATTCGCAAAAAGGGCTACCAGATTCTTCTGTTCAATACGAAGACGGAGGAGGACACGCTGGAGAAATATCTGACGATCTGTCAGCAGAATCGGGTTTCCGGAGTGATCCTGTGCAGTGCGCAGGTGGGAGAAGACGTTCTGCAGAGATTGAATGCACCGATTATCACCATTGAGCGTTATTCCGAGATGTCAGCCTGCAGCATTACCTGCGACAACTACAACGGCGGCAGAATGGCAGCGCAGCACCTGTACCGCTGCGGCTGCCGGAATGTACTGATGCTCAGCGGAAATTCCGAGATGAGGATGCCCGCCGATCTTCGAAGAAACGGCTTTACGGATGCCTGCATGGATCATGGGATGACCTGTCGCGATATTCAGATTCCAGAGGCTGCCATGGATAACGTGGGCAACAGCCAGTATCTGAAAGAGCTGGCGGAGGGACTGGCATCCGGGCAGATGCGGTTTGACGGTCTGTTTGTTTCCGGCGATGTCATGGCGGCGGAGTTTATTCAGTATGCATCGAGTCTTGGAATCCGTATCCCGGAGGATGTGCAGGTGGTGGGCTTTGATGATACGTTTGTGTCCGAGCTCACAACACCGGCTATCACGACGATTCATCAGCCGCTTCATGAAATGGCGGAAAGCGCTGCCGAGATGCTGGTGCGCGCGGTGAAGGAAAAGGAAACTCCGTCCTCTGTGGTCCTGCCGGTTTCCCTGATTCGCAGGGGAAGCACGAGCTGGGAGAGTAATTGAGAAACGCAGACAGGTGGATCCATAAACCGGTTGATACACAGTAAATCATTGTTTCATAACAGACAGAAGAAGGTGGAGTGAAATGCCGGAGCGGGCAGGATCCTTGGTGATCGGTTATTTTGCAGGATGTTTTCTGACGGCAGCCATTGTGGCAAGAGTGGCAAAGGGAAGAAAAATCCGTGAGATTGGAACCGGAAATCCGGGAATGGCAAATGTCATGGCGAACATCGGGAAAAAAGCCGGAGTGATCGTCCTTCTCGGAGATATTCTGAAAACAGTGCTTGGAATGGGAGTGGCGTGGGCACTGTTCGGAGCGTCCTTGGGAAGGAACGCTTTCCTTTGGTCAGGACTTGGCTGCGTGCTCGGGCATAATTTCCCCTTCTGGTGTAAGGGAAAGGGCGGAAAAGGCGTGACGGTTACCTGCTCCTGGTTGATTGTCCTGATGCCGATATGGGGCTCTTTTGCCTGTATTCTTGGGGGACTTCTTACGCTTCAGACCGGCTATCTTCCACTGGGGGCGGTGGTCATTCCCGCAACAGCCATCCCATTTGCGATATGGAAGCTTGGAAGAGAAGGCTTTCTTTTGATTGCTCTCGGGGAATTGATCATGATCAGCCGTCATTACCGGGGAATCGGAAGGATCCTGCGGGGCGAAGAAGAACGAAAGCTTCGAAGGCGGCATTTTATCTGATTGCAAACATAGCTGCATAAAAAGAACCCCGCTGCGGAAGACAATCACCGTAGCGGGGTTCAATTGATATCTGTTCTGTCTGACTGGATCTTACGTCTCATTTCAGACCTCCGATGGGAAGCTGTGTACTGCTGGTATGGACTGCTTTATTTCCCAATGTACATATGCTTCGGGAACATTTCACCATAAGTCTTCAAAAAAGCTGCAATTTCCTGTAATGCCTTCATAATAATCTCCTTTCTTGTTTCTTCCTCTGGAAGAATGCTCTTGTTTGTTGTTACAATGATCATAAATCAGGCTGCGAAATATTTAAAATACAAATAATTTAAAGCCAATTATACAAATATAATATAAAAGGAGACTGCAATGGGAATTACAGCGGAGAATGAGGAGCATCTGAATCAGGACGAGCATGAGTGCTGCTGTCATGGAGAGGGTCACGGCAAGGGCGAACACGAATGCTGCCACGGAGAGGGCCACGGCGAAGGCGAGCACGAATGCTGCCATGGAGAGGGTCACGGAGAAGGCGAGCACGAGTGCTGCTGTCATGGAGAAGGACATGGCGAGGGGCACTGCTGCCACCGGGAGAGTGATCTGACCGGACGCAATGTGAATCACAAGTGCAAGGTTCATTATCGCGGAACCTTTAATGATGGCACGCAGTTTGACTCCTCTTATGATCGCGGGGAACCGCTTGAGTTTGTCTGCGGAGCCGGAATGATGATTCACGGCTTTGATGCTGCCGTGGCAGACATGGAGGTCGGACAGATTGTGGACGTACATCTGATGCCGGAGGAAGCGTATGGTCAGCCGGATCCGAGAGCTGTTTTTACTCTTGAGATCGACCAGCTTCCCGGAGCCGAGGATCTGACGGTTGGTGAGCAGGTATATCTGTCGAATTCCATGGGACAGCCGTTCCCGGTTCGTGTCACCGCGAAGGATGAGAAGACAATTACCTTTGATGCCAATCATGAAATGGCAGGGAAAGAGCTGAATTTCCGGATTGAACTGGTAGAGGTAGAAGCAGAGTAAATGTCGCCGTACGGCGAACAGAGCGGTGCGGCGGCCACAGAGAGCTGCACCGCTTTTGTTCGTAACCGGTAACTGTGATGGCGGAGGAAAGGAGAAGAGAGCATCCATGAAGGAATACTGGAACTGTCTGTTTCTGGATAATGAGAAGGATATGATTGTCAGCCTCTTCCGGGAGGGAAGACGCCTGTATTACGAGCTGGAGACTCCCAATCACCATACGGGAAATCTGATCCGGAACTTCGCCAGACTCTGCGGCCTGCCGCTTTCTGTGAATGAAAAGGGTCTGCAGGTGATTCGCGGGGAGATTCCCTGCTACATCGATGCACGCAATCAGGAGGTCTATATTCTGCGCTTCGCAGACACCAAGGTGGCGAATATCTACACCGACGGGCGGATCGAGATGAAGGCCTCGGTCCCTGCGGTTGCCAAAACCCTGATGAGCCAGACCAAGGATTATCGTCTGGATGCTTCGAAGACCATATTCAAGACCTATATCCTGCGGGACGTGAAATTCCGCACGGATCTTCATACCCATATGAACGGCAATCTCTCGCCGGATGTTCTGATTGCACTTGGAATCATGCATCAGATCCGGTATCCCCTGTACTACATTCGAAAGCTTGATCTTGTGCTGACGGATCGACAGGAAAAAGCGGTTATGGCACAGCGGGAGAAGGTTGCGAAGCAGTTTGTCAATTCCGAATTAAAGGGAAAATATCTGACGCGCCGCATCAACGACAATACCTTTGTGAACTTTGCGGATCTCATTCTGAACAATCTGGAGAATGCGGAGCAGAACATTGTAAAGATCCGGATTTCACTGGCGGTCCTGAAGGATGGACAGGCAGTGTTTACGAATCTGGAAAAGGTATATCTGTACCGCTATGTTTTTACAAAGGGGAAAGAGAGCACGGAGAAGATCCCCCTGCAGAATATTGCCGGAATTCCGGACGAGGACGTGCGCATTACACTGGAGCAGATGATCCGGGACCGGAAAAATCCGGACTACGCGCAGAATACGATTTTTCAGGATAAGCTTCTGTGGATTGCCAGGCAGTATCAGCGGCAGGGAATTGAGTATGTGGAAATCAGTGATACCACGCTTGTGAAGAAGTACGAGTCTCTTCATATGCTGGAAGAGGTGCACCAGGTGATGCCGAAGATTCTGAAGGAGACCGGTGTGCTGATTCGCTTCCTTGCGGCAATGCGCAGAATTCCGCTGACGATCGTGAAGGACAGCATAACCCCGGCGGATTATCTGGTGAAGAATCTGACGGTTCTGAATGCGGTGATGGAGGACCCGTATGTGGCGGGCTGCGACTTTGTCGGAGAAGAAATCAATGACATTCAAGAGCTGGCACCTGCATTCCGGGAAATTGTAAAGATCGCAAGGCGTGATCCGGACTTTGTGATCCGGGTGCACGCAGGGGAGAATGACAGCCTGCGGGATAATGTCGCACACAGCATACAGTGTGTAAAGGATGCGCTTGCTCCCGGCCAGCAGATGCCGCAAATGCGCATCGGACACGGACTGTATACCTGCAGCCTGCGCTCCGAGAAGGGAAAAGAGCTTCTGCGGGCAATCAGGGACAATCACATCGTTCTGGAGTTCCAGCTCAGCTCCAATGTTCGCCTGAATAATCTGAACCTTCTGGACAAGCATCCGCTGCATCAGTATCTTCGCGCCGGAATTCACTGCGTGCAGGGAACCGACGGCGGGGCATTGTATGGAACGAATTCCATTGATGAGCAGCTTTCTCTGGAGAAGCTTCTGAATCTGACGCATAAGGAGCTTCGCTCCATGAAGGAGACGGAGGATGCCATTCTGACAGAGAGCAGAGATGCATTCCAGCGGAAAACACTGGCATTTCGCGCGATGGTCGGAAACAGAGATTTTACGGATTTCCTTTTGGAGAAGATCGAAGAAGGTGAAGGAAGAATCGGCGAGAACATGACCCTCCCCGGCCGGAAGCTTCTGGATTCCAACACCGAGCTGGAGGATCAGATCGAGGAACTTCCCTGGGACAGGATGCCGGTTGTGGTGGCAGGAGGAAGCTTCAACACGCAGAAGCGAACCACAAGGGTGACACCGGAAGGCACGGAGCTTGTGGAGAAAATGGTGGAACAGCTTAGCCCCAGAGAGTACTTTTTTGTTTTGGGACATACTCTCCAGGGATATGAGAGGCATCTCCTTGAATGCAACCGGAAACGGACGGAAGAAGGGAAGGAGCCTTTCCGGATATTCTGCTTCGTGCCTGCAAGACTCACAAAGACGCAGCTGCAGCGATTGAAAAAAGAGGATGTCCGCATCCGTGTTTCAACCGAGAGTCAGGCAATGGGAATCTATAAGAGCTTCAATTATGAAATCTTCGAGCGGAGGCCGTCCGTTGTCGTTGCCTTTGACGGAAACTCGGCCGCGGAGAATCTGATCCAGGAGGCTAAGAACGGAAAAGGTGATGCGAAGATTCTGGTCTGGGAACGGGCAGGTGCTCTTCGGAGAAAAGCGGTTTCCCTGGAGGGTTATGTCCGTTTGTTTGAGACAGATCTTCTGACGGACATTTCTGCAGTCAGGAGCTGAGCGTGATTTCCCGTCCGCCGAGATGCTCGTACAGGCGATGGGAGATGGAAACCACAGTTCGCTGCGCGGAGGCGCGGCGAAGGGCGGTAAGCACCTGCTGCTCCGTATCGGCATCCAGATTTGCGGTGATCTCATCGAGAAGAAGAATCCGGGGACCTGCAGCGATCGCCCGCGCGATCGAGAGAAGCTGCCATTGCCCCTGTGAGAAAATCCCTTCGGCGCAGGGAGTCTCAAAGCCCTGCGGAAGTGCTTCGATGGCAGAATCCAGTCCGACCAGCGAGGCGGCCTCCATGGCGGCCTTTCGGCTGATCAAGGGATCAAACAGAGTGATCTGATCCAGCACACTGCCCGGAACGAGACGGAAATTCTGCTCCACATAGCCAAAAAGCCTGCGCTTTTCTTCATCTGCAATGCGGGAGGCGTCTCTTCCTTCCACCAGAACTCTTCCCTCCTGCGGACGGTAAAGTCCAAGGAGCAGCTTAAAAAGCGTGCTCTTTCCAGCTCCCGTCCGTCCGGTCAGTGTGACCTGCTCACCGAGCCGGATGGAAAGACTTTGCTTCTTCAGAACGGTCTGGTTCTTTTCATATCCGAAGGAGACATCCTGCAGTTCAATGACAAAGGGCCCTTGGAAGGCCTCTGAATATTTGTCGGAGGCAGAGGGAGAATCGGTCTCCCAGCGTTCCTCCTGCAGAAGAAATTCATCCATCCGATGAACGCCGGCTGCGGCAGACTGAATGGTCTGAATTTCCATGCCGATGTTCTCAATAGGACCGAAAATCTGGGAAATATATGCGGCCATGGCCACTGCGGTTCCGGCGGACATTCCAAAGAATTCCAGAAGCTGCGGGTTCTGAGAGGCAGCAAAGAGCATCACCAGTCCGATAAGTACTGCCTGAAGAATCTGAATGATCGGAGAGTATACGGCATCAAAGAAGTTGGTGCGGTTCACCGCAGAGAAGCTTCCCTGGATGGCCTGATCGTAGTGCTTCTGCAGATAGGATTCTTTTCCGAGCGCATGGATGGTGCGGATGCAGTGCAGGGTTTCGGGAACAATGGCAGAAGCCCTGGCAATTGCGGCACGGTTGTCAATCTGAGCGCGGAGCATTCTTTTCTGCACGAACCGTGTGAACGCAAAGAGTACGGGAACGGCAAAAAGAAGCAGGATTGCCAGACCGCTGCTTTTCTGAAGAATCACGACGAAGATTCCGATCATGGTGCAGCAGTCGGCAAACATGCTGGCAATTCCATCCGTGAAGAGCTCCTCGACGGTGTCGGCATCTCCGACGAAGCGGGATGAGACGGCGCCCGGGTCCTGTGCAGAGAGCGTCGCTGCGGGAAGGCGTGAGAGCTTATCGCACAGAGCATGGCGAAGGCTCCGGATGATTTTCTGACCGAAAACCGTAAGAAGTCCGTCGCGGGCACTGATGCAGAGGGAAGCGGCCCCGAGTAAAGCAAAGTAAAGTGCAGCAAGAGATACCGGGATTCCGTAGCCTCCGGCAAGCCGGTCTACGATCTTTTCCAGAACCAGCGGAGGAAGAAGTGAGCAGACAATGGCGCCGAGGATCAGAAGAAAAATTCCAAGGAAAAGGAGAAGGTGTCTGCGGACAACCTGCAGGATGATCGCCAGAGAAGGATGTTTTTTCATACGTGTTTTCATTCGGCACCTCCGGAAATCTGATCTGCCTGTGTTTCATACAGCTGCCGGTAATGCGGCGAAGAAGCAAGAAGGCTTTCGTGCGTGGAAACGGTGGCGCAGCCGTCTTCCATCCAGATTACCTGACTGGTTTTCGGGAACAGCGTCAGCCGGTGTGAGATCAGAAGCACGATGAGGCTTTGATCCCGGACAAGCTGCTGAAGATTTTTGAAAATCTCCTCCTCTGTTCTGCGGTCAAGCGCAGAGAAGGGATCATCCAGAATAAGAACCGGCCTTGGATGAGCCAGTGTGCGGGCAAGAGCAACGCGCTTTTGCTGGCCGCCGGAGAGCCGGATGCCTCCATCGCCGATCCTGGTTTCAAGTCCCTCCGGCATGCCGGAAAGGTCCTCGGTGAGACAGACCATCTGAACGTAGGGCGAAGGATCCGTTTCCTCTCCCATGAGGATGTTGGAGAGAATGCTGCTGCCAAGAAGCTCGGGATCATGTCCCAGGTAGCCGAAGATGCTGCGCCTCATGTCATCGGGGAGCTCCCGGAGCTCGCGGGATGCGAAGCAGATGCTTCCCTGATAAGGCTCTTCACAGAGAAAACAACGGCCGAGTGTGGATTTCCCGCTTGCTACCGGACCGGTAACACCAATGATTTCACCGGGATGAGCGGTAAAGGAAAGACCGGTGAATATGGTTTTATCCGGATAGGAGAAGGAAAGATCCCGGACCTGAAGAAGGCCGGATTCTGAGCGGGGAAGCGGGGAATCCTCCGGTACTGCGGTAAGGAGCGGCCGGATTCTCTTCCAGGACACCTGCGCTTTTTGCACGGCGTTGAAAAGCTTGGCGGCGTGAGAGGACTTTACGCTGAGCTTCATGTAGCAGGAGAGGAAGGTTGTGAAGGCTGCAATGTTCCAGGAGGACCACCCGGTTCCGAGAACGTTGCGGGATCCGAAATACAGGATGAACAGGATGCTGATCAGGGAGATCAGCTTGTAGATGGGAGGCATGATCTGCACCCAGATACCGGCGCGGACCGCGTGCTTCTCATAGTCGGCGAGGTGCTTCTCATAGTCCTCTGCACGCTGTGCCTCGCATCCGAAGACGCGGTAGGTCAGTGCACCGGAGACGCGATCCATGGTGGCATCGGACAGGCGGCCTGCGCTTTCACGTGAGTCGGCACTGGTTTTCTGAACGAGAGCCTTCATTTTCTCAGCGATATAATAGGAAATGGGAGGGAAAATCAGTGAAAGGAGAGCCAGTCGGAAATCATAATGCAAAAGCATGCCAATGTAGGCGGCCAGGGCAACGCCGGTGTCGAAAATTTCCGTAGTGAATTTGCGCATGCCTTCTGCGCAGGCGTCCGCATCGGAGATTGCCTTGGTCAGAAGCGTTCCGGCATTTTCCACGGAAAGCTCTGCGCGGCTTTTGTGAATCAGATTTGCATAGAGGTTCTCCTTCATGCGGCGGCTGATATTGTTTGCAAAATGGCGTACATAAAGACGCTTCAGGAAGCGTGAGCCCTGTACGGTGGCGATGGCGGCAAGATAGCACAGCACAAGACCGGCCATGTCGGAAAAGCTGCTCCGGTGCCCGGCAAGATCCACCAGACACTGCGCCATCTGTCCCTCAAACCAGGGGCCGGCCAGAAGGCCGAGATTATAAACCAGACCGGAGATGGTGACGATCAGAAGAATCCTCCACTCGCTGCGGAAATAGAATGAGATCTTCTGCGGATTGTTTTCCTGTATCCTGACCGTATGTTTCATGGGATCATGCTTCCTTTCCGGAAAAACTTTATAAAAACAATCATCCTTTCAACTTCATGCAGCGTCAAGACACAAAACCTCGGTTCTGACCCAAAAGGCATGATATACTTTTCTTCAGATGTTTTGTTTTATGAAAACCGCAGAAAACGGAATTACGGAATACGGAGGAGAAGATGATGAAGAATATTACATTGGGAAAAACGGGAATCTGTGTTCCCCAGAACGGCTTTGGTGCACTTCCGGTGCAGCGGAGGGACATGGATGCGGCGGTTTCGATCCTCCGGCGCGCATATGAAGGCGGAATGCGCTATTTTGACACGGCAAGAGCCTATTCGGACAGCGAGGAGAAGCTTGGAAGAGCCTTTGGCGGCGGATATGTTCCGAGAGACCAGATTTATATTGCAACAAAAACAGCTGCAAAGACACCGGAAGCCTTCTGGAAGGATCTTGAGACCTCCCTTTCCATGCTGAGAACGGACTACATTGACGTCTATCAGTTTCATCAGATGGACCAGTGCTGGAGACCGGGAGACGGAACCGGAATGTATGAATGTATGCTGGAAGCAAAGGCGCAGGGGAAGATTCGTCATATCGGGGCGACCAGTCACAAGATCAAGGTGGCCTATGAGCTTGTGGAATCTGACCTGTATGAAACGATGCAGTTCCCGTTTTCTTATCTGGCAGGGGATCTGGAGCTGAAGCTTAAGGAGCTGTGCAGGGAGCATAACGTCGGCTTCATTGCAATGAAGGGACTCGCGGGAGGTCTGATCAACCGCTCGGAGGCGGCAATGGCCTTCATGCAGCAGTATGATGACGTTCTTCCGATCTGGGGCATCCAGAAGGAGGAGGAGCTGGAAGAGTGGCTCTCCTACATGGACCATACGCCGGAGATGTCGGCGGAGCTTACGGAATATATTGAAAAAGAAAAGACAGAGCTGTCGGGGGAATTCTGCCGGGGCTGCGGCTATTGCATGCCCTGTCCTGCGGGAATACAGATCGATCAGTGCGCCCGGATGAGCCTGATGCTTCGCCGTGCGCCTTCTGCCGGATGGCTTTCCGAGTACTGGCAGTCGGAAATGAAGAAAATCGAGGCATGTAAGAACTGCCGTCAGTGCACGAGGAAGTGTCCTTATGAGCTTCCGACCCCGGAGCTGCTTCGCCGGAATTACGACGACTACTGGAAGTTCCTGGATGCAGAGAAAAAGGCAGGAAGGATCTGAGAAGAAGCGATGTATTTTCATGTGGTGGTGAATCCGGCAGGTGCGTCCGGGAAAACCGGTAAAATCTGGAAAAAGCTGGAGCCCGTATTCCGAAACAGTGGGAAGAATTATGAAGTGCATTACTCCTCCAGGGACTGCGGAATCGAAGAAATCTGCAGGAAGCTGGAGAAGTCCTGCACGGATGAGCTGTGTATCGTGACGGTGGGCGGAGATGGTTCCGTCAACGAAGCGGTCAACGGACTGGAGCATCCCGGCAGAGTGCTGTTTGCCCATATTCCTGCAGGCTCCGGCAATGACCTTGTGCGTGATATGAAACTGCCCGGAAAGCCGGAGCAGCTCGCGGAACGGATTCTGGAGGGACGGGTGCGGCGCACCTGCGACATCGGAGAAATCTGTTACGCAGATACGGGTGAGACCAGAAGATTTGCGGTAAGCTGCGGCGTTGGTTTTGATGCGGGGGTCTGCGAAATGGCGGGCCGCTCCCGTTATAAGGGAGCGCTGAACCGGCTGGGACTTGGCAAGCTGATATATCTGGTTTCTGCCTTTCGCGTGGTCCGGGGTCAGAGAAGCGGAAGCGCGGAGATCATTCTGGAGCAGGAAGGAAAACAGGAAAAACTGCATTATTCCCATCTGTTCCTGATGGCAGGAATGAATCACCAGTTTGAGGGCGGCGGCTTTTGTTTTGCGCCGACGGCGGATCCGGATGATGGTCGGATCAACCTGTGTATTGCGGACCCTGAGCACAACTGGGCATTTTACCGGATTTTTCCCTATGTTCTTTTCGGAAGGCACGAACGTTTTTCCTGTATTCATGCGTTTGCGGGAACACAGGCAGACATCCGGACGTCAGAGCCTGTCTGGGTGCACACAGATGGGGAGGTGAACCGCAAGTCGGATCATGTTTCTGTCCGGATGCTGAAGGAAAAGCTGCGTTTTCTGGAGTAAGAACCAGGGGGAAGGTGAGCAGAGTCACGTGAAATCGAAATATTCTTCGTTTTTGACACGGAAAAGATCGAAGATGGCCTGCGCAAGGTCCGGATCTTCTACGGGGGAAAAGGTATTGTCCTCAAGGCTTGCATTCTCCACCTTGAAGATCAGAACCTGATCGGCAGCTTCATCGGTGGGGATGAGCACAGCGTAGCTGTTTGAGGAATATTCGATCAGATCCAGAAATTCGAAATCAATATCATTGCCGCAGTCATCCGTCAGCGTGATGATTTCGCCGCGCTCCGCAGTTTCTCTGCCGGATGCGAAAGCGGTCTCGTTTGTGTGTTTCTCGTTGGTTGCCATAAGTGGTGCCTCCTGATGCTATCATACAGCGAATCTTTGATGAAGCTATTGTACCAGATTATTCATTGGAAATTACGGTTATGCAAAGTGCTATAGATTTTGGAAAAAATTTTCTGAATTCATTTTTTAATAAAAAGGACGTGGACGCGGTCAGCACGTTTCTTGCAGATGACATCATCTGGATCACGCCGAATGAGATCCGGCATCTGAGAAGCGTCCGGTCGATTCATGAATTCCTGCGGGAAGCGATTCAGGAGGATCCGAAGGTCTACAACGTGGATATTGCATCCATTCGGTCGGCCCCGGGTCTGGAGACCACGACGATTGCGGTGTTTGATGTCAATCTGATTCCGAAGCACGAGGAATCCTCGATCAATATCCGCTGTACGCTGGCGTTTCACCGCGAGGGTGTCGGATTTGAAATTGTGTACGTCGGAATGTCACGCAAATATCTGCGGACGGATGTGGAGCAGATCCGCGGCTTTGCGGAGGCCCTGCCGTGCGGCATCATGACATTGACCACGCAGGGAAATGATATCCGCGTCATGTATGTAAACGGCTGGTTCTTCCGGAAGCTCGGAATGGAAGAGGCGGCTGTCTATGAGCGGATGGATCAGAATGCTTTCTTTATGCTGAAGCAGGAAGACCAGAAACGAATGATCACACTGACGGGAGAAATGTCGGTGCTGAAAAAGCCAAAGCCGCTTTCGATGCAGGTAACGCTTCAGGACAAGGACGGAAAGAACGCGATTCCCTGTCATATGTCTGTCAATGCCGCCTATAAGGATGGCAGCAGGACGGTGCTGTATCTGATTTTTGATGAGATCAGTGATGTGATGCAGCAGGTGGAACGCGACCGGAAAAAAGAGGCGCGCCTGCAGAAGGAGAAGCTTGCTCAAAAGGCAGGAAGCTCCGGGAAAAACAGCGCGAAGAGCATGGAAGAGATGGAAGCCCGGGCAAGAGAGCAGGTAGAGGAAGCAGTCCGGCTTGCAAAAGCAGAGTCGGAGGCCGCCGAAAAGCTGATCAAGGAGAAGCTCGGTCAGGCAGAGAAGGAGAAGAAGGCGGCAGTGGAGAAGACCCGCCGCAGCGTTTCCGATCAGTTCTCAAAGGCCTGGAAGGAAGAAAAGCAGAAGCATGCGGAGAGTCTGGCTTCTCTGGAGAAGGAGCTTGCCGCGGCGCAGAAGGCTGCAGAGGAAGCGGCAGCTGCGAGAAAGGCCATGGAGGAAAAGCTGAGCACCCTGGAAACCAGAAAGCAGCAGTCAGAACGGGAATATCAGGACCGGATTCTGAAGCTGGAATGGGAGGTTTCCGGAGCGGAAAAGAAGGCACAGCAGGACCTGGAGCAGGAGAAGAAACGGAAAGCTGAACTGGAGGGAGTGGTTCTCGGACTTCAGAAGGATCTCTCCCGGACAGAGCTGTCGCTGAAAAAGAAAGAAACGGATCAGCGGGTGCTCTCCAAGGAGAAGGACAAATCCATTCTTCGCATGGAAAGCCTTCTTCAGGGACAAATGGGAAGCATTCAGAGTGCGGCGCGGATGTCTCAGGGGGAACGGAATCCGGACAAGCTTCGGGAGCAGGTGGAGAAAATCGTAAAAACGGCTGCCTCCATGCCGGACTACATGAGCGATCTGGCAGCGATATCGAAATTAAATCCGAATGAGCGGATGCCGGCCGCGCAGGATCATTTCTCTGTGAAATCCTGTCTGGATCTGGTGCGGCTGGTGATCTGGCCGAGATGCAGACAAAAGGGAATTATTTTCTCGGTAGAGATGACGGAAGGAATGCCGGATTCTGTCATCGGAGGAAAAGCCGGGCTGGAGCTTGCCTTTCTGTGCATCCTTGAGAATGCGGTGGAGAACACGGCGAGCGGCGGAACCATTACACTGACGGCTTCTTCCGATGCTCCGGTGCGAGGAAGCGCCTATTATCATTTCCGGATTGAAGACAATGGCTGCGGCATTTCGGAGGACCGTCTGCCGGTTCTTTTCGATCAGCCGGAGAACGAGCTGTCGATTGCAAGAAAGGTCATCGGAACGATGGGAGGATCCATTCAGGTTCGAAGCCGCCTGGGAGAAGGCGCAAGCTTTGAGATCCGGGTGAATCTGAAGCTGGGGAAACACTGACCTTCGAAGCACGTATATGGGTTGTATTTATGTACAAAGAAAGGCACGTCACCGCAGGGTGACGTGCCTTCCGTTTACTTCGACAGAGTGAATGTTGCGGTTGAGATAAACCGAAAATCTGGTCACACCGCTCTTGCGAATGGTGGCATCGAGATTCGGATTCATGTCCTGAAGCTCCTGCTTGAGGACACTGATATTGAGATCATTGGTGTCGTGACGGCGGAAAATCGACAGAATCTGCTTCTCAATCTCGGAATCCGCCGTGATCTTCTGAGAAATCCATACACCATTGTCGCGGGCACTTACCGTGAGGGAAGGAAGATCTTTTAAGAATTCCGAAAGCTTGCTGTAGTGATAGTTCCGGATATCGAAGTCGGGGAAGATCTTGACGAGGCGGGAGCCAACCTCGCCAAGTCCTGTTTCCTTTCCGTCCGCGGCATTGTCCGTAATCATCTTGACAATGGCAGACTCAATTTCCGATTTCGCGGTGAAGCCGGGCTCTGCGGATTCCTCTTCGGCAGCAGAATCGCCGGGAAGAAAATCCTCGTAGGAGCTGCCTGCGTAGGTGGGAGCGGTCTCCTGTGCAGCTACGGACCGTTTCTTCGCGGAGTTTCCGGCTGCGGAGCCGGTCTTGCCGGAGGAGTTTCTGGCGGAGGAGCTTCCGGAGCTGTTTTTCTTTTTGGGACTGTCCTTGCCCTTGGAGCGGGAAGAAGCTTCTTCCTCCTCACTGTCACTGCTTCCGCTGATGACATCAAGGAAAATAAAACGCTCGCAGGAGACACGGAAGGACTCGGGAGTTTTCTTTTCTCCCATGCCGATGACAACCTTTCCGGATTCCCGAAGCCGGGTGGCAAGCTTGTTGAAGTCGCCATCGCTTGATACGATGCAAAAGCCCTGCACGGAGTCGGCGTACAGTGTGTCCATCGCATCAATGATGAGACCGATGTCCGAAGCGTTCTTTCCCGGGGTATTGTTGGGCTGCATCACGGGCGTCAGCGAATATCCTGCGGAACAGCCGAGCCACGAGCGGAGCCGCTCCTGCGACCAGTCGCCGTACATGCGGCGGATGGTGATCTTTCCGTATTTGGAGAGCTCACTTAAAATGACGGGAATGTATTTGGAACTGATGTTATCGGCATCAATTAACAGTGCAATGTTGATATCTTCCATATATTGTCCTCAATAACCACACTTTTAGCGGTTTGGTGTACTTTCTGATCTTTGAAAAACAGCGGGCGCAACGTATAATAGTCTCCGTGAACGCACAAAAGTGCCGTTCTCCACTGATTATAAAGGATTGGAATCTGCAATGCACGAACTTCCCGTTATACTGGGGATTCTGAATACTGTTCAAAGGACCGCAGAGGAGAACCATCTCTGCAGCGTGACAAAGATTTGTCTGCGGATCGGCGAGCTTTCGGATCTGGTAGAGGAGTGCATGCAGATTTATTTTGATTCCGCATCAGAGGGGACGGTCTGCGAGGGCGCGCAGCTTGTGATTGTCCGGAATCCGGCGAAGCTGCGGTGCACTGTGTGCGGTCATGAATTTCCGCATGAGCATGCATTCTCCTGTCCGGTCTGCGGCGGCAGTGCCGAATGGATCCGGGGGTCGGGGAGCGGCTGTGTTGTGGAGAGCATTGAGGGAGAAGCCTGAGAATCTGCTGCCCTGCAGTCAGATTCCCGGAGAATGTCGGCAGGAAGCCGTCAGAACAAAAAGGAGCACAGCTATGATTAAGAACGATCTGAAAGACTATGTACGTACCATTCCGGATTTCCCGCAGGAAGGCATTATGTTTCGTGACATCACAACGGTTGCGCAGGATGCTGACGGACTGCACATGGCAATTGATACCATGCAGGATCTGGTTAAGGATGTAGATTTTGATGTTGTGGTCGGAGCCGAGTCGAGAGGCTTTATTTTCGGAACTCCGATTGCGTACAACCTCCACAAGCCGATGGTTCTGATCCGCAAGAAGGGCAAGCTTCCGTGGAAGACCGTTTCGGTGGATTATGCGCTTGAGTACGGCACAGCGACTCTGGAGATGCATGAGGATTCCATTCAGCCCGGTCAGAAGGTTCTGATCGTGGACGATCTGATGGCAACCGGCGGAACTGCAAAAGCAATGATTGAGCTCGTTGAGAAGCTCGGCGGAAAGGTTGCCGGCATTCTGGTTCTGATGGAGCTCGAGGGTCTGGAGGGCCGCAAGGCACTGGAGCCGTATCCGGTCTATTCCGCAATCAAGTACGAGGGCAAGTAATTACCTATGACGAAGAAATTCATTTCATGGAACGTAAACGGACTGCGCGCCTGTGTGGGAAAGGGAACGTTCTATGAGTTTCTGCAGAAGGAGGATCCGGACGCGCTCTGCCTTCAGGAGACGAAGCTCCAGGAGGGACAGATTGAGATGGATCTTCCGGGATACCACCAGTACTGGAACTACGCGGAGAAAAAAGGCTATTCTGGGACGGCTGTTTTTGTAAAGGAGGAGCCGCTTTCCGTGAGCTATGGCCTTGGAATTCCGGAGCATGACCACGAAGGCCGTGTGATCACTCTGGAATATCCGGAATATTATCTGATCACCGAATATGTGCCGAATTCGAAGCAGGAGCTGGAACGTCTTGATTACCGGATGACCTGGGAAGATGCTTTTCTTTCTTATGTGAAGGAGCTGGAGAAGAAGAAACCGGTTATTTTCTGCGGTGATCTGAATGTGGCGCATCAGGAAATTGACCTGAAGAATCCGTCCTCCAACCATCACAATGCAGGCTTTACGGATGAGGAACGCGGCAAGATGACGGCGCTCCTTTCCAGTGGATTTACGGACACCTGGCGGCATTTTCATCCGGACACAGCGGGTGTGTATTCCTGGTGGTCGTATCGTTTCCGTGCGAGAGAGAAGAATGCGGGCTGGCGGATCGATTATTTTATTGTATCGGATGTACTGGTGCCGCAGCTGCAGGATGCGATGATCTATACCGATGTGTTCGGCTCGGATCATTGCCCGGTGGGAATTGTGATCAATCAGTAGATAGAGCAGCCGCAGAGAGAATGCGGCAGGAGAAACCGTTATTATGGCAGAAGAGAAGAAAACACCGGACGGAAAGATTCCGATGCCGGTAGCAAATTTTAAGGTGGATGCCAATCCGGGCAGCCGTGTGAAGAAAATGATTGGTGTTGTCAGCGGAAAGGGCGGTGTCGGAAAGTCATCCGTGACGGGACTTTGCGCGCTTTGGTCGCTGCGCCACGGATATCGGACCGGTATCATGGATTGTGATATTACAGGCCCCAGTATTCCGAGAATGTTCGGGGTAACCAGCGATGATATCGGTGTGGAGGGGGTTCGTCCGGACGGAGAGGGCGGAACGCTGATTCCCGCAGAGACGTCTACCGGAATCAAGGTTATGTCGATGAACCTGCTGATGCAGAACGAGGAGCAGCCGGTCGTCTGGAGAGGACCGATTGTTGCAGGCGTCGTCAAGCAGTTCTGGACCGATGTAAAATGGGGTGATGTGGACTACATGTTCGTGGATATGCCTCCGGGAACCGGAGATGTTCCGCTGACAGTATTCCAGTCTCTTCCGGTGGATGGAATCATTATTGTGACAACGCCGCAGGATCTGGTGTCCATGATTGTGAAGAAGGCCGTCAACATGGCAAAGGACATGCAGATTCCGATTCTCGGCATTGTGGAGAACATGAGCTATGTACCCTGCCCGCACTGCGGAGAGAAGGTTTACATGTTCGGTGAGAGTCATGCGGATGAAGTCGCGAAGGCGGAGAATACCGTTCTGATTGATTCTCTTCCGATTGATCCGAAGATGGCGCAGGCTATGGACGGAGGCACCATGGAATTCTACGAGACGCAGGCTCTGGAGAAGCTCTCGGAGGTCCTTCCGAAGCTTGACTGATCCGCCTTGTTAAAAAATTAACTTGCATTGATGACGATGTGGTGCAATACTATCACTGCGCTATATCCGCGCTGACGCGGAACAGCAGCAGGAGGAATTACATTATGAAGAGTAAATCTCTATCCATCATTCTGGCTCTGGCAGCAGCACTGAATCTGGCTGCATGCGGAACGAGCACCACATCCACGCAGACATCCTCTGCGGCAGACACACAAACAGAGGCAGCTGCATCAGGTACCGAAGGAGAAAACGGAGAAGCAAAGGACGGCGGAAGCTTTGTCTACGGACTGGCGACCGAGGTCGATAATCTGGATCCCTTTACGGCAACCACGGCAGATGCCAAGAGCATCTATTTCAACATCTATGAAGGACTGGTCAAGGTACAGACCGATGGAACCTTCGCAGGTGCGGTTGCATCGGATTACACGATCAGTGAGGATGCGAAGACCTACACCTTTACGCTTCGTGACGGCGTGCAGTTCCACAACGGGAATGAAGTGACCGCAGAAGACGTTCTGTACTCCATTCAGCACGCCATCGACAGCAAGATCACCGGTTATGACAACATCGATACCTTCGAAGCTTCGGACGATCATACGATTGTGATTACTCTGAAGAAGGGCGATACGGATTTCCTTGCAGATGCTTCCCAGGCGATTGTTCCGAAGGATTCGGACAACAACGGCGAGCTTGCATTAAATCCGGTAGGGACCGGTCCCTTTGCATTTGAAGATTATGCCGTTCAGGATCATCTGACATTGAAGCGCTTTGAGAATTACTGGGGGACGCCGGCACATCTGGATCAGGTTACCGTACGCTTCCTTGCAGACTCCTCTCAGGAGCTTGTGAATTTCCAGTCCGGAGCAATCGACGGATTCACAGCAGATGCTTCCACCACCGAGCAGGTGGACCCCGCAGGAGCTAACCTGAACATCGGCAATTCCAATGCCGTGCAGGCATTGTATCTGAACAATGCGGCAGAGCCCTTTGATCAGCTTGAGGTCCGGCAGGCACTTTGTTATGCCATCGATCCGCAGAACATCATTGATACCGTGGACTATGGCTACGGAACAGAGATCGGGACCGCAATGATTCCCGGACTTGCAGCCTACTACGACGAATCTCTTGCAGATACCTATGCGAAGGATACGGAAAAAGCCAGAGAGCTTCTTGCCAAAGCCGGCTATCCGGATGGCTTCTCCTTCACGGTTACCGTGCCCTCGGTATATCAGGTGCACGTAGATACGGCGCAGGTGCTGGTGAATGATCTTGCAGAAGCGGGAATCACCATGAACATCAATCAGGTGGACTGGGCAACCTGGCTGGAGAATGTCTATACCAACCGCGACTATGAAGCAACCATTGTTTCGGTGGACGGCGCGATTGCATCTCCGACAGCATTCCTGTCCAGATATCGCTCCGATGCGGGAAACAACTTTGTAAACTTCCAGTCGGAGGAATTTGATCAGCACTATGCGGCTGCGACAGAGGCAATCGATGAAGCGGTTCGAGAGCAGGAATTCAAGGCCTGCGAGAAGGTGCTGACAGAGAACGCAGCAAGCGTTTATCTGCAGGATATTGCGAATATCCTTGTGTACGACAAGAAATTTGACGGCTATGCGGGTTATCCGCTTTATGCAGTTGATTTTTCTGCAATTTATCAGGTTCAGTAATTCACTGCGGCCGGAACGTTCCCGAAGGGAGCGGTCCGGCTTTTGTGCTTTTCAGGAAAAGAGGAACCCTCCTTGCGTTATCTGGTAAAAAAAATCATTATTCTTCTGATTACCATGTTTCTGATCTCCCTCCTGACCTTCTGTGCCTTTCACATTATCCCCGGTGACCCGGCCCAGCTGATTCTCGGAACCACAGCATCTCCGGAGAAGTTGGATGCCCTGAGGGAGCAGCTGGGAACCAACCTTCCTTTGTGGCAGCAGTACCGGGACTGGATCAGCGGGTTTGTCCGCGGCGATTTCGGGACCTCCATCCGGTATTCCATGCCGGTGAAAAGCCTGATTGAGGGACACGTCACAGTGACGCTTCTGCTGGGCCTGATGGTGATTCTTCTGACGCTTGCGGTCTCCATTCCGCTTGGCGTATTCTCGGCGAGAAAGCAGGGAACACTGGCGGAGCCGGTTCTCGGATTCTTTAATATCATCGGCCTTTCGATCCCGGGCTTTTTCCTGAGCGTTCTTCTGATGTGGGTATTCGGACTGGTTCTGCATCTGTTTACGCCGGGAGCCTATGTCAGCTACACAGAGGACATGACCGGCTTCCTGCAGTACATGATTTTCCCGGCGCTGGCCATTGCCATCCCGGAGATTGCAACACTGACGAGATATGTACAGACAGCGGTACAGGAAGAGATGAACCGGGATTATGTCCGCACGGCCAGAGGAAAGGGGGCAGGGACCAACCGGATTCTGTACCGGCACATCCTGCGAAATGCGATTGTCGCGGTGATCCCTCTGATCGGAATGATTATGGGAAGCATTTTCTCCGGAAGTATCATCGTGGAGCAGGTTTTTGCGGTTCCCGGAATCGGGAGACTTTTGATTTCTTCTGTCACCGGGCGTGATTTTCCTCTGACACAGACACTGGTAATGTACATCGCGCTGATTATAGTGCTGACGAATTTTGCGGTAGACCTTCTGATTCAGGTGATCGATCCGCGAATCCGTCTGGCGGATTAAACGAAGCAAACAGATCGGATAAAACGATGAAAAACGGAAAATGGGAGCTCCGCATCGGCTCTGTTCTTGCGGGAATTGTTATTTTTCTTGCGGTACTGTCCTTCTTCTGGACTCCGTACGGCATCAATGAAATCGATAAAACAGCCCGGATGGCTGCGCCCTCTCTTCAGCATCTGTTCGGGACCGATAACCTGGGAAGGGATGTCTTTTCACGTGCGATTGTGGGCGGACGCTTTACGCTCCTTGTCGCGGTATGTACGGTGGGAGCCTGCACGGTAATCAGTACCGTTCTCGGGCTCTTATCCGGTTATGTCGGAGGCGTGGCGGACGAGGTGATCATGCGCGTTATTGATGCCATCAATTCGTTTCCGGGAATTCTGATTGCACTGGTGATTGTCACCATCATGCATCAGGGCAATTATACAATTGTCATTGCATTGTGCGTGATGTTCGTTCCGAGCTTTACCCGCATTGTGCGGACGGGAACGCTGCAGTATCGGGATGCGGATTTTGTGCGGAGCAACAAGATTTTCGGCGATTCGGATCTTCGGCTTCTGCTGGTTCATATTTTTCCGAATGTAGTGCCGCTTCTGCTGTCATCGGTGATTGTCGGACTCTCCAATGCGATCCTTGCTGAGTCGGGAATGAGCTATCTGGGACTTGGAATTCAGCCGCCGGCGCCGAGTTGGGGGCGCATGCTGTATGAAGCGCAGAGCTTCCTGTTCCGTGCACCCTGGTGTGCACTGGCTCCGGGTCTTATGATAGTGGTGACTATCGTTGCATTTAACTGCATTGGCGACGGACTGAAAAAGAGGTTTCTGGTATGACGGTGAACAATTCCTCTGACAATCTTCTGGAGGTCCGCGACCTGTCCATCTCCATATGGGAAGGAGATGCGTCCTATACGGCGGTCGACGGAATCAGCTATGAGGTAAAGAAAGGCGAGATTCTTGGAATGGTGGGAGAGTCCGGCTGCGGAAAGACGGTTACAAACCTTGCGGTTATGGGCCTTCTTCCGGCGGTGCTCTCGGTTTCGGGAGGAAGCATCCTTTACGACGGGAAGGAGCTTACCGGGATTTCGGATACAGAGCGCAGAAGCCTGAACGGAAATGAGATTTCCATGATTTATCAGGAGCCTCTGACAAGCCTGAATCCGTTGGCACGGATTGGCGATCAGGTGAGGGAATCTCTGGAGATCCATCACCCGGAGCTTACAAAAGAGGAGAAGGAGAAGCGCGTGCTTCAGGCACTTTCGGAGGTTGGCCTGTCCAATCCGGAAGAGCTGATTCGCATGTATCCGCATCAGCTGTCCGGCGGAATGCGTCAGCGTGTCTGCATTGCGATGGCGACCATCTGCAGGCCCCGTCTGATGATTGCAGACGAACCGACGACGGCCCTGGATGTCACGGTGCAGGCAAGAGTTCTCCGGCTTCTTCGGCATATCAACCGTAAATATGGAATGTCCATGATTTTCATTTCCCATGATCTGGCTGTGATTCGCCAGATCTGCGACCGGGTCATTGTGATGTATGCCGGGAAAATTGTGGAAGAGGGGCCGGTGGAGGATATTCTTCAGCATCCGGCGCATGAATATACGAAGGGACTGATGCGCTCCATTCCGCAGTTTGATTCCAAGGGAGCGGATCTTCCGGCAATCCCGGGTCATGTTCCTTCCACAGAGGAATATCGTGATCCGTGCCCGTTTGCACCAAGGTGCCGGCTTGCACAGGATATTTGCAGAAAAATGGCTCCGCCGGAGATTTTGCTGTCCAAAGAGCACTCGTTTTATTGTCACATGTCTTCCAAAAAGACAGGAGCATAGTATTCTATGGATATCAGAAATGAAAAAGAGGAGCTTCTGGAAGTTAACCATGTCAACAATTATTACGATGACAATGGCCTCGGAATTCTCAGAAAGCGCGGGAAGAAGCAGGTGCTGCATGACATCTCCTTCACGATTCATACGGACGAGTTCTTCGGTCTGGTGGGAGAGTCGGGCTGCGGGAAATCAACGCTTGGAAATGCCATTCTGAATCTGATTCCATATGAAGGCTCCATCCGGCTTGATGGAAGGGAGACCTCCCAGGAGGGGAGAAAAGAATTCACGAAAAAGGTGCAGGCTGTTTTTCAGGATCCGATGAGTGCCCTGAATCCGCGGAAGACGATTGGGTTTACATTGCGGGAGCCGCTGCGGGCCCACGGGATCGGTACGCCGAAGGAACAGATGGAGGAAGTGAACCGGATGCTGGAGAGAATCGGGCTGGATGCTTCCTATGCGGACCGTTACCCGAAGGAGCTCTCCGGAGGACAGAGGCAGAGGGTATGTATCGGAGCGGCGCTGATGCTGAATCCGGAGCTGGTGATTGCGGATGAAGCGGTCTCCGCCCTCGACGTCTCGGTGGGGGCGCAGATTCTGAATCTGTTCCGGGATATTGACCGGAAACGGGATTTTGCGATGCTGTTCATTTCCCACAATCTGAATGTCGTGTATTATCTGTGTGACCGGATTGCGGTGATGTACCGGGGGCGGATTGTGGAGATCGGGACGGCGGAGGAAATCTACCGGAATCCGCAGCATCCGTACACAAAGCTCCTTCTGGCTGCTATACCGGACTGGAACCACAGAATTGAGGATGACGGAACGAAAACACTGGCAGAGCTCGAACGGGAATATGCCGATCTGGAAGCAGCCAGGGAGGATGCGCCCGTGGCATGCTGCTTCTATCATCGCTGCCCGCATGCCTGTGAGGAATGCAGGAAATGTCCCCCGGAAACCGTAAACGTAACACCGGATGCGGAAGAAGAGCATCTGGTAAGCTGCCGGCTTCATCGGTGATCGGAAGCAGGGATCCGGCAAACGAATACATATGAGGTGATGACGATGCTTCTTGCTATTGATACAGGAAATACACATACCATTCTTGGCTGCATTAACGATCGAAATGAGGTGATCCGCACCGTTCAGATTTCCACAGATATCAATGAAACTGCGTATGAATACGCGGTGGAAATAAAAGACATTATGGAGCTTGCCGGTATTGATCCGAAGGGATTTGAAGGAGCCATCATTTCTTCTGTGGTTCCGCAGGTGAATGTGGTTCTGGCAAAAGCGGTGAATCTGATCACGGGACTGACGCCGGTGATCGTCGGAGCCGGTGTGAAAACCGGTCTGAATATCCGCCTGGATGATCCGGGCACCATTGCAGGAGATTTGGTTGCGACCGCAGTTGCGGCCAAGGAGGAGTATCCGCTCCCTGTCATTATTGTGGATATGGGAACGGCAACAACGATCACCGTGGTGGATGCAAAGGGGGATTATATCGGCGGCTGCATTATGCCGGGAACCGGAATTTCTCTGGATGCACTGATCAAGGAGACGTCGCTCCTTCCGAGTATCGATTATTCTGCGCCGAAGAAGGTGATTTCCACGAATACGGTGGATGCCATGAAGAGCGGCATTATTTACGGATCTGCGGGAGCACTGGACGGTGTCATTGACCGGTATATCGAAGCGCTGGGAGGAAAGGTCGGCTGTATTCTGGCAACCGGAGGAATGGGACGGCTGATTGCGCCGTACTGCAGGAATGAGATTATTGTGGATAATCGCCTTCTTCTGAAGGGACTTGGGCATATCTATCGAACCAATGAGGCTGCAAAGCAGAAAAGTACAGGGAAAAGGAGGTAAGCATCATGAGCGGGAGAAAGAGAATTGCTGTCATTACCGGTGCATCGAGCGGACTTGGGCGAGAGTTTATTCGTCAGCTGGATCAGGATGCGGCCAGAGAAGAGCCGCTCTTTCGTGAAAAGCCGGAAGAGCTGTGGGTCATTGCGCGAAGAGAGGACCGGCTGCGGGAGCTGGAAAAGGAAACAGAGCTCCCTGTTCGGGTGCTGCCCTTTGATCTCACGGATAAGGAATCCATTCTGGCATTGCAGGAGCTTCTGGAGGATGAACAGCCAAGCGTACGTCTCCTGATCAATGCAGCAGGCTTTGGAAAGATCGGTGCAACCGAGAATATGACACTGGAAGCTCTGGATGGCATGATTGATCTGAACTGTCGGGCAGCGGTGGATATGACACAGATCTGCCTTCCATATATGGAGAAGGAAGCAAGAATTCTAGAGATCTGTTCTACCTCGGCGTTTCAGCCGTTTACCTATCTGAATGTCTATGCGGCGACCAAGGCTTTTCTGTACCGGTACAGCCGTGCACTTCGCATTGAGCTGATGCCGCGGAACATTTCGGTGACGGCAGTCTGCCCCTACTGGGTGAAGGATACCGAGTTTATTCCGCTTGCGGAGCAGGGAAATAACGCGGATCCGGAAGAGCCGGAGATTCGCAGCTTCCCTCTGGCGACGACGCGGGAGGATGTTGTCCGTCACGCACTTATCGATGCCGCACTGAATATGCCGGTATCCACACCGGGAATTGTATGCACGGTGCATCGCTTCGCAAGAAAGCTGTTCCCCTCGGATATCCTTCTTGGAATCTGGGAGCTGATCCGCCGGATATGATTCAGGAGAAGACGGGCATCAGACACAGGACGGAAAAGGATGCTGCGGCTGCAAGGACACTGATGCGGGCAGCGGGAATCCGTCTGTAAAAGCGGATGAGTGCCAGAACGGTCCAGAGAAGCAGCATGATCACCATCCAGCCGGAGAGAATTCTCCGGGGAGTGGCCCCATAGGTGCCAAGGTACAGAACAAACAGCTTCCAGAAGGCGAGGAGCCCGAAGAGAAGCGAGCAGATAAACTGCACCGTGATCAGGCATCTTGTCCTTCTGTCTTCCCATAAGGGAATCCGGGAGAACAGGCAGGATGCAAGGAGCAGCGCAAAGTTCAGCGAAACCACGCGGACGAGCTGCCAGAAGCCATCGACGGCATAGAGGCACGCTTCCTGAACCGTCAGACGGAAGGAAAGAATCTGGCCGCCGATTTCCCGGACAGAGACGGCAAAGAAAAGCAGATAAACCGCAGTCAGCGCGCCGAGAATTACATGTGCCGACCAGGAAGGAAGAACACGGAGCCATTTTGTCTCCTTTGCAAGTACCTTCGGTGTGCAGGGAGGCTCTTTTCGAAGGAGTGATCCTCCGGTTAATCCGAACAGCCAGGCACTGACCGGGATTGAAAGCAGGAAATAAGGCAGGAATTCGCGGAGAAGACAGAGAACGAACTCTGCCTGAAAGAGTCTTCGGAAGAATTCAGACAAGGAGCTTCCGATGCTGGAAAAGGAGCTGGAAACACCGGAAAGTTCCGACCAGGCAAACGCGCAGACCGCGATAGCAAGCAGAATACTGATGACAGCAGTCAGAGCCGTCTGCGGACGCAGGCGGTGAGAACGCTGCGAATGAGGCGTCCCGGCGGAATCAGCGGGACGCTTTTTGAATACACTGACCAGGCGGAGAAACAGGTTGCTCCAGGGAAGATAGAACAAGCCTTCCGAGGCATCGATCGGAAACAGAAGGCCGCTTCGTCCTGCACCGAGCATTCCGGTGCGGCACAGAATGTAGTAAATCAATGTAAAATGCCAGAAAAAGACCTGTACAACAGAAAAGGTATCTCCGCGAAGACCGAATACGGCATAGGCGATGGACTGAACCAGGGTACAGGCGGCAAAGAACACGGACTCACCGGCCGACTGCCCACAGGAAGCAAGAACAGAACGTGATTTTCCTGTCGCACAGCAGAACACTTCGATGCAGGTGATCAGAAGGATGCTGAAAAGAAGCGGCCAGATCTGCTCATGTGTTCCAGTGATCCCAAAGAGAACATAGCGAACATAGAAATAGCCCACCGGATAACTGACAAGGGCAGCAATGCGATAAACAAAAGTCTGATTTTTCATGGTTGTTCTTCTCCTGTCTGCTGCGGAAATCATTCACTGTCCGGGACATATTCCAGAATGTCTCCGGGCTGGCACTGCAGCTCGCGGCAAAGTGCTTCCAGAGTGGAAAAGCGGATTGCCTTGGCCTTATTGTTCTTCAGAATGGACAGGTTCGCGGGAGTCAGGTCGATTCGTTCTGCCAGTACGCCCGCACTGATCTGTCGTTCTGCCATCATGACGTCAAGTTTGATTCGTATCATATGCATTCACTTCTTTCCGATTCGATCACGATTTCCGGCATCATATCGTGAGATCCAGCTCATCCTTCATGGCAACCGCCCGCTCGAAGCTGTGCTGTATAACGCGGATGATGAGGACCATGAATGCGGCCATCACAGCGACTGCAGACATAAGGATGGTACAGGTGATGCCAAGGAGCAGGGACAACGCGGCGGCAGCACCCACCTCAAGAGAGATGGCGCGGAGGCCTTTGACATTAGCCATGGTGAAAATATCACCCTGTTCAATGCGGCAGATCAGCCGGTACAGACTGAACAGACAGAGGAAAGCAAGAGCGGCGAGAGCATATCCTGCAATCAGAATCATCCAAAAGCGGACGGGACCGTTTATCATCGGCGCGGGCCTTTGCATGACGAAAGCAGTCAGGCGCGGACCTGCCGCGCACATTCCTGCGCAGAGAACGGTCATTGCGGCAATGGCGAGTCTGGTTATTCTGAAATTCATTCATTTCCTCCTTTTGCCGCAGGATCACTGCAGCAATATAACCGTGTATTCGTGTGGTATCTTTTGGCCTATATACTACGGATAAGAATATCGAATGTCAATAAAAATATATTGATAATCGATAATTATACACGAACGCACATTCTTGCAAGCACAGTGAGGGGTCCCTATAATGGAAACAGGGAATCGTTTAAGAAGAGAGCCTGAATCAGGAGAAGGGAAAGAGGATGGAACGGATTATTTTCCACGTGGATGTGAACAGTGCATTTCTGTCCTGGTCTGCCGTGAAGCGGCTCAGGGAGGATCCGTCCTCCGTGGATCTTCGGACGATACCATCTGCGGTCGGAGGGGACGTGGAGACAAGACACGGCATCATTACTGCGAAATCCATACCGGCGAAACGATTCGGCATTACAACGGGAGAGCCGGTGGTGAAGGCACTGCAGAAGTGTCCGGGCCTTGTGCTTGTATCCTCGGACTGGGAAACGTACCGCCAGAGCTCACAGGCGTTTATGGCAATTCTCAGTGAGTATTCGGGGATGGTGGAGCAGGCATCTGTGGATGAAGCCTATGTGGATATGACGGAAACGGTAGACGCGCGTCTGTTGAAGAAATGCAGCAGGCTGCATGGAGAGCCGCTGCGTGCGGCAAGGCGGCGTGCGGCGGAGGAGCTTTCTGCCGAAATCCGGAAGGAAGTCCGGACAAGACTCGGATTTACGGTGAACGTTGGCGTTTCCTCCAATAAGCTTCTGGCGAAAATGGCCAGTGATTTTAAAAAGCCCGATTTCACGCACACCCTGTGGCCGGAAGAAATCAAGGAGAAAATGTGGCCGCTCTCCATCGGAAGGCTGTACGGATGCGGATCAAGAACAGCGGCCAGACTTTCCGGAATCGGAATTGTCACAATCGGTGACGCTGCGGCCACAGAGCTGTCGGTGCTTCAGTCCTTCCTTGGGGAGAAGGGCGGAGAATACATATCACGGGCTTCGCACGGAATCGGCAGCACGCATGTCCGAATCGAGAGCGAGGAGGCGAAGAGCTATTCCAATGAGCTGACCACGGCGGAGGATGTCACAATTCAGAATTATGAGCGGATCGCGCGGCCGATTATCAACCGGCTGTCCGGGAAGGTTGCCTCCAGACTTCAGAGGGATGGTGTTTTTGGGAGCACCATTACGGTCAGTGTGAAAACAAACGATTTTCGCAGACATTCCAGGCAGCGCAAGCTTGGCGCTTCCACCAATGAAGAGACCGTGATCCGGAGAAATGCGGAGGAGCTGATTCAAAGCCTTTTGTATGAGGAAAACGGAATTTTTGATCGGGGAGCGGGAGTGCGTCTGATCGGAGTGGGCGTCAGTTCGCTGGATCGCGGAGAATACCGGCAGCTGGATCTGGACGGATTTCTTCTTCAGCAGAAGGAAGAGAAGAAACGGGAAGCGGTCCGCCGGAAGGAAAAATGTCTGGATGAAATGATGAAAAGACTGCAGGAAAGATACGGCGCAGATACGATTCACAAAGGTGCGGACTAGATGTATACTCAGAAATTACGGGTCTAATATCTATTATGGGAGGATTATCTGAAATGACGAAGCATACGGGGGGGAGCGATGCTGCCGACAGGCAGGTGCAGGAGAATATCAAAGGAGCTGCAGCCAATCCGATGGTGACCGGTGTCATCTGGCAGCAGCTTCTGATCTTTTTTGTCCCGCTTCTGGCAGGGACCTTTTTTCAGCTTCTGTACAACACGGTGGATGCCATCATTGTCGGAAGATTTGTCGGCAAGCTTGCCTTATCGGCAGTTGGCGGCGCGACGGCAACTCTGATCAATCTGTTTGTAGGCCTGTTCGTAGGGATTACCTCAGGCGTTACGGTTGTGGTCTCGCAGTTCTATGGAGCAAAACGTGAGAAGGAGCTGCAACAGGCGGTTCATACGGGCATTGCACTTGCCATGGTTCTTGGCGCTGTCCTGACGGTGGCTGTCCTTGCACTGGCCGGCGTGATGCTGCGGGGAATGGATACACCTGCCGAGACCATGCAGCAGTCGGAGATATATCTTCGGATCTATGCATGCGGCATGATCGGAAACATGCTCTATAACACCGGAGCATCCATTCTTCGCGCCATCGGAGATTCCAGACGGCCGTTTTATTATCTGGTGGCCGGCACCTTGACGAACATCGTCCTGGATGTTGTGATGGTCGTGTTCCTGAAATGGGGCGTTGCAGGAGCGGCGCTTGCGACAATCATTTCGCAGTATGTCAGTGCCTTCTGCGCGTTTGCCTATTTGCTTCGGACCGATGACATGGTTCATGTCGACCTGCGGGAGATCCGCCTGGAGCCCCTGTATGCGGAGAAAATTCTGCGGATCGGAATTCCGTCTGCGCTGCGTTCTCTGATGTATTCTTTTTCAAACGTACTGATTCAGACATCTATCAACGGATTTGGAACGGACACGGTTGCGGCCTGGACGGTCTGGGGAAAGGTGGATGCCATCTTCTGGATGATCATCAACTCGCTTGGTCTGTCTACGACGACACTGGTGGGGCAGAACTTTGGTGCAGGGAGAAAGGACCGCGTCCGCAAGTGTGCGCGGCAGGCCATGCTGATCACGCTGATTTTTGATGTGGTGCTGTCTGCAGGCATTCTTCTCGGACGGAACTTTTTTGTTCGGATCTTTACCAGCGATCCGGAGGTCATCCGGCAGGGCGTTGAGATTGCGGAATTCATGACGCCGATTTTTGTGACCTACATCACGATTGAGATTCTATCCGGTACGCTGCAGGGAATGGGAGATGCACTGATTCCTACGATCATTACAATTTTCGGAGTGTGCATCCTTCGAGTGATCTGGATTTTCACCATGGTGCCCATGTATCCGGTCATGAAAACAGTGATGGCAAGCTATCCGGTCAGCTGGACGATCTCTACGATTGCGTTTTTCCTGTATTATGAGTGGTATGTGAAGAAACATCATATTTGTTAAAAACCTGACCAACTTTCACTTTCGCAGAGTCTGAAAGGCTGTTATCATGATAATGACAGCTTTTCCTCTGCGATTTTTTTATTTTTGTGCAGAATAGATAAAAAGATGGGTTGGTATTCATCAACAGTGCTTCGGATGGAAGAAGGAGAATGGAATCATGGAAGAACAGAAAAACCGCATGACCAATGAACGTGATTATAAACAGGTCCATGGCTATACTGCGCCGGACAAGGAGAAAGAGGAACTGATCAAGCGGCTTGGCGAGATGATCACCGATCGCTATGCGGTGAAGCTGACGCATTCCATGCAGACGGATGATCCGGAGTACTGGGCGCTGGATGAGGTGCTGACAAAGGAAGAGGCGAAGTTTATGCTGAGCTTCGGCAAGACCCGCGTCAACTATACGGCGAAGGAGCTTGCGAAGAAGAATGACATGACGGAGGAAGAGGCACAGAAAATCATTGATCATCTGGTCTGGACCGGTGTCGTGGAGCTGAACCGCGAGAATGAAGACCATCATCTTCAGTACAATGTTCCGATTTTCGTGCCGGGTTCTGCTGAATTCATGATGATGCAGGGACCGCTGACGGAGGCGCATCCGAATCTTGCAAGCTTCTTCAATCTGATGACGCAGATGCCGCTCGAGGGAATGACTCCCATGGTGCCGCTCGGAGGCGCCGGAGTCGGTATGCATGTGATTCCGGTGGAGAAGGCAATTGAGACGCAGAATCAGTCGGTCAGTGTCGAGCATCTCTCGCATTGGCTGAACAAGTATGATAAGTATTCCATCGGACTCTGCACCTGTCGGAAGCAGCAGGAAATGCGCGGTGAGGGTGACGGTGAGGTGCCCGGAGATTTCTGCATCGGTGTCGGAGATATGGCGGAATTCTGCGTAACTCGGAATACGGGACGGTATGCTACTTATGACGAAGTCATGGAGCTTCTGGAGCGTGCGGAGCGTCATGGCTTTGTACACCAGATCACAAATGTAGACGGTGAGAACAAGATTGTTGGTATCTGCAACTGCGCCCCGGGTGTGTGCAATGCAATCCGTACCTCGCAGCTTTACAACACACCGAATATGTCACGTTCGGCCTATCGCGCGCATGTGGATCGGACAAAATGTGTTGCCTGCGGCAAGTGCGTGGAGGTTTGCCCTGTCGGAGCAGCGAAGCTTGGACAGAAGCTGTGCAGAAAGGACGGAACGGAGGTCACATATCCGAAGACGCTCCTTCCGGATGCAGCCAGGTGGACGGCGGACAACTGGAACATTCATTACCGCGAGGACGCGAAGATCAACTGCTATGATTCGGGAACTGCACCCTGTAAGAGTGCCTGTCCCGCGCATCTTGCGGTACAGGGGTATGTGAAACTGGCGGGAGAGGGACGATATTCGGATGCACTGAGACTGATCAAGCAGGACAATCCTTTCCCGGCTGTCTGCGGTGCAATCTGCAATCGGCGCTGTGAGGATGCCTGCACACGTGGAACCGTGGATGAGTCGATCGCCATTGATGAGATCAAGAAGTTTATTGCGGCGCAGGAGCTGCAGCAGGAGAAGAGGTATATTCCTGTCTGCGAGAATCCGGAAGGGAAAATGTGGGGACCGGATTACCGGATGGCTGTGATCGGAGCAGGTCCTGCAGGGTTGACCTGTGCCTATTATCTTCGAGAGCGCGGATATGATGTTACGGTATTTGAAAAAGAGAATCAGGTGGGCGGAATGCTGGTCCACGGAATCCCGAATTTCCGTCTGGAAAAGGATATCCTTCAGGCAGAAATCGATGTGCTTTTGCAGATGGGCGTCGAGTTCCGCTGCGGAGTAGAGGTTGGAAAGGATATCACAATTGAACAGCTTCGAGGCGAAGGCTACAAGGCGTTTTATCTGGCCATTGGGCTGCAGGGCGGACGAAAGGCAGGCGTTCCCGGGGAGGATGCGGAAGGTGTGCAGTCCGGCGTGGAATTTCTGAAGAAGGTTGCAGGAGAAATGAATCAGGATGGCTCGGATTCGGCAAAGCTTTCGGGCGATGTGGTGGTGATCGGCGGAGGAAATGTTGCGGTTGACGTGGCAAGGACAGCGGCTCGCTGTACGTCCGGCAAGGTCACGATGCTTTGCCTGGAAAGTGAAGAAGAAATGCCTGCGGCGCAGGATGAGGTTGAGGATGCAGTGAGCGAAGGCATTACAGTCAGAAATGGATGGGGACCGAAGGAGATTCTCACGGAAGAGGTGACGGCGGAAGACGGACGTCTTATACGGAAGGTTACAGGAGTTGTATTCAAACGCTGTACGCAGGTAAAGGATGCAGATGGGAGATTTAACCCTCAGTATGAGGAGAACGAGATCATCACGATTTCCTGTCAGAATGTTCTGCAGGCCATTGGTCAGGCAGCGGAATGGGGAAGCCTTCTTGAAGGAAGCAGGGTGGAAATCGGCCGCGGAGGACTGGCGCTTTGTGATCCCGTGACCTTCCAGACGGGGGAGCCGGATATTTTCGCCGGAGGGGATATCGGACACGGCGCAAGATTTGCGATTGATGCCATTGCGGATGGCAAGAAGGCCAGTGAGTCAATGCACCGCTTTGTTCATAAAGGACAGTCTCTGACGATCGGACGCGATCTTCGCGAATTCAAGGAGCTGGACAAGGACAACATTCAGATTCCGTCTTACGACCATGCATCCCGTCAGGTACCCGGGCATAAGGCGGGAGATCCTAAGGGAACCTTCCATGATCTCCGGGAACCGCTTACCGAAGAGCAGATTCGCACGGAAGCCGGAAGATGTCTTGGCTGCGGTGCAACCACGGTGGATGAAAACCGCTGCATTGGGTGCGGACTCTGCACCACGCGGTGTGAATTTGACGCAATCCATCTGGAGAGAGATCTTCCGGAGGCTTCCAACATGGTTCGGACGGAGGATAAGCTTCCTGCTGTCGCCAGATATGCGTTAAAGCGGCAGTTTAAGATCCTGCTTCACAAGGGAAAGACTCAGGGGCAATGAAAACAGTGAGTAACAGGTGCAAGGACACAGCAGAAGGCGGGAGAATATAACATGCACGAGATGGGAATTGTCACTCATCTGGCAAAAACCCTGGACGAAACAGCCAGAGAGAATGGCATTCGACGGATTGGATCTGTGACCCTTCAGGTGGGAGAGGTGTCCGGAATCATGACGGATTATTTCGGTGAGTGCTGGGATTATTTCAAGGTGCGCTCTCCGTTTCTTGAGGATTCTGAGTTGATTCTGGAGATCATTCCTGCTGTGACATTCTGCGATTGCTGCAAGAAGACCTATCCGACGGTGCGGTACGGAAGAGAATGCCCCTATTGTCACAGCGGTGAGACTTGGCTTTTGAGGGGGAATGAGTGTATGATCAAGGAGATAACCGCAGAAACGGATCAAGAGGAAAGCTGAGGAAAAGGGATCATGCCGGTGACGACATTCAGCACAGCGGAAGAAAGAAATAAGGAAACAGTGAAGCAGACCGGGAAGCCTGCAGGCAAAATGCAGAAGCCGGCGGCACCTGTGCCTTCTCCCGAGGCACTTCGACTGCAGTATAACTATGAACTGGAACGAAGCCGCGAAATTTCCAGCAGCATCAACCGGCTGACCATCCTGACACCGCTCATGATTTTTGTTGTGTGCTTTCTGGTTGCAGCCATTGCACCGATGTGCACGGAGCGCATTTCCATGAAGGTGTATCTGATTATGGGAACCACCGATATCATTGTGCTTCTGGGGGCACTGGTTGTGGCGTGCACGGTACATTTCTATATTCTGAATCCGGCACCGTCCCAGCCGGAGGAGCTTGAGTGGATGACCAAGATGAAGAGGGATCTTCAGCGCGGGAATAACTGGAGAGCATGGCTTGTATTTGCCGCCACGATTCTGGTTTATCTCTCAGCGGCGCTGACGCTTGGAATCCTGATTTTGTGTCTGGTTGGCAAGTAGACATCCAATGCCCGGATCAGAAATATAAGACAGTAAATAAACGGGGAACAGACGGCAACAGGGGTCAGATGGAACAAGAATCCATCTGATCCTTTTTGCAACGAAAACAGCATTTTTTATGATGTGGATCCTGTAAAAATCATATAAAATTGCTGAAAAGGAGTAAGGAAAGGGATATGAACTCTCTCCTGCATATTGTGTCTACGGTTATCAGTGTGGCGGTGACGGAGGTCTATCTGGCAAAGCTTAAGAAAATACCGGATGGACAGATGATATAGCAGGTGTATTACAATATAAGTACAATGCCTCAAAAGAAGAGAAGGGAGACAAGTCATTATGGCAGACGTATTTTTTACAGATTTCAGAACACACATCGGAACACCGCTTCCGGAAAAGCTCAAGAAGCTTTGCCGAGCGGCAGGAATCGGAACCATTAACATGGAGGGGCGGTTTGTAGCGATCAAGATGCATTTCGGCGAGCTTGGAAACATTGCGTACCTCCGTCCTCAGTATGCCAAGGCAGTTGCAGATCTTGTGAAGGAGCAGAAGGGAATTCCTTTTCTTACGGACTGCAATACTCTGTATCCCGGAAGCCGCAGAAACGCACCGGAGCATATGGACTGCGCAAACATCAACGGCTTTAATACCGTCACAACCGGATGTCAGGTTATTATTGGAGACGGTCTGAAGGGTACGGATGATGTTCTGGTTCCGGTGAGAAACGGTGAATATTGCAAGGAGGCTTACATTGGCCGTGCGGTGATGGATGCAGATATTTTTATTTCTCTGACGCACTTCAAGGGGCATGAGGCAACAGGCTTTGGCGGTACTCTGAAGAACATCGGAATGGGCTGCGGTTCCAGAGCCGGCAAAATGCAGCAGCATAATTCCGGAAAGCCGCATGTTGATGAGGAGCTGTGCCGTGGATGCCGGCGCTGTGCCAAGGAGTGCGGATCCGACGCGATCAGCTACGAAGGCGGAAAGGCATGGATCAATCCTGACATCTGCAAGGGGTGCGGGCGCTGCATCGGAGCATGTTCCTTCAATGCGATTTCGAATGACAACAGTAATGCCAACGAGATTCTCGGCTGCAAGATTGCAGAGTATTCACAGGCAGTCTGTGACGGAAGACCCTGCTTCCATGTTTCCCTGATTACGGACGTATCACCGAACTGTGACTGCCACGGAGAAAATGATGCTCCGATTCTTCCGAACATCGGTATGCTGGCCTCCTTCGATCCGGTTGCTCTGGATCAGGCCTGTGTGGATCTGTGCCTGAAGGCGCAGCCGATCCGGAATTCTCAGCTTGGCGATCATCTTGCTGATCCGCACTTCCACGATCATGGCGATCACTTTATGAACAGCAATCCGAATGTACGCTGGAAGGAAACACTGGAGCACGCGGAAAAGATCGGTCTGGGAAGCCGCGAATATACGCTGAAGACAATACACTGAGAACGGAATATCACAACATGGAAAGAGGCATCGCGGCGCTAAGCTCGTGATGCCTCTTTCTGCAAGGGGAAAAGGAAACTCCAAAATTTTCATTATGGAGTTATATCGTCTCAGAACGGTCGGCGGAGGGGGGTGCCGGTCCGTTCAACATAGGCGTTTGGTATTCACCGGGAGAAGAACTTTTGTTTATCTTTGTTCGTTCCTCTTTCCTTGTGATGATTGTATATTACCAGTACCTTTGTTATAATACGTGCCAGAATTTTTAAAAAACTAGCCAAAAAACAAAAACACGAAATGAACCGGAAGGGCGGAACAACCACCGGAAACGTTGGAAAGAGGCACATAATGAGACCAATCTATGAATCGATCCCAAATGATCTGGAGATATATTATCGGCCATCTGTACATTTTACTCCGCATATTCATGATCTGGTGGAAATCATTTATGTCCTGTATGGAACATTGGAAATCGGAATTGACGAGGAGCTTTTCCATATGGAAAAGGGGGATATTGCATTTGTCTTTCCGGGAAAGATTCATCATGCGCAGTGTTTCGGCGATCCGAAGACCTGTGCCAGCCTGTATCTTCTCTCCTCGCTTTCGCTTGCCGGGGATCTGGCACAGAAGCTTTCGGACACACAGCCGGAGAATCCGGTCATTCCGGCGGCAAAGGTGGATGAAGATACCAGATATACGCTTCATCGACTGTATCATGAATATGGTATGGATGAAAAAGGAGCACGTCTTCAGCAGGCCGTGACTTCGCCGTCCGTCAGCAGAAAGGCTCCGGAGAATGTTCTTCAGGAAAACGAACGGATTGTGAAGCAGTGTTTTGTTCAGCTGCTTCTGGCCAGAAACCTTCCGAAGCTTCATCTGATTGAGAGACCGGATGAGAGTCAGGCGGATCTTGTCCATCAGATTGTGGCATATACGGCGGCACATTTCCGGGAGCCGATGACGCTGACCAGTCTGGCTGAGCATCTGTATGTAAGTCCGTACACGGTTTCCAGAATTTTCTCTTCGGTATTTTCGACGAATTATAACGGATATCTGAATGATATGAGACTGGACTGCGCCTGCAGCATGCTGCACTACAGCGATCGGTCGGTGACGGAAACGTGCATAGATTCCGGCTTCGAATCTCAGCGTACTTTTAACCGCGTCTTCCGTGAGAAGCTGCACATGTCACCCCGTGAATACCGGAATATGGTAAGGGAAGCAGATCTGCTCCGGAATACAGAACTTGCCGAAAAAAAGAAAGAACAGAAAGGGGAGAACTAAGTCTGCTCACCTGCGTACCGGCAGAGCGCCTCAAAGGTCTCCTGGCTGATGTCATGCTCAATCTTGCAGGCATCCTCTCTTGCCTGCTCCGGAGAAACGCCGATTCGGATAAAAAAATTCGTCAGAGCCCGATGGCGAGCATAGATCTGACTGGCAATTTCCATGCCGGAAGCAGTGAGAACAAGCATGCCTGCAGGGTCTGTTGTCAGGTATTCGCTCTCACGGAGCCGCTTGGTCGCATTGGAAACACTTGGCTTGGAGATGCCAAGCTGTTCTGCTACGTCCGTGGAACGCACATACCCCTGCCGCTCATGAATCATGAGAATTGCTTCCAGATAGTCTTCTGCGGATCTGCCGATTGTCATATCGTTACCTCAAGTCTGAATGGTTTGTTCGGGCAGAACGGAATTCTGCCTGATGAATAAAAAATCATGTTAATTAACAAATGTTAGCAACAATTAACTACAAACATAGCACCTTTCCGGTAAAAAAACAACATGCCTTTCGGATAAAACAGGTCTCTCCGGTAAAACAGCCGGGAAACAACCTGCGTTGACATGTCACAGAGAAGAGGCCTAATATTAAAGATCAGGGGATAGCAGCCAAACGGAGGAATTATGCTGGAACAGATTTCAATTTTCTCGGAGAATGAGAAGGGTGCCCTCAGTAAAATGACGGACATCCTGATGGAAAACAACATCAACCTGCAGGCCATGATTGTCAATGACAGTGCAGAATTCGGGATCGTGCGGTTTCTGCTGGAGGATGGGAAGAAAGCACAGAAGATTCTGGAGAAGGCCGGCTATCTGTGTCATGCAGACAGCGTATACGCAGCGGTTATCTCGGATGAGGTCGGGAGTCTGAACGCTCTGCTGAAGACGGTTGCCGATGCGGGAATCAATATTGATTATATCTATATGTCTCATGACCGCGAGAGCGGAGAGATGATTGCCGTGTTCCACTCACAGGATATTGAAGGCGTGGAAGAGGCCCTGACCTGGCGCGGATACCGGATGCTCTGATCACAGGAGGCAGGATTATGCATGATCTTACACAGAAAACCCGGAAGAAGGATATTATATTCGAAGGGCAGATTCTCCGCGTTCGTAAGGATGAAGCGGAAATGCCGGACGGCCAGATTGTGGAGCGTGAGGTTGTGGAACACCCTGGCGGCGTCGGGATCGCACTGGAGAATGAGGATGGAAAATTCTTCCTTGTAAGACAGTGGCGATATGCGCAGGAGCAGGAGACGCTCGAATTTCCGGCGGGGAAGAAGGAAAAGGGCGAAGATCCTCTTATGACGGCGACGCGTGAGGTGGTGGAGGAGACGGGCTATGAAGGCTGTGACTGGAAATACCTGGGCTCCATGATGCCGACACCGGCCTATGATACAGAGGTCATTGAGCTGTATTATGCCAGAAAGGGTGCATTCCGCGGACAGCATCTGGACAGTGATGAGGATCTTGATGTCGCTGCTTATTCGCTGGAGGAATTGACAGATGCAGTTCTTGCAGGTAAGCTACGGGATGCAAAGACCATGTATCTGACACTTTTGCTTCGGGAATTAAGAGCTCGCGGAGAAATCTGAGCGGAGCGTATGATATCGATCGAAGCTGAAAAGAAATGCAGGAAAGGAGACAGGCTTGAACGGAAATTATTCCCTTCATAATGTGAAAGATATTCTGTTTATGTATGGAGCCGATGTCATTGAGACACCGGAATTCCAGGATGCGTTTTATCAGATCCATCATGTCCGGACAACCGTTGCCGTGCACTCTGTCAATGTAGCGGTCATCAGCATTGTGCTGTGCATTCTTCTGTCCCGCATTCATGTACGGACGGATATGAAAGATGTGGTTCGGGCGGCTCTGTGCCATGATCTCGGCATTATGGGCCGGCATCAGAAATACAGGAATAATTTCGAGTGCAGCCAGCAGCATCCGGTGGACTCCGTTGAGGTTGCGAAGAAGATTCTGGATGGGTATGATGACAAGACACTGAATATGATTGAAACACACATGTGGCCGGTGCGCCCGGGGAGGCCGAGATCGGTGGAGGGCGTAATCATTACGCTGGCAGATAAGTATGCCGCTGTGATGGAGGGAACCCACAGGGCTTACCATACTCGCCATATTGTGCTGGCTTCGCATCAGTAAAAAAAGGGCGTGTGAAAAACGAAAGTTTTTCACACGCCCTTTCTGCAGCAGTTACGCAAAAAGGGAATCGGCGTACCGGACCGATGCCATTGCGTCTTTTCCATAGAAATCGGCACCGATCGCGTCAGCATACTCCTGCGTCATGACAGCGCCGCCAACCATGACACGGCAGTCCGGTTTCTTCTCCCGGAGCTGGCGTATCGTCTCTTCCATACTTACTACCGTGGTGGTCATCAATGCCGACAGGCCAACCAGTGTGACCTGCTCCCGGATCGCAGTTTCCACGATGACCTCCGGCGGTACATCCTTTCCAAGGTCAATCACATCATATCCGTAATTTTCCAGCATCACTTTTACAATATTCTTTCCGATATCATGAATGTCACCCTTGACGGTTGCGAGGATGACTTTGGCTTTGATTGTCTGCGGCTGACCGGCCATGGAATCCTTGATGACGGCAAAGGCAGCCTTGGCTGCCTCCGCGCTCATCAGAAGCTGCGGGAGAAAAACAGTTCCCTTTTCAAAGCCCTGTCCGACCTGATCAAGGGCAGGGATCAGCTCTTCATTGATGAGGTCCAGTCCGGAATGATCTTTGAGTCCATCCTGTGTCGCGGAAGCTGCTTTTTCCTTCATTCCCCGTTCGATTGCCTGATAGAGAGTGCCGTGCCCGGAGACCTGTGAGGCGGCGGGAGCGGCGGAAGCAGTGCCATCCGGAGAGGCAGAAGTGCTGCCGGCTGCCGAGCGCTTGGCAAGGGGCACATAATCGTGATAGGCATCAATAAAGCCCATGCACTGCTCGTCCTGATTCAGGAGCGCGAGACTTGCCCGGTATGCCTGCATCATCGGCTCGTTGCCTGGGTTGATGATGGCACAGGAGAGACCGCTTTGCATGGCCATGGTAAGAAAGTGCGCATTGACCAGCTCTCTGGCAGGGAGCCCGAAGGAAATATTGGAAACACCGAGAATGGTCCTGCCGTGCAGCTCATCCCGTACCCGGCGAAGCGTTTCAAGTGTCGCCAGAGCACCGGTGCTGTCAGAGGAGATGGTCATGCAAAGACCATCGATGACAAGATCATCATGGGAAATACCGTATTTGTCTGCAGCAGCGTAAATCTTACGGGCAACCGCCATGCGGCCGTCGGCGGTCGCAGGAATTCCTTCCTCATCCAGAGCGAGACAGACAAGAACGCCGCCGTATTTTGCCACAAGAGGCATGACGGCTTCGATGTTCTCCTTCTTGCCGTTGACGGAATTGATCATGGGCTTTCCGTTGTAGCAGCGGAGCGCACGCTCCAGAGCCTGGACATCGGTGGTATCAATCTGCAGCGGAAGCCCGGTGACGCCCTGAAGGCGCTTGATGACGGTCTCCATCATGGCGGGCTCATCGATTTCCGGCAGACCGACATTGACATCCAGGATGTCGGCGCCGGCATCCTCCTGGTTCAGCCCTTCCTGAAGAATGTAAGGAAGATCCTGATCGCGCAGCGCCTGCTTGAAGCGCTTCTTTCCGGTCGGGTTAATTCGTTCGCCGATGACAACGCAGCGGGGGCCGATTTCGACGGCCCGCGAGAAGCTGGTGACAACGGTGCGGTGCTTTGGCACCGGTGCCCGGAACGGCTTCTTCTTTAACGCTTCAATCTCCTGACGAATGTGCTCAAAGGTTGTGCCGCAGCAGCCCCCGGCAACCTGGATGCCGAGATCCGCAAGCTCGGACATGGTGGCGGCGAAATCCTCGGGGGTGACATCGAAGACGGTTCTGCCGTTTTCTTCGCGGGGAAGTCCTGCATTCGGGTTGACGATTACGGGAATGGAGGAGGCATCGACGAGACGTTTTACGATTGGCTTCATCTCATGCGGGCCGAGTGAGCAGTTGACGCCGAGAGCATCCACATGAAGGCTTTCGAGAAGAGGAACAACCGCCTCGACACCGGCACCCGTCAGAAGCTGGCCGTTGCGGTCAAAGGTGGTGGTAGCAAGAACCGGAAGGTCACAGTTCTCTCTGGCGGCAAGAATGGCAGCCTTGATCTCATAGGTGTCATTCATGGTTTCGATGAGAATCAGATCAGCACCGCAGGAAGCTCCGATGCGGACAACCTGTGCGAAGATATCAATCGCCTGTTCAAAGGAGAGATCACCAAGGGGCTCCAGAAGCTTTCCGGTGGGGCCGATGTCAAGCGCAATATAGGCATCCTCTTCACGGCCGCAGTCGGTTCTTGCCTTCTTTGCAAGTGCAATTGCCGAAGAGATGATTTCCTCCAGCTGATCGGGGTATTTCAGAATGTTGGCACCAAAGGTATTGGCGTTGATGATATTGCAGCCGGCCTTCAGAAAGCCGGTGTACAGATCAGAGATGATATCAGGATGCGTCAGATTCCAGAGCTCCGGAAGCTCGCCGCCCCTGAGGCCGCGGGACTGAAGATAGGTTCCGGTAGCACCGTCACAGAAAATCCATTCTTTGCCAAGCTTATCTCTTAAATCAGGTCTCATGCTGAGTACTCCTTTATCTGCGGTAGGCGCAGTGATTCTGGTTGGAGCAGGCCTCGCATCCTTCCAGAATGCAGGGCTGCGGTTTTTCGGAGAAGCCGATAAAGGCGGTGACCGATTTGCCTGGAACCATAAGAAGCGTATCGGTCAGCGAGATGCCGCAGGTGGAGGGCATCTGCAAAAGAGCAGAGAAATCCTTCTGAAGCGAGAGCGGAACATCGCCGTAGCCGGGAGAAAACCGGGGGCGGGGGAACAGGCTCTGCTCCTTCATGGCGGAAATGATTCTGCGGTTGACCTCATCACACCAGGCTTCTGCCATCGCGGCTCCCGCCGCCTGGTAAATGGCGGCGTCCACCATGCTTATGGCCTCTGCGCGGCGAATGAGAAAATCTGCGCCGGGCCCGATGGTGGCAGCCATCAGTACAACGCAGCTGCAGCCCTGCAGATTTTTTGCAAGCTGACGGCTGGAAAAGCGAAGGCCGGGAATGGAAATTTCATCTGCAGGTGCCTGCGCTTTGTCAGAGGGCTCCTTCGGAGCAGAAAGTGTCAGGGGATACCGGGCCCAGACACTTCTTGGGCGGCTTTCCCGCATCAATGTCTGCACGCAGTCTGAAATGCGGGAAAGAACGGCATCGTCCGGAGAAATGCCCCGATAGCCCAGATATCGAAATACCTCTTTTTGCGGAATGGTGATGCTGCTGCCGCTTGCTTCATATAACGTCATAATTTCATGTACCGTCAGAACTTGTTCTTCTGTGTGAATGAATGGTCCCAGATGGCATCCAGGGACTGCATGATGCCTGCGGCGATGTCCGGCTTATTCATCGAATAAACATGGATATGAGTGACACCATTGGAGATCAGATCGATGATCTGTTCTGTTGCATAGATGACTCCGGCCTGCTTCATCTTGGCAGGGTCATCTCCGAAGCGGTCAACCATCATGCGGAAGCGCTGCGGAACCGTGGAGCCGGAAAGGGCGACACTCCGGGCAACCTGCTTCCTGTTGGTGATGGGCATGATGCCGGGAAGAACCGGAACATCAATTCCTGCCTCACGAATGCGGTACAGGAAGTTGTAGAGCATGTTGTTGTCGAAGAACATCTGCGTGGTCAGAAAGTCCAGACCGGCATCGACCTTTTCCTTCAGATAACGGATGTCAGCGGAAGGACTTTCGCATTCCACATGTCCCTCCGGATAGCAGGCACCGCCGATGCAGAAGCTGTCGTCGATGGACTTGATGTCGTGAATCAGCTCACAGGCATGATTGTATTCGAAAATAGAACGGCCCTCCTTCGGAATATCACCGCGAAGCGCCATGATGTTCTCGATGCCTTTTTCCTTGTAAATGTTGACCATATTGCGGACATGCTCGCGGGTGGAGGATACACAGGTCAGGTGAGCAAGAACCGGTGTATGAAATTTATCCTGAATGTCTGCGGCGATGGAAGCCGTGTTTTGGGAGGTGCCTCCGCCGGCACCATAGGTGACGCTCATGAAAGACGGATGGAGTGCGGCAATTTCGCACGCTGCCTTTTCGACAGTGGCATAACGGTCGTCTGTTTTCGGAGGAAACACTTCAAAAGAGATGGTAACCTCGTGTTCTGCAAAAATCTGTGTAATTTTCATAATGTTCTCCGTCCTCATGGAATCTGATGGTTGAAAAGAATTTGATTTCTCCATATTATAAACGAAGCTTTCCAATAGCAGGAAAGAAATTTGAAGGAGCTCATGGGAAATCGCAGCATCCGGGAATGAGGGAGAAGCCTGCGGCTTTGCCTGGGAGCAAAGGAGAGAACATGAATAAGAACAAGAAAATAATTGCAGCTGTTGTGGCAGTGATCGCGGTCATTGTGGTTTTCCTTGGTGTATATAAAGTGTTCGGGCCGAAGGCGCAGGCGGGCGAAAAGGCATATACCGTGGAGGTAACGGCTGCAGACGGAAGTACAAAAACCTATGAAGGAAGAACAGATGCAGAGTATTTGAGCGGGCTGATGGATGAGCTTCAGGAAGCCGGAGACTTTTCCTATGAAGGAACCAGCAGCGACTACGGCCTCTTTATCACGGCCATCAATGGAGAAACGGCAGACTACGATAAGGACGGTGCTTACTGGGCAATTTATGTGAACGGAGAGTATGGGCAGTACGGAGCGGATCAGCAGCCCGTTGCTGATGGAGATTCCTTCCGCTTTGCCTACGAGAGCTCGCAGCAGTGACAAAAGATCTTGCCGAAATGGCCATGATGCTGGCCTTGCTGGAAGCGGTGAAAAGAGCGCTGGATTTTCTTCCGAATGTAGAGCTCGTTACGTTCCTTTTTCTCGTCTTTACTCTTCTTTACGGGAAAAAGACGTATCTGGTCTCCTTCGCGTTTACCGGTGTGGAAACGCTGGTATTCGGGAGCGGACTGTGGGTTGTGATGTACCTGTACGTGTGGCCGGTGGAAATTCTTGCGGTCTCTTTGCTACACCGGCGTTTTCCGAAGGATGCGGACGGGTACTGGTGGTACTGCATTTTTGCAGCCCTGTTTGGCTTGTTCTTCGGAGCAGCCTGTGCGATTCCGTATTGGGTTATCAGCGGCCCAAAGGCAGCGATTGCATGGTGGATTGCAGGAATCCCGTATGACATCGTGCACGGCGTCAGTAATTTCATTCTTTGCAGTGTGCTGTTTCTCCCGGTGATGAAGGCAGCAAGAAAAATCGTGCAGAGGGGAGAGCTCTGAAGCAGCACGGGAGCAGGCTTGACAAGATTTATACGATTGTCAACCTTTCATAAAATTAAGTTGACAATAAAAGGGCAGAGTGTTACCCTTGCTCATGGAATTTTATCCGGGAAAATCAGATGAAATGAAATCAGACGAAATGAGAGGGTATTCACAATGAAGAGTAATCAGACAAGAAATTTAGTGCTGTGCGCAATGTGTGCAGCAATCACCTGCATTCTGGCACCGATCTCGGTACCGATCGGACCGGTTCCGATTTCACTCTGCACGTTTGCAGTTATGCTGGCCGGTGTACTGCTCGGGGCGAAGCTTGGCTTCCTTTCCCAGCTGATCTATGTACTGCTTGGAGCAGTTGGCGTTCCTGTTTTTGCGGGATACAGTGCAGGTGTTTCCTGCATTGCCGGAATGACGGGCGGCTATATTGTGGCATATCCGGTTCTTGCATTTCTTACCGGCCTTCTGTACTGGAAGTTCGGTAAGAATCAGACAGGAAAGCTTCGGATTCTCTGGATGCTCCTTTCCATGGTAATCGGAACCGTTGTTCTGTACGCAATCGGAACGGCATGGTTCTGCGTGGTCAGCGGAAGCGGAGTTGCTGCGGCAATGGGACTTTGCGTGATCCCGTTCCTGCCCGGAGATTTCCTGAAAATGGTTGTCGTAATTCTCATCAGCCTTCCGATCGAAAAGGCTCTTGCGAAAATGGCGGTGGCTGAGGCGTAAGGAAAAGACTTCTTAAATCTGTAAAGGCTGTCTCATGAAGCGCAGAGCTGCGCAGGCGGAGGCAGCTTTTTTGTGTGCGCCCGGTGGCACGCGATTCTGATCCGTGCACATACAGAAGGGAATGCGAGGGAAATGGACAACAAGAGAATGGAAAATGTGGAAAAACAAGAGGTACAAACGAATGGCACTGCGCGGATTCATCTTCGACCGCACCACGGAGTGTGCCTGCTGAATTTTCGCGGGGAGGGATATTCCGATGAATTCAGCCGGAACATGACGGCAATGAAGGAGCGTCTGACTGCAAATCCGGAGGAAAAAATCTGCATCACAAAAGGCGCGGACGATCTGTGCGCCAAATGTCCCAATCGAAGGGGGAATGCCTGCTCTTCCGAACATCCACCCCTGTTTGACGAGAATGTTCTCCGGATGACCGGGTTTTCCTATGGGCAGGTTCTGACCTGGAGAGAGTTCTCGCATGCAACGGAACCGATCAGCCTGTACCGGCTGGAGGAAGCCTGCCCTGGCTGTGAATGGCTTCCTCTTTGCAGGAAGATTGCCGGCGATCGGATTTCATAGACTTTTCAGAGTCTTCCCGGAGAACTTCCTGTATAATAAATGCAGATTTGCTAACAGTTCGGTTGGTTACCGATCCGGCATAGAAGCCGGAGGAAAGGGTGTCAGGCGATGAAAAAGAAATTTGTGATTACCATGTTGATTGGCTGCATGGCAGCGGGAATGATGACCGGCTGCGCATCCATAAAAAATGCAGGTGTTCTGCAGGCAGATGCTGCAGCAACGCTGAAGCTTGCAAAGAACGACAAGGCGGAGGACTCCGGGGATGCCTCTGCCCAGACAACAGAGAAGGAGGATTCTGAGAAGCAGGCTTCGGACAAGAAGGAAGATAAGGACGACAAGAAGCAGGATGCCGGGGAGACTGCTGAGCAGGAAACTCCGGAAGAGATGGTGAACGTGCAGGTTGACGCGGATGAGGCAACACTTACGGTTACCGGAAGCGGTATCGCAACGGTGACGCCGGACAAGGCGTCCCTTTCCATCGGCGTTCAGACATCAGATTCTTCCTCCAAGACAGCTCAGGACAAGAATGCCAAGGATATTAATAATGTCATCGGCGCGCTGCTTGATTACGGAGTAAAAGAGAAGGACATCTCAACCAGCAGCTTCGATCTTTACGCCAACTATGACTATAGTAAGGACGTCAGTAAGCTGACCGGTTATACGGCGACCACCATGCTGACGGTAAAGAATCTGGATGTGAAGGACGTGGGTGAGCTTCTGGAGAAAGCCGGAGAAGCCGGTGTGAATCAGGTGAACGGGATCAGCTTTGACTACACGGAGACCGAGGCAGCCTACGACAAGGCGTTGGATGCGGCCATGGATCGTGCGCAGGAAAAGGCAGAGAAGCTTGCGGCCAGAGAAGGATGCCGCCTTGGGAAAATCCTCTCCGTTTCCGAGGGAGACAGCAATGGCTCTGCAGCTTATACCGGGGCAAGGGCGTACCAGGAATCGGCGAAGGCAGACGGCGGTATGAATGTAATGCCGGGAGAATCGGATGTGACGGCAACGGTTACTATCACCTATCAGCTGGCTGGGAACTGAGCAGCCGGGCAGAAGGGTGCCGTGCCTGATATCCGGGAAAAGACAGCTCTGCAGGATTTATTTCTGAAATTAGTATAAAAAGTGCTTGCAATCCGAAGTGGGATCTGATAGGATAACTACTCGTAGCGGTCAGCAGGAAAGTGAATCACTGAGGATTGCAGCATATTGGGCTATAGCCAAGCGGTAAGGCAACGGACTCTGACTCCGTCATTTCGTAGGTTCGAATCCTACTAGCCCAGCTATATTTTAACGGCTTTCACTGAATAACAGTGAAGGCCGTTTTTTTGTTGTATTTTCAACGTTTCCGAACACAGATAGGTGTTATCTGAGGAAATCAAAACTGACACGAATCCGCTACCCTTTCAGAAACTCCATCAGTGCTATCCTTTGCGCAGAATAGTCCTGCAGGCCGAGCTCGTAAAGCCTTTGATTCTCGGCAGCATCCATTGCATAGGTGCTCATGGGGAGATTTCTGCTGGGGGCGAAGATGAAGGCGGTCCCTTCTTTTTCCAGCTCAAAGGCGTGCCGGAAACTCTCTGCGTAGAGAATGTGCCGGTTGTCCAGAAGCTCGACGATCTTTGGATAGCGGCGGCAGGCTGCGGAGTAGAGCATCCGGAACTTCTCGGGCTGTTTGACAAAGCTGCGCGGCTTGGAAAGAATCAGAACCACCTTGTCACAGCCCTGGGAAAGAGCGCGGTCTGTGGGAATGGAATCGGAAACGCCGCCGTCATAATAGGGAATGCCGTCTATGAAGCGGGGGCGGCAGGCTGCGGGCAGGGAGCAGCTTGCCTTTATGATGGAGTAATCGTTTTGATGAATCTCGCTTTTGTCAAAATAGCGCGGCTTTCCGGTCAGAGCGTTGGTGGCAACCACTTCGTAGCGCGTGGGATTGGCTTCAACCTTGGGCCAGTCCAGAGGATCTGCACCGGAGGAGTTGGTGACGGTGGAATAAATGTAATCCAGACCGAACAGGTCACCATGCTTCAGAAAGCTTTCCGGTCCGAAGTACTCTTTTTCGTAAATGTGCTCGGTGTAGAAGCGGAGATTGCGGCCGCGCTGGCCTGCCAGGTAGGAGGCAGCATTTGCGCTTCCTGCGGACACGCCGCACACATAATCAAAAGAAACCGAATCGTCCAGAAATTTATCCAGAATGGCGGCGCTGTAAGCACACTTCATGCCGCCGCCCTCCACAACAAGTCCAATTTGGGCCATGCTTGTTCTCCTTTCTTGGCTGCTTCGCCTGCGGGGCGAGGAAGCCGGTGCTCTGATGTTTTTCCGGTGTGTTTATTCCTTGCATTTTAGACGGAGTGTCCCGGAAAAGGGATGGACAAATTGATACAACTGTTCCGTGCTTCCAAATAGCAGGAAAGCTCACTGTGGTACGGAGTGGATTGCATTCATGCGATGAGCTTCCTGGTATTCTCTGGGCGACATACCGTACTCCTTCCGGAACATGCGGTAGAAGCTGGAGTAATCCCGGAAGCCATATTCGTCGAAGGTGCGCGTGATGTCGGAGCCTGCTGCAATGGCCTCGCTGCAGCTCTGAAGCCTTTTCTTCGTAATGTACTGGTGAATGGAGATGCCGAGGCTGTCCTTGAAGTAATGGGCGATGTAATACTTGGAAAGGCAGACATGGTTTGCCAGCACATCCAGCGACAGATCCTCGGTCAGATGCTCGTCAATGAACAACGTGATTTCCTGCATCAGATCCCCGGAACCGGAAACGACGGGGTGTTCTCTTTCATATATGATGCGATTCATATAGAGCAGCAGATCATTCAGCGCCAGATAGACGGCGGCATTGCGCCCATAGCGGTTGGAATGAAATTCCTCCAGAAGCCGGATCAGACGGGATTGGATGGAAGAAAATTCTGCTTCGTGAAAATGATAATAGCAGCGGCTGGAGGTGGCTGCGCGCTGCATCAGAAAAACATAGTCGGGAGATTCCTTCAGCAGTCTTGCCACATATTCCTGACTGACCCACAGAACAAAACGCCGGTAAGGGCGATCGGAGCTGTGCATCAGAGCGTGGTGTGAGACACCGGGCGGCACCAGTACCATGTCGCCGGGATGAAGAGGTCTTGCGTGACCGGATATTTCCAGATCCAGATCGCCCTCCAGAAACAGGTAGAATTCATAGTAATCATGCGTGTGTGCCGGGAGAGTCTGAAAGTTCAGATCGCTGTAATAAAAGGCTTCGAAATCCTTGGACTGCATATACTGTCTGGTATTGAAGGCGGAACGAAGATTTCCCTTCATGGATGTGGACCTCCTTTGGCTGCGCCTGCAGGTGCAAGGCTTTTGCGGATAATGTGTAATCCGGCTTATGCTGTTTCCGGATTCTGAAGAGAGCGTAACGCAAGATCGCAACATTTACAATATTAACAACAAAACCGCCAATGGATTTTGTCAGAATTTTTGCGATAATAAAGGCAGTTGAAGAAAATGATGCTTTCAATGTTAAGAAAGGGGATTACGACTATGGAAATGACAATGCGCTGGTACGGTTCCAAATTTGACACCGTTACCCTCAAACAGATCAGACAGACCGCTTACGTAACCGGAGTTATTACAATGCTTTATGACAAGCAGCCGGGTGAGCTCTGGACCCGGGAAGAGATCCATGCTCTGAAGGAAGAGGTAGAGGCTTCCGGACTGCACATCAGCGGCATCGAGTCTGTCAACGTTTCTGATGCAATCAAGACCGGAAGTGCAGATCGCGACAAGGACATTGACACCTATATCAAGTCTCTCGAGAATCTCGGCAAAGAAGACATCCATATGGTCTGCTATAACTTCATGCCGGTATTCGACTGGACAAGAACCGAGCTGGCGAGAAGAAGACCGGACGGCTCTACTGTCCTGGCATACACGCAGGAGGCTGTTGACGCAATTGATCCTGCAGATATGTTCAATTCCATCCGCGGCAGCATGAACGGAACCGTGATGCCCGGTTGGGAGCCGGAGAGAATGGCCCACATCAAGGAGCTGTTTGAGATGTACAAGGATATCGATGAGGAGAAGCTTTTCGAGAACCTTGTTTACTTCCTGAAGGCAATCATGCCTGTCTGCAACAAGTATGATATCAAGATGGCAATTCATCCCGATGATCCTGCATGGAGCGTGTTCGGCCTTCCCCGCATCATCACCAGCAAGGAGAAGCTCCAGAGAATGCTGAACGCAGTGGATGATGTACACAACGGCGTAACACTTTGCACCGGCTCCCTTGGAACCAATCTGGAGAATGATCTTCCGGATATCATCCGTTCCATTCCGGGAAGAATTCATTTTGCACATGTCCGCAATCTGAAGTTTAATTCCCCGACCAACTTCGAGGAGGCTGCACATCTTTCTACCGACGGCACCTTTGATATGTATGAGATCGTCAAGGCGCTGCATGACATCAACTTTGACGGACCGATCCGCCCGGATCACGGCCGTATGATCTGGGATGAGGTTGCAATGCCCGGATATGGCCTGTATGACCGTGCACTCGGTGCTGCTTATATCTGCGGCCTGTGGGAGGCCATCGACAAGGCAGAGAGCCGCAGCTAAGACATAACAGGAGACAATGGACTGATTTTCATCGGAAAGCCGCAGTGAGATGGCGGCAAAAGGAGACATCATGAAATTATCCACAGAAGGTTTGAAGAATCAGCAGGAATGGCTGGACAAGGGCTATCATCTTCCGCAGTATGACCGCGCAGCAATGATCGCCGAGACCAGAGAAAATCCGGTATGGGTTCATTTCGGAGCAGGAAATATTTTCCGTGCATTCCAGGCGAATCTGGCACAGAGACTTCTGGAAGAAGGCTCTGCAAAGGCCGGCATTACCGTATGCGAAGGCTTTGATTATGAAATCGTAGAGAAGCAGTATCGTCCTCACGATGATCTTTCTGTTCTGGTTACACTCAAGGCCGACGGAACCATTGAGAAGTCTGTCATCGGATCCATCGGAGAATCCACGATTCTGGATTCCGAGAATGATGCAGAGTATACCAGACTGAAGGAGATCTTCTCCAGAGATTCTCTGCAGCTGTGCACCTTTACCGTAACGGAGAAGGGCTACAGCCTGGTGAACGGCAAGGGCGAGGAGCTTCCTGCAGTTACGGCAGATTTTGCCGCAGGCCCGGAGAAGCCGCAGAGCTATATCGGAAAGGTGGTATCTCTTCTGTATACCCGTTACCTTTCCGGCAAGAAGCCGATTGCCATGGTTTCTACCGATAACTGCTCTCACAACGGCGAGAAGCTGTACGCTGCCGTGATGGCATTTGCAAAGGAATGGATCGCAAACGGTCTTGCAGAGAAGGGCTTTGAGGAGTATCTGAATGACGAGTCCAAGGTTTCTTTCCCCTGGTCCATGATCGATAAGATTACTCCTCGTCCGGATGCTTCTGTTGAAGAGATGCTCCGCAAGGATGGCCTGGAGGATCTGGATCCGGTTGTTACCTCCAAGAAGACCTGGGTTGCTCCCTTTGTTAATGCAGAGGAGACGGAGTATCTTGTTATTGAAGACAAGTTCCCGAACGGCAGACCGGCTCTGGAGAAGGTTGGTGTGATCTTTACGGATCGCGATACCGTCAACAACGTTGAGAGAATGAAGGTTACAACCTGCCTGAACCCTCTTCACACAGCACTGGCTGTTTATGGCTGCATTCTGGGCTATACGAAGATTTCGGATGAAATGAAGGATACCGAGCTGGTGAACCTTGTCAACACACTGGGATATAAGGAAGGCCTTCCGGTTGTTGTAAACCCCGGTGTTCTGGATCCCAAGGAGTTCATTGATACCGTTCTTCAGGTTCGCGTGCCGAATCCCTTCATGCCGGATACGCCGCAGAGAATTGCAACGGATACCTCTCAGAAGCTGGGAATCCGTTATGGTGAGACCATTAAGTCCTATGTGGCAGATGCAGATCTCGATGTTACCAGTCTGACCATGATTCCTCTGGTACAGGCAGGATGGCTGCGCTACCTGATGGCAGTAGACGACAACGGAAACGCATTTGAGCCGTCTCCGGATCCGCTTCTTGAGGAGGCACAGAAGTATGTGACTGAGTTCAAGCTTGGTGAGTCATATTCGGAAGCTGCCATTGCAGAAAAGGTAATGCCCCTTCTGAAGAATGCACAGATCTTCGGTGTGGACCTTGAGGAAGTGGGACTTGCGGGCAAGGTAATTTCCTTCTTTGCGGAGCTGATCGCAGGAGTCGGTGCAGTTCGTGAAACACTGAAGAAGTACTGCGACTGATAAAACCTTTGGGTTGCAAATGAACGGATATCAAGAAATAATAGAGCCTGTGGCAGTGATTCAACTGCCGCAGGCTTATATTTTTTGATTCGGAAAGGACAATGCCATGCCTTCCATGTATGCGCACCAGAAATTCGGCAATGATGTTCTCTGCCTTCTCCCCAAAGAGGTCCAGGGGAGGATTGCGGAGCAGGAGGATCTTTATCACATCGGTCTTCAGGGGCCTGACATTTTCTTTTATCATAAGCCTCTTTCATGGGGAGAGATTCCGCAGTATGGAAATCATCTGCACGATCTGACGGGTCATGTGTTTTGGGAAAAGCTGCTGACGCAGTATTTCCTGCTTTCCGGGGATGACGGAGAGATGCAGGAAAGACGCGGGAGGGCCCGCATCTATCTTTATGGCGTTCTGTGTCATTATACCCTGGACAGCACCTGCCACGCGTTCATTGACGAGACGGAGCGCACAGGGGTTACGACGCACGCAGAGCTGGAAGGTGATTACGACAGAAGACTGATTGCAGCAGAGGGGCGGGATCCTGTCTGCGAGGTGCTGACACGCAGGTTTCATCCTTCGAGAGAAGCAGCAGAAGCAATTGCGGCCCTGTATCCGGAGGTGACTGCAGATATCGTGGAGAAAACGCTTCACTCCTGTGTATCTTTTCAGAGGCTGGTGCTGTGCAGACATGCGTGGAAACGAAACCTGATTTTTACAGCACTGAGACTTATCGGGAAGTACGATTCGCTGCATCCTCATATTATGAATAAGGAGCCGGATCCGGACTGCCAGGAGGCGGAAGAGAAGCTGGATGAGCTTTATCGGGAGGCGCTGCCGAAGGCGGCTTTCCTGATTGCGGAGCTCGACCGCTGCCTTGAACTTTTTCCGGAAGAAGCAGCGATGCAGCAGTGCCGCACATATACGGGAAGCGCGGATTTTGACCGTGATTTCTGCGGGATGGTGCCGCAGCAGGAAAAATGACGCTGCTTTATTTTTGTCGGAAAAGCGGGTATCATGGGACAAATACAGACAGCAAATGCACTGGAGAATTCGCAGATGCGAACCTCTCTGACAGCTGCCGCAGACGTGCGGCGAAGGAGGAAATGATGAAAGTGATTGCAACCGAACATGCACCGGCAGCCATTGGCCCTTATTCACAGGGATATATTACCGGAAATCTCGTATTTACCTCCGGTCAGATTCCGATTGATCCTGCGACAGGTGAGATAAAGAGCGGGATCGAAGAGCAGGCGCATCAGAGCTGCAGAAATGTCCTTGCAATTCTGAAGGCGGCCGGAACGGATGCATCCAAAGTGATTAAGACCGTGTGCTACATTTCGGATATGGATCAGTTCGGGACATTCAATCAGGTGTATGAGCAGTATTTTACGTCGAAGCCGGCACGCTCCTGTGTACAGGTGGCAAGGCTTCCGAAGGACGTGTTCTGTGAAGTGGAAGCGGTAGCAGAATTATAAGAAGAGGGACATAAGAAATGGCGGAACTGACAACATCGCAACTGACAATTGAAGCTTTTGAAAAGGCCTGCGAGGTGGTGAAGCAGGTAACCCTGAATACGGACCTGGTTCAGTCGGACTATTACAGCGAACAGTCCGGCGGAAAGGTATATCTGAAGCCGGAGAATATGCAGCGGACCGGCGCCTATAAGGTGCGCGGTGCGTATTATAAGATCAGCACTCTTTCGGAGGAAGAACGCGCAAAGGGTCTGATCACGGCGTCTGCCGGAAATCATGCACAGGGTGTTGCCTATGCAGCAAAAACCTATGGGTGCAAGGCTGTCATTGTAATGCCGACCACCACACCGCTGATCAAGGTGAACCGCACGAAAGCGCTCGGAGCAGAGGTTGTTCTTTACGGCGATGTATACGACGAAGCCTGCGAGCATGCTCTGAAGCTTGCAAAGGAGAATGGATATACCTTTATCCATCCGTTTGATGATCCTGCGGTGGCAACCGGTCAGGGAACAATTGCGATGGAAATTTACAAGGAGCTTCCGCTGGTGGATATGATTCTGGTTCCGATCGGCGGCGGCGGACTGGCAACCGGTGTTTCGACGCTGGCTAAGCTCCTGAATCCGAGGATCCGTGTCATCGGCGTAGAGCCGGAGGGCGCGGCCTGCCTTTCTGCTTCTCTGAAGGAGGGAAAGGTTGTGACGCTTCCCACTGTGAATACCATTGCAGACGGCACAGCGGTTAAGACTCCCGGAAGCAAGGTGTTCCCGTATCTTCAGAAGAATCTGGACGGCGTGGTTACCGTGTCGGATGAAGAGCTGGTAGAAGCCTTCCTGGACATGGTGGAGAATCACAAGATGGTGGTGGAGAATTCCGGGCTTTTGACGGTAGCGGCACTGCATCATGTGGACTGCAAGGGGAAAAAGGTAGTCTGTGTTCTTTCCGGCGGCAATATGGACGTGATCACAATGAGCTCTGTGGTTCAGCAGGGGCTTCTTCTGCGGAACCGGATCTTTACCGTATCGGTACAGCTTCCGGATAAGCCGGGTGAGTTGACAAAGGTTGCCGGTGTCATTGCAAAGGCAAACGGAAATGTCATCAAGCTGGAGCACAATCAGTTTGTTTCCATCAACCGCAGCGCGGCAGTTGAGCTGAAGATCACACTGGAGGCGTTCGGAACGGAGCATAAGGAACAGATTCTGGAGGCGCTCCGAAAGGCAGGATATGATCCGCGCGTCCGCAGAGTCAATATGTGACGGATTTTCGCCTGAGAAGAAAGGAAGAATATGGCTCTGGAAGAAAAGGATCTGTTTTCTCTGACGCATTATGAATATGGAGAGGCTTATTTCGGAAGCTTTCAGGGGATGAGATTCCGGGTGGCGAGACAGCCGTTGGAAAATGTGCACTACACTCCTCCGGACAAGAGGGGAGAGGCAACGCTGCACGTTACTGTCTGGCCGGAGCCGGATTCCTATCAGGCTGTGCCGGAGGAGAAAAAGACGGAACGGGATTTTCCTGTGACCGAGGAGGGATTGCGGGAAGTCACGGCGTACCTGAACGAGTTTCACGATACACATCGGGAATTATGGCCGAAGCAAAGAGGCCGGGGCTGAAGCATACAATATTATGTAACAGGGGGATTGCGAAATGGAAAAGAGATTGTACGAGCTTACGAACGGGGAAATCACAATTGCAGTGTCCAATTGCGGGGCAGAACTTCATTCCGTGCAGAAGGATGGAGCAGAGTATCTCTGGCAGGCCGGTGTTCCCGGTCTGTGGAAGCGGCATTCACCGGTACTGTTTCCGTTTGTGGGCCGCTTTACAGATGGGAAATACAAGCTTCACGGAAAAGAGTATCCGATGACCATTCACGGCTTCTGTCAGGAGGCAATGTTTGACATGGTGTCGCGGGAAGAAAACCGCCTTGTGTTCGAATTGACGGATACGGACGAGACCTACGCGGTATATCCTTTCCATTTTGAGTTCCGCGTGGCATATGAGCTGAGAGGAAGCAGTATTGCGATTACATACCGCGTACAGAACTTTTCGGAGGAGGTCATGTACTTCGGACTTGGCGCACATCCGGGCTTTAAGGTTCCTCTGGAGGAGGGACTGGCGTTTGAAGACTATTATCTGGAGTTTAAGGATGTCTGCGAGCCGGACCGTGTGATTTTCTCCGCGAATGCGCTGGTGGACACCCCCCGTCCGCATTATCCGCTTGAGGGAGGAAAGAGAATTCCGCTTCACCACGATTTGTTTGATGATGATGCGGTGGTGCTGGAGCATATGGGGGATGAGATGCGGCTTGCTTCGGATCGCGGAACGAGAAGCCTTACCTTCCGCTTCCCGCAGATGCCTTATCTGGGCCTGTGGCACACGGTGAAAACAGAGGCCCCGTTCCTTTGTGTAGAGCCTTGGGTGACCCTTCCTTCCAGAGAGGGCATCGTAGAGGATTTTGCCTGCCGCAGTGATCTGATCCGGCTTCCTGCGGATGAGGCATACTGCAATACATGGAGCATTTCGCTGACATAAAGAGCGGCGCCGGCTGACCTGTATGAAGAGGCCTCTCTTGGGAGACTGCCGCAGATCATGCGCGGCAAAGGAGGAAAGATGTTTCAGAAAAAGGAAAAAGCTACCGGACTTCTCATGCTGATCATGGGAGCAATTCTTCTGCTGTGGCCGGGGATGACCGTGCTTTCCGTCTGCAGCTTTCTTGGATGGTGTCTTGTCATCGGAGGTGCAGTGGAGATTATTCTGGGTCTTACAGGAAAACGGTCTGCAGCGGGGACGGCAGGCGGAGCGGTCAGCGTCATTGCGGGAATTGTGCTTGCTGCGCGTCCCGGGGCTGTGGTATCTGTTCTGCCGGTACTGATCGGACTTGCTCTTGCAGCAGCAGGAATTGCGCTTCTGGTCAATGTGATTGCGAGCCACGCGGCGGGCGTGCTCTCTACCATGCAGATCATCGGCGGAACGATTACACTGATTGTCGGATTGATCCTGCTGTTCCATCCCTTTGGCTCGGTGAAATTTCTGACAGCGCTGCTTGGAATTGTGCTGATCTATTACGGCATTCTGTTTCTGGGACGCTGATGGTGGTTCTGACGAGGGGAGCAGATATGAATGAGCTGGCAGAAATGAAAGAACGGATTCAGAAGCTGAATGAGCTGATTCAGGGGTCGGACAATGTGGTGTTTTTCGGCGGAGCCGGAGTCTCCACAGAGAGCGGAATTCCGGATTTCCGAAGCGTGGACGGACTGTACCACCAGAAGTACGACTATCCTCCGGAGACGATTCTGAGTCACACCTTTTACAATGAGCATCCGAAGGAATTCTTCCGCTTTTATTATGAGAAGATCCTTCTTCCGGGAAGAGCGGCACGGCCGAACAAGGCACACCGGAAGCTTGCAGAGTGGGAGCAGCAGGGGAAGCTGAAGGCAGTGATCACGCAGAACATAGACGGACTTCATCAGGCGGCAGGAAGCGAAAATGTGCTGGAGCTTCATGGAAGCGTCCTGAGGAATTACTGTGAGGACTGCGGAGCATTTTACGATGTTGATTTCATGCTGAAGGAGTGCGGAGCCGGTTCGATTCCCGTCTGTCCAAAGTGCGGAGGAAGGGTCAAGCCGGACGTGGTTTTGTATGAGGAGGGTCTGAATTCGGAAATTCTGAATCGCTCGGTGGAGGCCATCCTGCATGCTGATGTACTGATCATCGGAGGAACGAGCCTTGTCGTCTATCCGGCGGCCGGTCTGATTGATTATTACCGTGGGAATAAGCTGGTGCTTGTCAACAAGAGTGCAACATCCCGGGATGCCGAGGCGGATCTTGTGATCAGCGCACCGATCGGAGAGGTATTCGGGGGCCTGGACTAGGAAAAAGTGCTTGCAATCCTTTTGCAAAGCATGCTATTATTACAGTCCGTGGGAATTCATCCCAGCCCGTATTCTGCCTTCAGGCAGGAGGCGGACAGCAGCTATTATCAATCCTTGTTCTTACCGGAAAGGTAAGGGCCGGAGACCAGAAGGAGGTACAGCACATGAGCAAATACGAGTTAGCCGTTGTTGTGAATGCGCAGATTGATGATGAGGCGAGAACTGCAGTTCTTGATAACTGCAAGGCACTTGTCGAGAAGTTCGGCGGCACGATTACCAATGTCGACGACTGGGGCAAGAAGAAACTGGCTTATGAGATCCAGAAGATGAACGAGGGATATTACACCTTCATTCAGTTCGATGCCGAGGGTTCCGCTATCGCAGAGATCGAGCAGCGTATGCGCATTATGGACAATGTCATCAGATATCTGTGCGTTAAACAGAACGAAGCTTAACAGAAAGCAGAGGCAGTATGAACAGAGTTGTTCTTATGGGACGTTTGACGAGAGATCCTGATGTGCGCTATGCACAGGGGGATCAGTCCATGGCAATCGCAAGATACACGATCGCGGTGGACAGGAGACGCGGACGCAGCAATCAGGGCGGTGACCAGCAGACGGCGGATTTTATTTCCTGTGTTGCATTTGGCAAGGCAGGAGAGTTCGCGGAGAAATATCTGCACAAGGGAACCAAGATCTGTGTGTCCGGACGGATTCAGACCGGAAGCTACACCAGACAGGATGGCACCAAGATTTACACGACAGACGTAGTCGTAGAGGATCAGGAATTTGCCGAGAGCAGAAATGCTCAGACCTCCGGACCCGATTACAGCGGCTATGCAGGCGCGGACAATGGGAACACCCCTGCAGCAGCACATGGAAATGATGCAGCTCCTGCATCCAGTGCCATCGACGGATTTATGAATATTCCGGACGGCATTGACGAGGAGCTTCCGTTTAACTGATTCAATCCATTCGAACGAGTCGTCATGGCTATGGTGAATCCGGTGTAAGATCCGGATGAGAATTGGAGGATATTATGGCTTTTACTAAGACTGCAGGCAGCAAGCCTTTTAAGCGCAAAGGGACATTCCATAGAAAGAAAAAGGTCTGCGTATTCTGCGGAAAAGATAATACGATTGATTACAAGGATGCAGCAAAGCTGCGCAAGTACATCTCTGAGGGCGGAAAGATCCTTCCCAGAAGAATTACCGGTACCTGCGCAACTCATCAGCGTGAGCTGACCGTTGCCATCAAGAGAGCACGTCACCTTGCAATCCTTCCTTACGTCGAGAAGTAATTCTGAACGGACCTGAAGGATATGGGCTCCTGTCCGAAAGGACAGGAGCTTTTTATATATGAAAATTGGGTGAATAAGATGAAGAACCGTTTTGATTGGAAGGCTTATGCAAATATCGCGAGGAGAGCGGCGGCGGAGAGCTGTGTGCTTCTTCGAAACGAAAACGAGACACTTCCTCTGAAGCAGGAAGAGAAGATTGCGGTGTTCGGACGCAGCCAGTTCAATTACTACAAGAGCGGAACGGGCTCAGGCGGAATGGTGAATACGGCGTATGTCACAGATATTCTGAGTGCACTGAAGAACGAGGAGTCGCTGACGCTGGATGAAGAGGTTCTGGAGGCCTATGAGAGCTGGCTGAAGGATCATCCCTTCGACACCGGAGCGGGCTGGGCACAGGAGCCCTGGTATCAGGAGGAGATGGAGCTGCCGGAGAGTTTTGCAGTGGAGGCGGCAAAAAGGAATGATGCTGCACTGATTGTGATCGGACGAACCTCAGGCGAGGACAAGGACAACAGCGAGACGGAAGGGAGCTGGTTTCTGACGCAGACAGAGCGCGACCTTCTGCGGAAGGTTTGCGCGGCATTTTCGCGCACAATTGTACTGCTTAATGTCGGCAACATCATGGACATGAAGTGGGTGGATGAATTTCAGCCGTCTGCGGTGATGTATGTGTGGCAGGGAGGCCAGGAGGGCGGAAATGGAGTTGCCGATGTCCTGATGGGAAGAATTTCCCCCTGCGGCAAGCTTCCGGATACGATTGCGGGCTCGATCAGCGATTATCCGTCGTCGGCAAACTATGGGAACGACAGGCAGAACCGGTACGAAGAAGATATTTATGTCGGATATCGCTATTTTGAAACCTTTTCCAGGGACTGCGTGAAGTATCCGTTTGGCTTCGGGCTTTCTTACACAGACTTCGCCCTGCGCATCGGTCTGAAGGCAGCAGAACGGGAGATTCTGGCTTCTGCTCTTGTGATCAATACCGGAAATCACAGCGGGAAAGAGGTTGTGCAGATTTATCTGGAGAAGCCACAGGGGAAGCTTGGACAGCCTGCAAGACAGCTTGTTGCGTTTGCAAAGACAAAAACTCTCCGGCCTGATGAAGACGAAAAGCTGCTGATTCATATTCCGCTTGAGAGTCTTGCCTCCTTTGATGACAGCGGGATTACCGGTCACCCGAATGCGTGGGTGATGGAGGAAGGGGAGTATACCTTCTATGCCGGAACCGATGTACGCAGTGCAGGACGCGCCGGGGCGCTCCGGATTGCGGAAACGTTTGTGGTGCAGCAGTGCGAGGAAGCGCTGGCTCCGGAAATTTCATTTCAGAGAATTCGCCCGGTGATGGAGGTGAAGATCACAGAGCCGGGACCTTTCGATGAACAGCCTCTGAAAGAGGAAATCTTTACAAGATCAGAAGAGATGGTGCCGACGCGAACGGTGGCGCCTGCGGACAGACGTGCGGAGAGAATTCCGGAAGAGCTTCCATATACCGGAGACACAGGAATCCGTCTTACGGATGTTGCAAAGGGAGAGGCTCTTCTTCCTGATTTTATCGCGCAGCTCTCTGATGAAGATCTGTGCGCGATTGTGCGGGGAGAAGGAATGTGCTCTCCGAAGGTGACGCCCGGAACGGCAGGTGCCTTCGGTGGAGTGACGAAGCATCTGGAGGAAATGGGAGTTCCTGTCGGCTGCTGCTCGGACGGACCGAGCGGGATCCGGATGGACAGCGGGGCAATCGCCTTTGCCATGCCGAGCGGGACGGCCCTGGCTTCTACGTTTGACACAGCACTGATGGAAGAGCTGTATGCCTTTGAGGGCATGGAGCTTCGAAGGGACCGGATTGAAACGCTTCTGGGGCCTGGCATAAATCTTCACCGGCATCCTTTGAATGGGCGGAACTTCGAGTATTTTTCCGAGGATCCGCTCCTTACCGGCAAAATGGCAAGCGCACAGCTGAAGGGGATGGCGCGCTATGGAACCACCGGAACCATCAAGCATTTTGCCTGCAACAATCAGGAGAAAAACCGCAATAATATTGAGGCACTGGTGTCTGCGAGAGCTCTGCGTGAGATTTACCTGAAGGGCTTTGAAATCGCGGTGAAGGAGGGCGGAGCCCGCTCAATTATGACCACCTACAATCCGCTGAACGGAGAACGCAATGCCAGCAGCTATGATCTTCTGACCACCATTCTCCGGAAGGAGTGGGGCTTTGAAGGCATTGTGATGACAGACTGGTGGGCGAAGGTCGGCCCGATGGAGGAGGATTCCAGACAGGATACGGCGGCGATGATCTGCGCACAGAATGACCTGTACATGGTGACATCGGATGCCGGAAGCAATGCTATGGGGGACAATTCCATGGAGGCACTTCGGGATGGGCGCCTGACCAGAGCAGAGCTGCAAAGAAGCGCTGCGAACATCTGCCGGTTTCTTCTTAATACTCCGGCGATGCTGAGAAAACGCGGGATTCTGACCGTTCTTGATTATGAGCTGGAACAGAGTCTGGAGGCGGAAGATCTTGCGGGAATGGCAGGTCATGCCGTTCCGGTTCCGGAGAGCGGAGAGCTGGATCCCTCGCAGGTGGATACTTCAAGAGGAAGCATCTGTGTATTTGAGGTGAGCGTCAGCAGCTGCAGGGGATCGGAGTTCTTCCGGCCGTCGGACAACAGGCACTACCATCTTCTGATGAAGGTTCGCGCGGCAAAGGGGACACCGGAGCTCGCGCAGATCCCTGTGACGGTTTATAAGGACCGCGATATTGCCGGCACGATTTCTCTTTCCGGCCGTGATCTTGAATGGAAGGATGTGGATATTCAGCTTCCGGATTCCGTAGTGGTAAATGCTTTTCAGGTGAAGCTCTTCTTTGGCGATGGCGGAATGGAAATCGGAGAAATCGCGATTCGGCAGATGGAAGGAAGCATGGTATAATTTCTAGTATCTGCCTGTCCTGTACAGGATTACACAATGACAGGAGGCAGCATGTTCTTGACAAACGTCACGCGCGGATCCTTCCGCAGGCAGGAGCTTACGAATGGGCAATCAGATGAAATTTAAGAAGCGGGTATCCGGATATTTTGAAGCTCCGATGAGACTTGGCTTTTTTCTGCTTCTCATCAACATTCTGATTTTATTTATGCATTGGCCGTCAGGTCTGGTGCTGCTTGTTTTTACCATTTGTTATTTTGTGGTGGTTATTGCGCTGCGCATGCACAGCAGGGCTCTGGTCATCAATGAAATGGTCAGTTTTGCGACGGAATACGGGCAGGTTCAGAAAAGACTTTTGAAGAATCTGGAGCTTCCGTACTGCGTTCTGGATGATACAGGACGGATTATCTGGACCAACTACGAATTTGACCGTGTTGTGCACGAAGAAAAGACAACGCGCAGGCAGATCAGCTCCTTTTTCCCTCCTCTGACGAAGGATACTCTTCCTACCGGGGAGGACGGGATCAGTCTCAAGATTGCCTATGAGGGAAGCAGCTTTCGCGTAGAGATGCGGCGGATTCCGATGGACTCGATGGTGCAGGATTCGGATATTATAGCGGACAGCGGCTACGGCGGAGCGCTGATCGCACTGTATCTGTTTGATGAGACCGCAGAGCGGCTGGCCATCCAGGAAGTGGACAACCAGAGCGTTGTCGTAGGTTTTATCTATATCGATAACTACGATGAGGCTCTGGATGGGCTGGAGGATGTTCGTAAATCCATTCTGATTGCGCTGATTGACCGTCAGGTCAACAAATACATCGCATCCGTTGACGGAATCTGCAGTAAGGTGGAGAAGGATCGTTACCTGATTGTTCTCCGCAAGAAAGCACTGGCGCAGCTGCAGGAGGCGCATTTTGCCCTTCTCGCCGAAGCGAAAACGGTAAACATCGGCAATGAGATGGCCATTACGCTGAGCATCGGTTTTGGCGTGGATGGCCTGTCTTACGCACAGAATTATGAGTTTGCAAGAAACGCGATCGATCTGGCCCTTGGACGAGGCGGTGATCAGGCGGTTGTGAAGATGCCCGGAAATATTGTGTATTACGGCGGCAAGACACAGCAGGTGGAGAAGACAACCCGCGTGAAGGCAAGGGTAAAGGCGGAGGCGTTGAAGGAGATCATCACCTCCCGGGACAAGGTCTTTATCATGGGACACAGACTTGGGGATATTGACTGTGTCGGAGCAGGAATCGGTGTATACCGGATTTGCCAGACGCTCGGTAAGGAAGCTCACATTGTGCTGAATCAGGTATCGACCTCACTCCGGCCGATTGTGGATTTGTTTGCGAGAAATACGGACTATCCGGATGATCTGTTTCTTTCCAGTGAGCAGGCGATGCAGAGGGTGACAGAGGATTCCGCACTGGTTGTGGTCGATGTGAACAAGCCAAGTATCACGGAGTGTCCGGAGCTTCTTCGAATGTGTAAATCGATTGTGGTTCTCGATCATCACAGGAAGGGGAGCGAGTCCATTGAAAATGCAACGCTTTCGTACATCGAGGCGTATGCCTCCAGTGCCTGCGAGATGGTTTCCGAAATTCTGCAGTACGTGGATGAAAATCTGAAGCTGACCCAGGAAGAGGCAGATTCTCTGTATGCGGGCATGGTGGTCGACACCGACAATTTCCAGAGCAAGACCGGTGTCCGGACCTTTGAGGCGGCCGCGTTCCTTCGCAGAAACGGAACCGATGTGACCAGGGTGCGCAAGCTTTTCCGTGAAAATGCAGGTGAGTATAAGGCGAAGGCAGATGCTGTTTCGCAGGCGGAGATCTATCGTGAAGAGTATGCGATTTCGACCTGTCCGGCTGAAGGCCTGGAGAGTCCGACCATTGTCGGAGCACAGGCGGCGAATGAGCTCCTGAACATCAAGGGGGTCAAGGCAAGCTTTGTCCTTACGCAGTATCAGGGAAAGATTTATGTCAGTGCAAGATCCATTGATGAAGTGAACGTGCAAATCATCATGGAGCATATGGGCGGCGGCGGACATATGAACATTGCCGGTGCCCAGATGGAAGACAAGACCGTGGAAGAAGTCGAGGATATGCTCCGGCATACGATTGATTCCATGATTGAAGACGGTGAGTTATAAATTACAGACAGGAGGAAATATCATGAAGGTAATTCTGTTGGAGGATGTGAAATCCCTTGGCAAAAAGGGAGATATTGTCAATGTCAGCGATGGCTATGCAAGAAATTTTGTTCTTCCGAAGCATGTCGGCGTAGAAGCGACGGAGAAGAATAAGAATGAGCTTAAGCTTCAGAAGCAGCATGAGGACAAGCTTGCGGCGGAACGCCTTGCAGAGGCCAAGGCGCTGGCACAGAAGCTGGAGGGCCTGAAGATTGAGGTTACCATGAAGGCCGGAGAGAATGGCAAGGTCTTTGGTTCCGTTGCGTCGAAGGAGATTGCGGAGCAGGCGAAGAAGCAGCATGGTCTTGAGCTGGACAAGAAAAAGATCGTTCTTGCAGAGCCGATCAAATCCTTCGGTATGCATGAGGTGGGGATCAAGCTCCATCCCGAAGTGACAGGAAAGCTGTATGTTCTGGTGAAGGAAGCCTGATCAGGAAGATGCCTGCAGACCTGCAGGCAGAGGAAGAAAATGCCCGAAGAAGATGTGGTAAAAAGAATAATGCCCCATAATCTGGAGGCGGAGATGTCGGTTGTCGGCGCCATGCTGATGGATCAGCAGGCGATCGGAAGTGTCATGGAGCTTCTGACCCCGGACGACTTCTACTCCAGACAATACGGACTTATGTACGAGTCCATTCTGGAGCTGGAGCAAAGCGGAATGGCGGTCGATCCGGTTACACTTCAGGAGAAGCTGAAGGAGAAAAATCTGCCTCCGGAGATGTACGATGCCAGAACTCTTGGTACACTGATTGCGCAGGTGCCGACCTCTGCCAATGTGGCCAGCTATGCCCGTATTGTGGCGGAGAAGGCGATGATGCGAAGGACCATCCGTGTCTGTGAGGATGTTGCCAACGAGGCTTATGCGGGCACAGGAGACGCACAGACGGTCATGACAAAGGCGGAGGAGGAGATCTTCCGCCTGTCACAGGGAAATAAGGGGTCGGAATATCAGGATATCCGGCAGATTGTTTCCAATGCGATGCGCAAGATTGTCATGGCATCCAAGATCAGCGGCAACATTACCGGTATTCCGACCGGCTTCACGGACCTGGACAGCAAGACAGCGGGACTTCAGCCTGCAGATCTGATTCTGATTGCGGCCAGACCTTCCATGGGAAAAACGGCCTTTGTCCTGAACATCGCGGAGAACTGCGGAGTGCGGCAGGGGAAGCATGTTGCGATATTCTCACTGGAAATGTCGAAGGAACAGCTGATCAACCGTATGTTTTCACTGGAAAGCCATGTGGATGCGCAGAAAATCCGTACCGGTGATCTGTCTGAAGGTGAATGGGCGGATCTGATTGAGGGAGCTGAGACGATCGGTGAATCCAATCTGATGATTGATGATACTCCTGCGATTACCGTGGGAGCGCTCCGTTCGAAGTGCATGAAGTTTAAGATGGAGCATGGTCTGGACATGATCATCATCGACTATCTGCAGCTGATGAGCGGAAGCGGGGCAAGGAATTCGGATTCGCGCCAGCAGGAGATTTCAGAGATTTCAAGATCTCTGAAAGCAGTGGCCAGAGAACTGAATGTGCCGGTGATTGCACTGTCACAGCTGTCCCGTGCGGTGGAATCCCGTACCGATAAAAGACCGATGCTATCCGATCTTCGTGAGTCCGGTGCAATCGAGCAGGATGCGGATATTGTAATGTTCATATATCGCGATGAGTATTATCATGAGGATTCTCCGGACAAGGGAATTGCGGAGATCATCATTGCGAAGCAGAGAAACGGTCCCATTGGTACCGTGCAGCTTAAATGGCTGCCTGAGCTGACCAAGTTTGCAAACCTGGCTGGTGCGGGCGGCAGGGAAGGATAATATGTCAGATATGATCTTGACCGGAAAAGGGAAAAAGCACAGCAGGCAGGATCGGGAAAAACAATTGTTTTTCCTGATCCTTATTCTTTCCTTTTTTGCAATTCTTGTATTTAATGTGCTGACCCCGATGCTCTCGGATGATTATGCATATGCGGTGGAGGTGCAGAAGGCCGGTTCCCTTGCAGATCTTTTCCGACAGGAATATCACCAGTATATGACCTGGAACGGAAGAAGCGTGGTTCATTTTATTCTTCGTGTTTTTCTGTTTCTTCCTCCGTGGGTGTTCAAGCTGGCGAACAGTGTGGCTTTTGTTGGGGTTTCTCTTCTGATGTGGAAGCTGACGGAACCGGACCGGGAATATGATTGCTATACACTTCTGATGGTTCAGCTCGGGCTGTGGCTGTATGCGGTGGATTTTTCGGAGACGATTCTGTGGGAGGACGGCGCGTGCAATTACCTTTGGGGTGCCCTGCTGATTCTGCTGTTTATGGCCATGGAGCGGAGAACGTTGATGCAACAGGCTTCTTTTCACCTGTCAGAGGCACTGGGGCTGCTGCTCCTTGGCATCGCAGCAGGATGGTGCAACGAGAATACGTCAGGAGGCTGTCTTCTGTATCTTCTCATCCTTGCAGCGGAAGAAATTCGAAAGAATACGAAAAGCCGTAAGGGAAGAGGCGAGGAAAAAAGCCGGAAGAAGCGATTGGAAGGTGTGATTCCTGCAGCCTATCTGGCTGGGCTTTGCGGAAATATTCTTGGTCTTGCAATGATGGTGCTTTCTCCGGGCGGAAGGCTTCGTGCGTCTTATGCAGAGGAGGAAAACTATCAGGGGATTCTTGGACTTCTTGCCAGAGTGCAGAAGATTACATTGACGATTCACGAGTATTTCGGCCTCCTTCTTGCGGTGTTTGCTGTCTGTCTGGTCCTTCTGATTCTTCAGAAGAATCGCATGGCATACAGAAGGATGCTGCTCTATCTGGTCCTGTTTCTGGCAACCTCCTATGCGTTGGCGGCCACCAGACAGACGCAGCCGAGGGCTTTCTTCGGAGCCGGTCTGTTCCTGATGATCGGACTGATCTGCGGACTTCGGGAGATGATGAAAGAGAAAGAGCGTGACAATCGACTCATCCTTCAGGCAGCAGGCTATGGGATTCTGGCGGTGCTCCTTCTTCGGTTCTTTTTCGTGTATGTGGAGGAGGGGACAAATCTGGCAAGAATTTACAGAGATGAAACAAACCGGATCGCATACATCGAAGAGCAGAGAGGCCTTGGAAAAGAAGAGATTGTTGTACCGCTCGTACATACTGATTTTTATAATCCGTATTCCGCCATCGAGAAGATGGAGATGACAGATGATCCTGGGTACTGGATCAATATCTTTTACGAGGAGTATTACGGAGTGCCGTCAATCCGGGCAATTCCGTATGACGACTGGGTCGAAGCAAACGGCTCGTGAAACAGAACTGTGCGTTTGAAGGTGTTTCCATGTGTTCAAAAATAAAAAACGGGAAGGTTTTCAGATGAAAACCTTCCCGTTTTTATTTCGCATTCTTGCCTGCGTCTATACCAAGGGAATCGATCAGCCCTCGGAGATAGCGCCTACAGGACACTGAGCCTCGCAAGCTCCGCAATCGATGCAGGTATCTGCATTGATCTCGTAGTGTGCATCACCCTGAGCAATAGCCTGAACAGGGCACTGAGCAGCGCAGGAACCGCAGCTGATGCAAGCATCACTGATAACACGTGCCATAGTAGTAACCTCCTTCAATATTCGCATATATCATGCATAGGATACGTTTTCTGAAGAAAGGACAGACATCCAAGGATGCCTGTCCTTTGATCTTGTACAATCTTACAACCAGCCATATCGGTTAGACAATGCTAAGTTTGCATAGCCCGTCTTATCCGAAATTCAGCAGATTAGTTGTTGTAGAGAGCGCCAAGCTTCTCAAGATAAGCGTAGTGTGCCTTTGCGTGAGCTTCCGCCTCTGCAAAGAGCTTTGCAGCTCTCTCAGGGTTCTTACGCTGCAGGGAGGTGTAACGAACCTCTCCGCCAAGGAACTCGCTGTACTCCTTGGTTGCAGGCTTGGAGTCCAGAGTGAACTTCTTGTCGCCGCCAGCCGGGTTGAAACGGAACAGGTTGTAGTAGCCGGTCTCAACAGCCAGCTTCTCTTCGTCCTGAGCCTTGTTCATACCCTTGCGGATACCATGGTTGATGCAAGGAGCGTAAGCAATGATCAGGGACGGTCCCGGATAAGCCTCAGCCTCTGCGATCGCCTTGATGCACTGGTTGCGGTCAGCACCCATGGAGATCTGAGCAACGTATACATAGCCGTAGCTCATTGCCATAGCTGCAAGATCCTTCTGAACGGTCTCCTTGCCGGCTGCTGCGAACTGAGCAACTGCGCCTTCCGGAGTAGCCTTGGAGGACTGTCCGCCGGTGTTGGAGTAAACCTCGGTGTTTACAACGAAGATGTTGACGTCCTTACCGGAAGCAAGTACGTGATCTACTCCGCCGTAGCCGATATCGAATGCCCATCCGTCACCACCGAAGATCCACTGGGACTTCTTAGCAAGGTAATCCTTCTCTTTCAGGATATCCTTAGCTGCATCGGAGCCATCTGCCTCAAGAGCTGCGATCAGCTTCTCGGTAGCAGTGCCGTTCTCAGCGCCCTTTGTGAAGGTGTCGAGATACTCCTGGCTGCCTTCGCCGCCCCATGCTTCAACCTTAGCCTTAAGCTGGGAACGAATTGCATCGTTGGCAAGGAACATACCATAACCAAACTCTGCAGCATCCTCAAACAGGGAGTTGGACCATGCCGGGCCGTGTCCCTTTGCATTTACGGTATAAGGAGTGGAAGGTGAAGAGTTGCCCCAGATCGAGGAGCATCCGGTTGCGTTTGCAACATACATTCTGTCACCAAACAGCTGTGTGATGAGCTTGATGTAAGGTGTCTCGCCGCAGCCTGCGCAGGCTCCGGAGAACTCAAGCAGAGGCTGCTTGAACTGAGATCCCTTTACGGTCGTCTCCTTGAACTTCTCAACAACGTCATTCTTGATCGGAAGCTTCACTGCATAATCAAAGGCGGTCTGCTGGTTCGGAAGAGCCTGAGCCTCATCCAGTCTGGTCATGGTCAGTGTAGCAGCCTTCATATTGCCAGGGCAAACGTTCGCGCAGGATCCGCAGCCTGTGCAGTCAAGGCTGGAAACAACAATTGCGAACTTGTATCCGGGCATGCCGGTCAGATCCTTGGTAACAGTGCCTGCAGGCGCGTTTGCAGCTTCCTCTTCGGTCATAGCGATCGGACGGATTGCTGCGTGAGGGCAGACATAAGAGCAGAAAGTACACTCGATGCAGCTCTCAGCATTCCATACAGGAACGTTAACCGCGATGCCGCGCTTCTCGAATGCAGAAGCACCGGAAGGAGTGGAGCCGTCCACGTAAGGAAGAACGTCGGAAACCTTCAGGCCATTGCCTTCCTGAGCGGAAACAGCAATCTGAATGTTGTTGACGAATGCCTCAACGTCCTTGCGGTCAGAAGTAACCTTCTTGAAATCAAGACCCTCGTCTGCTGCGTTTGCCCAGCTCTCCGGAATCTCTACCTTGTGCCAGTTCTTAGCGCCGGCATCAATAGCAGCCCAGTTCTTCTCAACGACATCCTGACCCTTGCGGCCGTATGTCTTCTGAGCAGCATCCTTCATCAGCTGTACAGCATGCTCTTCCGGAATGATCTTGGTGATCGTGAAGAATGCAGACTGAAGGATCGTGTTGATACGGGTCGGGCCCATGCCGGTCTCGATACCAAGCTTTACACCGTCGATGGTGTAGAAGTTGATGTGGTGATCGTACATGAACTTCTTAACCTGTCCCGGGATATGCTCTTCCAGCTCAGCATCGCTCCAGGAGCAGTTCAGCAGGAAGGATCCTCCGTCAACCAGCTCCTGTACCATGTTGAACTTACGCATGTATGCCGGGTTATGGCATGCAACGAAGTTTGCCTGATGGATCAGGTAGGTCGACTTGATCGGCTTTTTACCAAAACGAAGGTGGGACATGGTAACACCGCCGGACTTCTTGGAGTCGTAATCAAAATATGCCTGAGCATACATGTCGGTGTTGTCGCCGATGATCTTGATGGAGTTCTTGTTGGCACCTACAGTACCATCTGCACCAAGGCCCCAGAACTTGCAGCATACGGTTCCCTCGGGAGTGGTAACGATTTCCTTGCCGGTAGGCAGAGAAAGGTGGGTAACATCATCATCGATGCCGATGGTGAATCTCTTCTTGTCTTCGTTGTTGTAAACAGCGATGATCTGTGCAGGAGTGGTGTCCTTGGAGCCAAGACCGTATCTGCCGGTGAATACCGGAACCTGATCGAACTTGGAGCCCTTCAGAGCTGCAACAACATCCAGGAACAGAGGCTCGCCGATGGAGCCGGGCTCCTTGGTGCGGTCAAGAACAGAAATCTTCTTAACAGTATCCGGAATTGCCTCGATGAGCGCTTCTGCGGAGAAAGGTCTGTACAGACGAACCTTTACAAGACCAACCTTCTGGCCCTGAGCGTTCAGATAATCAACGGTCTCCTCGATGGTCTCGTTGACGGAGCCCATTGCGATGATAACCTGCTCTGCGTCTGCAGCGCCGTAGTAGTTGAACAGCTTGTAATCGGTGCCGAGCTTTGCATTGACCTTGTCCATGTACTTCTGAACAATTGCAGGCATCTCGTCGTAAGTGGTGTTGCAGGCCTCACGGGTTGTGAAGAAGATGTCCGGGTTCTGCGCAGAGCCCATCTGGCGGGGATGATTCGGATTCAGAGCCTTGTCGCGGAACTCCTGAACCTTGTCCAGATCGATCATATCCTTCAGATCATCGTAATCCCAAACCTGAATCTTCTGAATCTCGTGAGAGGTGCGGAAGCCGTCGAAGAAGTTGATGAAAGGAAGCTTTCCGTCAACTGCTGCGCAGTAAGCAACAGGTGTCAGATCCATAACCTCCTGAACGGAGCTCTCGCAGAGCATGGCAGCACCGGTCTGACGACATGCATATACGTCAGAATGGTCACCGAAGATGTTCAGTGCATGAGTAGCTACGCAGCGTGCAGAAACATTGAATACGGCCGGAAGACCTTCGCCTGCAACCTTGTAGATGTTCGGGATCATCAGAAGAAGTCCCTGGGAAGCGGTAAAGGTAGAGGTCATGGCACCTGCTACGATGGAGCCGTGTGTTGCACCTGCAGCACCTGCCTCGGACTGCATCTCGGTTACGTGCACAACGTCTCCGAAGATATTCTTGCGTCCGGCAGTTGCCCATTCGTCAACGTGCTCAGGCATAACCGATGACGGTGTGATGGGGTAGATGGTAGCAACTTCTGTATACGCATACGCGGCGTGTGCAGCAGCTTCGTTACCATCCATGGTTAAGTACTTTCTTGCCATTTTGATTTCCTCCTATATGATTTGATGCATGACCGGGCAAAAGGCAAACTACGCCCGTTCATGCGGATCTATCGCTTAGAAGTCTATCATTTGGATTGTGAGAATGCAACGATTCCGGGCTTAAGAGAGGGGGAAATTTCGTTAAAAATAGCTAATATATATTAGTAAAAACTAATATATATTAGCTTGAGACAACAAAAACGGTTTCAGATATAGAAGAAGACCTGCGCTCAGTCAGAAAAGCGCGCGAGCTGTCCGATTGCTCCGGACGGAATCAGAATATGACCGTGCTCTTCCAGATACTGTTCTCTGGCATAGGTAACAGGGAGCAGGACGGAATACTCCGATATGGCAGCAAGAATCGGCTGCATCTTTCGAACCTCTTCGATGTCCTTCATTTTGAGAAGAAGAAGATAGCTGCTGCCGCTCTTCAGAAGAATACTCTCACCGGTATAGGCACCGCGGATACGTGCTGCTGCCTTCAGCAGGCTGTCCATGCTGTCAAAGGAATACAGACGGTTGCATGCCGCATAAATACGAAATTTTTCAAGAGCATCCTTAACCTCCGCAGAAGGAGCGTGGGAGGAAGACGCAGCTGGAACGGTGTTCTCGTTTCCTTCAGGCCTGGAAGCGGTGATGGAGTGCAGAAGCTGTTCAAAGGAACCCGGCAAAGAGCCGGAAATTCCTTCGGAAGCACTGAGAGAAGGTGCGAAACCGGAAAAGCGGGTATCCAGTTCCTCCGGATTCTCGACCTTGGTCACAACGAGGACGATGCTGCCTTCGCTCATGGGGATGGCTTCTATCATCAGAGGAATATTATCTGCCTCAAAGCCAACCTGGGAAGCCGCCTGCTGCATCATTTCACGGAAGAGATTCCGTGCCTTTTCTGTGCCGTAGGCCAGTTCACTCAGCTTGATCTGACGTGCGGCCAGATCTTCTCCGGTCAGTGTAAACCGGATTTGATTGTCACTGATCTTTTCTATTTTCAACAGAGGGACCTCCTTCCTTTATATTTGTCTAAACAGTGTAGCGGGAGAACCGTTTATCAGTCAATCATTCGCTGCGAAAGTTTAGAAAAGTTTCACTGCCTTGGAGGACAACAAAGAATTGTAAAAATAAACGAAAAATGCGAGATACGGAGTTTCATGATGTACAGAGATTGAAAATGAAAAGCGGATCCGATACGATGAATCTGCCGAAAGGAACGGGCAATCAGGCATCGTAAAGGAGGCGATGAACGTATCCCGTTCGAACAGTCTTATTCATATCAGCATTCTACGTATCACGATTTCAATGGGGTTTCCATTGTCTTTTGGACATTGTTTTGTCCATCGAAGATAATTTTTCCTGTTTTTTATGTAGAGAACAATTACATCAGGCTATGCACATGATGTTCGACGAGGGGGTTGCCGGCAGTTTTTGCGGGAACAATGGTTCACGGAAAACCGACTGCAGATATGAGCGGTACGATGCAGAAATATGTCGAAGCACAAACAGAAAGCTTAAAAGCAGATGCGATCCGCTTTCTTTTCGGAAGGGATACGGAAACCAGCTGGGATGATTCTCACGGAAAACCTTCTGGTTGACGGATTCCGAAGTCTATGTAGGAGTCTTATCCACGTAAGGCGCATGGAGTGTGCCAAACGGAAGCTGACAGGATTCTTATGTCTGATCCATATCATTCTCCATATCTGGGACCGATTCGGTCAGTCTTTGGGTGTGGCAGCAAATTCAGTTTTCCGGAGCCGCAGGAGCCTCCGGGCCCCCGCTTGTTGGGCCGCCGCGGCTGGAATCCGAATGCTGCCACACCATCTTGTGCGGATACCGTTTCCGGCCCTCTGTGCCCGCGAATCAACATGAAAGTCCCTGCCGGTTACAGAGAGTGGCAGCCGATACGCGGATAGAAGACAGTGCGGAAAATGTTTGCTATAATGAATTGATTTATGGTTAATAAAGGGGTACAGCAGATATGTCCCGGCGTAAGGCACACGCTGCAGGATGGGCGTTGGAGAAAATATGGATTCCAGATACGACGATTTTCAGGATTACGGGGAAAACGACTTCGGACGTGATGGGTATGATGATGCGTACGATACAGATTTTCGCGGCGAATATGATCATTATAACGAGGAATATGGAAATGAAGTGTACGAGGATGACCGCTATGCGTATGCGGATGATGGTTATGCTTACGAAGAAGCTCCTTATGAGGAGGAAGTGAGCCAGCCTGCTGCCCGCCGGGCAGGAAAAGGGAAAAAGAACAGAAGAACAGGCTCTTCAGCCCGGAAAGCTTCTGCAGGAACGCGGAAAAAGACGAGAACAGGAAAACGACCTGCCTCTGCCGGAAGAAAGCAGGGGAAGAAGGGACGGAAACGGAAGAAAAAGTCTGCTTCGCCGGTGTTTGCAATTCTTCTTATGATCCTGGTGCTGGGAATGGCATTTGGTGCCAAGCTTTTTCTGGACCGATATTCCTATTCTACGGAGCAGGCGGATCTTTCGGAGCAGTTCAATGTACAGGGGGCTGATGACGTGCCGATTGTCTGGGGAAATGAGCTTTCGGAAATTCATGCGAAACGGATCGACGGCATCGATTACATGAAGCTTGATGATGTCAAAAGTCAGCTGAACAGCCGCTTCTATTATGGAAAGCAGAACGCGCAGGATGAAACCGGAATGATTCTGTATTGCTTCCCGACGGATAAACTGAAGACGGTCGTCGGAAGCACGGAAGTTTCGACGGAGCAGGGCGGCTCCCAGACTTTGGACTACGCACCTGCCGTAAATGTGGACGGAACCATTTATCTGGCTCTGAATTTTGTAAAGCAGTATACGAATTTCGGCATGACGGCCTATGAGAATCCAAGCCGCCTGCAGATCGACACAGCCTGGGGCGAAGAAACGGTTGCAACGATAAGCCGTAAGACGCAGATCCGTACGTCAGGAGGAATCAAGAGCCCTGTCATGGAACAGCTTGAAAAAGGAGCAAAGGTAACGGTTCTGGAACAGATGGACACCTGGTCCAAGGTGAAATCAGAGGATTCCGTCATCGGCTACGTAGAGAACCGGCGTCTTTCGGACATTCAGACGCAGACAATGACGGCAGTTGCGGACTACACAGAGCCGGAGGTTACGCATCTTACCTTTGACGGAAAAATCAACATGGCCTTCCACAATGTCTGGGGATCACAGGGAAATGTGACCCTGACCTCGTACATGGCTCAGACCAAAACCGTGAATATCGTGGCACCGACCTGGTACTGGGTCAGCGATAACGATGGAAATGTGGAGAAGGCGGCAACACAGGAGTATGTAAACCAGGCACACAGCATGGGGTGTCAGGTGTGGGCTGTTGTGGACAACATCAATTCATCCTCCCTTCAGCAGCTTGATAATCACACATTCCTGACGACACTGGACGCCAGAACGAATTTGATCTCTCAGCTGACGGATGAAGCAAAAACCTATGGGTTTGATGGAATCAACGTGGACTTTGAGCTGATTCCGGAGGAAAACGGCGAAGATTATATAGAATTTATCAGAGAGCTTTCCATTGCCTGCAGGAATGCGGGAATCATACTTTCGGTGGATACCTATCCGAATTTCTCGTTCAATTCCCATTATCACCTGGACGAGCAGGGAGTCTTTGCAGATTACATTGTAATTATGGGATATGACGAGCATTACGCCGGCAGTCAGGAAGCAGGGAGCGTCGCATCGATCTCCTACGTGACACAGGGCATTCAGATGGCCCTGAACGATGGAATTGCCAAAGACCGCCTGGTCAATGCGATTCCCTTCTACAGCAGAGTCTGGGAGACAGATGGCGGTCAGGTCAGCTCAAAAGCTCTTGGCATGCAGGACATTCAGGATTACATTCAGGCTCATGGAATGTCTGTGAACTGGAGTGCCGAAGCCGGACAGAACTATGCGGAAACGACCGAAGACGGCAGGAAGATCCAGATCTGGGTGGAGGATACACAGTCCATTCAGCAGAAGCTGGATGTGATGCAAAGCTTTGGCATAAAAGGTGTTGCGGAATGGCGCCTGCAGTTTGAAACCGCTGACGTCTGGGATACCATCAGTAACTATATGAACCAATAATTCAGAACGGCAGCCCATCTCAGAAAAGGCTTTCGCAAGCTCGCTTGCAGGAAGCCTTTTCCGAGATGGGCTATCGGATGAATATCCGACATCGAGAGTTTTTGAGCGAAGCGAGAAAATTCGAGATGCCATTTTGAAGGAATGAGAAGGTGATTTTGAAGTGATTACGCAGTATGTTTCCATGACAGAGGAAGAAATTGACAAGGCCGCAATTGAGCGGGCAGGTCAGATTCTGAAGGACGGAGGCCTGGTGGCGTTTCCGACAGAGACCGTGTACGGACTTGGCGGAGATGCACTGAATCCGGAATCCTCCCGCAAGATTTATGCAGCAAAGGGAAGACCCTCGGACAATCCCCTGATCGTACATGTGTGCCGGCTGGAGGATATCCCGCCTATCGTGAAGGAAATGCCGGAAGCGGCAATCAAGCTTGCAAAGGCATTCTGGCCGGGACCTCTGACAATGATTTTCCGCAAGAATGAAAGGGTTCCCTATGCAACAACCGGAGGCCTGGATACGGTAGCAATCCGTTTTCCGAGCAACCGGATTGCGCAGGCTCTGATTGACGCAGAGGGCGGATATATTGCTGCTCCTTCGGCCAATAAGTCCGGAAGACCTTCCCCTACAATTGCGTTATACTGTAAGGAGGATCTGGATGGCCGCGTGGATATGATCATTGATGGCGGCGAGGTGGGAATCGGCCTGGAATCCACAATTATCGATCTTACGGAGAAGGAGCCTACGATTCTGAGACCCGGATATATCACGCAGAACATGCTCTCCGAGGTGCTTGGAAGCGTGGAGGTGGATCGGACCATTCTGTCAGCGGATTCCAAAGAAAAGCCGAAGGCACCCGGAATGAAATACCGGCACTATGCGCCGGTGGGAGATCTGACAATCGTCGAGGGTGAACCGGACAGAGTTGCAGCATATATCAACGGCAAACTGGAAGAGGCCAAGGCAGCAGGGGAGCGCACAGGAGTCATCTGCACAGATGAGACAAGGGGATTGTATCGTGCAGACTGTGTCAAGAGCGCAGGAAGCCGTCGGGATGAAGACGAGATTGCAAGAGAGCTTTTCCGGATTCTGCGGGAATTTGATGATGAGAAATGCACGGTAATGTATTCGGAGTCCTTCCGGGATCAGGAAATCGGAGACGTTTCCGGAAAGACAGCTGCACAGGGCGGCTTTGGAATGGCAATCATGAACCGCCTGATGAAGGCTGCCGGGCAGAAGATCATTCAGGTATAAGGCGGATACAGATTCCGGTGCATTACGAAATGCAAGGTGCCGCGAAAAGCGGAAGAAAAGGGGAAACAGAAAATGATCATAGCAATTGCAAGCGATCACGGGGGCCTGGATCTGAAGACCGCTGTCATTCGCCATCTGGAAGACAAGGGATATGAAGTCAGGGATTTTGGAACCAGGGACAAGGCATCCTGCGACTATCCTGATTTTGCAGGCCCTGCGGCCAAGGCTGTCGCTTCGGGGGAAGCGGAGAAGGGAATTGTGATCTGCACGACCGGAATCGGCGTTTCCATTACAGCCAATAAGATTTCCGGAATCCGGTGCGCACTCTGTCATGATGTTACAACGGCGCGTCTTACAAGACTTCATAATGATGCCAATGTGCTTGCAATCGGTGCGGGCGTCATCGGAGAAAATGTGGCCATGGATGTGGTCGATACGTTCCTTTCCACGGCTTTTTCCGGAGAAGAACGGCATGCAAGACGCATCGCAAAGATTGCAGAATATGAGGAAAAGCAGTAAAAACAAAGCATGAACATGCCGCTTTGCGGCTGCATTAAACGCGCAAGGGCGCAGAATCGAGGAGAAAAATGGCAAAAGTAGTAGTAATGGATCACCCGCTGATTCAGCACAAGATCGGATTTATCCGCAGAAGAACAACAGGAACCAAGGCATTTCGTGAGACCGTAGGCGAGATTGCAATGCTGATCTGCTATGAGGCAACCCGCGACCTGGAGCTGGAGGATGTGGAAATTGATACCCCCGTAGCACACTGCACGGCCAAGCAGCTGAAGGGTAAGAAGCTGGCGGTTATTCCGATTCTTCGCGCAGGCCTTGGTATGGTGGATGGAATGCTGAAGATGATTCCTGCAGCAAAGGTCGGACACATCGGCATGTATCGTGATCCTGAGACTTTGAAGCCGGTAGAGTATTACTGCAAGCTTCCGGCAGATTGTGCGGATCGTGAGGTTTTCGTCGTAGATCCCATGCTGGCAACGGGCGGCTCTTCGATTGATGCGGTAACCCAGTTGAAGAAGCACGGATGCACGAAGATTCATTTCCTCTGCATCATCGCTGCTCCGGAAGGTGTAAAGGCCTTTACAGAAGCTCATCCTGATGTAGATCTCTACATCGGTGCAATGGATGATCATCTGAACGAGCACTGCTATATCGTTCCCGGCCTTGGCGACGCAGGCGATCGTATTTTCGGCACGAAATAAAAACGGAGAGGTTCGTATGTCATCAAAGAGAGCGGACTATATTTCCTGGGATGAGTATTTTATGGGAGTAGCGGATCTTGCGGGCATGAGGTCCAAGGATCCGAACACACAGGTTGGCTCCTGCATTGTGAGCAGAGAACACAAGATTCTCTCCATCGGCTATAATGGCATGCCGTCCGGCTGCGATGATGACCAGTTTCCCTGGGATCGTGACGGGGCAGTGCTGATGACGAAGTATCCGTATGTGACACACAGCGAACTGAATGCTATCCTGAATTATCGCGGCGGTTCACTGGAGAATTCCACACTGTATGTATCCCTGTTCCCCTGCAATGAATGTGCCAAGGCCATCATTCAGGCAGGGATCCGTAAGGTTATTTACAAGAGTGATAAGTATGCCGGCACAGACTCCAATATTGCCAGCAAGCGCATGTTTGATGCTGCCGGTGTGAGCTATGAGCAGTATCAGGCAACCGGCCGCCGCATCGAACTGTCGGTGTGAGCATGGCGGCTGCAGCGGTCAGAATTCTGACCGATAATTTATGATCATTCACAAACAGCCAAACTCAAAATTCTGCTTCAGAAACTGCACAGAGCTATTTCGCAAATTTCTCCGGGGAGGAAGTGTCCTCTCCGGAGTACTTGTGGTATCTGTCATGGCCGGTTCGCTGCAGGTGTATGCTACACAGGAAACTCAACAGGCATTGGATAAGGCCAGACAGGAGGCAAATGAGACCCGGCAGGCGATCGGTGAGAATAAGGATACGCTGGATGCTCTGAATGATACGAAAAGCGATCTTTCCGAACAGTGGAGCAATCTGAATTCGCAGCTGAGCGGTATTACTTCAAATCTGGCGGAATTATCGGCAAAGATCAATGATAAGCAGGGAGAGATCTCAGCGAAGCAGGAGGAGATTTCACAGACTGAGAAAGAGCTGGAGGAAGCGGTTCAGACGCAGGAAGAGCAGTATGCTGCGATGAAGAAGAGAATTCAGTTCCTGTATGAGCGCGGAAACCGCTTTTATCTGGAAATTCTGCTTCACTCCGGGTCATATGGGGATCTGCTGAATAAGAGCAGCTACATTAAGCAGCTGAATGATTACGACACAAAGACGCTGGAAAAATACAAAGAAACCGCCAGGGAAATTCAGCAGCACAAGCAGGCGCTTGAGCAGGAGCAGGAAGCTCTTGAGAAGCAGCAGGATGAGCTGGAGGACCTCAGAAGTGAAGTGAACAGTAAGGCAGGACAGGTGTCAGGACTTCTGACGCAGACGGCCGGTTCTCTGAACTCCGCAAATGCGCAGATTTCCTCGGCCCAGGACGCAGTGGATGCACTTCAGGATCAGCTGGATTCACAGAATGCAACCGTGTCTGCACTGGAGAAGCAGCTTGCGGAGGAAAGGCGTCTGCAGGAGCTCTCAAATGCGTCGGTATGGCGCAATCTCTCTGATATCAGCTTTGCGGATCAGGACCGATATCTTCTTGCAAATCTGATCTACTGCGAGGCGGGCGGAGAGCCGTATGAGGGACAGGTCGCGGTCGGCGCTGTTGTGTTGAACCGGGTAAAGTCAGGAGCCTTTCCGGGGACGGTATCGGAGGTTATTTACCAGAGATGGCAGTTTGAACCTGCCATGACCGGACGGCTTGCACTTGCGCTGTCGGAAAACCGGGCAACGGATTCCTGCTATCAGGCGGCAGATGCAGCTATGGCAGGACAGACAACGGTCGGCGACTGTCTGTTTTTCCGGACACCGATCCCGCAGATTGAACCGAAGTACAGAATCGGCGGACATATTTTTTACTGAGCATCATCATGTGAAAAGGATAATGAACCTGGAGAAAGCGGCGAAAACACGAAGTTTCGCTGCTTTTTTTCTGTTTGCAGCTCAAACTGTGCAAAACGCTATGATTGAGGAAGACCATTTCCTTTGGACTTGTCTATTTTTGCAATTTCTTTCATTGCACAGACAGAGAAATAAGTGTATCATCAGATTTAATTCGGAATAGTGACCTGTCAGTTTTGGATACTGTAACGAAAACGGTTTTGTCAAGTCAGATGCATCTGCGGGAGCAGAAGGGGAAAGGCTGGTACCATGAGGGATCTTTCAAGATTCATGAGGAACCTGTCCCTGATCGGGCAGTTCGGAGTTTCTCTTGTTACTCCGATTCTGATGTGTCTTGCAGGGTGTTATCTTCTGACCTCGAAGCTTGGACTTGGCAGCTGGGTTTATCTGCCGGGATTTGTTCTCGGACTTGGATCATCCTTTATGACTGCATATAAGGTTTATCTGTCCGCGGTGAAGAAGAGCGGGAAGGAAACTCATAAAACAGCCTTTAACCGGCATTATTAAGAATTTCAGAAAAGGGAGACAGAAGAAGGAATGAAGTTATCCGCTGCGGTGCAGGAATCTACAAAGTTTGTCGCGAAAGGAACGGCAGCGGCTTCGGCTGTTATGCTTCTTGCTTTTCTGCTTCTGCATCTGGTGATTCCGCAGGTTCCGTTCGATGCAGGTGTCGTAATCAGCGGAGCACTTGGATGCGCTGTTGCGGCAGGAAACTTTTTTCTGATGGCACTGGTTGCCGAGAAAGCGGCAGCCGATGATAATTACGACAATGCAAAACGCAAGATGACGCTGAGCTATCGCTACCGCACACTGGGACAGCTGCTGTTTGTGGTTCTGGTCATTGTGATTCCGGGGCTGAATTTCGTGGCAGGAATTCTTCCGCTGCTGATTCCGGGAGCACTGATTCGCGGGAAAGGCGTGGCTGATTACAAGAAGATGCGGGCGAAGGAAAAGGCTGCAGAAGAAGCAGCTCCAACAGAAAAAGAGAGGTGATACGATTCTATGGAATTTTCGATTGAAGGCGCAAAAATCTTCGCGAGGATCCCCACGGGAATCCCGGTTCTCGGCGATTTTCTGATCAGTGAAACACTGGTTGTTTCCTGGGTCGTGATGGGAATCATATTGGCACTGTGCCTGTTTCTCACGCACGATCTGAAGGTGGAGCATATTACGAAGCGACAGGCGGTGGCTGAATGGCTGGTGGAGCTGAGCACGAACTTTGTCCGCAACAATACGGGCGGCACGAAGTTTGATGCATTGATTCCGTTTATTGCGGCGTTGTTCTCTACGAGTATTATTTCCAACCTCATCTGTCTGGTGGGCGTCTGGAGCCCGACCGCCGATCTTTCTACGGAAGCAGCCTGGGCAGTTGTCGTATTCATTATGATTACCGCAACGAAGATTAAGACCAGCGGACTGGGCGGATATCTGAAGGGGTATACTCAGCCGATTGCGGTCATGACACCGTTTAACGTTCTTTCTGAGCTGGCAACTCCGGTTTCAATGGCCTGCCGTCATTTTGGCAATATTCTTTCCGGCGTGGTCATTGACGGACTGATTTACTGGGCACTGGCACTTGCATCTTCCGCTCTTCTCGGACTGATTCCGGGAGCGGTCGGGAAGGTACTTTCTCAGATCCCGATTCTGTCTGTCGGTATTCCGGCCATCTCATCCTTGTATTTTGACTGGTTTACCGGATTCATGCAGGCATTTATTTTCTGCATGCTGACGGTCATGTACATTGCAAATGCTGCGGAGGAATAAATCGCGGCGGGAAAACGGTAACACCCTGGGCTTTTGCTTTTGCAAAACCCGGTGAGCATAAAAATCTTTATCACCCTAAACTTATAAGTACAGGAGGTATAACATGGGAGATTTTCAGCTGTTGGCAAGAGGTATTGCACTGGCAGGATGCGGAATCGGAGCCGGATGTGCACTGATTGCAGGTATCGGACCTGGTATCGGTGAAGGAAATGCGGTTGCAAAGGCATTGGAAGCGATCGGAAGACAGCCGGAGTGCAAGAGTGATGTCACCAGTACGATGCTGCTTGGCTGCGCAATTGCCGAGACCACCGGTATCTACGGATTCGTAACCGGCCTTCTTCTGATCTTTGTGGCGCCCGGAATGTTCATGAACTATCTGAAGTAATCGGCGGCGAAAGGAGCGGTTATGGAAACACAAAGTCTCGTTACGATTGTTCCATGGACTTTTATCGCAACGATCCTGAACCTGTTTCTGACCATGCTGCTGGTGAAAAAGTTTCTGTTTAAACCGATCAACAGGATTCTTGAGCAACGGCAGGCCCTGTCAGAAAAGGAACTGACGCAGGCACGGGCAGCGCGGGAAGAGGCAGACGGCCTGAAAACAGAGTATGAGAGCAGTCTTGCCGAGGCAAGGAGCGAGGCAGCCGCGATTCTGCAGAATGCGCAGAAGGAGGCACAGGCCAAGGCAGATCAGACCATCCGGAATGCAGAGCAGCAGGCTGCAGGAATCCGGTCCCGTGCGGAAGCAGATATCGCACAGGAAAAGAAAAAAGCCATCAACGAAGCCAAGGATGAGATCGGCGGACTTGCCATGGACATCGCAGGAAAGGTCGTTGAGAAGGAGATCCGGGAAGAGGATCATCAGAAGCTGATTGATGAATTCCTGGATAAGGTAGGAGAGGCAACATGACGAACACCGGGAGTCTATACGGAAAAAGCTTGTATGACCTCGCTGCTTCCGAAGATCTGTCGGAAATGATCATGGAGGAAATGGAAGCGGTACAGGGGCTTTTCACGGAAAATCCGGATTATATCCGGCTGCTTCTGGAGCCTTCCATTCCAAAGAAAGAGCGTCTGGGACTTCTGGACCAGGCCTTTGGAGATGCGGTGCACCCGTATCTGCTGAGTTTTCTTAAGATTCTGACGGAACGGGGACTTCTCCGCGATTTCCGTGCCTGTGAAAAGTGCTACCGTGGGCTTTACAACGAGGCACATGGAATCACGGAAGCAAGCGTTGTCAGTGCTGTGGATCTGGATCCGCAGAGACAGGAGAAGCTGAGAAAACGTCTGGAAGAAATGAGCGGAAAGAAGGTAATTCTGAACGTTCGGACGGATCCGCAGATTCTTGGCGGCATACGCGTAGAGATGGAAGGAAAACTGTACGACGGAACGGTCAGGGGACGGCTTTCTGATCTGAGAAGAAGGCTGGACGAAACCGTACTGTGACATTCCTGAAAGCGGAGCAGACGACAAGCAGAGTAAAAACAAAAAGGATGTGGTTTGAATGGAACTGAAACCTGAAAAAATATCCGAGGTGATTCGCAGTCAGATCAAGTACTATCAGAATGCGATCATTCAGAATGAAACCGGTACGGTTCTGACGGTCGGAGACGGAATTTCCCGTGTCAGTGGTCTGGTGAACTGTGTATCCGGCGAATTGCTGGAATTTGAGAACGGCACCTACGGAATGGCGCAGAACCTCGAAGAGACCAGCGTATCTACGGTTCTGTTCGGTGACGATGTCGGAATCAGTGAGGGACAGACAGTCAAGAGAACCGGACGTGTTGTATCGGTTCCTGTGGGCGATGCAATGATTGGCCGTGTCGTGAACGCAATCGGTCAGCCGATTGACGGTGCAGGCCCGATTGAAAGCAGTGAATTCCGTCCGGTAGAGTCTCCGGCCCCCGGCATTCTGGACAGACAGCCGGTTAAGGAGCCGCTTCAGACCGGAATCAAGGCAATTGATTCGATGATTCCGATTGGAAGAGGACAGCGTGAGCTGATCATCGGAGACCGCCAGACCGGTAAGACAACGATCGCAATTGATACGATCATCAACCAGAAGGGAAAGGATGTCATCTGCATCTATGTTGCCATCGGTCAGAAGAGATCGACGGTAACCAATCTGGTAGAGCAGCTGAAAAAGAGCGGAGCAATGGAGTATTCCATTGTTGTTGCAGCGACTGCATCAGAGCCGTCTCCGCTGCAGTATATTGCACCCTATGCAGGCTGTGCTATGGGTGAGTATTTCATGAACAAGGGGAAGCATGTTCTGATCGTATATGACGATCTGTCCAAGCATGCGGTTGCATATCGTGCACTTTCCCTTCTGATCCGGCGCCCGCCGGGACGTGAGGCTTATCCGGGAGATGTCTTCTATCTTCATTCAAGACTTCTTGAGCGTGCAGCCAAGCTTTCCGCGGAAAAGGGAGGCGGATCGCTTACGGCCCTGCCGATCATTGAGACCCAGGCAGGCGATGTTTCGGCTTACATTCCGACGAATGTCATTTCGATTACGGATGGTCAGATCTTCCTGGAGACCGAGCTTTTCCACTCCGGAATCATGCCGGCGGTAAACCCGGGTATTTCGGTTTCCCGAGTCGGAGGAAATGCGCAGATTAAGGCCATGAAGAAGGTGGCAGGTACTTTGAAGCTGGTGTACTCGCAGTATCGTGAGCTTCAGAGCTTTGCTCAGTTCGGCTCGGATCTGGATAAGGATACCAAGGATCGACTGGATCAGGGTGCCCGCATTGTTGAAGTGCTGAAGCAGAAGAATTCTTCGCCGGTTCCGGTAGAGAAGCAGGTTGCGATTCTTTATGCCGTTACCAAGAATGTCCTGAGTGAGGTTCCGGTTGCGGATGTTGCGGAATATGAAAAGGGGCTGTATCTTCGTCTGGATCAGGATGCTGACGGAATTGCAGCAATGGATGCCATCCGAAGCACCGGGAAGCTGGAGGCAGATACGGAGGAGCATCTTAAGAAGGCACTGGAGGTCTATACCAGGGATTTCCTCTCTGCAAAGGTTACAGCCTGAGCAGCATTGGGAGATAAGGAAACAGGCCGCGGGTCCGGAAAGGCCCGCGGATGAATGAAAGGTGAACATATGGCTGCTGCGAATATGAAAGCCGTGAAGCTGCGGATCAAGAGCGTTCAGAACACCATGCAGATCACCAAGGCAATGCAGCTGGTGGCGGCATCCAAGCTTCGCAAAGCAAAACAGAAGGCAGATCAGAGTAAGCCATACTTTGAAGCACTGCACGGAACACTGACGGATATTGCATGGAGCAATACGGAATTCCAGTCGCGTTATACCAAAGCCGGCAAGAATGACAAGTGGCTGTACATTGTCATTGCGGGAGACCGCGGTCTGGCCGGCGGCTATAATGCAAACCTCTTCAAATTTATGGAGGAGGAGACAAAGGGACAGGATTATACGGTTCTTCCGATCGGAAAGAAGTCAGTGGATTATTTTCATCATAAGAAGACGCCGATTTTAACCGAGGCCTTTGCAGAAGTGGCTTCGATCGGGGCGTCTGACTGCTTCGAAATTTCGAGACTGATCTGCGAGGAATACGCAAAGGGAACATTCGGGCACATCAGTATGTGCTACACGGATTTTGTTTCCATGATGACGCAGACTCCGGGGGTAACTTCGATGCTCCCGCTTTCGGACTTTACAAAGCCGGAAGGAAACCGCCTGGCGGAAACCGGAAAGAGCCCTTCCGGTGCGTCAGGTGCAGAGAAGAAGGCTGAAGATGCAGGAAAACCGGAAGGCTCGAAAAATCTGATTTTATATGAGCCGGACTCGGAGACCGTATTTGATGCGATTGTGCCGGATTATCTGGCAGGACTCCTGTATTCCAGCATTAATGTTTCCGTTGCCAGTGAGCTGGCGGCTCGCAGAACCGCAATGGAAGCGGCAACAGACAATGCGGAAGAAATGATTGATACGCTTAGCCTGAATTACAACCGGGCTCGGCAGGCAAGCATTACGCAGGAAATCACGGAGATCGTTGCCGGTGCTGAGGGAGCATAGCAGACAGACGGACATTTTCTGACTGGGAAAGGATAACAGGAAATGAGTGAACAACACAAAGGAAAGGTGATACAGGTCACGGGCCCTGTTCTGGATATCCGGTTCGCGGAAGGCGAGCTGCCGGAGCTGAACAATGCCATTGAGCTTTCTGTCGGGGAACGGAAACTGGTCGCCGAGGTGGCGCAGCAGATCGGAGATGATGTCGTTCGCTGCATTGCCATGAGTTCGACGGACGGACTGGCAAGAGGTGCAGAGGCTGTGGATACCGGAGCACCGATTTCGGTCCCGGTTGGTGATGGATGCCTTGGCCGCGTCTTTAACCTTCTGGGAGAGCCGGTTGACAACATGCCGGAACCGGAGACGCAGGAGAGATGGTCGATCCATCGTCCCGCGCCCTCCTTTGAGGAACAGGTTCCTGCACAGGAGATTTTTGAGACAGGAATTAAGGTCGTTGATCTGATCTGCCCCTATGCAAAGGGCGGTAAAATCGGATTGTTCGGCGGTGCAGGTGTAGGAAAAACCGTCCTTATTATGGAGCTGATCCATAATGTAGCAACGGCACATGGCGGTATTTCCGTCTTCACCGGTGTTGGTGAAAGAACCCGTGAGGGAAATGACCTGTATGGTGAAATGAAGGAATCCGGCGTTCTGGATAAGACCGCATTGGTTTACGGTCAGATGAATGAGCCGCCGGGAGCAAGAATGCGTGTCGGTCTTTCGGGACTGACCATGGCAGAGTATTTCCGCGATGTGAAGAATCAGGACGTGCTTCTGTTCATCGATAACATCTTCCGTTTTACACAGGCGGGCTCCGAGGTATCGGCACTGCTTGGCCGTATGCCCTCCGCCGTTGGTTACCAGCCGACGCTGGCAACGGAGATGGGCGCTCTTCAGGAGAGAATCACATCGACCAAGAAGGGCTCCATCACATCGGTTCAGGCTGTTTACGTCCCTGCAGATGACCTTACAGACCCGGCCCCTGCAACAACCTTCACACATCTGGATGCAACGACTGTTTTGTCGCGTGAGATTGCCAGCCGCGGTATTTATCCCGCAGTGGATCCGCTGGATTCCACGAGCCGGATTCTTTCTCCCGAGATTGTCGGAGAAGAGCATTATGCTGTGGCAAGAGGCGTACAGCAGGTACTGCAGCGTTACCGCGAGCTTCAGGATATCATTGCAATCATGGGTATGGATGAGCTTTCGGATGAAGACAAGAAGGCAGTTTACCGTGCCCGTAAGATTCAGAACTTCCTGTCGCAGAGCTTCTCTGTTGCAGAACAGTTCACCGGCATTCCGGGAACGTATGTGCCGTTGAAAGAAACGATCCGTGGGTTTAAGATGATTCTTGACGGCGAATGTGATGATCTTCCTGAGAGTGCATTCCTGATGGCCGGAACGATTGATGATGTATTCCAGAAGGCTAAGCAGGCATAAGATGCAGATCTTAGCTCGGGACCGCAGCTCACGGACTGTCATAACCTGAAGAAAGGATAAAATATGTCAACCTTCCCTATGCAGGTCGTCTCTCTGGACGGTCTGGAATATGACGGAGAAGTGCAGAGGATCAAGCTGCGCACGATCGATGGCGATGTGGCGATCCTTGCCAGACATACAAATTACTGCACCGCAATCGGTATGGGAACGGCCGAGATTACGATGGAGGATAACTCCAAACGCTCGGCGGCCTGTATCGGCGGAATGATTTCCATGATGAATGGCTCCTGCCGCGTTCTTCCGACAACCTGGGAGTGGGAAGATGAGATCGACGTAGACAGAGCAAGCCGTGCACGGGAACGCGCAGAAGAGAAGCTGAAGGATGCCAATCTTTCCAAACAGGAACGGGTTCGCATGGAAGCCAAGCTTTATCGTGCGCTGATCCGCCTCGATGCAGCGAAAAAGTAATTTATGCGCAATACCATTTATAGAATCATATATGCTTTTGTTCTATTCTGTGTTTCCTTTGTTCTGATGGAAGTCTTTTCCAAAGGAAGCAGTACACAGACTACGACCAAGATGTCTGGTGCAGTACTGCCGGTAGTATCGATGGATACCGGCAGTACTGTTTTTAATGCCCTTTACGGAATGACCGGAGATCAGGATCCCGGGAAAATGCGGCCGGTGTTAACACCAATTGCCTCTGACAGGACCATCCGAATCCGAATCAGCCGTTATAATACAGAGCTCCTCTCGGTTTCAGCAGAGGTCAGAGATGTTACCGGACAGCGCCTGATTGAGAAGCAGGATGTGGAAATTCAGGATGCAGGTAAAGGAACCTCGACGGGGGTGCTGTCGTTTACCAATCTGGTTCAGCCGGATACGGAATATATGCTGGTGCTCCTTCTTTCCACGGAAGATGCGGAAAACATACGGTATTATACGCGCTTTTATTACTCGGCAGATTCCGGGGATCAGGAGGAGGCAGAAGCTGCCATCGCATTTGCGGAGACCTTTCATGAGAAAACCTTTGATAAGACCGCGGATGATTTTCTTCTGACCTATCTGGAGCCGGATGACAGCGTATCGGGAAGCTCGCTGTCAAAGGTTACACTTTACAGCAGTGCTGATCAGGTGACATGGGGAGATTTGTCACCCTCTGAAGTGACGAAGCCGGTATTTTCACTGACGGACTATCAGTCGGGAATTTACGGAATCCGGGGAACCTATTATGTGGCTTCACAGACGGAAGAGGGAAAGCAGAAGCTGTATCGCTGTGAAGAATATTATGAGCTTCGCATGGGAACCGACCGGTTCTATCTGATGGATTTTGAACGGACAGTTTCCGAGGATTTTGACCCGCAGAATCCGGAAGGAGAGGACGGATATCTGCAGCTTGGGATTGCGGATAAGAATACAGATGTCACGCAGAGCAAAAAGAGAAGCGTTACCGCCTTTGTTCATGACGGCCGGTTATACGAGGTCTCACTTTCCGAGGACCTTCTGGTTTATATCTTTGGCTTCGATGAAGCCGGAGATACCGGAGAGCGGGAAACACGTGCGGATCATGGAATCCGGATTCTGGATGTCATGGAAGATGGAAGTGTCGATTTTCTGGTTTACGGTTATATGAACTGTGGGCGGCACGAAGGAAAGATGGGAGTTTCCTTTTATCATTACAGCGGGGAATATCATACGCTGGAAGAAAAGGTTTTTGTGCCCTATGACGGCTCGTGGGATCTCCTGAACAATCTGGTCGGAAAACTGTCTTATTATGACAGGGACAAGGGAAGCCTTTATCTGTTTCTTTACGACACACTGTATGAAGTGAATGTCAATTCCTGCAGTATCCGGAAGCTGGAATCGAATCTGGCAAGCAGGCGATTTGTGATCTCAAAGAGCGGAGAAATGATTGCCATGGAGGAAATGACGGAGGGAGAGCCAAGCGGCGCCATTCTTCTGGTGAATCTGAACGGGCAGGTACAGAGCAGGCTCGAAGCGCCCTCCGGAAAACGTGCGATACCGCTTGGCTTTCTTGGAGAAGATCTTGTGTATGGAACTGCAGCATCCAGGGATCTTATCACCGATGCTTCCGGAATTACGGTAGAACCGATGGATCACATTTACATTGTGGACCCGGAGCAAAATGTACTGGAGGATTACCACCAGGACGGCTATTATGTCCTTTCCTGTGAGGTGCGTGAAAGCCAGCTGGTTCTGACACGGGTGCAGAAGGCACAGGATGTGGAAGCATCTTATGTTCCTGCACCGGATGATGAAATCCTGAGCGGTGCAACCGAAGACAAGACAGCGCTGGTCCGGACAAAGAGCAGTGCCGCATCTGGTATGGTGGTCCAGATTCAGACGGGGGAGAGCGACTGGGAATCCTGCCATTATATCCGGCCGCAGGAAATTCTGTACGAAGGATCACGGGAGCTGTTGCCGCGAGGTACCGCAGAGGAGAAGGATGCGGATTCCGGAATCCAATCGACACATTGTTATTATGTATACAGCAGTAAAGAGTTCCTGGGCTGTGAATATGATCTGACGTCAGCCATCGAAACAGCCGGTGCTGAACGAAGCGGCGTGGTTGTGAATGAACAGGGAAGGTATCTTTGGAGAAAGCGGCGTCCGGAACGAAGTGAAATTGATGCGCTGACATCCATGGAGGAGGGCACTGCCCTTTTGGACAGCAGGGAAATGTGCCTGAAGGCGATTCTGTCAGCAGAAAATATTTCCGCAGATGCAGCAGGACTCCTGGACCAGGGAAAGACATCATTGGAGATTCTGCAGGAAGAACTGAAGGATTACGAGGTACTGAACCTCTTCGGCTGCAGTCTGGATGAGGTACTCTATTATGTGGGAATGCATCAGGCGGTTTATGCAGAAACGGATGGCGGAGGAACCATACTGATCATAGGATATGGACCGGAAAATATCGAGATCTATGACCCTGCGGCGGGAAGTGTTCATCTGATGAATCTGGAAACGGCAAGAGAGAATTTTGCAGCAGCCGGAAACCGGTTTCTGAGTTATATTCCGGCAGGCTGACCGAAGCAAATGTGATCGAAGGCGCTGACTGAAGCAGAATAAGAAGCAAAAAGACCTCCGGAAAATCCGGGGGTCTTTTTGCACGTCGTGCCTTGCAACACACGTTTCGCCTTACAGCATTGTATTATTCGTTGATATGCAGACCGTTCTCGTTGTAGCGATTTACAATCTTCTGAATTCTTGCGGAGGGATCCAGGAGATCCGAGATGGAGCTGTCATGATTGAGCGTATCAATGATGTAGGCAATGTATTTGCTCATGCTGCAGCTGATGTACCAGGGGCACTCCAGAAGCTCGGGAGACTGATAAATCAGGTTTGTAGTCAGAACCCGGTCGATCAGTCCATCGCGGTAAGCCTGGTTAAATTTCTCAAGACCGCTGGTAAACAGACCGAAGGTCGAGAATACAAAAATACGTCCGGCGTTGCGCTCCTTCAAACCTCTTGCGACCTCGAGCACACTCTCACCGGAGGAAATCATGTCATCGATGATGATCATGTCCTTGCCCTCAACGGAGGAGCCAAGGAATTCGTGGGCCAGAATCGGATTGCGGCCGTCCACTACTCTTGTATAGTCTCTTCTCTTGTAGAACATACCCATGTCGAGGCCTAATACGTTGGCGATGTATACGGCACGCTTCATGCCGCCTTCATCCGGGCTGATGACCATCATATGGCGGGCATCGATGTGAAGTCCGTCCACATGGCGGAGGAGTCCTTTGATAAACTGATAAGCAGGCTGCACGGTGTCGAAGCCGGATAACGGGATTGCATTCTGTACGCGGGGATCGTGGGCATCGAAGGTAATGATGTTATCCACACCCATGTGAACCAGCTCCTGAAGAGCAAGCGCACAGTCGAGGGATTCGCGCATGGAACGCTTATGCTGGCGGCCCTCATACAGATAGGGCATGATGACCGTGATGCGGCGGGCCTTACCGCCGATTGCGGCAATGGTGCGCTTTAAGTTCGCATAGTGGTCATCGGGAGACATGTGATTCGTTTCACCGAACATGCGGTAGGTCTTGCTGTAATTTACGACATCTACGAGAAGGTAGAGATCCATGCCGCGGACGGACTGCTTCATGACACCCTTTCCTTCGCCGGTGCCGAAGCGGGGAAGATCCACGTTCACGATATAGGTGGGACGCTGATAACCTGCAAAGGCAAGACTGTTCTTGTGCTCGCTTTCGCGTTCTGCGCGCCACTGTGTCAGGAAATAATCAATTTCCTTTCCCATATCCTCACAGCCGGTTACGGGAACCAGGCCCAGAGAACCTACCGGAATAGATTCCAGATTTCTCTTGTCATGCTTTCTAATCTGCTCCATTTTACCCTTTCCGCCGCAGAATCCATGCGGTCTTCCTTACACATTTCTCATTTTTCTGGCGACACGAATGTCAGGCCCCGTCAGCTTCAGAATGGTGTAGCTGCTTGTGATTCGGGAAAAAATTCGATCGGAATAACGGTCTCGAAGCTCCGGAAGCGAGAGATTGGTGGAAATGATGGTAGCCCTTCTGCGAAGGTCCCGCTCATTCAGGAGGGAGAACAGTTGTGCCGCAACAAAATTATTGGTCATCTCTGTGCCAAGATCATCTATGACAAGAACTTCACAGCCATACAGATCCTCCAGAAAGCTGTGATATTCTGCCTTATTATCCTGTCGGAATATGCAGGACGAGATGGTATCAAATAATGACGAGGAGCTGAAATAAAGCACGGAATGCCCTTCTTTCAGCAGTTCGCCGGCTGTACAAATGGACAGGAAGGATTTACCGGTACCGACTGTACCATAGAAAAAGAGATTTTCATAGTCGGAATTAAAATCTTTCAAAAACTTTCTGCAGGCCTGTACAGCCTTTTTGAAGCGCTCCAGGTCAGTTCCCTGATAATAGGAGGCCGACATGAGGTCAAAGCGATTGTCCTGCAGCAGGCGATCCAGGTGAGACTGCTGGTACAGAATACGGATCTCCTTCTGACGAAGACAATGGCATTTCCGGCTGTCGATATAGCCGGTGTCCCTGCAGTCGGGGCAGTCATAATGCGGCTGCAGATAATCGGCAGGAAATCCCGCTTCCTTCAGAAGTCTTGCCTTTTCCGCAGCAATGGAAGAAAGTCGTTCCTTCAGAGAAAAAGAGGCCTCTTTTCCGGACAGCTTTTCCTCCAGAGCAGCATAGGAAAGGTCCGGAATCTGACGATCCAGCTCCTGATATTCCGGAATTCTGGCGTAGACTCTGGATTTTCGGAGAGAAAGCTCGCGACGGTGAGCATCGCGCTTTCCTGCGTACTCCATCATCAGTTTGTCATATTCTTCCTTGGAAAGAGACAAGGGATGCTCCTTTCTTCTCAGTTGCTCAGAAGGTGCTTCTCGAGCTCATCAAAATCGTAGGAGGTTTTCTCAAAGGCCTGGAACGAACGGGCTCCGGATTTCCCGCCCTTTTTGCTGCTGCGGTTGCCGGACAAAACAGCCTTCCGTGCCTGTGCGGCGGTGGAAATGCCGTCTTCCGCCCAGTTCAGGGCCACCTTTTCGATGTAGCGGAAATCCTTCTTGCCGAGGCCGACGCAGTATTCCACAAGATAGTCAATCAGCTCCTCCGAAAAATGAAGCTGCTCGGAAATAAAATAGATGGTTCTGGCTTCATTGGAAGAGAGCGGCTTTCCGATATACTGCTCCACAATCATAATCAGCTGTCGGCTGTCGGTTTTCTTCTGAAATTCATCCATCTGCTCTGCGGTGACATTCGAAGAAGATAAAGCAGGTCCGGCTGCTGCGGCAGAGATCATCGGGGTAATGGAAATGACCTGATGGTCATTCGCCGCCGGAACCGGCCGCGGCTCCCGGAGGCAGATTCCGGTAAGATTTCCTGCAGAATCCGTCTGAAACGAAAGAAGGCCCTTGCGCTCCCAGAAGCGCAGCGAACGAACCACTTCCTTTTCCGTGTGGTTGAAGCGGTCGGCAATGTCTGTGATGCTGGTGGAAAGACCGGCAGACATCATGCGGACAAGATAGAGGTATACCTTCATCTGCGCATCGTTCGCATCCTTCATGTATTCATCGATAAAAAGATTCGAAATAACGGTCGAATCAGCCGCATGATCGTTATAAATGGCAAAAGCTCCCATCTTCTCCACCCCCGGTTGACAGTGCAGCAGTCATAGATTTTATAAAATTGATATCTTGGATACCGGAGAGTATAGCATCTGCTTCGAACAGTCAAAATGGTAAAACTAAACAGAAAAAATCGGGCCCGGACGAAGCAGAGGAAAGTGCATCATTTTGTGGAAATTGCGGACAACGGGGATAAGACAGACGGAAACCGAAATATCACGCCCCGTTATCCACAGGAGTTATACACTTCCAAATGTGGATAATGTGGATAACTCTCGATCATTTGTTCTGCAAAAGCAGAGAAGGCCCGATATCTGTCACATTTCCGGCCCCCATCGTTATCACCAAATCACCCTTTTGGCAATTTTTCCGGATAAAGTTTTCAATTTCTTCAAAGGAGGGGAAATAATATACCTCGTTGTGGCCAAGTGCACGGATTCTGTCTGCCAGTGTTGCGGAGCTGATGCCGAGGGTGTCGGTTTCGCGTGCCGCATAAATATCGGCCAGAACGACAACGTCACTCTGGGAAAGAGCTTCTGCAAATTCGTCCATCAGAGCTTTGGTTCTGGTATAGGTATGCGGCTGGAAGATGCAGAAGATTCTGTTGTGAGGAAGCTTTTCTGCAGCTTCCAGGGTTGCATGGATTTCCGTCGGATGATGTGCATAGTCATCAATGATGGTGACACCGTTCATCTCTCCTTTGTATTCGAAGCGGCGATCGGTTCCCTCAAAGCTCAGAAGGGCTTTTCCGGTCAGCTCACGTTCTACGCCGAGCAGATCAGCGACGGCTACTGCAGCGATGGAATTATAGATATTGTGCAAGCCGGGAACCTGCAGGCGGATCAGCTGCGTATGGCCGCCCGTTGCTGTGCGGTGGCAGCAGGTATAGGTGGGGTGTGCAGCCTCGTCATAACGGATGTTAACGGGATAATATTCGCTCTTTGTGCGGTCGCTCCCATAGGTGATGACATGGCATTTCAGGCCGTCCGTCAGCTCTTTGTAATTCTCAATGTCGCTGTTGATGATCAGGGTTCCGTCCTCCGGAATCAGCTCGGCAAATCTGCGGAAGGAACTGCGGATGTCGTCCAGATCCTTGAAAAAGTCCAGATGGTCAGCATCGATATCAAGGATGACACCGATCTTCGGATACAGAGAGAGAAAGCTGTTGGTGTATTCGCAGGCCTCTGCAACGAAGTAATCCGAGTGCCCTACGCGCACATTTCCGTGAATGGATTTCAGAATTCCACCCACGGAAATCGTGGGATCGTCCTCTGCCCCAAGGAGAATTTCGGAAATCATGGAGGTTGTCGTTGTTTTGCCATGCGTACCTGCTATCGCTACGGGGCAGCCGTAATTGCGCATGATTTCTCCGAGGAGCTCAGCTCTTGTAAGATGAGGAATATTCAGCTCTCTGGCCTTCTGGAATTCCGGATTGTCCGGATGAATGGCTGCAGTGAAGACAATAAGATCAAGGTCCGGCGTGATGTTCTCTGCCTTCTGGCCGATCAGAACCTGAATGCCGTGGGAGGCAAGCTCTTTTGTGATCGCAGAGGAAGCACGGTCTGAGCCGGACACTCTGAATCCGCGGCTTGCGAGAATCTCTGCAAGGCCGCTCATGGAAATTCCGCCGATTCCGCAGAAATATACGGAAATCGGGTGATTAAAATCAATCTGATACATGTGATATTCCTTTCCGAATGCAAAAATGCATATCCTGAAAATGCTTCTGAAAATCCGAATACGTAAATGGTTCTTCCTAATTATAGTAATTATGGCGGAAAAAACCAATAAGCAGACGCGCCACCGGCTTCCTTTGAGAGTGACTTTGCGGAAGCAGCGGCCGGTAAGAGGTGGAAGCGCTTCCGGATTCATTGTGGGAAAGAGCAGTGTGGCAAGAGCTCTTCTGCAAAAGAGTAGAAATAGTAACAAAAATAAAACGATGTAATAAATCAAAGTTGGATAAAAAGCACAAAGAAAGGGCCGAAATGCCTTTTGAATCATAGGTGGGTGTGCTATACTTAAAAAAGCTGAAGACTTAAGCGGAATGGCCGGAGACAAAGACGCTGTCTGACTTTTGGCTGCAGCAAATATGACGTGCTGAGGTAATGGAAGTGATCAAGAAGGAAATGATTGCGATGCTGCTGGCCGGAGGCCGCGGCAGCCGCCTTGGAATTCTGACATCCAAGATGGCGAAACCTGCAGTTCCGTTTGGGGGGAAATACCGTATTATTGATTTTCCGCTGAGCAACTGCATTAATTCGGGAGTCGATACGGTTGGCGTTCTGACCCAGTATATGCCGCTGAAGCTGAACACCCATATCGGAATCGGGATTCCGTGGGACCTGGACAAGCTGACCGGTGGTGTTTCTGTGCTTCCGCCCTACGAGAAGATTGCAGGGACGGAGTGGTATACAGGAACGGCAAATGCCATCTATCAGAACATGAGCTATATGGAGAATTATCATCCGGATTATGTTCTGATCCTGTCAGGGGATCATATTTACAAGATGGACTATGAGTCCATGCTGGACTTTCATAAGGAAAATCACGCAGATGTTACCATTGCGGTCATGCCGGTTCCCATGGAAGAGGCGAAACGCTTTGGCATTATGATTACCGATGAGAAAAAGCAGATTACGGACTTCGAGGAGAAGCCGGAGCATCCGCGCAGCAATCTGGCGTCCATGGGGATTTATATTTTCTCCTGGAAGGCCTTCAAGGAGGCTCTGGAGGTCAACAAGGATACTCCAGGACTGGATTTCGGCAAGCACATCATTCCGTACTGCCATGATCAGGGAGAGCGTCTTTTTGCATATGAATTCAATGGCTACTGGAAGGATGTCGGAACACTGACCTCTTACTGGGAAGCGAACATGCAGCTGATTGACATCGTGCCTGAGTTCAATCTGTATGAGGAGTACTGGAAGATTTATACCAATGTGGAATCTCTTCCGCCTCAGTATTACGGTCCGGACAGCCAGGTCACCCGCTCCATCATAGGAGACGGCAGTGAGATTTACGGAACGGTGGAGCAGTCTGTGATCGGCAGTGATGTCGTAATCGGCGAGGGCGCACAGATTCGTGATTCTATTATTATGAATGGCGCCCGGATTGATGCCGGCTGTCGTCTGGATAAGGCGATTGTGGCAGAGCGTGCTCACATTTCCGAGAATGTTGTGATTGGCGAAGGAGAGGAAATCCCGAATGAGACGGATCCCGGCATTTACCGGGACGGACTGACCGTGGTTGCGGAGGATGCGGAGATTCCTTCCGGGGTTTCGATTGGTAAGAATGCAATGGTGAACGGAAAGACCAGAGCGGAGGATTATCCGGACGGCAGGCTCGAAAGCGGCCGAACTCTGAACAAGGAGGGGGGCGCAGTATGAGAGCAATCGGAATTATTCTGGCAGGCGGCAGATCCAACCGGATGAGGGAACTGTCCAGAAAGCGGGCAGTCTGCGCAATGCCGGTTGCGGGGAGCTTCCGCAGTATTGATTTTGCACTGACGAACATGGAATATTCAAGGGTACAGAAGGTTGCGGTTCTTACCCAGTTCAATTCCAGAAGTTTGAATGAGCACCTCAGCTCCTCCAAATGGTGGGACTTTGGACGTAAGCAGGGCGGGATGTTCCTGTTCACGCCGTCCTTCACCGGAGAGGACGGAAACTGGTACCGCGGAACGGCAGATGCCATTGCACAGAACATCAGCTTTCTGAAAAATTCGCATGAACCGTATGTGGTCATCGCATCCGGAGACTGCGTTTACAAGATGGACTATAACGAGGTTCTGGAATATCACGTAAACAAACGGGCGGATATCACGGTGGTCTGCAAGGAAATGCCGGCTGATTTCAATGTGGAACGGTACGGAACCGTTGCACTTGATGCGGACGGGCGGATCACGGAATTCGTGGAAAAGCCGATTGTTGCGGAGTCGAATATTATTTCGTGCGGGATCTATGTCATTCGAAGAAGGGCCCTGATTGAGCTCCTTGAGAGAAGCAAGGAGGAAGGACGCTACGACATCGTTCAGGACATCCTGATCCGATACAAAGACGTCAAGCGGATTTACGGCTACAAGATGGATACCTACTGGAGCAACATCGCTTCGGTCGATGACTATTTCCACATGAATATGGATTTCCTGAAGCCGGAAGTGAGAGATTATTTCTTCCGGAAATATCCGGGCATCCACTCCAAGGTTGCGGACCTTCCTCCGGCTAAATTCAATGTGGGAGGCAGCGTTCACAACAGCCTGCTGTCCAGCGGCTGCATTGTAAACGGAGCGATTGAGAATTCTGTGCTGTTCCAGAAGGTTTATGTCGGGAACAACTGCGTGATCCGGAATTCACTGATCCTGGACGATGTGCACATTGGCGACAACGCCTATATTGAAAACTGCATTGTGGAATCGGACAGCACAATTCCGGCAAATGCCTATTATAAGGGAGAAGACGGAGTACGGATTGTGATTGAGGACAAAGGCGAACGCTACAAAATGTAGAGGGGTTGCGATGAGAATTACAGATGTTAGAGTACGCAGAATTACCCAGTCCGGGAAAATGAAAGCGGTTGTTTCAATTACACTCGACAACGAATTTGTGGTACATGACATTAAAGTAATTGATGGCGAAAAGGGCTTGTTCATCGCGATGCCGAGCAGGAAATCCGCAGATGGAGAGTATCGTGACATTGCACATCCGATCAATGCGGACATGCGAAAGCTGGTAGAGGACACCATTCTTCAGACGTACAGGGAATGCCTGGAACAGGAAAACGTACAGGCATAAAAGAAAAGAGCAAGGCGGCAGAGAGAACAAGGCAGCACGATTCTCCTGTGGCCTTGTTTTTTGCATGCGGCGTAAAGAAACGTGTTTTATGATATACTTCATCCGCACCGGCGGATTTTCCGGGACAGCTTTTTCTTATGGACACCGGTGAAGAATGGAAACAGATGAAACAGGAACAGTGGGAGAAATGAAAATGGATGCAGACTGGTATCTGATTGTAGGCCTGGGAAACCCGGGAAAAGAATATGACGGAAGCCGACACAATGTCGGCTTTGAAGCAGCAGATCTTCTGATTGATGAATTTCATATCGACGGACCGACGAGGTTCCGGAAGTCGTTGATCGGAAAGGGCAGAATCGGAGATGCCAGGGTGGTTGTCATGAAGCCGATGACCTATATGAACCTGTCCGGAGAAGCAGTTCGGGAAGGACTGGATTATTTCAAGGTGGACCCGGCCACACATCTGATTGTCATTTCGGATGATATTGATCTGGAGCCCGGAAAGCTGCGCCTTCGGCAGAAGGGAAGTGCGGGAGGACACAATGGCCTGAAGAACATTATACAGCACGTGGGAGACGGAAATTTCATTCGTGTGCGCATCGGCGTAGGGGCCAAGCCGGATCCGAGAGCTGACCTTGCGGATCATGTGCTTGGTCATCCAAAGGGCGAGGACAAGGAAAAAATCGAGGATGCCAAGGAAAGGGCTGTCCGGGCTGTACGTGATATTCTTGAAGAGGGAATCCAGAAGGCAATGAATCATTATAATTCCTGAGTCTGCAGCTGCGGGAATCGCCGGAAGAGGGGCTGCAGGGCAGAGATTTTCGTGATGGAGCAAATAAGGAAAAGGGAATATGAGAACATTGACAGAGCCTCTGCAGGAGGCACAGGAATACAAAACGCTGGTGGAAGCGCTGGCAAAGCCGAAGGCAAAAGCGCTTGCAGACGGATGCGTGCCGTCACAAAAGCTGCATCTGATGGATGCGCTTTCCAGGGAAAATGCGCTCTCCTCCTTCGCAAGGTTCCGGCTGATTGTTACCAGCTCTGATAAAAAGGTAAGAGAAATCCGCGATGAGTATCTGTTCTATGACCGGAATACGGTGATTTTTCCTGCAAAGGATCTGATTTTTTATCAGGCAGATCTTCGCGGCAGAGAGCTGGAAAAGGAACGGATCCGATGCCTGCGCCGGCTGGTTGAGAGAAGACCGACTACCGTGGTGACGACCTTTGCTGCGCTGATGACACCGCAGGTTCCGCTATCTGCCTGGAAGAGCAATGTCCTGCAGCTGGAGAAGCGGCAGACGTATTCTCTGGAGGAGCTTTCCCGGAAACTGGTCCGTATGGGATATGAGAAGAATTTCCAGGTCGACGCGCCGGGGCAGTTTGCTGTGCGCGGTGATATCGTGGATGTCTTTGACCTTACGGAGGAGAATCCCTATCGAATTGAGTTTTTTGACGAAGAGGTGGATTCCATCCGAAGCTTCGATCTGGAGACGCAAAGGTCCATCGAGCCCATGGAGCTTGTGAAGATCTACCCGGCTACGGAGCTGATTCTGTCGGATGCAAGGCTTTCCGATGGTATTGACAGAATCCGGGAAGAGGAGAAAAAGACCGAAGAAGCATTGCGAAGCCAGGGACATATGGAGGCGGCGCATCGTCTTTCTGAAGGAATCGGTGAGCTCTGTGAGGCAGCACTGGAATACCGGGATTTCGGTGGACTGGAGGGATATATTCATTATTTTTACCCTCAGACCGACTCCTTCCTCGAGATGTTCCCGGAAGAGCATTCCATGATCTTTCTGGATGAGCCGGTGCATCTTCGGGAAGAAGGCGAAGCGGTGGAGCTCGAGTTCCGAGAGAGCATGATCAGCCGGAGCGAGAAGGGCTATGTCCTTCCGGGACAGATGCAGCTTGTCTGCAGCGCGGCGCTTACGGCCTCTCGCATGAATGATTACCGCTGCCTTGGTCTGACCGCACTTGCCGCAGGAGACAGCTTTTTTCTGCCGGAATGTATCGTTTCTGTCCATGCAAGAAGCGTTCCGGCCTATAACAAGAGCTTCGACACACTGGTTTCGGATCTGAAGAAGTATAAGCTTCAGAAATACCGGATAGTCATCATTTCCGCATCGAGAACGAGAGCAAAGCGTCTGGCGGGGGACCTCACGGAGCGAGGGCTTACTTCTTTTTACAGTGAGAATCCGGACCGAATTCTGGGCGACGGCGAAATCATGACCTATTACGGGAACATTGCCCACGGCTTTGAATACCCGCAGATTCGCTTTATTGTCATCGCCGAGACGGACATTTTCGGACCGGCCCGCAAGACGAAGAAGGTAAAACGTCATTATGACGGCGAATCCATCCGTGATTTTGCCGAGCTGAAGGTAGGAGATTATGTGGTCCATGAGGATCACGGAATCGGAGTCTACCGCGGCGTGGAGAAAATCGAGGTGGACGGCATTGCCAAGGATTATATCAAGATTGAATACGGGGGCGGAGGAACGTTGTACATTCTGCCCGGAGAACTGAAATCTCTTCAGAAATATGCCTCGCAGGATGCGGCGAAGCCGAAGCTGAACAAGCTCGGAACGCAGGAGTGGACCAGCACCCGAAACAAGGTCAAAGGCGCGGTAGAGGAGGTTGCACAGGATCTTGTGGAGCTGTATGCGAAGAGACAGGCAATGAAGGGACACCGCTTCAGTCCGGATACGGTGTGGCAGCGTGAATTTGAGGAAATGTTCCCTTATGAGGAAACGCAGGATCAGCTGAATGCCATTGAAGATACCAAGCATGACATGGAGTCGGACAAGATTATGGACCGGCTGATCTGCGGCGACGTCGGGTACGGCAAAACAGAAATTGCAATCCGTGCCGCGTTCAAGGCCGTACAGGACGGGCTGCAGGTGGCGGTTCTGGTGCCGACAACGATTCTTGCGCAGCAGCATTTCAATACCTTCACGGAGCGGATGAAGGAGTATCCGGTCTGTGTGGAAATGATGTCCCGCTTCCGGACGGCAGCGGAGCAGAAGAAAACCAAAGAAGGACTGGAATCCGGCCGCGTGGATATCGTGATCGGAACGCATCGGATTTTGTCCAAGGATATAAAATTCAAGCGGCTTGGACTCCTTGTCGTGGACGAAGAGCAGCGATTTGGCGTGACACACAAGGAAAAGATCAAGAAGCTCCGGGAGAATGTCGATGTTCTGACGCTTTCTGCCACACCGATTCCGAGGACCCTCCATATGAGTCTCATCGGAATCCGGGATATGAGTGTACTTGAGGAGGCACCGCAGGACCGCGTCAGCATACAGACCTATGTCATGGAATACAATGAAGAGATGGTCCGGGAGGCGATTTTGCGAGAGCTTTCCAGAGGCGGACAGGTCTACTATGTCTACAACCGGGTCAATGACATTGCGGAGGTGGCGGGGCGCCTTCAGCAGCAGGTGCCGGAAGCTCGGATTTCCTTTGCACACGGACAGATGAATGAGTCTGAGCTGGAGAAGATCATGTACGATTTCATCAGCGGAGGGATCGATGTTCTGGTATCGACGACCATCATCGAAACGGGACTTGATATCTCCAACGTGAATACCATCATCATTCATGATTCGGATCGCATGGGACTCTCTCAGCTCTATCAGCTGCGCGGACGGGTGGGACGTTCCAACCGGACCGCTTATGCGTTTCTGATGTATAAAAAGGACAAGATGCTGAAGGAGGTCGCCGAAAAGCGTCTTGCTGCAATCCGGGAATTTACGGATCTGGGAAGCGGCTTCCGGATTGCCATGCGCGATCTGGAAATTCGCGGCGCCGGAAGCGTTCTCGGAAGGGCGCAGCACGGTCACATGACGGCAGTCGGCTATGACCTGTATTGCAAGATGCTGGATACCGCGGTCAAACATGCAAAGGGCCTGCCGGTTCCAAAAGAGAAGAATACGTTTGTCAATCTGTCTGCGGATGCCTTCATTCCGGACAGCTACATTATGAACGAGGCGCAGAAGCTTGATATTTACAAGAAAATTGCCGCGGTAGCTTCTCTGGAGGACTGCGATGATATCCGGGACGAGCTGCGGGATCGCTTCGGTGAGAAAATTCCGGCCTCTGCGGAGAACCTTCTGCGCATAGCGCTGATCCGCTCGATTGCCGGGAAGCTGGATATGGCGGAAATTGTCGGGGGAGACGGAAGCATCCGGGTTACCATGAATAAGGACGCTGCCGTGCAGGTTGCGGGAATCCCCCGTTTTCTTGCCAAATATCAGGGACGGCTTCAGTTTTCGCCGAAAGGACAGGCGAAGGGTGAGTTGAAGGGACAGCCGTATTTTACCCTGCGATATGCACAGACCGGTGTTACAACGCGTGATGAGGAGGAGCTTCTTGCGCAGACGGAAGGATTCCTTGTAAATTTCAGTGAGATTCTGCGATGATAATGTTAGAATAAAATTAAATGCGCGTAAAACGAATCAAACACCCAGCAGCAGACTGACAGAGTGGAGAAAAATCCTATGGATATTTACGGTATTCTTGCAATCATCGGAGGACTGGTCCTGTTCCTTTATGGCATTACAACGCTTGGGGAGGGCCTGAAAAAGGTCTCGGGCGGAAAGATGGAGGACATCCTTCAGACGCTGACCTCCAACAAATGGAAGGGCGCACTCCTTGGTATGCTGGTGACGGCAGTCATTCAGTCTTCCGGCGCCACCATTGTCATGGTAGTCGGTTTTGTCAATTCCGAGATCATGTCGCTGAACCAGGCGGTCGGCGTCATCCTCGGAGCCAACATCGGTACCACGATTACGGCATGGCTCCTGTCGCTGACAGGAATTCAGAGTGACAATATTTTCCTGTCGCTTCTTAAGCCCGCGAATTTCTCGCCGATCATCGGACTGATCGGTATTTTCATGATGATGTTCTGCAAGAAGCAGAAGCAGAAGGATGTCGGCGGCATTCTGACAAGCTTCGGCGTGCTTCTTCTCGGCATGACAGCAATGTCGGAGGGAGCAGCTCCTCTTGCGGACAATCCGGAATTTGTGGGCCTTCTGACTGCATTTTCCAATCCGATCCTCGGACTTCTCGTTGGTCTTGTCGTCACGGTTATTCTGCAGAGCTCCTCCGCATCCATCGGTATTCTGCAGTCTCTGTCTCTGACCGGCGTTCTTCCGATGGGAAGTGCCATTCCCGTCATCATGGGAGAGAACATCGGCTCTGCAATCACCGGTATTATCGGCGCGATCGGCGCAACAAGAAACGCGATCCGCGCATCGCTTCTTCAGCTTTTCTACTGCCTGATCAAAACTGGCGTATTCATGGTTGTTTTTTACAGCCTGAATGCAATGATCCATTTCCCGATTATGCAGGAAACGGCAAATCCGGTCATGATCGCCGTGTTCCACAGTGTTTTCAATATCATTGCCGTGCTTCTCATGCTCCCCGCGTCGGAATTTCTGGTTCGTCTTGTGGAGAAGGCGCTTCCGGTTACGGACAAGGAGCGTGCTGTCAGCGAGAGAAAGCGCGAGCTTCAGATGCTGGATCCCCGCTTTATCACCTCTACCTCGTATGCCATTGAGCAGTGCGAGAAGGCAACCTTCCGGATGGCAGATTACACGAAGGAAGCACTGTCCACTGCGATGGGACTTGTCCTGAATTTCAATGAGGAGGGGGCTGCGAAGGTGGATCAGCTGGAGCGGACCGTGGATGACTATGAGGATCAGCTGAACAGCTACCTTTCCAGCATTTCCGGCAAGACCTTTACGGCAAAGGATTCTCACATGTTCACGCTCCTGATGCACTGCATCGGTGACTTCGAAAGAATCAGCGATCATGCCCTGAATGTGATGCAGAAGGCAAGAGAAATGGACGAAAAGGGAGAGCATTTTTCGCCCCGTGCGCAGGAGGAGCTGCAGATATTCGAAGCAGCTCTGAATGACATTATGGAACGAACCGTCCGCGCCTTCTGTGATGACAATATGCAGATCGCAGCCACCGTTGAACCTCTGGAGGAGGTGATTGACGGCCTGAATATGGAAATCAAGAGACGTCACGTAAAGCGCCTTCGGAAGGGAAAGTGCACGGTCGAGACCGGCATGGCACTTGAGGATATCATCACGGATTATGAGCGAATTGCCGATCATTGCAACAATGTGGCCGTGCATCTGTCGCAGAGAACGGAGGACGGCTTCGATACCCATGAGTATCTGGAGCATCTGGAAAACAACGCCAGACAGGATTTCCGCACGCATGTGTCCCTGTTTGAAGCGAAGTACCGTCTGCCCGGGCTGGAAGAGACGGCTCCGGAACCGAAGACGCCGGATGCCGGAACTTCGCCTGAGCTGAAAACGGCACCGGATACGGAACTGACTGCCGCAGAGAAGCTCAAGAAGAAGGCGAAGGAGAAGAAGGAAGAAAAGAAGACGTCCAAGAAGGATGTGAAGAAGACGAAAAAGAAATAAAACCGGAGAAGAAAAGATGGATCAACAGCAGAAATCGCAGCAGATGGAAAAGGGACGTATTCCGAAGCTTCTGGCACAGCTGGCAGTTCCGGCGGTGGTCGCGCAGCTTGTGAATCTTCTGTATAACATTGTAGACCGGATATACATCGGGCATATGGCGGAGGTCGGTGCAACAGCGCTGACAGGAGTTGGACTTTTCATGCCGATCCTGATGCTGATCAATGCCTTTGCCATGCTGGCAGGAGCAGGCGGAGCACCGCTTGCTGCAATTCGTATGGGGCGGAAGGAGCATGATTTTGCAGAAAAGATTCTGGGAAACTGCTTCACGGTTCTGATGATTTTTGCGGTGGCACTGACCGTGATCTTTTATGTCACGGCTCCGACGCTTCTGCAGCTGTTCGGTGCCAGTCAGGTGACACTTCCCTATGCGCTCAGTTATTCCAGAATCTATATTCTCGGAAGCGTTTTTGTGCTTGTTGTGATGGGAATGAATCCCTTCATTACCACGCAGGGCTTTGCAAAGATCAGCATGATGACGACACTGATCGGAGCGGTCATCAACATTATTCTGGATCCGATCTTTATCTTTGCGCTTGGACTTGGCGTTCGCGGAGCTGCGCTTGCAACCGTGCTCAGCCAGATGGTGGGAGCCGTGTGGATTCTGCACTTCCTGACCGGGAAAAAGACCATCCTGAAGCTGAAGCCTTCCTGCCTGAGGCTGGAAGGACCGGTGATTCTGCCCTGCCTTGGACTTGGAGTTTCCACATTTGTGATGCTCTCGACAGAGAGCCTTCTGTCGATCACCTTTACGGCGAGCCTTGCCAGATATGGAGGTGACCTTGCAGTTGGAGCCATGACCATCATTACCAGCGTGAGCCAGCTGGTGATGCTTCCGCTGCAGGGCGTCTGCCAGGGAGGGCAGCCGATTATCAGCTATAATTATGGTGCAGGTCATGGAGACCGCGTGAAAAAGACGTTCTACCTGGTTTTTTCTGTCTGTATGACCTATACGGTGCTGTTCTGGGCGGCGGTTCTGCTCTTTCCGTCGGTGTTCGCCGGCATCTTTACAACCAATGCGGAGCTGTCCGGATATACCTCCTGGGCTCTTCGGATCTACATGGCGGGCATCTTTGCCTGCGGTGCACAGTGCAGCTGCCAGCAAAGCTTCATGGCACTTGGGCAGGCCAAGGTCAGTCTGCTCCTTGCCTGCCTTCGAAAGATTGTGCTTCTGATTCCGCTCATTCTGATCCTTCCGCATGTACTGCCGTTTGATCCGGTTTTCTCGGTTTTTCTTGCGGAGCCTGTCAGCGATATCGCCGCAGCGGTCATTACAACCATCACCTTCCTGGCAAGGTTTAATCGGATTCTGGAAATGCGGTGATGCAGTGGGCAGCAGTCCCTTTTGCTGCGGTCAACAGAATGAATTGTAAAAACAGAAACAGGCCCCGGGGTGAAATATTCTTCACTCCGGGGTCTGTTTCATGAAATATGTCTGATCAGAGATTGGTTACAGCTGTCCGCCATGAGCCAGCAGGGCAAGCTTGGTGTCGTAGAGCTTCTGGGAAAGGTCGACATACACCTGATGCGGGTTGTCGAGACGTCTGGATTCCTCCCAGAGCGTATCCTGCTCCTGCAGGCAGTAGTCACGGATTTCCATCGTAGGACGGGATTCATAGACGCACTTTCCGTTCAGGAAGAGAGGCGTCAGCATCTCGCGGAGTGTGAATTCACCGGGCTGCAGCGTTGTTTTCTTCCAGGGCTCCATAGGGTCAAAGAGAAGCAGCGGCTCCTCTTCGCTGAAGTTCTCATCGGCAAAGCAGATGAGATCCGCCTTGATCTTATGGCTGTCCTTTTCGTAGACACGGTAAACCTTCTTGTTGCCGGGGTTGGTGATCTTCTCGGTATTCTCAGACAGCTTGATCTTCGGCTCGAAGGAGCCGTCCTTGTTCTCTACGGCTGCAAGCTTGTAGACACCGCCGAAGCTCGGATTGTCCTTGGCGGTAATCAGGTGCGTGCCGACTCCGAAGGAATCGATGCAGGCGCCCTGCTGATAGAGTGAATTGATGAGATGCTCATCCAGATCGTTGGAGCAGCAGATCTTTGCCTGCGGATAGCCGGCAGCATCCAGCATCTTGCGGGCTTTTTTGGTCAGATATGCAAGATCGCCGGAATCCAGGCGGATGCCGATGTGATCCAGAGGCAGGCCCTTTTCCTTCATATAATCAAAGGTTCGGATTGCGTTCGGAATGCCGCTTCCAAGGGTGTCATAGGTGTCTACGAGAAGCGTGCAGGCGGACGGATAAAGCTCTGCATAGGTCTTGAACGCTTCGAACTCGCTGTCAAAGCTCATGATCCAGCTGTGCGCATGCGTGCCGAGAACGGGAACGTCAAAAAGCTCACCGCAAAGGACATTGGAGGTTCCTGCGCAGCCCGCAATCACGGCAGCTCTTGCACCATACGTTCCGGCATCCGGTCCCTGTGCGCGGCGAAGACCGAACTCCATGATGGGAGCGCCCTTTGCGGCGTAGCAGATCCGGGCGGATTTGGTTGCAATCAGACTCTGATGATTGATGATGCACAAAATGGCGGTTTCCACAAGCTGCGCCTCCATGATGGGAGCGACAACCTTTACAATCGGCTCTCTCGGGAAAATCAGAGAGCCCTCCGGCATGCAGTAGATATCACCGTGAAAATGAAAATCTGCAAGATAGTCCAGAAAATCCGCATCAAAAATACCGGTGCTGCGCAGATATTCGATGTCCTGAGATGAGAAGTGCAGATCCTCGATGTAACGGACCAGCTGTTCTACGCCGCACATGATGGAGTACCCTCCGCCAAAGGGATTGTTGCGGAAAAATGCATCAAAGATAACAGTCTTGTTCTCATCCCGATGCTTGAAATAGCCCTGCATCATGGTGAGCTCATAGAAATCGGTAAGCAGTGTCAGATTCTGTCTGTCCATGATTATCCTTTCTCTTGCCTTGCAGTACGAAAACAGATGTCTGTGAAAACATAAAACTGACGGCCGGAGTTTTTTTAAGCCGGGTACAGTTCAGACTGATCATACACCATTCGGCCGGAATGTGGTGAAAAAGGTGCATAAATCCAATTATTCCGGCGTTTTCCCGTCAGGTCGGTTGCTTGACCTGCTATTAACAGGGCTTTATAATTTGTTAGGTTCAGCACTGGCAATCAAACCAATATTGCGTTCCGCAGACTGACGAGAAAGGTCTGCGAAGGAGGTATTATGTACAACAAGGTAAACCCCAACCTGAATTTCGTTCAGCGTGAGCAGGAAACGGCGAAGTTCTGGGAGGACAATGACATCTTCAACAAGAGCGTTCGACAGAATGAGGGACATCCCATTTATATGTTCTATGACGGGCCGCCGACTGCAAACGGCAAGCCGCATATCGGGCATGTGGAGACCCGTGTCATTAAGGATATGATTCCCCGTTATCATACGATGAAGGGAGAGCAGGTTCCGAGAAAAGCAGGCTGGGATACGCACGGCCTTCCGGTTGAGCTGGAAGTTGAAAAGGAAATCGGAATCGAAGGCAAGGATCAGATTGAAGCATACGGCATCGAGCCTTTTATCAAAAAGTGCAAGGAGTCGGTGTGGAAATATAAGGGAATGTGGGAGAAGTTTTCCCGTCAGGTCGGCTTCTGGGCAGACATGGATCATCCCTATGTTACCTATTATGATGATTATATTGAGTCCGAATGGTGGGCACTGCAACAGATCTGGAACAAGAATCTTCTGTATAAGGGCTTCAAGGTAGTTCCCTACTGCCCGAGCTGCGGTACACCGCTTTCCTCTCATGAGGTGGCGCAGGGCTATAAAACCCTGAAGGACCGCACGGCAATTGTACGCTTTAAGGCAGCTTCCGAGGATGCTTATTTCCTTGCGTGGACGACAACGCCCTGGACACTGCCCTCCAACATTGCGCTCTGCGTGAATCCGGAAGACACCTATATTAAGGTAAAGGCTGCCGACGGTTATACCTATTATCTTGCAGAGGCGCTGGCAGATCAGGTTCTGGGAAGTCTTGCAGAAGAAGGAAAGCCTGCCTATGAGGTTCTTGAGACCTATAAGGGACGTGATCTGGAATACCGGGAATACGAGCCCCTGTATCAGTGTGCAAAGGACAGCGCGGACCGTCAGCATAAGAAGGCATTTTTCGTATACTGCGATGACTATGTTACGATGACCGATGGTACCGGTATCGTTCATATTGCACCGGCATTTGGTGAAGACGATGCCCGTGTGGGCCGCAAATACAATGCACCGTTCGTCCAGATGGTGGATGATCACGGCCGCATGAAGCCTGAGACAGGAAAGTTTGCGGGCATGCGCTGCAAGCCTACCGAAGCAGAGATCAAGGAAGGAGCTATCAGCTGTGATCCGGAGGTCCTGAAGGATCTTGATGAGAGAGGAATCCTTTTTGCTGCTCCGAAGGTTGAGCATGACTATCCGCACTGCTGGAGATGCGGTACACCGTTGATTTATTATGCACGTGAGTCCTGGTTCATCAAGATGACTGAGGTTCGCGATGACCTTGTCCGCAACAACAAGGAAATCAACTGGGTTCCTCCGACCATGGGAGAAGGACGGTTCGGAAACTGGCTGGAAAACATTCAGGACTGGGCAATTTCCCGTAACCGCTACTGGGGAACTCCTCTGAACATCTGGGAGTGCCCGGACTGCGGCAAGCAGATCAGCGTTGGCTCCCGCAAGGAGCTTGCGGAGCTGTCCGGAGATCCGGCAGCGGAGCACACAGAGCTGCATCGCCCGTATGTTGACCAGTACATCATCAAGTGCCCGGACTGCGGCGGCGATATGAAGCGTGTGCCGGAGGTCATTGACTGCTGGTTTGACTCAGGTGCCTGCCCGTATGCAGAGCTTCATTATCCTTTTGAAAATAAGGAGCTGTTTGAGAAGCAGTTCCCGGCATCCTTTATTTCCGAGGCTGTTGATCAGACAAGAGGCTGGTTCTATTCCCTGCACGCAGAGGCAGCGCTTCTGTTCAATCGCCCGGCCTTCAAGAATGTTATCGTCATGGGACTGGTTCTGGATGAAGACGGAAATAAAATGTCCAAATCCAAAGGCAATGCCGTAGACCCGATGAACGCTCTGGAGACCTATGGCGCCGATGCCATCCGCTGGTATTTCTATACGGCGAGTGCACCGTGGCTGCCGAAGCGCTTCTCCGGTAAGGTTGTGAAGGAAGGCCAGAGCAAGTTCCTTGGAACCCTGTGGAATACCTACGCCTTCTATGTCCTGTATGCTGAAATCGATCAGTTTGATCCCACAAAGTATACACTGGATTACGACAAGCTGTCCGTGATGGATAAATGGCTCCTGTCCAAGATGAATTCCATGATTCAGAAGACAGATGCCAATATGGCAGCCTACAAGCTTCCGGAAGCAGCTGCCGTTCTGGAAGAGTTCGTGGATGATATGTCCAACTGGTATGTCCGCCGCGGAAGAGAGCGCTTCTGGGCAAAGGGGATGGAGCAGGACAAAATCAACGCCTATATGACGCTGTACACTGCTCTGAAGAATGTCTGCCTCTGCGCAGCACCGATGATTCCCTTCATGACCGAGGAGATTTATCAGAATATCGTTCGCAGTGTGGACCAGAGTGCACCGGAATCCGTACATCTCTGCCGGTTCCCTGAGGCCGATGCCGAAAGAATTGATACGAAGCTCGAAAATGACATGGATCAGGTTCTGAAGATCGTTGTCATGGGACGTGCGTGCCGCAATATGTCCAATCGCAAGAACCGTCAGCCGCTTGCCAAGATGTATATCAAGGCAGATTCTGTGCTGGATGATTTCTATAAGGAGATCATTGAAGACGAGCTGAACGTAAAGAGTGTGGAGTTTACGGATGATGTCCGTGCCTATACGACCTATACCTTCAAGCCGCAGCTTCGGACCGTCGGACCGAAGTACGGGAAGCAGCTTGGCGGAATCCGGAGGTACCTTGGAGAACTCGATGGCAACGCGGCGATGGATCAGCTGAATGCAGGAGAGAACCTGAAGTTCGATGTGGACGGCACAGAGGTTGAGCTTTCGAAGGAAGATCTTCTGATTGAGATGGCGCAGAAGCCGGGCTACGTGTCCCAGGAAGACGGCGGCATGACGGTTGTCATCGATACGAATCTGACGCAGGAGCTGATTGAGGAAGGCTATGTGTACGAAATCATTTCCAAGATTCAGACCATGCGTAAGGATTCCGGCTTTGAAGTGATGGATCATATTCACCTGTCGCTTTCCGGCAATGAGAAGCTCTATGACATTGCAGTCAGAAATGCATCCTCGATCTGCACGAAGGTGCTGGCAGATCAAATTCAGAAGGATGTGACGCTTGCCAACGAAAAGGAATGGGATATCAACGGTGAGAAGCTCACCATTGGTGTAGAGAAGCAGTAAAAGCGAAATGATATTTGAGACCGGACATCAGGAAGAATCGTAAACACAATTCAGAGGGATAACAGGAGTAGGAAATGATTAAGAAAAAGCAGCTCAGCTTTGACAAGGAACTGTTTAAGAGAAGCGTTGAATACAACGTTCGAACGATGTATCGCCGCGAGATGGGAGAAGCAACCAAAGAGCAGGTGTTCCAGGCTGCCGCCTATGCACTGAAGGACCAGATCGTAGATGACTGGATGCGGACGCAGAAGGAGTTTGAGGAGAAAAATCCGAAGACCCTGTACTATCTTTCCATGGAATTTCTGATGGGAAGAGCCTTCGGCAACAATCTGATCAATCTGCAGGCGTATGAACCGGTTGCGGAAGCACTGAATGAACTTGGCTTTGACATCAATGCCATCGAGGACCAGGAGCCGGATCCGGCACTTGGAAACGGCGGCCTTGGAAGACTTGCTGCCTGCTTCCTGGATTCCCTTGCAACGCTGAATTATCCGGCATATGGCTGCGGCATCCGGTACCGCTACGGTATGTTCAAACAGAAAATCGTAGACGGTTATCAGGTGGAAGCTCCGGACAACTGGCTGGAGAACGGAAATCCGTTTGAGCTTCGCCGTCCGGAATATACGCAGGAGGTTCATTTTGGCGGATACGTTACCGCTTATTCCGCTGAGAACGGGCGCACCATGTTCCGCCAGGAAGGCTACTCTGCCGTAAAGGCGGTTCCGTACGACATGCCGGTTGTCGGATACGGAAACGGATTTGTGGACACTCTCCGGATCTGGGACGCAGAGCCGATGAACAGCTTCCATCTGGATTCCTTCGATAAGGGCGATTACCAGAAGGCTGTGGAGGAGGAAAATCTGGCGAGAACCATCTGTGAGGTTCTGTATCCCTGCGATGATCATATGCAGGGCAAGGAGCTTCGCCTGAAGCAGCAGTATTTCTTCGTATCGGCCTCTGTTCAGCTGGCAATCAAGAAGTTCATGTCCCGCAACGAGGACATCCATGATCTTCCCGAGAAGGCGGTATTTCAGATGAACGACACGCATCCGACTCTGACGGTTCCGGAGCTGATGCGGATTCTTCTGGATGAATATGGTCTTGAGTGGGATGATGCATGGGCGATTGTGCAGAAGTGCACGGCCTACACGAACCACACGATTATGGCTGAGGCACTGGAGAAATGGCCGATCGAGCTGTTTTCCCGCCTGCTTCCCCGCATCTATCAGATCGTGGAGGAAATCAACCGCCGCTTTGAGAGAGAAATCCATGCGAAGTATGACAATACCGGTGTGGATGTCGGCTATAAGGTTTCCAAAATGGCTGTCATTTATGACGGCCAGGTTCGCATGGCGAATATGGCAATTGTTGCCGGCTTCTCGGTAAACGGTGTGGCAAGACTTCATACGGAAATTCTGAAGAATGAATCTCTTCATGATTTCTATGAGATGTTCCCGGAGAAGTTCAACAATAAGACCAACGGAATCACACAGCGCCGCTTCCTTCTGCACGCAAACCCGCTTCTTGCTTCCTGGATTACGGAGCATATCGGGGATGAGTGGATTACGGATCTTTCCCATATCGCAGAGCTTAAGCCCTATGCGAAGGATGAGAAGGCACAGCGTGAATTCATGCAGATCAAGTACCAGAACAAGGTTCGCCTTGCAAACTATATTCTTGAGCACAACGGAATTGAAGTGGATCCCCGTTCCATCTTCGATGTTCAGGTAAAGCGTCTCCACGAGTACAAGAGACAGCTGCTGAACATTCTGCATGTGATGTACATCTACAATCAGCTGAAGAAGGATCCGAACATGGATTATCCGAAGCACACCTTCATTTTCGGAGCGAAGGCAGCGGCCGGATACCGGAATGCGAAGCTGACCATCAAGCTGATCAACAATGTGGCAGATGTCATCAACAACGATGCCTCCATCGGAGGGAAGCTCAAGGTTGTATTCATTGAGGACTATCGTGTCAGCAACGCAGAGATTATTTTTGCGGCAGCAGATATTTCGGAGCAGATTTCTACGGCTTCGAAGGAAGCGTCCGGAACCGGCTGCATGAAGCTGATGCTCAACGGCGCACTGACGATCGGAACCATGGATGGAGCCAATGTCGAGATGGCAGAGGAGATGGGCAGAGAGAACATGTTCATTTTCGGCCTGTCCTCGCAGGAGGTAATCGGCTTCGAGAACAACGGCGGCTATGATCCGAACGAGATCTTCAACAACGATCAGAACGTCCGTGAGGTTCTGGTGCAGCTTGTAAACGGAACGTATTCCAGAGAAAATCCGGAGCTGTTCCGCCCGCTGTACGATTCTCTTCTGAGAAGCTACCCCGGCTGCCCTGCAGACCGTTACTTTATCCTGAAGGATTTTGAGTCCTATGCGGCTGCTCAGCGTGACATCGTTGCAGCCTATGAAAACAAGGCAAAATGGGCCGAAATGGCGATCATCAATACGGCAAGCTGCGGCAAATTCTCTTCCGACCGTACGATTGAAGAGTATGTGAACGATATGTGGCACCTGGAGAAGGTGGAAATTCCCGCTCCGGCTGCAAAGAAGAGTGTGGCAGAGGCTGATACGGAAAAAGCACCGGCTGAAAAGGCAACTGCGGAAAAGACACCGGCTGCAAAGCGTAAATGACCAGACTGTCAGGCATGGAACAACGGCGTTGACCTGAAAAGTATAATTGTATACAATGTAATCCGGAGCTCACAGGATGGAGTTTTCTCTGTCCTGTGAGTTCCTCGTATACGGTTTTCAGGGAAAAAAGGAGACAGAGAGAATGGTGACAGTACATAAAAACGGAGCTTACTATCTCGGAAACGGACAGTGGGTGCCGGACGATGAGTCGGCAGCAGAAAGACTTGCAGCAGAAGGAATTCAGGAGAGCAGGGAAACAGGGCGTGACAGGACCATGGCCTGGAGCATCCTTTCTGCGCACAATCAGTCCGGGGATACGGAGAAGCTGAACATCCGGTTTGATCAGATTACAAGCCATGACATTACCTATGTCGGAATCATTCAGACGGCAAGGGCATCGGGACTGACCAGATTTCCGGTTCCCTATGTGCTGACGAACTGCCACAATTCTCTGTGCGCGGTGGGAGGCACAATCAATGAAGATGATCACATGTTCGGTCTTACTGCCGCGCAGAAATATGGCGGGATTTATGTTCCGCCTCATCTTGCAGTCATTCATCAGTATGCAAGAGAAATGATGGCGGCAGCAGGCGGCATGATTCTCGGCTCCGATTCGCATACAAGATATGGAGCACTGGGCACAATGGCAATGGGTGAAGGCGGTCCGGAGCTTGTAAAGCAGCTTCTGGGTCAGACCTATGACATCAAAAGACCCGAGGTCATTGCCGTTCATCTGACAGGAGCCCCCAGACGCGGTGTGGGTCCTCATGATGTAAACATTGCACTGATCGGAGCGGTTTTTGAGAGCGGATTTGTCAAGAACAAGGTTCTGGAGTTTATCGGCGAGGGTGTTCATAACCTTTCCGAGGATTTCCGTATCGGGATCGACGTCATGACCACAGAGACCACCTGCCTGTCCTCCATCTGGGAGACGGATGAGAAGACGGAGGAGTGGCTTGCTCTTCACGGAAGAAAAGAGGCGTACCGGAAGCTTGAGCCGCAGCGCGGTGCCTATTATGACGGCGTGATTGATATCGATCTTTCCAAGGTGGAACCGATGATTGCGATGCCGTTCCATCCGTCGATGGCGTATACCATTGACGAGGTAAACCACAACCTCAAGGATATCCTTCACGGAGTGGAAGAGCGGGCAAAGGTTTCCTTTGGAGACCAGGTTCATGCAGATCTTTCCGACAAGATCGTAAACGGAAGGCTTCTGGTAGATCAGGGCATCATTGCCGGATGTGCCGGCGGCGGCTTTGAAAACATCTGTGAGGCCGCGGGGATTCTGGATGGAGAAAATATCGGAAATGATAAGTTCTCTTTGTCGGTATATCCCGCTTCTCAGCCGATCTATGTGGAGCTGATCCGAAGCGGTGTGGCTGAAAAGCTGATGGATGCGGGCGCAGTGCTGAAAACAGCATTCTGCGGACCCTGCTTCGGTGCGGGAGACACCCCGGCAAACAATGCCTTCTCCATCCGTCACTCCACGAGAAACTTCCCGAATCGTGAGGGCTCCAAGCCGCAGAAGGGGCAGATTTCCTATGTGGCACTGATGGATGCACGTTCCATTGCGGCAACTGCGGCTCATCAGGGCTTCCTTACGCCGGCAACGGAGATGGATAAGGATATCCCGACCTATTCGTATCATTTTGATCCGAAGATTTATGAAAAGCGCGTGTTTGATTCCAAGGGAAAGGCGGATCCCGATGTGGAGCTGCAGCTTGGACCGAATATCCGTGACTGGCCGAAGATGGAGCCTCTTCCGGAAAACCTGGCTCTTCGCGTTGTGGCGGAGATTCACGATCCGGTTACCACAACAGATGAGTTGATTCCGTCCGGAGAAACCTCCTCCTATCGCTCCAATCCGGAGGGACTGGCGGAGTTCACGCTGTCCAGAAAGGCACCGGACTACGTGCAGCTTGCAAAGGAAGTACGGGAGGGCGAGCGCGCACAGGTGGCAGGTACCTGCATCGGTGAAGCACTTCCGGGCTTCCATGATGTTATGACGGCGATCCGTGAGAAATTCCCGAAGGTCAGCAGGGAAAACATCGGAATCGGCTCGACCATTTTTGCGGTAAAGCCCGGAGACGGCTCTGCCCGCGAGCAGGCGGCTTCGTGCCAGAAGGTGCTTGGAGGTTGGGCGAACATTGCAAACGAGTATGCGACAAAGCGCTATCGCAGCAATCTGATCAACTGGGGCATGCTGCCGTTTGTCATCGACAAGGGTGAGCTTCCGTTTTCCAAGATGGACTACCTGTTTTTCCCGGGAATCCGGAAGGCGGTTGAGACTAAGGAACAGACAATTCAGGGTTATGTCGTGAAGAATGAGACGCTCGAGCCGTTTGCAGTGACGCTCGGAGATCTTACAGATGACGAACGTCAGATCATTCTGGATGGCTGCCTGATTAATTTCAATCGCAGATCGCTGGAAAAGTAGAAGATAAGAAGAGATTGCAGCATCCTGTCATTGGCAGGATGCTGCAGCTGGCAAGAGGAGAGGGAGTTTTCGGATGCATTACGTGGTGAAATACATGCTCATTGCGATGTACGCAGTCACATTGGGCGCAACCATGCGGTACTATTTAAACCTTCTCCAGGAACATAACTGGGATCGGAGAGAATATTTTCACACACTCTTCCGGGAAAATCTTCGCTGGCTCCCCCTGATATTCATGGTGGTTCCTGCTGCTGCACTGACTATGGGATATCGCACGTTGGGAAAGGCAATGATGTTCCTGTATCTGCTTGCGATCACCCTGTGGTTTGGCTTTGGAAAGAACTGGAATGCAGAAAGAGAGGATGCGAAAAAGCGACAGGGCCTGTTTCTTCTCTGGGGAATTTTATGGGTGCTGCTGGTGCTTGTTTGCCTGGCTCTTCCGAAATCAAAGATTCATATCATGAATCTGATCTGTTCCGTTGCCTTTTTCATGCAGCCCTTTGGGGCCCCGCTTCTTGCAGCCATCAGCCGGCCGGCAGAGCACAGCATCGGAAGAAAGTATATCCGGAAATCGGGGGATCTTCTGAAGCGCAGGAAGGGGCTGCAGATTATTGTGATATCCGGAACCAGTGATCAGGAGGAAATGGCACGGCTTCTGGAAGTCCTTCTTGCAGGAAAATTCCGCTGTAAGGTAACAACAGGAATGATTCACACAGCACTGGAGGCAGCCAGAGCAATCCGCAGCCTTGATGATCCGAGGCTGGAGATTCTGATCTGCCCGATGGAGGCAGACAGCAAAGAAGAACTCGAGGCGATTGCGGAAACCCTTCATCCTGAGATTGTTATCCGGACCTCTATGGATTATGGGACACTTCTGGAGGAACTGGATCCTTTCGGCGAGTATGGGATACGACTGATCAACGGGGATGATGAAGCGCTTCTTGCCGGTATCGGCAGAAAAAATACACGGACCTACGGTCTTAGTGAGAACTGTGACATTCGGGGAAGCATCATTTCTGTCGGAAGTGAGGGAACGAGATTTTCGGTTTCTGATTCCGGACAGAGGGAAACGGAATTTCTCACAATTCTTCTCGGAGAACGAAGAATTCGTCTGCTGACCGGAGATGTTTTTGCGGCACGTGTTCTTGGAATGTCGGACAGAGAAATCCGGTACCGGATTGCATCCATTCTTCCGATGCTGCACCATATGCAGCTGGTGGCAATTCCGAATGCCATGCTGATTGACGACAGCGCCAACACGGATCCGAACCTGGCCGAGGAAGCATTGAGAACACTGGAGCACTTTGAAGGAGAGAAAGTCCTGCTTACATCCGGCTTCACATGTCTGGGAGCCATTCAGGAAGCCTCCAATCATCGTGTCGGCGAACTGGCAGCGGAGATCTGCAGCAGAATTATTCTCATGGGAGAGGAAGTTCCTTACGGAATCCGGACCGGAATTCTGGATGCCGGCTTCCGGCCGGAGATGCTGTATGAGGCGAAAGATCAAAAAGAGGCCGCTGCATGGATTGGCAGCTGGCCTCAGGAAGAGCAAAGGGTGCTTCTTGCAGAGCGTTTGGAGATGATTTCTCCGGAATCTTCGGAAGCTAACGGTCATTCCGGCAGATGATTCTTCCGGAAGAGATGGTGCAGCGGATCACACCGGGAAGCGTTTCACCAAGGAATGGTGAATTGCAGGATTTGGAGTGGAAGGACTCTTTTGTTACCGTCCATTCTGCGGACGGATCGAAGATCACGATATCTGCAGCGGCCCCCTGCGCAAGGGTTCCTGCGGGCAGGCGATAATAATCGGCCGGGTTGCAGGTAAAAAGCGCCAGCATCTCCATCATGGACAGAAGGCCGGGCTCTACCAGATGACGAAGGGCAAGGGAGAGCGCCGTCTCCAGACCGATCATGCCGCTGGGAGCATTCCAGAGCGGGGTGATGGCCTTTTCTTCTGCACTGTGCGGGGCATGATCCGTGGCAATGATATCAATGGTGCCATCCTGCAGCCCCTGAATGATGGCAAGACGATCCTCCTCTGTTCGCAGGGGAGGATTTACTTTGGCCAGACTTCCGGTTTGAAGAACCGCGTCCTCTGTGAGCGAGAAGTGCTGGGGAGTTGCTTCCGCATGAATCAGCGGATTGATTTTTCTTGCCTGGCGGACCAGATCAACCCCTTCCTTCGTGCTGATATGCTGAATCAGGAGACGGACGCCGAGCTCTGCGGCGATGCGGGTATCGCGGGCGATCATGGAAATTTCTGCCTGCCGGTCCGAGCCGGTGATGCCAAGCTCCCGGGCGGCGGGACTGCCGGCATTGATGCCGTTTTCCCGGATAAATTCCGGATCCTCTTCATGAAGACTGACCGGAATGCCGAGTGCATCGGCCTCCTTCAGCGCCTGCGTGAACACGGCCTCATTCAGAATGGGCTTTCCATCATCGGTAAAAACAGGAGCGCCTGCTGCAGCAAGGGCCTGCAGATCATTCACCTCCTGCCCCTTCATTCCTTTTGTGACATTGGCGGCGCTGTAAATATGAATCTGCTCCCTGCGCCCTCTTTCCAGAATATCCGTCAGGATTTCTGCCGAATCCACCGGCGGGTTGGTATTCGCCATCAGAATGACAGAGGTATATCCGCCTGCAGCGGCAGCAAGAGAGCCGGTGTGAAGATCCTCTTTATAGGTAAAACCGGGATCACGAAAGTGAGAGTGCGTATCCACAAGGCCCGGTGCCACAATGCACCCGGAAGCATCAAAGACGTGTTCTGCCGAAAGCTCTCCCGAGGGAGCTCTTTTCAGAATCCTGCCGTCATCTCCGATCAGAAGATCTTCCTTTCCTTCGAAATGATTTTTGGGATCGATAATGGTTCCGTTTGTAATCAACAGCATAGCGCGTGCACCTCCTGTAAATTGCCGGTATCAAACAGATTTTAGCATATGATATACTAGGCAGAGGGACAAGAATAAGAAATAAAAATGTAAGGAGCATTCTTATGTCTTTTCGTACGATTCTGGCCGTTCTGGCCGCTGCTTTTTTCTTCCTGTGTTCGCTTCCGATGATGCCGGTTGTGCTGCTTCTCGGGAAACTTGCGCCGGACAAGGCAGACCGTTTTACCTATGCGTTTGTCTGCTGGGGGCTTCGCATGGTCACCGCAATGACGGGATGTCCCGTCACCGTGATCGGGAGAGAGAATATCCCGGAGGGGCGCGGCGTAATGTTCGCGGGAAATCACCGTTCCATCTTTGATATCATCATGGGAGCACCTTATCTGCCCAGGCCGTTTATTATAATTGCCAAGCAGGAGCTGGGAAAAATTCCGCTGCTTCATTTCTGGATGAAGCAGATTCACTGTCTGTTTCTGGACCGGAAGGACATCCGTGCCGGTGCGCAGATGGTGACAGATGCGGCGGAAGGGATGAAGGCGGGGAAATCCGTCCTGATTTTTCCGGAGGGAACCCGCTGTCATGAGGAAGGCACACTTCTTCCGTTCAAGGGAGGAAGCTTTAAGATTGCGATTCGTGCCGGCGTTCCGGTGATCCCGGTTGCGTTTATCGGAACCGGAAATGTTCTGGAGGATCACCCGATGCAGGTTCGTAAGACGCCGGTTACGATTGTTTTCGGTGAGCCGATTGAGACGAAGGAGCTTTCCATCGCAGATCGGAAGCTTTTGCATCAGAGGGTAGAGGATGCCGTGGCCGGGATGTATCAGCAGTACGCACCTGACAAGTGGAAGGGCGGAGAAAGGCGGGAAAATGGCTGAGAAGAAAAACAAGCAGACACTTCTTGTGACAGAGTCCGGGAAGCTTGCGGAAGGTATTTATTCATTGACGGTGCAGTATCCGGAGACGTCCTCTCCGAAGGACGTGAAGCCGGGACAGTTTGTCGGCGTGTATCCGAAGGATTCGTCAGCCCTTCTTCCGAGGCCGATCTCCATCTGCGAATGGAACAAAGAGCAGAGGACGCTGCGGATCGTATACCGTGTGGTCGGAAAGGGAACCGGAGAATTCTCTCATTCAGAGCCCGGGGATCGGATCGATATTCTCGGGATCCTGGGAAACGGATATGATGTGCCCTCCCTGACCGGGAAGAAGGTTCTTCTTCTCGGGGGCGGAATCGGTGCTCCGCCGATGCTGGGACTTGCCGGAGCCTTGTATGAGGCAAACCTTGCTTCAGGAGAAGAAAAGCCGGAAGAGCTTGTAACGGCTGCAATGGGATATCGGACGAACGATCTGTTTCTTACGGAAGAGTTTGAGAAGGTCAGCAGTCTTCTGATTTCTACGGATGATGGTACAGCGGGCGTTCACGGGAATGTGATGGATGCGGTGCGTGCTCTTTTGCAGGAGAAGCCCGACACGCGGTTTGATGCAATCTGTGCCTGCGGACCGATGCCGATGCTGCGCGGCGTAAAGGCCTTTGCAGAGGAACAGAAGATCCCTGCCTGGATTTCACTGGAGGAGCGCATGGCCTGCGGCGTTGGAGCCTGCCTCGGCTGTGTTGCGAAGACCGTGAAAAAGGATGAGCATTCTCAGGTACACAATGCGAGGATTTGCACGGAAGGGCCTGTTTTTGCTGCAGAGGACGTGGAAATCTGATCGCGCAGGAGGAAAGACCAATGGGAGACAATCATAGGAACGGTAAACCGGACATGTCTGTGAACATCGCCGGTGTTGCTTTTAAAAATCCGGTAATGACAGCCTCCGGAACGTTTGGTTCCGGGATGGAATATTCGGACTTTGTGGATCTGAACCGTCTGGGCGCTGTGGTGACAAAGGGAGTTTCAAACGTTCCGTGGCCGGGAAATCCGACGCCGCGTGTGACGGAGGTGTACGGCGGCATGCTCAATGCCATCGGCTTGCAGAATCCCGGCATGGATGTTTTCATCCGCAGAGATCTTGCGTTTCTGCAGCAGTATGATACGAGAGTCATTGTCAATGTCTGCGGACACAGCGAGGAGGAGTATCTGGAGGTGGTGGAACGCCTCGGAGACGAGAGCCGTGTGGATATGCTGGAAATCAACGTATCCTGTCCAAATGTGAAGCAGGGAGCCATTACATTCGGAACAAAGGCGGACAGCCTTTTTGGAATTACAGAGAAGATTAAGAAAATCGCCCGTCAGCCGGTGATCATGAAGCTGACACCGAATGTCACGAGTATTGCAGAGATGGCAAAGGCGGCAGAGGCAGGCGGAGCAGATGCCATTTCGCTGATCAATACGATTACCGGTATGAAGATCGACGTAGAGAGACAAAGATTTGTTCTGGCCAACAAGACCGGCGGAATGTCAGGACCTGCCATCCATCCGGTTGCGGTTCGCATGGTGTATGAGGCTGCAGGAGCAGTTTCCATTCCGATCATCGGAATGGGCGGTGTCTGCACTGCAGAGGATGCACTTGAATTAATGATGGCGGGGGCTTCGGCTGTTGCTGTCGGCGCTGCAAACTTCCATGAGCCTGCTGCGACCCTGCAGGTTCTGGAGGGAATGGAGGATTATGCGGAAAGGCATCATCTGAACTCCATTTCGGAAATCGTCGGCTGTGTAAGGTGAAGGAAGAAAACTCCATGAAGTGAAAATGTTCCGAAGGGAATACAATATCCCGAAGGAATCTGCAAATCGGAGAATGCGAGAATGAGTGAAATCACAGGGAAGGCTCACGGAAAAATCAACCTGAATCTGGATGTGACCGGGAAACGGGAGGATGGATACCACCTGGTAAGAATGGTGATGCAGACTGTGGATATCTGCGATACCGTGACGATTACGGAGACGGAAGGCAATGAAATTGAGCTGACAACAGACAGTGGAAAAATTCCGTCCGGACCGGAGAATCTGGTCTGGCGGGCGGCAGATGTCATGCGCAGGGAGTATGGCCTTATAGGAGGACTTCGGATTCATCTGGATAAGAGAATTCCGATTGCGGCCGGAATGGCGGGCGGCAGCGCAGATGCAGCAGCGGTGTTCCGGCTTCTGCGGGGGCTGTACCGGCTGGATGCTTCGGACGAGAAGCTGCAGGAGCTGGCGCTTCCGCTTGGTGCGGATATTCCTTACTGCATCGCGGGTGGAACGCAGCTTTCCGAAGGCATCGGAGAGGTGCTGACGAAGCTTCCCGCGCCGCCGGAGTGTACGCTGCTTGTCTGCAAGCCGGATCTGGATGTCCCGACTCCGTGGGTGTACCGGGAGTATGACAGCATTCCTGCGGAGGAAATCCGTCACCCGGATGTGGATGGCCTGATTGATGCGATCCGGGAGAAGGATCTTGCGAAGATGTGCCGGCTGTTCGGAAATGTTCTGGAGCAGAAAACCGGAGCAGAGTATCCTGTAATCGGAAGGCTGGAGAGGTTTTTCCTGAACCATGGAGCACTTGGAAGCATCATGACCGGCTCCGGTCCTACGGTGTTTGCGGCCTATGATGATCAGGATGCTGCTGAGGCAGCCTTTGCTGCATTGGAAGAGGAGAAGGAATTTCGGAACTTCCAGAAATTTCTTACAGGCTTTCACAACGAATCGGAGTAAGAAACAAAGCATAACATATCGGTCAGAACAGGAAAAAAGGACTGTCCTTTCGGAATATTCCGGAACGACAGTCCTTTCTGTAAGGTGCGCCTTTCGGCACACGTTTCTGTTAAGATTTCTGATGACGAAGAGTTGTGTCAGGACTTTTTGGAAGGGCCTGCACTGCCGATCTCGCGCACCTTGTCCATGAAGCGTCCGATGAAATTCTTTTTCTTCGGCTGAGGCTTCTCGAGCTTCTGACCATGTACGCCCTTTACCTCTACGATGTAGATTCCGCTGACCATGGCACGAACCTGCTTCTTGACCGGAATATCATCATAAATCTTGTCATCTGCTACGAGATTCATGATCTGAGGGCCGACCTTTGCCTTGACAATCGGAAGCTTGGCGCGGCGCAGATACTTCGGAGTGGAGTCAATAACTGCCTGCGGAAGACCAGCTTCCTTCAGGCGCATTTTCTTCTTGTCGATGATCAGCATGGTGACAGGCTGCTTGGACGCCTGAACGGCTTCCTCCTGCTGCTCTTGCTTCTTCTGCATCTTCTTGCCGAAAAAGTAAAGTCCGACTGTGGCGGCAACCAGAACAGCAATAATAACTAGGGTTACGATCAGTGATGTGCTCACAAAATATTCCTCCTGCAAATGTCAATAGCTCTTCGTATGATTGTAACACCTGCCCCATTGGCAGGGCAAGAAAAAAGACTTTTATGCCCTCAGTCATTGTGCTAAACTGTAATCTACTATGGACTCGGGGGACTATGCTCAAAATCCCCGGTTCTTCGGGAAAGGAATGAATCATGATGAAAAAGAGAATTCTGGCGGCCGCTGCCGCAGCGGTACTTACGATTTCACTGGCAGGCTGCGCCTCCAATAATGCAGCTTATCTCAGCGGTATAAAGGCATCTGTTTATGCGGAGCCCTGTGATTACAGTGCGATTCCGGTAGAAGAGGCAGCGCCCTCCGTTTCCGATGCTTATGTGGATACCATGGTGCAGTATCAGCTGAGCAGTACGGCGACAACGGAAGAGGTTACGGATCGCGATGTTGTTGAGGATGGAGATATCGTCAACATCGATTACACGGGAACCAGGGACGGTGAGGCATTTGATGGCGGAAGTGCGGAAGGCTATGATCTGACGATTGGCTCCGGAAGCTTTATTGACGGATTTGAGGATGGCCTGAAGGGACACAAGGTCGGCGAAGAGGTTACACTGAATCTGACCTTCCCGGAGGACTATAAGAATAACGAAGACCTTGCCGGACAGGACGTTGTCTTCAAGGTAAAGATCAATAAGATTCAGCAGAAGGTTGTACCGGAACTCACTGATGAGTGGGTTGCACAGCAGAGCATTGACGGCGTGGCTACGACAGAGGAGTATAAGGATTACGTGTACCAGCAGCTGATGAAGCAGGCACAGAGCTCCTATGACAGTGACGTGCAGAGCAAGATCGCACAGTACATGGTGGAGAACAGTACTTATAAGAAGGATCCGCCGAAGGAAATGATTGATCGCATTTCGGAATCCATGAAGACGTACTACACAAAATATGCGAAGCAGTACGGCATGGAGCTGGATGATTTTCTCAAGACCTCTATGAATGCAGACGAGGACAATCCGGAGCAGGTGATCACAGACAACGCCACCGACTCTGCAAAGGAGCTTCTCGTGCTGAAGGTCATTGCAGACAAGGAGAACCTGAATCCGTCCCGCACAGAGTTCAATACACAGCTGTCCAATTATGCGGCACAGGCGGGCTACAGCAGTGTCGATGAGTTCAAGAAGGCAGAGGATGCGGAAGCCGTTCGTGAGTCCATGATGATCCAGAATGTTCTGGAATTCCTCCAGAAGACGGCCGTTGTAACAGAGCCCTCTTCGGACAATGCAGCAGAAGCTTCGACGGATTCGTCAGCAGAATCTGCAGCGGATACAACGACAGAGGAAGCTTCCACGGAAGCTGCAGAAGAAGATGCATCCGGAACAGATGCACAGTAATTGGGAAAGCAAAAAGAAGACGTAGGTTTTTAGAATATACAGGAGTCAGACAGGAGGACAGCATGAGAGATACCTATAAGCTGATAGATGTCAGAGATATTTTTGCAGAGCCTGAGAAATACTATGATCAGGAAGTTACGGTTGCAGGCTGGGTCAAATCCAACCGCGATTCCAAGAGCATCGGATTTATTGCACTGGATGATGGTTCCTGCTTCAAGAATCTGCAGCTGGTGTATTCTTCGGAAATCGAAGATTTTTCCAAGCTGGCGAAGCTGAATATCAGTGCTGCCATCATTGCGACGGGTAAGATTGTTGCAACTCCGGAGGCGAAGCAGCCGCTTGAGATGCAGGTTTTGCGTGCAGAGGTAGAAGGAGAATCCACTTCGGATTATCCGCTGCAGAAGAAGCGTCATACCTTTGAATATCTGCGTACAATGCCGCATCTTCGTGTGCGCACCAATACCTTTGAGGCGGTGATGCGGGTCCGCTCTCTTGCCGCATATGCGATTCATAAGTTCTTCCAGGAGAGAGATTTCGTTTATGTACATGCACCGGAAATCACGGGAAGTGATGCAGAAGGTGCAGGAGAGATGTTCCAGGTAACAACGCTGGATCTGAACAACATTCCGAAGAATGAAGACGGTACCGTCGATTATTCCAAGGATTTCTTCGGAAAACCCACCAATCTGACGGTTTCCGGACAGTTGGACGTTGAGACCTATGCCTTTGCATTCCGCAATGTGTATACGTTCGGACCTACATTCCGTGCAGAGAACTCCAACACGACGCGCCATGCCGCTGAGTTCTGGATGATTGAGCCGGAAATCTGCTTTGCAGATCTTGAGGACAACATGGAGCTTGCCGAGGCAATGCTGAAGTACATTATCCGCTATGTTATGGAGAATGCGCCGGATGAGATGGCCTTCTTCAATCAGTTCGTGGATAAGGGACTTCTGGAGAGACTGGAGCATGTGGCATCTTCGGATTTCGGCCGCATTACCTACACCGAAGCGGTGAAGATTCTGGAACAGCACAACGATGAGTTTGAGAACAAGGTGTTCTGGGGCTGCGATCTGCAGACAGAGCATGAGCGCTTCCTGACCGAGAAGGAATTCAAGCGTCCTGTTTTTGTAACTGACTACCCGAAGGAAATTAAGGCCTTTTATATGAAGCTGAATCCGGACGGAAAGACGGTTGCTGCGTGTGACTGCCTGGTGCCCGGAATCGGAGAAATTATCGGTGGCTCGCAGAGAGAGGATGATCTGTCCATTCTGGAGAAGCGTATGGATGAGCTTGGAATGGATAAGAGTCAGTATCAGTTCTATCTGGACCTTCGCCGCTATGGCTCTGTGCGTCATGCCGGCTTCGGACTTGGATTTGAGCGTGCCATTATGTATCTGACCGGAATGGAGAACATTCGTGATGTTCTTCCTTTCCCGAGAACAGTCGGAAACTGTGAGCTCTGATCGTGTGAACCGGAAATGATGCAGTGAGAGTGTTTATGATATTACGAAGAAAAGCTGGACGAATCCTCACAGGATCTGTCATTCCGCTGGTTCTTGCCGGTGTCCTGGCTGCAGGACCGTCCCTTGGCGTCATGGCGACGTCGGTGGACGCTCTGCGAAGAAGATCAAACTCCACGAAGAGTCAGCTTAGTGCGGCGCAGAGCGAAACGAAGGCACTGCAGAATCAGGAACAACAGATCAGCGAGGAGTTGGAACAGAAAAATGCGCAACTGGTAGAGAACCTCGCCAGCATTCAGCTTCTGGAAGAGACCATCGCCAAGCTGGATGATCAGATCGCCGAAACGCAGAAGGAATACGATGCGGCAAAGGCAGATGAAGAAGCTCGCTACAATGCCATGAAGCAGCGCATCAAATATATGTATGAGCAGGGAGACGCCACCTATATGCAGATCCTGATCAAGGCAACTTCCTTTTCGGATATGCTGAATAAGGTGGGGTATGTAGAAGACCTTTACGCATACGACAGGAAGAAGCTGGAGGAGTATCAGGAGGTACAGCGGAAGGTGGCGGCTGTTCAGCAGCAGCTGGAAGAGGAAAAAGCGGAGCAGGAAGAATCCAAACGCGGTTTGGAGGAGGAGCAGGAAGCTCTTCAGCAGACGGTGGATGAGCTGGAAGCCAAAAATGCGGATGTAAGCGCACAGATCGAAGAGGCGAAGGCAGCGGCTGCGGAGCTTGCAGCACAGCTGAAAGCACAGAATGCGGAATTGTCCGCTGCGGTGGAGGCGGAAGCAGCAAGAGCGGAAGCGGAACGGCAGGCGGCAGCCCAGAGAGCGGCAGAAGAAGCAGAAAAACAAGCTGCAAATGCGGCAAACGGACAGAGCACGGCGGATACCTCCTCGGGAGAAACGCAGAGCGAATCTTCCGGATCATCATCCTCATCCTCGAGTTCAGGCTCGGCTTCGATGGCGGTGAATTCCAGCGGCGTATCGGGACAGACGGTGGCAAATTATGCGACGCAGTTTGTCGGCAATCCCTATGTATATGGGGGTAACAGCCTGACGAACGGAACGGACTGCTCAGGCTTTACCTCGCTGGTATATGCTAATTTCGGATATTCCCTCGGAAGAACCGATGTGTCTCAGAGAAGCGCCGGCGTGGCCGTCGATTCCCTGGCAGATGCTCAGCCGGGTGACATCATCTGTTATCCGGGGCATGTGGCCCTGTACATCGGTAACGGAACCATCGTACATGCCAGTACGGCTGCAACCGGAATCAAATACAGTGCGGCGACATATCGTCCGTATATATGCATAAGACGTATCATTCATTAATTATGAGGAACTGCCATGGAGAGAGAATTGATTGTTGTTCTGGACTTCGGCGGTCAGTACAAACAGCTGATCGCAAGAAGAGTACGCGAAAATAAGGTCTACTGCGAAATTCATCCCTACACCATTTCTCTGGATAAGCTGAAGGCAATGAATCCGAAGGGAATCATCCTGACAGGAGGTCCCAACAGTGTGTATGAGGAGACCTCACCCACCTACAGGGCGGAGCTGTTCGGGATCGGAGTTCCGATTCTCGGAATCTGCTATGGCTCACAGCTGATGGCATATCGTCTGGGAGGAAAGGTTGCAACGGCACCGGTCAGTGAGTACGGGCATACGAAGATGCTGGTGGATGATGCATCCTCGCTTCTGTTTAAGGATGTAAAGGCTTCCTCTACCGTGTGGATGAGTCATACGGATTATATTGCACAGGTTCCGGAAGGCTTCCATATTACGGCACATACGGCAGACTGCCCTGTGGCAGCGATGGAGGATTCGGAGCGCAGACTTTATGCGACACAGTTCCATCCGGAGGTTCTCCATACCGAAGAGGGAACGAAGCTTCTGAAAAACTTTGTGATCGATGTCTGCGGTTGTACCGGAAGCTGGAAGATGTCTTCGTTTGCGGAGACGACCGTTCAGGAGCTGCGGAAGAAGATCGGAAACGGAAAAGTTCTCCTTGCTCTGTCCGGCGGCGTAGATTCGTCGGTCGCTGCAGCACTTCTTGCGAAAGCAGTTGGGAAGCAGCTGACCTGCGTATTTGTGGATCATGGTCTTCTTCGCAAGAATGAGGGCGATGAAGTAGAAGCGGTCTTCGGACCAAAAGGCAATTTTGATCTGAATTTTATTCGTGTCAATGCACAGGAACGTTATTACAACCTGCTCGCGGGCGTCACGGAGCCGGAGGAGAAGCGCAAGCTCATCGGCGCGGAATTCATTAAGATTTTTGAAGAGGAAGCGAAGAAGATCGGCACGGTGGACTTCCTCGCACAGGGAACCATTTATCCGGATGTTGTGGAGAGCGGCGCTGTCGGATCCGGAAGCGCAGTGATCAAATCGCACCACAACGTCGGCGGTCTTCCGAAGAATGTGGATTTCAAGGAGATTGTAGAGCCTCTGCGGGATCTGTTTAAGGATGAAGTACGTGAGACCGGCCTGGAGCTCGGACTTCCGCGGAAGCTGGTGTACCGCCAGCCGTTCCCGGGGCCGGGGCTTGGCGTCCGCATCGTCGGAGAAGTGACGGCTGAAAAGGTTCGCATTGTTCAGGACGCGGATGCGATCTTCCGTGAGGAGCTCGAAAAGGGCGGAATCGATGTGAGCAAAGGGCAGTTCTTCGCGGCACTTACCAATATGCGCAGTGTCGGTGTCATGGGTGACGGCCGTACTTATGATTATGCCATTGCACTTCGCGGCGTTCTGACCTCTGACTTTATGACGGCAGAAGCTGCCGAGATTCCGTGGAGCGTGCTGCAGACCTGCATGACCCGCATCATCAATGAAGTCAAGGGGGTCAACCGCGTACTCTACGATCTGACCAGCAAGCCGCCGGGAACGATCGAGCTGGAATAAACACACGAATCCCTGTAAGTCTTGAATTTATGAGGCTTACAGGGATTTTTCTAGTTTGCGCGCCATGGGCGCGCTCTAACGGGTGTAAGTCCCGAGTACGCGTAGGCAACGACGAAGTACATAGCTGAACAGCAAGGGTGTCCATCGTGAGGTGGAATCTGAAGGAAGCTGTAGGCAAACCCTTGGCCTGACGAACAGGAACCACATACAAGGCTGGGAAATACGGGTAAGTCTGCTAGAAGAGATGAAGCCCAAAAGTTGCTGGAAGTACCAGTAAATGTGGCAGGTAGATGAGGGAAAAGAGCGCGCACCTTAAGCGTGGAGATCTCACAGGCGGTTCCATCAGCCGTAGTAACAACGAACTGTGAGATGTCAGCAGAGCCCATAGTAGTGAGGAAGTCCCTGTAATGGGGACGGAGCGAAGGGGCGAACAATCAATCAGTTGAAGTACGTTCCACTTCGTAGCCGGAGCAACGTCTGTCGATAACGTCAAAGGCGGCAAAGGCAAAAGGGGCAGAAAGGAAACAACGCATGGACACAAGTAGTCTCATGGAGCAGATATTAAGCAAAGACAATCTCAATGCGGCATATCTGCAAGTCGTCAGAAACAAAGGAGCGGCAGG